>Ga0268297_1002_pt1 | contig 662827 bp, 597 predicted proteins | sample MetYM2_FD_190384 | JGI IMG/M metagenome (GOLD analysis project Ga0268297, IMG submission 190384) | Soil microbial communities from Anza Borrego Desert, Southern California, United States - Methylocaldum Y-M2 | ecosystem: Environmental > Terrestrial > Soil > Desert | place: USA: California...
TAGAGTTCCGGTCAACCTTCTGGACGACGAAGAACTGGCCGCCCAGGCGGGGAAGTCGAACAAGGCATCCAACGAGCGGGCGGCGCGCCTTGCGTTCGGTGTGATGGTGTTCGTGCTCGAGGCCCAGGTCACAGCGAAAGCGAGCTACGGCATTGCCGGTCAAGATGCGTCAACGTCGGACGTGCTGGCCTTGTTCGTGGTGATCTTCGGGATGCTGGCAGCAGTCACGTTCGCACAGATGAGCAGCTGGCTGCGTCGCAATTTTGCCGTTATGCGACGCCATCACCATGACAACGCGATTGCGATAGCCGAGCTGGATCTCCGGCGCCCGCCATTGAGTGAAACCCGCGTCCCCGGCCTATGGGCTGAATTCAAGCGACGATACAAGGAGTTCTTCTATGAGTAGGGCGGGGCGTCCATGCCCCACCAGTGATCATGGAGAGGGGGTAGAACGCACCAGGTTAGCCAGAGCCTCATTCAAGTCCCGCGCGGCGTAACCGGACACAGCCGCTACGTGGTCGAGTGAAATCGCCGTGCCCATACCTTCGCTCAGCATCGAGAGCATGTCCAAGACTTCCCATACTTGATGCAGCCGGCTGTAGTCATCCTCCATCAGCGTATAGCGAATGCCGGACCCCGCCTTCCTGGAGTTGTGCGGAAGGTCGCCAGCGACGGGGCTCAAGCTGCACCACCTTCCGCCTCGGCATTGACGGCGGCGATCGCAGCCGCCACGTCGGCGAGGGTAAGGGAGGAGGCGGGCTTGCCCATGGCGCTGAGCTTCACGGACAGCGCCATCCAGGCGTCGCGCTCCCACTCCAAGGTGTCGGCCACCTGGCCAAAGTAATAGGCGATATCGCGCGCCTGCGCGGCGTTTGAGGAATCGATTGGTTTCATGCCGTAGTTCTCGGGATCGAGTGATAGAACCGCCCACCTCGCTGTCAAACGAGGTGGACGACCGGACGAGGTTGACAGACCGGCTACGGCACCGGCAGGCCTCGCGGCCTCCCCGCCCGGCCGCCCATAGAAAGGGGCGATGCAAGGGCACGAAAAAAGCCGCAGAGCATGCTCAATGCGGCTTTCGCCGCCGTAACTCGGGCTGTCAAACCCGGTCGCCGATTGGGCGGCGACGGGCGAAACATTACCTCCGGCCTCCGGGGGTTGTCTAGCTATTTTTCCCCGAACTGGCGAAAGAATGTTCACCGTTCAGATTGTGTAAGAAACCACCGGTGCCGCACTACCAGGACCGAACGGGGTCGGCAGAAATTGCGACCACACGCCGGCCACTATCGGCATGATGCCCGAGGCGACAGGGGGATGCGCAAGCCATTAATCAATGGCTGTTTCCAGCTCCAACGCCGTGATGAAGCCGTTTGATCCCATGACGGTGTGGCTCGCCTTAGCCACCAGCCATCGTTGGCTGTCGATCTCGGGCTTGAAGCCCCGCACCTGCACGATGGTCTCCGGCGTCAGGTCGGCGCGGCCCAGCGCCAGCGTGAAGTCGAACTTGGCCTCGCCACGCCGTACGCGCTTGAATTCAGCGGCGGCGTGCTCGCGCGCCGACTTCTCGCTGTCGTAGGTCTCGCGTAGCGACTTGGCATTGTCATCCTTGCCAACCAGCACGGACTTGCGCCGCGCGCCCTTCTTGTCGTTCCAGTAGGCGCGCACGCCGCTATAGGCGTCGCGATCGGCTACGCTGTAGCGATGCTGGTCACCGTCGCGGCGGGTGAGGAGGAAGGTGGACAGCTCCTTACCGCTTGCGGTCTTGCCAGTGCCGATGGGCCCGAAGATCAGCGTGCCATTCTTGACCGTGGCAGTGGCGTCGAATCGCTTGCCCAGGCGCGTGAGCAGATTGGCGTCGCTCTCGTTGGCCTGGTCCAGATGTGGCAACGCAACGCCGGCGAGCGTGTCGGCCACACGCGCGGTCAGTCCGTGTTCCCCGGCGATCGCGCGCACCACGTCCCCCAGCGTCGTGGCGTGCCAGCTGCGCTCGCGGCGATTGCGCAAACTTTGCGTGAGGTTCGCGCTTCGGGCGCGAATACAAATCACATCCGGCGAGCCGCTGTACTCGACCTCGTCCACCTCGAAGGTGCCTTTGTCGACCAGGCCGCTGTCCTTCCAGCCGATGGCCACGGCCAAGGTGACGCCCCGGCGCGGCAGCGCCATCTTGCCGTCGTGGTCGTGCAGGCGAAGGTCCAGCTGGTCGGCTTCGCCGCTACGGTCTTCGGTCAAGGTCAGGTCGATCAGCCGCGGCGCGATCCTGTCGGTCAGATCCTGGCCGTCCAGCACCACGCGCCATGCCGGAACGGCCGTCATGCCGTGGCTCCCGGCTGCGGCGTGCTGTCCTCGCGCCGCAGGGAGATCGAGAACTCGATGCGGCGGGGCGTGCCATCGGCGAAGAAGATGGAGTTGGTTTCGCGCAGGTTGGTCAGCACGTAGTTGCCGTACACGATGCCGGCGCCATCGACCAACGGCAGTGCCTGGCCATCAAGCGCCAGCTCGCGCAGCGTATCCAGCGAGTCGCGTGTGCCGGTCAGCTCCGGCGCCAGCAGGCCGGACAGCTCGATGGTGTCCTCGCCTTCGCCCAGGTATTGCAGCGCTGCGCGCGCGCCTACGCGCTCGCTGGCGCCGAAGCGCCAGGTCTGCTGCCGCTGCAGCTCCTGGTAGGCCAGGGTCGGCAGGGAGAACACGAAGGTGCCGTAGCTCATCATCATCGCGGTTGCCTCAGTGGTCGTTGTCGCGCAGGCCCGAGCGCTGGCGCGCAGCCTTCTCGCGGGAGAGGGCATCCAGCTCGCGCCGCATCATTGCGATGAGCGCCTTCTCATCCATGCCGGGCGCGGCGTGCAGGTGGATCTCGATGTGGTCACCGGCGGCGGGTGCGGCTGCAGCGCGAGCGGGTGCGGTCAGCGGCGGTCGCGTGTCTACGGCCATCGCAGGGCCCGTAGCGGCCACCAGCGCCGCGCCGGCGCCTGCGGCTGCCATCCGGGCGCCGATGGCGGCCACGGCGGCCACGGGCGCGTTCTGGGCGCGCTGCACGCCCTGGGTGAGGCCTTCGATCGTGTAGCCGCCGAGCTGGGCGAATACGCGCGAGGGGCTATGAATGCCGAGCAGCGACTTGAACTGGCCGATCACGGTGCTGCCGACACCAGCGATGGCCGCGCCGGCGGCGCCGATGCGCGAGCGGATACCGTTCACCAGGCCGTCGATCATCGCCACGCCGGCCTGCAGCAGGCGCGCTGGCCAGCCGGCGAGGACGCCGTTGATGCCGTTCCAGAGCTGGCCCAGCCCCTCGCGGATCCGGTCACCATTGAGAGTGAACACGCCCACGATCAGCGACCAAATGCCCTGGACGTATTGCCACACACCGCCGAGCACAGCCTTGATCGTCGGTAGAACGGCCACGAAAGCGTTGACGAGCCAGCCGATCGCCTTCACCGCCAGCTGCAGTTGCATCACCAGCACCGAGCCAAGGATCTGACCGAAGCCCCTGCCGGCGTCGGTGGCGCCCTGCAGCTGTTCGCTGGTGGCCTGGAACGGGGCGAAGAGCTGCTTGACCCACTCCCAGGCCTTGCCCATCGCCCCGGAGATCGTGTTCCACAACGGCGCCAGCGGCGCCAGCGCGGTGCGCAGCTCGGCCAGGACCGGGCCGAAGGCGTCCTGCAGGCCCTGCCAGACGCCGGCCATGAACGCCTTGATCGGCCCCCAGTACTTCCACACCAGGGCGGCGACCACGGCCAAGGCCGCGCCGATGGCCAGCACCGGCAGGCTGATGCCGCCCAGCAGTGGCAGCAGCATCCGGCCGACGTTGAGGAGCATCGGGAACGCGCGACCGGCCAGGCTCATCACTTGGCCAAACAGGCCGCCGAGCCCTTGGCCGCCGCTCAGTAGCGCCACCGCGTTGTGGATCTGCGACAGCGCCATGGCGGCAGTGCCGCCGGCGATGAGTAGCCCGCCCAGCGCCGTGACCAGCGCCGTGCCGCCGACCACCAGTTTGGCGAGCGTGGCTACCAACTCCGGGTTGGCACGGATCCACTCGGTCATCTGCACCACCACGCCGGCTACGCGCCGCGCCAGGGCATTGAAGTCCGGCAGCAGGGTGGCGCCGATCGATTGCGACAGCACTACGGCAGTGTTCTTGGCCAGCTGCAGCGCGTTGGCAGAAGTGGCCACGCGCGAGGCATATTCGGCGGCCATCGATCCGCCGTAGACCTGGGCGTCGCTCACCTTGCGAAAGTTGGTTTCCAGCAGCTCCAGGTTGGTCAGCAGCGGCGCGATGGCGCCGATCGATTCGCGGCCGAACAACTTGGTCATCACCGCGGCCTGTTCGGCCTTGGGAAGCTGCCGTAGTTTCTCCAGTACCGAGACGATGGCGCCGCCGGCGTCGCGCTGCATGAACTTGGCCATCTGCGCAGCATCGATGCCCAGGCGCTTGAACGAGTTGCGCTGCTGCTTCGTGGCCGCATCGCCGGCGGCCAAGGTGAGCAGCATGTTCTTGATGCCGGTGGCCGAGACTTCCGACTCGATGCCCATGCCGGCGACCGTGGCGCCGAGTGCGGCCAGCGGACCGGACTGCAAACCGGCCACCTCGCCCAATGCGCCGATGCGGTTGACCACGTCGGTGATCTTGTTGACGTTGGCCGGGCCGGTGTTGCCCAGGTAGTTGATCTTGTCGGCCAGGCTGGTCACGCCGTCCTGGGTCATACGGAAGGCGGTGCGCCAGGTGGCCATGGTCTGGCCTGAATCCTCGGCGGTGCTGTCGAATGCCACGGCCATCTTCGCCGCGTCTTCGGCAAAGCGGACCAGCTCCTGGCGCGGGATGTTGGCCTGGCCGGCGGCGGCGACGATCTGCGCGATTTCCGTGGGCAGCAGCGGCAGGCGCATCGACAGGTTCTCGATGTCGGTGCCCATCTGCTTGAACTGCTGTGGGGTGTCGAAGTTGACGACCTTGCGCACATCGGCCATGGCCGACTCGAACTCCATGGCCTGGCCCACGGGTAGCGCCTCGGCGCGCAGGGCGCGCTGGCCAACGAACAGGGCGCCGGCACCGTGTGCTGCAGCGGACATACCGGCGCTGTGCATCTTGCCGGCGCGGCGCTGGGCCGCATCGAGCTTGGCCAGCCGCGCCTGGCTTGCCTGCATCGCCGCGGTGGTGGCGGTGATCTCGGTGCGCAGGCGGCGCTCATGGGACACCAGGTCTCGCGTGCTGACGCCGGCCGCTTCCAGGCGCGTGCGGACGCGCTGCAGCGCCGCTTCCTGCTGGCCGTGTGCCACCTTCAGCTCGCGCGCCACGCGCACCGCGCGGTCAAAGTCGGCCGTCAGCTTCTGGCTAGGAGCGTCGGTCGCCTTGAGCTGCTGGGCCAGCGTTCGCACGGCCTGGCGCTGGCTATCCATCGCGGCCTTGGCCTGGCGCGCCAGACCTACCTGCTCGCGATAGGCGCCCACGTCGCGCTGCTGGGCGTTGAGCTGGCGCAGGGCATCACGTTGCTGGCGCAGGGCGCCGGCCACGCCCTTACTGCCGCTCATGATCTTTTTGAAGGGACCGGTGACTCGATCGACGGCCGACAGGATGACCTGCAGGCGCAGATTGTCGGAGGCCGCCATCAGGCGGCCTCATGGGTCAGTCGCGGGTGCCGAACATCCTGCGTGCGCCGCGCGAGAACAGCCCGCCCAGGGCGATGGCTGCCAGCACGATGCTGACGAGGATGGCGAGGGCAACCAATGTGGCGATGATGGCCATGGGCGGACTGTAGCATCACTCGGCTCCGCTACGGAGGCGGGCACGTTCGCGCCACGCCGCCAGTTCTTGGATTGACCAGTCGTCCATGGCGGACGGTGGCCAGTGAAAGATGACCGCGATATCGGCCATCGCATCTTCTACGCAGTCGGGGAGGCGATCGCCCGCTCCGACCTCGGCAACAAAAAATTGACCAGCTCGCCTCCCAGCGCGAGCAGATCGGCCGGTTCGAGCTTGGCAATGTCCGGCCCGGTCAACATGGGCTGCGTCACGCGCGGAAGCACCAGCTGCAGTGCGGCCACGTCCATCTGCAGCAGGTCGGTCAGCTTGGTGCCGCGCAGCTCGCCGGCGCCGGGCTTGCGCACCTGCACGCTGTCGATGGTCTGCTCGCCGCGAACGATGGGCTCTTCGAGCGCGACGGGGTTGGAAAAGATCGGGGTCTTGGCGGACATAGGGTGCTCTCTCGCGGAAATGTGGGGCCCGGGATCGACCCGGGCCGGTGGGTTGCGTGCCGGCGGCGGCCTATGCACCGATGGCGGCGCGGTGTTCGGCCAGGCGATCGACGCCGTTGACGATTTCCTTCATGCCGATGAAGTCGATCTCAATCACCGTTACGCCGTTGATGGTCAGCTTGTAGTAGCTCAGCGCCGACTTAACGGTGAACTCGGTGTCGTCACCGCTCTTGGCCGTGCCCATGTCGATCTCTTTGTGGCGACCGCGCACGATCACCTCCACCGCATCGACCTGCGCGGTGTCTTCGGTCTGGTAGCTACCGGCAAAGCGCAACATCACGCCGTTGTGGGTGGTGACGCCGTACTGGTTGAGCACATCGCGCATCGGGCCGCCGAATTTGGTTTCCAGCTCCAGGGCTTCCTGGCCGAAGTCCAGACTGATAGGGCCGTTCATGCCGGCGGCGCGGTATTCCTCCATCTTGCGCGAGAGCACCGGCAGCTTGATCTCGACCGCTTGACCGAGCCAGCTGACGCCGTCGCCGAACATATTGAAGTGCTTGAGCTTCTTGGGCAGAGCCATTTCGTTCTCCGTGGATTAGGGCAAGGGCGGGGGCGCGCCTGGTTGGGCGCGCCGCGGCCGTTAGGCGGTGATGCGGTCGGCGAAGTCGTCCAGGTAGCTGCTGGTGATCTTCTGGTTGAGCTGCAGGTTCTCCAGCGGCGGCACCGGGGTGTAGTCGTAGTTGATCTGCAGTTCGCCCAACGACAGCGTCTGGGAGCTGTTCTGCGTGGCGTCGTAGTACGCCTCTGCGTCGATGATGTAGCCGCCCGCCTTGAGGTCTCGGAACTTCCCGTTGATGGTCTCCAGCAGGTCTTTGACCAGCGAGGGATGCATCGGCTTGTCCACGTAGAAAGCCACGCCTTCGGCGATGGTGTCAGCCAGAATCTGCGCGGTGCGCGTGGCGGTCTCGAACTCGAAGTTGGTGTCCTCGGCGCAGGTGCGCGAGCCCCAGAAGCGATAGCCGTTGAAATTGATCAACGTGGTGACGTCGCCTTCGTTGAGCACGCCGGCATCGGTGTTGGGGTTCTGCAGATCCCAGTGCACGTCGTGCGAGATACCCGTTACGCCGCCCACGGCAACGTTGGACAGGCTCTTGTGCCAGCCCTGCTGCTGGTCGATCTGCGCCCGCAGGCCCATCGCGCAGGCGGTGGCGTAGATCTCAGCCGTGGCGCTGGCGGTAGTGTCCCAGCTGGTGAAGTCCGGCCAGATCAGCATGATCTCGCGGTCGGAGAACTGGCCCCGGTAGGTGATCACTTCGGTGGTGCTATCGCCCACGGCGCGAGCGTAGACCATTGCGCGCAGCTTCTTGGCCACGGCCGCCAGTGCCACCACCACCGGTTGGGTATCCAGGCCGGGGGCGCCGAGGATGCGCGGACGCACGCCCAGCTGTGCCTGGGCGGCGAGTAGCGCCTGCACGCCGGTGTAGCCGCTGGAGGCCGCCTCACCGATGACGTTGGTGGTGGTGGCCGCCTCATCGGCGCCTTCGGCCACGCGCACGACGACGGCGACGGGGTTGCACTGGCTGGCGATGCCCTGCAGTGCCTTGCGCAGGGTGCCGTCCACGCCGGCCTTCTCAATGGCACCGAGCACATCGGTGATCAGCACGGCTTTGTTGAGCGGGAAGACAAGCGGGTCGGCATCGGTGGCAGTGGCGACCAGGCCGAGGACAGCGGTAGCGACGGTGCGGATGGCGCGGGTACCGGCGCTGACTTCGACAACGCGAACGCCATGGTGGTAAGTGGTGGTGGGCATGCAGATTCCTCGGTCAGGACGAGCGGAAGCGGAGGGGAATGGTCAGGCGGGTGTGCGCGTTGGCCGGCGCAACGTCGGTGCGCTGACCTTCGATGGTCAGCACGAAGGAACCGGGCACCTCGCCGCGCGCCAGGCCCACGCGCTTGAGCGCCAGCCGTGGTTCCCAGCGCTGCAGCGCGGTGGCCGTGGCGCCATACAGGCGCACACGGGTGGCGTCGTTGAACGGTTGGTCGATCAGCTCCGGCAGTAGCGAGCCGAAGTCGCGACGCTGAACGCGCGTGCTCAGCGGCGTGGTGAGGATCTGCGCGATCGACTGGGCCAGGTGCGCATCGCTCTCAATCCACTTGCCGGTGGTCGCGTCCATGCCCCTCATGCCGGCACGCTCGACAGGCCCGTGCCAGGCGTGACGCCAGTGGTCTTGTGGTTCTTCAGGCTGATGCCGCCGCCGAGCACGTCGGTGTCGGCCGTGGCCGTGCCGGTGATATGCGCGTCGTCGTTGACCGTGGTCTTGCCATTTATCACCGTCTCGCCGTTGACGGTGAGCGGGCCATTGATGGTGACGCCGCCGTCGGCGGTGACCTCGGCCTTGCCACCGGCGGGCAGGGTGGCCAGCAGTTGGTGCGCGGCGGCGTCGTAGCTCACCACCGCGCCGTCACCGAACTGCACCAGGGTCAGGTCGGCGCCGGCGCCGGGCGCGGGAAAGGCATCGGAGTACAGCCCGCGCAGCACCACGCCACCCATGGTCTCCCCGTCCGGCGACAGGACCAGGACTTGCTCGCCTACGGTGGGCGCAGCCCACACGATCAGGGCGCCGGCGGCCGGCACCAGCCACGGCAGGAAGTCGGTCTGCAGCTCGCCGGACTGGACGCGACACAGGCGCGCCTGCAGGTCCACCTCGGCAATGGTGCCAAGGCGGATCAGGTTGGAGAGGTTGCGGGCGTGGTCGGGCGAGGCCATGCGTCCATGGTCCTCGCGCGCGTGCGAGTGCTCACGTGGCCCGGCCCGTAGGGCAACGGGCTACAAGTAGCCCGTTGCTTTCAGGTATGCGGAGAACGTGCTGGTAGTGACCAGGCCCGAGGAGTGCCGCAAGTTGACCCTCACGGTGAGCGTTTCTTCGATGTTGTCGCTGCTGGCGCCGCGTACCGTAGCTTGGAACGTTGCACCGGCGCCGCTGCTAGCCGGCACGTAGGAGGCGGCGCCGTTGGTTACCGTGACTCGGCTGTTGCCCGAGACTTCGATCTGGATGCTGTACTCGGACACTGACCGCCCGGCCGGAAGCCAAGTGCCCGACGTGGGCGAGCCGTTTGCCGCACCGATGCCCCAAGTTCCGTTGGCGGCCAACGAGATGGTGGTCACCGCACTGACATTGGTGTTTTCGTTCGTCAGGGCCAGGCGAGTTGTCTGATAGAACTTGCCGTGGAACGCCAAGGTGTACTGCGCCGTGCCCTTCGCGGCGAAACGGTTGCTTACGTCGGTGCCAGAGTTGTCGGAGTAGCCGACGTCGGCGGCCTTGGCGCCGAAGATCAGCGGCGCGTACCGCTGATTCAGGTCGTTGCCATCGCTGGTGAAGTAGCCCGTGGCGATCGCCCTGTCGCCCTGCACGTAGGCGTCGAAGACGTCGTCCAAGTCCGTGCCGGCAGGATTGGCGTAGCCGCTGGGCATGGCTTACTCCTGGCCGTTTCCAGGCGCCATCGGCACGGTGGCTTGCCATGCAGCCTGCGCGGCGGCTTCGGCTGCGGCGCGCTCGTTGTGCAAGGTGTCGTACACCGCCTTGAGGTAGATCACGATGCCGGCCGCGCTGATGTTGGACAGATCCTGGCCGGTCACTGGATCCGACAGTCCAGCCGCGAATTGGCGCACGGCGATCTCATCCGAAGTCGTGGTCAGTGGCTCGCGCCCGTCGAGCATCTTGTTGACCGCGCCATCAAGAATCAGGAACTCCATACCCTGAAAGACCACGTTGGCGTTGCCGGTCAGTGGGTCGTAGAAGAAGTGCGACTCGACAGCGATGCGCTCTACATCGACGCCGGGTGCCAGGTTGCGGATGCGGGAGTTGGTGTCCATTGGATCCTCGCTTGGTTTCAGTGGGTGACGCGCAGGTCTGCGACTTGGGCCTGCAGGTCGCGCACGATGTGGGAAAGCTGCTTGATGGCGTTGAACGCCACGGGCAAAAGCTGGTCGAACTGCACGCCGGGGACTTGCTCCCCGTTGAACGCGACGCCTTCTGCATCCACGGTCTCGGGCATCATTTCCAGCAGCTGCTCTGCGTCCAGAAACAACCGCACACGCCCGTCGGGGTTGTAGGCAGGCTTGTAGCGGCCAAGATGGACGGACATTTGCTCAACCTCAGTGAGACCGTAGGGTGAGGCGCCGATAATGTCCTTGAGCTTGCGCGAGGAGCCCCAGCCATAGCCGCTCAAGGTCCAGAGCTTGCCGGCGTCGCTGAGGTTCATCAGCTCGACTTCGCCGGGCCCGTTGGGCGCTCCGGTGTTGTTCTTGCGCCAATAGAACCCGTAGACACCAGCTCGCTTGTAATAGGCGATGTGCTGGCTGTCCCAAAACTGGTAATGCGGTCCGCCACCAGCCACGTTGGTTTGGTGATAATTCTGAACCCCGTTGCCCGAAATTGCGGCCGAGGTCTGGGACGTACCGTAATACACTTGGTTGCTGGAACCGAAGAACAGGACGCCCAAGGCGGGATTGCCGACGCCACGAAGTCCAGCCGCATTGCCGACGTTGATATCCCACAGCGCGGAATCGTTGCCGATCTGAAATGCCGCAACTGCTCCTGTGCCGTTGATGTCCCCAGTGATCGTGCCGGCCGCACCCATTCCCCTGCGCGCGTAGAAGTCACCGGCAGGTGTGTACCGAAAGCCCCACGAACCTGCGTTCTGATCAAAGACTCCGCAGTCGCCGGTAACGGACAGAATCCACAGCCGCTCATAGCCACCGTTGAGCATGCTGATCTGGTTGATGTTGCCGGTGAACTTTTGTTGACCCGTCATTTCGCCGCCGGACTTGGCGAGGTACTCCGGGTGCGAGTGCGCCGAGGGCGGAAAGGTCGCCGGCTTGAGTTGCACCTGGTCCCAGGTAGGCCAGGAGATCGCGGTAGAGGGAACGCCCGTCAGGTTGGCCCACTCGCGGTACCAGGCGCCGTGCTGACCGTCGAGCTTGTCCGCGTCCAGGCCGTTGTTGGCCCCCTCATCCTTCAGTGCGGCGCTTTTCAGCTCCAGTGCGGTGCGGAACAGCGCCGCAGTGCCCAAGCCGAGCAGCGACTTGACGAATTCTGACGGCGCCGCGGCACCGAGCCGGGCATCGAGCACTTTCTTCAACAGCCACGCGGTGATCGCGCGAATTTTGTCGGTACCGTCGGTAGCTTCGGTCTCGGTTGCCAGCTCCACCACGCCGGGCAGCTCCGTGGTCGCCGCCGGGTCGATGAAGTTGGTCGCACCGAAGGTGATCTGCTGCGCGTCGATATCGGCGAACACTGCGTCCAGCGCCAGCAACATCATCGCGCCGGCCGCCTTGCCGAGCAGCAGCTCGGGTTGGCTGTAGACCGCGAACAGCGTCCCGTCTGCCAGGTAGAGCCCGAAGCCGTAGCAGTCGTAGGCGGAAGTTGACTCGTCGCGCACGGACACGTGGATGGTGTCTTCGGCGGCAATGGTGCCGCCCACCGTCGCCAGGCGCTTCAGCTCGCTCGGCAGAGCGGTGAGCGCAGCCGACACGGTGAACGGTGCGGTGGCGATGCCGACGTGGCTGACAAGCACGGCATTGGTGCCCGTGTTGGGCGCGTTGACCAGGGCAGCGCGGCCGGCGTTGGTGACTTGGAGCTTCAGTCCGGGCATGGGCAGGTCCAGTTATTGGGCTTCCATCAGCAGACGGCGGTAGACCGCTGGCCGCGCGACGGCCAGCACGCCTACGCGCGCCTCTGCTTGGAAGCCTTGAGTGAAGGTGAAGTGGGATCGCACTGGCTTGGTGCGCTCGACCTCGGCAATGACCTCGTTGACGAAACGGGCGCTGGCGGTCTGGCCGTCGGCGCCGGTGAGCGTCAGCGAGAGATCGAAGGTGTGCGGCAGGCCGCGCGGCTCGGTCTGCCACCACTCGCGGATGGCCACCGCCCCGCCAAAGGACTGCACCACCATGCGCACGCTGTTGGCCGTTCCCTTGCGCCTCTGGATCGCAATGGCGCTGCGCACGCGCTGGCGTTTGACCGGCTCGCTCCAGGTGGGCTGCCAGTCGTCCAGGGAGAGCGTCCAGGCCATCCACGGCAGCTGGTCGGCAGGACAGGCGTCGGCGTCCCACAGGTCAGGCAGCGGCGTAGGGATGGCCTCCAGGCGCGTGGTGAGCGCAGCCAGGGCCTGCTCAAGCGCTGTAGAGTTCTGCGGCAGGCCGTTATTCATCGACGCCGGCATGCTCGACGTCGATCAGCGTGCAGAACGGCGCCTGGGTGCGGCTGATGACCACGTCGCCGACCGGCGCGTCCAGCTCCACGCGCTGCACGCCATCTGCAAACAGCATCGCCTTGATCGCCGATTCGGGTACGTCGCGGCCGATGCGGTGGGATTCGGCCAGGTAGGCATTGAGCCGGCGCATGGCTTCGGCCATGACGACCGCCGAGTCCGGGCCGGCGAAGGTGTAGACCCGGGCGTGGATCTCGAAGGGCACGATCTGCGCGCTCTGCACCGTCACCGCATCGGTGAGCGGGCGCACGTCGTCATCGCGTAACGCGTTGGTCACCGCCTCGATCACGGCGGCGCCGGCGGCACCGTCGCCCTGCCGGGACAGAATGGTCACCACGACATCGCCCGGGTTCGGGCTGGTTGCACTGGCGTCGAGCACGTCGGGGTGCGCGCTCAGTGCGTGGAAGATGTAGGCACCCTCCGGCCCGGCGACGCTGAAGCCTTCCGGCGCGAGCTGTATGCGACGGCGCAGGTCCACGTCGGGCTCCAGCGTCGGCGCAATGCCCTGGTCAGCATTGCCAGGATCCAGCGTCAGACGGGCGACGCCGAACAGCGCGCCGATGTGGTCCAGATTAGTGCCGGTTGCGAAAGCCAGCATGCACTGGCGCGCCTTGTCGTTGATGGTCTGGCGAAGTGCCAGTTCTCGCGCGCAGAACAGCTGCACCAGTTTGTAGACCGGGTCGGACTCCACCAGCGCGGTGAACTCGGGAATCAGGGTGACAAGCTGGGTCATCGCCTGAGCGAAGATGGCCTCGAAGTCCAGCTCATCGATGAGGTCTGGCGCCTGCAGCTTGGACAGGTCAACCGCAGTGAAAGAGGCCATGGCAAAGGGAATCGGGGCGACCGCCTTAGCCTCGCTGCATTCACTTCGCGGGCTGTCGCGGACGGCACGTTGCAAGCACGGCTACAAAAAAGGGCACCCCTTCGGGTGCCCTCTTCGGCCTTCAGCGTTCAAGATTCCCGGCTGGTAGGCCGGCACCGCTGCCTTACTGGACGGCGCAATCCTCAAGAACAGGTGATCCAATCACCTCGCCGCCGCCGGTGCACAACACCTTGAGCTGCTGTCCCTTCGACAACGTGGCCGCCGTCGATGCAGGCAGACCCTTGACGAGAACGAATGCGAAGTCGCCGGCGGACAGGCGAACGTCGGGTTCATCGCCGAAGCCCGAATCAATGGCTTCGACTGTTCCGGTTACCAGCAGCGGCTTGCCCTTGAAGTGCTGATCGGCGGCAACTTCGTTCGCACCATAGGCCGCGTGCAGCTGGCGCGCGCCAACTTCAATGGGCTGCTGCTGGGTAGTCGCAACCTCGGCAGTGGCCGCTGTTGCTGCCTGCTGGCGGGCTGCTGCGTTCGTGCCGGCGTTCTGAGCCGCCATTCCGCCGACGCCGGCCATGATTCCCAGACCGATGAGGTAGACGACCGGCGACACGATGAGTGATGCCAGCAACTGCCACAGGCCGGCAGTGGTGCCGCGCTTGGCCATGGCGACGATGGCAAGAATGAAGGCCACCAGGTTGAGCGGCCAGCCGACGAAAAGGCCGATGCCCGGGATGGGGAGGACAAAGCAAACCCACGCGATGGCCAGGCAAATCCACGCGGCCTTCGGTGCGGCTGACGGCGCGGCAACAGTGTTTACAGACATGGTGTCCCCTGTACCGAACTCCATGTTCGGTTTCGCGCGGAACTGTAGCAGTCGCAGTGACGTAGCAGTTGTCGGGGAATGACTCGCAGCGTGTAGGGAATATTCCCACTGCTCAAGCGGAGGCGATGTCGTCGAGCTAAAAGACGCAATGGCCGCGCAGGTGGAGTTGACAGATCCAAGCTCCTCAGACGCGTGGGGAATCCCCGCCAAAGTGGGTCATTGGCGTCTTCGGTAAAACCAGCACCCGCGGGTGTACGATTCGTACGGGCTCGGCACCGAGCCAATTTCTCACTTCAGGGAGGGGGTATGTCCAAGACTGAGAAGACTTCCAAGAAGGTTGGAAGCACGGCGGGAAAGGTCCTAGCGGACAAAGGTTCGAGCAAGGTGGCCAAGACCTTGGCCGGCAGTGCGCTTTCGCAGAGGGACGCGAAAAAGTCCACCTCGCCCAGTGTCGCCAAAAAGGCGGCAAAGGTGTTGGACCGTCAAGGGGGCGCCCATAAATCGTCAACTGGAACGCTAGCAGGCAGCGTGCTCACCCAAGTCAAACCTGTTGCGAAGAAAGTTGCCGCAAAGAAGACCGCGAGCGGCACAAACAGTGGTGGTCCGCGCGGTACGTCCAGCGGAGGCGCCCGTGGCAAAAAGCGCTGATTTGGCAAAGTTCCGCGAGAACTACTACGTGGCAAGCGCGGCGGCCAGCCAGAACGCGAGAACGCTGGCGCTCGCCGGCCTTGCGTTCATCTGGTTATTTAGGCCTAAAGAAGGCGGGATCGAAAGCCTTCCCGGCTTGCTCTACGTTGCCGGGTGCGTGTTCGTCTTAGTGCTGGTACTCGATGTCCTCCATTACGCCTATGCGTCGGCCGCGTGGGGGATATTCTCTCGATACACCGAGACGCGGTTGCAAAAGATGCCGGGATCCACTTATCAAGAGGTCAAGATCGAAGCGCCGGAGCAGATCAATTGGCCGACATTGACTTTTTTTTGGGGGAAGCAATTGGCGCTGTTCGGTGGGTACGTTGTGGTGGCCCTGTATACGCTTCTTTCCAGGGTGTACCCACACTGCATCCCGCGTTAGGGTCGCTTAAGTGTCAGATGCTCGACGAGCAGCTGATTCACAAGCTCGCGGTCTGCCTGCGTAAAGCCTAATAGTGCACGACGCTCATAGCGGGTACGCGGCCCGCCTGGGCGAACTGCGTCCATCATGCCTTCTTGGTGCACGCGGGCGATGCGCCCGACGCGGCCAGTGAAGCCCACCGATACCGCCTGGTCAGTGGCCGTGACTTTGAAGTACTTGGCCTGCCGCAACTTGACGAACATTTTCAGCCGCCGGATGCGGCCGGTCTTGCTGCGCAGCTGCTGCTTGCGCGGCGCATAGGGCGTTCCATCGGGATTCTGCTGACGGGCGATGCGGTGCGTCTGCGAGCGCCGCAGGGCGGTGCCCACAGTGCGGGCCAGGCGCCGGCGCTCGCCAGGCTCGAGGCGGCGCAGCAGCGGCGCCGCCCAAGCCTCAAGGGCGGCCAGGTCATCCACCGGTGGGCATCCAGTCGGCCGCGATCTGCGGCTCGGGCGGGTTGGCGAACTGCGCCTTGCCTTCTTCGTCCCGCGTAACGATGACCCGTTCCGTTGCCGGAAACTTGATGGACACGTCGAACTTGTCGTTGGCCAGCACGTCCACCTCGAAGCGAATCTCCTCGCGCCGGGCGGGGTTGGCCATCAGCTCCGGTTGCTCGACGCGGATCCACTCCGACAAGTGGAGCATCAACCGGTCCGGATCCTCGGCCATGTCGGTGACGATGAGGTTCAGCGTGTAGCTGTACTGGAACGATTCGCCGGGCGCAAAGGTGGACACGATCGAGCCGGCATCCACGAATACCAGCAGGCGGTCGGCATCACGCGCCAGGTCGGGCATGGCGGCCACCAGGTGCGCGCGCAGTGCGGCCGGCTTCCTCACGGCGAAGGCTCCGGCGGCGAGTGTTGCCGCACCCAGGCCTGCAGGGCGATCAGCTGCTCGGCGTTGGCGTGGCAGGTGGTGTAGTTGTCGGCGACGGTGTCGGCGACGGCAGAGAGCGCAAGCCCTGGGGCTGGCGCATCAGGATCTCCGGCGGTCGGCTCGGGAACATGGCCTTCGGCGGCTGCGTCGTGCAGCCGCACAAAGCCGACAGGGACAGGGCAAGCAGCGTCAGCTCTCGCAGTGACATAGACAGGAACCTCTTTGGTGATGGTGGCGCCGACCTCGCGCACGACCTGCACGCGATCGACGTACTGCGTCACCACTTGGGTGGTGATCTTCGCGCTGCCGGCGATGGCCCGGGCGTCCCGCAGCTGGGCCTGCGCGTTGTCACGCTCCTGCTGCGCGACGTTGATCCGGTGCTCCTGCCACACGGCGCCATAGCCGATGGCCGCCAGCAGCACCAGGACGATGATCAGGGCGATTACGCGAGGGGAGGGCATCAACGCACCTCCAGCACTTGGAGCGCCAGCTTGGTGCGCGCAACGCGGTCTGCGTGGCCGTTGGGCAGGCGCGTGGTGCGCAGCGTGCCGAGGTTGATCTTGCGGCCAACGCCGAGCACATCGCTCGTGTCAGCCAGCTGGTTGCAGCCCACGTCCTGCCAGAAGGCGGCCGCTGCCAGCGCGCCGGCCTCCAGCTCGATCAGCAGCGCGGGCTGCTCTTCCAGGGGCAAGCCGATCAGCTTGCCCATGTGGCGGTAGTTGCCGCGGCCGGTGTGTTGCATTGGACCGCGGCCGCGGAACAGGAAGCCGTCGCCGCTGGCCTCGCTGCCATTGCCGTTCTGGAAGGCGTAGACGTGGTTGCCCAATGCAGCGGGGTTATGCACGAAGCGACCGGCCTGCGCGGGCGAGACCTCATTGCCGAAGACCTCAAGCAACCGCTCGCGGCTGTAGCTAAGGCTCTCCTCCACGCGCGAGAGGCTGAGGCTTTCGTGTCCCACCTGCGCCAGCCAGTGCGCGGCGCGTCGGCGGGTTAAGATCCCAAAGCGGCCGGCAGCGGTGACCAGGTGCGGGTGCCAGCGGACCGCGCGCGCCGCCGGGCAGCGCATGATCCGGGCCAGTTCGTCGGCGGTGAACAGCATCAGTTGAACCTCATGAGGCGGGCGACGTTACCGCGAGCGCGGTAGGTCAGGACGGCGAGGACGATCAGCACACCCAGGTTCCAGGCGGTGACCTGGGCGGCGGCGCCGGCGAGGAGGATGTGCAGCGCCTGGCCGCCCGTGCTGGCGATCAGCAGCCACGCGCACCAGCTGGCGCCATGGCGGTGCCGCGCGTCGGCTGGACGGTGATAGGTGAGCAGGCGCACGCAGATGGCAACGCACGCCACCAGCGTCAGGATGGTGACCAGGCTATGCACTGGGCGGACCTCCACGGCGGATGATCGAGGACAGGTCGATGGCCTTGGCGCGCTCGATCAGGGCCAAGGTCAACGTGATGGCGCAGGCCGCGCACAGGAAGGCGGCCACGCCGGTGGACTTGAGTGGGAGCCAACGCAAGGCCTCGGGGGCGCCTTGGTAGCCGGCGATCACGCTGATGGCCAGGTACACCAGGCGCAACCACAGCGGCAGCTTGGCGGCCGAGACCACGAACAACGTGGCGCCAGCGAAGGCACCGATCAGCGCATCGCCGTCGATGCCCGGAAGGATGGAAGCAATGCCCACGCCGGTGGCGATCACAATGCCGCTCGATACGGAGGTGGGTTCGGTCATCAGGTCAGTCCCATAGCTGCACGGTGGCCACTGCCGCCGCGTTGGTGGTGGAGGAGACTTCGGGCAGATCTACGGCGGTGCCGTGTGGCAGCACCAGGCCGAGCTGAGCGAGGCCAGGGTTGAGTTCGAGGGTCTTCTCGACCAGGCCGGTGGTGCTGCCCAGATGGCGCCAGCACAGCAGATCCACCGTGTCGCCCTGCTGTGCGTAGACCCGCATCAGATCAGCTCCACCGTGGTGCGCGGGCGGGCCTGCAGATCGCTCAACGCCCAGGCAAGGTCGCGGCGCAGTTCGGTGATCGATGGGGTCAGGTCATCGGCGCGCTGGTTGGCGCTGTCGGTGGCATCAAACGAGCGGTAGCGCTCGGCCAGCTCGGCCCCGACCGCGCAATGAATCGCCCGCATGTACAGCGCAACGCCGCGCGGCACGCCGCCGATCGACGGGCCCGGGACTTCGTCCAGCGAGTCGTAGCCGGCCGCCTGTTGGCCCGCGCGCCAGGTGGCCAGCGCATCGTTGACGAACCACATGGCCGCCACGGTGGCTTCGCGCAGCCGATCGTCGGTGACGCTGCCGTCCAGGCGCATGCGCTTGCGGACCGTGTCGAGATCGACCTCCGGCCAGAACAGGGCGTTGGCGATGGTGGCCGCGTTGGTGGGACTGGCGTTGGCGATGAAACCGCTCATGGGGCACTCGAAAAAGTGGCCGGTGGTCGGGGCTTCACCACAGCGGAAGAGAGACGCTGTGGATCAGCCCCGAGCCGGCCGGGTCGCGGGGACGCTCGGTTACGCGCCTTCGCCTTCGGACGTGTTGCTGTCCGTCTGCTCGGCGCCGAACTTCTTCAGGACGCGCTCGGCGCGCTCCAGATCCTTCTTGCCGCCGCAGCTGCTGTGCAGCTGGATGGCGCGGTGCAACGTCACGATCGCCAGTGAGACGTTGGCTTGGTCGCTGGGCTGCGGCTCCTCGCCCACAGAGGCCATCAGTCCGCGTCCCCAGGCGAGCATCAGCTTGGCGCGCACCTCGTCGGGCATGTCTTGGGCTTCAGTCAGCTCGAAGGCGCTCTGCAACACCTGCAGGTCGAACGCTTCGCCTCCGCGCTGCACCTTGTTTGCGGCCTCAGCGATTTCCTCAGCGACCAGACAGCCGATGGTGCGCTTGAAGCGATCGGGCAGCTTGAGGTCATGGCGCAGTACATAGCCGGCCAGCTCCAACCCGCGCCCATAGTTGCCGGCATCGATGTGCCAGACCATTGCGTTGGTGACGATCTCGTCCTGGGCGCCGCTGTCGGCCTGCAGCACGCCGTCCAGGTAGGGCTCGTACTTGGGCAACAGCTGCCGCTTTAGTTCGGCCTTGCCTTCTTCGCTCTGCACTGTCTTGAGGTGCAGGCGGTCGCCGTGCAGCTCGGCGAGCTGCTGTTCGTAGAGGGTGGACCCGGCCATCAACTGGCCGGGGGCGCGCTTCTCGGCCTCCAGAGCCGCGAGGACGCGGCTGTGGTGGCGCTTGGCGGGAGAGTCGGCCATCTTGCTCAGACCAACTCGATGTTTTCGACCACGCAGCCCAGGCCGTAGTCCTCGACCACGTAGGCGTCGTTGGACGACTCGAAGTTCTCGATGCGGTTCTTCGAGGGCTTCTCCTGGATGTAGCGACGGCGGCCGCCCAACTGGTAGTACAGCGACAGGTTGGCCAGCGAGGTGATCATCAGCGCGCCGGCCGGAACGAACGGCACGCGGACCGCCTGTAGGCCGCCAACGCGCTTCTGGCTGATGATCAGGTCGCTGGCGATCTTTTCGGTCGCAGGCTGATCCTGATTAAGCAGCGGGAAGTACTTGTCGTGCAGCAGGCTGCGGCTGAGGATCACGACCAGGCCGGTGTCTTCCTGGTGCCACGGATCGATCAGGTTGTTGACCGCGTCGTACACCAGGGCGTCGAGATTGGCATAGTCGCCGCCAGCGCCCACGCGGACCTTGCCGGCGGTCGTGCCCTCGTGCAACACGCGCTGCGGCGCATTCTCGCGGTACTGCTGCAGCCAGCCAGTGTTGACGTCCTGCAGCAGCGGGCTGGTGACGCGGTTGGTGGTGGCAGCGGCACTGGTGCCGTTGAAACCGATCATGATGCGGTCCAATGCCTGGCGCTGGATGATTGCGTCGCGCAGCACGGTCTGGAAGTTCGGGAACTTGGCCCAGGCGTCGAGCCGGGAATACGGGATGGCCGTATCGAAGTCGGTCTTCTTGCAGGTGTAGGTGTTCTTGTCGAGCGCGGTCACGTCGTTGGGCACGCGCTCGCCGCCGCCGCTGGTGTCGGTGCGGCCGGCGATGGTGCTGGACACGCCCACGCCCACCTTTTCGCCGGACAGCTCATCGACGGGAACAACGTTGATCTTGCCGAGGAAGTCGCTGGACTCCTGCATGCGGGCTTCCAGCTTCTGCTGGGTGGTCGGATCGACCGAGAAAGAAACCAGGGCCGAAGACACGCCGCTGAGCTTGGCGATCTGGCTGGTGTACTGGTCGAACTGCAGACGGGTTTCGTTACGCATGGGTGCTCCGAAAGAAGATTGGGGAACGGGCGTGCTGGTGGGACCGGCGGGCGCTGGTCAGCAGTCGGTGAGGGCGGTGGCGTCGTTGCCGGTGACGGCCGGACGGTGCTGCTGCGCCGGGTCGGGCTGCTGCGACAGCTGCGTGCGCAGCGCGTTGAACTCCTCGGTCAGCTTGGCCAGCGCGGTGTCTGCCTTGTCCTGGGCGGCCTTCAGGCTGGCGAACTCGACGCCCTGATCAATCTGGCCCTGGGCAAGCTCGGTGACGACCTGGCCGATGGCAGCGAAGTCGGTGTCCTCCGGCTGCGGTTCGGGCTCGGCGCCGAGCAGCTTCTTGAGGCGAGAGAGCAGGGCCGCGCCGGGCGTTGGAGCTTCGATCTGCTCTTCCAGCTCCACGTCGGTCTGCGTGGCAGCGCTGAACAGGTTGTCCTTGGCCAGCTTGCGATCGGCCAGGGGGTTGGCCTCGGGATTTTGCGCGGCGAAGGCGAGCATCGAGGTGCCGATGCTGGCCGGGGAATCGGTCACCGCCAGGCCCATCAGGTAGGCCTTGCCGGAGTCGGCGAACTTGGGCGACACCTCAATGCTGGTGAACAGCTTCTGCTTGAGCTTGTTGACGATGTTGACCAGGTCGTTGGTCGGCTCGATCTGAGCGAACAGGGCCAGCTTCTTCGCTCCGTCGATGGTGATCTCTTCGGCCTTGACTGCGGTCACGTCGCCGTAGGCGCGGAACGGGGAGTCCGGCAGCATGCTGCGCATGTGCTCGATCCAGATCCGGGCGCTGTAGACCTTTGGGTCGTAAGTGGCGGCCATGTCCTGGATCCAGCTGCGCTCGATCTGGCGACCGTCGGTGGTGGCACCTTCGACGGCGACGCAGAAAAACTTCGACTTGAACTTCTTCTTCATGGATCCCCCGCGCTGGGCGCGTTGTTGAGGTGATGGATCCATGGTCGAGTCGCGCGAGACGCGCAGCAATGAAGCCGCCTTGTAAGTCAGGCGGTTACGTGCGTGTGAACTACTGAGATGCGAGGGCGGAAGTCAGCCTATTCAACATGACTGCCGTTGCTGAAAAGCTACCCCTCGATCCACGCCGCCAAGCCAAGTTCCTGTACTGGATGGGCTGGCGCGTGTGCGAGATCGCCGAGGCGACCGGCGAGAAGGAAAAGACGATACACAGTTGGAAGGCGCGTGACGAGTGGGACCGCGCCGACAACATCGAACGGATCGGCGGCGCGCTGGAAGCACGGCTGACGATCCTGATCATGAAGCCGGAGAAGACCGGCGGCGACTACAAGGAAATCGACCTGCTGCACCGGCAGCTGGAACGGCAAGCCCGCATCCAGCGTTACCAGGGCGGCGGCAATGAGGGTGACCTCAACCCCAACGTGGCTAACCGGAACGCTGGGCCACGCAAGCCGCAGCGTCGCAACGATTTCAGCGAAGAGCAGGTCGAGAAGCTGATCGACGCGTTCAAGGAGGGCTGCTTTGACTACCAGCGCGACTGGTACAGAGCGGGCACCCAGCGCACGCGCGCCATCCTGAAATCGCGCCAGATCGGCGCCACGTTCTACTTCGCCCGAGAGGCGCTGATCGATGCGCTCACCACCGGCCGCAACCAGATATTCCTGTCGGCGTCGAAGGCGCAGGCCCACATTTTCCGCGGCTACATGCAGGCCTTCGTGCGTGAGGTGCTGGACGAGAAGCTGTCTGGCGGCGAAGCGGGCATTGAACTTGCCAACGGGGCGCAGCTGTTCTTCCTCGGCACCAATGCCCGCACCGCGCAGGGTTACCACGGCAACTTCTACTTCGATGAGTTCTTCTGGACCTATGGCTTTGAGGAGCTGAACAAGGTCGCCAGCGGCATGGCGATGCAGAAGAAGTACCGCAAGACCTACTTCAGCACGCCATCGAGCATGGGCCATGAGGCCTACCCGTTCTGGACAGGCGAGCGCCGCAACCGCGGCCGCCCGGCCAGCGAGCGCATCAAGATCGACGTCAGCCACGACGCCCTGATCAATGGCCGCGCGTGCGAGGACCGGGTGTGGCGCCAGATCGTCACGATCATGGACGCCGCGCGGCGTGGCTGCGAGCTGTTCGACGTGGCAGAACTTCGCGAGGAGTACAGCGCCGAGGCCTTCGCGAACCTGCTGATGTGCGAGTTCGTGGACGACGGCGCCAGCGTGTTCCCCCTGGCCATGCTGCAGCCGTGCATGGTCGATAGCTGGATCACCTGGGGCCAGGACTACAAACCCTTCGCCCAGCGCCCCTACGGCGACCGTGCGGTGTGGATCGGCTACGACCCGGCCGAGACCGGCGACACCGCAGGCCTGGTCGTGGTGGCACCGCCGCTGGTCGATGGCGGCAACTTCAGGGTGTTGGAACGCCACCAGTTCCGGGGTATGGACTTCAAGGCCCAGGCCGAGTTCATCCGCAAGATCACCCAGCGCTACTGGGTGACCTACATCGGCATCGACACCACCGGCATGGGCACCGGCGTTGCACAGCTGGTCAAGCAGTTCTTCCCGGGTGTCACCACCTTCAGCTACTCGCCCGAGGTTAAAACGCGGCTGGTGCTGAAGGCCTTCGACGTGATTCACAACAGCCGCCTGGAGTTCGATGCCGGCTGGACGGACCTGGCCCAGTCGCTGATGTCGATCCGCAAGACGATGACGGCCAGCGGCCGCCATTCCACCTACACCGCAGGGCGCAGCGAGGAGACCGGCCACGGCGACCTGGCGTGGGCGCTGTTCCATGCCCTGCAGAACGAACCGCTGGAAGGCCGCGTGGCGGCAACTGGCTCGATGGAGATCTGCTGATGACCAACCCCGACACCGTCGCGGCCGACGCGGCAACGCCGCCGGCAGGGATCGATGCCTTCACCTTCGGTGACCCGACGCCCGTCCTGGAACAGCGCGGGATCTACGACTACCTGCAGTGCTGGCAGAACGGCCTTTGGTACGAACCGCCGGTCTCCCTCGAAGGCCTTTCGCGCACCACACGATCGAACCCGTACTTGGCCTCGGGCTTGATCTTCAAGCGCAACATGCTGGCGCGCACGTTCAAACCGCACCCGTTGCTCTCGCGCGAGGCTTTCGAGCAGCTTTCGCTGGACTGGCTCACCTTTGGCATGGCCTACATCGAGCAGCGCCGCTCACGGCTTGGCTCCACGCTGGCCCTGCACGCGCCACTGGCCAAGTACATGCGTCGCGGGATTGTCGAGGGCGAGTTCTATCAGGTCCAGGCATGGGGCCAGGAGCACGCCTTCGCGCCCGGCAGCGTTTTCCAACTGCGCGAGGCTGACGTTGACCAGGAGATCTATGGCTTGCCGGAATGGCTGAGTGCCACGCAGTCTGCACTGCTCAACGAGTCGGCGACCCTGTTCCGCCGGAAGTACTACAACAACGGCTCGCACGCCGGCTTCATCTTGTACCTGACCGACGAGCGCCAGGACCAGACGGACGTCGACAACCTCCGCACGGCGCTCAAGCAGGCGAAAGGCCCGGGCAACTTCCGAAACCTCTTCATCCACGCGCCCGGGGGCAACAAGGACGGCATCAAGCTCATCCCGGTCAGCGAGGTGGCGGCCAAGGACGAATTCACCGGGATCAAGGGCATCACCCGCGATGACATGATGGCTGTGTTGCGCGTGCCTCCGCAGCTCATCGGCATCGTGCCGCAAAACGCCGGCGGCTTCGGCAACGTGCGCGACGCGGCCGCCGTGTGGGCTGCCAACGAGCTCGAACCTTTGCAGTCGCGCATGCTCAAGGTCAACGACTGGCTCGGCGAAGAAGTCATCGCGTTCCAACCCTACCAGCCGCCGGCAGCGGCGGCGTAACCCACCACGACCAAGCAACGATGCTAAAGAACGTGCGATGTGGCGACTGTGCCCGGCTGCTGTGCAAGGCCGGGGCATTCGACCAGCTCCAGATCAAGTGCCCACGCTGCGGCACGCTCAATCACCTGAAGGCCGAGAGCCTCACCTCAGATCGCCGCGAGCGATTCGACCAAGAAGGCTCTCTCCATGACCAACCAGCTGTTGCAGGGCGACGCCCTGAAGATCCTGCCCACGCTCGAAGCCGAATCGTTCGACGCGCTGATCACTGACCCGCCCTACGCAAGCGGTGGCGTCACCGCTGCGGCCCGGGCCCAGGCGCCATCGAAGAAGTACTGCCGCGAGGGTGGCCACGCCGACTTCGTTGGCGACGAACGCGACCAGCGTGCACACCTGCGCTGGATGCACCTTTGGCTGAGCGAATGCGCGCGGCTGCTGAAGGATGGCTCGCCGGTGCTGCTGTTTACCGACTGGCGGCAGCTGCCGCTCACCACCGACGCGCTGCAGCTGGCGGGGTTCACCTGGCGCGGCATCACCGTGTGGGACAAGACCGAAGGCGTACGGCCGCAGCTCGGCCGCTTCCGCAACCAGGCCGAATACATCGTGTGGGGCAGCAAGGGCCATATGCCGCTGCAACGTCGAGCCCCAGTCCTGCCTGGTGTGATCCGGGAGCCCGTGCGGAAGGCCGACAAGCACCACCTGACTGGCAAGCCCACGGCGCTGATGCGCCAGCTGGTCCGGATCTGTGAGCCGGGCGGGCGCATTCTCGACCCGTTTGCCGGAAGCGGTACCACGCTCGTAGCTGCTCTCGTCGAGGGCTACGAGTGTACCGGCATCGAGATGACCGGCCATTACACCAGCTTGGCGCGAGGTCGGCTGGACGCTGAGCTGAGGACCAATCTATTGCGCGAGGGTTGGCAGATGTCCGAGACCTGATGCTCGGCATGACTTCGATCGAAAAAAAGCCGCCCTTACGGGCGGCTCTCTTTTTCCTGGGGCTTCGAACTTAGCCTACCGACACAGTGCAGGCGGGCCCGGGGCATTCGCCTAGGTTTCCGCCTGAGCCGCCGCCCCCGTTGCCACTGCCACCACCGCCGCTGCCTTCGCCGCCGCCGCCGCCACCAGCAGTGCCGCCGCCGTCGTTGGCGCCCTGTTGAGTGCCCGGAACCGGCATGACGCAGACCGAACCGGCCATACACACGACGTTGCCTTGTTCCTTACTGCCATCGTCATACGTCACCGCGATCACATCGCCAATGCTGACAGAAGCAACACCCGAAATGGTGCGATACATGCCTGTCAGCGCCGTGAGCGCCGCCATTCGAAGCGTACTGTCGTCACTCACGCTGATGCCTTGAGCAGCGGGTACCGTGTTATACGGATATGCCCCAGCGTTGATGTTGATAGTCTTTGCAATTGCAGCGAACGCCAACAGCGCAAGGAACAAGAAAACCGTGCGCCTAGAAAACAACTTCCTTTCCATGGATTGTCACCTGGTTGGGTTGGGCAAAAGGGAACTCACCTCCTGGACCTTGCTGTTGAGCAAGGCTGCATCGCCGGCACTGACAAGATTATCCCGCACGAACGATTCGAAATCTGGGCTTGAGCAGCCGCTGGTGTTGAGGCACACCGAATTCATGATCGATGATCCGGCGTTGCAGTTCAGGCCGCGCTGGCACGCCACGATGCTCCATGCATATCCCGAGAGCGCGTCGCCTGCCACATTTGCATACTTGCCCGATCCTTCCCCGGTCGAATTCCCCGAAACAAGCTGGCCCATCTCGAACAGAGCCGCCGGGTCGCCGCTGGCCACGACCTCGTCCATGAACTTCCGCAAATCATCACCCTGCGGTCGCTTGTCTGTCCCCATGAATGTCTGAGCCTGCGCGGCAAGGTCGCCTTGCTTTGCCGCCTGATCCAACCAAAGGTTGCGAGCTTCAAGGGGAATGATTGCGCCGTTGTCCACAGCCGCGCATTCGACGGCGGTTGCCTGGGCGACGCGCTTCATTCCTTCGGCGTTTGCAGGCGACTTTGACACGGCCGCCATCGCATCTATGCTCGCGAGGAATTTCTGCGGATCGATGTTGATCGGCATGCACCGGCCGTACATTTCGGCCAACTCGCGCTGGGCCACAGCGTCTCCAGCCTCAGCACGGGCCTTTGTTGTCAGGAATGACTGAAGGGCTTCATTGGATGATCGCCCTAGCGCCTGCGCCGGCCCGCTGTGCGGAGCCGCGTGATTGGCTGATGGTTCGTTGGCGACAGGGTAGGCCGGTTGGCCGCCGTTGGTGAGCGAGGTGCTCGATCCGCTCTTCGTATTCCAGTACAGGTACCCGGCTAGGCCCCCGACGATCACGGTCGCCGACACTGCCAGCAATATCCTTCGGTTCATGTTATCCCCTGGTCACAAATCCATGTTCGCGGCGCGCTTGGCTGACGCGCGCTATCGGGCGCTCCCAGTCTGGCTGGCGAGATGCCCCCCTGACCCCAGACCTTACACCACCGGTTGGGGATAGCAAAAAGGGCCCACGCGAGCAGCTAGGTACGGATGCCGCAGCGAAGGGCGGCCTTAGGTGCCCCCTTGCGGTCATCCAGCGTCGCTGGCCCCGGCGCGCGCAGTCGTCGCCCCGCCACGCCTGCGGTCTTCATGCGCCCGTTTTTCCGCACCCCCGCGCCCCGGGCCCAGCGCCCGCCACCGCTGCGTCTCGCGGGCCTCTCGGGCGGTTGTCCGGCCCTGCGGTTCCCTGCGCGGGAAGGCCCTTTGAACGACGTCCTAGGCGGTCCTACCCGGCAACCAGTCGGTGGCCAGAATTTCCCAGTGGCCATCGGAAACGGGTAATCAGGTAATCGGGCCCGCTGACGCGCGCCTAAGTGTTTGATGTGTAGAGAGAAAGTGAGGTTACCTCGGGAGGTAATTTGAGGTAATCCGGCCAGCCTGAAAAGGTAATGTTATTGATTTTTAAGGACTTTTTTTAAGGATCAGATTACCTCCCCAAAAGGTAATCCCGTTACCTCAACATTACCCCGGAATTACCTTTGAAATATGTTCATATGTTGTTGATAGTAATGGATAAATTGGCAATATTCTGAACAGGTTACCTAAATTACCTGTTCCCGGTGGGCATCTGAAAAATTGAGATAGGGCGCCCTAGAATGGTTCGGCACAGCCACTCGCTAACACCGGAGCCCACGCTATGGCACTGACCCGCTATGTGCTGCAGGCGCACCTCGAACGCCTCGATGCGGCCGTTGATGGCCTGCTGGCCAGCGAGGGCGATCACTTCTTCGTGGCGTTCGCCGGCATCGCCGACGCGATCGCCGACGACGCCAGTGCCGACGGCCGGTGCTGGGTAGAAGACCAGGCGCTGGCCATGCTCGAGCGCCGCGGCCTGGTGTCCCTGGCGGAAGGAGAGGCCTGACGCCGTGTGCTATTCCGCCCAGATCGAGGCCGACTACAAGAAGCTGGTGCGCAAGTTCGGCGCCATCATGGATTTGGGGGCGTTCGCCCGACTTTGGCTGCGCGGGGACGGACTGGAACGCGGCCGGCCGAAGACACCGAAGGCGCTTGAGGATGCCTTCGCCGAGTGGGGCACTGACGCCGAGCTGCGGATTTGGAACTTGATCAAGGGTTGGCAGGACGATGACGCTTCCGCCCTGCACAAGGAGCTATTCACCCAGAAGTCGCGGCTCAACAACGCCGAGCGATCGCTGCAGGTGAAGGTCACGAAGAAGGTCGAGAACGATGTGCGCGTCGCCGGCAACAAGATCGAGCGCGCCACCCAGAAGCTGGCCGACCTACGGCGCACCGAACACTTGCCGCGGGACAGCCGCATATTCCCGGGCATGTACGCGCCGGTGATCGTCAGCGAAGGCGGTCGCAGGGTGATCAAGCCCATGCGGTACCAGTGCCGCCCGGAGGGCAAGCCGGCGTTCTATGACACCAAATACCCGGGTACTTACAACGCTCGCCGCGATAGCCTGGAAGGGTTCTGGCGCGAGGTCTTCGGCTATAACCATGCCATCCTGGTGGTGGACACGTTCTACGAGAACGTCGAGGGGCCGGACGGCAAGAACCAGGTCATCCAGTTCACGCCGCGCGATCGCCGGCCAATGCTGGTGGCGTGCCTATGGTCCGCCTGGACCGACCCCAAAGGGCAAGAGCCGAACCTGCTCAGCTTCGCAGCCATCACCGACGAGCCCGAGCCCGAGGTGGCCGCCGCTGGCCATGACCGGACCATCATCAATATCAAGCCCGAGCACATCGACGCCTGGCTCAACCCGAATCCGAGCAATCTGGCCGCGCTGTACGCAATATTCGATGACAAGCAGCATCCGTTCTACGAGCACCAGCTCGCAGCGTAGCTGCGGTCACCCGTAGCGCTTCCAGTCGTCCTCGGCGGCCGCAGACTCGACCGCGGCGGCCGCCTTGCTGGAAAGACGCCTCACATCGACTACGAACCCCGGCGGCAGCTCGACGGCGGATCCCGCCGCAGCGACAAGGTCCACGTGCGTTGCCGGAAGCCAGCACCGTATGGGTATCGCCTCCCTCGACCACCCGCGCAAGTAGACGTCGTAGAGCGCCATGTCGCGCGGCCCCCAGCTCCCGGACAGAAGCCTGTTGAAGCGCTCGGCTGCCGCTTCACGTGTGTCGAAATCGACGGTCATAACCACCTCGACTGCGCCCTCGACGGGTGCTGAAGGATAGGCCGGTGCGCGTAGCCGGAGGGTGATATCCCGGTTAATGCCGGTCGGGATTAAACTGCGCGCATGATGACCCGGGAGATGGCCACCGCATTGTTGGACCAGCTACGCCGGGACCTGCCCGGGGGCGATACCGCGGAGGCTGATGACTTCGATTACGGCTGGTTCCGAGAACGGGTCCAGTCAATTGTCGATCACTGCGCGAAGGCGGACGCCATCTACATTTGGCAGCTGGCCATGTGGCACCTAGATGCGGCTGGCCTGATGCCCGAGGAGCTGACGCCAAAGTTCCGGGGGTAGCTGTTCACCAGCGCATCGTGCGATCGATCGCGGCCAGGACCGTCGGATCTGGGCGCCGCGGTACTTGATTCATCCGCTTGTTCGCGCGGCGTTGGCCAGGCAAGTCGGCCTTGGCTGCCACCCAGCGTTCGATGTGACGTTTCGCCTGGGCAATGCTCCCAGGGTGGTTAACCACGATCGTCTTGCCGCCCCACATCAGACACAGATACGCGGGCTGGCCACGCTCAGCCGGGTTGATAATTGCCACCACCCGATAGTTGAACATCAGGAGCGGGGCGTCTTCAGTGCCCGCCCAGTGGCAGGCGTTGGGGAGGGTCGGTCGGGGCATGCAGGCACATTGCGGCCCCTTGGTTTCAGGGAATGAGACAGCTATCGCTAAGCCACCTCGACCGCCGGAGCGTCTCGATGAAGTGACTCAGGCCGTAGCTGCGTGTAGCGCTTCAGCTCATTCCACGACGTATGCAGCGTGACTGCCGCTACTTCGGGGATGTCGTAACCCTGTTCGAAGAGGCGCGACGTCGCTTCGTGCCGAAGGTCGTGAAAATCCAGGTCCTTAATCCCGAGCCGAATGCAAGCTCGCGTGAATGCAGTGCTGATGGACTTCGGGTCGAACGGGAAAATTCGCTCCTGTTCGGCGAGGCGCGGTTGTCGCTGCACCAAATCCCAAGCCGCGCCTAGCAGCGGAAAGCGACGATGGTTGCCCAACTTCTGCCGGGGGTGCTTGGCATCGCGCACTAGCGCCGTGCGGTTGGTCGCGTCCAGGTCCGACCAAAGCAAGCGCGTGATCTCGCCTTGGCGCTTGGCGGTCAAGACGGCGAACTCGATAATGTCGTTCATTGGGATCTTCGATCGCCATGCGGAAGTGGCGAAATAAGCATGCAGCCGCTCCAGCTCGTCAGCGGTAGGACGACGGTCGCGTAGCCGCGACTTTCCGACCAATCGCAAAAGGCGCAACGCCGGGCGAGCCTCCGCGACGGGGTCGATAGCGAGCTTCACGCCCTTGAGCGGCGCGGCGAGCTTCAGTAGCTCGGAAAGGTATCCCAACTCAACGTTCATGGTCGCCGGCGTGACTGCAGGGATAATTTGGCCGTCAAACATCATGTGGCGGCCTTCGATACGCCGGCGGGCGTACTCAATCACATCCGTAGAGGTGAGGCGCTGTACCTCGATCGCGCCAAGCCCCTCGTTGATCCGCGTCAGGTTGCCGGTGTGAGTGCGAGAAGGCGCCTTGACCGCATCGAATGCCTCTTTACGCCATTCGATGAGTTGGGCGATGGTGATCTTGCGGTCGGCAGTTGTGCCCCGCGCAATGGCATCGTGCGTTTCACGCTCGATGCGATCCGCCCAGGTCTTTGCGGCTGTCTTCGTTGGGAAAGTGCGGGTTTGGGTGGGTTGGCCTTTGAGGCGCACAATCGCGCGCCAACGGCCGTTGCGGTTTTGAAGGGTCGCCATCGGTGTACCAATTGGGTGTACCAAGCCTGTGCCTGGTACGCCAATGGTACAAATGAATGGGAAACATTGGGAAAAACTGGGAAAAATCGGGAAGGATTGGTAGTGCAGAGCTGCGATAAGCCATTGAAAAATGTGGATTTGGCCGGTCTTCGGCTGTCCGTGGCGCCCATGATGGACTGGACCGACCGCCACTGCCGTTACTTCCATCGGCTACTGGCCCCGTCGGCGCGCCTCTACACCGAGATGGTGCACGCGAACGCAGTGATCCATGGCGACCGTGAGCGGCTATTGGGCTTCGACCCCAGCGAACAGCCACTCGCGCTGCAACTGGGCGGCAGCGACCCCGCCTTGCTGGCGCAGGCCGCCCGGATTGCCGGCGAATGGGGTTACGCCGAGGTCAACCTCAATTGCGGTTGTCCTTCGGATCGCGTGCAGGCGGGGCGTTTTGGCGCCTGCTTGATGCGCGAGCCGGCGCTGGTCGCCGAATGCGTCGGGGCGATGTGCCAGGCCACGAATATCCCGGTCACGGTGAAGTGCCGCCTGGGCGTGGACGAGGACAATGACTACGAGGCCTTCGCCTCGTTCGTTGACCAGGTGCTGGCGGCAGGCAGCGCGATGATCGTGGTGCACGCGCGCAACGCCTGGCTCAAGGGGCTGTCGCCGAAGGAAAATCGTGAGATCCCGCCGCTGCGCTATGACTGGGCCTACCGCTTGAAGCGGGAGCGCCCGGAGGTGCCGGTGGTGATCAACGGCGGGATCGCCGAGGTCGAGGCCGCGCTCGCGCATCTGTCGCAGGTCGATGGCGTGATGCTGGGGCGGGCGGCGTACCACGACCCCTATGTGCTGCACCGCCTGGAGGCCGCGCTCACAGGGGCCGAGCCACGATCGCGGGCCGAACTGCTGCGCGCGCTGCGGCCGTATGTCGAGGCGCAACAGGCGCGGGGATTGGCCCTCAAGCACATTACCCGCCACGTACTGGGGCTGTTCCTTGGCCAGCCCGGCGGCCGTGCGTTCCGGCAGATCCTCAGCGAAGGCGCCCACCGGCCGGGCGCCGACTGGTCGCTGGTCGAGCAGGCCCTGGCCGCCACCGAGGCGCACGCGCGCCGCGTTGCCGCCTGAACGGCGCGCGGGCGGTAGCGTTGCAAGATCCGCCGAAATCGCTATTCTCGATCGTTCACTTGTATGAACGGAGCGGGCACGCGGTCAGGAAAGTTCAGACCGGATTCACCCCGAAAAATCAAGAATTTGCCTCGTTTTCAGCGTGTCGGCTGCAAGCTCGCCGCTCCCGCGAATTCACGATTTTTGAACGTTTCTTTCCGCTCCGCTAGGATCTTGGCCGTGACGCTTGCTTCCCTCCGCCTACCGGGTCTTGCACTGGCCGCCGCCCTGGCGCTGGCCGCGCTGCCGGCTATGGCGGCACCGCAGGACCGTGGCCCGACAGAGGCACGTGACGCATTCCCTCGCAACGAGCGCGCGGGCAATGCCGACGGCCGTTCGCTGTCCGACGCAATTCGCCGCGTGCAGCGCAGCACCGGTGGGCAGATCCTGGGCGCCGAGCAGGTGCCGTTCGACGGACGCAACATCAACCGCGTCAAGTACATGGATGACCGCGGCCGCGTCCGCTATATGGACGACCCGGTCCCGGACCGCGCGCCCCCGCGTGCTCCGCGCCCGGTCGAGCCGGCGACGCCACCACGCGGCGATAACCCGTGACTGGCGATAGTGGCTTAACCACTTCAGTTTCCCCCTGGCCGCCGGCCAGCCAAACGTAACTAGGGAGAGTTCATGCGTATCCTTCTGGTCGAAGACGAAGCCCCCCTGCGCGAAACCCTGGCTGCGCGCTTGAAGCGCGAAGGCTTCGCGGTCGATGCGGCGCAGGACGGCGAAGAGGGCCTGTACATGGGTCGCGAAGTGCCGTTCGACGTCGGCATCATCGACCTGGGCTTGCCGAAGATGTCGGGCATGGAGCTGATCAAGGCACTGCGCGACGAGGGCAAGAAATTCCCGGTGCTGATCCTGACCGCGCGTTCGAGTTGGCAGGACAAGGTCGAAGGCCTCAAGCAGGGCGCCGACGATTACCTGGTCAAGCCGTTCCATGTCGAAGAACTGCTGGCTCGCGTCAATGCGTTGCTGCGCCGCGCCGCTGGCTGGAGCAAGCCGACCCTGGAGTGCGGCCCGGTCGCGCTGGACCTGGCGGCGCAGACAGTGAGCGTCAACGGCAGCAACGTCGACCTCACCAGCTACGAATACAAGGTGCTCGAATACCTGATGATGCATGCCGGCGAACTGGTCTCCAAGGCCGACCTCACCGAGCACATCTACCAGCAGGACTTCGACCGCGACTCCAACGTCCTCGAAGTCTTCATTGGTCGCCTGCGCAAGAAGCTGGACCCGGATGGCGAGTTGAAGCCGATCGAGACCGTGCGCGGTCGCGGTTATCGTTTCGCGATCCCGCGCACCGAGGGCTGATCCCTCGCCTTACGAGAACGACAGCAGCGTGGCCGTCCGTCTTCGGTGGTTCAAGCGTTGGCGGCCGCGTTCGCTACAGGCGCGCCAGCTGCTGGCCGCCAGCGTCAGCCTGGTGGCGTTCCTGGCATTGGCCGGTTACGCGCTGGACGCGGCGTTCGCCGAGACCGCCATGGACAACCTGCGCAGCCGGCTTAAGAACTATGCCACTGCGTACAACGGCAGCATCGACTTCCTGCGCGATGGCTCGCTGTACATCCGCGAACAATCGCCCGATGCGCGCTTCGACGTGCCGGGCGGCGGCCTCTATGCCGAAGTCATCCGGCCCGACGAGCGCTGGTCCTCGATGTCGGCCGAAGGGCCGGTATTGCCGGTCTCCGGGCCGATGCTCGGGCCGCGCCAGGAAGAGTTCGCCGGGCCGCTGGACATGGTGCAGATCGACGGCACCAAGGGCCAGGTATTCCGCTACGGCCAGGGCGTGATCTACGAGACCGAGCCGGGCCACGAGATTCCCTACACGATCTATGTAATGGAGGACGCACGCTCGCTCGGTGCGCAGCTGCGCGTGTTCCGCAGCGCGGTGTGGTTCTACCTCGGCATCACCGGCATCTTCCTGCTGCTGCTGCAGACCTTCATCCTGCAATGGAGCCTGCGGCCGCTGCGGCGGGTGGTCAATGAGTTGACCAAGGTCCAGCGCGGCGAAGCGCTGCGCATGAGCGAGCACCACCCGCGCGAGCTCGAACCGCTGACCGACAGCATCAACGCCTTCATCGAAAGCGAGCGCGAGAACCTCGATCGCCAGCGCAACACCCTGGCCGACCTCGCGCACAGTTTGAAGACGCCGCTGGCGGTCCTGCGCACCCAGCTCGATACCGGCGGCCACCTGGCCGAGGGCGAGTTGCGCGACGAGCTCGACGTGCAGCTGCGGCGCATGAACAACCTGGTTTCCTACCAGCTGGCGCGTGCCGCTTCCAGCGGTCACAAGCTGTTTGCCGCGCCGGTGCCGATCGAATCCAACGCCGAGGAGATCGTGCGGGGCCTGGAGAAGGTCTATGCCGCCAAGGGCGTGCTGTGCGAATTCGAGATCGACCCCAACGCACGTTTCTACGGCGAGCCGGGCGATCTGCAGGAACTGCTCGGCAACCTGCTGGAAAACGCCTTCAAGTGGGCGCGTAGCCGCGTCCTGCTTACCGCCAGGCCGATGGCGGGTGCCGGCAGCAAGCGCGCCGGCCTGATGCTGGCAGTGGACGACGACGGCCCTGGCATCGCGCCTGAAGACGTGGCCAAGATCCTGCAACGCGGCGTGCGTGGCGATGAACGCGTGCAGGGGCACGGTATCGGCTTGTCGATCGTGCAGGACCTGGTGCGCGGTTATCGCGGTGAGTTGCACGTCACCCGCTCGAACGAACTGAGCGGCGCACGTTTCGAAGTGACGTTGCCGCCCGGCCTGTAAACCGTCGGCCGGCTGACCGCATCCTTGTAGGAGCGGCTTTAGCCGCGACTGCCATCTGTCAGACCACGACTTCGTTCGTCGGGGCTAAAGCCCCTCCTACAGAGGCCGGAGCATCGGCGTGACGGGGTTCTATACGCGGCCTTCGAAGGGTGAAGGGCCGTAGTAGCGGCGCAGGTGTTCGGCCACTTTCGGCATGGACTCGGCCAGCACCCGCGGCGCGGAGAAGTGGTATTCGCTGACTACCGCGAAGAACTCTTCCGGTGCCTCGGCGGCATAGGCATCCACGCGCGTGCGTTTGCCCGCCTCCACGCGTGCGCAGAAGGCGTCGTACTCGCGCTGGAAATCCTCGGCCCATTCGCGCTGCCATTCCCGCGGCAGCGGTGGCGTGCCATCGAGCACGCCGTCGAGTGCATCGAGCTTGTGCGCCATCTCATGCACGGCGACGTGGTAGCCGGCATGCAGGTCTTCCAGGTCGGCAGCAACATCGGCCCATGACAGGATCAACGGTCCCTGGTCCCAGGCTTCGCCGATCAATTCATCGTCCCACTCGTGCAGCACGCCTGCCGCATCGACATGGCTGCGATGCACGCGAAAGGCATCCGGGTAGACGATCAGCTGCGACCAGCCACGCCAGCCGCCCGGACCGATCTCAAGCAGCGGCAGGCAACACATGGCCGCCAGTACCACCACCTGCCATGGCTCGAGTTGCAGCCCATCGACTGGCGAGATGGTCTTTTCGTGCAGGAAGCGCGCAGTCAATGCGCGCAGGCGGGTTTCGCGCTCAGGATCGAGCGCACTGATCCAGCCGCAGCGCGCATGCGCCTGCGTCCACAATGCAGCGTCGATAGTGGGAGGCGGGCGTCGCAGCCAGCCCAACAACCGCTGGATCAGCGGAACATTCCGGGCAGGAAGCTGTGCCATTTCGGCATGCGCCCACGCGGCGGCAGGATGTCGCCGTCGTCGCCACCGCCGCTGGGCATCACCGCGGTCGGGCGATGGCCGGGCGAATGCGAGGGCGGCACGCTGGCCGGCTCGGGGGTGGGGCCGTGCGCGGCCGAGCCCGGCGTGACACAGGTGCCGTGATCCGCTTCGGCCACGCCACTGGACGCCCAAGCCAACGCTGGGGACAGTAGCAGGAACAGACAGGCGAATCGGCGCATCGTCCACATCCCGGCACGGGGGTCCAAGCTCCCGATTCTAACGCGCTTTTCACGCCCAAATGCAAGCGGGGTGGCTGGGCGGCCCGGGGTCGGTGCCGCATAATTTGCCCCGTTGCCCCGCGCACCGCGTTTGGAGAGGCTGTGGAAGACCGCGCTTTACTGGCCAGGCTCGCCCTGGGCCGCCTGTCCGGGGATACCTTGGCCCGTGATTTCGGGCTGACCCGGGCCGCGGTGTGGAAGCGCATCCAGAACTTGCGCGCAGCGGGCATCGATATCCAGGGCCGCGCCGGCGAAGGCTACGGCCTGGGCTATCCGGTCGAGTTGCTGGAGCGGGCGAAGATCCTGGCCGCCCTGCCCGTGGACGCGGTCGACGCGCTCGACCGCCTGGAGATCGCCTGGACCCTGGAGTCGACCAATACCGAACTGCTGGCGCAGCCAGTGCCGGAGGAGGGCGTCTCGGTGTTGCTGGCTGAGCGCCAGACTGGCGGCCGTGGCCGCCGCGGACGCCAATGGGCCTCGCCGCTGGCCGCGCACATCTACCTGTCGCTGGCGCGCCGCTTCAGTGGGGGCCTGGCCCAACTGGCCGGCCTCAGCCTGGCGGTGGGCGTGGCCGCCAGCGAGGCCCTGCATGCGGCCGGTTTCAATGGCGTCGGGCTGAAATGGCCCAACGACCTGTTGGTGGACGAGCGCAAGCTCGGTGGCCTGCTGATCGAAGGCGGCGGCGAACTCGGTGGGCCGGCGCGCGCGGTGATTGGGTTGGGGCTCAACGTGCACATGCCGGACGCCTTCGCCGCCACCATTGGCCAGCCCTGGGTCGATCTGGATACCCTGGCCGGGGCCCCGGTGTCGCGCAATGTCATTGTCGCGACCCTGCTCAGCCATCTGCTGCCTGCCTTGGAACTGTTCGAAGCGCAAGGACTGGCGCCGTTCCTGCCGCGTTACGCCGCGCTCGACCTGCTCGCAGGCCGCAAGGTGCGGGTGGAAGAGGCCGGCCGGCTGTTCGAGGGCGTCGCGCTGGGCCTGGCCGAGGATGGCGCCCTGCGGGTGCAAGGCGACGATGGCGAGCGCCATTTCCATGCCGGCGAAGTCAGCGTGAGGCCGGCATGAGCCAGTGGTTGTTCGACCTGGGCAATTCGCGCTTCAAATTCGCACCCTTGCGCGACGACGGCCGTGCCGGCGACGTGCAAGCCTGGGCCCACGGTGTGCAGATGCTCTCGGCCGAGGCCGCCGCCGCGCTGCCGTCGGGTGACATCGCCTGGGTGGCCAGCGTCGCCGCGCCCGCGCTCACCGCCGATATCGTCGGCCACCTGGGCCAGCGCTTCGGCCAGGTGCGCGTAGCCCGCACCCTGGCCGAATGCGCCGGCGTACGCGTGGCTTATGCAGAGCCGCGCAGGTTCGGTGTCGACCGGTTCCTGGCCCTGCTCGGCGCCCGCGCGCTGGGGCATGTGCTGGTGGCCGGCGTGGGCACCGCATTGACCATCGACCTGATGGATGCAGATGGCGGGCACCGCGGCGGACGCATCGCTGCCTCGCCCACCACCATGCGCGAGGCTTTGCACCAGCGTGCCGCGCAGTTGCCGGTCGGCGGCGGCGATTACGCCGAGTTCGCCAACGACACCGCCGACGCTCTGGCATCCGGCTGCGACGGCGCCGCGGTGGCGTTGATCGAACGCAGCTTGCAGCAGGCCAGCCTCGCATTGGGGCCGGTGCGGCTGTTGTTGCACGGTGGGGGCGCACCGCCGCTGCTGCCGTTGCTGCCGGGTGCCGAACACCGGCCGTCGCTGGTGCTCGATGGCCTGGCGGTATGGGCCGCCTACCACGCCGCTGCCCACGCTTGAGTCTCCCAGCCAGTGCGGCATGGGCCATGGCGATGGTTAGAATCGCCGCATGTCCATCCGCGCCCTGATCGTCGTCCTTGCCATCCTCAATGCCGGTGTCGCCCTGTGGTGGGCGGCGCGTCCGGCCGCGAGCCCGCCCCCGCCGCCTACGGCGACGGCTACCGGCGTGGCTCCGTTGCAACTGTTGTTGACGCCGCCGCCAGCCGCGGCCACTGCGCCAGCCGCGGCCTCGCCGGCACCGCCCGCTGTTGCTGCCGCCACGCCGCCGCCGGCCAGCGCGGCCGCCGCGCCGCCAGCGAAAACGCTCGCGACCGCGGCCGGTGAGCGCTGCCTCAGCTTCGGTCCCTACGCCGACCAGGCCGCCGCCGAATCGGCGCGCAGTGCCGCCGGCAACGTCCTGCAGGTGGCGCGCGTGCGCGAAGTGCCCGAAGCCAGCAGCTTCCGGGTGATGCTCAATGGCGTCGGCGACCGCGCAGCCGCGCAAGCGCTGGTCGCGCGCATCAAGGCCTCCGGCTTGAGCGACTACTACATCGTCGGCAACGAGACCCGATACGACATCGCACTGGGGCAGTACCGCAATGTCGAAGGGGCCGAACGCCGCCAGGCCGAGTTGGCCGCCGCCGGCTTCCAGGCCGAGGTCATGCCGAGCGGTGCGGGCAAAGGATCGCGCTGGTGGCTCGACGCACGCACCCAGGCCGACAGCGCTGCCTTGCGCGCCTTGCAGGCACCCCAACAGCGATCGCTGGACTGTGCGGCGCTGCGCTAGAATGCAGCACCGCGCCGCTCTGGCCCGGCCGTGCCGCTTTAGCTCAGTTGGTAGAGCAACTGTCTTGTAAACAGTAGGTCATCCGTTCGATTCGGATAAGCGGCACCATCTCTGCAGCAGCTGCTGTTTCGCGCTTGCCTGCTGCATCGCGTCAGGCCGATCCTGCGTGGTCTGACTAGACTCGGCATCCCGATGCAGCTGTGCGGAGCCAACGAATGACCACGCAATACCCTCCCGTCACCCTGATCGGCGTGCCGACCGACATCGGCGCTGGCCATCGCGGCGCGAGCATGGGGCCCGAAGCCATGCGCATTGCCGGGCTGGCCGAGGCGCTGGCGGCGCGCGGAGTGGAAGTGCGCGACTTCGGCAATGTCGAAGGTCCGCGCAATCCGTGGACGGCGCCGGTAGAGGGCTATCGCCATCTACAGGAAGTCGTCGCCTGGAACCGTGCGCTGATGGAGGCCACCTACGCCGAACTGGCCGCCGGCCGCATGCCGATCATGCTCGGCGGCGACCACTGCCTGGCGGTGGGTTCGATCACCGCCGTGGCGCGCTGGTGCCGCGAAAACGGCCGCAAGTTGCGCGTGCTGTGGCTCGACGCGCATTCGGATTTCAACACCAGCGAGGTGACGCCGTCGGGCAATGTCCATGGCATGCCGGTGGCTTGCCTGTGCGGCCTGGGGCCTTGCGATCTCACCGAGCTGGGTGGCCCGGCACCGGCATTGCGTCCGGAGCAGGTGCGGCAGATCGGCATTCGTTCGGTGGACCCGGAAGAGAAGCGCCTGATCAAGCAGCACCGCGTCGATGTCTACGACATGCGCTACATCGACGAGAACGGCATGAAGCGTGCGCTGGAAGCGGCGCTGGACGGGGTGGACGACAATACCCACCTGCACGTCAGCTTCGACGTCGATTTCCTCGATCCAAGCATTGCCCCCGGCGTCGGTACCACGGTGCCGGGCGGGCCAAACTACCGCGAGGCGCAGCTGGTGATGGAAATGATCGCCGACACTGGCCGGCTCGGCTCGCTGGACATCGTTGAACTCAACCCGGTGCTGGACAACCATAATCTCACTGCGGACCTGGTCGTCGACTTGGTCGAAAGCCTGTTTGGCAAGTCCACCCTGATGCGCGACTGAGGACGCCAGGCCAGTTTCCTGAACGAAAACAGCCCCGCGTTTTGACGAAACCGTCCGCGTTCACATCCGCTCGACGGCCTCGAAGTCAGATTCTCCCGCAAGCGGTAACGCCACCAAATCATGGGGCGCCGCGTCAATCGGAGAGAGAATGATGAAGCGACTGATGACCCTGGCGATGGTGGCCCTTTTCTCCGTCGGCATGCTGAGCGGCTGCAACACGGTGGCCGGCGCCGGCAAGGATGTGCAGAAGGCGGGCGAGTCGGTGGAGAAGACCGCCGACAAGTGCAGCGACGGCAAGTGCTGATCCGTACCTTCGACCCAATTTATTGATTCGCGGCGCGGCCGCGTCGTCGACAACCTGAGGAGTGACACCATGAAGAAATTGATGACCCTGCTTGCCCTGGGCGTGTTCTCGGTAGCCGTGCTGAGCGGTTGCAATACCGTGGCCGGCGCCGGCAAGGATGTGCAGAAGGCGGGCGAGAAGGTCGAGGACGCGGCGAAGAACTGACGCTTCGGCGCGGTGACGAAAGAAAAGCGGGCTTCGGCCCGCTTTTTTTGTTCGCGCGCTAGATCAGCATTCACCCCGATGAGGACGTTCTTGACGCGCGTTGACCCACCGGCAACGCCGCCCGCGCGAATCTGACCCCACGCGGCGGCGATTTCGCCGCGGCAGCAACCGGCGGCTCGTAGCCGGTTGACCTTCAATCCAAGTACGGAGCGCGCAATGAATAAAGACATCATTTCTGGCAAGTGGACCCAGCTCAAGGGCCAGATGCAGGCCAAGTGGGGCGACCTGACCGACGACGACTTCGACGTGGCAGAAGGCAATGCCCAGTACCTGTCTGGCAAGCTGCAGGAACGCTATGGCTGGGACCGCGACCGCGCCGAAAAAGAGGTCAAGGATTTCGACGACGCCCTGCGTCGCGAATACAAGGACTACTGAGTCCAGTCAGTCCAGCCCTAGGGGCTAAAGCAACGATAGAGGTGACGGGCCGCCCTGTGCGGCCCGTTTCCTTTCGTTGCCGATGCCCGCGCGGTGGGTCGCGGCGGTACACTGACGCGGTTTGGCTCGGCTTATTCCTACCGCATGACTACCCGCGTCCTCACTGGTATCACCACCTCCGGCACGCCGCACCTGGGCAACTACGTGGGCGCCGTGCGTCCGGCCATCGCTGCCAGCCGCGCGCCTGATGTCGAGAGCTTCTATTTCCTGGCCGACCTGCACAGCCTGATCAAGGCGCAGGATCCCGCACGCACCCAGCGCTCGACGCTGGAGATCGCGGCGACCTGGCTGGCCTGCGGCCTGGACCCAGACAAGGTCTGGTTCTATCGCCAGAGCGATATCCCCGAGACCAACGAGCTCAACTGGTTCCTCACCTGCATCGCCGGCAAGGGCACGCTCAATCGCGCCCATGCCTACAAGGCGGCCGTGGACAAGAACACCGCCGAGGGCGAGGACGCCGATGCTGGCGTGACGGCCGGCTTGTTCATGTACCCAGTGCTGATGGCAGCCGACATCCTCATCTTCAACGCCCAGCAGGTGCCGGTGGGGCGTGACCAGGTGCAGCACATCGAGATGGCGCGCGATTTTGCCCAGCGCTTCAACCATGTCTATGGGCGCGAGTACTTCGTCCTGCCCGAAGCGCTGATCGACGAACAGGTCGCCACCTTGCCGGGCCTGGATGGCCGCAAGATGAGCAAGAGCTACGACAACACCATCCCGCTGTTCGCGCCGCGCGAGGAGCTGCGCAAGCGCGTGTTCTCGATCCTGACCGATTCGCGCGCGCCCGGTGAGCCCAAGTCCACCGATGGCTCGGCGTTGTTCCAGCTCTACCAGGCATTCGCCAGCGCCGATGAAACCGCGGCCTTCGCCAAGGCTTTCGCCGAGGGCATTTCCTGGGCCGACGCCAAGCAGCAGCTGTTCGAGCGCATCGATGCCGAGCTGGCGCCGCAGCGCGAGCGCTACGAGGCATTGATGGCAGACCCGGCGGCGATCGAAGCGGTCCTGCGCCGCGGTGCCGAGCGCCTGCGCGAACGCTATGCGCGCCCGTTCCTGGCCGAGCTGCGCTACGCGGTGGGCCTGCGCGACCTGTCCGCGCGCGAAGGCGAGGCCGATGCGGGCAAGAAGGCCAAGGCCGCACTGCCGCTGTTCAAGCAATATCGCGAGGCCGACGGCCGCTTCTACTTCAAGCTGCTCGATGGCGAAGGCGAACTGCTGGTGCAGAGCGAGGCCTTCGATTCACCGCGCGAAGCCGGGCAAACCATCGCCATACTCAAGCAGGCCATGGCAGCCGACGCGCTGGAGTCGCCGTTGTTCAAGTTGCAGGCCGAGGCCGCGGCGGTGCTGGACGCATTGAGAGCCCTGCGCGAAGCGGCCTGAGCCGATTGTTGTAGGAGCGGCTTCAGTCGCGAGCGTGGACTGCCGGTTCGCGGGAAAGGCGATCGGGGCGGAAGCCCCTCCTGCAGGTAGAATTCAATCATCCAGCAACCTGCGGGGAGCCAGATGACGGCCCACGGCATCCACACCCTCGATACCGGTTTCCAGCGGCCGCAGTTCGATGCGGCCTACCTGATCGTCGAACAAGGGCGCGGCGCTTTCATCGATTGCGGCACCTCGCTCGCGGTACCGCTGCTGCTCGATGCATTGCGCAACGCCGGGCTGGCACCGGCCGATGTCGATTGGCTGATCCTCACCCATGTCCACCTCGACCATGCCGGCGGCGCGGGCGCGTTGCTGCAGCAGCTGCCGAATGCGCGCGTACTCGTGCATCCCCGCGGCGCGCCGCACATGATCGACCCCACGCGCCTGCTCGCCGGCGCCACTGAGGTCTACGGCGCCGAGGAAATCGCGCGCAGCTATGGCCAGGTGCTGCCGATTCCCGCCGGGCGCGTGGTGCTCGCCGAAGACGGCGGCAGCGTCGCGTTGGCCGGACGCATGCTGCTCACGCTCGATACGCCGGGGCATGCCCGTCATCACCTGTGCGTATGGGATGCGCAAAGCCGCAGCTGGTTCACTGGCGATACCTTCGGCCTCTCCTACCGCGAGCTGGACTCGGCGCGCGGTGCGTTCATCCTGCCCACGTCCTCGCCGGTGCAGTTCGAGCCCGAATCGATGTCCGCTTCCATCCAGCGCCTGCTGGCCTACGCACCGGAGGCGATGTATCTCACCCACTACGGCCGCGTCGCGCCGCCGGCGGCGCTGGGCCAGGCCTTGCTCGAACAGATCGATGCCATGGTGGCGTTGGCGCGCAGCTGCGATGGACGCCCCGACCGCCACCGCTGCCTGGTGGCTGCGTTGACCGAGCTCTACCTGGAGCGGGCCCACGCCCACGGCGTGCCCCTGGACGACGCGGCGGCAACGCGGGTGTTGGCGATGGACATCGAGCTCAATGCACAGGGGCTGGCCAGCTGGCTCGACCGCGCCCACTGCCAAGCGCGTTGACCAGGCCGTGCGTGCCGCTCGGCGACAGGCGCGCAGCGCACTACACTGTGCACCCCAACCTACGAAGTACGCCGCCGTGAATCCGATGCGCATCCTGCTGCTGTCCGCCTGTCTGTTTGTCGGCGGTGTTGCCCAGGCGGCGAACGATGCGGCGGGACAGGCGATCGACGCGGCAGCGCTGTCGCGGCACGTGCAGGTGCTGGCGTCGGACGAATTCGAAGGCCGCGCGCCGGCAACCGCAGGCGAACAGCGCACGCTCGACTACCTCATTGCACAGTTCCGCCAGGCCGGCCTGCAACCGGGTGGCGATGAGGGTGGCTGGACCCAGTCGGTGCCGCTGGTGCGCGTCCAGCTCGACGGTCCGGCCGCGGCCACGCTCAGCCAGGGCGGCAAGACCCGTGCCCTGCGCAACGGCGAAGACCTGACGCTGCAAAGCCTGCGGCCCGGCAAGCAGGTGGACATCAAGTCGGCGCCGCTGGTGTTCGTCGGATACGGCATCACCGCGCCAGAGCGGCACTGGGACGATTACAAAGGCGTAGACCTCACCGGCAAGATCGCCGTGGTGCTGATCAACGACGCCGATTTCGAGCGGCCCACGCCCGGTGCGTTCGAAGGCAGGGCGGTGACCTATTACGGGCGCTGGACCTACAAGTTCGAAGAAGCCGCCCGGCGCGGCGCCGCGGGCGTGCTGATCGTGCACGAGACCGCACCGGCCGCCTACGGCTGGAACACCGTGCGCAGCTCGGGGCTGTCACCGCTGTTCGACATCGAGCGCGACGATGCGCAGGCACGCGCGCTGCACACGCCGCTGCGCGGTTGGCTGCAGCGCGAACAGGCGGTGGCGATCTTCCGTGACGCCGGCCTGGATTTCGAGGCGCTCAAGCGCCAGGCCATGGAGCCCGGCTTCAAGCCGGTGGTGCTGGGCGATGCACGCTTGAGCGCGCGGTTCGCGCTCAAGCGCGAACGGGTGGTGACGCACAATGTCGTCGCCCGCTTGGCCGGCACCACGCACGCCGACGAAAGCGTGATCTTCTCCGCGCACTGGGACGCCTTCGGCGTCGGCGAGGCCGACCCGGCCGGCGATCGCATCCGCCATGGCGCGGTCGACAACGCCACCGGCGTGGCCAGCGTGCTGGAACTGGCACGCGCCTTCGCCGCCGGCCCCCGGCCGCAGCGCAGCCTGCTGTTCGTCGCGCTGACGGCCGAAGAGAAGGGCCTGCTCGGTGCCAGCTATTACGCCGCACATCCGTTGGTGCCGCTGGACCGCACCGTGGCGGTGTTGAACATGGAGATGTTCAGCCCGGATGGACCGGCGCGCGACATCGCCTCCTGGGGCCTGGGCAAGGTGTCGCTGGAACAGGATCTCCAGCGCGTGGCGCAAGCGCATGGTCGCCAGTACAGCCCGGACCCGAACCTGGAGGCCGGCTTCTTCTATCGCGCCGACCATTTCGCCTTCGCCCGCGTCGGCGTGCCGGCGATCACCGTCGGCCCCGGCCTGGATCGCGTAGAAGGCGGCGTCGCAGCCGGCAAGGCGCTGCGCGATGCGTATTTCCGCGACTGCTACCACCAGCCTTGCGATCGCTGGACACCGCAATGGGATGCGCGTGGCCATGCCGCCGATACCCAGCTGGTGCACGACCTCGGCCTAGAACTGGCCAACAGCCGCAGCTGGCCGAGCTGGAACCAGGGCAGCGAATTCAAGGCCGAGCGCGATCGCAGCGAAGCAGCGCGTCACTGACCGGAAGGTTGTAGGAGGGGCTTCAGCCCCGATGAGCGCAGCGGATGATTTCGGCAGCGTTGCATTCGCGCCAACCGGCGTTCCACCGCCAGCACTGACCACGCGCGGAAAAGGACTAGAATTCCTGTCCTTCCCGCCGCACCAACTCTCCCATGGCTTCCTCCGACGCTGGTGCGCCAGGCGCGCGCCGCGGCTTTGTAGTCCTCGCCCTGCTGTTGGTCTACCTGGTCTGGGGCTCTACCTACCTCGGCATCCGCCTGGCACTGGAAGGTGGCGCACTGCCGCTGACGATGGTTTCCGGCGCGCGCTTCATCGTCGCCGGCACGCTGCTATACGCGGTGCTGCGCTGGCGTGGTGTCCCCGCGCCGACGCGGCGGCAATGGCCGAGCATCCTGGTCATGGGCGCGACCTTGCTGCTGCTCGGCAACGGCATGGTGGTGCTGGCCGAGCGCGACGTGTCCTCCGGCCTGGCCGCGACGGCGGTAGCGTCGGTGCCGCTGTGGATGGCCCTGTTCTCTGCGATGCGGGGCCAGCACGCCAGCCGCGGCGAATGGCTGGGAATTGTCATTGGCTTCCTCGGCGTGGTCTGGCTCAACGCCGGCAGCAGCCTCACTGCCACGCCTACCGGCCTGGTGTTGTTGCTGATCGCGCCGCTCGGTTGGGCGTTCGGCTCGATCTGGTCGCGTGGCCGCGATCTGCCCTCGCCGTTCATGACCGCCGCAGCGCAGATGATCTGCGGCGGCGTGTTGATCTTTCTCGCCGGGCTGGCCATCGGCGAACGCCCGCAGCACTTGCCGAGCACGCAGGGCCTGCTCGCCGTTGCCTACCTGTGCGTGTTCGGTTCGATCGTGGCGTTTACCGCCTACGTCTGGCTGCTGCACAACGTGCGTCCGGCACTGGCCGGTAGCTATGCCTACGTCAATCCGGTGATCGCGGTGGCGCTGGGCGCCTGGGTGGGGCATGAGCGCTTCGGTCCCAGCGACCTGGGCGCGATGGCAGTGATCCTGGCCGGTGTGGTGGTGGTCACGCTGTCGCGGGGCCGCAAGTGAGCGGGCAGGGCGTCGCCATGACCGATCAAGCTGCCGCCGAGCGCCGCCAGGGTGTGGCGATTACCGCCGGTGCGTTCGTCATCTGGGGCCTGTTCCCGCTCTACTGGCACCTGCTCAAAGCGGTGCCCTCGCCGTTGATCATTGCCCACCGCATCGTCTGGAGCACATTGCTGGTGGTCGGCTGGCTGCTGCTGACCACGCGCCTGGACTGGCTGCGGCGGATCGCCGCGCAGCCGCGCGCATTGCCGTTGCTCGCCTTGAGCGGGCTGGCGATCGGCAGCAACTGGGCGGTATACATCTGGGCGGTCAACGCCGGCCATGTCATCGAGGCCAGCCTGGGGTACTACATCAACCCGCTGGTAAGCGTGGTGCTCGGCGTGCTGGTCCTGAAGGAGCGCTTGCGGCCGGCGCAATGGCTGGCGGTGTCTTGCGCCGCGATCGGGGTGGCGTGGCTGACCTGGGTGGCCGGCACGGTGCCGTGGATCGCACTGGGCCTGGCGCTGTCGTTCGGCTTGTACGGCCTGCTGCGCAAGGTGGTGGCGGTGGACGCGGTCAGCGGCCTTGGGATCGAAAGCCTGTACCTGTTCCTGCCGGCGCTGGGCTTCGTACTGTGGAGCGAGCAGGGGCACGGTGGTGGCTTCGTCCAGGGCTGGAGCCTGCGCGACGATTTCCTGCTGGCCTTCGGCGGCGTGGTCACCGCGGTGCCGCTGATCGCCTTCGCTTATGGCGTCCGGCGCATCCCGCTATCGCTGGTCGGGGTCCTGCAGTACGTCACGCCGACCCTGCAGCTGTTGTTGGGCGTGTGGTTCTTCCACGAACCGTTCGACCCGGCGCGCGCACTGGGCTTCGTCGCCATCTGGCTCGGTCTTCTGCTGTACCTCAGCGAAGGCGTGTGGCAATCGCGGCGCAGCGCGCCCGTGCGCTGAGCCGCTACGGTCGGGGCTGAAAGCCCCTCCTGCAAAAGCAGGCAAATGCCCCTGTAGGAGCGGCTCTGGGTGGCCTCGGGCCATCAGCCGCGACCGGAGCCTATCGGCCCCCGGGGAAAACCCACCACGCCACCACACCGCAAAGACCAGCCTCCGGTTACGCTGAAGCTCCCCTCCCAGCGCCCGACCAAGGACCCATGACGGCCGCACGACACGCCATCCAGGCCAGCCTTTCGGCCGCCCGCGAAGGGCGCGCCATGAGCCTGGCGGTGGTCATGGCCAGCGAAGGCTCGACCTACGTCAAACCCGGTGCCATGGCACTGTTCGGTCTCGATGGCGCACGCGTGGGTTGGTTGAGCGGCGGTTGCCTGGAAGCCGATATCGCGCTGCGCGCCGAAGCCGCATTGCGTACGGGGGCGATGGCGTTGATGGAGATCGACACCCGCAGCGATGAAGACCTGCTGTCGGGATCGGCGGTCGGCTGCCGTGGCCGCCTGTACCTGGCGCTGCTGCCGCTGTCGGCGCTGGCAGGCTGGGAAGCGATCGCGCAGGCATGGCTGGCACGCGGCGGTACCCTGCGGCTGCAGGTCGATGCTCACGGCCGCTGCAGCGCCAGCCTCGGCGCGCAGGCCCGCGAATGGCGGCTGCCGGTGGCGGAAGGTTCGAGCACGAGCACCGCGCCGATGCATGCGCGCATCGCGCCACCGCCGGCCGTGATGTTGTTCGGCGCCGGGCCGGAAAGCGAAACCCTGCTGCCTTGGTTGCGTGAGCTGGGCTGGATGACCACGCTGGTCGAGAAGCGACCACGCTGGCTCGGTCAAGGCGTACTGGCCGATCGCCACATCGAAGCCACGCCGACACAGGCACTCGCTGCCGGTCTGGATGGCGATGCAGCGCTGGTGATGCACCACCATTTTGAGCTGGACCGCGAAACCCTGGACGCGCTCGCCGCGCATCCCTTGCCCTTCATCGGCCTGCTTGGGCCAAGGCGCCGGCAACAAGACTTGTTCCAGTTGATGACGGCCGCCCAGCGCGAAGTGCTGACCCCGCGCCTGCGCTCTCCGGTGGGATTGCACCTGGGCGGCGACGGTCCGCAGGCCATTGCGTTGAGCATTGCCGCGCAGTTGCAGCGCTGGCGCGACGAGGAGGATGAAGGCGCGTGAGCGATGACGTGGTCGCCGTGGTCCTGGCCGCCGGCGGCAGCCAACGGCTGGGATATTCGAAACAGCTGCTGCGGCGCAACGGCGAGACCTTGTTGCGACGGGCCGCGCGCTTGGCCGGCAATAGCGGCGCCGGCCGGGTGCTGGTCGCCCTGGGCGCGCAGGCCACGCAACTGCGGCCGCAATTGCAGGGCCTGGCGGTGGACGTGATCGAGGTGCCGGAGTGGCAGCAAGGACTCGGTGCCAGCCTGGCGCGGGTGCAGTCGGCACTGGGCCAGGCGCAGCATCGCCACGTCCTGGTCCTGGGCTGCGATCAGCCGGCGCTGGCCAGCGCCCACCTGCAACAGTTGCTCGACGCGGCACGCGATGGCGGCAGCGCCTTCAGCGCCTATGCCGGTGTGCGCGGCCTGCCCGCCGTCATTGCCTGGGCGAGCTGGTCGCAGGCGCGCTTCGGTGGCGACCAGGGCCTGCGCGCGGCCGCCCGCGAAGGGCCGCTGCAGGACAGCGCGCACGTCACGGCGCCCGAGCTGGCGCTGGACCTCGATACCCCCGCCGATGTCGCCGCCGCGATCAGCCTTGGCTGGCTGGACTCGCCGGATGGTCCGGATTGAGCGACGCGCGGATCTCGTTGCCGGCCGGTAATTGCAGCGGTGCCGGGCAGTGCGCCTGCGGCGCCGGGTTGGCCGCGAACCATTGCTCGACCATCGGCGCGAGCAGGTCGATGCGCATCGGCAGGCTGAGGTGGTCTTCCTCGTGCAGCTCCAGGTAGCGCGCGCGTGGCGCCGAGGCCGCCAGCAGGCGCCCATGCGCGACCGGGATATGCCGGTCGGCGTCGCCGTGCAGCAGTAGCACGCAGGCGCGGCTGTCGCTGACCGCGGGGGCCACATCAAGGCGGTCGAGGTCCAGGCCGAGCTGCTGGTCGGCGGCGGCGATGACCTGGTCCAGGTCCTGGCTGCCGTAGCGCCAGCGCATGTACTCGGACACGGCACGTCCCTGCCAACCGCGCGGGCTCTCGGCGAGCATGTGCGGCACCATGTCGCGAATGCCGCGGCCGGCGTTGGCGAACGATTCCAGCGCGACAACGCCGGCGACCTGGTCGCCGAGCTTGTCGGCACTGAACAAGGCCGTGGCCGCGCCGTACGACACGCCGAACAGGTAGAGCGGGCCGACGATCTCGCCGCGCTGGCGCAGCTCGCCTATCACCTGCACCACGTCGTCGGATTCGCGCGTGCCATAGCCGGACAAACCGGCACCGGAGCGGCCATGGTTGCGCAGGTCCAGCGCGATGGTGCGATAGCCGGCCTGGGCCAGGGTCAGCGACCACGGCAGCAGTGAATTGCCATCCATCATCCAGCCGTGCAGCAGGATCACGGTACCGCGCGGGGTGCCGCGCGATTGCACGGTGACCGGCACCTTGAAGTCGAACTTGAACGCATTCTGCAGGCCGCCGCCGGTCTTGTGGCTGCGGCTGAAGTGGTAGTTGAAGCCGTAATCGCCCGGCTCGAACGCGCGCCAGAATATCGGTACCTGGTCGCGGCCGGGCAGGGTGCCGCTGTGGTCGGGCAAATGTTTTAGCAGGGTCTGGGTATCGACCATGCCCAGCAGCGGCGAAGCGCCGCCCGGGGCGACCAGGCGCGAGCTGAGGGAGGTGGAAGAACAACCGCTACCGGCGAGCCAGGCGCAAAACAACGCCAGCAGGCCGGCCGCGAATAACCGGCGCGGCATGGTGGCACTACCCAAGGGGGAATCGAAGGCCGCAGCGTAGCGCTGGTCGGGCGGCGCTTCTACCCTTGCCGTATGACAAGGGTGTGACCGTTGTGCGGGGTTCTGCCGCCGGCCCCTCTCCCGCTGGGCGGGAGGGGGGCCGGCGAGGTCAGACCTCGCGCAGGGCGACGGTGATCGGCAGCCGGGCCGCGCGCAGGGCCGGGAACAGCCCGCCGACCAGGCCGATGCCCAACGCCCACTTCAGTCCGGTCCACAGCAGCTCCGGCGAGACCCGGAACTGGAACACCACCTGGCTGAAGTTGTTGCCCAGGGTCGAGACGCTGTAGCCGTTGAAGATCGCCCAGGCGATCAAGCCACCGAGCACGCCACCGAGCAGGGCCAGCAGCATCGTCTCCAGCATGATCGCCACCACCACCGGCAGCCCGCGGAAACCGATCGCGCGCATGGTCGCGATCTCGCGTGCACGCGTGGCCACCGCGGCATACATGGTATTGAGCGCGCCGAAGACCGCGCCGAACGCCATGATCGTACCGATGAACTTGCCGAGGATCTCCAGGATCTTGCTCAGGTTGCCGCCCTGCTTGCTGTAGTACTCGCGCGTGGTGAACACGTCGAGCTTCAGGCGTGGATCGGCGGCCATGGCGTTCTTGAAGTTGCTGTAGCCGTCCTTGCCCTCGGTACGCACGCTGATCGACTGGTAGGCGCGGCGGTTATAGGTACTGGCCAGCGTTTCGGTGTCGGTCCACATCTCCGAATCGTGGGCGTCGCCACTGGAGAACACGCCGACGATGGTCCAGGCCTGGTTGCCCAGGTTGATGGTCTTGCCGGCTTCCAGGCCACGGAACTGCCCCTGCGCGCCCTTGCCGACCACGATCTCGCGCAGGCCCGGCTTGAACTTGCGGCCCTCGATCACCTTGACCTTCTCATGCACCGTCCACGCCTGCTCGCCGACCCCGCGGAACTGCGCGTTGACGTCGGTGCCGTCGGCCTTGGATTGCAGGTTCACCACCTGCGACAGTTCCGGCGACACCAGCGGGCGGTTGTTGGCGTCGCGCGCCACGCCCGGCAGGCTGGCGATCAACGGCGACTGGTCGCGCATGATCACCGAGTTGGTCTCGGCCTGAGAACCACCGCGCAAGACAATCGCGGTGGCATCGTCACCGGTGCTGTCCAGCGTGGCCTGGAAGCCCTGGCCCATGGCCAGCATCGCCACCAGCACGCCGACCACGCCGGCGATGCCGACCACGATCACCGAGGTCGCGCCCCAGCGTTGCGGCAGGCTGGCGATGCCGATGCGTGCCGCCGCCAGCGACAAGCGGCCACTGCGGGTGAGCAGCAGCCATAGCGCTACCGCCGCCACCACCGCAAGCACCGCATACCAGGGCAGCACGATCCACACCACCAGCGCCACGGCCAGCAACAAGATCGACAGCAAGTTCCACAACCATTGATTCTTCATGTGCGTGTCCTCTCAGCGGCCGGCCAGTGCGTCGACGATCTTCAGCCGCTGCGCGCGCAAGGCCGGCAGCAGTCCCACCACGATGCCAATGCCGATCATCAATACCAGTCCGACGATCCAGGTCTGCACCGGCACCACGTGCACCGGCAGGGCGCCGCCGCTGGCCTTGGCCAGCACCGGAATCGCCGCCGATGCCGCCGCCATGCCGATCAGCCCGCCCAGCACTACCAGCAGCACCGACTCGATCATCACCAGGGTCAGCACGGTGCGGTCCTGGAAGCCCAGGGTCTTGAGCGTGGCCAGTTCCGGAATACGCTCGCGCACGGCTTGCGCCATGGTGTTGCCGGTGAGCAGCAGCAGGGTGAAGAACACCGCGCCCATGATCGAGGTGACGATCAGGCCGATATCGGCGAACTGCTTGATGAAAGCCTGCTGGAACGCCGACTCGGTCTGGGTCTTGGTCTCGTGGTCGGAGTTGGCCGACAGCGCATCGATGGCCTGGGCCACGCGCGAAGCCTGGTCGGCGTTGGCCAGTTTCACCGTGTACCAGCTGACCTGGCTCTTGATGTAGTCGTTGGACTCATCGAAGTACTTCCAGTTCATCATCAACTGGTTCTCGGCCTGCACGTTGGCGCGGTCCTTGGCGCGGAAGATCAGCTTCAGCTCCAGCGGCCAATCGTTGCTGCCGCCGCGCGGGAAGATCGTGGCCTGCAACGGGATCGTGTCGCCCACTTTCCAGCCGAACTTCTTCGCCAGCGCCTCGCCCACGGCAGCGCCGGTGCGGGTGCTCTGGAAAGCCTTGAGCTGGTCGGCCGGCACTTCGTACTCGGTGTAGACGTCGAAGAAGTTCGGCGCCACCGAGAAGTTGGGGAAGAAATCCTTGGGGTCGCGGTAGATGCCGCCAAACCACATCGCGTAGGTGACATCGCGCACCCCGGGAATGCTGCGGATCTGCGGCTCCAGCCTGACCGGCAACGATTGGGTGATGGACAGGCGCGAGGCCACCACCAGGCGATTGGCGCCTTCCACCGTGCCGCCGGAGGTAAAGGCCACGCGCACCGAATCGAGCAGGCCGAACAGCAGGAAGGCGACGATCACCGAGAACAGGGTCAGCAGCGTCCGCGTCTTGCTGCGGAATAGCTGGGCCCAGACGAGCGAGAGATATTTCATGGCATCCCCCGGTCAGTGCGCGGCGGGCGCGTCGGCCAGCTCGCCCTTGTCGAGGTGGATGGTGTGGGTGGCGTACTCGGCCGCCTTCGGGTCATGGGTGACCATGATGATGGTCTTGCCGTGTTCGCGGTTGAGCTGCTGCAGCAGGCGCAGGATCTCTTCGGCGTTGTGGCGGTCGAGGTCGCCGGTGGGTTCGTCGCAGATCAGGAAGGTCGGGTCGGAGACGATGGCGCGGGCGATGGCCACGCGCTGCTGCTGGCCGCCGGAGAGCTCGCTGGGGCGATGGTTGGCACGATCTGACAGGCCCACCAGGGTGAGCGCCACCTCGGCATTGCGCTTGCGCTGGGCCGCACTGAGGTGGGTGAGCAGCAGCGGCAGTTCGACATTCTTCTGCGCATTGAGCATCGGCATCAGGTTGTAGAACTGGAACACGAAGCCGACGTGGTGGCTGCGCCAGGTCGCCAGCTGGCTGCCGCTGAGGCGGTCGATGCGCTCGCCTTCGATCTCGATCTCACCCCCGGTGGGGCTGTCGAGGCCGCCGATCAGGTTGAGCAGGGTGGTCTTGCCGGAACCGGACGGGCCCATGAGGGCGACGAAGTCGCCGCGCTCGATCTCCAGGTCGATGCCGTGCAGGACCTGCACCTTCTCCGGGCCGCGTTGGTAGGTCTTGATGACGTTGCGCAGGGTGACGAGGGCAGACATGGGGTTTCCTCTCAAGGCTCGGATGCGGTGCCAGGTGATTCGATGGGATGGGTGGTTTTCTTACGGCTTGTCGTGGACGACGATCCAGGCGGGCGGAAATCGACGGGCACGGCCAACCCGAGGAGCGTCACGCGGGCGCAAGACGGCCGCCAGCGGCTGGATCGACAGCGTGGAGCTACAACGTGGAGCGACTGCTTGGAGCGACTGCTTGGAGCGACAGCGACCGCGGGTTGCGCAGGCTTATTCGGCTTCGGCGCCGGCCAGTCTTACTTTGTCGCCGTCCTTCAGCGTGGCCGGCGGGTCGAGCACGACGGTGTCACCGGCGGTGAGCCCGGACAGCACCTGGCGGTCGTCGCCCAAGGCAATGCCGGTCTTGAGCGCCTGCAGCGCAACGCGGTTCTCTTCGCCGACGACGAAGGCGGCCGGATTGCCATTGCGTTCGATCAACGCCGCCCCGGGCACGCGCACGCCTTGCGGCTTCTGCGCCTGTTCGGGCTTGGATTCTTCCAGGAAGCTCACGCGTACGCCCATTTCGGGGACGATGCGCGGATCCTTCACCTTCATCGACACGCGCACCTTCACCGTGGCCTTGCCGCGGTCGGCGGTGGGAATGATGGCGATGACTTCGCCGGGGATCTTCCAGTCCGGATAGGCGTTGAGGGTCACCTCGACCGGCATCTTCGGCTGCACGCGGCCGATGTAGGCCTCGCCGACATCCACTTCCACTTCCAGCGATTCCATGTCCACGATGGTGCCGATGCCGGTGCGGGTGAAGCCACCGGTGGCCAGCGGCGAGACGATCTCACCGGGCTGGGCCGCTTTGGCGGTCACCACGCCGGAGAACGGCGCGCGCACGATGGTGTTGTCCACCGCCAGGTCGGAAATGGACAGCTGGTTGCCGGCCACCTTGACGTTGCGCTCGGCGGTCTGCAGCTGTGCGCGCAAGGCATCGCGCAGCGAGACGGTTTCGTCGTACTGCGAGCGTGAGACCAGCTGCTGGCCTACCAGGGTCTCGAGCCGGGCCGCATCGGTTTCGGCACGCTTGAGCTGGGCGCGGATGTTCTCGACCTGGCTGCGGGCAGCGCCCACCTGCGAGGCGGAGAGGTCGCGCGCGGCATCGGCATCGATCGGGTCGAGCGTGGCCATGACCTGGCCTTCCTCCACCCGCATGCCTTCTTCGATCTTCACTTCGCGAACCTTGCCGGTGATCTTGGCCGAGACCGTGGCCATGCGCCGCGCCACCACGTAGCCGGAGGCATCCAGCACCGAGGCACTGCTGCCGCCGGCGCTGATCGCCACCACCGGTGCGGTGCGCACTTCGACTGCCGGCTTGCGGCCGAACAGGGCCCACGCTCCGGCGCCCAGCAGGAGCAGCACCACGATCACGCTCAATCCGATCCACAGCCCGCGCCGCGAAGGCGGCTCGCGTCCGGCGGGCGACTTGCGGTCGATCTTCAGTTCCTTCAACAGATCAGCAGAAGTGTTCATCATGTACACGTGACGGAGAGTCGGAGCGAATGTGACGGCCCGCTGGATTGGGCGCAAGTTGCCGGAAGTCACCACATGGCGGACAGCGGCCCGCCATCTCGCCGGTACCGCGCTCGTCCTGGCCCCCCAGCGGTGACGGCGCGGCAAGACTACCAGCATCGCTTTGCCACCGGGTCGCGGCCTACCCGTCCGCGGCAACCGGCGCGGCTATGCCGCAATACGCCGGTGCCATGAAATTTGCGCCAGTCGCGGCCCGCGCGTGTGCCGGCTGTCTAGACTGCAGGCCACTCCCGCGGAAACCGCCGATGCCCCTGCTGCGTCTTCTCCTGCTCGCCGGCCTCTGGCTGGCCTGTGTCCCGGCCTTCGCCCAGCAGTTCAAGGTGCTGGTCGCCGCCATCCCCAACAAGTACCACCACGACTACATCCCGGTCGCCAAGCCGCAGTTCGAGCAACTGGCCAAGCGCCACGACTTCGCCCTGACCTGGGACTGGGACGGCCGCGCCTTCGATGGCGACCTGTCGCAATACCAGGCGATCGTCCTGCTCAACAGCCCGGCCAGCGATCTCGACGAAGCGCGCCGCGCCAACTTCCAGAAGTACGTGCGCGCCGGCGGTGGCGTGGTGGCGGTGCACAAGGCTTTTGCGATCAAGAAAGGGGATTGGCCCTGGTATGACCGCATGATCGGCCGATCCTTCCGCACCCATCCGTACTTGCAGACCGCCATGGTCGATGTGGTCGATGCCAGCCATCCGGCTACCGCCGGTCTGCCCAAGCGCTGGCTATGGAGCGATGAGTGGTACGAATACGACCCGCCCTACAGCGACGACCTGCACGTGGTGCTGGAAGTGGACGAGCGCAGCTACGACCCCACCGCGATCTGGCCCGGGCAGGTTGCCACCGGCATGGGTCGCCACCATCCGGTGGCCTGGTACCACGCGTTTGAAGGTGGCCGGGTCTTCGCCACCGCGCTGGGCCATCCGCCGCAGGCCTATGACGATTCGCTCTACCTCGGGCATCTGTATGGCGCGATCTATTGGGCAGCGACTGGACGGGGGATCGACGTAACGCGGTCACCATGACGCCGTGCCCGACGCGATGCCCAAGACTGGACTACGATGCGAGCGCATTGAGTTGGGCGTAGGACCAGGCGGCAACGGCAATGAGTTTTGAAGCCTTACTGCATCAATACCGCGGCGTGCTGGCACTGTTATCGGTGCTGGCCACGGTGAATGTCCTGTTCGCGCATCGCGCGCTGCTGCGTTTGTCGCAGGTGGCGCCAGCGTTGCTCACGGCCGCGGGCATTCGCCGCATCGATTGGTGGCCGCGCTGTGTATGGGGCGTGGCCCGGTTGGGCTTTACCGCCCTGGGAAGGTCGCTGCCGCTGGCCACGCGCCTGCATTTCCAGGGCGTAGCGGTGAGCTATGCGGTGTTGTTGGGGCTGATGGCGCGCGCGCTGGTGGACCTGGCGGCGCTGCTGTAGCTGCAAGCCATAGGCTTCGTTCGTCGGGGCTGAAGCCCCTCCTACAGTGCGCCCCCAGACCTTGCAGGAGGGGCTTCAGCCCCGACCGCCATCCGTCAGATGGCGGCCAGTTCAGCCACCGAAGCGGCCTTCCAGCATCGCCCACGCAGAACGCAGCGCCAGCGCCTCGCCACCGGCCGGGCGGCCCGGCCGGTCGCTGTCGTTCCAGGCATAGACATCCAGGTGCGCCCAGGCCTGGCCAGCCGGTACGAAGCGCTCCAGGTACAAGGCCGCGGTGACGGCGCCGGCCATGCGCGAGCCGGCGTTGGCGAGGTCGGCGACATGGCTGGTGAGATAGCGCAGGTACGGACGCCACAGCGGCATCCTCCAGACCGGGTCGCGGGTGCGCTCGCCGGCATCGATCCAGGCTTGCGCTACCGCATCGTCGTTGGCGAACAGCGCCGGCAGGTCGGGGCCGAGCGCGATGCGCGCAGCGCCGGTGAGGGTGGCGAAGTCGAGGATCAGCGCCGGCTTGGATTCGCTGGCGTAAGCCAACGCGTCGCACAGCACCAGGCGACCCTCGGCGTCGGTGTTGTCCACTTCAACGGTGAGCCCGGTGCGCGTGGTGATCACTTCGCCCGGCCGGAAGGCGTCCGGGCCCACCGCGTTCTCCACCGCCGGGATCAGCAGGGTCAGGCGCACCGGCAGCTGGCGCGCCATCACCAGGCCCGCCAGGGCCAGGGCGTGGGCGGCGCCGCCCATGTCCTTCTTCATGTGGCGCATGCCATCGGCCGGCTTGAGATCCAGGCCACCGGTGTCGAAGCACACGCCCTTGCCGACCAGCACCAGGTGGGGATGCGCTGCATCGCCCCAGTGCAGTTCGATCAGCCGCGGCGCACGGTGCGAGGCGCGGCCGACGGCGTGGATGGTCGGGAAGTTGCGCTGCAGCAGCGACTGGCCGGTGATCACCTCGATCTGCGCGCCGTGTTCTGCGGCGATCTCGCGGGCGGCGGCTTCCAGCTGTTCCGGGCCCATGTCCTCGGTCGGGGTGTTGACCCAGTCACGCACTCGCAGGCAGGCCTGGACCAGGTCGGCCACCGCGGCCGATGGCGTGGCGACCAGCTCGGCGGCCGCACGCGAAGGCTTGCGGTAGCGGCTGAAGCGATAGCTACCCAAGCCCCAGCCCAGTTGCAGCAGTGCCAGCTCGGTGTCGCCCAGGCCCTCGGCCCGCCAGCGACTGCCGGCGGGCAAGCCAAACGGGGCATGCGCATAGGCGTAGGCATCCTCGCGATCGCCAACACCGAGCACCGCACCGGCGAGGCCGTCGTTGCCCGGCAACAACAACACGCTGCCCGGGGCGGCATCGAAGCGCTGCGCCTGCGCCCAGGCCGCCAGCGCGGCCGGTTGCTGCGCCAGCCAGCCGGCCAGCTGGGTGCGGTCGAGGACGTACAACGGCAGGGCCGAGCTGGCGTCGGTGACGAAGCCTTGGGGCAGGTTCATGGCATTTCCTGTGAGCAAGCGCAGGTGGGTGCGCCGGAAGGGAACGAAGGGGCGGGGCTGCCGCTCATGCGGCGCGATGGTCGCGCGCGGCCTGGGCGTCGAGCCAGTCGGCGAGGCCTGAAAGGGTGTCGAACTCGAGGTCAGGCACCTTGTCCGCACGCGGCCAGATCGCCTCGGTGCGGTTGATCCAGCAGGCGCGCAGGCCGGCGTCGAGGGCGCCGAGCACGTCCATTTCGACATGGTCGCCCACATGCAGCACCTCGCCGGGCGCCACTTCCAGGCGGGCGCAGGCGGCGTGGAAGATGCTCGCCTGCGGCTTGGCCGCGCCGTGTTCGCGCGAGCCGAGCTGGAACGCGAAATGGTGGTCCAGGCCGATCCGCGCCAGGTCGGCATTGCCGTTGCTTACCGCTGCCACCGGCACGCGCGCGGCGATGCGGGCCAGGGCGTCGAGCGCATCGGGATAGCACTCGACCTGGTTACGCGCGGCATAGAACACTTCGTAGGCGGGCTCGACCAGGGCGACATCGCCGCCGCTCAACTCGAACGCCTGCTGCAACGTCAGCCGGCGCAATGCGCTGAGGTCGTGGTGCAGGTGCGGGTTGTCGGCAAAGCTGCGTTCGCGCAGCTCGCGCATGCCGGCCAGGTCGAAGCGCGCGGCAGTGGCCGGGCTGTGCACCTGCAGCCAGTCGTGCAGCACCTGATCGATGCGCGCGCCGATTGGCGCGAACGGCCACAGGGTGTCGTCGAGGTCGAGGGTGATGGCGCGGATAGGGAAGCTCACCGGGGCATTTTAGGGCAGATGGTGAGCGCCCGCTGGGCTTGCCTCATTCCAGCAGCCGCGCCCAGCGCTGCGTGCCTTCCAGCCGGCTCACGATCATCTTGATGCACACCAGCAGCGGCACCGCCAGCAGCAGGCCGACCAGGCCCCAGAGCCAGCCGAACAGCATCAGCGCCAGGATCAGCATCAGCGGCGAGATCGCCATGCGCCGGCCCAGGATGATCGGCGTGACCACCTGGCCCTCGATCGTGTGCAGCAACAGGTACAGCGCCGCCGGCAGCGCCGAGGCCGCCGGGCTGTCGAAGGTCACAAAGCCCATCAACAGCATCAACATCACCCCGATCAACGGGCCAACGTAAGGCGCGAAGTTCAGCAGCGCCACCACCGTGCCCCACAGCAGGGCTTCTTGCAGTGGCACGCCGAGTGCGTACAGGATGCCGCCATAGATCATGCCGACCGCGGTGTTGATCAGGCTGATCGTCAGCACGTAGCGCGACACCTCGCGCTCGATCTCCAGCATGATCTCAGTGGTGAAGCGTTGTTGCTGGCGGCTGGGCAGCAAGGCGATGGCATGGCGTTGCAGGTTTTCGCCGTAGACCATGAAAAAGAACGTCAACAGCACCACCGCCAGCACCGAGGCGGCCAGCTTGGGTGCGCGCACCAGGGCGCGGTAGGGATCATCGAGCTGGGTGCGCACGATCTGCACCTGGCGGCCGCTCTCGCCGCCCGCGGCGCGCGCGAAGTTTTCTGCCGCCTGGTTCGCCTGCTGCACCGGCTTGGTGAAGTCACGCACCTCGCGCGAAATCTGCCGCATCTGCGCCGGCGCCTGCTGGAACCAGGCCGCGGCCGGGCCGACCAGCTGCACCGCCAGGGCCACGGTGCCGGCCACGCCGATGACCAGCACCAGCAAGGCGGCCAGGAAGCGCGGCACGTGCAGTTTGCGCAGCACCCGGATGATCGGGTTGCCCACCATCGAGAAGAACGCGGCCAGCATGATCGGCAGGATCACCGTCTGCGCCGCCCACAGGGTGTAGCCAACCGCGAGCACCGCCAACACGATCAGCGAGGCCGGTCCGCGTGGACGCGGGCGCGGCGGTGGCGGCAGCGAGACTTCGGGCTCGGGGGGAGATTCGGGATCGAGTGGAACGGGAGCGGCGGGAACAGGGTCGAGCGGGAAGGGTGGGCTCATGGCGGAAGGCCGGCTGCGGGCAGGCATTATCCGCCGCGGCCGCGTCAACGGCGCGCATGCCCTGGACTGGGGCTGGTCTCAGCGCTCAGAAACTTCAGTGGCCGCTTCGGCAGCGCGCGGCGGCCACGGCGCGATGTCGTCGGCCGGCGTGGCTGGGGCCGGGGTGCCCTGGGCGCGGGGTCCGCTCGTGGGAGCGACGCTGTCTTCGTTGGCCACCGCTTCGGCATTGTCGGCGGCACGCGCGGCGTGGTCGCCGGCGCGTTCGGCCTCGTCGGAGGCTGCTTGCGCCTGCATGGCGGTGAACATGCCCGAGACCGCACTGAACATCTGCACCCAGCGCGTGGCCTGAGAAGCAACGGCGCGGCCCTTGGACGGTTCGAGCTTGCCGGCGATGAAGCCGCTGATCAGCCCGGCCACGACGATGCGCGGCGCAGTCCAGCCTTCGCGCCAGGCCCGCCGCAGGGACGTCCAGTGCACTTCTGTATCGTCGGCGCGACCTTGGACGAGTCGCTCGGCGCGTTCCACGCGATGGCGCAGCTGGCGGAAATTCATGGCGCGGACTCCTCGCGTTCGCGCGCCGCGGTGCTGGCGTGCTGGGCGGTCGGCGGCGGCGGCCCGTCGGCGTCATCTTGCTCGTCGTTCTCGTCGAACAGGCCGAGCCGGCTGAGCTGGCGCCGGGTCGCGTGCATGCCGGTATGGTCGAAGAAGTGCGAGACCCGCCACACCGCCAGGCCGGTCATCGCCAAGCTGACCAGGGCGGTGAAAAACAATGACTGGAACCACGACAGACCCAGGCGCTGGAGCAGGGCGATGATCGCGCCGGTGAGCAGCAGCCAGGACGAAGCGCCGAACACCACGGCGATCCCCGCCCAGGCCAAGCCACGGCCGAAAGCACTGCGGGCCAGCGCCAGGTCCGCCGACACCAGCCGACGCAGCGCGCGGCCGGTGTCGCGCGCCGACCCCAGGGTGGCGCGGCCGGCCGCGTTGACGTGCCGCAGGCTTTCTTCGAGGCCCGGCGGCCGGGGCGTTTCGGCTGCGCCTTCCGGTGGCGTGGGAGCGTCGCTCACGCCGCGCGCTTAGCGCTCGCCGCCGCTGCGGGCCAGCTTGGCGATCACCCAGCCTGCGGCGAAAGCGACGCCGAAGGAAGCCAGCGGGCGTTCGCGGATCAGTTCCGAAGCGCTATCGAGCAGGTCGCGGCCCTTGTCCATCAGCGCGTCCATCTGTTCCTTGGCGGCGGCACCGCCCACTTCGGCGGCGGCCAGCCCGGACAGGGCGCTGTCGCTGAGTTCGGACTTGACGGTGGCCTTGCCCAGGCGCAATTCATCGCCCGCCGCGGTGGCGGCGCTGCGCACGGCATCACCGGCAGCGGAGGCGGCGGTCTTGAGGTGGCCACCGGCTTCGCTGAGGTTGCCCTTGAGCTGATCGGTGTTGGTCGGAACGCTCATCGTTGATCTCCTTGGGGGTCGGTCGGCCTCCGCACGCTGGCGGAGAATGGAGCCTAGCAATAACACCGGCAGGGTGTACGCCGTGTATGAGCACAGGCACACGATGAGGCGTTCATGTCGCCCTTGCCTCGACCCTCAACGCAGGAGCACGTCGTACTGGGCGTTGCCGCGGATGATGCGCAGCACCAGCCGTGCCGGCGGGCGCGAGAAGTTGGCGCGCCAACTGGCCAGGTCGGAGAACTCGCCCGCCGATGCCGCGATCACCACGTCGCCGCCGGCCAGGCCGTTCTGTGCGGCGCGGCTGCCGCGCTTGACCTCGCTGATGAGCACGCCGCTGATGCCCGACTGCCGCAGCGATTCGGGCAGGTCGGTAAAAGTGGCACCTTCCAGGCGCGGATCCAGTGCCGCGCCGCCGGTGGCGCGCGGTTGTTCCTTGAGCACCGCACGCAGCTGCAGCGGCTTGCCGTCGCGGCGCACGTCCAGGGTGACGGTGCTGCCGACCGGCTGCAGGCCCTCGTAGTTGTGCAGCGCTTCGGCGCTGTCCACGCGCTCGCCATTGGCAGCGACCACCACGTCGCCGGGCTGCAGGCCGGCGGCAGCGCCGGCCGAGCCGGGCAACACGCGCGCCACCAGCGCGCCGCGCGCGTTCTCCAGGCCCAGGCCCTGGGCGATCTGCGCGGTGATGTTCTGGGTCTCCAGGCCGAGGGTGCCGCGGATCACCACGCCATTGTTCTTCAGCAACTGCTCGACCACGCTGCGCGCCAGGTTCGAGGGAATCGCCAGGCCCAGGCCGATATTGCCGGCCATGCTGCCTTGCGGGTTGAAGCTGGCGGTGTTGATGCCGACCAGGCGGCCCTGCAGGTCGACCAGGGCGCCACCGGAATTGCCCGGGTTGATCGAGGCATCGGTCTGGATGAAGTTCTGGTAGCCCAGCCCGCGAATGCCGGTGCGGCCCACCGCCGAAACGATGCCGGAGGTCACGGTCTGGGTGAAGCCGAATGGATTGCCGATCGCGACCACGAAGTCGCCCACGCGCAGCTGCGCGCTGTCGGCCAGCTGGATCGCGGTGAGCTTGTCGGCGGGGATGCGGATCAGCGCGATATCGGTGTCGGCATCGGAACCGATGAATTCGGCCTTGACCGTGCGCCCATCGGCGAGCGTCACCTGCACGTCGTCGGCGTTGTCGATGACGTGGTGGTTGGTCAGCACATAGCCTTTGGCCGCGTCGATGATCACGCCCGAGCCCAGCGAGTTGTTGATGCGCTCTTGCGGCACGTCGGGGAACAGGCGACGGAAGAACGGATCGTCGAAGAACGGATTGCGGATACGCACGACCTGCTTGGTATTGACGCTGACCACGGCCGGCATCACCTGCTGCAGCATCGGCGCCAGGCTCGGGACCGGTTGACCGGCAACCGACGCCGGCAACGCGGCAGTGGCCGGCACCAGGCTGGCCATGGGGGCGGGCGCGGCGGGCGCGGCGGGCGCGGCCTCGGCGCGGTTGTCCAGCCATTCGTAGAGGCCGGTTGCGGCGAAAGCACCGAAGGCGGCGGCCAGGGACAGGGTCAGCAGCGTGGGAAGGGGACGCATGGGAGCGAGGTTCCGGGAACGTTTGCGAAGGGAAGCAGGATCGCCCTGCGGACGAAGCTGAACAAGCCTGCCGGCGCGGTTTTTAACGGCCGGTGAAGCCCGGCCCGGGACCGCCCGCCGAACGCAGCGCAAGCCGTTTGACAGCGCCCCGGGGCAGCGCTAGCTTGCGCGCGAAAGCCCAAGATGTTGCGTTTGTGCAAGCTTGAGACCCAACACTTTGGGGGCCGCGTCCTCGCATCCGGTTCATCTACCGCTGTACATCGTCGCGTCAACAACACGCCCGTAGGAGGGCTCATGAGCAACGGCAATGGTGCATCGGCGACGGTTTCCCAGGTCGCTGGAAACATGAAGGAGTCCGCCGTCCACCTGGGCGAGTCGATCGCCCAGACCGCCAGCGAGGCGGTGGCGAGCGTCACCCAGCGCGTGAGCAAGGCGCGCAAGGCGGTGGCCAAGAAGACCGCCAAGGCCGGCAAGGCGGTGAAGAAGCGTATTGCTTCGGCGCGCAAGAAGCTGGAAAGCGCCAGCGCCAATGCCAAGGCCGAAGCGGCCGCGCTGCGCCGCAAGACCGGCAAGAAGGCGGCAAAGAAAACCGCCAAGAAGGCCGCTACGAAGAAATCGGCCGCCACCCGCAAGGTCGCCAAGAAGAGCGCGGTAAAGAAGGCAGCCACGCGCAAGCCGGTCGCCAAGAAGACCGTCGCCAAGAAGGCGGTGGCCAAGAAGGCGGCCACGAAGAAGGTAGCTGCGAAGAAGACGAGCGCAAAAGAGGCCGTCGCCAAGAAAGCCGTCGCCAAGAAGGCAACGGCCCGCAAGGCGCCAATGAAGAAGACCACGGCGCGCAAGACCGCCAAGAAGGCGACGCGCTGAGGATGCCGTGCCCTCTCCCGCCTCGCGGGAGAGGGCGCGTAGCCAGGGCGCTGTGACTCAGTCGCCCAGGGTCAGCAGCGAAGCATTGCCGCCTGCCGCGGTGGTGTTGACCGTCACCACCTTCTCGGTCGCAAAGCGCAGCAGGTAATGCGGGCCACCCGCCTTCGGACCGGTACCCGACAAGCCCTGGCCGCCGAACGGCTGCACGCCGACCACCGCGCCGATCTGGTTGCGATTGACGTACACGTTGCCCACGTTCACCCGCGAAGCAATGCGATCGACAGTCTCGTCGATGCGCGAATGCACGCCCAGCGTCAGGCCGTAACCGGTGGCGTTGATCTGGTCGATGACCGCATCGAGCTGGTCGCTCTTCCAGCGGATCACGTGCAGCACCGGGCCGAATACCTCGCGCTGCAACTGGTCCAGCGACTTCAGCTCATAGGCACGCGGGGCGAAGAAGGTGCCATGGGTGACCGACTCGCCGGCCGGGGCCACCGCAATCAGGCGTGCCTCGCTGTCCATGCGCTTGGCGTGCGCTTCCAGCACCTGCAAGGCATCGGCGTCGATCACCGGGCCAACATCGGTGCACAGCAGGCCGGGATCGCCCACCTTCAGCTCGGCCATGGCGCCGGCGAGCATGGTCATCACCTTATCGGCGATGTCGTCCTGCACGAACAGCACGCGCGCGGCCGAGCAACGCTGGCCGGCGGAAATGAAGGCGCTGGCGATCGCATCCTTCACCACTGCCTCGGGCAATGACGAGGAATCGGCGATAAAGGCGTTCTGGCCGCCGGTCTCGGCAATCAGCACGCCGATGGCGGCATCGCGCGCGGCCATCGTGCGGTTGATTGCACGCGCCGTTTCGGTCGAGCCGGTGAAGGCCACGCCGCTGACGCGCGCATCCTGGGTCAGCGCCGCGCCGACCGTAGCGCCGTCGCCGGGCAGGAACTGCAGCACGGTCTGCGGCACACCGGCTTCGTGCAGCACCTTCACTGCGTGGTAGCCGATCAGGTTGGTCTGCTCGGCCGGCTTGGCGATGACACTGTTGCCGGCCGCCAGGGCCGCGGCAACCTGGCCGAGGAAGATCGCCAGCGGGAAGTTCCACGGGCTGATGCAGACAAACACGCCGCGGCCGTGCAGCTGCAGCTCGTTCGACTCGCCAGTCGGGCCGGGCAGGCGCTCGGGCGCGCCGAACTGGGCACGGGCCTGGCCGGCGTAGTAGCGCAGGAAATCCACTGCCTCGCGCACTTCGGCAACCGCGTCGGGCAAGGTCTTGCCGGCTTCCTTGACGCACAGCGCCATGAACTCCGGCATGCGGGCTTCGAGCAGGTCGGCGGCGTGTTCGAGGATGGTCGCGCGGCTGGCCGCCGGGGTGCGGTTCCAGCCCGGCTGGGCGGCCACGGCATTGGCCAGGGCCTTGTCGACCGTGGTGGCATCGGCCGGTTGCCAATGGCCCACGGTCTGCCGGCGGTCGGTCGGCGAGGTCACCGCCAAGGTGGCGCTGGAAACCACCGCGCCTGGCACCAGCGGCGCGGCTTTCCAGGGCTTCACGGCGGCATTGAGCTGCTCTGCGAGCTGGCGCAGTTCCTGGTCGTTGGCGAGATTGGCGCCCATGGCGTTCTTCCTGTTCTGGTTCTGGCTGCGCAGCAGGTCGGCCGGCAGCGGGATCTTCGGATGCGGGATGGAGGCGAACGAGGACACCGCTTCCACCGGGTCGCGGATCAGCTCTTCGATCGCCACCTTCTCGTCGGTGATGCGATTGACGAAGCTGGAGTTGGCGCCGTTCTCCAGCAGGCGCCGCACCAGGTAGGGCAGCAGGTCTTCGTGCGAGCCGACCGGGGCATAGACGCGGCACGGCAGGCCCAGGCGATCAGCCGGCACCACCTCGGCGTAGAGGTCATCGCCCATGCCGTGCAGCTTCTGGTGCTCGTAGCTGCGGCCGGCACCGGCGTGCGCCTGGGCGAGGGTGCGAACCGCGGCAATGGTGTGCGCGTTGTGGGTGGCGAACATCGGATAGATCGCATCGCCGTGGCCGAACAGGCGCTTGGCGCAGGCCAGGTAGGAAACGTCTGTGTTCTGCTTGCGGGTGAACACCGGGTACCCGGACAGGCCGTCGAGCTGCGCGCGCTTGATCTCCGCATCCCAGTAGGCGCCCTTCACCAGGCGCACCTGCATGCGGCGGCCGCTGCGGCGGGCGAGGTCGGCCAGGTAGTCGATCGTGTACGGGGTGCGCTTCTGGTAGGCCTGCACCACCACGCCGAAACCGTCCCAGCCGGCCAGGGAGGCATCGCCGAACACGCGCTCGATGATGTCCAGCGACAGTTCCAGGCGGTCGGCTTCCTCGGCGTCCACGGTGCAGCCGATGCCGTAGGACTTGGCCAACTGCGCCAGTTCCAGCACGCCCGGCACCAGATCGCGCAGCACGCGTTCGCGCTTGGCGTGCTCGTAGCGCGGATACAGCGCCGAGAGCTTGATCGAAATGCCCGGTGCCTGGGTGACATCGCCGTCGGCCTTGCCGCCGCGGCGCACATGGTCGCCGCCAATGGCATGGATGGCGCGGCGATAGTCTTCCAGGTAGCGCAGCGCGTCCTTCATCGTCAGCGCGCCTTCGCCGAGCATGTCGAACGAGTAGCGGTAATGGACGTTGTCGCCCTTGTGCGAGCGCGCTAGCGCCTCGTCGATCGTGCGGCCCATCACGAACTGATGGCCCATGATCTTCATCGCCTGGCGCACTGCCAGGCGGATCACCGGCTCGCCGACGCGGCCGATCAGGCGCTTGAAGGCGCCCGGTGCATCGGCGCGGGTGAGGTCGTTGATCTGCACGATGCGGCCGGTGAGCATCAGGCCCCAGGTCGAGGCATTGACCAGCACCGAATCGCTGCCGCCGAGGTGCTTTTCCCAATCGGCATCGCCGAGCTTGTCGCGGATCAGCTTGTCTGCGGTGTCCTGGTCGGGGATGCGCAGTAGCGCCTCGGCCACGCACATCAACAACACGCCTTCCTCGCTGCCGAGGTCGTACTGGCGCATGAAGGCCTCGATCGCGCCCTGGTCCTGGGCACGCGCACGCACGCGGGTGACCAGGTCGGCGGCCAGCGCCTGCACCTTGGCCTGCTCGGCGGCGGGCAGGCGGGCCTGCTCCAGCAGCTCGCGCACGTGCTCGGTTTCGTCCTTGAGCCAGGCGGCAGTAACGGCGGCGCGCAAGGCGCCCGGTGGCGGCGGCAGGTCCGGCGCGAGCAGCGGCGGGGCCGAACCGCCGGCAGTGGAATCGGGAACGGTGCTCATGGCATCGAAGGAAGAAAGAGAGAGTGGCGGCCATTCTAGGTCCGGCCCCCGGGCCGGCACTTGACCGGAAACGGCACCGCGGCCGCCGTTTTCTGCAGGTCGCCTGCACCCTGCCGCCGAGGCTGCTTTTGCGAAATGCTTGATTTGGCAATGCTTTCTGGTTGCAGTGCAACATTATCCAGGCGTGATGAATGCTTGCCGGGCTTGCGCGCGCAGGGCTACCATCGAGGCGTTCTCCGCGGCTTGGAGTACGGTCGCGACATGATCGAAATGTTGCCGTCCAGCCCCCACGGTCCGGCCACGCAGCTCACGCTGCGGCCGCCGCGGGCAATGACGGCCCGGCAATTCGTGATGTTGTTTGCCGCGCTCGCGGGGCTGATGTGGCTGGCGGCGGGTCTGGGGTGGTGGGCGGGCAATGTCTTCGCGCCGCTCTTTGCCTTGCTGCACAGCGGGCTGGTGGCAGTGGCGCTGCGCTGTTTGTGGCGCAGTGGCGAACGCGAAGAAGCGATCCGGGTGGGGCCGGCCGTCGTCCAGGTCTTTCCTCGAACGGATTGCCCGCCAGCGTTCCAGGCGCATCCGCATTGGGTGCGGCTGCAAGTGGGGTTAGATGACAGGGTATGGCTGGCCAGCAGTGGCAGGCAGGTCGAGGTGGGAAGTTTCCTCGGCCCGGCCGAACGACTGCAGCTGGCGGAAAAACTGCAAGGCTTGCTCGCGGCCGCCAATGGCCGCAACCGATGACGCCCAACCGATGACGCAAGGGTCTAGGCAATGAAGCAACGCAACAGTGGACGCAGTAGGGCGTGGTACCGGGGAATGATGGCGGCGGCGGCCTGGTTGGCCTCACCGCTGGCGTGGGCGCAATCAGCCGATCCGAAACCGTGGCAGCTCAACATGGGACGCGGCGTTACCCATACCGCGCGCATGGCCTATGAGGCGCACATGGTGGCGCTGTGGGTATGCGCGGTGATCGGCGTGATCGTGTTCGGCGCGATGGGCTATGCGATCTTCAAGTTCCGCAAGTCCAAGGGCGCGGTGGCTTCGCAGTTCAGCCACAACACCAAGGCCGAGATCGTCTGGACCGTGATCCCGGTACTGATCCTCATCGTCATGGCCTGGCCGGCCACCGCCAAGCTGATCGCCATGTACGACATGCGCGACTCGGAAATGACGGTGAAGGTCACCGGCTACCAGTGGATGTGGAAGTACGAGTATCTCGGCGAGGGCGTGGCGTTCACCAGCCGCCTGGACCGTGGCTCGGACAGCGTGCGCCAGAGCCACCAGGTGCCTACCGTGGCCAGCAATCCGCACTACCTGCTCGACGTGGACAACCGCCTGGTGCTGCCGGTCGATACCAAGATCCGCTTCGTGATCACCTCCGATGACGTCATCCACGCCTGGTGGGTACCGGCGCTGGGCTGGAAGCAGGACGCGGTGCCGGGTTTCATCAACGAGGCCTGGACCAATATCGAGACGCCCGGCGTCTACCGCGGCCAGTGCGCCGAACTGTGCGGCAAGGACCATGGCTTCATGCCGATCGTGGTCGAGGCGCTGCCCAAGGAGGAGTTCAAGCGCTGGCTGGCCACGCGCAAGCCCAAGCCCGCCGAAGCCGCACCCGCGGCCCCGGCGGCGCCGGCCAGTGACGCTGCGCCTGCCACAGAAGCGCCAGCCGCCACCCCGGCTGCCGCCCCCGCCACGCCGCCGCAGCCCACCGCCGGCTGATCCGCACACCAGCTCCGATTCGCAGAGGTAGTCCATCGTCATGGCGCATACCGCAGTCGATTCCCACGGGTACCACCAGCAGAGCTTCGTCGAGCGCTGGTTCTTCTCGACCAATCACAAGGACATCGGCACCCTGTACCTGGGGTTCTCGTTCCTGATGTTCTTGGTCGGCGCCGGGATGAGCGTGATCATCCGCGCCGAGCTGATGGAACCGGGCCTGCAATTCGTCAAGCCCGAGTTCTTCAACCAGATGACCACCGTGCATGCGCTGGTGATGATCTTCGGCGGCATCATGCCGGCCTTCGTCGGCCTGGCGAACTGGATGATCCCGCTGCAGATCGGCGCGCCGGACATGGCGCTGCCGCGCATGAACAACTGGTCGTTCTGGTTGCTGCCGGTGGCCTTCAGCCTGCTGCTGGTGACCTTGTTCCTGCCCGGCGGTGCGCCGGCCGGCGGCTGGACCATGTACCCGCCGCTGATGTTGCAGGGCGGCTACAACGTCGCCTTCTCGGTGTTCGCCATCCACGTGGCCGGCATCAGCTCGATCATGGGCGCGATCAACATCATCGCCACCGTGCTCAACATGCGCGCGCCGGGCATCGACCTGCTGAAGATGCCGATCTTCTGCTGGGCCTGGCTGATCACCGCGTTCCTGCTGATCGCGGTGATGCCGGTGCTGGCCGGCGCGGTCACCATGCTGCTGACCGACAAGTTCTTCGGCACCTCGTTCTTCAATGCCGCCGGCGGCGGCGACCCGGTGATGTACCAGCACATCTTCTGGTTCTTCGGTCACCCCGAGGTCTACATCATGATCCTGCCCGCCTTCGGCGTGGTCAGCGAGATCATTCCGACCTTCAGCCGCAAGCCGCTGTTCGGCTACCAGGCGATGGTGTACGCGATCGCCGCGATCGCCTTCCTCAGCTTCATCGTCTGGGCCCACCACATGTTCACCGTGGGCATGCCGCTGGGCGGGGAGATCTACTTCATGTTCGCCACGATGCTCATCTCCATTCCCACCGGGGTGAAGGTGTTCAACTGGGTCAGCACGATGTGGAAGGGCTCGCTGAGCTTCGAAGCGCCGATGCTGTGGGCGGTCTCGTTCGTCATCCTGTTCACCATCGGCGGCTTCTCCGGCCTGATGCTGGCCATCGTGCCGGCCGACTTCCAGTACCACGACACTTACTTCGTGGTGGCGCACTTCCATTACGTACTGGTCACCGGCGCGTTGTTCGGCTTGATCGCCGCGGTCTATTACTGGTGGCCGAAGTGGACCGGGCGCATGTACAGCGAAGGCTGGGCGCAGGTGCATTTCTGGTGGACGATGGTGTTCGTCAACCTGACCTTCTTCCCGCAGCACTTCCTCGGCCTGGCCGGCATGCCGCGGCGCATCCCGGACTACAACGTGGTGTTCGCCGACTGGAACCTGGTCAGCTCGATTGGCGCGTTCGGCATGTTCGTCACGCCGTTCCTGATGGCCGGCATCCTGCTGTCCTCGTTGCGCAACGGCGCCCGCGCCGGCGACCGTGCCTGGGAGGGCGCGCGCGGCCTGGAATGGACGGTGCCTTCGCCGGCGCCCGCGCACACCTTTACCCTGCCGCCGGTGATCAAGCCGGGCGACCTGGCGCACGACGATGTCAGCCACTGATCCGCGCGCGGCTGCGCCTGCCAACGAACCCGGCGCCGCCGCGCTGGCCGAGCGCCGTCGCCGCGCCCGCCGCACCGCCTGGGTGGTGGCCACCGTGGCACTGCTGGTCTATGCCGGCTTCATCCTGACCGGGGTGCTGGGCCGGTGAGCAGCCCGCAGCCGACGCCGCGTGCCAACGCCGGCCTGGCGCGGCTGGTTGGCGTGGTGGTGGTGGCGTTCGTGCTGACCTTCTCGCTGGTGCCGCTGTACCGCATTGCCTGCGAAAAGGTCTTCGGCATCCGCGTCGAGCGCGGGCCGGGCAGCAGCCAGCGGGCCGAAGTGGTACCGGCGGCGAAGCGTCTGGTGCGGGTCGAGTTCGACGGCAGCGTCAATTCACGCCTGCCGTGGTCGTTTCATCCCGAGCAGCTGAGCATGGAAGTCGTGCCCGGCGAACTCAACGAAGCCTTGTACTTCGCACGCAACGACAGCGACCACCCGATCGTCGGCAGCGCGGTGCCCTCGGTGGCGCCGGCGCGGGCGTCGGGCTTCTTCAGCAAGACCGAATGTTTCTGCTTCACCGCCCAGACCCTGCAGGCCGGCGAACAGCGCGACATGCCGTTGCGCTTCATCGTCGACCCCAACCTGCCGCCCGAGATCCACACGATCACGCTGTCCTATACCTTCTACAAGAACGACACCCTGACCTCGGAGCTGCCGGCCGGTTCGCCTGCCAGCGGGCCGAAGGCCGCCCCCTGAATCCACCGCAAAACCTGATCCCGGAAACGACGACATGGCCGACCACAGTACCGATGCCAATGCCTATTTCGTGCCGAGCCACAGCAAATGGCCGTTCGTCGGCTCGATCGCCATGCTGGTGACGATGGTGGGCGTGGCGTCCTGGCTCAACGACGCCGCCTGGGGCCGCTGGACGTTCTTCCTCGGCATCGCGATGCTGGTGGCGACCTTGTTCATGTGGTTCGGCGATGTCATCCGCGAATCCAATGCCGGGCGCTACAACCAGCAGGTCGGCGTGTCCTTCCGCATGGGGATGGTGTGGTTCATCTTCTCGGAGGTGATGTTCTTCGGCGCCTTCTTCGGCGCGCTGTTCTACACCCGCGTGTTCGGGCTGGAATGGCTCGGCGGTTACGGCGACGGGGTGATGACCAACGAGTTGCTGTGGAACGGCTACTCCTCGGCCTGGCCGAGCAACGGCCCCGGCGCGATCGGTGGCCATTTCCAGACCATCCCGGCCTGGGGCCTGCCGCTGATCAACACGCTGATCCTGCTCAGCTCCGGCGTCACCCTGACCATTGCCCACCACGCGCTCAAGGCCGGCCACCGCCGCCAGCTGCTGATCTGGCAGGGCGTGACCGTACTGCTGGGCTGCGCGTTCCTGTATTTCCAGGCCGAGGAATACATCCACGCCTATCACGCGCTCAACCTGACCCTGGGCTCGGGCATCTACGGCTCGACGTTCTTCATGCTCACCGGCTTCCACGGCATGCACGTGGCGCTCGGCACGATCATGCTGATCGTGATGTGGCTGCGCGCCGCGCGCGGCCATTTCACCCGCGACCACCATTTCGCCTTCGAAGCGGCGGCCTGGTATTGGCACTTCGTCGACGTGGTGTGGCTGGCGTTGTTCCTGTTCGTCTACGTGCTGTAAGGCCGCGCTGCGCGGCCTGCCTCACAGGCCGTGCGGTTTGATCCAGCCGCTGTAGATGCCGAGGATGACCAGCAGGATCAGCGCCACCGACAACCCAATACGCCGGGTAAGCGCATTGACCGTGCGCTTGCTGTCCCCGCGATCGGTCAACAGGTAGTACAGGCCGGCACCGAGTTGCCAGACGATGACCAGCAGGAACGCGACAATCAGCAGGGTCTTGAGCGAATCGTTCACGGGAAGGCCGGCAGCCGGAAGGGAAGCCGCATTCCACTCCATTTGCGCGGCCTTGTCATGATGCGCCAGCACACGCCCGCCGCTGGCGCGATGTGGGGCGGATGGCTGCTGGCGCTGGCCGTGGCCTGCGCGTTCGCAATGCTGGGGCGCTGGCAACTGCAGCGCATGCACGAGAAGCAGGCCCTGTTGGTGCAGGCCAGCCATGTGCGCCTGCATCCGCAGCAGCTGGACGAGGCGCTGGGCCGGCGGCAAGCGCTGCAGTGGGTGAGCGGCGAGGTCGAACTGCAGCCGCAGCAGATACTGCTGGACAACCAGATGCGCGAAGGCCGTGCCGGCGTGCGCATCTACCAGCCGGCGCGCAGCGCGGGCGGGCATTGGCTGCTGCTGGATCTGGGCTGGTGGCCACTGCCGGGCGACCGGCAATTGCCGGCGCTGGTGCCGATCAGCGGCCGCCATCCGGTGCGCGGGCTGCTGGCGGCGCCGCCTTCCAGCGGCCTGCTGCTCGGGCCGGCACTGAGTGCCACGGCGCAGCCTTCGACCTGGCTGGCGACGCGCATGGATACTGCCGCGATCGCCCGCACCCTGGGCCGGCGCGACATTTCGTCGCAGGTACTGCGGCTCGATCCGGCGTTGCCGCTGGGCTACGCCCGCGACCTGGAGATACTGCCCAATACGCTGCCGCCCGCGCGCCATCTGGCCTATGCGGTTCAATGGTTCGGCCTGGCGCTGGCGGTGCTGGCGACAGCGGCGGTCATGCAATGGCGGCGGCGTCGCGAGCGCCGGCAGGCGCGGACCGTCGCGCCATGAGAAAATCGTCGGCATGACTTCTCCTTCCCCGGCTACGGCCGCACCTGGCCGACGTGGCCGCGGCAAGCTGATCGCCCTGTTCGTCATGTTCTTCGGCACGATGCTGGTGGCCGGCGTGCTGCGTTTCAGCGGCTGGCAGCCCGCAGGCCATCGCAATTACGGTGAGATGCTGTCGCCGCCGATCGACCTGCGCACGCAGGCGCCGCGCCTGGCCGATGGTTCGACCTACGCCTGGCGCCCGAGCGAGCGCACCTGGCGCATCGTGCTCGCCCCGCGCGCCGATTGCGCGCCGGCGTGCCTGGCAACCGCGCGCGATGTGGACAAGGTCTGGCAATTGCTCGGCCACAATGCGAGCAAGGTCGACGTCCTGTGGATCGGTGCACCGCCCGCCGGCCTGCCACCGATGCCGGCCTTGCGCGTGCTGCAGGACGACCCTGCGCTGCGCGCGGCGCTGCCCGGCGTGGACGCAGCCGGCGGCACGCCGGTCTACGTGATCGATCCCAATGGCTTCGTCATCCTGCGCTACGCCCCCGGCTTCGATGCTGGTGGCCTGCGGCAAGACCTGGCCAAGCTGTTGAAACTGATGTGAGCCCCACCTCGATGAATCTGTTCGCGCGCCCGGCGCTGTTCCGGCATTTCCACCGCATGGCCTGGCTGGCGGCCCTGATGACCGCCAGCACGATCATGTTCGGTTCGTTCGTGCGCCTGTCCGACGCCGGCCTGAGCTGCCCTGACTGGCCCACCTGCTACGGCCGCGTGACCTGGCCGCAGACCGCCGACGAAGCCAACGCGCACGTGGCCAGCAAGATCCGCCCGCTGGAAACGCACAAGGCGTGGCGCGAGCAGGTCCACCGCTTCCTGGCCGGGGCGCTGGGCGTGGAGATCCTGCTGCTGGCGTTGCTGGCCGCACGCCGCCGCCGCGCCGGGGTGGCGCAGATCGTGACGGCTGCGGTGCTGGTCGCCTTGTCGATCCCGCTGTACATGTCCGGCAGGCATGACATCGGCGCGCTGGTGGCGGGCATCGGCATGGCGGTGCTGCTGTTCGCTGCCTTGCGCTGGTCCAACGAGGATCTTGCGCGCGTGGCCGTGCTGACGCTGGCGGTGGTGATCTTCCAGGCCTTGTTGGGCATGTGGACGGTGACCCTGCTGCTCAAACCCATCGTGGTGATGGGCCACCTGCTCGGCGGCATGCTGATGTTCTCGCTGCTGGTGTGGATGGCGTGGCGGGCGACCCACCTGCCGATCACCCTGGCCGACGCGCAGCGCTTGAAGTGGTGGTTGCGGCTCGGGGTGCTGCTGCTCGCGGTGCAGATTTCGCTCGGCGGTTGGGTCAGTGCCAACTACGCCGCGCTGGCCTGCGGCGGCGGTGAGTGGTCGGCCAACAATTTCCCGCGTTGTGTCAGCCAGTGGTGGCCGCCGCACGACTTCGGCGAAGGCTTCACCCTGTGGCGCGGCATTGGCGTGGACTACGAAGGCGGCGTGCTCGATGGCGCGGCACGTATCGCGATCCAGATGGCGCATCGCTTGATGGCGGTGGTGGCCGGCGTGTACCTGCTCTGGCTGTCGTGGCGCCTGTCGCGCCAGCCGAGCATGCGCGGCTGGGCCGCGGCGTTGGGCGTGCTGGTGCTGGCCCAGGTCACGCTGGGCGTGCTCAACGTCAAGCTGGCACTGCCGCTGGCGGTGGCGGTGCTGCACAACGGCGGCGCGGTGGCGTTGTTGTTCGTCCTGGTCAGCCTGCTGGCGCGCTTGCGCGCTCCGGAGTGAGGATGAAGACGAGCGCGCGCGATTATTGGGATCTGACCAAGCCCAAGGTGGTGGCCTTGATTGTGTTCACCGCACTGGTGGGCATGTGCCTGGCGATTCCGGGCAGGCCAAGCCTGGAGCAGCTGCGGGCCGGGCTGCTGGGTTTCCTGGGAATCTGGCTGGCGGCCTCGGCGGCGGCGGCAATCAACCAGCTGCTGGATGCGCGGATCGATGCGCAGATGGCGCGTACGTCGTGGCGGCCGCTGGTGGTGGGCAAGGTCAAGCCGGCGCAGGTGCTGGTGTTCGCGGCCATCCTCACCTTGCTCTCGATGGCGATCCTGGTGCTGTGGGTCAATGTGATCACCGCGGTGCTGACGTTTGCGTCGCTGATTGGTTATGCGGTGATCTACACGGTGTACTTGAAGCGGGCCACGCCACAGAACATCGTCATCGGTGGGCTGGCGGGTGCGGCGCCGCCGTTGTTGGGCTGGGCGGCGGTGACGGGGATGCAGGGGCCTTGGGATTGGGGCTATGCGCTGTTGCTGGTGCTGATCATTTTCTTGTGGACGCCGCCGCATTTCTGGGCGCTGGCGATCTTCCGGCGCGCGGATTATGCGAAGGCGTCGATCCCGATGCTGCCGGTGACGCATGGGGTGGAGTACACGCGCGGGCAGATCTTCCTGTATTCGGTGTTGCTGGTGGTGTCGACGTTGCTGCCGGTGGTGTTCGGGATGAGCGGGGTGTTGTATCTGGCCGGTGCGGCGGGGTTGAACGCGGGCTTTCTCTGGTATGCGTGGCGGATCCAGTCGCCGCCGGATGAGCTGTTCTCGATGCGGATGTTCCGGTATTCGATTATTTATTTGATGCTGTTGTTCGCGTTTTTGTTGGTGGATCACTATTTGTTGTTTTGGTTGCCGCCGCCGTTGTTGGTGGGGTGATTTTTTTTCGCGCTGTTTTGGCCTTTTGATTGTTCCGTGCAGCGTCCGGGGGCAGGCCCTTTCCGGGACACGCCGTGAATACGTCCTTGTAGGCTCCTTGGCGACATCCATGTCGCCAAGGGCCCCGGAAAGGGCCTGCCCCCGAACGCCCGATAGGCCAGCGCTGGGTGGGGAGGGCAAGAACAAGAGCAAGAGCGAGAGCGAGAGCAAGCGCGGACGCTTGGCTATGTCTGGGGTTTTTGGCGCGCGTAGCGCTGGGCTATTACGGCGCAGACGATCAGTTGGATCTGGTGGTAGATCATGATCGGCAGGACGATCGCGCCCAGGCTGCCTGCGGCGAACATGACTTTTGCCATCGGTACGCCGGTGGCCAGGCTTTTCTTGGAGCCGCAGAAGACGATCGGGATTTCGTCAGTGCGCGAGAAGCCGAGGCGGCGTGCGAGCCAGGTGATCAGGGTCATCGCTACTGCCAGCAATACGATCGCGAAGCCGACTACGGCCAATAGGGCCGGTAGTGGGGTTTTCTGCCACAGGCCTTCGTTTACTGCGGCGCTGAAGGCGGTGTAGACGACCAGCAGGATGGTGCCTTGGTCGGTGTAGCGCAGGATCGCGCGCTGCCGTTCGACCCAGCCGCCAATCCAGGGCCGCAGCAGGTGGCCGGCGATGAAGGGGACCAGTAGTTGCAGCAGGATCTTGCCGATGGCTTGGGCGGGGTGTGCCATGCCGCCTTGGGCGCCGACGAGCATGCTCATCAGCAGGGGCGTGAGGAAGACGCCGAGCAGGCTGGAGAGGGAGGCGCTGACGACGGCGGCGGGGACGTTGCCGCCGGCCATGGAGGTGAAGGCGATGGAGGATTGGACCGTGGAGGGTAGGGCGCACAGGAACAGCACGCCGATGTAGAGCTCGGGTGTGAGCAGTGCGTGGGCCGCGGGCCGGGTCAGCAGGCCGAGCAGGGGGTAGAGCAGGAAGGTGCAGGCGAGGATGGTCAGGTGCAGGCGCCAGTGCAGGGCGCCGGCGCGTACGGCTTCGCGCGAGAGGCGGGCACCGTGCAGGAAGAATAGGGCGGCGATGGCCAGGTCGGTGGCGTCATCCATCACCACGGCGGCGTTGCCGCGCACGGGCAGCAGCGAGGCCAGGGCAATGGTGCCGAGCAGGGCAAGGGTGAAGGGGTCCAGGCGCAGCCGCGCCAGCCATGATTTCATCAGTGGCCCTCGCCGTGGATCTGCGCGCGCACCGTCGGCTCGAGCGAGCTGAGGCCGGCGGCGCGGCCTTCGGCGATCGCCGCTTCTTCATCCAGGCCGCGCGCATGTGCCTGCAAGGCCAGTAGCGCGCCGACCCGGTTGCCGGAGGCGCAGTGCAGCAGGACGGGGCCGGCGCTGGCATCGAGTGCGTGCTGCAGGGCGCTGGCGTTGGCCGCTGTGATGTCGGCGGCGCCGGCGATCGGCAACGAGACGTAGCGCAGGCCCAGTGCGCGTACGCGGGCGGCCTCGGCATAGCCGCGCTGTTCGTCGGCGCCACGCAGGTCGATGACGGTGGTGACGCCTTGGGTGGCGAGCGCCTGCAACTGGGATTCGTCGGGTTGGCCGCCGACATAGAGGCCGGGACGCAGGGCATGCGGTCCGGCGCCGGCAGCCTGCGCCAGCAGGCAGAAGGTCAACAGCCAGGCGGCCAGCAGGATTCGCGATGTGGGCATGGCAGGCTCCTCAACGGAAGGCGGCGCGGGCTTTGAGCAGCTCGCGCATTTCGTATTTGTCGGTGTCGTCCAGGCCCTGCGCGCGCTGCTTGGCCTGCAGTTCGTCGATGCGCTGCATCAGCAGCTGGCGTTCCAGCTGCACCGCAACGTCGTGCAGTTCCTGTGCCCAGGTCTGGGCGTCGCCGGGCAGGACTTGCGCGGCGAGTTTCTGCAACGCGGCTTGTTCCTCGCGCTCGGCAAAGTGTTCGAGCAGCGCGCCGGTGGTGATTTCCGGGCGCTGGCGCACCAGGTCCACCAGTTCCAGCAGCAGTTCCACGCCGGGCAGGCGCAGGCCGGCGAAGTCGCCGTGGTCGTCGATGGCATTGGCCAGCGAGGGCTGCTGCAACAGGATGGCGATGGCGCTGCGTACCAGGCTGCGCTTGTGGGTGGGCGTGACGGGACGCAGCGCCGGGCGTGCCGGGGTCGCGCTGTCCGGGTTGGACATGCCGACGCCGGTCATGCGCGACAGCTGTTGCCGCATCAGGTCGCCGAAGGCGCCGTCGGGGATCTGCGCCAACATCGGCCGGGCACGTTCGGCCAGGCGGGCACGGCCGTCGAGCGTGTGCAGGTTGATCTCACGCGACATTTCGTCGAAGAAGAACTGCGACAGCGGCGTGGCCTGCTTGAGCCGCTCGTCGAAACCCTCACGGCCTTCCTTGCGCACGATGGTGTCGGGATCTTCGCCATCGGGCAGGAACAGGAAGTAGGCCTGGCGGCCGTCCTTCATCCGTGGCAACACCGATTCGAGCGCGCGCCAGCCGGCCTTGCGCCCGGCATTGTCGCCGTCGAAGCAGAAGTACACGTCCGGGGCGTTGCGAAACAGCAGTTCGGCATGCTCGGGCGTGGTCGCAGTGCCAAGCGTGGCGACCGCCTCGGTCACGCCGTACTGGAACAGCGAGACCACGTCCATGTAGCCTTCGACCACGATCAATCGCTCGATCTTCTGGTGCGCCTGGCGCACCTGCCACAGGCCGTAGAGCTCGCGACCCTTGTGGAACAGCGCGGTCTCGGGTGAGTTGAGGTATTTGGGTCCGTCGTCCTTCTGCAGGACCCGGCCGCCGAAGGCGATCACCCGGCCGCGGCGGTCGAAGATCGGGAACATCACCCGGTCGCGGAACTTGTCGTAGACGTGGCCGCGGTCGTTCTTCGAGAACAGGCCGGCGCGATCGAGCAGCTTCATCCGCCGCTCGTCGGTGCCGAGCGCGTCCTTCAGCGCGCTGTAGCCCTCCGGCGCATAGCCAATCGAAAAGCGCGCGCGGGTCTCGGCGTCGACGCCGCGTCCATCCAGGTATTCGGCGGCCTTGGCGCTGCCCTCCAGGTGCTTCTGGAAGAAGCGCGCGGCGGCGTCGAGCGCGGCGTAGAGGTCGCGGCTGTCGTCCTGCTGGGCGGCGCTGCGCTGCTGGGTGTCGCGCGGCACTTCCATCCCAGCGCGCTTGGCCAGTTCGTCGACCGCGTCGAGGAATTCGAGGCGGTCGTAGTTCATCAGGAAGCTGATCGCGGTGCCGTGCGCGCCACAGCCGAAGCAGTGATAGAACTGCTTGGTCGGCGAGACCGTGAACGAGGCCGAGCGCTCGTCGTGGAAGGGGCAGCGGGACGAATATTCCTTGCCCTGGCGCTTGAGCGGGACGCGCGTGCTGATGACCTCGACGATATCCGTTCGTGCGAGCAGGTCGTCGATAAAGGCGTCTGGAATGCGGGCCATCCGCATAGGATGCCACGCGGGCCCGGGCCGGTGAGGTCCGCAGCCTTCAGGTTTCTGGCAGGCGGCGCGGCTGGACGGGCGGGGTGGCGGGGTCGACCCCGGCCACGGACAGCTTGTAGCGGGCGCGCACGCGCTGGTCGATCACCGCGGTGATCAGCGCACCGACGAAGAACACTACGCTGGCGTAGTACATCCACACCAGCAGGACCACCAAGGCGCCCATCGAGCCGTAGGCACTGCCCGGGGCGGCCTCGCTGATGTACAGGCCGATCGCATAGCGCCCGAGCGCGAACAGGCCGGCGGTGATGATGCCGCCGAGGATCGCCTGTCGCCATGAGACCAGCCGATCAGGCAGGTAGCGATAGAGGAAGGCGAAGGCCATCACGTAGACCAGCATCGTGGTGACATAGCCGATGGCCGGCAACACCGAGGGCAGTCGTGCGAACGCCACTTGCAGCGCGGTGGTGGCGATCATCGACACCAGCAGCAGGAAGCCCAGCGCCAGCACCACGCCGAAGGAGAACACGCGCTTCTTCAGCCACGCCAGGATTCCGGGCAGGCGTTCGCGATCGGTCTGGAAGATGAGGTTGAGCGCGTTCTGCAGCTGCGCGAATACCGCGGTGGCGCCGACGAACAACAGCAAGGTGCTCCAGGTGCCGGCCATGGTGCCGATGCCGGGCTGTGCGGTGGCATTGTCGATGACGGTCTGGGCGACCGTGGCCGAGCTGCCACCGGCCAGTTGCCCCACCTGCGTCACCAGCGCCTGCTGCGCCGGCGGGTAGAGCGAGGCGGTCAGCCACAGCAGCAACACCAGCAACGGGGCCAGCGAAAGCAAGGCGTAGAAGGAAAGCGATGCGGCCTGGGTGAGCAGGTCGATCTCGACGAAGCGATTGGCCAGCGCCATCGGCAGGCTGCGCTGCACGCGGTCGAGGTATTTGCTCAGGCGTGGGTCCAGATCCATGTCGGGGCGGTGCGGTCGGCCGTGGAATCGGGCGGGAAAGGACGATCAACCTTACCCGCGTTGCGATGACCGATTAGGGCAAAAGTGGCGTGATCGCGAGGCGAACACGCCACTGCCGGCCGCACAGCCGGATATCAACCTGCGAGTTGCTGCTTCACCAGGGTCGAGACCAGGCCCATGTCGGCCTGGCCGGCGAGCTTGGGCTTGAGCACGCCCATCAGCTTGCCCATGTCGGCAGGGCCCTTGGCACCCGACTCGGCAATGGCCGCCTGGATTGCCGCGATGATCTCGGCCTCGCCCATCTTCGCCGGCACATAGTGCTCGATGACCTTGATCTCCTCGCGCTCCACCGCCGCCAGGTCTTCGCGGTTGGCCGCTTCGAACTGGCTCACCGAGTCCTTGCGCTGCTTGACCATCTTGTCGAGCACCGCGACCACGGCGGCGTCGTCAAGCTCGATGCGCTCGTCCACTTCGCGCTGCTTGATGGCGGCATTGATCAGCCGGATCACGCCCAGGCTGTGCTTGTCGCCGCCCTTCATGGCGGCTTTCATGTCGTCGGTGAGCTGCTGCTTGAGGGTCATGGGACACCTTGTGATGAATGGGCGGGAGCCGCCGGGAGGCCGCCAGGGGCGACCAATGCAAAAAGCCGGCGACGCTTGCGCGTGCCGGCTTCAGGCCCTGCAACCGGGTATCGCGCCGGAGGCGCAGACCCGGTCAGGTGGATCAGTACAGACGCTGACGCTTGGTGACGTCCCGCGACGACCGGCGCAGCTGGCGCTTCACGGCAGCAGCCGCCTTGCGCTTACGCTCCTGGGTCGGCTTTTCATAAAACTCGCGCTTGCGGGTCTCGGCCAGCACGCCGGCCTTCTCGCAGGTGCGCTTGAAACGGCGGAGCGCAAACTCGAAGGGCTCGTTCTCGCGGACTTTGACGCTGGGCATGGAATCTCCGGACTTTGATGACCGGGACATGGTCATGCCCGGTGAGCCGCGCATTATAACGGCTCGCTGGCAGGGTGCAAGCCCCCTGGACTTGCACCCTGCGCTGGCGGGCCCACAATGCAGGACATGAAAGTCCTCGGCATTGAATCGTCCTGCGATGAGACCGGCGTAGCCGTGTACGACACCGCCCTTCCGGCGGCGCAGGCCCTGCGCGCCCACCATGTCTACAGCCAGATCGCCCTGCACGCCGAATACGGCGGCGTGGTGCCCGAGCTGGCCAGCCGCGACCACGTGCGCAAGCTGCTGCCGCTGGTCCGCCAGACCCTGGCCGACGCCGGCCTGGCCCCCGGCGAACTGGACGGCGTCGCCTACACGGCCGGCCCCGGGCTGGTCGGCGCACTGCTGGTGGGCGCCGGCGTGGCGCGATCGCTGGCCTGGGCGCTGGAGGTGCCGGCCATTGGGGTTCACCACATGGAAGGTCATCTGCTGGCGCCGTTGATGGAGGACGACCCGCCCGAGCCGCCGTTCGTGGCGTTGCTGGTGTCCGGCGGGCATACCCAGTTGGTGTCGGTGGACCGGATCGGCAGCTACCGCCTGCTCGGCGAGACCCTCGACGACGCCGCCGGCGAAGCCTTCGACAAGACCGCCAAGCTCATGGGCCTGCCCTACCCGGGCGGGCCGCAGCTGGCCAAGCTGGCCGAGCAGGGCACGCCGGGGCGCTTCCGCTTCGCCCGGCCAATGACCGACCGTCCCGGCCTGGACTTCAGCTTCTCCGGCCTCAAGACCCAGGTGCTGCTGGCCTGGCGCGACAGCGACCAGAGCGACGCCACCCGGGCCGATATCGCCCGCGGCTTCGAAGATGCGGTGGTCGACACCCTGGCGATCAAGTGCGAACGCGCGCTGGAGGCGGCCGGCTGCAACACCCTGGTGGTGGCCGGCGGCGTCGGCGCCAATCGCCGGCTGCGGGCCAAGCTGCAGGAGATGGCGGTGCGCCGCGGCGGCCGGGTGTGCTTCCCGCGGCCTGCGCTGTGCACCGACAACGGCGCGATGATTGCTTTCGCTGGCGCCTTGCGCCTGCAGGCCGGCCAGCACGACGATGCCGCCGTGCACGTCACCCCGCGCTGGGACATGGCCACCCTGGCGCCACTGCAGCCAGCCCTACAGAACGAAGGAGCAAGCCCGGTCCATGGATAAGGTGTTCATCGAAGGGCTCGAGATCGACGCGTTAATCGGCATCTACGACTGGGAGCGGCGCATTCGCCAGACCCTGCGCTTCGACCTGGAAATGGGCTTCGACAACCGTATCCCGGCTGCCAGCGACGACATCGCCGATACCCTCAACTACAAGGCGGTAAGCAAGCGGCTGGTCGAATTCGTCGGCCAGTCCGACTTCGGCCTGGTCGAGACCCTGGCCGAACGCTGCGCGCAGATCGTGCTGGACGAGTTCGGGGTGCAATGGCTGCGGCTCAAGCTGAGCAAGCCGGGCGCAGTGCGCGGCGCGCGCGCGGTAGGGGTGATCATCGAGCGCGGCCAGGCCTGAGCGGTCCCAGCGTCACGCCGCCCGCCCCGGCGCGGCGTTGCCTGGATTCCCTGGCGAATGGAGAATGCGTTTTTCACCCGGGGCGCCCGAGCCGAAGCTAGAATGGGCAGCCATGTAAACGTTTTCTCAAGGACTCCATGGCAGCCGACCGCATCTCCGACCTGATCGCCCGCATGACCCTCGAAGAGAAGGTCGGCCAATTGGGCGTCTTCGCCGACATGGTGCGGCCCTTCGCCCCGGACGTGAACCCGGAAGCCAACGTGCACAACGCCGGCGAAGTGCTGGCGCAGGTACGTGCCGGCCGTGTCGGCACGCTGTTCAACGGGGTGGGCGCCGAGCTCGGCCGGCAGATCCAGCAGGTGGCGGTGGAAGAAAGCCGCCTCGGTATCCCGGTGTTGCTGGCTGCCGATGTCATCCATGGCATGCGCACGGTGTTCCCGATCCCGCTGGGAGAAGCGGCCAGTTTCGAACCCGACCTGGCCGAACGCACCGCGCGCGTCACCGCCGTGGAAGCGACCGCCGCCGGCCTGCACTGGACCTTCGCTCCGGCCGTGGATATTGCCCGCGACCAGCGCTGGGGGCGCGGGGCCGAAGGCGCCGGTGAAGACGTGGTGCTGGGCTGTGCGTTTGCCGCCGCCCGGGTGCGCGGCTTCCAGGGCCCGGACCTTACCGCGGCCGATGCCCTGCTGGCCACGCCCAAGCACTTCGCCGCCTACGGTGCGGTGGCCGCGGGCATGGAATACAACTACGTCGACATCTCGCCGCAGACCCTGCGCGACGTCCACCTGCCGCCGTTCCAGGCCGCGTTCGCGGCCGGCGCACTGAGCGTGATGTCCTCGTTCAACGACATCAACGGCGTGCCGGCCAGTGCCAACCACGCATTGTTGACCGAGATCCTGCGCGGCGAATGGAAGTTCCCCGGCGTGGTCATTTCCGATTACACCGCCGACATGGAACTGGTCGCCCACGGTTATGCCGCCGACGATCGCGACGCCACCCAGAAAGCGTTCCTCGCTGGGCTGGACCTGAGCATGCAGAGCGGCTTCTACGCCGAGCACCTGCCGGCGCTGGTGGAAAGCGGCGAGGTGCCGATGGCGGCGATCGATGCGGCGACGCGACGCGTGCTCGAATTGAAGCAGGCGATCGGCCTGTTCGATAACCCTTACCGCTCGCTGGACCCGCAGCGTGAAGCCGACACTTCGCTGCTGGCGGCGCACGATGCGTTGTCGCGCGAGGCGGCGCGGCGCTCGATCGTGCTGCTGAAGAACGAAGGCGGCTTGCTGCCGCTGCGCAAGCAAGGACAGAAGATCGCGTTGATCGGCCCGTTCGCGCGCGACCGCGACAACATCGAAGGCTGCTGGACGCTGTTTGGCGACAAGTCGCGCTACGTGGCGCTGGCCGACGGACTGGGCGACGCGCTCGCCGAGCCGGCGCAGCTGCAAGTCGTCGATGGTTGCGCGTTGGAAGGGCCATTGGACGGCGGCGTCGAGGCGGCCGTAGCCGCGGCGCGCGACGCCGACGTCGTCGTGTTGGCGCTGGGCGAACCGCAGCGCTACAGCGGCGAGGCGCAGTCGCGTACCGAGATCATCCTGCCGGCCGCACAGCAGGCATTGGCCGAAGCCGTGGCCGCCACCGGAACACCGGTGGTGGTGTTGCTGCGCAATGGCCGCGCGCTGGTGCTGGAAGGCGCCGTGCGCGACGCGCAGGCGATCCTGGTGACGTGGTTCCTGGGCACCCAGACCGGTACCGCGGTGGCCGACGTGCTGTTCGGCGACTACAGCCCCTCGGCGCGCCTGCCGGTGAGCTTCCCGCAGGCCAATGGCCAGCAACCGTACTTCTACAATCATCCGCGTACCGGCCGTCCGGAATTGCCGACCATGTCGGAATTCAAGGCGCGCTGGCGCGAGATCCCGAACGAGCCGCTGTATCCGTTCGGTCATGGCCTGGCCTACACCACCTTCGAGTACGGCGTGCCGCACCTGGACAGCGCCGCGCTGGGTTGGCACGACACTCTCACGATCACCACCACCGTGCGCAACGTCGGCGAGGTGGCGGGCGAAGAAGTAGTGCAGCTGTATGTGCATGACCGGGTCGCCAGCCGTGTGCGGCCGGTGCGCGAATTGAAGGCGTTCCGCAAGATCGCGCTGGCGCCAGGCGAAAGCGCCGAGGTCGTGTTCACCCTCGACCGCCACGCGTTGGCCTTCACCAACCCGCGTGGCGAATTCGGCGCCGAGCCAGGGTTGTTCGACCTGTGGGTGTGCGCAAATGCACGCGCGGGGGAGGCGGTGCAGTTCGAGTTGTTGGGGGGTTGAGGCTTGAGCCGATGGCCCGAGGCCACCCAGCCATTTGCGCGGTGCCGGCCGTAGAGGTTGTAGGAGGGGCTTCAGCCCCGACGAGCGGAGTGGCGATCTGAAAAGCCCGCCCCTACACCGAGCTCGCCCTCACCGGCGTCGCCGCCTGCTTGCCCACCACCGTGGTCCACGCTCGCACCTTCCACTCGCGCACCAGGCCATTGAGCACATAGGGGTCCTGGCGCGCGAAATCTTCCGCTACGCCCGCGTCCTCGCCCTGGAACAGCAGCACCGCGCCATCGATGGGATCGCTCAGCGCGCCGCCCAGCAGTAGCTCGCCACGCCCGGCGGCCGCCCATGCCAGCTGCAGATGCTGGTCGCGAAATTCCCCGCGCCGTTGCAGGTAGTCCGGTGCGGTGTCGTAGAACAGCAGGAAGTGCGCCATCGCTGGCAGGCTCTCGGGAATGTAGGCGCCGAGCTTAGCCGCGCGGCGATAAGCGCAACAAGCGCCCGGCGCCGGCTTCCTTGCCGTCTTCGAGCAGCCACACCGCGCCATCGGGCCCTTGCTCTACTTCGCGGATCCGCTGGCCCATGTCATAACGCTCGACCTCCCGCGCTTGCTCGCCGTCGAAGGCCACGCGGACCAGCGACTGCGAAGACAATCCGCCGATCAGGCCGTTGCCGCGCCACTTCGGGAACTGGTTGCCGCTATACAGAATGAAGCCGGCCGGTGAAATGACCGGGGTCCAGCTGACCTTCGGTGCGGCGAATTCAGGGCGCGTGTCGTGGTCCGGGATGGGCTTGCCGTCATAGTGGTCGCCATTGGAGACGATGGGGTAGCCGTAATTGGCGCCCCGTTTGATCAGGTTGAGCTCGTCGCCGCCTTTCGGCCCCATTTCGTGTTCCCACAACCGGCCCTGCGCGTCGAAGGCGATGCCCAGGGCATTGCGATGCCCCAGCGACCACACCTGCGCGGCCACGCCGCCCTGGGCGGCGAAGGGATTGTCCGGCGGCACGCTGCCGTCGTCGTTGAGGCGCACGATCTTGCCGAGGTTGCTCGACATGTCCTGCGCGGGATCGAACTTCTGGCGCTCGCTCGACGTGATCCACAGCTTGCCGTCGGGACCGAAGGCAAGCCGGTGACCGTAATGGCCGCGGCCGCTGACCTTGGGCACCTGGCGCCAGATCACGGCGACATCCGACAACGCGCCACCGCCCTTGGCATCCAGCGCAAGGCGTGCACGTGCGACTGCGGCACCGCGGGTATCACCCTCACCGGCTTCGGCGTAGCTGAGGTAAACCCAGCCGTTGCGGGCAAAATCCGGATGCGGCAGCACATCGCCGAAGCCACCCTGGCCGCCGTAATCGACCTTCGGCACGCCGCTGATCTCCCCGCTGCGGCCGCTGCGGGTATCCAGACGCTTGAGGCTGCCGCGACGCTCGCTGACCAGCAGCGTGCCATCGGGGAGGAAGGCCATCGCCCAGGGCTCGTCGAAGCGTGCGACCTCGGTCGCGGCGAACGGCCACTGGGCGCGCGCTAGTGCCGCCGGCGCGTCGGCGGCGATGGCGCTGGCGGCCAAAGGCAGGCCCAGTGTCAGCACCAGGAGCAGGCGGGGAATCGAACGATACGAGGACATGCAGGAACTCCGCGATACGTTGGCCGGCACCTTAGCGCGAACGCCGCCGGGCGGCGACCTCAGCCGGTCTGGCGGCCCCAGTGCTCGGCGTGCTCCCAGGCGCGACGCACCGCGTGCCTGGCCTTGCTCCAGGCCAGGCTCTGGCTGCCCTTGCCGGCTTCCCAGCGATCGCGCAGCTCGGCCTCGACCTGTTCGTAGGCCTGTTCGACGTTGCGCACGCGCGCTTCGTGGCCGGCCAGGTACGCCGGCTCGTAATCTTCGTAATGCTCGCCTTCGGCGTAATAGGGTTCTTGGGGGAAGCGCTCGCGCCAATAGCGCGACACGTCATCGCGCTCGTTTTCGGGAGTGCGGCCGGGGATCTGGTAAGTGACGTTCATGGAGAATCTCCTTGCGGGAGTCCTCACCGTAGGTCTCCCGTCGTTAAGCGCCCTGGCAGGGCGGGTGAGGGCGCCATTAACGACGGCCACACTTGCAGGTACGATCCGCGCAGGGCACTCGACCCAAGGGGGATCCACATGGCCGTATCGACGCTTTCGCCGCTCATGCCTTATCTCACCGCAGCCGGCATGGGCTTGCTGTACTACCGCCGCATGCGCCGGTACTTCGGCCGCCAACCCTGGCAGCCCAAACGCACGATTGCCCGCGTGGTGATCCTCGCCGTGGTCTCGGTGATGCTGCTGTGGTTGTCGGTGGTACTGCCGCATGTTGCGCTCGGCATGGCCGGCGGCGCGGTGGCCGGCGTGGTCATCGGCCTGGTGGCGTTGCGCCACACCCACATCGAGATCCATGAGGGCGTGGCCAGCTATACGCCGAACCCGTGGATCGGCGGTGGGCTGGCATTGTTGTTGGTGGCACGCCTGGCCTGGCGCTGGAGCGCAGGGGCCTTCTCTTCTGGCATGGGCCAGTCTGCACAGCAGGCCAGCCCATTGACCCTGGCCATTGCAGCGGCGCTGGTGATGTATTCGCTGACCCAGGGCGTGGGCCTGATCTTGCGGATGCGCGCGCTGCACGCGGCACCTTGATGGCGCAATGTCAGGTGCTGGCGCTCGCCGCCTCGTAGGGCAATGGCGTCGCGCCGCTGGCGCGGATCGCCGCATCGGCGGTGTCCAGTTCGGGTGCTTCGGCATCGACCACCAGCAGGATGCGTCCGCCCTCGATTTCATCCTCGAAGCGCCGCCGTACCGGGTCCGGCACGGTGGCGCCCACCAGGGCCGACGACCACGAGCCCACCAACGCACCGGCGATCGCCATCACGCCCACCCCGGCCAAGGTGATCCCCAGTGGCGGAATGGCCACGGCCACCAACCCGGCCAGCACGCCGGCGGCGCCACCGCCGGCCGCACCGCGTGCCACGGCGGGCAGGAAGTCGGTCTTGGCCTCCTTGCGCTCATCGGGAATGGCTTCGAGCTCGATGTCCGAGCGCGCAATCAGGGCCAGGCAGTCATTGCCGACACCTGCGCTGCGCGCCGCCTGCAAGGCGTGCTGCGCGCTGGACACATCTGGGGTGCTGTAGACGCGACGGGTCTTCATCCGGGCTCCTGTGCCGGCCGCGCGGTGCGGCCGATGCTGCGGCACAGGGTCGGCAGGGCCGGGTTATGCGCCGGTGAGCGGCACGCGAACCTGGCGAGAAGCAGCTACAGCGTCTTGCGCGGGAACAAATAGATGCCCGCGCCCACCAGCAGCGCCACGCCAGTAGCCGCCAGGTTCTGCCAGCTCGCACTGGCGAGCAGGGCCAGCGACAGCGCAAGCGCCGCCAGCGGAATCAGCGGCCCGCCCGGCAAGCGCAACACGTCGCGCCGCTCGCGATAACGCCGCGCCAGCACCAGTACCGCCGCTGCGGTTCCGATATAGGCAAGCAACCGCGTGACCATCGACAGCAGTGCCAACTGCACGAACGAGCCCGACAACGCCAGCGCCAGCGAGATCACGCCCTGGGTCAGTACCGCCGCTGCCGGCGTGTGGAAGCGCGGATGCACCTGCGCCAGGAACCTCGGGCCGTAACCATCGCGCGCCAGTGCATAGAGGAAGCGCGGCCCCAGCATCACCGTATTGCTGGTGGTGCCGAGGATGGAGATCGTCGCGCCGACGGTGAGGATCAGCGCCAGGATCTCGCCGCCGAAACGGCTGGCGGCATCGGCCAGCGGCGCCTGCGAGGTTGCGATGCCCGGCAGGTTGCCCTGCGCGACCAATTGCACCAGTGCGTAGATCAAGGTGACGGTGATGATCATCGTCACCAGCGCGAAGGGCAGGTCGCGGCGCGGGTTGTGGTATTCGCTCGCTGCCGCCGGAATGTTCTCGAAACCGGCGTAGGCGAACAACAACAGCAACGCGGCCTGGCCAAGGTTGCCGACATTGCCCAGGTCCGGCGCCTGGCCCGAGAACGCCCAGGACCAATCGATGTAGAACACGCCGATACCGATGAACAACAGCAGCGGCACCAGTTTCCCGATCGCCAGGGCGACGCCGGTGCGTGCGGCCGAACGCACGCCGATGACGTTGATCGCAGTCAGCAGGCCGAGCGAGCCGGCCACCACGCAGATGCGCGCCACGCCCTGCGTACCCGCCGCCGGCCAGAAGCGTGCAACGGCATCGGCCAGGCCATTGCTCAACGCTGCGGCCGAGCTGATGCGGGTCAGCCAGATCATCCAGCCAATTTCGAAACCGATGAACGGGCCGAAGGCTTCGCGCGCATAGAGGTAACTGCCGCCCGGTTGATCGAAGCAGCTGGCTGCCTGCGCGTAGCAGGCCACCAGCAAGGCCACTACCAGACCGGCCAGCACGACCGCCCACAGGCTCATCGGGCCGAGCAGGGCGGCGGTGGCGGCCGGCAACAGATAGATGCCGCTGCCGATGACATCGTTGATCGACAGCCCCACCAGCTGCCAGCGGCCTACCGCACGGACCAGGTGCGGCTTATTGCCCGCGGGTGCGCTCATGGCGCGTCCCCGCCGGCCGGCAACTGCCAGGATTGCTGCAGGCGCCGGTACTCGGCTGCCGGGAGCAGCACGAACTTGGGCTGGCGTGCTGGCTGCAGCCAGGCCAGTAGCCGCTGCATATTGGCCGGGTCCATCGCGGTGCAACCGGCAGTGGTCTCGCCCGGCGTGCGCCACAGGTGGCCGAAGATGCAGCTGCCGCGCCCGGGCACTGCGGCTGCGTTGTGTTCGATCACGAAGCCTGCGCGGTATCGGGGGTCGCCGTCGTGGTGCAGGTCCAGGCGCATCGCTTCGCTGGAGCCTTGCACCGCGGCCTGGCCCACGTTGGCGGCGGACACGATCTGGTTGTAGAGCGGCGAAGTGGGTACGTCCATGCACCAGTCGTCGGCCTGCATCTGCCGGTAGGGCATCTTGCTGTCGATCCGCGCCGTATAGCCGAAAGCGGTGCCCAGGCCGAACACGCCGGCCGGGCTGCGGCCATCGCCTTCCTGCTTGCGCGGTTCGTCTGCGCCCGGCGGTTGCAGGCCATCGCCCCAGGCACTGCCGTTGCGGCCGATGGCCACTGCCCAGCCCGGCCCCGTGGCGTGCCATTGGCCACGCGCGTCGCGTTCGTAGGTGCGCAACTGGCCCTGGTTGGCCTGCCAATCGGCGGTGGTCACCACGACCAGCTGCGAAGCGCCGTGCAGGGGATCAACGGGCGCTGCCCCGGCGTGCGCCATGAAGGAAGCAGCGCAGGCCAGGACAGGCAACAGCAGGCGGGACAAGGCGGGCATGGATCGATCCGGCAAGGGCTATGGCGAAAGGGTCACGATTCGAGCAGCTGCTGTACCCGTTCGAGATTGTGTGCCAGCTGCCGCCCGCGCTCCGGGTTGGCCTGGCACAACAGCACGAACACGAAGTCGAGCAGGTACTGCAGCGAAGAACGGTAGAGCAACTGCTCGATATGCGCTGCTGGATCATGCGCCGAAATCGCCAGCGAAGCATCGGCCATCGCGCGCAAGGGGTTGGCGGTGTGGCGGGTGATCGACACCAGCCGCCCGCCGGCGGCCTTGAACTCGCGCGCAGCGTGGCTGAGCTGCGCGAGCCGGCCGAACTCGGAGAACATCAGCAGCACATCGCCGCTGCGCACGGCCGAGAGGTTGGAGATCAGCAGGATCGGGTCGGCATGGTGCACGGTGAGCACCCCGAGCAGCGCCAACCGCATCGCAAATTCGCGTGCGTATACGCCGTCGTCGCCGAGGCCGCAGACGAATACCTTCGGCGCCTGGTCGAGCAGGGTGACGATGGTTTCCACATCCGCGCGCGGGTTGAGCAGGCGGGTTTCTTCCTCGGCGGCGGCCTTGCTGCTGCGCAGGGCCTGGTCGAGAGCGGCGTAGCCATCGTCGCCAGCGCTACGCTGGCGGGTGGCGACCGGTTGGCCGTTGCCGATGCGGGCAACCGCCTCGCCGACGGAGAACTTCAGGTCGGGGTAGCCCTTGAAGCCGAGCTTCTGGCTGAACTTCACCACCGAGGACTGGCTGATGCCCAAGGCATTGGCCAACTGCTGCGAGGAGTAGTCGCGCAGCAGGTGCGCGTTGTCGAGGATGAAGTCGGCAATACGGCGTTCGATCGCCGACATGCTGTCGCGTTCGGAGCGGATTTTCAGCAGAGGCGGCATGGGCGCTCGTTGGGTTTACGGCTACAGGTCCAGCAATTCCAGGCCGCGGATTTCCTTGATGCCCAGGCCGGGGGCGTCGGTAATGGTGATTTCCGATTCGTTGAAGATCACCCCGCCCTCCACCGGATTGAACAGCCCCAGCGACGGGCCGTCGAGGTCGACCTTGGTGATGGCGTCGGACTTGGCCACCGCCAGGTGCACGGCGGCGGCGACGCTGATGCTGGATTCGATCATGCAGCCGATCATGCACGGGATGCCGTAGAGCTGGGCAATATCGGCGATGCGGATGGCGTTGGCGATGCCGCCGGTCTTCATCAGCTTGATGTTGATGATGTCGGCGGCGCGGCGCTGGATGAGGTCGAAGACCTGGGTCGGGGCGAACACGCTCTCATCGGCCATCACCGGCGTGTTGACCCGGTCGGTGACGTACTTCAGGCCGTCGATATCGTTGGCCTTGACCGGTTGTTCGAGCAATTCCAGCACCACGCCGGCTGCTTCCAGGGCATGCATGGCGAAGACCGCCTGCTTGGCAGTCCAGCCCTGGTTGGCGTCCAGGCGCAGCAGGGCGCGGCCTTCGACCGCGGCGTGGATCGCCTTGACCCGTTCGATGTCCAGCCCGATGTCCTTGCCGACCTTGATCTTCAGCGACTCGAAGCCACGGTCGATGGCCGAGACGGAGTCGGCCACCATCTTGTCGATGTAGTCCACGCTGATGGTGATGTCGGTGGTGATCACCGGGTCGCCACCGCCCAGCATCTGGTACAGCGGGGCGCCGTGCAGCTGCGCCCACAGGTCGTACACGGCGATCTCCACCGCCGCCTTGGCGCTGGTATTGCGCTCCATCGAGGACTGGATCAGCCCGCTGAGGCGGTTGAGGTTGGAGACATCCTGGCCGATCAGGCGCGGGCCGATGAAGCGGTGGATGGCCTCGATGATCGAGCCCAGGGTGTCGCCGGTGATCGGCGCGGTGGCCGGGGCTTCGCCGTAGCCGGTGTGGCCGGTATCGGTATGCACGAGTACGACCACGTCTTCGACCGTTTCCACGGTGCGCAGCGCGGTCTTGAACGGGGTCTTCAACGGCACGCGCAGCATGCCGAGCTGGATATCGGTGATCTTCATTCGTGGTTCCGCGGGCGGATGCGCTGGATGTTGGTGATGCGGTCGACGTAGGTGACGGTGTCGCTGGCCAGCATGGGTTCCAGCGGGGTTACCGAGACGCCGTTGAGGTGGGCCGACAGGCGCTTGCCGTCAGGCCCGGCCCAGCCACCGCCGGCGGTGTCGTGGATCATGTAGGTCAGGCCCTGGTCGTGGCCCAGCGTCACCATGACGTGGCCGGGGATGTAGACCAGGTCGCCGACCTGCAGTTCCTTCACCGCCGCCAGGCGCTTGCTGGCGCCGTCGTTTTTGTCGAAGGCAATGCGGTCCAGCGCCGGGCTGATCGCCTGCGCGCTGGTGTTGCGCGGCATCAGCACGCCGAAGGCGCGGTAGATTTCCGAAACGAAGCCGCTGCAATCGCGAGTGTCGTAGGAATGGCCCCAGCCATAGCGTTCGCCCAGGAACTTGAAGGCCTGGGTGATGAGATTGCGGGGGGTCAGCGCCAGGTAGTCGGCGGCGGTGTCTTCGCTGCGCGGCAGTAGCGCCGGCACCAGGGCCAGGCTGCCGTCGGCATGGCGGATCGGCAACTGCACCACCCAGGCGGTGTAGGGATGTTGGCCGTTGACCGGCTTGTCCACCGGCCACTCGGCCAGCACCGGCACGCGCACGCCCATGTCCAGCTGCAGGCGCGAAACCTGCGGTTGTTCCGGCGTATAGGTGGTGAACGCGGTCGCGCCGGTCACCACCCGATGCGGCCCCTGCTGGCCATAGGCGAACACCTGTTCGGCCGGGCCGGTAGCGACGGCGGTCTTCTCGATCCAGGCGTTGTAGCGCTCGCTGGCGACGAACAGCCATTGCCCATCGGCGCTCTCGTGCAGCACCGCTACTGCGTCACCGGGGAACAATGCTGATTCCTGGAAACGATCGATGTCGGTGTCGTCGTTACTGCTGAAGATGCGCGTGGAGGTGGGGAAGGTGCGCAGTGCGGCGCGGCGTGTGACCAGGCCGTATTGCAGCGCGCGTGTTGCCGGCACCGTGGCCAGCGCGAGATTGGCCTGGAACGCGTCCAGTTGCGCGGCGCCGACGGCGTGTGCGGCGCTGTCGTACATCGGCTTGTTCGGACGCACCGAGAGGCGTTGAATCTCGTCGCGCACGAACGCCGCCGGCAGCGGTGAAGGCAGCGCGCGCAGGTCGTGGATCGCCGCATCCTCGGCACGCATCCGCGCGTTCTGTGCCTGAATGCCGGCGCGGTCCAGCAGGACGCGATCGGGTTCGGGCTGGCGTGCGATCCAGTAGCCAGGCGTCAGCTGTTGCGGCGCCACCCCGACTACGCCGGTGGTCGGATCGACCGGCACGCGCGGCACCGGCGCGGCCTGCGCGGCGAATACGACGGCGCAGAGCGCGAGCGCGCCGGCCCAGGCCGGCGAAGCGAAACGGCGCGCGATGCTGCGCGGCTGGATGATCATCGGCGGCCTCCCCGGAGAACGTTCAAGAATATTTATTCGTTTGAGGCGACATTGCAAGAATAAATTATTGACCCTGTGCCACCATCGTGTTACACAGCGATGACCCGCCTTCACCTGGGAAGTGTCGTCGTGGAACTGCGCTCTGACCAGTCTTACCCCGGATTCGCCGCGCGCTGCCTCGGCAAGTTGCGCGCAGGTGCGTGGCCGAAAGCCGTCGTGCTCGCCAGTGTGCTGGCCAGCGCACTGGCCATGGCCGCCGCACCGGATGCGACCACGCAAGTGGCAGCGCAGATCGATGCCGGGCACTTCCGCGCTGCCGAGGCGGCCATCGCCGCAGCCTTGGCCCAGCCGGGGCTCGATGCGCAGACCCAGCAGGCCTACGCCTTCCAGCGCGAGCGCATGCGGCGCATGCGCCTGGATTTCAGCCTCGACGCCGACGCCGCCAAGCAGAAGCTGCGCAATACCATCCCCGACCTGCGCGACGACGAATTCGCCGCATGGGACCGCGCCGGCCTGCTCGAACATCTCGACATCGATGGCCAGCGCTATTACTTCAACCGCGCGCCCTCCAACTTGTTCCGCCTCAGTGCCGAAGCCGCGGCGCGCCAGCGCGGGGGCACGCCGCCGCCGAAAGACGGGCCGTATGAGCGCCTTGGGCCGCACCACCGTGCCGTCATCGCCGCCGCCGAAGCCGCACCCGGCCAGACCAGCCTGCTGCCGCATCGGCTGCGGATCACGCAATCGCTGAAGGTGAATGCCGATGCGGTGCCAGCTGGCGAAACCATCCGCGCGTGGATTCCCTACCCGCGTGCCATTCCCGGCCAGCAGGAAGACATCCGCTATCTCGATAGCGTGCCCACGGGGGCCCAGGTCGCCCCGCCTTCGACGTTGCAACGCACCGCCTATCTCGAACGCAAGGCAGTCGCCGGCAAGCCGACCGAATTCTCGGTGAGCTACGAAGTCAGCATTGCCGCGCGCCACTTCGACATCGATCCGGCGCAGGTAAAGCCCACCCCGGCAGACCCGGCGTTGGCGCCGTACCTGGCCGAAGCGCCGCCGCACATCGTGTTTACGCCGGCCTTGCGCGCGTTCTCCAAGAAGGTGGTGGGCAACGAAACCGACCCGTACCGGATCGCGCGCAAACTGTTCGCCGCCGTCGACCGGATTCCCTGGGGGGGCGCGCGCGAATACTCGACCATCAGCAACATCAGCGACTACGCGCTGCACAGCAACCATGCCGATTGCGGGCAGCAGACCTTGTTGCTGATGACGCTGCTGCGCTTGAACGGCATTCCGGCGCGCTGGCAGTCCGGCTGGGTGTTCTCGGACAACGGCGTTGGTTACGCCAACCTGCACGACTGGGGCTGGCTATACCTGGCGCCGTACGGCTGGGTGCCGATGGATGTGACCACCGGCGCACTGGACAGCCCCGAACCGAAGCTGCGCGACTTCTACTTCGGCGGCCTGGACGCCTACCGCATCGTCTTCAACGACGGCTTTTCGCAAGCGCTGGTCCCGGCCAAGCAGCATTTCCGTTCGGACACGGTCGATTCGCAGCGCGGCGAAGCCGAATGGCGTGGCGGCAACCTCTATTTCGACCAATGGGACTACCACTTCGACTGGCAGATCCTGCCAGCGGCAACGGCAACAGGGAGCGCATCGAAAGGCGCGCTTTAGCGGAGGGCAACTCCCACCACCACTTCAACGAACTGCAGGAGAGAGCAGGGGATGAACGGCAAGCATGTGAGGAAGGCGGCGCTGTGCGTCGCATTGGCGGCGTGTCTGGGATCGATCGCGCCCATGGCCCTGGCCCAGGATGGTGCCGTCGTCGGCCGCCTGGTGACCGAAAGCGGGCAGAAGCTTGGCGGCGCCACGGTGACGGTACGCAATCCGCAGACCGGGTTCGCTCGCAGCGCCACGGTCAATGCGGACGGTAGCTACCGTATCCCGCTGCTGCCGCCCGGCACTTACCAGATGGAGCTGGCCGTGGCCGGCGCCACGCCGGCGCAAGTCGGTGAGGTGGTAGTCACGCTGGGCAACGCGACCACGGTGAACGTGCCCGTCGGTGCAATCAGCACCCTTGGCGCGATCGAAGTCCGTGCGCCGCAGGTGGTCTCGATGGTGGACGTGACCTCGACCGAGTCGGCGATGAACATCAGCCGCCAGGACCTGGCGCGCCTGCCGGTAGACCAGGACCTCAAGTCGGTGGCGATGCTGGCCCCGGGCGTGATCGCCGGCAAGTCCTCGCTCGGTAGCCAGGGCATTTCCTTCGGCGGCTCTTCGGTGGCGGAAAACTCGGTCTATATCGACGGCCTGAACGTCACCGACTTCTATAACCGAGTCGGCTTCTCGTCGGCGCCGTTCGCCTTCTTCCAAGAATTCCAGGTCAAGACCGGCGGCTACTCGGTCGAGTACGGCCGCACCACTGGTGGCGTGATCAATGCGGTCACGCGCTCGGGTACCAACGAGTTCCACGCCGGCGCCGAGATGACGGCCGAGCCGAGTGCGTGGCAGTCGAGCCGCCATGACTACTACCTGCCCGATGGCGAGCCCTACATCATCTCCAGCCACGATGGTGCGACCAACAACAAGCTCAACCTCTGGGCGTCGGGCGCCATCGTCAAGGATCGGTTGTTCTTCTTCGGCATGTACGAAGCACGCGACAACCGCAATTTCAACACCAGCGACGACGGCTCCACGTTCAACAACGGCAATGCCGACAACGGCTTCTGGGGCGCCAAGCTCAACTGGATGATCAACGACAATCATAGCCTGTCGTTGCTCGGCTTCTCGGACAAGAACGAGAACGTGGCCGACGTCTACAGCTACGACTACCTGACCGGTACCCGTGGCAATCAGACCAACACCATCTATACCGACACCGGTGGCGACAACTACGCGCTGACCTACAACGGTCATTTCACCGACAACTTCGTCATGACGGCGATGATCGGCGAGAACAAGCGCGACTACTCGAACAAGAGCCAGACCGACATCGAGTGCAACCGCGTCGTGTCCGAGGCAGGTATTGCCCCGGCGGGCATCCCGCTGGGCTGCACCACCAACTCGGCGGTGGAATCGCGCCTGGATGAGCGCAAGGCAGCACGCCTGGACTTCGAGTGGTCGCTGGGTGACCACCTGCTGCGCTTCGGCCTGGACCGCGAGGAAAATACCTCCACCTACGAGCGCATGTACCCGGGCCCGGGTGGCCTCTACTACAACGTCTACCGGACCACGCCGGGCTCGACCCTGGTCAATGGCGGCACCGTGCCGGCCGGCGTCAACGCCTATGTGCGTGCGCGTCGCTACGAAATCGCCGGCGAGTTCGAGACCGACAACAGCGCCTATTACCTCGAAGACAACTGGTCGGTCACCCCCAACGTGCTGCTCAACCTGGGCCTGCGCCTGGAGGCATTCGACAATAAGGATGCCGCTGGCCGCAGCTACATCAAGATGGACGACATGGTTGCCCCGCGCTTCGGCGTGTCCTGGGACATAAAGGGCGACGGCACCATGAAGTTGTTCGGCAACGTCGGCCGTTACTTCCTGCCGGTGGCCAACGTCATCAACATCAAGCAGGCCGGCGGGCTGCTGGATGAGCGCACCTATTACGCGCTCAGTGGCTGGCAGACCCAGGAGCTCAATGGCTCGCGTTACCAGACCCCGGTGCTCGGCGCGCAGATCGGCCCGGTGGATACCTCGCAGGGCGACGGCACGGTCGGCGACCTGCGCTCGGAAGTGGACCGCGACATGGACCCGGTCTACCAGGACGAAGCCATCCTCGGTTTCCAGCAGTCGATCAACGAAGCGTGGTCGTACGGCGTGCGCGGCATCTACCGCAAGTTGCACAACGCCATCGACGACATGGAGATCAGTGCCACCGGTGCTTGCGGGCCGGACGGCTATATCGGCTGGGTGATGGCCAACCCGGGCAAGAACGTCACCGTGTGGGGCGATACCAATTGCGACGGCGACGCCGATGGTTGGGTCAACGTGGACACGTCGAAGGAAGGCTGGGCGATGTATCGCCAGGATGGCCTGGACGCCGACGGCGACCCGATCATGACCTACATTGGCCAGCGTGGCTGGGACAAGCCCAAGCGCGACTACAAGGCACTGGAACTGCAGCTGGATCGTGCGTGGGACGGCAAGTGGTCGATGAATGCCTCCTACACCCTGGCCTACGGCCGCGGTAATGCGGAAGGCCCGGTGAACTCCGATACCGACTTCGCCGATACCGGCCGTACCGAGAACTTCGACGATCCGTTCGTCAACCTCAACGGCTACGGCTACCTGTCCAACGACCGCCGGCACCAGTTCAAGATCCGCGGCGCCTATGCCATCACCGACAACTGGCTGGTCGGCGCCACCCTCGACGCGCGCTCGGGCGGGCCGATCACTGGCTTCGGCGTCGGCAATCCGTATGACGCCACCGCGTACCACAGCTACTACGTCTGCGTGGAGAACTGCGATTCGACCTTCTCGGCCGAGCGCGTCTACGCGCACTCCTCGCGCGGCGGTTTCGGTCGCATGCCGTGGAGCTATGAGCTCGGCGCCAGCGTCACCTGGCTCAAGTCGTTCGACGAAACCAACCTGCGGGTCAAGTTCGCGGTCTACAACCTGACCAACCAGCAGAAGAAGCTGTCGGTGAACCAGGAATACGAAGGCGCGATCGGCAGCCCGAACGAGTTGTTCGGATACCCGGAAAGCTTCCAGGCCCCGCGCTACGCGCAGCTGGTAGTGACGCTGGACTACTGAGTGCGTGACGGCCGCCGGACGGGTTATCGTCCGGCGGCCACGTCCTGGGGAGCCTGACTTGCGATTCCTTCGCCTTGCCACCGTGCTGTGCGCAGTACTCACACTGCCCGCGCACGCCACTTCGGCGGCCGACACCGCCGCCTACGACCGCCTGTTCGAGCAGGCCATGACGCAGTACCAGCTGCCTGGGCTGGCCGTCGGCGTGATCGAGGACGGCAAGGTGGTCTATCGGCGCACCGGCGGCGAGCGCGTCGCCGGTAGTGGCGAGGCGATCGATGCCGACACCTTGTTCAAGATCGCCTCCAACAGCAAGGCGATGACCACCGGGCTGCTGGCGCGCCTGGTCGACCAGGGCAAGCTGGCCTGGGACGACCCGGTGACCCAGTACCTGCCGGAATTTCGCATGTACGACCCCTGGGTGACGCAGAACATCCAGGTGCGCGATTTGCTGATCCACAACAGCGGCCTGGGCCTGGGCGCCGGTGACCTGATGCTGTGGCCCGAGCCGAACGATTTCAGCCGGGCCGACATCATCGCCGGCCTGGCCCACCTCAAGCCGACCCACAGCTTCCGCGCCCATTACGCCTACGACAACCTGCTGTACGTGGTTGCAGGTGAAGTCGCCGCGCGTGCCGGCGGCAAGCCGTATGACCAGTTGATTCGACAGGAAGTGTTCGCACCGCTGGGCATGACGCGCTGCCAGGTTGGAGCGTGGCAACAAAGCGAGGTCGGCAATATCGCCCAACCGCATATGCGGGCAGACGGCAAGAACGTGCCGGTACGCGAGGACGGCGACACGGTGGCCGACCTGCCTTCGATGGCGGCCGGCGGCATCCGCTGCAGCCTGGACGACATGCTGACCTGGATGGATCGTGCCTGGCTGCGCCCTGACCGGCAGCAACCCTGGCTATCCGAGACCCAGCGTCGCGCGGTGTGGTCGCTGCATACACCGATGCCAATCAGCCAGCGCATGCGCGACTGGGACGACACCCATCTATACGGCTATGGCTACGGCTGGCGCCTGTCCGACGTCGATGGCCAGTGGAAAGTGGCCCATACCGGCACGCTGATGGGCATGTACTCCTCGCTGGTGCTGCTGCCGGAGCGCCGCAGTGGTTTCATCATCCTGATCAACGGCGAGGGCGAAGCTGCACGCACGGCGCTGGGCGAGGCGTTGCAGAAGCGCCTGCTCGGCGCCGACCCTGCGCTGGACGTTCTGCACTACGCCCGGGCATTGGCGCGCGAGCAGGCGCAGCCGAAGCCTCCGGCCGCACGCAAGCCGGACACGACCTCCCGCGTGGCCGTTGTTGCCGCGAGCGCAAAGGCGCGTGCCGGGCGCTACAACGATCCCTGGTTCGGCGAAATCCGCCTGTGCCCGGAGGCGAAAGGACTGACCTTCGCTTCGGCCCGTTCGCCGATGCTGCGTGGCGCGGTGATGCAGGTCGGCGGACGCTGGCTGGTGGACTGGGCCGACGCCAGCGTCGATGCCGAGCCATGGCTGGATTTCGCCCGCGATGCCCAGGGCCGTGACATCCTGCGCCTGCGCGCGATCGATCCCGATGCGGACTTCAGCTATGACTATGGCGACCTGGAATTCCACCGCGTGGGCGATTGTCCTTAGCCTGGCCAGCACCGCGGTGTTGGCAGCAGCGCCGAACGTGTCGCCGGCACGCGATCCCAGCGCCGCCGGCATGGTCGACGTAGCGACACTGGCGCCGGGTCTGCGCCTGGACATGCGCTATGCCACGGCCAACAACTTCACCGGTCGTGTCGTCGCCGGCTATGAAGCACCGACCTGCCTGCTGTTGCGGCCAGCGGCCGAAGCCCTGGCACGGGTACAGGCACGCCTGCATGCGCAAGGCTATGCGCTGCAGGTCTACGACTGCTTTCGGCCGGTGCGCGCGGTACAGGACTTTGTCGCCTGGGCCGGCGACCTGCAGGACCAATCGACCAAGACCGCGCATTATCCGCGCGTGGACAAGGCCGCGCTGATCCCGGACTACATCGCCGACCATTCCGGGCATAGCCGCGGCGCGACCGTCGACCTGACCCTGGCCGACTGCCGCCAGGGCAGTTGCCAGCCGCTGGACATGGGCACCGCGTTCGACCTGTTCGACAGTCGCGCGCACACCGACTCGGCCGAAGTCACCGCGGCCCAACGCAGCAACCGCCAGCACTTGCTGCGCGCCATGGCCACCGAGGGCTTCGCCAACTACCCGCTGGAGTGGTGGCATTTCACCTTGCAGCCCGAGCCTGCGCCGGATACTGCCTACGACTTCCCGGTGAGATAGCACCATGGGCGACCTGCAACACTTCCTGGACATCCAGTGCCCATATTGCGGCGAATGGATCGGCATCGTGGTCGACGCCTCGGTGGACGAGCAGTCCTATGTCGAGGACTGCCAGGTGTGCTGCCGGCCGATCCAGCTGGACGTGCGCATCGATGATGACGGCACGCCGGACGTGCGTGCACGCTCCCAGGACGAGGGCTGAGCCCGCCGCCGCAACCCGGCCGCGGCACGCTTTAGACTGTGTGGCCCGATTCCCTGTTGCGGAGCCCCATGAATCTCCCATTGCACTTTGGCCTGCTCGGCTCGCTCGAAGCCGGCCTGATCGCCTTGTTGATCGGCTTGGGCGTGTACTGGGTGTCGCAGTCGCTGTGCCGGCGCGCGGGCTTGTCGCTGGGTCATGCGGTGGGCTGGGCATGCCTGGCGGCGGTGGCGATCGGAGCCGGCTGGGATATCTGGAACCTGTTCTACACCAGCATCGTGCGTCTGGAGTCACCGCTCTATGCGCGGCTGGCGCTGCAGAGCATCCACGACCCGGACCAACTCGGCGGCCGCGTGGTGCTGGAAGTCGCCGGCGCGCTGGCGGGTGTAGCGCTCGGTTGGCGTTTGTTCAGCGCCGACACCGAGTCCGCCGACATTACCAATTCGTAAAAGGACGAGGCCAGCGTCTCGCTTTGCGGAGCGGTTGAACCGATGCCTTACAGACTCATCATGCGTCTTTAATCAACGCCAAGCGTGTTCGCGCCGCGAGCGGGTTAACAAGACGTTGTGCGCGCGATTGCAGCGCAATAGGCGTTCAGTCGCGAAGGTTAGGGTGGGTTCCATGCGCGGCATCCCGCGCATTTCCCCGAATCAGGAGACCACCCTCATGAAGAACCGCAAGCCCCTGTTCGTCCTCTCCACTGTCCTGGCAGCCGCACTGGCCATGCCGGCCTTTGCCCAGAGCGCGCCGCAATCCGGTGCTGCGCCTGCGCAGGGCGGCGGCGGCCAGACCTGGGCCAGTGTCGATACCGACAGCGACGGTGCCATCAGCAAGCAGGAGGCACAGGTCAATGCTGGTCTTTCGCAGATCTTCGACCAGGCCGATGGCGATGCCAACGGCAAGCTGACGCCGGATGAGTACAAGGCGTTCGTGGCCAAGCAGCAGGCGGGGGCGAATAGCGCGCCACAGCAGCAGAACTGAGTCGCTGCAGCTGCGGCTGCGGCGTAGGTTGGATGGGGGCCTTCGGGCTCCCTTTTTTGTGTTGGTTTTGTTGTTATCGGCGGTGGCCGGGGGCAGGCCGTTTTCGGGACACGCCGTGAACCCATCCGCGCCCCCTCAACGTGTCCGTGGGCAATGAAATGATGCCGTCGCAACGGCTAGGCAAATGCGCAGCCGATAGGGCGACATCCATGTCGCCGATTGTCCCGAAAGCGGCCTGCCCCCGACCACCCAACAGATCGCCTCTTTGTTGGAGAAGAGCACCCTCATCCGCCCTGTCAGGGCACCTTCTCCCGCATAGCAGGAGAAGGAACGGCAAAGATCGCCGCGATTTGCGAGTAGCCAGTCGTTCCCGCAGGGAACGGCGCCCCGCTTTTCTCCTTCCTCCAAAAGCCGCGCCCATCGGAGTGGGACAACAAAAGCGCCTGGCGCCGTTTCGGCGGGGAGGGGCTTTAGTGGGCCATGGATGGCCCACGGCGATGGCGTCAGCACAGGGACGTCTGTCGACAGCGCAAAGCCCCTCCCCGCCGGAACGGGGCCCGTACCGTAAGCCTTGCCACTAGCCGCCCAACTGCCCAACCGCCAAACCGCCAAACCGCCGAACCACCAAACGCGGCTTACAATTCCCACATGGACATCTCCAATCCGCGCACCCCCCGCATCGAACTGGTCGGCTTCGATGGCGACGACACCCTGTGGAAGAGCGAAGACTACTACCGCAGCGCTGAGCAGGAATTCGAGGCGATCGTCGGCCAGTACGTGGACCTCGGCGACGCCAGCAATCTCGGCCATCTGCTCGCGGTCGAGCGCCGTAACCTGAAGATCTTCGGCTATGGCGTCAAAGGCATGACCCTGTCGATGATCGAGGCGGCGATCGAGATGACCGATGGACGGATCGCGACGCGCGATATCCAGCGCGTGGTCGAGATCGGCCGGGCGACTTTGCAACATCCGGTCGATGTGCTCGACGGCGTGCGCGAGGCGGTGGCGGAGATCGCCGCCGATTACCAGGTCGTGCTGATCACCAAGGGCGACTTGTTCCACCAGGAGCAGAAGATCGCCCAGTCCGGACTGACCGATCTGTTCCCGCGCATCGAGATCGTCTCGGAGAAGGATGCCGGCACGTATGCGCGGGTGCTGTCGGAGTTCAACCTGCCCGCCGAGCGTTTCGTGATGGTCGGCAATTCGCTGCGTTCGGACGTGGAGCCGGTGCTGGCGCTGGGGGGGTGGGGCATTCATACGCCCTATGCGGTCACGTGGGCGCACGAGGCCGAGCATGGTGTGGACGCAGCCTCGCCACGGTTGCGCGAGGTGGCGCGGGCGCGCGATTGGCCGCAGGCGGTGCGTGATTTCGATCGCCTGGCGCGCACTGCCGCCTAGTCGCCTGGGCCGGCGCTCTGGGGCATCATCGACCCATGCGCCTACGATTGCTCGTTCTGCTTCTGCCGGTTGTGTGGCTCGGTGCCGCGGGGCTGGCGCCTGCGATCGCGCAGGATGCCAAGCCTGCAGCGACCGAGGCGACCCCCGCGCCCGCTTACGCCACCGGCGATGCCTGGATCGACCGCCAGTTGGAGGATATCGATGCCTACGCGCGCCGCTATCCGGCCAGCTTTGTCGATGAGCTCAGTCGTCACCTGGGCCTGAGCCGGGGATATGCCGAGGCGGTGCTGCGCGCGCCGAGTTGGCGGCCGGGCGATCTCTATCTCGCTTGCGCCTGGGCGCACGCGGTACAGGGCGACTGCCGCGACTGGGTACGGGCCTATAGTCGCAATCGCGCGCTGGGCTGGCAGGCGGTGCTGGCCGGCGAGGGCAAGCCGGACAACCTCGCCTATCGGCGGGTGCGCCATCTCATTGTTGCCAGCTACGACCGCTGGGATCGTCCTATTACCCTCGATGCGCGCCTGCGCGAGCAACTGGGCGACGCCGAACAGCGGCTGCAACGCGCCCGCGCGGCGCATGCGCCCGCGGCCGAGCCGCCTGCCCGCTGAACCGAACGCGCCTGCTTTGCTGCTTTGCGGCTGGCCGCGGCGGCGCTTGCTCGGCGAAAATGGCGGGCCGGCGCTGGGCCGGCGCTTCGTACGTGCCGCCATGACCGGTAAGTCCTTCGTCAGCTCCGACCACATCCGCAGCCGCTTTGCCCAGGCGATGTCGGACATGTATCGCCAGGAAGTGCCGCTTTACGGTGAGCTGATGGCGCTGGTGGCGCAGGTCAACGCGCAGGTGCTGGCCGATGATCCGGCCCTGGCGCAGCGGCTGGTGCGCAACGATGAGCGCGAGCGCCTGGACCTGGAGCGCCACGGTGCGATCCGGGTCGGCACGGCGGCGGAACTGGCGATGCTGCGACGGTTGTTCGCGGTGATGGGCATGCATCCGGTCGGGTATTACGACTTGTCGGTGGCCGGGGTGCCGGTCCATTCGACCGCCTTTCGCCCGATCGACCCGGCCGCGCTGGCGCGCAACCCGTTCCGGGTGTTCACCTCGTTGCTGCGGCTGGAGTTGATCGAGGACGGGGCCATGCGCGAACAGGCCGCGGCGATCCTGGCGCGCCGCGATATCTTCACTGCCGACGCACGTCGGCTGATCGAGCAAGCCGAGCGCGAGGGTGGGCTAGGTGCGGATGATGCCGAGCGCTTCGTTGCCGAAGCGCTGGAGACGTTCCGCTGGCACAGCGATGCCACCGTGCCCCTGCCCACCTACCGCGCGCTGCACGACGCGCACCGGTTGATTGCCGATGTGGTCAGCTTCCACGGCCCGCACATCAACCACTTGACACCGCGCACGCTGGATATCGATGCGGCCCAGGTGCAGATGCAGCAGCGCGGGATGGCGGCCAAGGCAGTCATCGAAGGGCCGCCGCGCCGGCGCTGCCCGATCCTGTTGCGGCAGACCAGTTTCAAGGCGCTGGAAGAAGCGGTGCGCTTCCCGGCCGGTGGCGGTGCTGCCGAGGCCGGTAGCCACACTGCGCGTTTTGGCGAGATCGAACAGCGCGGCCTGGCGCTGACGCCCAAAGGCCGGGCGCTGTACGACCGCCTGCTGGCGCAAGCCCGCGAGAATGAAGGCGCCGGCAGCACGGGCGAAGACTATGCCACGCGCTTGCAGACGGTGTTTGCTGGTTTTCCCGATGACTACGACACATTGCGCCGCGAAGGCCTGGGCTACTTCCGCTACCGGCTCACTGACGCGGGCCAGGCCGATCCCGTGCGTGCCGGTAGCCTGTCGCCGGAAGAAGCGGTTGATGCCGGACTGGTCAGCGCCGATCCAATTGTCTATGAAGATTTCCTGCCGGTGAGCGCCGCAGGCATCTTCCAGTCCAACCTGGGCGGCAGCGAGCAGCGCGCCTACGCCGCCCATGCCAACCGCGACGCGTTCGAACAGGCGCTGGGCGCGCGCGTGCACGATGAGTTCGCGATCTACGCGGCGATCGAGCGCGACTCGCTCGCGGACCTGGAAGGTTGACTGTTCTTTGCGGGGCAAGCGTCGGGGCTGATGGCCCGAGGCCACCCAGAGCCACTCCTACAACGGATGCGTGGGCTTCTTGTGGGAGGGGCTTCAGCCCCGACCGTGAATCCCCCGCACCCGGAAACTAAACCGCCGACTCGCGCGCACGCGCCTCCAACAACGTCTTCTCGCGTGAATTGCGCGCCAGCGCCGCGGCCTCTTCGAATGCCGCGCGCGCCTCTTCGTGCCGCCCCAGCTTCTGCAACAGATCTCCGCGCACGGTTGGCAACAGGTGGTAATGCCGCAATGCGGGATGCTCGGCCAGCGCCTCGACCAACGGCAATGCCGCGGCCGGCCCTTCTGCCATTGATACCGCTACCGCGCGATTGAGCTCTACCACCGGCGAGGGCATGCGCGTGGCCAGGCGCGCATACAAACCGGCGATCGCCGGCCAGTCGGTATCCTGCATGCGCCGCGCGCGGGCGTGGCAGGCCGCGATCGCCGCCTGCAGGGTGTACGGTTCGTCCTCGCCGCCGAGCGCCTGTGCCCGCGCCAGGGCGGTCAGTCCATGCCGGATCAGCAGGCGGTCCCAGCGGGCCCGGTCCTGGTGCGCCAGCAGTACCGGGGCGCCTTCGGCATCCACGCGCGCGCGCTGCCGCGACGCCTGAAGCGCCATCAATGCCAGGAGGCCGTGCACCTCGGCATCGCGCGGCGCCAGCCGCGCCAACACCCGGCACAAGCGCAATGCTTCCTCGCACAAGGCCGGGCGCATCAGGTCGTCGCCGGCAGTGGCGGCATAGCCTTCGTTGAAGATCAGGTACAGCACCTCGAGCACTGAACCCAGGCGCACATCGCGCTCCCCGCCACGTGGCACCTCGAACGGCACCTGGCGTTCGCTCAGCGTGCGCTTGGCGCGAACGATGCGCTGGGCAACCGTGGCTTCGGGCACCAGGAAGGCGCGCGCGATCTCGTCGGTCGCCAGGCCGCCGAGCATGCGCAAGGTGAGCGCGACCCGCGCTTCGGTGCCCAGTACCGGGTGGCAGGCGACGAACATCAGCCGTAGCAGGTCGTCGCCGATCTCGTCGTCCGGATCGATCTGCTGCGAGGCCTGGGCGGCCAGTTGGTCGCGTTCGATCTCGTAGCCGAGCGCATCCTGCTTGCGCCGCTGCAACTGCACGTGGCGCAGGCGGTCAATGGCGCGGTTGCGGGCGGTGGTCATCAACCACGCGCCCGGGTTGTCCGGAATGCCATCGCTGGGCCAGCGCTCCAGCGCAGCGAGCAGCGCGTCCTGCGCCAGTTCCTCGGCCAGGCCGACGTCGCGGACCTGGCGCGCGAGCGCGGCGATGATCTTGGCCGCTTCCATGCGCCAGACGGCATTGAGGGTGGAGTGGACATCGCGTGCGGCCATGGGCGGCGATCACACCACCGCCGAGGCACCGGAGCAAGCTGCGGCGCAACCATGGCCCCGGATCCGCATCAGGCCGGCGGCGCGCCGCTGGCGTGGAAGACCTCCCACAAGTGTCCGTCCGGGTCCTGGAAGCCGTGCTGGTACATGAACCCATAGTCCTTGGGTTCGCCCGATGCCTGGCCACCGGCTGCCACAGCCTTGGCCACCAACGCGTCGACCTCGGCGCGGCTGTCCACCGCCAGCGCGTTGATGACTTCGGTTGCCTTGCCAGGGTCGCAAAGCGCCTTGGGGGTAAACCCCTGGAAGAACGGCTTCACCAGCAACATGGCGAAGATGTTTTTGCCCAGGATGAGGCAGGTGGCGTTCTCGTCGGTGTACTGGGGATCGAACGAGAAGCCCAGCGCGGTGAAGAATTCCACCGCGCGCGGCAGCGATTCCACCGCGAGGTTGACGAAGATCTGTTTGACCATGGTGATGCATTCCTTTGTGACGAAAGAGAGCGGCGCCTTTGCAGCGCCGCCGGGGGATCACGGCTGCTTGTAGATGCCGTTGATCAGCCAGGGGGTGCCGAAACGGTCTACGCACATGCCGAAGCGCTCGGCCCAGAACGTCTCGGCCATCGGCATCTGCACCGTGCCGCCGTCGGCCAGGGCCTTGAACACGCGTTCGGCTTCGCTGTTGTCATCGCAGTTCAAGGCGACCGCCAGCCCGCCACTGCCGGACTTCTCCATGCTGGGCGGCATGTCCGAGCCCATCAGGAACGGCGCTTGGCCGTGGGCGAGGGTGACGTGCATGATCCGGTCCTTGGCGGTGGTGGCGACGTCGCCACATCCCTCGGGCGGCGGCGGGCTGCCGGCCGGCGGCGGTGGAGCGTCGCCGTAGGTCATCTGGAACACGTCGCCGCCGAAGACCTGCTTGTAGGTCTCGAAGGCCTGGCGGCAGTCGCCGTTGAAGTTGAGGTACGGGGTGGCTTTCATCGGGTGGTTCTCCGTCAGGGCTGGGTATCGATCCGCGCGCGCAGGCGGTCTTCCTGTTCGCGCAGCTCGGGGGTGAATGCATCGCCAAAATCCTCGGCCTCGAACACCGGCCGCAACTCGACTTCGAAGGTATCGGCATCGGGATTGGGGATCCGCCGGGCCCACTCGACCGCCTCGGCGAACGAGCGCACCTGCAGCAACCAGAAGCCGGCCACCAGGTCCTTCGACTCAGGGAACGGACCTTCCTGTACCTGCGGGCCAGCCGCGCCGAAGCGGACTCGTGCGCCGCGTGAAGTGGGATGCAGGCCCTCGCCGGCCAGCAGGATGCCGGCATCGACCAATTCTTCGTTGAAGGCGCCCATGGCGGCCAGAAGGCGCTCGCTGGGCAGCTCGCCCGCCTCGGAGGCGGGGGTGGCTTTCATCAGGACCATGACGCGCATGGGGGTCTCCACTAAAGGGGCGGAGGAGTTCCGCCTGCTTGTGAAGGCGACGAGCGAACGTGGCGAGGATCGACAGGCCGCGGAAACTTTTTTCAGCTTCCTTCAACCGGGGTGCCGGGGCAGGCGGTAGCCAGGCAGTGTTCGAAGCGCGCGACCATTTCGCGGAACCGGGCTTCACGGCCTTCTCTGGGCCAGCCACTGAAGTGATCCACCACGCGGCCATCCTGCAGCAGGTAGAAGTTGGGGGTGGCCCAGTCGTTGATCATGGGCCAGTCACGCTCATGGCGGGTGAGCAGAATCTCCAGGCCACCGTGGTTGGCGTTCCACTCCCGCAGCTGCGCCAGGTAAAGCGCCTGGCCAACCGGCGCAAGCCGCAGCGTGCGCGTGCGCAGGCCCGTTGGCAGGCCAGGCATGGTTTGCAGGGCGGCCTCGGCGCGCTGGGAGAACGCGCACAGCGGATGCCCGACAATCACCAGGCGGGTGCCGGACAGCGCAGGCGCTACTTCCTCAAGGACATCGGCTTGAGCGGAAACTCGGTAGGCAGAGGCAAGCACCCCACTGGGTGCAGGCCGTAAGAGGGGTACGCGCTCGCGTTCGGCTAGCGGCGCGCTTGCCGCGAAAGCGGCGGCGGCTTCGAACCTCCTGGTCTGGATCAGTGCGCCGAAATAGTGCTTGCCCTCGGACACGCTGAGCGGACGCTTGCGTTCCAGTGCAGAGGCGATCCGTTGCAGGTCGGCAAGATAGCGCGACGAACCGGTGTAGAACACCATCAGGTGCGCCGAGTCGAACAGCGCGGCAAGCGGGTCAGCGTCCAGTCCCGGTAACGCATCCGGGTTCATCAGCGGGCTCAGGTGCGCCGCGTAGAAGTCGGCCAGCCGCCGCTCGCGAATCTTGCTGGCCTCCTCCCGGGTCGCTACTGAGAGCGCCTTCAGCTCGGCAGCAGATGACAGCGCATCGGCCAGAACGCTGCCGCTGCTGCAGAACAGCAACGCCGCCAGGCAGACAGCGAGCGGACCCTGTAGGCGGTGGCCGAACACGCGATGCCGACGACGGCCGACAAACAGGAAAGAGGCCACACAGTGACCTCTTTCAAGCGCCTGGCCACGCGCCGGGCATGGAAGGCGGTGGAACATTCAGCAGCCGCCGGCGACGCAGATGTGTCCCAAGCGCGCCCTGCACGTCCCCTGCCAGCACTCCGAGTCAGCGGAATTCAGCGCGGACAGGCCAGCATCGCGTTTCAACATTGTCGCGACCGATCTACCGGTGCGCGAGTTCGAGGGTTTGAACTTGTCGAGCACGACTGTCAGCGAAAGCTCCGAGCCGAACAGGCGCAGAATCCGGTAGGCATCGAGGAAATCAGCGTTCAGCAGTGGTGTGTAGTCGTAGCTGCCGAGGCCGTTGCCGCCGAAGACCAGGCTGCCGAGAAAGGCGCGGCGATCCTGATGCGTCAACTTTCTCAGCGGCGATTGCAGCGGCTCCTTGGCCAGGTAGGCGTCCAGCGCGGCCTGGTTATTGATGGTGGCCGTGCGCTGGTCGAGCAATTGGCGATCAATCTGGGCGTCGGAGGGCGCTGTCGCCGGGTTGGCCGTCGTCAAGAGCGGAAATGTCGCCAGCAAGATCGCAAGCAGAACCGAATACGATTTCATAACAGATAGCCTCTCGACTGGCGCCTGATTGGCGCCAGCCAAGAATTAGTACGCGATCTGCCGCACGTAAACGCCGATTCTCACGCCGTAGAAGATTAATTCGCCTAGCGTGGGAAATGTCGCATCCCGCCGCGAGCTGCGCCGGCGGGGTATGCGATCAGTGTTGTGGTCTGGCCACCGCGGAACCTGCCCGCTTCACCAACCGCTGCTCCCGCCGCCGCGCCCGCCTGGCCTTCCAACGGTCAGACAGGCACGAGAAGATGACGTACAACGCCGGCGTGCTCAGCAAGGTCAGGCTCTGCGAGATCACCAGGCCGCCGATCATTGCGATGCCCAGCGGACGTCGCAGTTCCGAGCCCTCGCCCAATCCGATCGCCAGCGGCAGCGCGGCCAGGATCGCCACCATCGTGGTCATCATGATCGGGCGGAAGCGCACGATCGAGGCTTCGCGCGCGGCTTCCAGCGGCGATTTGCCGTGCTGGCGCTGCGCCACCAGGGCGAAGTCGATCATCATGATCGCGTTCTTCTTGACGATGCCGATCAGCAGCACCAGCGCGATCATCGAGATCACCGACAGCTCGGTGTTGGTGATGAACAACGCCAGCAGCGCACCCATGCCCGCGGCCGGCAAGGTCGACAGGATCGTGACCGGGTGGATCAGGCTCTCGTAGAGCATGCCCAGCACGATGTACACGGTGAGGATGGCGGCCAGCAGCAGCACGATCATCGAGGTCGGGTTGAGCGCGGCGTTGAAGCCGCCGCCGTCGTCGATGCGGATGCCGTCAGGCATGCGCAGCCCCGATACCGCCGCGGCAATGATCGCATCGGCCTCGCCCGTGCTGACACCGGGGGCGAGGTTGTAGCTCAGGTCCATCGTCGTGTACTGGTTGTCGTGGGTGATCTGCGGCGGCGCCAGGCCGGGCACCTGGTGGGCCACCGCGGTGATCGGCACCATCTGGCCGGCGTTGTTGGGCACGTACACCTGGTCCAGCGCCGCCGGGGTCGCGGTTTGCGAGGGCAGGGCGTTGACCACCACGCTGTACTGGTTGAGGTCGGAGTAGATGGTGGAGATTGAGCGCTGGCCGAAGGCGCCGTACAGCGCGCCATCGATGGCGCCCATCGAGATGCCCATGCGCGAGGCCTTGGCGCGGTCGATCACGATGTTCTGGCGCAGGCCGGCGGTGTCCACGTCGGTGCCGACGTCGCGCAGCTTCGGATTCTGCTTCAGCACCGCCTGTAGCTTGGGCAGCCATTCCTGCAGCTGCGCCAGGTCGTTGCCTTGCAGCGATACCTGGTATTGCGCGCCCTGGCTGGTACCGCCGCCGCCGTCACTGGGCAGGTCCTGGATCGCGCGCAGGCGCAGTTGCAGGTCGGGGTAGCGGTCGGCCTTGGCGCTCAGGCGTGCCAGCACCTGGGCCGTGGTCTCGCGGCGGCCTTCATTGCGGCGCTTGAGCTCGATCGTGAAAGAGGCACTGGACCCCTGGCGGCTGGAACCCAGGCGCGCACCGACGATCTTCACTGCCGGGTCGGCCATCAGCATGTCGGTGATGCGGCGCTGGCGCTCGAGCATGTCGTTGAACGACACCGTGGCGCTGGAGCTGGCGCGGCCCCAGATCAGGCCGGTGTCCTGCGGCGGGAAGCTGCCCTTCTTGACCGCGCCGGCGAGGAAGAAAGTCGCCACGATCAGCAGCAACGGGGTGATGGACAGCAGCAGCGCGTGGCGCAGCGAGAAGTCCAGCGCCTTGGCGTAGATACGCAGGCCGCGGTCCTGCACACGCTCGAGGAATGCGCCCATACGGCCAGGCTTCTCCGGCTGGGCATGGCCGGACAGGAAGCGGCTGCACAGGGCCGGCGTCAGCGTCAGCGAGACCAGCATCGAGACCACGATGGCCGCGACCAGGGTGACGGTGAACTCGCGGAAGAACGCGCCGATCATGCCGCTGGCGAACAGCAGCGGGATGAACACCGCTACCAGCGAGGCGGTGATCGAGACGATGGTGAAGCCGATCTCGCGCGCCCCGGCCAGCGCCGCGTCCATCCGCGACATGCCTTCGTCGAGGTGGCGCATGATGTTCTCGATCACCACGATCGCGTCGTCGACGACGAAGCCAATCGCAATGACCAGGGCCAGCAGGCTGAGGTTGTTGAGGGTGAAGCCGAGTACGTACATCACCAATGCCGAGCCGGCCAGCGACAACGGCACGGTGACCGCCGCGATCAGCGTGGGCGCCAGCCGGCGCAGGAACAGCGCCATCGTCAGCACCACCATGGCCAGCGAGATCAGCAGGGTGATCTGCACTTCGGCCAGCGAGGCGCGAATGGTCGGGGTGCGGTCGAAGTAGGCGTGCATCCGCGTGCCGGGGTGCAGATAGGTCTGCAGCTCGGGGATGGTCGCCTTCACCCGGTCCACGGTCTCGACGATGTTGGCCCCGGCGCGGGTGAACACATACATCACCACCGCCGGCTTGCCGTCGAACCAGGCGGCCTGGTAGGCGTCCTGCTGGCCGTCGTAGACGTTGGCGACATCGCCCAGGCGGATCACCCGGCCGTTGGATTGGGTGGCCAGCGCCAGCTGGGCGAAGTCGGCCGCCTTGGAGACCGAGTCGTTGGCGATGATCGCCATCGTGGTCTTGCCATCGGACAGGAAGCCGGTAGGCGAGGTCACGTTGGCCGCGCGCACGGCGTTGCGCAGGTTGTCCGGGGTCAGCCCGAGCGCGTTGAGCGCGTGCATGTCCACGTCCACGCGCACCGCTGGGGTGGAGGCGCCGGCGATATCCACCGAGGCCACGCCATTGATCTGCCGCAGGCGCTGGGCCAGCAGCGAATCGGCGACGTTGTACAGCTCGTCGGCCGACTGCGTCTGCGAGGTCAAGGCGATGGCGATGACCGGATCGTCGTTCGGGTTGGCCTTCTGGTACATCGGCGTGCCCAGGCCCGAGGGCAGATCGGCCTGCGAGGCATTGATCGCGGTCTGCACGTCCTGTGCGGCCGCATCGATATCGACGTTGCTCTGGAAGATCATGAACACCATGCTGCTGTTCTCCGAACTGGAGGAGCGCATGCGGTCGATGCCCGGCACCTGGCCGAGATGGCGTTCAAGTGGCGCGGTCACGGTGGAGGCCATGGTCGTCGCGTCCGTGCCCGACTGCGTGGCATGGACGAAGATCACCGGGATCTGGATGTTCGGCAGCGCCGCCACGCCCAGGCGCAGGTAGCACATCAGGCCGATCACGAACAGGCCGCACGCCAGCAGCGTGGTGCCGATGGGGCGCTTGATGAAGGGGGCGGAAAGGTTCACGCCTGCTGCACCCTGGTGCGGGTTTCATGCTTGGCGGCGCGACGCTCGCGCCATGCATGCAGGCGGTCGGACAGCCGCTCCATGTACAGGTAGATCACCGGCGTGGTGTACAGCGTCACCAGCTGCGAGAGCAGCAGGCCGCCGACGATGGAGATGCCCAGCGGGCGCCGCAGCTCCGAGCCGATGCCGGTGCCCAGTGCCAGCGGCAGCGCGCCGAGCATGGCCGCGGCGGTGGTCATCATGATCGGGCGGAAGCGCAGCAGGCAGGCGCGGCGGATCGCGTCGTGCGCGGTGGCGCCAGCGCGGCGAGCCTCGATCGCGAAGTCGATCATCATGATCGCATTCTTCTTGACGATGCCGATCAGCAGCACGATGCCGACGATGCCGTCCACCGACAGGCTCAGGCCGCACATCATCAGCGCCAGCAGCGCGCCGACGCCGGCCGGCGGCAGGGTCGAGATGATGGTCAGCGGGTGGATGTAGCTCTCGTAGAGCACGCCCAGCACGATGTAGATCAACACGATCGAGGCCAGCAGCAGCCACACCACGTCGGTCTGGCTGCCGGTGAACTCGGCGGCCTTGCCGACGAACTGCGCATGCACCTGCGAGGGCACTTTCAGTTCTTCGGCGGTGCGCTCGATCGCCTGCACCGCCTGCGACAGCGAAGCCCCCGGAGCCAGGTTGAACGAAATGGTGACCGCCGGCAGCTGCTGCTGATGGCTGACCACCAGTGGCGTGTTGGTGACCTTGGCCTCGGCCAGGGCCGACAACGGAATGATGCTGCCCGCGCCCACGGTGATGCCGGTGTTCTGACTGCCGATACCCGTGGCGGTCGAGGAGTTGGACGAACTCACCTGGCCGAAGGTGGTCGCGTTGGTGCCGGTGAGCGCGCCGCTGCCGTTGCTGGCCACGGCCAGCTGGTTCATCAGCGCGGTGCTGGTGCGGAATTCCGGCGCCACTTCCAGCACCACGCGATATTGGTTGAGCTCGGTGAAGATGGTCGATATCTGGCGTTGGCCGAAGCTGTCGTAGAGGGTGTCGTCGATGGTCTGCATCGGCACGCCCAGCATGCTGGCCTTGTCGCGGTCGATGTTGATCTCCAGCGCGCGGCCGGCGTTGGCGAGGTTGTTGTCCACGTCGGCCAGCTCGGGCAGCTTGCGCAGGGCGTCGGTCATGCGCGTGGCCCACTGCGCCAGCTCGGCGCTGTCCACGCTGGACAGCGAATACTGGTATTCGGTGGCGGCGACGCGGGTATCCAGGGTGACGTCCTGTACCGGCTTGAGGTAGAGCGCGACGCCGGGAATGCCGGCGACTGCCTTCTGCAGGCGCGGCAGGATGTCTTCCAGCGATTCGCGCGCGCTGCGCTCCTTGAGCACGATCGACAACTGGCCCTGGTTGAGCGTCGGGTTCATGGTGCCGGCGCCGATGAAGGCGGCCACGCCGGTTACCGCGGGGTCCTTGCGCAGCGCTTCGGCCACGGCCTGGGTACGCTGCTCCATCTGCGGGAAGGCAACGTTCTGGTCGGCTTGCACCACGCCGGTGATCAGGCCGGTGTCCTGCTCGGGCAGCAAGCCCTTGGGAATGACGACATAGAGGATGACGGTGAGGGCGACCGCGCCGATCGCCACGCCCAGGGTCAGGGCCTGGCGTGCCAGCACCCAGTCCAGGGTGCGCTCGTACAGGCCGACCGTGCGGGTCCACAGGTTGGTCTTGCCGGCGGCGGCCGCGCGTTCGTGTGCGTCTTCGCCTTCGGGCAGTTCGTCCGGCTTGAGCAGGTAGGCGCACATCATCGGCGTCAGCGTCAGCGACACCAGCATCGAGATGACCACCGCGATCGACAGCACCCAGGCGAACTCGTGGAACAGGCGGCCGGTGACGCCCGGCATCAGGATCAGCGGCAGGAATACCGCCACCAGCGAGACCGTCAGCGAGAGCACGGTGAAGCCGATCTGGCGCGCGCCGGTCTCGGCCGCTTCCTTGCCGTCCATGCCTTGCTCGATGTAGCGAACGATGTTCTCGATCATCACGATCGCGTCGTCCACCACGAAGCCGGTGGCCACCACCAGCGCCATCAGCGAGAGGTTGTCCAGCGACATGCCGGCGAAGGCCATCACCCCGAACGTGCCGGCCAGCGACAGCGGCACTGCGATCGAGGGAATGATGGTCGCCCACAGCCGGCGCAGGAACACGAAGATCACCGCCACCACCAGGAAGATGGTCAGGATCAGGGTGAACTTCACCTCATGCACCGAGGCGCGGATGGTTTCGGTGCGGTCGGAAAAGACGTCCAGGCGAACGTCGGCCGGGAGCACCGCCTGCAGCTGCGGCAGGATCGAACGGATCTGCTCGACCGTCTGCACGATGTTGGCGCCGGGCTGGCGGCGGATTTCCAGCAGCACCGCCGGCTTGCCATCGGCCCAGGCCGAAAGCTGGTCGTTCTCCACCCCGTCCACCACCTGGGCGACGTCGCGCAGCCGCACCGGCTTGCCATCCTTGTAGCTGATGATGGTGTCCTTGTAGGCGGCCGCGTCGGTGAGCTGGTCGTTGGTGCCGATGCTGTAGGACTGGGTCTTGCCGTTGAGCGAACCCTTCGGTGCCGAGACATTGGTCTGGGTCAGCGCGCTGCGCAGCGACTCCATGGTCAGGCCCATGTTCGACAGCTGCGCTGGATTGACCTGGATGCGCACGGCCGGACGCACGTTGCCGGCGATCGAGACCAAGCCCACGCCCTGCACCTGCGACAGGCGCTGGGCCAGGATCGAGTCGGCGTAGCGGTTGATCTCGCGCAGCGGCAGCGAATCGGAGGTGAGCTTGAGGGTGAGGATCGCCGCATCGGCCGGGTTCACCCGGTTGTAGACCGGCTGGTAGGGCAGCGAGGACGGCAGGGTGGCCTGGCGAATTGCCGCCTGCACATCCTGCGCGGCGATGTCGATATCCCGGTCCATCGAGAACTGCAGGATGATCGTGGACAGGCCGGCCGAGGAGTCGGAAGTCATCATCTCCAGGCCGGAGATCTGGCCGAACTGGCGTTCCAGCGGCGTGGTGACCAGCGAGGCCATGGTCGCGGCGTTCGCGCCGGGGTACTGGGTGGTGACCACCAGGCTTGGTGCGTCGATTTCCGGCAGCGCGGAGACGGGAAGCTGGCGATAGCCGAGGATGCCCAGCAGAAGCACGCCCGCCATCAACAGCGAGGTGGCAATGGGACGACGGATGAAGAGGGTCGAGAAGCCCACGCGGCTCTCCTGGCTGGGGTTCGGTCAAACAGGGCCGGCGCGACGTGCGCCGGCACGCGGGGACGATGGCGCGGCCACCGTCCCGGGAGGGATCAGCGCGGACCGCCGCCGCGACGGCCACCGCCGCCGTTGCCACGGCCCTTGCCGGCGGCCGCCTTGAGCTCGGCTTCGCTCGGCGGGGCCGGGGTTTCGCCCGGTGCCAGCGCCTGCACCTTGCTGCCTGGCTTGAGCCGGAACTGGCCTTCGGTGACGACCTTCTCGCCGGCCTTCAGGCCGCTGGCGATCTGCACGTGGCTGTCGTCCACTTCCACGCCTTGCTTCACCGCCTGCATCTTGACCGTGCTGTCGGCCTGCACGACGTAGACGTAGTCGCCGTCCGGTCCGCGCTGGACCGCTTGCGCGGGTACCACCACGCCACCGGGGATGCTGCTCAGCTGCAATCGCACGTTGACGAACTGGCCCGGCCACAGCTGGTTGTCGGCGTTATCGAAGATCGCTCGCGCACCGAAGGTGCCGCTGTCGGCGCTGATGCGGTTGTCGATCACATCGAGCTTGCCGCCGGCGCTGATCACGTGCGCATCGCCGCGGTCCAGCGCGGCCACGGTCAAGGGACCCGTGGCCATGCCTTCGCGCACCGGGGTGAGCTGGCGCTCGGGCAGGTTGAAGGAAACGTAGATCGGGTGGATCTGGGTCAGGGTGACGATCGCGGTGCTGGTGCTGACGATGTTGCCCACGTCCACGCCACGGATACCGGCGATGCCGTCGATCGGGGCGGTGATGCGGGTGTACTGCAGCTGCACCTGCGCCGCGCGCAGCGAGGCGTCGTTGGCCGCCACCGCCGCTTCGTACTGCGCCACCTGGTTGCGCTGGGTATCCAGGTCGGTCTTGGACACGTACTGCTGGTATTCGGGGGCGCTGGAGCGGGCGAAATTCGAGCGCGCGGTGGCCAGCAGCGCCTGGTTCTGGCGCTTGGCGGCCGCCGCCTGATCGGCACTGGCCTGCAAGCTGCGGGGGTCGATCTGCGCGAGCAGCTGGCCCTTCTTCACCGCTTCGCCTTCCTTGAAGTTGATGCTCATCAACTGGCCGCCGACCTGCGGATTGACGGTGACAGTGTTCAATGCCGTCACAGTTCCCAACGCATTGGCATAAACCGGCACTTCCTGCGACGCCGCCGGCACCGCGGTGACCGGTACCGGGCCGCTGTCCTGCTCCTCGCCGCCCTGCGCGCCTGCGCTGCTGCCCGGCTTGTCCTGGCCACGGCCCTCATGGCCCCCGCCTCGCAGCATCTTGGCGCCAATGGCCAGCACGACGACCACTGCCACCACGAGCAGCGAGATCTTCCAGAAACGCGACATTCGACAACTCCTGAGGGCGGGGGAGGGGCGGGTGACCACCCCGGACAAGCGCGCAAGCTTATCGCCGGTCGGTGGCGATTGGACCATGACTGACGGGCCATTCAGACCACGCGCGGTGACATTGGTTCATGTGCCCACCTACCCGGCAACGCACGGGCGGGGGATCGGTTGACCGCTGGGTCATATCCGCCGGCGCGGGCGTGGATTAGATTGTCGGCTTCAGATTGTCCGTTCGCCACTCCGAGAGGATCCGTGATGCCCCACCCGCGCGTCTGGGCCGGTGCCCTGTTGTTGTCCTTGCCCTGCCTGGCCACCGCCGCGCCGGCCGAGCGTCCCGAGGTGACCGCCGCCGCGGCCAAGCTGCAGGCGCAGGTGGTGAGCTGGCGCCGCGACTTCCACCAGCACCCGGAATTGTCCAACCGCGAAGAGCGGACCTCGGCCCAGGTCGCCACGCATTTGCGCAAGCTCGGCCTCAAGCCGCGGGTGGGCATTGCCCACCACGGCGTGGTGGCGATCATCCAGGGCGGGCTGCCGGGGCCGAAGATTGCCCTGCGCGCCGACATGGACGCATTGCCGGTGACCGAGCAGACGGGGCTGCCGTTCGCCTCCAAGGTCACCAGCGAATACCGCGGCGAACCGGTCGGGGTGATGCATGCCTGCGGCCATGACGCCCACACGGCGATCCTGCTCGGCGTGGCCGACGCCCTGGTGGCGATGAAGGCGCAGCTGCCGGGCCAGGTGATGCTGATCTTCCAGCCTTCCGAAGAGGGCGCGCCGGGCAACGAAGAGGGTGGCGCCTCGTTGATGCTGAAGGAAGGCCTGTTCGCCGACTTCAAGCCGGAGGCGGTGTTCGGCCTGCACGTGTTCTCCAGTGTCCAGGTGGGCCGGATCGCGGTCCGCGGCGGGCCGCTGATGGCGGCTTCGGACCGCTTCAATATCAAGGTCATCGGCCGCCAGACCCATGGTTCGGCGCCGTGGAACGGCATCGACCCGATCGTCGCCAGCGCCGACCTCATCAGTGCCGCGCAAACGGTGGTCAGCCGCCAGGCCAATATCGCCAAGCAACCGGCGGTGGTGAGCTTTGGCGCGATCAAGGGCGGCATCCGCTACAACATCATTCCCGACCAGGTGGAGATGGTGGGCACGATCCGCACCTTCGACGAGGGCATGCGGCAGAAGATCTTCGCCGACCTGAAGAATGTCGCCGAGCACACCGCTGCGGCCCACGGCGCGCGCGCCGAGGCCCAGGTGCCGGACCAGGACGGCAACCCGGCCACCATCAACGACCCGGCACTGACCGCGAAGATGCTGCCGAGCCTGCAGGCGGTGGTCGGCGCCGGCAACGTATACGAGCCGCCGCTGCAGATGGGCGCGGAGGACTTTTCCTTCTACGCCCGCGAAGTGCCGGGGCTGTTCTTCTTCGTCGGCGCGACCTCGGCCGGGATCGATCCGGCGACCGCGCCCAGCAACCACTCGCCCAAGTTCCTGCTGGACGAGAAGGCGCTCGATGTGGGGCTGCGCTCGTTGCTGCAGGTGTCGCTGGATTACCTGCACGCCGGGGCCCCGGGCTGAGCCGCGTTTCGGCGTGGAGTTCAGCCCCGCGGCCGTAAAATGGACGCATGAACACCCCCGCCGATTCCAGCCTCGGGCGCGAGGTCGCTTACCCGACCCAGTACGACCCCTCCTTGCTGTTCCCGATCCCGCGGCTGCCCAGCCGCGAGGCGGTCGGGATCGATCCGGCGGCGTTGCCGTTCGTCGGCCATGACCGCTGGCACGCCTACGAACTGGGCTGGCTGGATGCGCACGGCAAACCCTGCGTGGCCACCGCCACCCTGCAGGTGCCGCACGACTCGCCGAACCTGATCGAATCCAAGTCGCTCAAGCTGTACCTCAACTCGCTCAACAGCAGCCGCTTCAACAGCGCCGAGGCGGTTCGTGAAAGCATCGCGACCGATCTGTCGGCGCGCGCCGGCGCGGCGGTCACGGTCGAGTTCGGCCTGCCGCCGGTGGATGATGTCGGGCTGTTGGCGGCCGGGGCGGTGTCGATCGATGGGCTGGACGTCAGCATCGACGACTATGGCCCGCCGAACGCCAGCCACCTGCGCACCCGCGCGGGAGACGTGGTGGAGCAGACGCTGGTCTCGGCGCTGCTGAAATCAAACTGCCCGGTCACCGGCCAGCCGGACTGGGCCAGCGTCAGCGTGCGCTACCGCGGCGCACCGATCGATCCCGAAGGCTTGCTGCGCTACCTGGTGAGCTACCGCGACCACGCCGAATTCCACGAGCAGTGCGTGGAGCGAATCTTCCACGACCTGGTGCGCTGCTGCGCGCCGCAATGGCTGGTGGTCGAGGCGCGCTACACCCGTCGCGGTGGGCTGGACATCAACCCATGGCGTGCCTCGGCGCACGCGCCGGCGCCACCCGCTGGACGCGATGAGCGACAGTAACAACCGCAACTGAAGGCGCACGCTGGCATTCACGCTGGCGCGATCCGCTTTTAACGTTTGCCGTGCAACCGTGACTTCCACGATGTGGCATCACGGAACCTGCCCATGACCAGCAATGACAAGAAGGCCGATTTTTCCGGTGTGACCTCCAAGGTCGACAGCACCGCCGAAGTCGTGCCGAAGGCCGATTTCTCCGGCGTGACTTCCCGCGTGGACAGCACCGCCGAGATCGTCGGCGAGCAGACCTACACAGTGCAGAAGGGTGACTCGCTGTCGAAGATCGCCAAGCAGCATTACGGCGATGCCAACGCCTGGCAGCAGATTTTCCAGGCCAATCGCGACGTGCTTGAAGACCCGGACAAGATCTTCCCCGGCCAGACCCTGCGCCTGCCGGCCAGGGCCTGACCCTACGACCGCCATACCCGCGAACGCTTCGTATCCGGAAGGAGACCCTATATGCAGAACGCCACGCTTTCCCGAGCCCTGGTCATTGGCCTGGCCGCCAGCTTCGCGCTGGTCGGTTGCAAGAAAAAGGACGAGACCAGCGAGATGACAGCACCGCCGGCCACGGCCCCTGCGGCGACCACGCCGACGGCCCCGGCGACACCGACGGCACCCGCCACCCCGGCGGCGGTCACGGTCAGCAGCGTCACCGTGGGCAACACCGCGGCCGCGGACAAGAGTGTCGCGCCGATGTCCACGCTGGCCAGCAAGGACAAGATCGTGGTGTCGGTGAAGACCGAGGGCACGGCCAGCAACGCCAACCTCGGTGTGCGCCTGACTTTCCAGGATGGCCAGGTGGCCGGTGAGCAGAGCGCCACGCTCAACACCACCGGATCGGAAACCACCAATGTCGAATTCACCAACGCCAACGGGTGGCCGGCCGGCACCTATACCGCACAGGTCACCGTCGACGGACAAGCGGCTGGAATGCCGCAGGAGTTCGTAGTGAAGTAAGGGCAGCGCCCCGCCGACTCTCTCCCGGCGGACGTTGTATGTGAGGCGCGGCGAAAGCTGCGCCTCTTTTTATTTGGCCGTGCGGTTGGTTCTATGGCGTGCGGCGTGGGCGCCGTTCCGGCGGTTAGGGGCTTCGCGCCGTCGGGCAGACGTGCTGTCCGACTAACCGCGTCCGCACCGTGCGCCGCCGTATCCCCGGCGCCTTTGCCCGCGAACGACCAAACGGCGACAATGGCGTGCTTGCCCGGTCTTGGGTGACGTCGTAACTCAGCAAGAGCGCAAGGCAGATGACTACGCCTTGCGCCTGCCCGCGTCGTCGACACCGGGTTCCCCTCCCGCAGCAGAAGCCGAGTCACGCTGATCATGTCGAACACCCCGAAGATCCTCTACACCCTCACGGACGAGGCGCCGTATCTGGCCACCCAGTCGCTGCTGCCGATCATCGATGCCTACACCAACACCGCCGGCATCGTGGTCGAGACCCGCGACATTTCACTGGCCGCGCGCATCCTGGCGCAGTTCCCCGATCTGCTCGATGAGAAGACCGCCGACGATCTCGCCGAGTTGGGCGAGCTGGCGACCCGGCCGGAAGCCAATATCATCAAGCTGCCGAATATCAGCGCCTCGGTGCCGCAGCTGATGGCGGCGATCAAGGAGCTGCAGTCGCAGGGTTTCAAGCTGCCGGAGTATCCGGACGCGCCGAAGAACGAGCAGGAAAAGGACATCAAGGCGCGCTACGACCGGGTCAAGGGCAGTGCGGTCAATCCGGTGCTGCGCGAGGGTAATTCGGATCGCCGCGCGCCGCTGTCGGTGAAGAATTTCGCGCGCAAGCATCCGCATCGCATGGGCAAGTGGAGCGCTGATTCCAAGTCGCACGTTGCGCACATGGAGAACGGTGATTTCTTCGGTAGCGAAAAGTCGGCGACGTTGGCGGCGGCCGGTGCGCTGAAGATCAGCGTGGTGGGCGCCGATGGCCAGACCCGCGTGCTCAAGGACAAGGTGGCGGTGAAGGCCGGCGAGATCGTCGATGCCGCGGTGATGAGCCGCAAGGCGCTGGCGAGCTTCATCGATGCGCAGATCGCCGATGCCAAGGCCAAGGACGTGCTGTTCTCGGTGCACCTGAAGGCGACCATGATGAAGGTCTCCGACCCGGTGATGTTCGGCGTGGTGGTGGGCGAGTTCTATCGCGATGTGCTGGCCAAGCACGCCGAGGCACTGAAGTCGGTGGGCTTTGATGCCAACAACGGCATCGGTGACCTGTACGCACGTATCGGCAGCCTTCCGGCGGCGCAGCAGGAGCAGATCAAGGCCGACCTGCAGGCCGAGTACGCGCAGCGCCCGGGCGTGGCGATGGTGAACTCGGACAAGGGCATCACCAATCTGCACGTGCCCAGCGATGTGATCGTCGACGCCTCGATGCCGGCGATGATCCGCGACTCCGGCCAGATGTGGAATGCCGAAGGCAAACTGCAGGACACCAAGGCAGTGATCCCCGACCGCTGCTATGCCGGCGTGTACCAGGTGGTGATCGAAGACTGCAAGGCCAATGGCGCGTTCGACCCGGCCACCATGGGCAGCGTGCCCAATGTCGGCCTGATGGCGCAGAAGGCCGAGGAATATGGTTCGCACGACAAGACCTTCATCATTGCCGATGACGGCAAGGTCCAGGTCACCGACGAGCAGGGCCAGCTGGTGTTCGAGCATGCGGTGGAAGCCGGCGATATCTGGCGCATGTGCCAGACCAAGGACGCGCCGATCCAGGACTGGGTGAAGCTGGCGGTCGAGCGCGCGCGCTTGAGCAACACGCCGGCGGTGTTCTGGCTGGACAAGGCACGCGCGCACGACGCGCAGGTCATCGCCAAGGTCGAGCAGTACCTCAAGCAGCACGACACCAGCGGCCTGGATATCCGCATCCTGCCGCCGGTGGAAGCGACCCGGGTGTCGCTGGAGCGCATCCGCAAGGGCCAGGACACCATTTCGGTGACCGGCAACGTGCTGCGTGACTACCTCACCGACCTGTTCCCGATCATGGAGCTGGGCACCAGCGCCAAGATGCTCTCGATCGTGCCGCTGATGGCGGGCGGCGGTCTGTTCGAGACCGGTGCCGGTGGCTCGGCGCCCAAGCATGTGCAGCAGTTCACCGAAGAGGATTACCTGCGCTGGGACTCGCTCGGCGAATTCCTGGCCCTGGCCGCTTCGCTCGAACACCTCGGCAACCGCTATGACAACGCCGCGGCGAAGGTGCTGGCCAAGGCGCTGGACGCAGCCAACGGGCAGATCCTGGACAACAACAAGTCGCCGGCGCGCAAGGTCGGCGAGATCGACAACCGCGGCAGCCACTTCTACCTGGCGCTGTACTGGGCGCAGGCGCTGGCGGCACAGGACGAGGATGCCTCGCTGAAGGCCAAGTTCGCGCCGTTGGCCAAGTTGCTGGCGGAGAACGAGCAGAAGATCGTCGCTGAACTCAACGGTGCGCAGGGCAAGCCGGTGGACATCGGCGGCTACTATCGTCCCGACCTGAGCAAGGTGGCCGCGGCAATGCGCCCCAGCCCGACCTTCAACCAGGCCCTGGCGACCTTGAAGGCCTGAGTGAACGCGCCGCGGCCTCGCGGCGACAGGCAATCAGCACGCCCCGTGTCTCCGGACACGGGGCTTTCTTTTTGGCCGCCTCACTATCCATATGCAAATTCGGCAAAAACACCGCTGCTGTGGTTCGAATCACTGCCAATGCGCGCCGACGTCCCGTAACCTCCTCAAGGTTGGCGCCAGGTAACCGGCGCAGGACTACAGCGGTAGCCAGGAAGGCTGCCGCGGGAGAAGGTGCCAGGAGGCGCCGGGCGAGGGATACGCCGGCAGGACCGGTCAGGAACGACCGACGAATCGAGCAGGGGCGGGGCATCGAACGATGCCCCATGGACGGACACCGGGCGTGTGCCAAACACGCGACGCCAAGGGATTGATCCCGGCGCGCCGGCGCCTGCGCGATCGGCAGGGACGCATGCGATTGGCTCCAGCGGGCACACGGAAGTGCTGCTGGATTTTCGCGCGTGCGCAGTGCGCGCCGCCGGGCCCGGCCGGCAACCACTCAACGGAACGGCGACAGCGCCGTAAGCACTCGTGCCATGCGTGCCTGGCGCGCCCGCACCCGGTCGCGTGGATGCAGGTGCGGATGGGTCGCGCCTTTCTTCTTTTCCGGCTCGGCCTCGAACGGGTGGCCCGGCGCCAACTTGCGCGCCAACTCCTCGTTGGTCACGAAGCCGTGGTGGAACATCAGGTCGTTGAAGATGCGCATGTCCGTGCCTCCACTTGAGTGGATTTGATATTGAGCGCACTCTGGAGGTGCGAAAAGCGAGCTTTTCGCAAGCCAGGTTTGAATTGAATTCAAGGCCAAGCCATGTCGAGAGCGCCGTTGCATGCCCTGCAAAGCTTCGTCACCGCGGCGCGAATGGGCAATCTTTCGCGTGCGGCCGAGTCGATGCACCTGACAGTGAGCGCGCTCAGCCACCAGATGCGCACGCTGGAACAGCGCCTGGGCTATCCGCTGCTGCAGCGGCATCCGCGCGGCGTGCGCCCCACGCCTGAAGGGCAGCGCTTGCTGGAGCGTATCGGGCCGCACCTGGAGGCGATCGCGCGCGAGGTGCAACCGTTTGCCGCGCGTCGCGACGACGTCCTGACCCTGAGCGTTACCCCGTCGATGGCCTCGGCGTGGCTGGTGCCGCGGCTGGGCCAGTTCTTCGCCGCCCATCCGCAGGTGGAAATCAGCTTGCTTTCGAGCACGCGGGTGGTCGATTTCGAGCGCGAGTTTCAGGTGGATGCGGCCTTGCGGGTAGGCAAAGGCCAGTGGCCGGGCGTGACCTCCGAAGCCTTGTTCGACGAATGGCTGGTGCCGATGGCCAGTCCGGCCCTGATCGCGCGCATGGGCGGTATCGGCCAACGGCCGCTGTCGCAATGGCCGTTGTTGGGGGACCCCGACGGCGAGTGGGAGCGCTGGTTCGCACTGGCCGGAGGCGAGCCGCCGGCGCGCTTCGTCGCGGTGTTCGATGATTCGGAGGCCCACCACCGTGCCGCCCTGGATGGTGTTGGCGTTGCGCTCGGGCGGCTGACCCGTGCGCGCTTGCTGATCGACTCCGGGCAGCTGTCGCCGCTGTCGCCGCACCGCCTGCAGACCCGCTACTCGCACTACCTGGTGTACCCGGAGCGCACCGCGCGCCATCGCGGTTTCATCGACTTCCGGCGCTGGCTCGCGAGCCAGGCACAGGAGCATGTGCGGCACATGCAGGTCGCGCTGCAACCGCCGGCCGCCGCGCCTGCGGCAGGGCGCAAGCGCCGGACGACTGCGCCGCCCGCACGGCGCTGAGTACACTGCCGGCCATGCCCCCCGCCCTGCAGCCACCGCAAGCCGAACGCCGTGCCGAAGCCATCGGCAGGACCATCTTCGAGGCGTTCGAGGACTACCACGCGCGCTTCTCGGAGATCACCTGTCGTGCCAAGGACCGCTTCGAGCAGCGTGACTGGAGCGGCGCGCGCGAGGATGCGGTGGAGCGCATCGCGCTGTACGACCAGTGCATTGGTGAATGCATGCTGCGCCTGCGCGCGGTGCTGCTGGGGCAGGCGCATGACCGGGCGTTGTGGATCCGTGCGCGCGAGCACTACGCCGCGCTGCTCGAAGGCCTGATCGACCAGGAGCTCTACAAGACCTTCTACAACACCCTGACCCGGCGTTACTTCCGTACCCAGGGTGTGGACGCACGAATCGAATTCGTCGCCCTGGACATCGAGCCGACCGATGCGATTACCCATCCTGTCGCCCACCACAGCTACGCGGTCTCGGCGGGGCGGCTGACCGAAGTGCTGATGCGGGTATTGGGCGACTATCCCTTCGTCGTGCCCTATGCGCACCGCACGCGCTGCGCAGCCGCCATCGCGGTACGCCTGCACGATGACCTGGCGCACTGGGGCGAACATCCGGTGCGCGGCATCGAACTGCTGGACACCGTGTTCTACCGCGAGCGCCGCGCCTATCTGGTCGGGCGGGTGTTCGGCGAACATCGCTTCTCGCCCTGCGTGATCGCGCTGGTCAACGACGATGCCGGGCTGCGCGCGGAGGCGGTACTGACCCGTCGCAGCGATGTAGCGCAACTTTTCAGCAATTCGCGCAGTTATTTCCAGGCCGACCTGGATACCGTGGGTGATGCGGTGGTGTTCCTGCGCAGCCTGCTCACGCACAAGCCGATCGACGAGCTCTACACCATGCTTGGCCGTGCCAAGCAGGGCAAGACCGAGCGCTACCGCACCTTCTTCCGCCACTTCGACACGCTGCCAAGCGAGCAAATGGTGCAGGCCGAAGGCACGCCCGGCATGGTGATGGCCGTGTTCACCCTGCCGAGCTATCCGCTGGTGTTCAAGCTCATCCGGGACCGCTTCGCGTATCCGAAGAAGATGAGCCGCGAGGACGTGGAGGGCAAGTACGAACTGGTGTTCCAGCTCGACCGGATCGGCCGCCTGCTCGACGCGCAGCCTTACCGGTTCCTGCGGTTTCCGCGCGCGCGCTTCTCGCCTGCGCTGTTGCAGGAGCTGCGCGAAACCTGTGCCTTGAGCATGAGCGAAGAGGGCGAGGACCTCATCTTCGACCTGTGCTACATCCAGCGTCGCCTGCGCCCGCTCAACCTGTACCTGCGCGAGCAACTGCCCGAGGCCGGGCGTGCCGCCGCATTGGACTACGCGCAGGCGATCAAGGACATGGCGCGCAACAACATCTTTCCCGGCGACATGCTGCTGAAGAACTTCGGCATCACCCGCCACCAGCGCGCCGTGTTCTACGACTACGACGAGTTGTGCCTGATCACCGACTGCCACTTCCGCGACTGGCCACAGGCCAGCAGCTATGAGGAGCAGATGGCAGCCGAGCCCTGGTTCCACGTCGGACCCAACGACGTCTTCCCGGAGCGGTTCCCTCTGTTCATGGGCTTGCCGGCCTCGCAGCTGGAGGCGGTGCGGCAGGTCCATGGCGAACTGTTCGACCCGCAGTGGTGGCGCGCGCTGCAGGCGCGGCTGCGTGAGGACGATTACCCCGATACGCCGCCCTATGCGGAGCGGTTGCGGTTGGCGTGATTGCGCCGCCGCTCGCGCTGCGCTGTAATCGGCGCTGCATCTACCTCAAGGAGCATGGTCATGACGAAGGGAGTTCGTACGCTGGCGCTTGCAGCCGCACTGGGTGTTGTCTTCGTGCCGACCTACGCGGCGGCCGGTTCCGGTGCCAGCCCGGCGAGCGTGCGCAAGCAAATCGAGTCCAGCATGGTGGTGTCGGGCCGGATTGATATCGAGCCCGATGGCTCGGTCTCCAGGCTGGACCTGGATCACGAAGACCAATTACCGGATGGCGTGATCAAGCTCGTCCGCGGCAACGCCATGCAGTGGAAATTCGAGCCGGTGGAACGTGATGGTCACCTGGTCAAGGCGCGCGCGCCCATGAACCTGCGCGTGGTGGCCAAGAAGCTGGACAACGGCGACTACCAGGTTGCCTTGCGCGGGGTGAGCTTCGAGCGCTACGACGCCAAGGACCCGACGGGCCTGGGCACTATCAACATGGGGCCACCGCGCTATCCCACCTCCGCGTTCCGTGCTGGCGCCGGCGGGACGGTGTATCTGGCAGTGAAGGTGGGCGGCGACGGACGAGTCGAGGACGCCGTGGCCGAGCAGGTGAACCTTCGCATCATCGCCGCGGAGGGTGATATGCAGCGGCTACGCAAGGCTTTTGCCGACAGCGCCATCGACGCTGCGCGTCAGTGGAGATTCCGCGTTCCCACGCAAGGTGCAGAGGCCGACAAGCCGTTCTGGAATGTGCGCGTGCCGGTGAGCTACGCGCTCAGCCGGGACGATCCGCAGCCCTATGGAAAGTGGGTCGCCTACGTCCCCGGCCCACGCCAGCCGGCACCCTGGTCGCAGGCCGGGAAGAATGGCGCCAGTTTCCTGCCCGATACCCTGGCAGAGGGCGGCGTCTACCTCGCCGACAGCCAAGCCCCGCGATTGCTGACACCCCTGCAAGGCGGCTGAGCGTTCCACCGCCACACAGCAAAACGCCCCGCACAAGCGGGGCGTTTGCTATCCAGCGAAGCCCAGAGGCTCAGCGCTTCATCGAATTGAAGAACTCGTCGTTGGACTTGGTGCTCTTCATCTTGTCGAGCAGGAATTCCATCGCCGCGGTCTCGTCCATCGGGTGCAGCAGCTTGCGCAGGATCCAGATCTTCTGCAGCAGCTCCGGCTCGATGAGCAGGTCTTCGCGGCGGGTGCCCGAACGGTTGATGTCGATGGCCGGGTACACGCGCTTTTCGGCGATACGGCGGTTCAAATGCACTTCGCTGTTGCCGGTGCCCTTGAACTCTTCGTAGATCACCTCGTCCATCTTGCTGCCGGTCTCGACCAGCGCCGTGGCGATGATGGTCAGCGAGCCGCCTTCTTCAACGTTGCGCGCAGCACCGAAGAAGCGCTTCGGACGATGCAGCGCGTTGGCGTCGACGCCGCCGCTGAGCACCTTGCCCGAGCTGGGGACCACGTTGTTGTACGCACGGGCCAGGCGGGTGATCGAATCGAGCAGGATCACCACGTCCTTCTTGTGCTCGACCAGGCGCTTGGCCCGCTCGATCACCATTTCGGCGACCTGCACGTGGCGCGCGGCCGGCTCGTCGAAGGTCGAACTGATGACCTCGCCGCGCACGGTGCGCTGCATTTCCGTCACTTCTTCCGGACGCTCGTCGATCAGCAGCACGATCAGGTGCACGTCGGGATGGTTGGTGGTGATCGCCGTGGCGACCTGCTGCATCAGGATCGTCTTGCCGGCCTTGGGCGGCGACACGATCAAGGCACGCTGGCCTTTGCCCTGTGGCGCCATCAAATCCAGGATGCGGCCGGAAATGTCTTCCGACGAACCGTTGCCGCGTTCCAGGGTGAAGCGCTTGCGCGGGAACAGCGGGGTCAGGTTCTCGAACAGCACCTTGTTCTTGGACGCTTCCAGCGGCTCGCCATTGATCGTGTCGATCGTGGACAGCGCGAAGTAGCGCTCGCCGTCCTTGGGGAAGCGGATGCGGCCGGACAGGTAGTCGCCGGTGCGCAGGTTGAAGCGGCGGATCTGGCTGGGCGAGATATAGGTATCGTCCGGGCCGGCCAGGTAGCTGGCCTCGGCCGCGCGCAGGAAGCCAAAGCCGTCGGGCAGGATCTCCAGCACGCCGTCGGCGGCGACGCCGTCACCGTGGCGGGTCAGCACCTTGAGCAGGGCGAAGATCACGTCCTGCTTGCGGGCGCGGGCGACGCCGTCCTGGATGCTCAGCTGCTCGGCGATATCCAGCAGCTTCTGCGCCGGCATCTGCTTGAGGTCGCTCAGCGAGTAGATCGGGAAGCCTTCCGGCACGTTGGCGGCCGGACGCGGCGGCTGGTTCTGGAAGTTGTCGCCGCCGTCGCTGGGCAGGCCACCGCCGTTCTCATCGCGGTAGCGGTCGCGCTGGCGATCGCGGCGATTGCGGAAGCGGTCGCGGCGGTTGCCCTGGCCTTGGCCCTGCCCCTGCGCGTTCTGGTTCTGGTTGTTCTGGTTGTTCTGGTTGTTCGGGCCGTTGCCACGCTGACCTTGGCCACCCTCGCGCGGCTCGCCGGACGAATCGGCGGCGGCGGGCGCAGGTGCCTCGGCCGCGGACGGCGCCTCCGGCGCGGCGCGCGGGGCGTCGGCGGGGGGGCTGGGCGGCAACGGTAGAGCGGACTGGGGCGTGGACGCGGCAGTGTCGCTGGCGCCTTCGGCGGCGGCCTTGCTGACGCGCGTCTTGCGCACGCGCTTTTCGACGGGGGCGTCGACGCTCCCGGTTTCGGAAGAAGTATTCTCGGACAAGTGCTTGATTCCTCGCTAAGGATGCGAGCGCCCGGCGGGGGCGAACTGTGGGTGGTCGGGGAGTCTGGAGAAGAGTTTCCAGCGGGTGCGGCGCGCTCGTGGCGGCCGGATGGACTGACGTTAACACCGCCCCGTCAAGGCGCGCAAGCGGCGCGGTGCCACTTGATTGAAGTGATTCAAGTGCCGGCAGGGTGCCGGCGGACTTCGCCCGCCTGGACGGGCGAAGTCGGTGGACCTCAGGCGACGGCGCCGCCCAGGGTCTTGTCGATCATCTGGGTCAGCTGGCCCTTGCCAACCGCCCCGATCTGCGACGCCTGGACCTGGCCGTCCTTGAACAGCAGCAGCATCGGGATCGAGCGCACGTGGTACTTCACGGCCAGGGCGCGGTTCTCGTCCACGTTGACCTTGGCCACCTTCAACTTGCCGTCATAGGTGCTGGCCAGCTCGTCCAGCACCGGGGCGATCATCTTGCACGGGCCACACCATTCGGCCCAGAAATCCACCAGTACGGGCTCGCCCGACTGCAGGACCGCGTTTTCGAAATCGGCTTCGCCGACGTGTAGAACCTTGTCGCTCACTTTGGTCTCCTGGGAACCCGGGCGGACCCGGAAACCGGGCCAGCCGCTACATTGCGGTAAACTGGGGTATTGCGCGGCCGATTCAAGCCACTTTCTGAAGCCGCGCTGTCCGGTGCAAGGGCCGCAGTTTGCGACGCTGCCGGTATCGATGCAAGCCGCGTCCGGGCCCCTCCGGGTGCCTCAAGAAGATGGAATGATGAGCGATAAACCGCTGACTGATTTGACTTTTTCCACGTTTGACCTGCACCCGGCGCTGCTCGCCGGCCTCGAAGGCGCAGGGTTCACACGTTGCACTCCCATCCAGGCGCTGACCCTGCCGGTGGCCCTTCCCGGCGGCGATGTCGCCGGCCAGGCCCAGACCGGCACCGGCAAGACCCTGGCCTTCCTGGTCGCGGTGATCAACCGCCTGCTGACCCGCCCGGCGCTGGCCGACCGCAAGCCGGAAGACCCGCGCGCCCTGATCCTGGCCCCGACCCGTGAACTGGCGATCCAGATCCACAAGGACGCGGTGAAGTTCGGCTCCGACCTCGGCCTGCGCTTTGCGCTGGTCTACGGCGGCGTCGACTACGACAAGCAGCGCGAACTGCTGCAGCAGGGCGTGGACGTGATCATCGCCACCCCCGGCCGCCTGATCGACTACGTCAAGCAGCACAAGGTGGTTTCGCTGCATGCCTGCGAAGTCTGCGTGCTGGACGAAGCCGACCGCATGTTCGACCTGGGCTTCATCAAGGACATCCGCTTCCTGCTGCGGCGCATGCCCGAGCGCGGCACCCGGCAGACGCTGCTGTTCAGCGCCACCCTCAGCCACCGCGTGCTGGAGCTGGCCTACGAATACATGAACGAGCCGGAAAAGCTCGTGGTCGAGACCGAGAGCATCACCGCCGCGCGCGTGCGCCAGCGCATCTACTTCCCCTCCGACGAGGAGAAGATCCCGCTGCTGCTCGGCCTGCTGTCGCGCAGCGAGGGCTCGCGGACCATGGTGTTCGTCAACACCAAGGCATTCGTCGAGCGCGTGGCGCGCTCGCTGGAGCGGGCCGGCTACCGGGTCGGCGTGCTGTCCGGCGATGTGCCGCAGAAGAAGCGCGAGACCTTGCTCAACCGCTTCCAGAAGGGCCAGCTCGAGATCCTGGTCGCCACCGACGTGGCCGCGCGCGGCCTGCACATCGACGGCGTCAACTACGTCTACAACTACGACCTGCCGTTCGATGCCGAGGACTACGTCCACCGCATCGGCCGTACCGCGCGCCTGGGCGCCGAGGGCGACGCGATCAGCTTCGCCTGCGAGCGCTATGCGATGAGCCTGCCGGACATCGAGGCCTACATCGAGCAGAAGATCCCGGTCGAGGCCGTCACCGCCGAAGTGCTGACCGCGCTGCCGCGGGCCGCGCGTGCGCCGGTGGCCGGTGAGGAAGAGGGCGAGAACGAGAGCGTCGGTTCGATCTTCCGCGAGGCCCGCGAAGCGCGTGCCGCCGAGGAGGAGCGTCGCGGGGGTGGTCGTTCGGGTCCGGGTGGCCGTTCCGGCGGCGCCGGAGCCGGCGGCCGTGGCCGCGGCGAGCGTCGCGAAGGCGGTGCCGGCGGTGCCGATGGCAAGCCGCGGCGTCCGCGCACGCCGCGTCCAGAAGGCGAAGTGGCCGCCGCGGCCAGCGACGTGGCCGCCAAGCCGGTGGTGGCGCCAGTAGCCGCCGCGCGCCAGGCGGCGCCGGAAACCGCGGCCGATGGCGAGGGCAACCGCACGCGCAAGCGCCGCCGCCGTCGCCATGGCAAGCCGGTCGACGCTGCCGCCGCCGAGGCCGCAACGGCAACCGCCGCGCCGCCCGCACCGCGCAAGCCGATCCAGGTGATGGCCAACAAGCCGGTGCTGCCGCCGACCAATTCGTTCCTGACCCGCCTGGGTCGCAAGCTGCGTTCGCTGGTCTCCAGCGACTGAGCCGGCCGGGGACGGACGCAGCAGTTGGGGCGATTGCCGGCGGTGCAATCGGTGATCGCTCCGGCATAATTGCTGAATGACCGTCCTGCGCTTCGACAACGTCAGCAAGCAATACGCCGGGGGCCACCAGGCCCTTGTCGATGTCAGTTTCGAAGTCGGCGCCGGTGAGATGTTGTTCGTCACCGGCCATTCGGGCGCGGGCAAGAGCACGCTGCTCAAGCTCATCCATCTCAGCGAACGCCCCAGCCGCGGCGCCGTGATCTTCGGCGAGCGCAACCTGTTGAAGGTGCGCGGCGGCCGCATCCCGCTGCATCGGCGCGAAGTCGGCGCGGTCCACCAGGACCACCGCCTGCTGCATGACCGCAGCATCGCCGAGAACGTCGCGCTGCCGCTGATCCTGCGCGGCACCCGGCGTGCCGAGATCGGCAAGCGGGTGCGCTCGGCGCTGGAACGCATCGGCCTGGCGCATCGCGAGAAGGCCCTGCCTTCGCAATTGTCCGCCGGCGAGCAACAACGCGTGGGCATCGCCCGCGCGATCGTGGCCGAGCCGCGCCTGCTGGTGGCCGACGAGCCTACCGGCAACCTCGATCCCACCTTGGCGGCGGAAATCATGCAGCTGTTCGCCGAGTTGCCCGAGCGTGGCACCAGCGTGCTGGTGGTCAGCCATGACCTGGCGCTGCTCAAGCAGATGCGCAAGCGCGTGCTGGTGCTCGACCACGGGCGCCTGGTAGATGACATCTCGCCGCAGGACCTGGCCGAATGAACAACGCGACGCAGACCGCCGCGCCGTCCCGCTTGTCGGTGTGGATCGACCACCACGTCCACAGCATCGCCTTCAGCCTCGGCCGCGCGCTGCGCAAGCCGTGGGCGACGCTGCTGACGATCATGGTGATGGCGCTGGCGCTGGCCTTGCCGCTCGGGTTGTCGATCGCCCTGGACAACCTGCGGCACCTGGCTGGCAGCGTGCAACAGACGCGCGACATCAAGGTCTTCCTCAAGCACGAGATCGACGCGGCCGCCGCCGAGGCGCTGGCCGGGCAATGGCGCGGGCGCGCCGATGTGGCCGGCGTGGCCGTGCGCACCCCGGCCCAGGGCCTGGCCGAGCTGCGCCAGAGCGCGCAGCTGGACGAGGCGATCGATGCGCTGGGCGAAAACCCCTTGCCGACCTTGCTGGTGGTGACGCCCTCCGCCGGCAGCGACGACACCCGCCTGGCCGAATCGCTGCAAGGCACGCCGCAGGTTGACCTGGTGCAGCACGATGCGGTCTGGCGCACGCGCCTGGACAACTGGCTGCGCTTCGGTACGCGCTTGGTCCAGGTGCTTTCGGTGCTATTGGGGCTTGGCGCGGTCTTGGTGGTGGGCAATACCGTGCGGCTGGACATCCAGGGGCGGCGCGAGGAGATCGGCGTACTGCAGGTGCTGGGGGCCAGCGACGGTTTCATCCGCCGGCCGTTCCTGTACATGGGCGCCTGGTACGGCCTGGGCGCGGGCGCGGTTGCCCTGGCACTGCTGGCCGGCGCTGGCGTCGCGCTGCGCATGCCGCTGGCCGCGCTGGCCGACAGCTACGGCAGCGCCTTCAGCCTGCACGGGCTGGACCTGCTGCACGCTGGCATGGTGCTGGTGGGCACCGTGTTGATCGGCTGGCTCGGTGCCTGGCTGGTGACCGGACACTTCCTGCGTCAGACTCGCCCGACCGAGACCTGAGGGCGGCATGCGCAACCACGAGCTCAAGCATCTGATCAGCGCCGCGCCCCGGGTGATGGTGGTCGACGGTTCCAAGCTGGTCCGCCGGTTGATCGCCGACGTCCTGCAGCGCGAGCTGCCGGCGGTGGAGGTGGTCGGCTGTTCGAGCATTGCCGAAGCGCGCGATGCGCTGGCGGCGGGTGCGGTGAACCTGGTCACCACGTCGCTGTCCTTGCCCGATGGCGATGGCCTGGCACTGGCGCGCAGCGTGCGCGAAGCGGCGGGGCAGGCTTACGTGCCGGTGATCGTCGTGTCCGGCGATGCGCAGCAGCACCTGGTCGAGCGCCGTTTCACCGAATACGTCACTGACTACTTCGACAAGTCGCTGGGCCACGAGGCGCTGGCGACCTTCATTCGCGGCTACGTGCAGCCCGAGCCGGTACCCGGTGCCACCGTGCTGTACATCGAAGACAGCCGGGTGGTGGCCGAGGCCACCAAGCGGATGCTCGAACGCCATCAATTGAAGGTGGTGCATGTGCTCACCGCCGAGGATGCGTTTTCGCTGCTCACTGCCGAATCGCTGGGCCGCACCGAGCGCCGGATCGACCTGGTGCTCACCGACGTCACCTTGAAGGGCGAACTGGACGGCGGCGACGTGGTCGAGCGCATCCGCGTCGATTTCGACTACGGCAAGCGTCGCCTGCCGGTGCTGGTGATGACCGGTGACAGCAATCCCTACAACCAGTCCGAATTGCTGCGCGCCGGCGCCAACGACCTGGTGCAAAAGCCGATCGAAGAGCGGCTGCTGGTGACCAAGGTGTTGTTCCAGTTGCGCCTGGCCCGGCTCGACGACCAGGTCGTCATGTTGTGACGCAAGCCGGTCACGAAGGACAGGCGCGGATCCAACTGGAGCCGTCCTGGCGGCAGCGGGTAGGGGAATGGTTGTTGCGCCCGGAGATGCGCGAGTTGTCGGCGTTCCTGCGCCAGCGCAAGGCGGCCGGCGCGCAGATCTTCCCGCCCGGGCACGACATCTTCGCCGCGTTCGATGCCACCCCGTTCGACCAGGTCAAGGTCGTGATCCTCGGCCAGGACCCTTACCACGGCTTCGGCCAGGCGCATGGGCTGTGCTTCTCGGTGCAGCCGGGCGTGCCGGTGCCGCCGTCGCTGCTGAACATCTACAAGGAAATCGAAGCCGACCTCGGCCTGCCGCGACCGGACCATGGTTGCCTGCTGCCGTGGGCGCAGCGCGGCGTGCTGCTGCTCAACGCGGTGCTGACGGTCGAGGAAGGCAAGCCTGGCTCGCATCAGGGCAGGGGTTGGGAGGGTTTCACCGACCACGTCGTCGACGTGCTCAACCGCGAGCGCGAAGGCCTGGTGTTCCTGCTGTGGGGCAGTTACGCCCAGGCCAAGGGCAAGGTCATCGACCCACGCCGGCACCGGGTGTTGAAGGCGCCGCATCCGTCGCCACTGTCGGCGCATCGGGGGTTCCTCGGTTGCCGGCACTTTTCCGCCACCAACGAATACCTGCGCCGCCGCGGCCTGGGTGAGGTCGACTGGCGTCTGCCGCCGCTGTCGACCTTCTCCCGGGCCCTGCCGGAGGCTTGAACTTTCGGCCTCCGAAGCGGTCTGAATAGGCGTCCAAACCCCGTCGCAACAGCGACACGCGCGCCTCACGTGGGTTGAACGCCCCATCCGTACACTAGCGGCCCTTGAAAACGTTCTCCATGCCCTCCAGGTGAGGTATGTCATTGATTTTGAATGACATAGAGGTTGGAACAATCGCGGCGATCCAGTTAGCATTGTTCCGCGGGTGAAACACTGAGAACTTTCCATCCCTTTAGCAGTCCAACCATGCGACTGCTAAGATGAGGTCCTATGAGCCAGAACACCTCTACTGCCCTTGTGGCAAACAATCTCCCGATCCCCAGCGCGCTCGGCTCGCTGGAAGCCTATATCGGTGCCGTGCACCAGATCCCGGTGCTGTCGGTCGAGAACGAGCAGGCGTTGGCACGCCGCTTTCGTGATGGCGAGGATCTCGACGCCGCGCGCGAGCTGGTGCATTCGCACCTGCGCTTCGTGGTGCACGTGGCCCGCGGCTACAACGGCTACGGCCTGCCGCTGGGCGACCTGATCCAGGAAGGCAACATCGGCCTGATGAAGGCGGTCAAACGCTTCGACCCGGACATGGGCGTGCGCCTGGTGAGCTTCGCCGTTCACTGGATCCGTGCCGAGATGCACGAGTTCATCCTGAAGAATTGGCGCATCGTCAAGGTCGCCACGACCAAGGCGCAGCGCAAGCTGTTCTTCAACCTGCGCAAGTCCAAGACCCGCCTGGGCTGGCTCAATGCGGCCGAGGTCAGCGCTGTCGCCAAGGACCTCAACGTGTCCGAGCGCGAGGTGATGGAGATGGAGTCGCGCTTGTCCGGCCGTGACATCGGTTTCGATGCGCCGTCCGACGAAGACGACGATCACGCTCCGCCGTCGCCGGCCAATTACCTGGTCGCCAACGACGAGGACCCGTCGCAGGCCTACGAACGCAACGACAGCGAAGACAACCAGCTGCAGTTGCTGCGCGAAGGCCTGGCCAACCTGGATGGTCGCTCGCGCGACATCATTCGCCGCCGTTGGCTGGATTCGGAATCGAAGGTGACGTTGCAGGAATTGGCCGACGAGTACGGCGTGTCGGCCGAACGCATCCGCCAGATCGAGGCGAATGCGCTGAAGAAGATGAAGGCGCTGTTCGTCGCCTGATCTGCTTCGGTTCGCGTGACTACGGAAGCCGCCTTCGGGCGGCTTCTGCTTTTCAGGACTCCGGTGGTGCTTGCTCGTTCGGCGGGCTGGCGTCCGGCTCGCCGAAGATGATGCGCGCCGAGCGTTGGTACCCCCAGTACGCCATCGCCCAATCCACCAGCACCACCACGCGGTTGCGGAAGCCGATCAAGAACCACACGTGCGCGGCCAACCAGAACCACCACGCCAGCACCCCGGAAATCTTCAGCCGGCCGAGGTGGACGATGGCGGCCATGCGACCGATGGTGGCCAGGTTGCCCTGGTCGCGATAGGCAAAGGCGGGCGCGGGCTGCCCACGCAGGCGACCGCGTAACGCCCTGGCGATGTGCCGGCCCATCTGCTTGGCCGCCGGGGCAACGCCGGGCACCGGCCGGCCGTCGGCCCGCAGGACCGCGGCCAGGTCGCCGCCGACGAAAATCTCCGGCCGCCCGGGCACGCTGAGGTCCGGCGCGACCAACACCCGTCCCGCGCGGTCGCATGGCACGCCCAAGGCGGCGCCCAGGGGCGAGGCGGCGACACCGGCGGCCCACGCCACGGTGCGGGCGGGTACCCACTGATCACCGAGCTGGAAGCCGCCCTCGTCGATATGCGTGACCGGGGTGCCGGTGAGGACTTCCACGCCGAGGCGCTCGAGTTGCTGCTGGGCCTTGGCGGTCAGGTCGGGCGGGAACGAAGGCAAGACCCGCGGACCGGCCTCGATCAAGCGCACCCGAGCCAATCGCGGGTCGATGTGGCGGAACTCATTCTTCAGCGTGTGCCGGGCAATCTCGGCCAGGGTGCCGGCCAGTTCCACGCCGGTAGGGCCGCCTCCGACGATGGCGAAGCTCAACCAGGCCGCGCGCGATTGCGGATCGGTCTCGGCCTCGGCGCGTTCGAACGCCATCAGCAGCTTGCGCCGCAGATACACCGCATCGTCCAGCGTCTTCAGCCCGGGGGCGTGGCGCGCCCATTGGCCGTTGCCGAAATACGCATGCGTGGCACCGCTGGCCAGCAGCAGGTAGTCATAGTCGAGGACGGTGCCGTCGCCCAGGCGGACCCGGCGCGTATCCGGTTCCAGCGCGACCACCGCGCCCAGGCGCACTTCCACGTTGGCCTGCTTGCGCAGGATATGGCGCAGTGGCGCGGCGATGTCCGGTGCCGACAGGCCCGCGGTGGCGACCTGGTACAGCAGCGGCTGGAACAAATGGTGGTTGTGGCGGTCGACCAGGGTGATGCGGATCGGCGCGTCGGCCAGCGCGCGCGTGGCCCACAGGCCGGCGAAACCACCACCGACCACGAGCAGGTGCGGCTGTTCGGCACTCATCGAAAACCTGCCGGGAGACATGGATGCATGGAGGCCTTGCCGGGCGGCGCGCGGGGCGGGAAACCGCAGCGTAACGGTTGCAACGGCAAGCCGTCGTCATCGCAGCGCGTGTCTCGCCCGCACGGCGGGCGCCATGGGATCGGGCATGATGGCGGCCGTGCGCAAGCCAGGGATCGCGATGAACGCCACTGTTGGACCCCCACCATTGCCGCCGCGGCCGCAGGCGCCGCCTCCGGTCGCCGTGCCACGCAGGCGCCTGGGCCTGCCCGGCTGGCTAATCGCCCTGATCCTGGCCTGTGCGCTGATGTTCGCCGTGCTGGTCGGACTGATCGCCTGGGGTGTCAGCAGCGGCTGGAACCTGTTCGCTGCACAGGCACAGCAGGCGCTACAGGCGCAGCCGGCAGTGCGCGAGCACATCGGCACCATCCGCGAGATGCATGTGGACCTGGTCGCCACCGGCGCGGCCCCTGGGGCCGAGGAATTCGTCTTCCGCCTGCAGGGCGATCGCAGCGATGGCCGGGTGAGTGCCAACTTCGTCTCGCTCGGCACCTCGCAGGAAATCATCACCTACGGCGTACTCACGCTCGCCAATGGAACCCGGCTGGAACTGGAAGACCAATCCAGTACCGACACCGAAGAATGCGCCGACGACGCTTGCAGCGACCCGGCCGCCGACGAAACTCTGGAGGACGCGTGATCGAACATCCGGAAAAACGCATCGCACTGTTGATCGACGCCGACAACGCGCCGGCTTCCAAGATCGAGCTGATCCTGCCCGAGGTCGCGCGTTACGGCGTAGCCAACGTGCGCCGCGCCTACGGCAACTGGAAGAGCCCGCACTTGAAAAGCTGGGAAGCGGTGCTGCACACCTATGCGATCCGGCCGATGCAGCAGTTTGCCTACAGCAGCGGCAAGAATGCCTCGGACATGGCGATGGTCATCGATGCCATGGACTTGCTCTACGCACGCAACCTCGACGGCTTCGCCATCGTCTCCAGCGATGCCGACTTCACGCCACTGGTGATGCGCCTGCTCACCGACGGCATGAAGGTGTATGGCTTCGGCGAGAAGAAGACGCCGGAAGCATTCGCCAACGCCTGCTCGAAGTTCACTTATCTCGAAGCGCTGGGCGCGGCTACCGTCAGCGAAGGCGCCGGCACCACCGCGCGCAAGGACGCCAAGGAATTGCGCGGCGACGCGCGCCTGGTACAGCTGCTGCGCAGTGCGGTGGATTCGGCCACCGACGATGACGGCTGGGCGCACCTGGGTGCGGTCGGCAAGCAGGTGGCCAACCAGGCCTCGTTCGACTCGCGCAACTACGGCTATCGCAAGCTCAGCGATCTGATTCGCGCCACCGACCTGTTCGAATTCCGCCAGGCCGACCAGGTGATCTGGGTGCGCGACAAGCCCAAGGGCAAGGCGCAACCAACGTCGGCCAAACCCGGGAAAAAGATGCCTGCAGCGTAGCGACCGGTTCGAGCGCTCAGTACAGATCCATCGGATCCACATCCAGCGACCAGCGCACGCGCCGCGCCAAGGGTAATGCGTGGATCGCCGGCACCCACGCATCGAGCAAGTGATGCAGGGGCGCGCGCTGCGCGGCCGATAACAGCAACTGGCTGCGCAGGAAGCCGGCGCGGCGCGGCATCGGCGCCGGCATCGGCCCAAAGCGTTCGACCGCATCGGTGCCGCCGGCTTCGCCGCTTGGCGCCAGCCCGCGCACCGCATCCAGGAACTGATAGGCCACTTGCGCATCCTTGGCCTCAGCGCGCAGCAGCGCCATGTGCGCGAACGGCGGAAACCCGGCCGCCTCGCGCTGCTGCAACTCCGCATGCGCGAAGGCGTGGTAGCCGCCGTTGACCAAGGTCTGCAGCAGCGGATGTTCGGGATGGTGGGTCTGCAGCCAGACCTCGCCGGCGCGGGTCGCCCGGCCGGCACGTCCGGCCACCTGGATCAACAACTGCGCCAACTTCTCGCTGGCGCGGAAATCGGCCGAGAACAATCCCTCGTCGATCCCTACCACCACGACCAGGCTCAGCTGCGGCAGGTCATGGCCCTTGGCCAGGATCTGCGTGCCGACCAGGATCCCGGGTTGCTCGCCCAGCCGCGCCAATTGCGTTTCCAGCGCGTCACGGCGCTGGGTGGTGCCGCGGTCGATGCGCAGCACCGGGTAGCCGGCGAAGGCTTCGCTCAGGCGCTCTTCCAGGCGTTCGGTGCCCACGCCCTGCGGCTGCAAGGCAAGGCTGGCGCAATCCGGGCAGGCCAAAGGCACTGGCTGGCGCGCGCCACAGTGATGGCACTGCAGGCGGCGGCCGCCGCCGTGCACGGTCATCGGCGTGCGGTGTTCCGGCGTGCTGCAGCGCTTGCACGCCGCGGTCCAGCCGCAGTCGTGGCACAGCAATGCCGGTGCGTAGCCGCGGCGGTTCTTGAACACCAGTACCTGGCCACCCGCGGCCAGGGCCTGGCCGATACCGGCCAGCACCTCGGGCGACAGGCCGTCCTGCAACAGGCGCTTGCGGACATCGAGGATGCGCACGCGCGGTGGCCGCGCTTCGCCGGCACGGTGCGGCAGGCGGAGCTGCCGATAGCGGCCGGCCTGTGCGTTGTGCAGCGATTCCAGCGAAGGCGTGGCGCTGCCAAGGATCACCGGCACCCCCAGCGCCTTGGCCCGGACCAGGGCGAAATCACGGGCGTGATAGCGGATGCCGTCCTGCTGCTTGTAGCTGCCGTCATGCTCTTCATCGACCACGATCAGGCCAGCGTTGGGCAACGGCGTGAACACCGCCGAACGCGTACCGACCAGCAGCTGCGCCTGGCCGCGCTGGGCGGCCGCCCATACCCGCGCGCGCTCGCCATCGGACAAGCCCGAATGCAACGCGTGCACCGGCACCTTGAGCCGCGCGCGGAAGCGCGCCAGCGTCTGCGGCGTCAGCCCGATCTCCGGTACCAGCACCAGCGCCTGCCGGCCCTGGGCGAGGCAATGGGCGATCGCCTGCAGGTAGACCTCGGTCTTGCCGCTGCCGGTGACCCCGTCCAACAGGAAGGGCGCGAACCCAGTGCTGTCGCGTACGGCATCGACTGCGGCCTGCTGCGCCGGGTTGAGCGCAGGCCCCGGCGCGGCGGCCGTCGGGGTGTCGGGCAGCCCGGCCAGCACCATGCGCTCGATGTGGCCGCGCTTGGCCATGGCTCGGGCGGCGCTGCGCCATTCTTCCATGTCCTGGTCCAGGCGATCTTCGGCCACTGTGCCTTGCGCCAGCAGCGCGGCGAGCCGGGCGGGGCGCGTGCCGGCTCGCAGGCGCGGCAGCGCCGTGTGTCCCGCTTCGGTAAGCGCCCAGCCCCATGCGTGGGTATCGGCCAGCGGCTCGCCGCGCCGAAGGGGGCCTGGCAGGGCCGTGGCCAGGACTTCGCCGAGCGGCGCATGGGTATAGCGGGCCAGCCATTGCAAGGACTGCGCCAGCTCGCCGTGCAATAGCGGCGCCTCGTCGAGCCATTCGTGGATCTCACGCAGTGCGCCCGCCCCGGCCTCGGCGTCGCCCAACCCGGCGACCACCCCCACCAGTTCGCGGTTACCAAACGGCACCCGGACCCGGCGGCCGATGTCGGCGGGCGTCGGCCCTGTTGGGCCCGGCGGCAGATAGTCGAACAACTGCGGCAATGGCACGGGCAGCGCGACACGCAGAGTGGCGGGGCGCGGGGTGGGGGAGAGCGCGGACATGTCCATTCAGTCTATCTCGCGTGCCGCACAGCCGGTGTCGGTACTTGCCCCGTATAGCTGTGGTCAGCCCAGATAAACAACACGTAAACCAGCGCCGCAATTGGAGATTCGGCCTTATCCACATCGCCTGTGGATAAACCTGTGAATTTCCCCCTTGCTCCACGCCGTGAAGGCGGATTCACAGGGTACTCGGGCACCTTGGACAAAAAATCGCCACATGCAAAATAGTATTTAAAATCATGCAGTTGATCGTGAAACACGCCTGAAATATGCCAATTGCAAGACGCGGCAGCTGTCGGCGCGCTTGGTTTCTAGTGCTGTGCACAACCGATATCCGGAGCACGTCCGGCGGAACGCAAGCCACGCTGGCTGTCAAGCGCGCCTAAGCGATGGGCGCTCGCTATCATGCCGCGATGACGCCATTCGCAAGATTGCCAAGGCTGTGACCGAGTTCACGGCTTCCGCCCCCGCACTGACCGCCTTCCTGAAGGGGGTGGAGCGCCGGGCCGACGTACTGGCGAGCCTGCAGTGCGGTGACCCGGATCTGGCGAACCGGGCGCTGGCAGCTACCTTCCGTGCGTTCCAGACCCGCGCCGGCGAATGGCCGATGGCGGTCTGGCCGACCCGCTTCTGGGCGCTGCTGGCCGCTACCCCCGCCCTGCGCGAACCCAGTCGCACGCCGCACTGGCCCACCGGCCTGGCCGCGCTGGCGCCGCTGGCCGCCGAAGACCGCCTGGCCTTGCTGTTGCGCATCGTGGTCGGCCTGGACGAGACCGTGGCGGCAGACGTGCTCGGCGTCGAGGAAACGGCCTATCGCCAGGCCCTGGCCCGCGCCTGCCCACGCGACGCCGCCGGCCACCCGGACGCCCAGGAATGGCGCGCCCTGGCCGAAGCTGCGCAGCGCGAGCTTCGCGAGGTTGCCCCGGACCGCCTGGCCCACCTGGCCGAGCTCCGCGACCAAGCCGTGCGCACCGTGGCAGTGGCTGCCGCGCCGGTGCCCGTAGATCGCGACAACGGCCGCAGGCGAGAGCGTCGGGCTGGGCCCGCGCGCCGGCTGCCGCGTTGGGCACTGCCGGCGATCGTCCTGTTGGCGCTGGCCGCCGCGACCAGCTGGTGGGCCACCCACCGCCAGGCCACGCGTTTGCCACCCGAACCCGTGAGCCAGGCGCCGGAAGGCGTGCTGCACGTCACCGACGCCGCCCCCGTGGTGGTGGAAGAACTGCCTGCCGACGATCTCGAGGCCGCCGCGCCGGTACCCCCCGGTGACCCGGCCGATGCGGCGATGCTGGCCGACCCGGACCTGGCGCTGGCCCGGCAAGCCGACTTCTATGCCTGGTTCGCCGCTGGCGGCCCGATACCGCCGGACGAGTCCGAGCCGCGGCCGACGGCGCCGGACCTGGCGGCCGCCGGCCTGGAGACCACCACCGATGACGAATGACGTGCGCCGGGGCCGCATGCCGATGTGGCTGCTGTGCCTGTGCGCCGGCGCAGCCGTGGCGCAGCCGTTGCCTGCGCCGCTGGATGAAACCACGGGCGCCTTGCCGTCCGAGCTGGCCGCGCCGGCGCTGAGCACGCCAACCCTGGAGGCGCCACGTCCCTGGGCCGAACTGGACGCTGCGGCGCGCGAAGATGTGCGTGCCCGCTATGCCGCCTGGCAGGCACTGGACCCAGCGGCGCGCGAGCGCATTCGCCAGGCACGTACCCGGCTGGCGACCTTGCCGCTGGACCAGCAGCGCGCGCTGCGGACGCGTTTCGATGCGATGGACCGCCTGCACCGTACCGGCTGGCGGCTCGGGCCGCAGTTGGGACGGCAATACCCGGCACTGCAGCCGCTGTTCGGCTACGTTGCACCCGAACAACGCGCGCGTGCATTGGCGCTGCTGCAGTCACTCGATGAACAGCAGCTTGCACAGCTGGCGGTGATTTCCCAGCGCAGCGCGCCGCAGGATCGGCCGGCCCTGCGCGATGAGTTGTTGGCGCTGGCGCCGTCCGCACGCGCCGCGTGGCTGCGCGCGCGCGTGGGACGCTGACGCAGCTTCAGATCCGCGCGACGCTGGCAATCGCCAGCACGGCCGCCGCGACGATCACCCCGGTGAAGTAGATCCCGCCGACCACGCTGTACTTGATCAGCGTCAGCAGCCAGAACTGCCGGTACACGCGTTGCTGCATCACCAGCAGGTAGATCGGCATCCACAGCACCAGGCCGAACTGCAGCAGGCCGATGAGCACTGCCGGCCACGTGCCCCACGATGCCAGCGCACCGCTGAGCAGGCTCAGCAGCAGCACCACCAGCAGGTCCAGCAGCAGGAAGGCGTGGCTGTACAAGGCCACCACCAGGTGTTCGAGATAGCCGCGGCCGCTGAGCAGGTAGAACACCCGCAGCATCAGCGCGAACAACGGCACCAGCACGAACAGGGTCGAAGGCACCGCGGCGAAGAACGCGTTGACCGCGCGCTGCGGGTCTTCCTCCAGGCGCGGCACGTTGTCGTTGATGCGCTTGACCTGCTTGTCGACCCAGCGGTTGGCGAAACCCGGCATCGGGCTTTCGAAGGGGGTGGACGGCTCGGTATCCGATTCGTCGGCCGCAAACGCCGCCTCCGGGGCGACGGTGACCGGCGCGCCGAGCTCCTTGAGCCGCCGTTGCGCCTGTTTGTCGATGTTGGCAATGCCGGCATCGAAACCGGCGCGTGCACCGGGAATATGCTCGGGCATCTGCGCCCGGCCCTGCTTCATCGCATCGATCAGGCGCGTGCGCAGGGCCTCCACCTCGGCCGGGGTGCGCGCCTGCTCGAAGTTGCCGCGCACTTGGGCGTTGGCCTGGCGCGGCGCGCCGTCGTCTTTGTCGCCCGCGTCGATGTGCACGGCCAGCTTGGCGACGAAGAAGGTGATCAGGCTCAGCACCACGAACAAGCGCAGCGGCGGGATGTAGCGCACGCGCTTGCCTTGCAGGTAGGCGTTGGCCAGGCGGCCCGGCACCAACAGGTCGCGCAAGGTGCGGAAGATGCGCCCGTCCAGGTGCCAGAACGATTCGAACACTTCCTCCACGGCGTGGGCGAAGCTGCGCACCGGGTTGTGCGCGCTTTGCCCGCAGAGGTGGCAGTAATGGCCCTGCAAGGGGGTCTCGCAGTTCTCGCAAGCGCTGGGGACTGCGTGGGGTGCACTCATCGTCATGGGCGGTCAGGGAAGGCGCGGGTAAGATACCGGTCCTGCACTGCCCGGTACCAGACGCCCCTTCCTGGCGCGGCCGCAGTAAGTGCCCTGCCGCAATCCATGTCTGCCTCCCCCATGCCGCCGCGCTTCGGCGCCGAAGTGCGCGCCACCTTCCTGCTCGCCCTGCCGCTGGTGCTGGGCCACGTCTCGACCGGCCTCATTGGCTTTGTCGACAACGTCATCGCCGGCCACCACCACACCGACACCCTGGCCGCGGTCACCATTGGTACGGCGCTGCTGTGGCTGCCGATGCTGATCCCGATCGGCACCTTGATATCGCTCACCGCCTCGGTCTCGCAGCTGCATGGCGCCGGCCGCGATAGCGAGATCGGCCCCCTGTTCCGGCAGGCGCTGTGGTTGGCGCTGGGGCTGGGGGTGGTGATGTTCGCCTTCCTCAGCGTGGTGCCGCCGCTGCTGCCGGCCTTCGGCATCGCCCCGGATATCGTCCCCGGCGCGACTGCCTTCCTGCACGCGGTGCGCTGGGGTGGGCCGGCGCTGACCCTGTTCTTCTGCATGCGTTACCTCAGCGAGGGCATGCACTGGACCCTGCCGACCATGTTGCTCGGTTTCGGTGGCCTGCTGGTGCTGGCGCCGCTGGGCTACGTGTTGACGTACGGGCGGCTGGGCTTCGCCGAGCATGGCGCGCAAGGGCTGGGCATCGCCTCGGCGATCATGATGTGGTTGCAGGCCAGCGCATTCGGGCTGTACTTGTGGCGTTCCAGGCGCTTTGCCCGGCTGCAGCTGTTTGCGCACCTGGAAGGGCCGCGCTGGCGAGCCATCGCCGACCTGCTGCGCACCGGCCTGCCGATCGGCATCACGGTGCTGATGGAAGGCGGGCTGTTCATCGTCACGGCGCTGCTCATCGGCCGCCTCGGCGCCACCGAAGCGGCCGCGCACCAGATCGCCATCAACGTTTCGCAGCTGTGCTTCATGATCCCGATGGGCGTGGCCGAGGCCACCACGGTGCGGGTCGGCCATGCGGTGGGTCGTGGCGACCCGCATGCGGTACGCCGCGCCGCCTGGGCCGGCTATGCCATCGTGCTGGGTACGCAGACGCTGTCGGCCAGCACCTTGTTGTTGGGCCACGACGCTATCGTCGGTGTCTATACCGATGACTTGGCAGTGGCGGCGCTGGCCTCGACGCTGCTGCTGTTCGCGGCGACGTTCCAGTTCCCGGACGGCATCCAGGTGCTGTCGGCGGGTGCGCTGCGCGGTTTGAAAGACACCCGGGTGCCGATGTTCCTGGCGATGTTCTCGTATTGGGGCTTGGGCATGCCGCTTGGGGCCGGGCTTGGGCTGGGGCTGGGTTGGGGGCCGCAGGGGATGTGGATCGGGTTGATCGTGGGGCTGACGGCGGCTGCGGTGCTGATGGGGTTGCGCTTTCGGGTCAGTAGTCGGCGGGCGTTGCGCTAGCTGAAGAGCAGACCCTTTCTTCTTCCGTGCGGCATTCGGGGCCGTGCCCTTGCCCGGGGGACGCCACAGACTGCATCCCTGCGTGTCTCGTTGGGCGACGTCCCTGTCGCCCAACGCCCCCGGGCAAGGGCACGGCCCCGAACGCCCGAAAGATCGCGCGCGGGGTGGGGGGAGAAGAAAAAGCGGTTGCGTTAGTCACCCTGACTTTCTGCGCATGCCGCGCTGCTGGGCTGCGGTTATGCTGGTATCCGTGGCAAAAGGCGTTTGCCCTTTCTGGAGCTTTCCATGAACCAACCTGTGCGTCGCGGTCCGGTAACCCAGTTTTTCGTGGGGTTGTGGGACGTGATGAATTTCACCCGCCGGCTGATCCTCAACTTGGTGTTCTTCGGGTTGTTGCTGCTCTTCGTGATGATCTTCGTGGCGGTGATGGCGCGCGGTAATGGCGTCAAGCCGTTGCTCGACCGCACCACGCTGGTGATCGCCCCGGAGGGCAAGGTGGTGGAGCAGTTCAGCGCCGATCCGGTGAGCCGGGCGCTGGCGCGTGCTGTCGGCGACAAGGGCGCCGATGAATACCAGCTGCGCGATCTGGTGCGGGCGATCGATGCCGCGCGCGAGGACAAGCACATCGAGCGCGTGTTGCTCGACCTGGACAAGCTGCAGCCGGGTGGTTTCGCTTCCACGCGCGAGATTGCCGGCGCGCTGCAGGAGCTGCGTGCTTCCGGCAAGCAGGTGGTGGCCTTCGGCGAGAACTTGAGCCAGTGGCAGTACCTGCTCGCGGCGCAGGCCAACGAGGTCTATCTCGATCCGATGGGCAGCCTCGTGCTCGAGGGCCTGGGCCGTTATCGGCAGTATTTCCGCACCGGCCTGCAGGACAAGCTGGGCGTGGACGTGCACCTGTTCCGCGTCGGCGAGTTCAAGTCGGCCGCCGAACCCTACATCCTTGATGCGGCTTCGCCTGAGTCCAAGGAAGCGGACCTGTTCTGGATGAATGATGTGTGGCAGCGCTACCTCAGCGATATCGCGGTTGCGCGCAAGCTCACGCCGCAGCAGTTGGCCGCGGGTATCGACACCTTGCCGGAAGGCGTGGCTGCGGCCGGTGGCGACCTGGCCAAGTTCGCGCTGCAGCAGAAGCTGGTGGACGCACTGAAGACGCGCGAGGAGGTCGACCGCTTGCTCACCGAGCGCGGCATGGCCGATGACGACAGCAACGAGGGCTTCCGCAACGTCGACCTGGATACCTACCTGGCCCAGCTCGATGCGCGCCGTTCGCCGCTGGATAGCCGCGCGCAGGTGGCGGTGGTGGTGGCCGCCGGCGAGATCAGCGGCGGCGACCAGCCGGCCGGCCGCATCGGCGGCGAATCGACCGCCGCGCTGCTGCGTGCCGCGCGCGAGGACAAGGAGGTCAAGGCGGTGGTGCTGCGCGTGGATTCGCCGGGCGGCGAAGTGTTCGCCTCCGAGCAGATCCGCCGCGAAGTGGTGGGCCTGCAGGCCGCGGGCAAGCCGGTGGTGGTGTCGATGGGCGACCTGGCTGCCTCCGGTGGCTACTGGATCAGCATGAACGCTGACCGGATCTACGCCGACCCGTCGACCATCAGCGGCTCGATCGGCATCTTCGGCATGATCCCGAACCTGACCCGGACCCTGGACAAGATCGGCGTGCATACCGATGGCGTCGGCACCACGCGCTTCGCCGGTGCGTTCGACATTTCCAAGCCGATGGACCCGGCGGTGGGCCAGTTGATCCAGTCGGTCATCAACAAGGGCTATGCCGATTTCACCGGCAAGGTCGCGCAGGCGCGCAAGCAGCCGGTGGAGGCGATCGACAAGGTCGCCCGTGGCCGGGTGTGGAGCGGTGCGCAGGCCAAGGAGCGCGGCCTGGTCGATGAACTCGGCGGGATGAAGGCGGCCGTGGCCGATGCGGCTACGCGCGCCAAGCTGGGCAAGGGCAAGTACCGCGTGCGCTACATCGAGAAGCAGGCGACACCGTTCGCGCAGTTCATGAGCGGGTTTGCCGCCAGCCGCGCCGGTGCCTGGGCACTGGGCGAGTCCGGGTTGGGCCGCGTGCTGCTGGCGCGGACGCTGCCGGAGGTCGATACCCAGCTGCGCTTCGTCGAGGAGGCGGTGCAGCAGGGCCAGGCCGGCGGCACCCCGGTCAAGACCCTGGCGTATTGCTTCTGCGGTCTGTGAGTTGCAGTGATTGATCAAACGCCGGCCTTCGGGCCGGCGTTTTTATTTGCGCGAATGCTTTCAGTGGGCGGGGACGCCTACTGCGTTGCCGCATCAATCTCCGCGCGCTGCTTTTCAGCCGCATCGTCGACCGTCGCCTGGACCTCGTGCGCCTTCGCCAATGGCGCCTGCACCGCGTCACGCAGGGCAGTGGCCTGCGGTTCGGGGCGTTGCTCGGTCGGCGCCGGCGGCGGCCGCTGGCAGGCCGCCAGGGCGAGCAGGGCCAGGCAAGGCAGGAGCAGGGTGCGTGGCTTCATGGAATGGCCTCCCGGGTGCGTGCGGGTATCCTAACCCCGTTGAAGCGGCGCATCCGCGCGCCGCATCGCAAGGGAGACAAGGCGTGACCCAGCAACGTTGGCGGCTCGACGGGCAAAGTGCGCTGGTCACCGGCGCCAGTGCCGGGATCGGCCTGGCCATCACCCGCGAGTTGCTCATGCTGGGCGCCGACGTGCTGATGGTGGCGCGCGATGCCGATGCCCTGGAGGCGGTGCGCGACGAACTCCAGGACGAGTACCCCGAGCGGGTGCTGCATGGCCTGTCGGCCGATGTCAGCGACGAAGAGGACCGCCGCGCGGTGCTCGACTGGGTCGAAGACCATGTCGATGGCCTCAACGTGCTGGTCAACAACGCCGGTGGCAACGTCAGCCGCGCCGCCATCGACTACACCGAGGACGAGTGGCGCGGCATCTTCGAGACCAACCTGTATTCCGCGTTCGAGCTGTCGCGCTACGCGCATCCGCTGCTGACCCGGCATGCGACCTCCTCGATCGTCAATGTCGGCAGCGTCTCCGGCCTGACCCACGTGCGCAGCGGCGCGCCGTACGGCATGAGCAAGGCGGCCATGCACCAGATGACCCGCAACCTGGCCGCCGAGTGGGCCGAGGATGGGGTGCGGGTGAACTCGGTGGCGCCGTGGTACATCCGCACGCGCCGCACGTCGGGGCCGCTGTCGGACCCGGACTACTACGAGCAGGTGATCGAGCGCACGCCGATGGGGCGCATCGGCGAACCGGAAGAAGTGGCCGCGGCGGTGGCCTTCCTGTGCCTGCCGGCGGCCAGCTACATCACCGGCGAATGCATCGCGGTCGACGGCGGCTTCCTGCGCTACGGCTTCTGATCGGTGTCCTGCGTGGCGCCATCGCCACAGCGGCTAGCGGCTACCCGCTCGCGCACCCGCGCATAGGCCTGCTGGCGTTCGCCCGCATGCTCAGGGGTGGCGAAGCGCCAATGGTTCTCGGCTTCCTGCACCTGCTGCCGCCAGGCGGCGCAGAGCTGGTCGTCGGCGACCGGCGTGCAGGTGTCGGTAATGACCTCGCAGGCTTCACCGGCGCCGGTGCGCGGATTGCCGTCCAGCCCGGTGACCTGCAGCGGCACACAGTAGCGCGCCGTCTCCAGGTCTTCGGTGAAGTAACGGGTTTGATCGCGGCGCTTGCAATCGTAGAGCGGCGGCGGCGCGGGCTTGTCTTCCGGCGGTGCGGGCGGCGCCAGTGCGGGCGGCGCTGCTTCCTCCTGGCGCACGGCCGCGGCAGGCGCGGGCTGCGGTGCGGCGACGGGCGCGGCCAGCGCGGCCGGCAATGGCTGCGCGCGCGGGGTCTGCATCATTTTCTTTTCCTGGCGCATACCCTTGGGGCAAGGCTGGTTCTGCACGGTCAGCGCGCCGTCGGCGGCGGTGCAACGGTAGATGGCGATGTCCTGCGCCGCCGCGGGCGCGGCCAACAGGCACGGCAGCAGTAATAGCCCACGCAGGGTCATGTGCCGCCGCAATCCTGGTCCAGCCGCGCGTCGATGCCGCGTTGCTCTCGGCTCAACTGCTCGCGTTCGCTCTGCAGCGCGCTGTTGTAGCGGCGGATCAATTCCCAGCGCCGGTCGGCCAGGCGCGCGCACACTTCCTGTTGCGGCAGGGCATGGCACTCATCGCGAATCTGCACGCTGCCATAGGGCACGATCACCGCGCCGCCGGGACGCGGGCCATGACCATGGCCATGATCGGGACCAGGGCCAGGGCCAGGGCCAGGAGGGCGGGGGCCGGAGGGCGGGCGGGGCCCAGGGGGTCGTGGGCGCCCGCCACCGGCGTAGGCGTAGGCCCAGGTCGGCACCCAGCGCGGATTGCCCTCGGGCGTGTCGCTGGTATAGCGCTCACCTTCTTCGGTGATGCATTCGTACATTGGCTGTGGCGCCGGCGTGGCGATGACGCGGACCTCGCGCGGTGCCAGCTGCGACGCCGGCGCAGGCGTCGCCGGTTCGACCAGCGTGCTGGCCTGCCGCGGCGGTGGATCCTGCGGCCGCTGCATCTCGATCACCTGTTGCTGGCGGCCCTGCGCGCAGGGTGCGTCCTGCAGCGACACCGCGCCATTGCTGCCGACGCAGCGATATACCCGCACGTTGGACGCCGGCGGTGGCGTCACCGCGCCCGCCAGCGCGGCCACGCCCCACAGCAGCGTCAAACCCAGCGTGCGAGGTAGCAACATCAGCGCTCCCGGGTGAACTCGATGCGCAACGTGCGCACTTCCTTGCCACCGTGCATCTCGAACATCTCCTGCACCAGGTGGTCGGCATCGACGACCTTCAGCACTTCGCGCATCTTGCTTTCCTGGCCCGGGTGCATTGGGTCGCTCATGCGGTTGTGCAGGGTGTAGCTGTTGCTGGCCGCGTCGTACTCGCCCTGGCCAACGACAATCCCGGTGACCATGGTGTCGGCCCAGGTCGAGACATAGCGCTTGGCGGCGTTGTCGTAGCCCATGAGGCCGGTGCCCTCGAATGGCGTGCCACCGAAGTCGCCCTTGAAGTCGATGCGGATCTGGCGGCCGCCGAGGATCGCGGTCTGTACGGCGTGGCCGGTCGAGACTTGCGGTGGGCTTTTCTCATCCATCCACATGCTTTGCTTGGTCGTCCAGTTACCGACCAGATGCTTGGCCAGGCGGGCGTGCTCGGGGCCGACGCGGCCGGCCCTGTCCCAGGCTTCCATCATCGCCTGCTGCTCGGCGGTGGGCTTGGGCGGATCGGCGGCGCGCACGGACGCAAGTGGCGACAAGGCAATCAACAGGACCGCGAATGTGGCGTATCGCACCTTCATGGCAGGCTCCTTGGCTGCCGGCTGGCTGCCGGCGGTTGGATGCTACGCCTCGCAAGATTCGAGCGGCGCCTTCAGTCGCGCAGGATGTCGCCGCTGAGCGCAATGCGGATGGGGGTGGGCTGGGCCAGGCCGCCAGTGTCGCCATCCAGCACGCCGTCGATGGCCTGCAGCAAGGCCGGGTCCAGATCCTCGCGCGTGCGTGCCGGCGGTTGGCCGGCGAGGTTGGCGCTGGTCGAGACCAGGGGCGCCTCCCAGGCCTGGCACAAGCGTGCGACCAGGGGATGCGCGCTGATGCGCACCGCCAGGCTGGCGTGGTCGCCGGTCACCCAGGGCGGCGCATGCTGGCTGGCAGGCAAGACCCAGGTATGCGGGCCGGGCCAGGTGCCGAGGACTTCGGCCAGGCGCTCGGCCGGCAGGGCGGTCAGGTCCAGCCAGGGCCGCAGCGGCTCCAGGCTGGCCGCCACCACGATCACGCCCTTGGCGGCAGGGCGGCGCTTGAGTTCGAGCAGGCGCATCACCGCGCCCTGTTGGCGCGGGTCGCAGCCCAGGCCCCAGACCGCTTCGGTCGGGTAGGCGATCACGCCGCCTTGCTGCAGGGTGGACACTGCGCCTGCCAGCGAAAGTTCCTTCATCGCACTCCCCGCTTGGAGGGCGGCCACGCCGCCCGGTTCAACCGGCCTTCTTCACCACCGTCTTCTTCACGGCTTTCTTGGCCGGCGCCTTCTTCGTGGCCTGCTTGGTCGCAGTCTTCTTGGCAGCGGTCTTCTTGGCTACGGCTTTCTTGGCCGGGGCCTTGGCCGGCTTGGGATCGGCGCTCTTCTTTACCGTGTTCTTCTTCAGCACCGCCTTCTTGGCGCCAAAGCCCTTGCGCACCGGCTTGCCGGTCTCTTCCATGAGCTTGATGACTTCTTCCAGCGTCAACGACGCCGGCTCGCGGTCCTTGGGGATCTTGCCGTTGAGCTTGCCGTCGCTCAGGTACGGGCCGAAGCGGCCGTTGAGCACCTGCACGTCGCTGCCTTCGAATTCCTTGATGACGCGGTTGCGCGCGATCTCTTCCTTCTCTTCGATCAGGAACACCGCGCGCGCCAGGTCGATGGTGTACGGGTCGTCTTCCTTCTTCAGCGAGGCATAGACGCTGCCGCGCCGCGCGAACGGGCCGAAGCGGCCGATACCGACGCTGACCGGCTCGCCCTGGTCTTCACCGAGCGTGCGCGGCATCTGGAACAGGTCCAGCGCGTCTTCCAGCGAGATCGAGTAGATGCTCTGGCCCGGTCGCAGCGAGGCGAACTTGGGCTTTTCCTCGTCCTCGACCGTGCCGATCTGCACCATCGGACCGAAGCGGCCGATGCGCGCGCTCACTTCCTTGCCGCTGACCGGGTCGGGGCCGAGCACCCGCACGCTGCCGGCGTCGGTCTTGTCCAGCGAATCCTTCTTGTCCTCGACCAGTTCCTTGAACGGGCCCCAGAACTTCTCCATCAACGGGATCCACTCTTCCTCGCCGCGCGAGACCGCATCGAGCTCGTCTTCGAGGCGCGCGGTGAAGTCGTAGTCCACGTAGCGGGCAAAATGCCCGGAGAGGAACTTGGACACGGCGCGGCCGACGTCGGTCGGGCGGAAGCTGCGGCCCTCCATCTCCACGTACTTGCGGAACAGCAGGGTCTGGATGATCGAGGCATAGGTCGAAGGCCGGCCGATGCCGTATTCCTCCAGCGCCTTGACCAGCGCCGCTTCGGTGAAGCGCGGCGGCGGCTGGGTGAAGTGCTGGTCGGTGAGCACGCGTTCCAGCGGCAGGCTGTCGCCCGGCTTCATCGCCGGCAGCTTGCGGCCTTCATCGTCGTCTTCGGCGCTCTTGGTGTCCTTGCCTTCTTCGTAGACGGCCAGGAAGCCGGGCACCACCACGGTGGTGCCGCTGGCGCGGAACACGTGCTGGTTGCCGGCGCTCAGGTCCACGCTGACGGTGTTGAGCGTGGCCGGGATCATCTGGCAGGCCACCGCGCGCTTCCAGATCAGTTCGTACAGGCGGCGCTCGTCGTCGGTGAGGTAACGCGAGACCTGCGCCGGGGTGCGCAACGCCGAGGTCGGGCGCACGGCTTCGTGCGCTTCCTGGGCGTTCTTGGATTTGGTGGTGTAGGTGTTCGGCTTGTCCGGCACCGAGGCGATGCCGAAGTCGCGCGCGATCACGTCGCGAATCTCGGCCAGCGCGTCCTGCGACAGGTTCACCGAGTCGGTACGCATGTAGCTGATCAGGCCGACCGTGCCTTCATCGCCGATGGCCACGCCTTCATAGAGCTTCTGCGCCACCTGCATGGTCTTGCGCGTGGTGAAGCCAAGCTTGCGCGAGGCTTCCTGCTGCAACGTGGAGGTGGTGAACGGCGGCGCCGGGCGGCGCTTGCGCTCCTTGCTGACGACATCGGTAACGTGCAGCCGGCCCTGGGCGTCGCGCTGGATCCGCGCCCGCGCGGCCTCGGCGCTGTCGCCATCGGTAATGGTGAACTGCTCGAACTTCTCGCCGTCCAGCTTGATCAGGCGCGCGTTGAAGCGCTGGGTCGGGTGCGCGCACTCGGCCTCGATGCTCCAGTACTCGCGCGCGATGAAGGCTTCGATCTCTTCTTCGCGCTCGACGATCATGCGCAGCGCCGGCGACTGCACGCGGCCGGCCGACAACCCGCGCTGCACCTTGCGCCACAGCACCGGCGAGAGGTTGAAGCCGACCAGGTAGTCCAGCGCGCGGCGCGCCTGCTGGGCATCGACCAGGTCCGAGGCGATGGCGCGCGGCTGCAGCATCGCTTCCTTGATCGCGCGCGGGGTGATCTCGGTGAAGACCACGCGCTGCATCGGCTTGTCCTTGAGCAGCCCGCGTTCCTTCAGGATCTCGGCGATGTGCCAGCTGATCGCCTCGCCCTCGCGGTCCGGGTCGGTTGCCAGGAAGATGTCGTCGGCGCCCTTGGCGGCCTTGGCGATCGCCTCGACGTGCTTCTCGTTCTTCTCGATCAGGTCGTAGCGCATCGCGAACCCGTTGTCCGGGTCGACCGCGCCTTCCTTGGGGACCAGATCGCGCACGTGCCCATACGAGGCCAGGACGGTGTAGTCCTTGCCGAGGTATTTGTTGATCGTCTTGGCCTTGGCCGGCGATTCGACGATGAGCAGGTGCTTGGGCATGTGGGCGATATCTTGGGCCGGAGAGCCCGGGGGCGGCTAGGGTGGCCTAATTGGCCGGTGGAGGGAAGCGCGGAGCGCCTGCCCAGACGGCGACGCCCGGGGAACGGTCCCCGGGCGCCGGCCATAGTGAAGTCACGACAGGCAGGGTCGTGTCAAGCCCGGAAGGCTCAGTGAAGGCCGGTGGCGATCAGCACCGCCACCACCGCGAGCACTGCCAGCAGGACCAGCAGCATCAGCCCGCCGTAGACGGCCAGGATGACGATGGTGACCGTGTCCAGACCGGCTTGCTGCCGCTGCGGGCTGTCGGTGAAGGCCCAGCGATCGACCACCAGGGTGTCGCAGACCAGGTCGTGCAGGCCCTGCTTGCGCTGGGTAAAGGCGGCGGCCAGGAAGCCTATATAAAGCGTCAGCACGCTCAAGTAATAGGCGAAGGCCCGACCCAGGCTGTGGCCGAAGCCCAGGCGCTGGCCGTCGGCGCGCACCACCTTGATGCCCACGGCCAGCTTGCCGGGCGTGGCCATCAGGCGCGAGGCGTGGAAGCAGCTGAAGTAAACCACCGTCAGCCCGACCGAGATGAGCTGCAACAGGACCTGCAGCAGGATCGGCCCCATGGCCGCTGCGCCGCTTTCCTCGCCGTGGGCCATGGCGGCGCCAAACCCGATCGCGATCGGCAGCGTGATGGGCATGGCCAGCAAGCCGACTGCGAAGCCGTCGATGATGCTGGCCGCCATGCGCCGCCAGAAGCCGGCGTACTGGATGTGGGCGCTTGGCGCGGGCGCCGCGGCGACGGCCGGGTCAATCCCGGCGGTGGGCATCTCCGGCAAGGCCCCATGTGCGAGCCCCACCTCGCCCGCCACGCTGGCCAGCGGCTGCCAGCCGGACAAGCCCTCGCGCCAGACCAGCGTCTGCGCCTGCACCGCGCCGGCGGCGTACTGCGCCAGCAGCGCCTCGGCCTCGACCGGCCCCTGCCGCACGCCGTCGGCGTCGGCGTAGTACCACTGCGTCATTGCTTCCATTCTTCTTTATTGCCCGGCTCAGCCGCGGCATTCCTGGGGCAGGTAACGGTCTTCGACCTCGGAGCTGCAGTGCCACTGGCCCGATTGCGGGTCCAGGTCCAGCCACAGTGCCTTGCCGTCGATCTTGGCCTGGCCGGGGAGGGCGAACACCGCCTCGATGCCGCAGTGGCCGTTGTCGAAACGGCCGATGCGGACGCTGCCCAGGTTGTCCTGGGCATAGCTGTCCGCGGCGCCGAATTCGCCCTCGCCATTGACCGGGCAGCGGCCTTCACTGGCGTGGAACTGGACCACGCCAGCGCGCAGTGGCGTCACCGAGGCGTAACCCATGGCGACCTTGGCGCGCAGCGTGTAGTCCTGGTAGGCGGGCAGCGCAATGGCGGCGAGGATGCCGATCACGAAGACGCCGAGCACACCGACGACAACGGCCACGATCGCAGCAATGGCGCAGCCGGACAGGCCCTTGCGCGGCGGCGCGGCCACTGGTGCAGCGGCGGCGGGGCTGGCGGCGGTGGAAGCGGTGCCGAACGGCAGCGGCGGCGGGGCGCCATCGGCCGGCGGTGGCAGGCCCAGTTCGAGCGCGAAATCGCCCAACGGTTGCCACTGCGGCAGTCCTTCGCGCCAGACCAGCGTATCCAGGCCGATGCGGCCCGAGCGATACAGTTCGAGCAGGCTGTCATCGGCCAGCGGTCCGACCCGCTGGCGGCTGCCTTCGGCGTAATACCACTCGCTCATGATCCCGTTCCCCTGTGTGCTTCCGTTGCGTGGAAGCAATCAGTGTACGGGTTCGGGCTCGTCCACGAACATCTGGGTTTCCATCCAGGCGTAGGCCGCTTCGGCGCCCGGCTGGTTGAACAGCACCATCAGGATGACCCACTTCAGGTCGTCCAGGTCCAGCTCGTCCTGGTCCAGCGCCATGGCGCGGTCGAGCACCAGCTCGCGCTGGTCGGCGTCGAGAATGCCGTGCTGCTCCAGGAACATCAGGAAGCCGCGGCATTCGATGTCGAGCTTGTCCAGCTCCGGGCCGTGGTAGATGCGCACCGGGCCGTCCACGCGCGGCTCGGCCACGCTTGGACGTTGGTCGGCAAGCGCATCCAGCCAGTCGAAGGCCTTGCTGATTTCAGAGGGGCTGAAGCCGGCCTGGATCAGGCCGTTCTGTAGCGAATCGCGGTCGCGGACGAGGTCGGCGTCCTCGCTGAAATAGTGTTCGAACAGGTACAGCAGTACATCGAGAATGCTCTCTTTCATTGCCCCTCGGCCTGCGTCGCGAGACGCTGTGGAGGTGAAGAAACTAGGGGTTGCGCGTGTAGCGGCCGTGCTCGGCTACCACCCTGCCTTCCAGTTCCATGGCCAGCAGCATGGAGGACAGCGTGGCGGCCGTCAATCCGGTGCGATGAACCAATGAATCCATAGGGGTTGGGTCATGTCCCAACGCCTGCCACAAGGACTGGTAGTGCGGGTCGGTGAAGGGAGGGCTCGGTCCGGCCCCGGTTGCGCGCCCGGGGCCGGGGTGCTCAATGGGGACGGAGTCGGCCTTGGGCAAGCCCCGGCCTTGCGCCAGGGCCAGGGGGCCGAGGACGGCCAGGACGTCTTCGGGCGCTTCGACCAGCACCGCGCCATCGCGGATCAGGCGGTGGCAACCGCGCGCCAGCGGGTTGCGGACCGAACCCGGGATGGCGAACACCTCGCGCCCGCTCTCGCCGGCCAGCCGTGCGGTGATCAGGGCACCAGAGCGGAACGCGGCCTCGACCACCAGCGTGCCCAGGGCCAGGCCGGCGACGATGCGGTTGCGCGCCGGGAAATGCACCGTGGCCGGTCCGGTGCCGGGCAGGTACTCGCTGACCACCGCGCCGCGCTCGGCCAGCGCAGAACGAAGCGCGGCATGGCGCGCCGGGTAGGCCACGTCGGGGCCGCTGCCGAGCACGGCGACGCTGAGGCCGCTGCCGCCGAGCGCCGCCTGGTGGGCGGCAGCGTCGATCCCCGCGGCCATGCCACTGACCACCACCAGGCCCGCGCCGGCCAGGGAACTGGCGAACTCTCTGGCCAGATCGGCGCCGCCGGCGCTGGGGCGGCGGCTACCGACGATGGCCACGCCTGGATGGCGCAGCAGTGCCGGTTCGCCGTCGACGAACAGGGCCAGCGGCGGCAGGGCGATCTCGCGCAGCAGCGGCGGATAGGCGGGGTCGCCGAGGCCGAGCAGGTGATGGCCAGGCGCATCCAGCCAGCGCGAGGCGTGCGCCAACGCCGCGCGCGGCGGGTGGGCCAGGGCCTGGCATTGCTCCGGCGTGCATCCAGCCGCGCGCCAGGCCGACAGGCCTGCCCGCAGCGCCGCACGCGCACTGCCGAATTTCCCGAGCAGCTCGCGCCGCGCGCTGGCCGGGCCATGCGCCAGCAGCATCATCAAAAGCGCGGTGCGCTCGTCTGCGGGTAGCGGGACGGGGCCGGCCATCGCGACAGCATGGCGCGCAAACAACAACGGCGCCCTCGGGCGCCGTTGTCTAAACACATCGGGGCAAGCCGTTACTGCGCGTCGGGATGACGCACGTTGTAGCCCACCTTGACCGGCTTGACGCCTTCCATCACCAGCGCGTAGCTGACCTTGTCGAAGGTGCGGAACACCATCGCATGGGCGGCGTACTCGTCCGGCACGCCAACGGTGGAGCCACCGCCGGTGAAGCCGTCGTCGGCACGCGAGGTCAGCGAATTCGCAATGCGGTCGTTGACGCGGCGGCCATTGCGCCAGAGCGAGAACACCGTGCCGTTGTCGATGCCTTCGCGGCTGCCGCCGGAGATGGCGATGACATCGCGCGGGCCGCCGGAAGTGAAGGTGTCGGCCACGGCCAGCACGCGCAGTTCGGCTTCGGCGGCCTGGGCGGCCGGCGGATGCGGAATGAACTGCAAATCGTACGGGTGTGCTTCAACCGCGATCAGGCGATCGCCGGGGCGCACTTCACGGCCGGTGTCCTGCAGCAACAGCGAGGCGGCCTCGCCGGTGTTGGTCGGAACCCGGGTGATCGTGCCGATGTTGACCTGGGCCAGTTCGTAGCCGAGGAACTCGTTGCGGCTGCTCGGTGCGATGTAGGTCTTCCACAGGTTGCCCGAGCCGGGGATCGTGTCGCCGTTGGGCTGCAGGTCCTCGTTGTGGCGCGGCAGTGCGTACTCCACCGTCGGGCGAACCACCGCATAGCGCTGGCCGACCGCCGCACCCGGCAGGTTCACCACGTAGGCGACCTGGCCGGCACTGGCGCGCAGACGGCTGTCTTCGAGACTGACCACGTAGGGCAGGCTCTTGAACTCGTCGGTGATGCGCAGGTTCTTCAGGAACGGCTCGATGTCCGCCAACGGGATCGCGTTGATCGGCGCTTCCTGGCGCGGGCCCGGCTTGACGCCGACACGGTCCAGGTAGGCCAGGCTCAGCACATCGCCCGGGTAGATCAGGTGCGGATTCTGCACCTGCGGATTGGCCTGCCAGATTTCCGGCCACAGCCAAGGCTTTTTCAGGAACTTGCCCGCGATGTCCCACAAGGTATCGCCCTTGCGGACCACGTAGGTGTCCGGATGATCGCCGGCCATTTCCACGGCAGCGGCGTAGGTCGCGACGGTCAGCATCGCCACGGCGACGACCGTACGAATTCGGTTCAACATGATTGCGTTCTGCCTGATTCCCCAACAGGTTCGGCCACTATAGTTCAGATACCGGGGCGAAGCGCAAGCGTTGGCGGTAGAATTGCGACTTGCTGCCGGATTGTCCCGGTGTTCCCCACCCTGGGTATCGCTATGGCCCTGCTCCCCATCCTTGAATTCCCCGACCCCCGGCTGCGTACCAAGGCCGTGGCGGTCGACCCGGCCGAGGTCACCACGCCCGGCTTCCAGACCCTGCTCGACGATATGTTCGAGACCATGTACGAGGCCCCCGGCATCGGCCTGGCAGCCAGCCAGGTGGACGTCCACAAGCGTTTCATGGTCATCGACATCAGCGAGGAGAAGAACGCCCCGCAGGTGTTCATCAACCCGGAGATCACCACCCACGACGGTGGCCAGGTCTACCAGGAAGGTTGCCTGTCGGTGCCCGGGATCTTCGCCGACGTCACCCGCGCCGACCGCATCACCGTGCGCTACCTCGACCGCCAGGGCCAGGCCCAGGCGCTGACCACCGACGGCCTGCTGGCGGTGTGCGTGCAGCACGAGATGGACCACCTCGACGGTAAGCTGTTCATCGACTACCTCTCGCCGCTCAAGCGCGAGATGGTGCGCAAGAAGCTGGCCAAGCAGCGCCGCAACGCCGCCTGAGTGCGGCGCCCGGGCGGGGGCGCGCGGCCTCGTCGCATCGGCGCCCTGACCGGTCGCTTCCCCTTACCCGTCTTCGGAGCCCCCGCCGACCCATGAGAATTGTCTTCGCCGGTACGCCGGAATTCGCCGTGCCCGCGCTGCGCGCGGCCGCGCGCCACAATGAAGTGGAAGCGGTCTACACCCAGCCCGACCGCCCTGCCGGCCGTGGCCGTGGCCTGACGCCATCGCCGGTCAAGCTTGAAGCGGTCGCACGCGGCATCCCGGTGTACCAGCCGGACACCCTGCGCAGCCCCGAGGCGCAGGCGCAGTTGGCCGCGTTGCAGCCGGACTTGCTGGTCGTGGTGGCCTACGGCCTGATCCTGCCGAAAAAGGTGCTGGCCATTCCGACCTACGGCTGCTGGAACGTGCATGCCTCGCTGCTGCCGCGTTGGCGCGGTGCCGCGCCGATCCAGCGCGCGATCGAAGCGGGCGACAGCGAGACCGGCGTGTGCCTGATGCAGATGGAGGCCGGCCTGGACACCGGCCCGGTGCTGCTCTCGCAGGCCACCCAGATCGGCCCGCAGGACACCGGCGGGCAACTGCACGACCGGCTGGCCGAACTCGGCGCCCAGGTGCTGGCCGATGGCCTGGGCCTGCTGCGCGTGGGCCTGAGCCCGGTGCCGCATCCGCAGCCGGCCGAGGGTGTGACCTACGCGCACAAGCTCGACAAGGCCGAGGCCCGGCTGGACTGGACGCAGCCTGCCGCCGTGCTCGCGCGCAAGGTGCGCGCCTTCGTGCCGTGGCCGGTGGCCGAGGCCATGCTCGCCGGCGAGCGCTTGCGCATCCATGGCGCCGTGGCGCTGGAACAGGCGCACGACCGTCCGCCGGGCAGCCTGCTGCGCGGCTCGCGCGAGGGACTGGACGTGGCCTGCGGTGAAGGCGTGCTGCGCCTGCGCGTGGTCCAGCGCGAAGGCGGCAAGCCGGTGACGGCGGCCGACTACCTCAACGCCCGCCGCGACCTGGCGGCGTTCGCGCAATGAGCATCGACAACGCACAGGCCGGTGTTGCCGCGCGTGTCGTGGCCGCGCGCGTGCTTGGCGCGGTGCTTGGCGACGGCCGCTCGCTCAAGGCCGAGTTCGCGGCGCGCCTGCCAGCGCTGCCGGAACCGCGCGACCGCGCGTTGGTCGAGGCGATCTGCTTTGCCGCCCTGCGCCGCCGCCCGGCCTACGAGACCGCGCTGGCGCAATGGCTCGAACGTCCACCCGGGCGCCGCGACGCCGACTTGCGCGGCTTGATCCTGGCCGGCTTCGCCCAGCTCGATGCGATGGGCCTGCCGGCACATGCCGCGCTCTCGGCGACGGTCGAGGCCTGCCGCGCGCTCGGCCGCCCGCGCCAGGCCGGCATGGTCAACGCCTTGTTGCGCCGGGCCCAGCGCGAAGGCCTGCCGGCCGTTGCCGCCGACGCCGCCTGGCCGCATTGGCTGCGCGAAGAGATCCGCAATGATTGGGGCGTACTGGCACACGCCTTGTTCGAAGACAGCGCCCGTGCCGCGCCGATGTGGTTGCGGGTCAACCGCCGCCAGGGCAGCCGCCAGGCCTATCTCGATACGCTGGCAGCGGCCGGCATCGCCGCCACCGCCGACCCGCTGCTGGCCGACGCCCTCCGCCTGGAGGAAGCGCTGCCGGTCGCGCAACTGCCCGGTTTCGCCAGCGGCGCGGTCTCGATCCAGGACGGCTCGGCGCAACAGGTGGCCGATGCCTTGCCGCTGGCGCCCGGTCTGCGCGTGCTCGACAGCTGCGCCGCCCCCGGCGGCAAGGCCGCGCATCTGCTGGAACGCGAGCCCGCCTTGGCACTGACGGCGCTGGATATAGACCAGCGCCGTTCGCGTCGTATCGCCGAGACCCTGGCCCGCACCGGGCTGGCCGGCGACACCCGCGTCCTGGTGGCCGACGCCGCCGAGCCGGCGGCCTGGTGGGACGGCGTGGCGTTCGATGCGGTGCTGCTGGACGCACCCTGTTCGGCCACCGGCGTGGTCCGGCGCCAGCCCGACGTACTGCTGCATCGTCGCCCCGAGGACATCGATGCGCTGCTGGCGGTGCAGGCGCGCCTGCTCGATGCCGCCTGGCACGTGCTGCGCCCCGGCGGCCGCCTGCTCTACACCACCTGCTCGGTCCTGCGCCGCGAGAATGAATTGCAGGTGGCGCACTTCATCGACCGGACCCCCGGTGCGCAGGTCGAAGCGCTGCCCGAGGCCTTTGGCCACGCCGCCGGCGGCGGCCGCCAGCGCCTGCCCGGCGAGCAGGGTTTCGATGGGTTCTTCTACGCGCGCCTACTGAAGACTTCCTGATCGGCGCGGATATCATTGCCGCCCATGCGCAAGACGAACACCCGAGAATTCTGGTTGCTGGCCTTTACCGCCCTGCTGGTGCTGGGCGCCGGCCTGGGCCTGCGCGACCCGTGGCCGTCGGACGAGCCGCGGTTTGCGCTGGTCGCCAAGCAGATGTTCGAAACCGGCGACTGGCTGTTCCCGCACCGCGGCATCGAGCTGTACTCGGACAAGCCGCCGATGCTGATGTGGCTGCAGGCGGCCTTCTACGCCCTGGTGCGCGACTGGCGGGTGGCGTTCCTGCTGCCTTCGCTGCTGGCCGCGCTCGGCACCCTGGCCTGCGTCTACGACCTCGGCCGCCGGCTGTGGACGCGCCGCGTGGGCTTGTACGCGGCGTGGGCGGTGTTGTTCGCGTTGCAGTTCACCTTCCAGGCGAAGAAAGCGCAGATCGACCCCCTGGTGGTGTTCTTCATCACCCTGGCCAACTACGGCCTGCTGAGGCACATGCTGCTCGGGCCAAACTGGGGTTGGTGGATCGCCGGCTGGTTCTTCGCCGGCATCGGCGTCATCACCAAGGGCGTGGGAATCATCGCCTTGCTGATGCTGCTGCCCGCCGCCGGTGCGGTGCTCGCCGGCTGGCCGCGGGTGCGCCTGCACGCCCGCAATCCACGCTTCTGGCTCGGCCCGCTGGCGCTGCTGGCGGCCATCACCTTGTGGCTGGCACCGGTGGTGATCGCCGCGCTGGGCACCGGCGCGCCGGAATACCACGCTTACCTCAACGACATCCTGTTCCGGCAGACCGCCAAGCGTTATGCCCGCTCCTGGGACCACGCCCAGCCGTTCTGGTACCACCTGGCCACCATGGCGACCATGTGGATGCCGGTGATCCTGGCACTGCCCTGGGCGCTGCCGGCCTGGCGCCGGCGCTTGCGCCGTCGCGACCCGCGCTACCTGTTGCCGCTGGCCTGGTGGGTGCTGGTGGTGATCTTCTTCTCCATCCCCACCGGCAAGCGCGATGTCTACATCCTGCCGGCCTTGCCGATGTTCTGCCTGGCGCTGGCGCCGCTGCTGCCGGGCCTGCTGCGCAAGCGCAGCGTGCAGTGGCTGCTGTGGACCTTCACCGCCATGGCCACGGCGATCTCCCTGGGGGCCGGCCTGGCCATGCTGTTCGGCGAGCCGGCGTTCGAGCGCAAGTTGATCGACAGCCGCGGCGCCCAGGGCGAGGTCGCCACCGCCATCGCCTGGGTGATGATCGCCGGCGGTGCGTGGGGCCTGGCGCTGCTGGCCTGGTTGCGGGTGCGCGGGGCGGCGTTCGCGGTAGTGGCCTGGCTGGGCGTCTTGTGGGTGCTGTACGGGCTGTTCGCCTATCCGATCCTCAACGACACCAGTTCGGCGCGCGGGGTCATGGCGCGAGTCGGGCAGCGCATCGGACCGCACGGGGAGCTCGGCCTGGTCGCCTGGAAGGAACAGAACCTGCTCATGGCCGACCGCCCGGCACAGAATTTCGGCTTCAAGGTGCCCTGGGACGAGCAGCTGCGCCGAGGCGTTGCCTGGCAGGCCGAGCGCCCCGAGCAACGTTGGCTGTTCGTACAGGAGCCGGCGCTGCAGGCCTGCATCGACCGCAGCCGCAGTGAACTGCTGGGCGTGGCCAACCGCCGGCGTTGGTGGCTGGTGCCGGCCTCGGCGATCGTCGCGCCGTGCAACCCCACCGCCGAGGAACTGGCGCGCGAGCGCAAGGAGCAGGGTGTCATCGATGCAGAATGAGGCATGCCGCAGCGGCGTGGCCGACCGGGCCGGCGCGGGGACTGCGTTGTCCGCTGTAACCGTTTGCGGGGATCGGCTGCGCAAACTTGTGAAGGAGCGCTCGTTTTCGCTCCGCCAATTCGCCGGCGACTTAGCTGGCGTTCGTGATCGCCTCACGATCATGGCCGCTCCCAAAAATCTCCCCACCGCGCGATGACGCTTTTGCATCCCACCCGTCCGGAACTGCCTGCGCTGGCCGATGTCGGCCGCGCCCGCTTTGCCGGTGTGGCGGAATTCGCGCTGTTCGCCCTGGCGGCGTGCGTGATCACCCTGCCCAGCGGTCTGTTTCCGTTCGGGCTGTGCCTGCTGGCCACCACCGCGCTCGGCTTTGCGGGCGTGCGCGCGGCTGTGGCGCCGATGGGCTTGAACCTGCGTGCGCTGGTCTGGCTCACCGCCGCGGTGCTGGCGATGTCGCTGTGGTCGGTGCTGTTGTTCGAGCATGGCCTGAAAGACGTGGACAACCGCTCGCGCTTCGTGGTGCTGCCGTGGGCGGCGCTATGGGTGTACGCCATGCAGCCGCGCATGTTGTGGCTGTGGCGCGGCAGCATCGCCGGCATCTTCGCCGCGCTGGTGCTGGCCTGCGTGCAGGTGGCGCGCGGCGACCCGCGTGCCGAAGGCTGGACCAACGCGATCGTGCTGGCCGACGTGGTGCTGGTGCTGATGGTGCTGGCGGTATTCTGCCGCCCGCGTGGGCGCTGGATCTGGGTGGTGCCGGCGCTGATGGCCGGCTGCGCCACCATCGTGCTCAGCGGCAGCCGCGGCGTGTGGCCGGCGCTGCTATGCCTGCTGGTGATCGTGGCCATGGGCGCGCGCTGGCGCGACGGCCGCACCCGCCTGCTGATCCTGGCCGGCGTGGCCGCCATTGCCGCCACCGTCGTGCTCACGGTGCCGGCGCTGACCGACCAGATGCGCATCGGCGAACTGCGCCGCGACATGCAGCGCTACGAAGTAGGCGATGCCGATTCCTCGGCCGGCGCGCGCATCCAGCGCCTGCACGTGGCCTTCGACACCTTCCGCGAGCATCCGCTCACCGGCATTGGTGTGGGCCACTTCGACGATGCGATGACGCGCCTGCCCCAATGCAGCACCGGCCAATGGGTCCAGTACTGCCACCTTGGCCATGCGCACAACGACCTGGCCGAGTGGGCCGCCACCCAGGGCGTGCTTGGCATCGTGTTGTTGCTGGCGGTGTACGGCGTGCCGCTGTGGTTGTTCGTGCGGCTGTACCGGCGCAGCGGCCATGAGCGCTTCCGCGGCCCGGCCGCGGCCGGGATCATGGTGGTCATCAGCTACGTGCTGTGCGGCCTGACCCAGTCGATGTTCGCGCACCAGGTGACCGCAGGCTTCTATGTCTCGCTGGTCGGCGTGTTGATCGGCCTGGCGGTGCGCGAGACCGAAGTGGTTCAGCCCGAACGCCGGGTCTGAGGCCGCGGCGGGTCGGCCACCGCCTGGCCATGCTGCAGCAGCCACAGCATGATCGCCTTCTGCCGCACGTAGTTGGCCCGCACATAGGCGTAGACCAGCCCGCGCCAGCCATCCAGGAAACCGGCGCGCAGCACGTAGCCGCGCCAGAATCGCCACGCCGGGGCCAACACCAACTTCGACCACGACGCCCGCTTGCCGCGCGCGAACTCATGCTCGGCCATCATCCGGGCATAGCGCTGGGTCTTGGCCAGCTGTTGCTCCAGCGAGCGATAGGGGAAGTGGATGAGGTCGCCGCGCAGGGTCGCCACCGGGCCATCGACGCTGGCCGCTTCGTGGATCTCGCGCTTGCCGCGCCAGCCGCCGCGGCGGCGATCGAACAGCCGCAGCACCCGGTCCGGATAGGCATTGCCATGGCGCAGGAAGCGGCCGAAGTAGTCCGACAGCCGGGCGAAGCGGTAACCGGCCTGGCCGGCAAAACCGCCATCGCGCGCTGCTTCGATCGACGCCCGCAGCGCCGGGCTGATGCGCTCGTCCGCATCCAGGCACAGCACCCAATCGTGGCTTGCCTGCTGCACGGCGAAATCCTTCTGGCTGCGGAAGCCCTCGAACGGCCGTTGCAGCACGCGCGCACCTGCGGCCTGCGCCAGCGCCACGGTGTCGTCGCTGGACAGAGAGTCCACCAGCACCACCTCGTCGCAGAACGCCAGCGAGGCCAGGCAGTCGCTTATGCGGTCGGCCTCGTTGAACGCGATAATGCAGGCGGAAATGCGAGGCCGTTCAAGTGGAGCGGTCGATGAGGACATGAGATGGCCGATTACCTGCTGTTCGCAACGGAGCGTTACGCGCTGCCTATTCTGGCGCCTCTGGCGCGGGCATTACAGGCCAGCGGGCAGTCGGTGTGTGCCTGGTTCGAGGACGGCGCCCGCGGCGCGGCCCTGCCTGGCGTGCCCACGGTAGGCCTGCGTCAGGCCCTGGCGCTGCGCCCACGCGCGGTGTTCAGCGCCGCCAACTGGGTGCCCACGTTCCTGTCCGGGGCCAAGGTGCAGCTGTTCCATGGCTTCAATGTCGAGAAGCGCGAAGACACCCGCGGCCACTTCCGCGTGCGCGGCCTGTTCGACCTCTATTGCACCCAGGGCCCGGCCACCACCGCGCCGTTCCGCGAGCTGGCCGCGCGCGAGGGCCACTTCGCCGTGGCCGAGACCGGCTGGCCCAAGCTCGACCCGCTGTTCCGCGACGACGGCGGCGAGAGCGCCAGCCTGCGTGCGCCGGCCGCCGGCCGCCCGGTGATCCTGTTCGGCTCCACCTTCACCGAGCGCCTGAGCGCCGCGCCGGTACTGCACGACGCCATCGCCGCCGATATCGCCCGCGGCGAGCGCTATTGGCTGCTGACCCTGCATCCCAAGTGCCCGCCAGCCCTGTTCGAGCGCTACCGCGCGCTGGCCGGGACCAACGCGCGCTTTGTCGAGCCCGAGCAGGTGATGGCCGCGCAGCGCGCCGCCGACGTGCTGGTGTCCGATACCTCCTCGATCGTTTCCGAATTCGTGGTCCAGCACAAACCCGTGGTGACGCTGCGTAACCGCGCGCCCAAGCCGCACATGATCGACTTCGACGACCCGGCGCAGCTGCCGGCGATGCTGCAGCGCGCGCTGGCCCCGGAACCGGCGCTGCGCCAGGCGATCGAGCGCTACGCCGACGCCATCCATCCGTACCGTGACGGTTTGTCTTCCGAACGGGTCATCGCCGCCACCGAGGACTTCATCGACGGCGAGATGGGCGTGCTCAAGCGCAAGCCGCTCGGCGCGCTGTGGCGCGGGCTGCAGATTCGCAAGGAGCTTGGCTACTGGGGCCGCGCGCAGCGCTGAGGCGTCACCACTGCAGCCGGCGCCGTGCCAGGCGCGCGGCCAGCTGCGCATGCAGCGCTTCGGCCTCGGCCAGCGGCAACAACCGCAGGCGCAACGCCGGCCCGCCACCGTGGGCACCGGCGGTATCCAGCCACAGCGAGGCGGTGCCGCACAGGCGGTCCAACGGCGAGCGCGAAAGCTGCAGCGCCTGCAACTTGTCCAGCTCGGCGAGCCGCCACCAGCGATCCCACCAGCCGCCACGCACCACGATGCGTTCGCCGTCCACCGCATAGCCCATCCGCGCCACCTGCCGGTAAGCGGCGAACAGCGACCACGGCCACCATGCCAGCAGCAACCAGCTCCACGGCCCCAGATAAGCCGCCATCACCGCAGCCAGCGGCAACAACCACAGTGACGGCAGCGCCAGGCGCCAGCCATTGCGCTGCGGTACCGGCAGCCACTGCGCCGGCGGCCAGGCCGCGTGCGGCAGCAGCCCGTCGATCAAGTCATCGCACGCCTGCGGCGTGGCGATCGGGGCGAGGTCGCGAAAGGCGCGGCCATGCTCGTCACGCTGCTGCGAGGCGGCGATATCCACCTGCAACCGGCGCCGCCGCAGTACCCGGTGCAGGAAGCCTTCGCGCAATGTCCAGGCCTGGATGCGCCGTTGCGTGGTGCTGGTTCGCACGCGCGTGAGCAGGCCGCGTTCAATGGTGAGCCGGCGCTCGATCTCGCTCAGGGTGAAACCGTGGTACTGCACCAGCGCCAACACCACCGACAGCAACCGCATCGCCAACAGCAGCGCCAGCGCTAGCAGTAGCGCCACCGCGGCGGTCGCGGCCAGGCCCGGGTGCAGGCCATGCACGTAGCGGTAGGCCTGCTCGCCATTGTCGGCGATGAACTGGTTGACCGCGCGCTGCGGAAACGCCTGGTAGAGCACGCCGAACGCCGCTGCAACCACGACCATGCCGCGGTTGGAGATCAACCCCAGGCGGATGACCTCGGCCGTGGACAGCGATAACAACCGTTGTGCCGGTGCGGTTGCGCTTTGCGCCATCTCCGTCACTGCGGCCGAAGGCGCATGCGCGCCATGGCGCACGCGTTGCTCCAGCGCCAGCGCGCGATCCAGCCGCAGCACCCGCATCTGTGCCTCCGGGCGCGCCCCGCCGGCCGATTCCAGCCGTACCTCGGCAACCCCGAACATCCGGTGCAACACGCTCTGGTGCAGCACCACGTTGTGGATGCGCGCGTAGGGAATATCGCGCCAGCTGCGCTCGAGCAAGCCACTGCGAATATGGATCGCGTCGGTGCCGAGGCGGTAGCGGTAGGTCAGGTATTGCATCATCGAGACCGCCACCAACACCGCGATCACCGCCAAGCTGATCAGCAGGCCGTAGTGGTCGTCACGGTCGCCGCGCTGGCCGAACACCACCAACGCCACCAACGGGATGAAGAACTGTCGCGCCTGCTGCAGCAGCACGAACAGCGACGAGCCCGGATGCAGGCGCAGCTGGATCTGGCCAGTGCTGCCGTCGAGGGTGCCGTCGTCCGGGACGCTCACAGCGCGTCATCGTCCTGGTCCAGCTGCCGCGACAAGCGCTCGCGCAGGCGCTCGGCGTCTGCGGCGGCCAAGCCGGCCAAACCCACCGCACCGAAGCGGCTACCAGCCGTATGCACCACCAGGGTGGACAACCCGAACAGACGTTCCAGCGGGCCACGGCGCAGGTCCAGGTGCTGCACCCGGCTGGCCGGCACCCGGGTTTCGGATTGCCACAAGTTGCCGCGCCGCACCGCCAGGCCCTGCGCGTCCAGCAGCCAGCGTACGCGGCGGCGGCGCCGGTAGGCGAAGTAGGCCAGCAGCAGGACCAGCGCGGCCACGCCCGCCAGCATCGCCGGCCACGGCAGTGACAGCCGGCCACCGAGGCGGATCGAGACGCCGACCACCAGGCAGGGCACCAGTAGTGACAGCCCGGCCATCGCCCCGGCCAGCACCGCGCCGCGCGGTGGCAGCGCCTGCCAGCTGAGGGTGGGCGAGGGAGGCGAAATGGAATCGGACAACGACGGCGAAGGCTCGGACACGTCACTCGGCGCCTGGGTGGGGAGGCGCCAGCATAGCGGCGCGGTGGCCGCTACTGCGATTTTCCGGACCGGCGTTACTGCGAGGCCAGGATCAACGCGTCCACGTCCAGCGCATGGCCGGCACGCGCCGCCTTGGTGCGCAGGTACTGCTCGTTGTCGGCGGTGATCTCGCCGGTGACCGGAATGCGCTCGACCACCTCGATGCCGGCTGCGCGCAGGCGCTCGACCTTGGTCGGGTTGTTGGTGAGCAGCCGTACCTGGGCGATGCCCAGGCCGCGCAGCATCGCCACCGCGCTGCCGTAGCGGCGCTCATCGGCGCCGAAGCCCAGCTGCGCGTCGGCGTCGATCGTATCCAGGCCGGCGTGCTGGTAACCGTAGGCGCGCATCTTTGCCGCGATGCCGGTACCGCGGCCTTCCTGGTCCAGGTACAGCAGCACGCCGCCGCCCAGCGCCTTGAGCTTGGCCAGGCCGCGTCGCAGCTGGTCGCCGCAATCGCACTTGAGCGAGCCGAACAGGTCGCCGGTGAGGCAGGAAGAATGCACGCGCACCGGCACCGGATGCGACAGGTCCGGCTGGCCGACGATGATCGCCACCTGGTCGCGCTGCGCCACGCCACCACGAAACACCGCGAACTCGCTCATGCCGACATCGCGCAACGGCACCGGCGTACGCGTGACCAGTTCATAGGCGCGTGCCGCCGCCCGCGAGCAGCCGGCGTCCAGGTCTTCCAGCGCGATCCACTGGCAGCCTTCGAAGGCGCTGCCATCATCGGCATCGAGTTCCACCGCCAGCACCGCCGGCAACAGCAGGCCAAGGCGGGCGATCTCCGCCGCGCCGGCGTCCACGGCGTCACCCGGCGTCCAGTGCGACGGCGCGGTGTCCTGGCGCAGGTAGGCCATCGCCGCGAGGTCGTCGTAGGACACGCCCGCCAGCGCCACCCGCGCGCCGTCCTCGGCCTGCAGGCCGAGGACGTTGGCGCGGGTCGGGGTCAGGAACAAATAGTGGCGTTGCCGCGCGGCCTCGGCGAAGGCGGCATATGAGTGCGCCGTGCTGCTGTCCAGCGCCAGTACCGCGCGCGCCTGGCCAGCACTACTGCGCAGCACCACCGGGCGGCCGGCGCGCAATTCGGAGGCCGCGCGCTCGCAGCGGATCGCGGCGGGGTCGCCGAACGGGTCCGGGCGCGGGTCGAGGCGGGGGGCGGAAGCGGGGGGCTGGATATCCATCGTGGTTCTCGGATGGGGGCGGGCAGCGGCCGCTCAAAGGCCTTGCCCTGCAACGGGTCGTCGCGGTGATGGAAGCAATCGCGCGCTAGTGCGGGTGGCGCGCGGTCGCATAAGGATTGGATTCGCCAGCGCCGGGTGGGCGCAGGGTGTAGCGCTTGTAGGTCCACTGGTACTGGGTGGGGTCGCGGCGGGCGATACGTTCGACCCCGGCGTTGAGCGCGGTGGCGGCGACCACCGGGTCCGGGTCGGCCAGCGCCGGCTCGGCCGGCTGCACGTGCAGGGCGAAGTCGAGGTCGTCGCTGAGCCGCTCGACCCAGCCGTACAACACGATCGCCCCGGTGCGCTCGGCCAGCCGGTTGACCAGCGTCATGGTCAGGGCAGGGCGACCGAAGAACGGCGCGAACACGCCGTCGCCCACCTTCGGCTGCTGGTCCGGCAGGATGCCGACCGCGCCGCCTTCCTTGAGCGTCTTGAACAACTGCCGCACGGCCGGGCCTTCGGCGCGCACCTGGCGCACGTTGTGGGCGCCGCGTGCGCGCTGCAGGAAGCCATCGACCACGGGCGAATCCGGTGCCCGATACACGATCGCGATCGGCCCGCGCTCGGCCAGCCACTGGTTCAACAACTCCCAGTTGCCAAAATGCGGCGCCGCCACGATGACCCCGCGGCCGGACGCCAGCGCGGCGTCGTACAGCGCCTGGCCGTCGCGCTCGCGCAGCAAGGCAAGGTTCTCGGCGGGCGGGCGGGTCCAGGTGCGCAGCATCTCGAAGGTCTGGCGCGCGGTGGAGCGCAGGACCTTCGGGTGCAGGGCAGCGCGCTCGGCGCCGGACAGTTCCGGGTAGGCCAGTTCCAGGTTGCGGCGGACCACCCGGCTCTCGCGCGCATCCAGCCGCAGCCAGAGCCAGGCGATCGCATCGGCCAGGGTCTTGAGGACAGGCCAGGGCAGGCGGCCGACGAAGGCGGCGGTGCGGAACAGGGCTCCGGCTCGGAGATCAGCATTCATCCTGGGAATTCTAAACGGCTGGGCCAGGGGCACGGCTGATGGCGCGTGCACGCCGGCAGGGGGCGGGCTGGCTGTAGGAGGGGCTTCAGCCCCGATGCCTCCGGAGCCGACCGTGGGTCCGAAACCGCTCGGTCGGGGCTGAAGCCCCTCCTACAGGTGCGGGGCTCTGGATGACACGGGCGGCGACGTGCGGGATGCTGCCGCGCCCGCCCCTTGAGGAATCCCATGCTCGCCCTGATCCAGCGTGTTACCGAAGCCAGAGTGGAGGTCGAGGGTGAAGTGGTGGGCCAGATCGGCCCCGGCTTGCTGGCCCTGGTTGGCATGGAGCCCGGCGATACCGAAGCGATGATCCGGCGCATGGCCGAGCGCCTGCTCGGCTACCGGGTGTTCGCCGACGCGGCCGGGCGCATGAATCGCTCCCTGGCCGACACTGCCGGCGGCCTGCTGTTGGTCAGCCAGTTCACCCTGGCCGCGGACACGGGTTCGGGCATGCGCCCCAGCTTCACCACCGCGGCACCGCCGGCCGAGGCTGAACGCGGGTTCAACCAACTGGTGACCATCTGTCGCGAAAAACACGTAAGCAGGGTGGAAACAGGACGTTTCGGTGCCCATATGGTCGTCAGCCTGGTCAACGACGGCCCGGTCACCTTCCTGCTCAGGCCCTGACCCGCGCGTTCCCCGGATCAGCCTGACTGGCACAGCGTCCCCTCGCCTCATCCCGGCAGACGGGGTGGCACGCTGGTATAATGCTAGGTTCTCTCAATCCTTCCCAGCCGGTGGCGCGAGCACTCATGGCCAACGAACGTCCTGCCCAGCAATCCGATATCAAGCAACTGATCAGCAAGGGCCTGGAACAGGGCTATCTGACGTACGCAGAGGTCAATGACCACCTGCCCGACGACCTGGTCGACCCGGAGCAGATCGAAGACATCATCGGCATGATCAACGGCATGGGCATCGATGTCCATGAAGTGGCGCCCGATGCCGAAACCCTGCTGCTCAACGACGGCAATACCGGTAACCGCGAAGTCGACGACACCGCGGCCGAAGAAGCCGCCGCTGCGCTGACCGCACTCGACACCGAAGGTGGTCGCACCACCGACCCGGTGCGCATGTACATGCGCGAAATGGGCACGGTCGAGCTGCTGACCCGCGAAGGCGAAATCGCCATTGCCAAGCGCATCGAGGAAGGCCTGGGCCAGGTCCAGGCCGCCCTGGGCACCTTCCCGGCGTCGATCGAGCACCTGCTCGGCGACTACGAACTGCACAAGGAAGGCAAGAAGCGCCTGGCCGAGGTCGTGGTCGGCTTCAACGACCTGATCGAAGAAGCCGACGCCGCTGCCGAACTGGCCGCGGCCGCCGAAGCCGAGAGCGACGGCGAGACCGAAGACGAGGATGAGGCCGACGACGTCGCCGACGCCGACGAGGACACCGGCCCGGTGGGCCCGGACCCAGTCGAAGTGGCCACGCGCATGGAGAACCTGGCCAACGAACTGGCCAAGTTCAAGAAGGCCCACGCCAAGTACGGCGCCGAGCACAAGAACGTCACCAAGCTGCGCGAAGACGTGGCTGCGATCTTCGTCACCCTGAAGCTGCCGCTGCCGCTGACCGACGTGCTGGTGAAGCAGCTACGCGACGTGCAGAACAGCATCAAGGACCACGAGCGCCGCGTGCTGCACCTGGCCACCAACGTGGCGAAGATGCCGCGCAAGGACTTCATCCGTTCCTGGGAAGGCAACCAGACCAACCTGGAGTGGGTGGAAGACGCGCTCAAGCGCAAGCAGAAGTGGTCTTCGGCCCTGCGCGACGTCAAGGACCAGATCATCGCCGAGCAGCAGGCCACTCTCGACCTGGAGAAGGCGCAGTACCTGACCCTGGGCGAGATCAAGGAAATCAGCCGCGCCATGGCCTATGGCGAGGCCAAGGCCCGCAAGGCCAAGAAGGAAATGGTGGAGGCCAACCTGCGCCTGGTGATCTCCATCGCCAAGAAGTACACCAACCGCGGCCTGCAGTTCCTCGACCTGATCCAGGAAGGCAACATCGGCCTGATGAAGGCCGTGGACAAGTTCGAATACCGCCGCGGCTACAAGTTCTCGACCTATGCCACCTGGTGGATTCGCCAGGCGATCACCCGTTCGATCGCCGACCAGGCCCGCACCATTCGTATTCCGGTGCACATGATCGAGACGATCAACAAGCTCAACCGCATTTCCCGCCAGATGCTCCAGCAGTTCGGCCGCGAGGCCACGCCGGAGGAGCTGGCCAAGGAAATGGACATGCCCGAGGACAAGATCCGCAAGGTCATGAAGATCGCCAAGGAGCCCATCTCCATGGAGACCCCGATCGGCGACGACGAAGACTCCCACCTGGGCGACTTCATCGAGGACACCAACGTGGAGTCCCCGATCGACAACACCACCAACATCAATCTCTCCGAGACGGTGCGGGACGTGTTGGCCGGCCTGACCCCGAGGGAAGCCAAGGTGCTGCGCATGCGGTTCGGTATCGATATGAACACCGACCACACCCTTGAGGAAGTGGGCAAGCAGTTCGACGTGACGCGCGAGCGGATCCGCCAGATAGAAGCCAAGGCGCTGCGTAAGCTGCGGCATCCTAGTCGGTCGGAGCAGTTGCGCTCGTTCCTGGACATCGATTGATTCCGGGCGACTTGCTGGAAGATTGAAACGAGAGAAGCCCCGCGGAAGCGGGGCTTCTTTTTTGGGCGCGAGATGAGGTGGTGATGCGGATGCTTCGTGGTCGGTGAGTTTGGGGCGCGGGAGACGGTAAACTTGGCGGGCTGCGGTGCAAGGCCGCTGTGTGTCGCGGGCCTATAGCTCAACGGTTAGAGCAGGGGACTCATAATCCCTTGGTTCCAGGTTCGAATCCTGGTGGGCCCACCAAATCAGACTTCCGAGCAGGCCAGCGACATCCAGTGGGCTAATGCGAATTCCAAAAAACAAGCCGTTCGATGGCTGATGGCGTCTGACCGGGTCCGGCGAGTATCCGACGATTGATCAGTCCTGGCGTCGCAATTGGGCCAACATAATTCCGTTCGATCAGCCAACGAGATCCGCAAGTTCATCTATACGACGAATGCAATTGAGTCGGTCAACATGAGCTTGCGTCGGGCCATGCGGTATCGAGGCACGTTTCAGAACGACGACGCCCTTTTTAAAGTTCTCTATTTGTCGTTGCGCAATATCAGCAAACGATGGGCACAGCCAGTCCGAAATTGGCACAACGCCCTGGGCCGCTTTGCGATTCAGTTCGAGAATCGAATCAGATAAGTGCGAACGAATTATTCTGGGCAGGTGCTCAATTCGTCGGCCGCCTATCGCCAAAAATGCCCGCACGCGAACGAGGGCAGGCAGTCAATTGCCAAATCCCCAGGAAGCGGTCCGGTCGAATGAAGCGCTAGGTGGCGTCAGGAGATTGGCTAACAGCGCGATCAATCAGAGCGTTCGTCTCGCTATGCAACAACTCCATGATGTCGCGAACTGAGTCGATCGCGCGATCAACGTAGGTCTCATCAATCACAACCTCTGATCCACTCAAGTAGACCCCATGTATTTTGCCGAGTGCTGAGACTTGTTCTTGTGTTAGCAGAAGCACATCTCCGCCGTGATGCACCAGGGCATTGCGTACAGCCAAAAGGTCCTTGATTGGGCGCCACAAGTCAGCTGGAATCTCGAAACCTGCGTATCTTTCCAGGAAGATTCTACGAGCGCTCCAAGGATCGCCTTTGAGATCGGAAGGCCTAAAAATTGCTTGCTCCCCCAAGACATGGCTAAGCCTATCGCACTCACGTTTCATGGCTCCCTCAAGGAGAGAAGCAACAAAAATGACATGCGACGAGCGCATTCGCTTGCGGTAATAGTCCGTCGCGAGAATGCCAGAGTCATTGATATCTTTAGAGCCTAGTGCCACCTGTTGCTGCACGTAGCGTTGCTCTTCCCCATCCATCAACGCCCAAGTGCCTTCAGTCTCGGCCTTGAACCATCGAAACAGATCGAGCTCGTAAGTCTCAAGCGAATGACTGTTCTTTAGCCCAGCAAGAAAGTGCTGACGCATTGCAAGCTTGAGATAGTCGGGTACCGGTCCGAGGGGCATGGTCGTCAAATGTGCGGTCGTGAGCGAGTTTTCGCGGACGGAACAATCGGTGCGGCAGGGGCGCTAAATTACTGCTCCATCGCTCCGAGCGAAAATGGAGCCCATGTGTCAGCAGGCAGATCGCGCTCCTTTCCTAGTGGCGATATCGATTTATGCGGAAGGAATTGAGCGCCACGCGACGAGAACACATGGAATTGGACCAGCAAGCTCTCTGCCCGGTCAGCGACATTTTCGAAGAGTACATTTGGGATGCCAATCCTGAGTAGTTTAACTTGTCCCGGCTTTAGCACTACCGGCACGTCAGGCGTCGAAATCTCGGGAATTAAGGCTGGGCCTCTCGATGTCGAGGGACACCTCGCGTATGAGCAGCTCCAGCGTTCCAGTGTTGGACAATGCGAAATCAAACATGCAGTCGTCCAAGGAGCCTGGTTCTGGAGTTGAAACAGCAGCAATGCATCCAATGAGAGAGGACCTCTTTCGCAAGAACGTCAAATAAAGAGTGGCAATCGAAACCGGCAGAGCTAGCGAAGCCAAAATTGTCGCCGCGATGTCGCCATTGTCCATGCGTATCGAAGTCCTGAATTGAGCCGAGCCATGAACATTTCTTGGCTTGAATTAGTCGTGATCCCCCAACCAAAATCAATCATGATGTCGATGGCAACTTTGTAAGCAGCCAAATTATCCCCCAAATCTCATCTTTCTCTTCGCTCCCCCTCGCAAACTAGCGCGACTGGGACACCGTCGCTGTTGATGATGGGAGCACCGCTACATCCTTTGAAATCCTTATGGCCTGGATGCTTAAACGTTAGTTTGAAGACGATGTGGTCGCCACTGAACCGAAGGAACGATAGCCCTTCATAAAGTCGGATCTCGCCGGAGAGGTACGTTTGGCCAAAGTGCTCCTCTTGGGCTGAAAGGACCATGCCACAGAAGCCGAATCTATCTTTAGGGTCGGGCATCTCGGTGAGGCTCACCGAGTGGACCGGAATCGGAGCTTCGGCCCCTCCTTGGTTGGAACTTCGACCTCTTGTCTGTACGCAACGGGGCCTTGCGGCAACTCAACGTACGAGAAATCGACATCCTTCAGCTTCGGTGACGAAAGCGTCGCCTTCGCGAGAAAGTAAATGGCGCCTAGCTGGCGTAGCTGGGTGCCCTTTTGGGGCACATAACGGAGCTGTAGCGCCCAGTTCCATTGATCTCCAGTCGCATGGGAAACGGTGAGCAAAAAGCGCTTGCCGCGATAGTCCACAAGGCAGGCTGAAGCAACTCCATTGGGTAAGGAGTCTTCGCCCAAGCGAACAAGTGGTGCGCTCGATAGGAACAGGCTCATTTGACCAGGGGTGCTCATTGGAAACGAATTCTGCAAACATGATCTGGATGAGGGCTCCGCGGCGGCTTCTCCATCAATGCGCCTATCGCGCTGCTCCCGTCCTCTCACGCAAGCTCCCATGGAAGGTCGCGCCTTCCATGCACTGCCTTAAGCTTGCCAGTCTTGCGAAGTACGGTCGCGGCCCAACGGGCGTCGTATTGCCACGTGTATAGCAACGTTCCCGAGCCCCTAAGGTCTGACTCGTAGTTGTGCCAGATGTACTTCGCGACGTCGCTAGGCCAAGCCTTGCCTCCTAGCGATCGAAGGGCAACCAGCACCCACTCCTTCATATCCTCCCGAGTCGCCATCAGCCGTCCTCACAGATCACTTTAATCGCCAAGATGCAACGTGGTTCAAGTCAGTTCTGCGAAGTGGTCGGCGAACGCGCTGAACGGAACGCAGGCGTTTTCCCATCGGCCACTGCCGTGGTCTGTTGGCACGTGCGCAGCCACGCTCTCCAGGTCCAAAACGGCCAATCGAGGAGCCGCAAAACTTAGGTCCCACAGGTGCATACGAAAGTGCAAGAACGACGCAGCTGATTCCCACTCGTTACGCGTCAGGTAAAACGATCCCCGGAGCCCAAGTCGACTAGCCTTGACCTCGATGCAGACCGGCGCGCGATTCTCTGCGGTGAGACTGGACAGCACGTCGTATCCGTCTTCGTTGCTGTCTAAGGCAACCCATCGCGGGGTGCGCCCGGTTCGCGTCACCTCAAATCCAAGAGTCAAGCGTTCTCCGGCGCGACCGATTTCGTTCAGTCGAACGTCGTAAAGGCCGCGCGCACGTGCAGCGAGAGAGTCCCAGAAGGCTACTACTTCGGGGGTAGACGCATGTGCTAGACCGGCTTCCTGACAAATCTGAGCGATTTCAGGGGGCGCGTACTGTAGTACTCGACGCCGGCCAAACCTGGCGTTCTGAACCCAAGGAGGGTCGGTGGCCGCAACGAGATCCACCAATGCTTCGCGAAGGCGCTCTTCGGTGCGTGGCATGGTGCTGACCGCCAGCCCGCGCAAAGTGGGAGCGAGCAACCCTACGTCGTTGACCTCGGTCCACCCCAACAACACTGAGCAATCCGTTACCCTCTTTGCACTGACCACGCCGAGCTTGCCGAGCGTCCGAGCGGCGGTCACCGGCATAGGCGTCTCGCCAAGCAAGCGGAGAAGCTCGAAGCAGCCGTAGGCTACACCAGGCGAGAGCGACTCACTCACTGGGTGCCCCGCTCAAATCGCGAAGAAGCGCCTGTACGTCGTCGGCGTCCATTCCGCCCCCAGACCAATCGTCATCTTCATCGACAGCTTCGGGATCCATAGGAATAGGATCAATCTGCAGGCTGGTGTCATTGAGGACGGCCGCCATCGCGTCGATCTTGGCTTTGAGGCGCATCTGTACGGTTTCGTCCACGCTTCCGCTGCATTCCACAATCTCAATTGTTGTGGCCTGATCCGGCGGAAGGCCCAAACGATGAATTCGATCCATTGATTGTAGGAAGTGGGCCGCGTTGAATGTCCGATCCAAGTAAAGCGCGTGGTGGCAGACGGTGTGGAGGCTCACGCCTTCGCTAGCCGCAGCAGGGTTGGCCACCATCACTCGGACATTCTCATCGTCGTGAAACAGCTTGATCTTGCCTTCGCGCGTGCCATCGTCGTCTTCATCGCCGGCGTCGACACCGCCATGGATGTACACAGCGCCCAGGTCTTGAAGTGAATCGGCGATGTATTCCACGTTGTGCCGGAACGACGACCAAATCAGCACCTTCTCCCCCTTGCGCGCAAGCTCGCGCGCCCGGTGGAGGAGATAGTTCATCTTGGGGCCCTTGCCTTCCGCCAACACAGCGGACAGCAGTCCAGGCTTGGCGAAATCGATCTCGCGGGACAACAAAGCCGGATGGGACACGAACATCAACAAACGTGTGACCGAACGACCGAGAGATCGAAATGCCTGGCGCCCGCGATCGCTCAAGTAAGCTGTGGCTTGCCGCGCCACTTCGCTCTTCATGTACCGATAGAGCTCCAACTGCAGGGGACTCATCGGCACGGTTTTGCGCAAATGCGTGACAGGGGGCAGGCCTAATTCGCGCTTGTTTGTACGAACATAGATCGGCCGCATCCGTTCCACGACGTTATCGGCATTCGCCGGAATCTCGGGGTACAAAAATGAGAACTGGGGCAAAAGGTCATCGCGAGATTGCGGCATGGGCGTGCCCGACATAACCAACTTGCCCACCGGAAACTGGGACACACTCAGGACGGCCTGAGCTGTCTTCCGCGACGGCCCGGCTTTAATCCTGTGACTCTCATCCAGGAAAACATGAACACGGTGGCGCGCAAGGTGCGGGGTAATGAGATCGCGCGATATGGCGACCTGCTGATACGACATCAGCATGAACGGCGGATCTTCGTTCAATGCTTTCGCGATGTTGCTGCCCCGCAGGCGGACAAATGCATCGCTGGTACTCGGGAAGCACTCCTGCAACTGCTCGTCCCAGGCGGCAAACGCGTTCTTGGGCGCAATGACTAGCAAGCGGTCGCCGGGCTGCCGCCTGTAGGCAAAAGTGGCCAAAGCTTCGGTGGTTTTGCCCGCTCCAGGCACTGAGAACGTTGCGCCGGCCGGCAGCGCTGCCAGTACTCGCACATTTCGGACTTGGTGTGATTTGAGGGTGCGCCCAAATCCAGCGGCCTGGAGTCGAGCCAGTAGGCCCTGCTCGTCCACCTGCTGGCCAGCAATGGCGTCCTTGTAGAAATTTGTGTTTCGGGCGGACTGGCGAAGCAGTTCGGCCGCCGGTGCATCGATCAGAAAGTCTTGATCAGCCCGCATTTGAAAGGACTGCATTAGTTGGCCAACTTGAGCCCGCAACCCAACGAAACTCCACCAGGGCAAGCTGACCGCGTTCCCCCCCTCTCCCTGCGAATCCGCGGAGGCGGTCGCGAACAGCGCTCGAGCCAACGGCAGCCAAGCCCGATCTACATCGGCGTCATCCCATGAGATGACTGCACGTTGATCAGCCGCGCGATATCCGATCCTAAGCATTCCGGACCGCCAACCAATTGCGGATAATTTGGAGCGCCGCCTCGATGCTCTTAATCTGCTCTTCGGCGCCAGTGGTCGTAGAGTCGTCCCTCATTCCATCGGACACCGCTGCTTGGAGCTTGGTGTTTGCATCGGTCAGCTGTTTGAGAAGGTACCCCGCGTTATTGCGTTCCTTCTGAAGCTCGTTCTCGGTTTCGATAACGTCGACAACGAGCTCGCGAACCTTGTCTGAGTTTTCGGGCTTCACAATCTCAGCGGCCAGTGCAAATGACACGTCTGGCACGGACCCCGGCACGTCTCCACCGAACAACTCTTGCGTCAGCGGATCGGGTGTTGTTGGGGAAACGGGGAACGCAGCGGCCAGTTTGGTCTTAACCTTGGCCAAATGCTCCTGAATCTTTGGGATGGCGCTATACAACCGCTCGCCGGCCTTGCCGGGCTGGTCAATCAACGTAAACGCCGTATTCTTCAACAGCGTCTGCTCGCCCACCGACGTGCTCTTGCGCGCGGCCTTGTAGAGCTGCTTGAACGCTTCTTCGGCGGCTTGAACGTCGGACCATTGGTGTTGGCGACCACGGCTTTTGAGATAGGCATCAGCCATTTCCAACATCGAGCGCGCCTGCTCGACTTCGGCCTTTGTCATGCCATACAAATCGGCCAACTCGGGATCAGTAAAGCCATGCAGCTTCTGCCGGTGCTGCATCATGATGGCCCGCGCTTCCCAGCTATATCCGGCGCGAATGTCCTTCTTGATCTGGAGATTGGCCTCAATCTTGTCAATTTCCTTGTCATCGCAGTGGGGCAGCACCACGACATCAATGTGCGAGAAGTGCGGATAGTCGCCGGGTTCGTTGTAGTACAAGCTCCGCCAGCAAGACAAGCGCCGGTTTCCGTTCACCACGAAGCCGTTCTCATCGAGGATGATCGGCTCCACCTGCTTATTGGTCTTGTCCTTAAAGAACGCGAGTAGACCGGCTTCTTTTACGAGCTTCAGCAGCAGCTCGTGCTGCGTCTCCTGAACTACGTCCAGTTCGGGATCCGATTCGAAGTAGGTGCTTTCCTGGCCCGAGTGATCTGCCAGCCACTGCTCTTGAAGCGAAGCGGTGCGGCCATTGGCAAGCCGATACTTGGGCAGCTCGATCGGAACCTTAAATTTGACGAGTTCCATCTTCTCGCCCTTGACCTCCATCGCAAACGTGGCGGCCGGAACAGCAGGCTTCGACGAAGCGAGCTCCTTGAGTCGCATTTCAAACGGAAAGCCAAAGCATCGGTTCTTCATACGGCCTCAGGATTAGTCAATAGCCAGCACAATTAGCGGCATGTGGATTACGGCGCGGAAAATTTCCAATTCGCTTTGCAATCGGTTTGCGTGGGCAATGTTATCTCCCAGGCACTTGGCTGCAGCGCGCGTAGGCACAACCATCACCCCCGCCTTGATTGCCTTGTTGAGGAACATCTGTTGCAGCTTTAGCAGGTCGGCATACAAGCGAGCCATATTTCCTGTTTGAAGGCACAGACCGATACTGTTCTTGGAGCTGGTGATCGTGATCTTAGAGTCCCGAGCAAGTTTCACCTTGCCCGACCAGCCGTGCTTCACCAGCCCGGCCACAATGGTGCTTCCTATCTCGCGCGCCTTGCCGCGCGCGGGAGTGATGGAGCAGGAATGAATTGCGCGCTCGATCTCATGGCGCGACGCTGTTGGCACCGCGGCCAATCCGCCGCAGTGGTCATAGACAGTGAAGTTCACGCGGCTTCGGCCTCTTCATCCTCAGACAGCACGACCTGCGACAATTTGCTCTTGGTGTGGTCATAGAGTTCTTTGTCGTGCGGACGGTACTTTGCGGTGCCAGCTAACGCCGCGTCGATTCGCTCCTTGGCTTGTCTCGCGTAGTTCGCAATCAGCTCGCATCCCAGAAAATTACGACCGTGCAACGCGGCGGCAACGCCAGAGGATCCCACGCCAGCAAACGGATCGAAGACCAGCTGACCGGGCTTTGTCATGGACAGGACAAGCCGCTCAATCAAGCCCACCGGGAACTGGCACGGGTGATCGGTCTTTTCGATATGGTTGGCTTTGACGTTCGGAATTCCCCATACATCCTCGGGATTTTTCCCCAACGGATTGCCAGAAAGCTTGCCCCTCTTCGGGCCCTTGAAATGACGCTTGCCCGGATACTTGGCGGGAATGCGCACAGCGTCTAGGTCAAACTGATAGTCATCGGATTTCGAGTACCACATGATCACTTCGTAGCGCCCAGAGAACCGGCGCTTGTTGTGCAAGCCGTGCCCAAAGTGCCAAATAATGCGGTTGCGCAACTTAAGGCCGTGCTTCTTGAAGATGTAAGCCATTTCGATATCGAGCGGCACAATCATCCCGTTATCGACGAAGTTCCCCACTTGCCAGCAGATTGAGCCAGTCTCTTTCAAGCGCGGAATGATCAAATCGAGGATTCGCTCCTGCCATTTGAGGTAGTCCTCCAGCGCGCCTTTCTTTTCGTAAGACTTGCCAATATTGTAGGGCGGCGACGAGACAACGAGATCGAAAATGGGTTGAGCTGGGAGGGCAGAGAGCAGAGCTTCTGCATCGCCATGCCAAATCGCGTGATCCAGGTCGGCAACGGTCTTGAGCGCCTCCTTGGCCTTGACGACATGGGCAGTGGGTGCAGCTGGAAGAGCATTACGCTTCGGGCTCATGACGGCTCTATTAATTGCATTTCAATTCCGGGGCCTGATCTTCCAACAGTCCGAGAGAAAGGTCCAGGCCGATGCCTGATCGCCGTTGGGGGCGGGCAGGGAAGCATTGGTCCCTGGATGTTCCACCAATCCCGACGAAAGATCTAGGCCCGGCGCCGACGGACCCCAAGCGGGCAGTGGCGGCAGCCTCCGACTAGATGACACCGGCGGTTCTCACCGTATGAGAGGTTCAGCGTGGCCCAACAACGAAAGCGCGCGCCTCGCCCTGAAGTTGTCCACGAACAATAGAGGCTAGCCGGCCTCTGACGGGAGGCAACTCTGGGGGCAACTTGGCTGACGCTGGAGCCGAAACCTCAGCCGGAGCAATGCGTGGTGGATAGTATTTGGTAGGTGGTGGGCCCACCAGACTCCTCTGGTGGAAGATTGTCTTGAAAGCATAAGTTAGCTGGAACGGACAACTTATGACGACAGCCTTGTGCCGCGCGTCCGAATGGCTACTGGCAGCCCTTGCGCGCAGACAGAGATTCGCTGACCACACTCAATTCTGGGCGGGGCGAAGGCACGTCCAAGCTGCAGGCGCCAGGCACCAGGCACCAGGCACCAGGCACCAGGCACTTGGACCTCCGGACCCATCAACAGTGTTTGGACCGACAAGAAACTAGAAACACCCAACCCTACTGGCTGCGCTTCCGGGAGAGACAGTGTCTGCAATAACTAACCTCAAGCGGCTAGCTCTTGGACTTGCACTGGCGCCTTTGGTGCCAGGTGTGCTCATGCTGGCCTTGTCTATGCTCGGGAATCCCAGCGAGGGGATATGGGCACTGAAACTGACTGCGATGATCGCTTATCCCGCAATGCTCATTATTGGCCTGCCCTTACACTTACTTTTTCGGCGCACAGGCTGGACAAGCGTGTGGCCATATCTCGTCACTGGCGCGATTGCGGGCGCGGCCGTAGCTTACTGTGTATTCCCGACGCTACAAGCTGCTGCCAGTGGCGCGACGACATCCTCGTCTATCGCCATCGCAGTCATTTGTGCGTTCTTCGGTATGATCACAGCTGCTACGTTTTGGCTAATCGTGCGTCCGAATATCGGAATCAGAACGGCCGGAGGTAATTAATCGGAAAAGGCTGCGGCGGAGGAAGTCGATTATTCGTCGTATAGCGCACAAAACCCACATCGCTGCAGGCCTTGTTGTTTGCGGTGCTGTGGTGTGAGGCTACCGGTGCGCGGCGATGACCGAATCCAGCGCCTGCGAGATGGCCCCCTGCATGGGCGAGGCTTCGATATGCTGTAGCTGCATCGAAATCGGGCCGCGGCCCTGGCTTGCCGGCGGCGCGCTTTGCGCTTGATGTCCCAAGCAGTTCTTCGACGGTGACCCCGAGTTGGGTAACAAGGTTCGAGAGCGCGCCGGCCAGCGGGCGAGCACGGTTTGCTTCGTAAGTTTGTGAAAAGTTATTGGAGAAATTGAGCAAGGAGAAGACGACTTTTCCCAAGCCGAAGATCCCGTCCACTGTGCCGCCCTCTTCCCCTCGCTCCCCACTTCCTTTGCCACCATCGCCAGTGCCTCAGCCAGCACCACCGCCGCCTCTTCGAATTCCTTGATATGGCCGACACGACACCAAAGCTGGGGATGCTTCAACAAGCCTATTCCAAAGGGGAGTTCGCCAGGGCCAAAGTGTTGATGGATGAACTCATTGCTTTCGATCCGACGTCTCCCCAAGGTCTTTGCGCGCTTTACCTGCGCGCAAGGGCCAATGAGGATGGCAGGTTTGGCGGCAAGGATCCCGCCAAGGCCTTGATGGATTATCAAGTGCTCATCGAGCATGCAGATCTGTTCGGGAGTGACGGCATGCTCGGCTATGCACGCGTGCTAGTTGACCGGGACCCGAAGGCCAACAGGAAGGAAGCGGCCGGGCTCCTCACGCAAGCGATCGAGATGGACGCCAACACCGAGGCGATGATGGTGCTGGGTAAGCTTTACGAATTCGGATTTGATGATCCGGTTGCCGCCGGTCGGTGGTATCTCAAGGCCTATCGACGGGGTTTGCCTTGGGGGCTTCGATTCTACGCAAGGATGCAGGCGCGCCAGGGACATCGTCTGCGGGCACTGGCCTGCCACGCTGTTGCAACACTGACCAGCCCATTGTTTGTGTTGATCCATGGGGTTCGATCTCCTTTCAAATAAGGAGTCTCGAAACTGTATCTCGATGCGTGTGCGTTGGGACACCAAAGATTCCCGTTACTGCTCATCCGGGCTCGAGCACACCCGCAACGAAGGTTGCGTAGAGCGACCAGCGGAAAAAGGCTTTTTCGACTGTGGAAGCTGACGGTCGTTACGTGTTGCAAGCCGCCAAAGAGGTTGGCGGGCCGCCACAGCCGGGAGCCCAGCCCCAGGCGATCACTACGGCTCGGCCTCATTGATCGTCGCCTCAATCCGATGCCCATCCGGATCCATCAAGAATGCCGCGTAATAGTCCGCCCCTTATTCCGCACGAACCCAGGCCCTGGCCCCTCAGCCTCCTCGCGAAGCCTCAAGCGAAGCAATCTTGATCGTCTATAAGTCCAAAGCCGATCGCGGTGTCATCCTCGAATACATGAGGAAACCGGCGCGCGCCCAGCGCAGCGTCGTAGAACTTCCGCGCAAGATCGAGATCGCCGAGGGAGATGTGATGAGGCACGATCGAGTTCTAAGAAGTGGCGTGCCGTTTTCGGCGCGCTTCCAATCTCCCGCTACTCTCCTCCCCGTCGTCTCAGCCGCAGAGACAGCATCACGCTACGGTCGTTCAATGACTTCTTCGCACGTTGATCCAGACCTCGTTTTTGCCTGGCAGGCCGGACATTCCATCGCCCGCGGTTCGTCGCCACCGGTACATGATCGTGGCGGCATTCGCGTCGATACCGGTTCCGAAAGCGAAGTAAAACTGGGTGTTCCCGCGCCTATGCGATGGCTTGCGTGAGATTGCGAATGGCATCAGTGCGCCACGGCATATCCTGAAGCTATGTGGCTCCGATGAGACGCTACGCGCGGAACTGCCTGATCGCTGGGAACCCCAGCCGGGCAACTATTTCATGATAGCGACGACAGCCTGCGACGACGCGAAGCCGCTGCCGGATGGTTATGAGCTACAGGTCCATCGGTCCGGTGCCATCAGCCGGGTCTGCATCCTTGCGCCCAACGGCGATTTGGCCGCGAACGGATGCGCGGCGGAAACCCCGGACGCCTTTGTCTACGACCGCATTGAAACGGCGCCGGATCATCGGCGGAGGGGACTCGGCCTGGCTGTAATGGCGGCGCTCGGCACTGCGCGGAGATCGCAGGCAGCCCCACAACTGCTAGTCGCAACAGAGGAGGGCCGCGCGCTGTATGCCAGGCTGGGTTGGACGCTGCTCACTCCCGTTGCCGCTGCGGCAATTCCGGCACATTGAGCGTCCCGAGCAGGCCACAGTTACCCTGCGGCGCCACCTGTGCATTGTGCCCCGCAACATAAAATTTCGTGCACCGCGTCTTGCAAAAATTCTCCCCACTCCCTTATGGTGCAATCGATTGCATTGCGGCGAATCCTTATAGTTTCATCCCGGTTGGGAGGCCGGGGGAGGGATGGCTATCCATTCGATCGGACCGGCGCCGGCCCCCACGTTCACCCGACGAGACGCCCTGCGCGCCGCAATAGCCGGCAGCGTCGGCCTCGCCCTGGGCACTACCTCCCCAATAGCGATGTCGGCCACGCCCCCTGCGCCGCAACTCAAAGGCAACCTCAAACACTCCGTCGCCCGCTGGACCTTCCCCCAGCTTTCCGTCGCCCAGCTCTGCCAGACAGTTAAGAACATCGGCTTCTCAGCCATAGACCTGGTCGGCCCCTCAGACTGGCCAACCCTGAAGTCCCACGGCGTCCACAGCTCAATGTGCAACGGCGCCGAGCTGGGCCTGACCAAAGGCTTCGCCGGCCCCGAATTCCACGATGAACTCGTCGAGCGCTACACCCGCCACATCGACCTGGTCGCCGATGCCGGCTACCGCAATCTCATCTGCTTTTCCGGCAATCGCAATGGTATGGACCCGCAGGTCGGCCTGACCAATGCCGAGGCAGGAATCAAGCGCATCCTCGCCCACGCCGAGAAGCGCAACGTAATGCTGGTGATGGAGCTGCTGAACTCAAAGGTCGATCATCCCGACTATCTTTGCGACCACTCGGCCTGGGGCGTGGAGCTGTGCCAGCGCATCGGCTCGGAGAACTTCGGCCTGCTTTACGACATCTATCACATGCAGATCATGGAGGGCGACGTCATCGCCACCATCGGCAAGCATCATGCGTTCTTCAAGCATTACCACACGGCCGGGGTGCCTGGCCGGCATGAGATCGGGGACGATCAGGAGCTTCACTATCCCGCCATTTGTCGCGCGCTCCGCGACACCGGTTTCGATGGTTATCTGGCGCAGGAGTTCATGCCTGCGGCGCCGGATCCCGTCGGTTCGCTGCGCGAGGCGATCCGCCTCTGCGATGTCTGAAACGATATCCACCCAGGTGAAGTAGAACCCATGGCAGACAATCACTACGACGCCATCGTCGTTGGCTCGGGAATCAGTGGCGGCTGGGCGGCGAAGGAGCTGACCGAGAAGGGCCTCAAGGTCTTGATGCTGGAACGCGGCCGCAACATCGAGCACGTCAAGGATTACGTCAATGCCATGAAGGAGGCCTGGGATTTCCCGCATCACAACCAGCCCACCCAGGCGATGAAGGCGGCCTATCCGGTGCTGATGCGCGATTACGGCCTGGTGGAGAATCTGCAAGGGATGTGGGCCAACGAGCAGGAGTCGCCCTACGTCGAGACCAAGCGTTTCGACTGGTTCCGCGGCTATCACGTGGGCGGCCGCTCGCTGCTGTGGGGTCGGCAGAGTTATCGCCTCTCGAACCTGGATTTCGAGGCCAATCTCAAGGACGGCATCGCCACCGATTGGCCGATCCGTTACGCCGATATCGCGCCCTGGTATGACTACGTGGAGAAGTTCGCCGGCATCGCCGGTACCCGCGAGGGCCTGGACGTGTTGCCGGATGGCGAGTTTCTGCCGCCGATCCCGCTGAACATCGTCGAGAAGGATGTGGCCGCGCGGATCAAGCAGGCCTTTGGCGGCACTCGCCACCTGATCCACTCGCGCACCGCCAACATCACCCAGCCCAAGCCCGAGCAGGGCCGGGTCAATTGCCAGTATCGCAACAAGTGCATCCTCGGCTGTCCGTTTGGTGCGTACTTCTCGACCCAGGCGGCGACGCTGCCGGCAGCGATGAAGACCGGCAACCTGACCTTGCGGCCGTTCTCGATCGTCAAGGAAGTGCTCTACGACAAGGACCGCAAGCGCGCGCGCGGCGTGGAGATCATCGACGCCGAGAACGGGCAGACCTATGAGTACACGGCCAACGTGATCTTCCTCAATGCGTCGTCCTTCAATTCGACCTGGCTGTTGATGAACTCGGCCACCGATGTGTGGGATGGCGGGCTGGGGTCTTCGTCCGGGGAGCTCGGGCACAACGTGATGGATCATCACTTCGGCGCCGGCGCATCCGGGCGGGTCGAGGGCTACGACGACAAGTACTATTTCGGCCGCCGTCCTTGTGGCTTCTATATTCCGCGCTTCCGCAACGTTGCCGCCGACAAACGCAATTACCTGCGCGGCTTCGGCTACCAGGGTGGCGCCAGTCGTTCGGGCTGGTCGCGCGAGGTGGCCGAGTTGAACATCGGTGCTGAGCTGAAGGACGCGCTGACGGTGCCGGGAAATTGGGGCATCGGCATGACCGGTTTCGGCGAGATGCTGCCTGACCATCGCAATACGATCAGCCTGGACCCGGGCCGCAAGGACAAGTGGGGCCTGCCAGTGTTGGCGATGGACGTGGCGCTGCGCGCGAACGAGAAGGCCATGCGCAAGGACATGGCGGCCGATGCCGCCGAGATGCTGGAGGCGGCCGGCGTCAAGGATGTGGAGATGCACGACCACGACTATGCGCCAGGCAAGGGCATCCATGAGATGGGCACCGCGCGCATGGGGCGCGACCGCAAGAACTCGGTGCTCAACCAGCACAACCAGGTCTGGGATGCGCCCAACGTGTACGTCACCGATGGCGCCTGCATGACTTCCAGTGCCTGCGTGAATCCGTCGCTGACCTATATGGCGCTGACGGCGCGGGCCGCCGACCACGCGGTGCGCGAACTCAAGGCGGGGAACCTGTGATGGAACGTCGCGAACTCTTGAAGATGATTGCCGCGGCCACCGGTGCGGCCATGGTGGGCCTGCCGGCCCTGGTGTACGGGCAGGCGCCGGCCGTGGGCACCACGCACGCCTTCTCCGCGGACGATGTGGCCAGGCTGGACGAGATCGCCGAGACGATCCTCCCGCGCACCCGCACGCCAGGCGCCAAGGACGCCGGGGCAGGTGCGTTCATGGCGCAATTCGTCAGCGATTGCTACACCGCCAAGGAGCAGGCGACGTTCCGCGCCGGCTTGGCCGACTTGGACAAACGCGCTGGCGGGCAATTCGCGGCGCTGACGCCGCAGGCGCGTACCGATCTGCTGCGCAAGGTGGATGCCGAAGCGAAGCAGCATGCGGCTGTACACGGTGGCAACGGCGTGACCGATACCGGCGCGGCCGAGGTGCCGACGGTCATGCCGCACTACTTCACGATGCTCAAGCAGTTGACCATCTTTAGTTTCTTCTCCTCGAAGGTCGGTGCGACCGAGGTGCTGCGCTATGTCGCCGTGCCGGGTCGCTACGACGGCGACGTGGCCTACGCGCCGGGCACGCCGGCCTGGGCGACCGGCTGATGGACCATGACGATTCGGCCAAGTGCCACTTCCTTGGGAACACCATGACGAAATCGATGTTGATGGCGGCCTGCTTGCTGGCCATGTCCCCTGCGTTCGGGCAGTCCAGCGGTGACACCTCGCGCGACCCGGCGAAGACCGAAGTGTGGAAGCCGGTCCCCGCTACCGTGGCCACGCCCACGGGCAAAGCGCCTTCCGACGCCATCGTGTTGTTCGATGGCAAGGATCTCTCGGCCTGGGAGTCGGAACAGGGCGGGGCGGTGCCGTGGCTTGTCGCCAACGGCGCGCTGACGGTGGTGCCGGGCAGCAAGGGCATCCGCACCAAACAGAAGTTTTGCGATATGCAACTGCACGTGGAGTGGCGCACACCCACCGAGACCAAGGGCTTGGAGGGACAGCAACGTGGGAACAGCGGCATATTCCTGCAGGAGCGCTACGAATTGCAGGTGCTCGATAGCTACAACAACCCGACCTATGCCAACGGCCAGGCGGCGTCGATCTACAAGCAGGCCATTCCGCTGGTGAACGCCTCGCGTGCGCCGGGCGAGTGGCAGGCGTACGACATCATCTGGAAGGCGCCACGCTTCTCGCCGGGCGGCGGGCTCAGGTCGCCGGCACGCATCACCGTGCTGCACAACGGGGTGCTGGTGCAGAACGATACGGTGCTATCGGGCAAGACCGAGTACATCGGTGCGCCTTCGTACGCGCCGCACGAGTGCGCACCCCTCTACCTGCAGGAACACGATTCGAAAGTCAGTTACCGCAACCTCTGGGTGCGCGAGCTGTAGCTCGCGCACCGGCGCCCTACTGCGCCAGGAACGCGGCGAGGTCGTTGACCTCTTGCTCGGTGAGCTGGGAAAAGGGCGGCATCAGGCCACCGCCCTGCTTGATCTTGTCCTTGATCTGCGGCGGTTGCAGCCGTTTGCCGACGTCGGTGAGCGCAGGGAACGTACCGGGCACGCCGGCACGGTTGGCGCCATGGCAAGCCACGCAATGGGTGGCGTAGAGCGTGGCGCCGGCGGCAGGGTCGTCCTTGGCCGATGCCGTGGCCGCAAGCGTCATACCTAGAACAAGCAGGTGCGCTATCAGGATCGCTTTCAAGACGTGGACTCCTTCGCGGGCTAGCGATGTGCGCTGGCGGGCAGGTGTTGACGCAGGTAATCGGCGCCGGTCCGGATGGCCAGCGCCGGATCGCGCGGCTGGTCGTGTTCGATGATGTACCACTGCACCCCGGCAGCTGCAGCCGCTGGCAGGATGCGCTTCCAGTTCAGTACGCCCTGGCCGACGGCGGCAAAGCCGCCTTCGTCCTTGGCCTGGCCCTTCGGCGCATTGTCCTTGGCGTGTACCGCGAATACGCGGCCCTGGAACTTGCCCAGCATGGCCGCCGGGTCGTGGCCGGCGCGGGCGACCCAGGCGAGGTCCAGCTCGGTCTCCAGCTCGGGGCCGGCGGCGGCGAACAACAGTTCGAGGCCGGTCTTGCCGTTGAAGTCGGCCAGTTCGAAGTCGTGGTTGTGATACGCCAGGTGCATGCCCTGGGCGCGCACCCGCTTCGACATCTCGCCGAGCTCGTGGCCCAGGGCAGTCCAGCCTGCGGCATCGGTCGGGCGCTCCTTCTCGGCCAGGTACGGCACCACCAGGGTGGTGTTGCCAATGGCCCGGTTGAAGGCGATCACGTCGTCGAGGTCATTGCGCAGGTCGGCCAGTTGCACGTGCGAGGAGATGGCCTTGATCGAATACTTGTCCAGCAGCTGCTTCAGCTCGGCCGCCGTGACTTTCTGGGTGCCGACGGTTTCTACCGCACCCACGCCGGCGTCGTGGACAATCTTCAACTGCTGGTCGAGCGTACCGGCGTTGCGCAGCGTGTACATCTGCACCGCGATGGGTTGGTCCGTGCCGCCGCCGTCGCGGGCGAAGGCGGGCAGGGTGGCGAACAACAGCAGCGCGGCGGCCGCGATCTTGCGTGTGGGCGTACTCATCGAGGTGTGCTCCCAGGATTCAACCGATGGGGGTCCAGGCACGGGACCTGGCCGAGGTGATGACGCGATCGACGATCAGCGCCGAGCGCAGGCCGTCTTCGAAGGTGGGCAGGCCTTCCGGCTGCTCGCCGCTGATGGCGCGATAGGTATCGGCCACGAACGCCTCGAAGCAATTGCCGTAGCCTTGCGCGTGCCCGGCCGGGAATATCGCGAGCCGCCGTTGTTCGGCACTGCCGGCGCCGGGTCCGCGCACGAAGATTTCCTCGCGTTGGTCGGGCCGGCCGATCCACAGGCGTTCGCTGTCTTCCTGGTCGAACGCGACGCTGGCATGGGCGCCGTCGATCTCGAACCAGAGGCGATTGCGGCGGCCGGCCGAGACCTGGCTCACCGTCAATGAAGCCAGGGTGCCGACACCCGTCTTGAACATGGCGGCGGCGACGTCCTCGCTCGATACCGGCTGCATCGCTCCGCCAGCGGCCGGCGTGGTGAAGCTCTGCCCGGTAACGGCGCCGCGCTCTGCGATCACTGTCGCGAATGCGGCGCTGACCTCGACAAAGCGCTCGCCGCCGACCCATTCCACCAGGTCGCACCAGTGCGAGCCGATGTCGGCGAATACACGTGAGGCGCCGCCGAGGGCGGGATCTACGCGCCAGTTGTTGCTGGCCGGATCGAGCAGCCAGTCCTGCAGGTAGCTGCCGTGGATCAGGCGCAGTGGTCCCAGTTCGCCCTGGGCGATGCGTGCGCGCGCCTCGCGCACCACCGGATGGTAGCGGTAGACGAAAGGCACGGTGGCGACCAGCCCGGTCGAGGCCGCCAACGTTGCCAGTGCCTGTGCGTCTTCCAGCGTCGTGGCCAGCGGCTTCTCGCAGACCACGTGCTTGCCGGCTTGCAGCGCTGCCTGCGCGATCGCCCGGTGCAGGTGGTTGGGCGTGCACACGTGCACGACCTGCACTTGCGGGTCGCCCAGGGCTTGTTCGATGTCGCGATAGGCGCGCGGAAGATCCCAGGACTGCGCCACCTCGCGTGCGCGCTGCGGTGAAGAGCCAACAACGCCACGCACGACGGCGCCGGCCAGCAGTGCCGCGCGACGGTGTACCGCGCCGATCATGCCGGTGCCGACGATGGCGATTCCAAGCTTGCTCATCGGCGGTTCCTCAGGGGCGTGGAGGCCACGGCGGCTACTGCCGGCCGGTCGCGGAACAGCAACAGGAAGGCGATCAGCACGACCAGCGCCACGCCTGCCGGGAATAGCCAGATGTGCTGCCAGTCGCGCCCCGCTGCCGTGGTGTAGTGCTCGACCACGGCGCCGGAGAGGAAGGTGCCGATCAACATGCCTACGCCGTAAGTAGCCAGAGTGATGAAACCCTGCGCGCTGCTGCGCGCGTCGGGGCCGGCATGGGCATCGGTGTAGATCTGGCCGGTGACGAAGAAGAAGTCGTAGCAGATGCCGTGCAGCACGATGCCGATCACCAGCAAGGCGAAGCCGCCGCCGGCATCGCCGAAGGCGAACATGGCATAGCGCACGACCCAGGCCGCCATGCCCACCGCCAGCATGGTCTTGACGCCCAAGCGCACGAACAGGAATGGCATGGCCAGCATCAGCAGTACTTCGGACACCTGGCCCAAGGATTGCAGGCCGGCGGCGCCGCGCACGCCGAGGTCGTTGAGATAGGGATTGGTGAAGTTGTAGTAGAACGCCAGCGGGATGCAGATCGCGATGGAGGCGAGGAAGAACACCAGGTAGGAGCGTGACTTCAGCAGGCGCAGCGAATCCAGCCCCAGGATCTGCCCGAGCTTGGCGTTGCGCTGTTGCGCCAGCGGCGGCGTGTGCGGAAGGGTGAAGGCATACAGGCCGAGGGCCAACGAGGCCGATGCCGCCATCCGGAACGTCAGTTCGAGCCGGTGTGCCTGCTCCCAGCCCAGCCAGCCGATCAGCACGCCCGCCACGATCCAGCCGATGCTGCCGGCGACCCGCACCGGCGGGAACTGTTTCTCAGGCGACTGCATGTGCCGCATTGCCACGCTGTTGGCCAAGGCCAGCGTCGGCATGAACAGCAGCATGTAGGCCATGACGTAGCCGGAGAAGGCGCCGAAGCTGGTGGCCGTGGACGCCAGCCACATCAGCACCGCGCCGCCCAGGTGAAGTACGCCGAGGATGCGTTGCGCGGCGAAGTAGCGGTCGGCGATCAGGCCCACCAGGAACGGCGCGAGGATGGCGCCGATGGACTGGCTCAGGAAGGCCGTCGCGACCTGGCTGGCACTGGCCTGCAAGGGGCCCTGCACCAGGTAGGTGCCCAGGGTGACGAACCACGCCCCCCAGATGAAGAACTGCAGGAACATCATCGCGCTCAGGCGCGACATGGTGTGCGTCATGGCTTCCCCTCCCAGGGCGGCATGGATTCAAATCCCGAGCATGTGGCGCAGTGATTCCGGGTCGGTGCCGCTGTCGGCAAAATCGTCGAAGGCGCGTTCGGTCACGCGAATGATGTGGTCGCGGATGAAAGCCGCGCCTTCGCGCGCGCCGTCTTCCGGATGCTTGAGGCAGCACTCCCACTCCAGCACTGCCCATCCCGGGAAATCGTACTGGGCGAACTTGGAGAAGATCGCCTTGAAGTCGATCTGGCCATCACCCGGCGAACGGAAGCGGCCCGGCCGATCGATCCAGTCCTGGTAACCGCCGTAGACGCCGCTGCGCGCACTGGCGCGATATTCGGCATCCTTTACATGGAAGATGCCGATGCGCGCGTGATACCGGTCGATGAAGCCCAGGTAGTCCATCTGTTGCAACAGCAGGTGGCTGGGGTCGTACAGGATCTTCGCGCGTGGGTGCTGGTCGACGACATCAAGGAAGCGCTCGAACGTCGCACCGTCATGCAGGTCTTCGCCCGGGTGGATCTCGTAGCACAGGTCCACGCCACAAGCGTCGAAGGTATCCAGAAGCGGGCGCCAGCGGCGGCCCAGCTCGGCGAAGGCGGTATCCACCAGCCCGGGCGGACGCTGCGGCCACGGATAGAAATACGGCCAGGCCAAGGCCCCGGAGAACGTGGCGTGTGCCCTGAGCCCCAGGCGCTGGCTGGCCTTGGCGGCGAACTTCAATTGCTCGACTGCCCAGGCTTGGCGGGCGGCGGGATTGCCGCGCTTGTCCGCCGGCGCGAAGCCGTCGAACAGGTCGTCATAGGCGGGATGGACAGCGACCAGCTGCCCTTGCAGGTGCGTGGACAGTTCGGTGATCTGGATGCCATGGCCGGCGAGCATACCGGCGACATCGTCGCAATACGCCTGGCTCTCCGCGGCCTTGGCGAGATCGAACAAATACGGCGCGCTGGTCGGCACTTGTACGCCAGAATAGCCAAGACTCGCAGCCCACTCGGCTAGGGTGTCCAACCGATCGAATGGAGGCTTGTCGCCAATGAATTGCGCCAGGAATAGCGCTGGACCCTTGAGCGTCTTCAAGCGGATTCGCCCCGATGCAATCGATTGCATTATCCTAGCATGGGGTTCCCGGAAGACCCGTTGTGCACCGCACCGCGGCGCGAAGAACTGAGCCATGGCAACCATTTACGACATCGCCAAGCACGTCGGCGTCTCCGCGGGCACGGTCTCGCGTGCGTTGTCCCGCCCGGAGAAAGTGCAGCCGGCCACGCGTACGCGCATCGAGCAGGCCGCCGCCGCGCTGGGCTATGTCCCCAACACGGTTGCGCGCACCCTCAAGACCCAGCGCAGCAGCAAGATACTGGTCACGGTGCCGGATATCGCCAATCCTTTTTTCGCCCAGATCCTGCAGGGCGCGGAAGAAGCCGCGCAGGCGGTCGGCTACGCCGTGCTGCTGGGTGACACCCAACACCAGCCGGACCGTGAGGAGCGCTATGCGCAGATGCTCCGCCGCAACGAAGCGGACGGGCTGATCGTGCTCGGGCACCGGCTGCCGCCGACGGCGCGCGAGATCGTCAAGCAACTTGGTGCCGCCGCCCCGGTGGTCAATGGTTGCGAGTTCGATCCTGCGCTGGGCATTCCCAGCGTCCACATCGACAACGCCGCCGCTGCCCGCGCGGTGATGGAACACCTGTATGAACTGGGACATGAGCGCATCGCCGTGGTCGGCGGCCCGCCGGACAATCCCCTGCACCAACAGCGGCTGGAGGGGGTCAAGGCGGCTGGCAAGGCGCGCGGCCGGCTGCGTCAGTTGAGTTTCGCGCCGGGTGATTTTTCGGTTGAGTCAGGCTATGCGGCGGCCAAGGAAATATTGAGCCAGGCACCGGCGCCGACCGCGGCGTTCTGCTTCAGCGACCAGATGGCGCTGGGCGTGCTCGCGGCCTGCCGCGACCTGGGCCTGCGCGTGCCGGAAGACTTGTCCGTGGTTGGGTTCGACGACTTGTCTTCATCGAGCTATCTCAGCCCACCGCTGACCACCGTCCGCCAGCCGATGCGCGACATCGGCATTCGCGCCGTCAACCTGTTGCTCGCCATCATCGAGAGCGTGGACGTGCCGCATCAGCAGACCCTGGATTTCAGCTTGATGGTGCGGGGTTCGACGGCTGCGCCAAAGTCACCGTGATTCGCCTGGCGCTACCTTCGGCTAAGCGCCGGCGATGATCTCATCCTCATACTCGGCAAACCGCTCCAACTCAAACGAGTCCAAGCGCAGCCCTTGCGCCGCCGTCGAGAACGCGAGCGTGGCCAATACTCTTTCCGGGTGCCGGGCCCAGGGCGGCAGATAGTGCGGGGCGGCAACCAGACCGGACTCCCGATAAGCCGCCAACGCAATCAAATCTCCCAGCGTCACCCGGCCGCAGAACAACAGCCGCAACGTATCCCCGCGGTTCTCGTGCAGGGCCCGTTTTACGAAGGCCGTTACCAGCAACAAGCCCTCCAGATACGCGCCGTCCTTGGTAAAGCAGATGCGTCCGCGCACATCCCCGCCGCGAAAGATGCGCGCCGCGCTCCGGTAGCTGTCCACGTCCGACTGCCCCGCCTCCAGGAACGCGCGGAACACCTCGATGAAGTCGGCGCCGGACAACCCCTCCTGCAACCGCAACACGCGCAGGGCGAGCCGCCGCAGCCGATTGATATCCATGGCGCCGGTGATGATCTCGGAGAATGTCGCCAGCCCCTCCTGGGTCCGCGTGGTGCGCGGGGCACCCACGCCGAGGCAGCGCAGCCAAGGCTGGCGCTTTCCATTCAACAACGTTGCCGAGTGGATAAACGCCTCGTGCTCGACCAGCTGATCCAGATCCAGTTCCGAGAACATGGCGTCGGCCCGAATGCGGATGACCTTGCTCCCGGCCGCCGCCTTGGACGCAAGCGCTGCATCCAGCACCACCTGCACCGGGTCATCGGTAAAGAACGGATCGATCCGCGCCCGCAGCCGCACGGCAAAGTCAGTCGCATGGATGTCGTAGGGCACCTGTGGCACATACCGCGAGTCGATCAACTGGTCGGTAATGGCCAGCATGCTGTCGGCCGCCTGCAGCGTGGTCGTCTCCTGCGAGCGGTATTTCGTTGAAGGATGGCCGTAGAGCAGCATCGAGCATTCGGTGAACCTGGGCGTGCCGACGCTGGCAAGCATCTCGGCCGCGATGCGGTAGCTCCACGCGGTTTTGTACAGCCAGTCGCCAATGGGATGGCCGCGGTCGAGCTTGCGCATGATCTCGTCCAGCGCCGCCATCGTCGCGGCGTGATCGACCGGCTGCGACGGTGGCGCCGGCATTTCCGGTTTGCCCGCGCGCCAGCTGTCGAGAAAGCGCGCCTCCATCTCCACCGGCCAGGCCAAGGCGCCGAGCACCCGAATCTTGCTGCCGAGCTTGGCGATCCTGGCGTCGAGTTCGAGCAGGGGCCCCAGGGTGGGGTTCGCCATCACGGGATCCATCGAGGATGAATCGGCAACCTGCATGAGACCACCCTCCCGCGAGCTCTCGGGGGCCCAGCCTCGCACCGCCGCAGCCGCGATTCAATAGACCCTTGGCCTCACCCTGTGGCAGTTCGCTGCGGGGCGGGCCGGGCACGGGACTATGCGATCGCCGAAAGCAGGTCCACCTGCCGCTCGACCAGCAGCGGCACGATGCGCCCTGCCACGATCGCCCGGTAGTGCGCCGACTCGCGATGCGCGGCGATGGCTTGCGCATCGCGGTAGCGCTCGATCAGCACCAGGGTGTTCGGCGCTTCCGCACTCTGCAGGATCTCGTAGCCCAGGCAGCCGGGTTCCAGCAGTGTCTGCCGCTGCAGATCGGGCAGCAAGGCCAGCACTTCGGCCAGCGATGCTGCGGCCATCGTCCACCGGGCGATCACGACGATGGGGTTGGGCGTGCGGCTCATGCCACTTTCTCCAGGGCTTGCACCAGGGCCTCGGCCAGCGGGCCGGCGGAGGCCGGGTTCTGGCCTGTGATCAGCCGGCCGTCCACCACTACGTGCGGCTGCCAGTCCGGACCGGCCGAGTAATGTGCGCCTTCGCCGCGCAGCGCGGTCTCAAGGTCGAATGGCACATCGGCGCGGGCATAGCCGTCTTCTTCGGCGGTCGAGAACGAGGTCAGCTGGCGGCCACGCACCAGCGGCGTGCCATCGTCCAGCTGGATGCCCAGCAAGGCAGAAGGGCCATGACATACCGCGGCCACGATCATCCCGGCGTCCCAGGCCCGCTTGAGCAGCGCCTGGACTTCGCTGTTGCCGGTGATATCGACCATTGGGCCAAGCCCGCCGGGGACGAACACCGCGTCGTAGTCGAGCACTTCCACCTCGGACAACCTCCGGCTGCGGGCCATGCGGCGGATGGCCATGCTCTGGCGGAAGGACAGCTGCGCGGCATCGGAGGCGTCGTAGCCATCCTCGGGCGCGGCGCCGCCCAAGGGCGAGGCGTACTCGATGGCGATGCCGGCTTGGTCGAGCACCTGGAAGGGGTGGGCGACTTCGGGGAAGAAATAGCCGGTGGACCGATGCTGGGGCCCAATCTCATTGGCGTTTGTCAGAACAAACAGGACATGCTTGACACTCATGGCGCTCTCCTTGGGTTGTCATGTGCCCGTAGCGGGCTGGTAGACAAACGATAGGAGGGCGGCGCAGGCCACGGTAGACAGCGCCGCCGTTACGCATTGTAAAATGGGATAAGACAAATATCGGGGGTGACATGGCGCTGCTCGACGAACTACGGGCCATGGCGATCTTTGCCACGGTGGTGCGCCGCGGCAGCTTCGCCGCCGCCGCGCGCGAACTTTCGCTGACGCGCGCGGTGGTCAGTCACCACGTCGGCGCACTGGAAGCCCGGCTGGGCGTGCCCTTGGCCCACCGCAGCACGCGCAGTTTCAGCCTGACCCCGGCGGGCGAAGCGTTCCGTGTGCACTGCGAGCGCCTGCTCGACGAGGCGTCCGACGGACTTCGCGGCATGGAGCTGCTGCGCGCCGAACCCCAGGGTGAAGTGCGACTGACCTGCTCGCATCACTTCGGCAACAAACGCATCCTGCCCGCGCTGCTCGCCTTCCGGCGCCGCTATCCATCCATTCGCCTGCACATCGCGATGGGCGATGCGAACGTGGATCTGGTGCAGCAGGGTGTCGATCTTGCAGTCCGTGCCGGGCCATTGCCCGACTCGAACCTGTTCGCACGCCCGCTCGTGCACGAGGCGACGCTGCTATGCGCCTCGCCGGCGTATCTGAAGCGTCATGGCACGCCTACCACGGTCGAAGAACTCAAGCAGCACCGCTGGGTGATCTATCCGCCGAGCCAGCGACACACGCAGATCCAGATCGGCGGTGAGCGGATCGACATTCCGGTGCAGGGCGACATCGTCACCGACAGCGCGGTCTCGCGGCTTGCATTCGTGCTGGCGGGCGAGGGCGTCGCGCGCCTGCCGGCGTACGACGCCACCGCGCCGCTGGCGTCGGGCGAGTTGGTCCGGGTATTGCCACAGGCAGAGACCGCAGCGCTGGACATCTACCTGGTGCATTCGAGAAAGATCGGGCCGAGTGCGAAGCTGCTGCGCGACTTCCTGCTGGAGACTGCGCAGGAGAATGGTGGGTAGTCCCTGCAGCTGATTTCGGGGACCCTTGCCTTCTGGATTACACCCTCACTACCAAGGACGACCCATGACCGACCCGTACAACTCCTCCGCCATCCGCCCGAACACTGCCGCGCTCACCGATGCCATGGTCACCACCGCGCTGGAGCTCCCTGGCTACCGCATCACGCGGAATATCGGTCTGGTGCGCGGCATCACCGTGCGCTCGCGTTCGATCATCGGCAACTTCTTCGGCGGGCTGCAGACCATCCTGGGCGGCAACATCACGATCTACACCGAGCTGTGCGAGCAGGCGCGGCAGGAAACCTATCGCGACATGGTGCAGCACGCGCGGCTGCTGGGCGCCAACGCGATCATTGCGGTGCGCTATGACGCTACCGAATTGATGGCCGGGCTTACCGAGGTGCTGTGCTATGGCACGGCGGTGATGGCCGAGCCGCACAACCGCTGATCCATCATCGCGTTAGCGCGCGCAGGCGATGCATTTCACTGCGGATGCATCGTATGCAAAACGCGAGGCGTCCGCTGTGGATCTCGCGTGCGAGCACACGCTCGTCCACAGTCACGAATATGACGCGCGGAGGCTAAAAGCAGCCACATTCCTTCACGATCGCTACACCGCGCAGCGCACATCCTGCAGTGGTGAACTACGATGCTCCCAACAGTACGAAGATCGCTCCCGCCGAAGGCCGGCTCGGAATCTTGATGCCTGGTCTCGGTGCTGTTGCCACCACGTTCATTGCAGGTGTTCATGCGGTGAAAAAAGGGGTCGCGCTGCCCATCGGTTCGTTGACCCAGATGGGTACCCTGAAGGTCGGTGGGGCGTCGGAAAGCCGCGAGACCTTGATCAAGGATTTCGTTCCGCTTGCCGGCCTGGACGATCTGGTGTTCGGCGGCTGGGACATCTACGGCGAGAATGTGTACGCATCGGCGCGCAACGCGCGCGTGCTCGAGTCCGGGTTGCTGGATGTCATTCGCCCGGAGCTGGAAGCGATTCGCCCGATGAGTGCGGTGTTCGACCCGGACTACGTGGCCAATCTCCAGCCCGAGAACGTCAAGCGCGCAGACAGCAAGATGGCACTCGCGCAGGCCTTGATCGAAGATATGCAGCAGTTCCGCGCGCAGCACGACTGCGCGCGAATGGTGGTGGTGTGGTGCGGTTCGACCGAGAAGTATGTCGAGGCCGGGGAGGTGCACGCCTCACTGGCGGCCTTCGAGCAGGCGCTGCACGACAGCGATCCGGCGATCGCGCCGTCGATGATCTATGCCTATGCGGCAATCTCGCAGGGCATTCCGTTCGTCAATGGCGCGCCCAACCTGACTTGCGATATTCCAGCGCTGATCGAGCTGGCCGAGCGTACAGGGGCACCCATCGGCGGCAAGGACTTCAAGACCGGCCAGACCTTGATGAAGACCATCCTCGCGCCGGGCCTGCAGGCACGTGCACTTGGTGTACGCGGCTGGTTCTCGACCAATATCCTGGGCAATCGCGATGGCCTGGTGCTGGACCATCCGGATAATTTCCGCACCAAGGAAGTGTCCAAGCTCGGTGTGCTCCAGGACATCTTTCGTCCAGACGTCAACCCGGCGCTGTATGGCGACATCTACCACAAGATCCGCATCAACTATTACCCGCCGCACGGCGACAACAAGGAAAGTTGGGACAACATCGATCTGTTCGGCTGGCTGGGATATCCGATGCAGATCAAGATCAACTTTCTTTGCCGCGATTCCATCCTGGCCGCGCCGATCGTGCTGGACCTGGCGTTGTTCGCCGACCTGGCGCGACGCGCGGGAATGTCGGGCATCCAGGATTGGCTGTCGTTCTATTTCAAGTCGCCGCAAAGTCCGGCAGGGCTGAGGCCCGAGCACGACATCTTCAAGCAGCTGGCCACCCTGCAGAACACGCTCCGCCACCTGATGGGCGAAGACCTGCTCGTGCACGTGGGCCTGGACGCGCTCCAGGACCTGGGCGCGTCGCACCGATAACCCCGCAACCTGCTGCCACACCCTGCCCATGATCGAAGCGGTCAAGTTCTGGAACGAGCCCAACAACAAGTCGCATTGGGACATGGAGGTTGATCCGGAATGGCGGATCTATTCGCAGATGGTGGCCACCGCCGCCAGGGCGGTAAAGGCTGAGAACCCGCAGCTGTTGCGAGTGCTGGGTGGCATTTCGCCGATCGATCCCGGTTTTATCCGCCACGTGCAATCGCTGGGCGCGCTCGATGACATTGACGTGGTCGCCGTGCACGGCTTTCCGCTGGACTGGAACCTGTGGTCGATCCACGACTGGCCGGCGAAGGTCGCCGAGATCGAGGCCGCCACGCATCTGCCGGTGTGGGTGACCGAGGCGGGCGTGTCCAGCTTCGGTGCCGAGGAGGTTCAGGATTTCGGCCTGCGCCGCACTGCCGAGCTGTTGCTGGGCCGAGTCGATCGCGTGCACTGGTACAGCCTGTACGACCTGCCGAGCGCATGGGAGGCGACCACCCGCCATCGCGAGGCCGAAGGGTCCTCGTACTACCGCCATTTCCACATGGGCCTGCTGCGCGAAGACGGGACGCCGAAGATCGCGCTGCGACGCTTCTCCGACTACACCCCGGAGATGGGCATCTGCCAGTGGTTCCATTTCGAGGACCATCGGCTCGATGACGCCGTCGCCTGGCTCAAGCGGCTGGGCGTGCGACGCTTGCGTACCGGCTTGAGTTGGGCCGACTACCACCGGCCCGATGCATTGGCCTGGTTCGACCGGATGATGACGGCGCTGGACCCGTTCGACCTGACCGTGACGTTCTGCTTCACCCCCGAGAGCCGCGGAATCCTGCCGCATCACACTAGCGCGCCGCAGGACACCCAGGAGTTTGCCGATTTCTGCGTCGAGATGGTGCGCCGCTACGCGCGCTAGCCATGTCCTCGGAGGCGCGCTGCCGCATTGAGGAATCGCTGTCCGGCATCGACACCGATCCGCTGGCCGCGTGGCTCCAATGCATGCGGCGGGGTGATTGGGCGTCTGCCTGGCCGTGGGTGGATGCGCAGCTGCCGCAGCGCGCCGTGCAGCCGTGCTGGGATTGGCCGCGACACCTGCAGTACGTCTGGACCGGCGCCTCGCTGGCGGACCGGCGGGTGCTGGTGCGCTGCTACCACGGGCTGGGCGACACCCTGCAGTTCATCCGCTACATGCCGTTGCTGAAGGCCATCGCGCGCGAGGTAACTGTCTGGGTGCAGCCGGCGCTGCTCGAACTGCTCCACGGATTCGAAGGCATCGACCGGCTATTGCCATTGCATGACGGCACGCCGGAGGTGGAATACGACGTGGATGTCGAGATCATGGAACTGCCGCACGTGTTTCGTACCACGTTGGCGACCCTGCCGTGTAGGACACCCTACTTGCGTGCAGACCCGCTACCGCTGCCGCGCGGCAACGAGCGGCCCGCGGTCGGCCTGGTCTGGCAGGCCGGCGAGTGGAACCCGTCACGCTCGATTGGTTTCTCGCGCCTGTCCGCCTGGAAAGGGCTGGACGTGGAGTGGTACATCCTGCAGCCAAAGCCGGCAGAGGCGGGATGGGACGGCAGTTTTGGCCACCTGGTCGATGCGTTCGAGATGCCGCGCTATGCGCGCGCGGTGAGCGCCATGGACCTGCTGGTCACCATCGACTCGATGCCCGCGCACCTGGCCGGCGCCCTGGGCGTGCCAACCTGGACGCTGCTGGCGGCCGATGCCGACTGGCGCTGGATGGATGGACGCGAGGACAGTCCCTGGTATCCGGGCATGCGCCTGTACCGCCAGCGTCGTGCAGGAGATTGGGACGAGCTGGTCGAGCGTGTCGGCGCTTCGCTGGCGCAGTTTGCCCGCGGCTGGAAACCCTCCCTCACGTCAGCCGCAGCCAGCTGACCAGCCGGCCCCAACGGCCGCGGTGGTAGGCCAGGGCGCCATAGGCGGTCAGGGCGATGCGCGCCCAGGCGAGATAGAGGCGCGGCAGGTGCAAGCGCTCGGCCAGGCGGAACATGCGGTGGCTGCCTGCGGTGATCGCGGCACGCAGGCGGTAGATGAGCTGGCGCTGCACGTCAGCCGCCGCGGCGTTGGCCTGCACCCGCTTGCGTGGCTGCAGTCGCCGCCGCTCCCGACGGCGTCGCGCCAGCCGGTACGCCAGGCCTTCGCGGCGCTGGCGCAATCCCGCCGCTTGCGTGGCCGCGACGAAGCCGGCGTCCACCGGCTGCAATTGCAGGCGACCGTCAGCAATGCCGCGCGTCAACAGCTCGGCCAACGCGGGCGAACGCACCACCACCACGTTGGTGCCACGCCAGTCGGAGGCATACGGCTCGACCCAGGCATCGCCGAAGGCGATATCGGCAGTCTCGGCCATGACGTCGTCGCAGAAATTGCACGCCGGGTCCATGAAGAAGCCTGCGCCCCAGTCGCCGTCGACCAGATGCCACCAATCGCGATCGCGCAGCTGCCCGTCATCCAGTTGCAGCGTGGCGTTGTACCAACTGGCGGGTCGGTCCGGCTGCTTGCGCCGGAACTCCACGTGCCGCACCCGTGCGGGCACGGTGTCCATCTGCCAGGCCAGGCTGCCGACGAAATGCACGCTCTTCATGTGCCCGCAAAACAGCCCCAGCGTCAGCACGATGCGCTCGCGGAACATGGCGTCCTGCCGCCGCAGCAGCTGGACCGCCTTGATGAAGCACGGGATGCCGACCAACGCATAGCGCCCGGGAACTTCTGCGATCACACGCAATACTTCCGACAGTTCCACCGGGTGGTAGCGTGACTTGGCGCCTGCGCGTAACTCGGCTTCGCTGCGCGAGACGCGATATCGGAAATAACGCCCGTCGTCCCCCGCATCACTGCCCTGCACATGCACCACGGCGTCCACCTGGCCCTCGCGCAGTAGCGTGGCGGCGACCCAGCTGACCAGTCCGCCGGAGCTGCCCTGGAGTCGAAAGTCCCCTTCGGCGGCATGCCCGACGTAGGCTGCGATGTAGCGGCCGGTCGCTGCGTCATGACAGGGTGCGAGCGGAAACAGTTCGGCCGCGATCTCGTCCTCATCGGCTGCGCCCGGGGAGAACGGACAGAGCTGGTCGAAACCTGGCGCCGCCCCGCCCCAGCCTGGCGGCCCGGCCGGCCGCAGCAACCCGCGCGCGTCCAGCTGCATGCGCGCGCCGGTGGCGGGCGTCCGTGCTACGCACGCACCGCAGCCGATGCACAGGTCCTCGCGCACCATGCGTTGCGGCGTGAGCATGCTCAGGCCGCTGCCGAGGCAGGCGCCAGCGCGTCGTGCAGGTAGCGGTGCGAACGCTCGCGCGCCCGCTGCAATCGTGCCTGCACTTCGGCTGGAAGCGGGACGCCCAGCAGTGAATCGACGGCGCCGCTGGGCGGAGCCTGCTCGAACAGGCGCTCGGGCGTCCCCGCCTGTGCCATGAGGCTGCGCAACTTGGTGCTGCGGTAATGCGAGCCCTCGCAGATGAAAGGACGATCGTGGCGCAAGGCGAACACGCAGCCATGGAAGAAGTTGCTCGCCACCGCCTGCGCGCCGGCGATGAAGCCCGGAAAGTCAAGCGGACCGGCGTCGATCCACTGCTCATCGGCCCAGTCGTTGTGATAGCCGATGCTGACCACGGGCAGCCCGTGCCGTTGCGCCCATTGCTGCACCGCTGCGGAAAATCCGGGTGAGAAGCCGTGGCCGTACAGCGCCAGGTAGCGCGTGCCGGCATAGCGCCGCTGCCGTATGGAGGGAGCCGGGAAGGCCAGGCAGGGGTCCAATACCATTTGCGGCGCTACCCCCACCGCTTCCTTGACCAGGAGCCGCGAGGCCGTATCGCGCACCGCGATTGCATCGAACCTGCGCAGGCGCTGCGCCCATGTCCGTTCCAGGCCACGCCGCGCGTCATAGTGGCCGAAGCTTGCCGCGTAGGAGACCACTCGCCGCGCACGCAGGCCCTCGCCGTAGAACAGCGGCCAATGCCCATACCAGGGATGTGACAGGTTCCAGACCTCATCGCTGCCCACCACGACCGCGTCGCAGGCGGGCATTTGCGCAGGCGTGTCGATCGGGAAGCGCGGCGACAACGGCAGCGCGTGGAAACCGGCAAAGAAGCGCAGCATCTTGCGGCGGTAGCGTGCGCGATCGGCGGGCAATACCGGCACCGGCAGCGTTGGCTGCAGCGCACACTTCCATTCGGCCACGTCGATGCGCCGCGATGCGTGGTCGAGCAGCACGGCCTCATGGCCCAGCGCACGCAATCCGTCCACCAGGCAGCGTGCTTGCCAGTAGCTGCCGTAGTTGATGCAACGATGGAAGGTCAGTACGCCGATTTTCACGATTCCCTCCCGCCCGATGACGATGCTGATGCAGGTTCCTGCACCAGGAGAATTGCCGAGATGACCCGATTCCTGCTTGTCCGCCATGCCAACACCGATGCAAACGGGCAGCACCTGGCTGGACGTTCGCAAGGCGTGGGCTTGAACGCGCAGGGGCTGCGGCAGGCAGAAGCATTGGCGAGGCGATTGTCGGCGTGGCCGATCACCGCCATCTATGCAAGTCCGCTCGAGCGCGCCATGCAGACCGCGACACCCATCGCCAATCTACGAGGGCAAACGATCCGAAGCTGTGAAGATTTTCTCGAACTTGATTTCGGCGCGTGGACACGCAAGCGATTCGATGAGCTTGCCGACGATGACGATTTCATGACGTTCAACGCGCTGCGAAGCTGCGCGGCAACGCCGGCCGGCGAGTTCATGCTGCAGGCGCAGGCACGCATGGTGATGGGGCTGGACCGCCTGCGCAGGCAGCATCCCGAGGAGACGGTGGTGGTGGTCAGCCATGGCGACATGATCCGCGCGGCCGTACTGCACTACGCCGGAATCGCGCTGGACATGTTCCAGCGGATCGAAATCAGCCCCGCTTCCCTGAGCGTAGTGGATGTGGAAACACGCTGGATCCGGGTGCTTCGCGTCAACGATACCGGCGAGGAAATACCCTGATTCCACGCGTGCCGGTGGCCCGCGCAGGCGCGCGAACACATGTGAAGCCCGCGTCGCTTCATCATCATCGTTCTTCTCAAGGCTTTAAACCGCGGCGTGACAACCTCGGTTCGAACTTGAAGCGGTTGGTCTCTCTCGCATTTGGCGTTGTCTGCAAGGCGCGCAGATGCAAAGCAGGCACGCAGGCGCGAACGCGGCATGTTCGCGATGGCGGCAGAGGAAGCGGGAAGGCAGGCGCCTTCCCGCGACAGGGGCGGAAGCGGTGCAAACCGGCTTCCCGCGCGATGGAGACCCAGTCTGTACTGCAAACCGGCCGATGGCTGGCAGCGGCAGGCTTTGTCTTCAATCCTCCGGTGTCGTAAGCCGGTCCCGCCTGGCAGCTCAGGCTATCCAAGAAGGAAAAGTTATGGATGGCGTAGAACGATCGAACCCCCTACCGCGCAAGCATGCATTGGTGGCCGGTGGCGCCGGCTTTCTCGGTGCGCACCTGTGCCAGCGTTTGTTGGCAGAAGGTTATCGCGTCACCGTGCTGGACAGCCTGTTGACCGGGCGCCTGGACAATATCCAGGACCTGCTGCAAGCAGACCGTATCCGCTTCGTGCAGCACGACGTAACGCAGCCCTACGATGACCCGACAGTCAGTGTCATCTACAACCTGGCTTGCTGCGCATCGCCGGTGCATTACCAGGCCCAGCCCGTGCATACCTTGCAGACCTGCCTGGAGGGCTCGGTCAATCTGCTGGAGCTGGCGCGGCGCAATGGCGCGCGCATCTTCCAGGCCTCTACCAGCGAAGTCTACGGCGAGCCGGAGACCCATCCGCAGCAGGAGGGCTACCGCGGCGCGGTGAGCACGATCGGGCCGCGCGCGTGCTACGACGAGGGCAAGCGCTGCGCGGAAACGGCGTTCTTCGAATACCACCGGCTGTATGACGTGGACATCAAGGTGGCGCGCATCTTCAACACCTACGGGCCCAAGATGCGCGAGGACGACGGCCGCGTGGTATCCAACCTCGTCGTCCAGGCGCTGCGCGGCGAACCGTTGACCATCCATGGTGACGGCAGCCAGACCCGTTCTTTCTGCTACGTGGACGACTTGATCGAGGGCATCGTGCGCTTGATGCAGGCGCCGCGCGAATTCACCGGCCCGGTCAACCTGGGCAACCCGCAGGAAATCACCGTCGGCGAATTGGCCGACCGCATCCTGGCGATGACCGGCTCGCGCTCGCCGCTGAAGCGCAAGCCCATGCCGACCGATGACCCGACCCGGCGCTGCCCGGACATCACGCTGGCGCGGCAGCAGCTGGGCTGGTCGCCGCGGGTGCCACTTGAAGACGGCCTGCGCAACACCATCGCCTGGTTCGCATCACGCGAGCAGGGCGCGCGCAGCGACGCCGAGGAGGTAAGCCTGGCCGAGGGGGAGGTGCAGCGTGACTGCGCATGACGGCAATGGCAGCAGCAGTGGCCGCGGCAAGGTCCTGATCACCGGGGGCGCCGGTTTTGTCGGCTCGCACCTGGCCGACGAGCTGCTGGCGCACGGCTACCAGGTTCGGGTGCTCGATGCGTTGCTCGAACAGGTACATGGCGATGGCGCTTCGCGGCCGGCCTACCTGGCCGACGAGGTCGAGCTGGTCCGGGGCGACGTGCGTGACCCGGATGCGGTGCGCCGCGCGCTCGAAGGGGTAAGCAAGGTCTTCCACCTGGCTGCGGCGGTTGGCGTCGGCCAGAGCATGTACGAGATCACCCACTACACTGACGTAAATAATCGCGGGACCGCGGTGTTGATGGAGGCGCTGTCTTCGGCGCCGGTCGAGCGGCTGGTGGTTGCATCGAGCATGAGTATCTACGGCGAGGGTCTTTACGCCGATGCAGCCGGCCACGAGGTCGCGCCGCCCGAACGCAGCCTGGACGCGCTGAAGCAGGGCCAATGGGAGCTGCTGCAGGACGGCCGGCCGTTGCGGCCGGTGCCCACCCACGAAGGCAAGGTGCCGACCCCGACATCGGTGTATGCACTGTCCAAGTATGACCAGGAAAAGCTGTGCCTGATCGTCGGCCAGGCTTACGGCATCCCGACGACCGCGCTGCGCTTCTTCAATATCTATGGCACGCGCCAGGCCTTGTCCAATCCGTATACGGGCGTGCTGGCGATCTTCGCTTCGCGCTATCTCAACCATAAGCCGCCGCGCATCTTCGAAGATGGCCAGCAGCGGCGCGATTTTGTCCACGTCAGCGACGTGGCGCGCGCCTGCCGGCTGGCCCTGGAGCGACCGGAAGCGGCGGGCCAGGCGCTGAACATCGGCAGCGGACGAGCGGTGACGATCGCCCAGATTGCCGCGGAAATGAGCCAGGCCCTGGGCGTCGACGACTTGCCGCCGCAGATCACCGGCAACTTCCGCGCCGGCGACATCCGCCATTGCTTCGCCGACATCTCGCGCGCGCAGCAGGTGCTCGGCTACCAACCGCAGGTGAGCCTGGCCGAGGGCATGGCGGAACTGGTGGCGTGGATGGGCGAGCAGACGGCGGTCGACCGGGTCGAGGACGCGGCGGCCGAGCTGGCTCGCAGGGGGCTGCAAATATGACCGGCGCGGGTAAGGCAGCGCGGGGCGTGGCAGGCGATCTACGTCCGGCACTGATCACCGGCGGCGCCGGGTTCATCGGCACCAACCTGGCGCATCGGCTGCTCGAAGACGGGCGGCGCGTGATCGTCTACGACAATCTCTCGCGCGCCGGCGTCACCCGCAACCTGCAATGGCTGCGCGCCCGCCACGGCGAGCAGCTGCAGGTAGAGGTGGCCGACATCCGCGATGCCGAGCGGGTACGTGCAGCGGTGGCACAGGCTGGCCAGGTGTTCCATCTCGCCGCGCAAGTCGCGGTGACCTCGAGCCTGGTCGAGCCGCGCGAGGATTTCGAGATCAATCTCGGCGGCACCTTGAATGTGCTCGAAGCGATGCGTGGCCTCGACACCCCGCCTTCGTTGCTGTTCACCTCGACCAACAAGGTGTACGGCGCCCTGGAAGACGTGGCGATGGAGGTCAGCGGCAGCCGCTACCAGCCGGCTGATGTGCAGGTGCGCGAGCACGGCATCGGCGAGGCGCGCGGCCTGTCCTTCCACAGTCCCTACGGCTGCTCCAAGGGGGGCGCCGATCAATACGTGCTGGATTACGCCCGCAGCTTCGGGCTGCCGGCGGCGTTGTTTCGCATGAGTTGCATCTACGGGCCGCACCAGTGCGGCAACGAAGACCAGGGCTGGGTCGCGCATTTCCTGATCCGGGCCCTGCAGGAGGCAACGATCACCTTGTACGGCGATGGCCGGCAGGTCCGTGACCTGCTCTACGTGGAGGATCTGGTGGAAGCGATGTTGCGTGCGCAGGCCGACATGGCCAAGTTGTCGGGACAGTCGTTCAACATGGGCGGTGGGCCCGCCAATACGCTCAGCCTGCTTGAACTGCTGGCGCAGATCGAGACGCTGACGGGTCGGGCGCCGGTGGTCCGTTTCGGTCCCTGGCGCGTGGGCGACCAGCGCTATTACGTATCAGACACCCGCGCCTTCCAGGCGGCCACCGGCTGGAAGGCGCGGGTGGGGGCGCGAGAAGGCGTGGCGCGTCTGCATGATTGGTTGGTCGAGGCCGATGTCGCCGCCACTCCGGTGGCTGCAACCCGGACGCACGCGGCATGAGCGGGATGCACGCGGCGGTATTCGAAGGCGATGGGCGCGTGCGCCTGGCACGCACGCAGCGCCCTGATCCCGCGCCCGGCCAGGTGCGGGTGCGTCTGTATGGCTGCGGCGTCTGTGCGTCCAACCTGCCGGTATGGGCGGGGCGGCCATGGTTCTCCTATCCGATGGCGCCGGGCTCGCCCGGCCATGAAGGATGGGGCGAGATCGACGAAGTCGGCGAAGGCGCGGGCGACTGGCGGCGCGGCGACAAGGTCGCGCTGCTCTCTGGCAATGCGTATGCCGAATACGATCTGGCCGACGTGGATGCGCTCGTGCGCTTGCCGCCCGGTTTCGACGACCGGCCATTGCCCGGTGAGCCGCTGGCCTGCGCACTGAATATCTGGCGGCGCAGCGACATTCTCCCGGAACACACGGTCGCCGTGGTCGGCGTCGGCTTCATCGGCGCCTTGCTCATCCAGCTTGCCCATCACGCCGGCGCCAAGGTGATCGCGCTGTCGCGGCGGCCCTTCGCACTGGACGTGGCGCGCGCGTGCGGGGCGCAGGTGACGTTGTCCACCGAGGATCGCTACGCCGCCATCAATGCGGTGAACGAGTTGACCGGCGGCGGTTGCGCGCGCGTGATCGAGGCGGCGGGCGAGCAGGTCACGCTCGACATCGCCAGCGCAATCTGTGCCGAAGGCGGACGGCTGGTCATCGCCGGTTACCACCAGGACGGGCCGCGGCAGGTGGACATGCAGCAGTGGAACTGGCGCGGGCTGGATGTCATCAATGCCCACGAACGCGACCGTGCGGTGGCCTTGCGCGGCCTGAGCGAGGCCATGCAGGCGTTGAAGGATGGGCGCATCGACCCGTTCCCGCTGCTGACCCACCGCTTTGGCCTGGGCCGCATCGAAGATGCCTTCCAGGCGCTCTCGACTCGGCCCGATGGCTTCCTCAAAGCGATGGTGACGGCATGAACGCGCGCTTGCAGACGGCGGCCCCGCTGCCGCGCCTGGGCTTCCTCGGGGTGGGTTGGATCGGCTGCCAGCGCATGCAGGCGCTGGCCGACGCCGGCGTCGCCACCGTGGCGGCGATCGCCGACCCGCACGCCGAGTCGCTGGCGCGCGCCGCCCAGCATGCGCCTGGCGCGCGGCAATGCCGCAGCATCGGCGAGCTGCTCGACGCCGACGATCTCGATGGCATCGTCATCGCCACGCCGAGTGGCGCCCACGCCTTGCAGGCGATCGCGGCGCTTCAGCGCGGGCTGGCGGTGTTCTGCCAGAAGCCGCTCACGCGCACGGCCGCCGAAGCCGAGCAAGTGCTGGAGGCCGCGCGCGCCGCCAATCGCCACATTGCCGTGGATTTCAGCTACCGCGCCGTTGCCGGGGTGCCCGAGCTGCGCGAACAAGTGCAGCAAGGCGCATTGGGCGAGGTCTACGCGGTCGACTTGGTCTTCCATAACGCCTACGGCCCGGACAAGGCGTGGTTCTACGAACTCGCGCAGTCCGGCGGGGGTTGCGTGATGGACCTGGGCACGCACCTGGTCGATATGGCGCAGTGGATCTGCGGCAGCACCGGCCATGCCGATATGAGCGCAGCGCTGTTTGCACAGGGCCAGCGGTTGCAATTGCCCGCAGACCGGGTGGAGGACTACGCCGTGGCGCAATGGCGGCTGGATAGTGGTGCGCAGGTGCGGCTGGCGTGTTCGTGGCGCCTGCCGGCCGGGTGCGAGGCGGTGATCCAGGCCGCGTTCTATGGCACCGGTGGCGGTGCTGCACTGTCCAACGTCGGAGGTTCGTTCTACGACTTCAAGGTGGAACGCTTCGACGGCACCTCGCGCAGCGTGCTGGCCGCCCCGCCTGATCCCTGGGGCGGGCGCACCCTGGTGGAGTGGTCGAAGCGGCTGCGCGAAGACCGCAGCTTCGACCCCGCCGCGGTGGAATTGCTGCAGGTCGCGCGTACCGTGGACGCTCTTTATGGCCGCTGAGCCCGCGCGCCGGATCCTGTTGACGGCCGATACGGTGGGCGGCGTATGGCCGTTCGCCATCGAGCTGGCCGGTCAACTACTGGGAGCTGGCGATCGGGTGCTGCTGGCGGCGATGGGCGGGGTCCCCAATGCCGCTCAACGCGACGACCTCCGCGCACTGCCGGGCATCGAATTCCATTGGCGACCCTACAAGTTGGTGTGGATGCGTGAGCCTTGGGACGACCTGGAGGCCGCTGCGGACTGGTTGCACGATTTGGCAGGCCAGTTCCGACCCGACGTCATCCACCTCAACGACCTGGCGCTGGCCGATCACGACTGGCCCGCGCCGGTGCTGCAAGGTGTGCATTCCTGTGTGTGCTCGTGGTGGCAGGCAGTACGCGGCGAAGCGGCGCCGCGTGAGTGGGATCGCTACCGAGCCCGTGTCGCGGCCAGCGTGCAGGCGGCCGACCATATCGTCGCGCCCAGCGCCGCAATGTTGGAGGCCGTCGCAGCCCACTACGGCGCACCTGCCTCGGCGGAGGTCATCGCCAATGGCCGCAGCGCGCCGGCCGCCTCCACTCGCGCCAAGGAGCCGTTCGTGCTCGGGGCCGGACGGTTATGGGATGAAGCCAAGAACCTGTCGGCGCTGGATGCAGCCGCGGCACGATTGCCGTGGCCGGTATACGTCGCCGGCGCGGCCCGCTCGCCAGAGGCAGCAGACGGTGATCCTGTCGCGCAGTGGCAGGGGGTGCGGCCCCTGGGCGCCCTGCCCAATGCCGAGCTGCGCGAATGGATGGCCTGCGCCGGGATCTACGCGTTGCCGGCGCGCTACGAACCCTTTGGACTGTCGGCCCTGGAGGCGGCGCAGGCGGGATGCGCGCTGGTGCTGGGCGATATCCCCAGCCTCCGCGAAGTGTGGGCGGAGGCGGCGGTGTACGTGCCGCCCAGTGACACCGCCGCGCTGCAAGCGGCGCTGCTGCGGCTGATCGATGACGCCGCATTGCGCCATGAGATGGGCCAGCGCGCGCGGCTGCGCGCCCAGCGCTACACCCCCGAAGCGATGTCGCAACGCTACCGCCACGCCTACGCCGCGCTGAGCCAGCGCCCGGCGCCGTGCCCGCCGCCGCTAGTACGCCAGCCATTCCCCGCAGGAGCGCATGCATGAAGTACGTCCTGTTTTATCACTCGTTGATCTCCGACTGGAACCACGGCAACGCACATTTCCTGCGCGGGGTGATCGCCGAGCTCAAGGCGCGCGGGCACCAGGTGGAGGTGTACGAGCCGCACGACGCCTGGAGCGTGCAGCAACTGCTGGCCGAGCAGGGCCCTGGTCCGATCGAAGAGTGGCAGCGACGTTTCCCCGACATGCACAGCCATCGATACCACGCCGACACGCTCGATCTCGAAGCAGTGCTGGATGGGGCGGACGTCGTCCTTGTCCACGAGTGGAACGAACCGGCGCTGGTGGCCGAGATCGGTCGTCGCGTATCGCCGCGGACCCGTTTGTTCTTCCACGACACCCACCATCGTTCGGTCAGCGCGCCGGAAGAAATGCGGCGTTACACGCTCGATAACTACGACGGCGTACTCGCCTTCGGCGAAGCGGTGCGGCAACGCTATCTGCAGGAGCGTTGGTGCGAACGTGCGTGGACCTGGCACGAGGCCGCCGACGTGCGCGTCTTCCAGCCGCTGCAGGCGCCCGAAGGCCGGGATGGCGACCTGGTCTGGATCGGCAACTGGGGTGATGACGAGCGTTCCGCCGAATTGCGCGAGTTCCTGGTCGAGCCGGTGCGTGCACTGGGCCTGCACGCGCGCGTGCATGGCACTCGCTATCCGCCGGAGGCGCTGGGTTTGCTGGCAGATGCCGGCATCGACTACCGCGGCTGGTGGCCGAACTATCGGGCGCCGGAAGTGTTCGCCCGCTTCAAGACTACGGTGCATGTGCCGCGCCGCCCCTATGTGCGGCTGTTGCCGGGCATCCCGACCATCCGCATGTTCGAGGCGCTGGCCTGCGGCATTCCCCTGGTCAGCGCGCCCTGGGACGACGCCGAGGGCCTGTTCTCGCCCGGGCGCGATTACCTGGTGGCGCGGGACGGTGCGCAGATGCAGCGCTACCTGCGGGCGCTGGTCGCCGATCCGCAGATGGCCGCCGTGCTGGCCGCCCAGGGCTTGGCCACCATCCTGCGACGCCATACCTGCGCCCATCGAGTGGACCAGCTCGCCGCCATTGTCGATGAACTGGCCGCCCCCGCCCCGGCATCCGACGCAACTTCCCCCTCACGGAGCCTGACCCATGCCTAAGCCCCTGCGCATCGCCTTCTTCGGTTCCAGCCTTGTGTCTTCCTACTGGAACGGCGCGGCCACCTATTACCGCGGCATCGTTCGCGCGTTGCATGAGCGCGGCCACCGCGTCACGTTCTTCGAGCCGGACGCCTTCGACCGCCAACGCAATCGCGATATCGACGATCCGCATTGGGCCGAGGTGGTGGTGTACGGCGGCGATGGCGAAGCGCATGCGGCGCGCGCGCTCGAGCGTGCCCGCGGTGCCGACCTGGTGATAAAGGCCAGCGGCGTCGGCGTCTATGACGCCTACCTCGAACGTGAGGTGCTGGCGCTGCAATCGCCGACGACGCGCGTGATCTTCTGGGATGTCGACGCGCCGGCCACCCTGGAGCGGATGCTGGAAGACCCGGCCGATGCCCTGCGCGCGCACGTGCCGCGCTACGACCTGGTCCTCACCTATGGCGGCGGGCAGCGGGTGATCGATGCCTACGAAGGCCTGGGAGCACGGCGCTGCGTACCGGTGTACAACGCGCTCGACCCGCATACGCATTACCCGGTCGAGCCACAGCGCGCCTTTGCCAGTGACCTGTGCTTCCTGGGCAACCGGTTGCCGGATCGCGAGGCGCGAGTCAGGCGCTTCTTCTTCGACGCGGCGCAGCAGGCACCGGAATTCGACTTCATTCTCGGCGGCAGCGGCTGGGACGACGTGCCGCTGGGCGACAACGTGGTGCGGCTGGGGCACGTCTCCACCCGCGACCACAACACCTTGAACTGCAGCGCCCGCATGGTCCTCAACATCAACCGCGACAGCATGGCGCGCTTTGGCTTCTCGCCGCCGACGCGGGTATTCGAGGCCGCCGGCGCCGGCGCCTGCCTGGTCACCGACCAATGGGATGGCATCGAGATGTTCCTTGAACCCGACAGCGAGGTGCTGGTGGCCGACAGCGCCGAGCAGGTCAACGATTACCTGCGGCGGATCGGGCCGGTGCAGTCTGCCGAGATCGGCCAGCGCGCCCGCGCGCGCATGCTGCGCGAGCACACGTATGCGCAACGGGTGCTGCAACTGGAAGAGCTGCTGGATGCCCACCTGCAGGTGGCGGCGTGAGCGAGCAGCCACTGGATATCGTCGTACTCGGGTTGAGCCTGCGCTCGGCCTGGGGCAATGGCCATGCGACCACCTACCGGGCGCTGCTGCGCGCCCTGGAGGCGCGCGGCGACCGCATCCTGTTCCTGGAACGCGACGCCAGCTGGTATGCCCAGCACCAGGACGCGCCGAACGAGTTGCCGGGCCGATTGGCGGTCTACCAGGACCTGGACGCACTGCGCGATGGCTACTCCGACGCAGTGCGCTCGGCGGACTTGGTGATCGTCGGTTCCTACGTGCCCGACGGCATCGAGGTCGGCCGATGGGCCCAGAGCACCGCGCAAGGCGTCGTCGCCTTCTATGACATAGACACGCCGGTGACCTTGGCCGCGCTGGCGCGTGGCAGCTGCCAGTACCTGTCCCCCGAGTTGGTGCCCGGCTACGACCTCTACTTGTCGTTCAGCGGCGGCCCGGCCTTGCGACGCCTGGAGCAGGAATATGGCGCACCCTGCGCGGTCCCTCTGTACTGCTCGGCCGATCCGGATGCGTATTTTCCCGAGGCCTGCGAGCGCAGCTATGACCTGGGCTACATGGGCACCTACAGTGACGACCGCCAGCCGGTGCTTGAGCGCCTGTTGCTCGATCCGGCGCAGCAGTGGCCGCGTGGCCGCTTCGTAGTCGCGGGGCCGCAATACCCGGCCGACCTCCGCTGGCCGGCCAACGTCGAGCGCATCGAGCACCTGCCGCCGAGCGCCCATCGCGCCTTCTACAACCAGCAGCGCTTCACCCTCAACGTGACCCGCGCCGACATGGTTGCCCTGGGCCATTCACCCAGCGTGCGCCTGTTCGAGGCCGCGGCCTGCGCGACGGCGATCGTCTCCGATCCCTGGCCCGGGCTGGAGTCGTTGTTCGGTCGCGACCGCGAAATCCTGATTGCCACCTCCGCGCACCAGGTCACCCATTGGCTGCGCAGCATCCCTGACGAAGAAAGCCGAAAACTGGGCGAGGCGGCGCGCGCGCGCTTCCTGGCCGAGCACACGCCCGCGCATCGTGCGCAGGCGCTGCACGCGTATTACCACCGCGCCACATCGCGCAAGCTGAGGGCGCATCACGCAAGAGGACCTGTCCATGAGCACGCATTCGTCCAAGCAGACCACTGACCACGACGAGATCCGCCGCTGGGTCGAGCAACACGATGGCCGCCCGGCCAGCGTCCGCGGCACCGCCGATCGCGGCGAGCACGCAGGCCTGTTGCGGATCCTGTTCCGCGACGACGAGGACCTGGAGGAGATCGAGTGGGAGGAATTCTTCGACAAGTTCGACGAAGAGAAGCTGGCCTTCCTCTACCAGGACAAGACCGCCGATGGCGGCGAAAGCCGCTTCTTCAAGTTCGTCGCCCGCAGCTGAGGACCCCCGCGCATGAGTGCGATCCAGAGCCGCAGTACCCGCCAGGCCATCCACGAACTCGGCCCGTGGTTCCACAACCTGCACCTGCCCGATGGCGAGCAGACCGCGCCCGAGCATGAGTACGGCGATTTCCCGGCATTCAAGTGGCGCCAGATCGAGCCGTTCATCCCGCAGGACCTGGACGGCGCGACAGTGCTCGACATTGGTTGCAACGCCGGCTTCTACAGTTTCGAGCTGGCCCGGCGCGGGGCGAAAGTGACCGCCATCGACGTCGATCCGCACTACCTGGCGCAGGCGCGCTGGGCGGCGCGGCAGTTCGACCTCGCAGACCGCGTCAGTTTCCGCCAGATGCAGATCTACGACATCACCGAGCTGCCCGGCAAGTTCGACTGGATCTGGCTGATGGGTGTGCTCTACCACCTGCGGCATCCCTTGCTCGCACTGGACATCGTGCGCAGCAAGGCGGCCGATCGGATGATCCTGCAGACCATGACCATGCCGGGAGACGAGATCCTGGAGACGCCGCCGGATCTCGGCCTGGGCGAGCGCCAGGCGTTGCGCACCACCGGTTGGCCGCACATGGCCTTCATCGAGAACCGCCTGGCCGGTGATCCGACCAACTGGTGGGCACCCAATGCCGCCTGCGTGCTGGCAATGGCGCGAAGCGCCGGATTCGAAGTGGAGCAACAACTGACACATGAAACCTGGCTGTGCCGTGCAAACGGCGAGCCTGACGCGATCACGCTGCGGGAACTGGGCTCGATCGTGCGAGGCCGAACGCCGCTGGGTGGTCGGTAGGGCGGCCGGCCAACGCAGAGGTTTTTAAGGGGTTCGCGCCGACCTTAATGCGCTTCCGGATCAAACCAGAACGGGATCAGATACTCCCGCTCGCGCATTGGCCCCTCGTCGCCAGCGCCCACATTCCAGCGCAGGCGCACATCATGCCGGCCCGGCGGCGTATTCCGCAGGTCGATATATCCGGTGAGACCGCGCATCCCAAGATCGCGTCGCTCGGTCGGCAGGAATCCCGCCAGCGACACCGGTGCGCCATCCAGCGTCACCTCCCACATCGAGGCCAGGCACTCGGTCGCGCTGCGGGCCGCAGCGGCACCCTTGGCACGGTTGCGCCCCTCGTCCAGGCCCGTGCATCGCGCGCCCGCAAGCGCGTTGTCACGCTGCACGCGATGCGGAATGAACAAGCGCAGCTGGTGCGCTTCAATCCGGTCTGCCGGAATCATGGGATATCGCAGTAACACATCTTCCGGTCCGCGCATGGATTCGTAATGCGCGCTCAGCATGCCGTGCTCGACCGCTTCGGTGGTGATCACCGAGTAGCGATTGAACAAGGAGAATTTCAGCGAACCGGCGATATGCACCACGCCGATCAGCAGCGCGAACAGCGGCACCAGGTAATAGACCGTGCCGAAGCCTCGGGTGCCGAGGTTGCTTTGCAGCGTCAACTGCACGGGGGCGATCAACCGCTGCGGCATCATCGTGCCGAGCATGCGCAGCAGGCGGTACACGAGGCGCTGTTGCCGCTCCATTGGCTGCCCCGCTGCCTCAAGGCTGGCCACCCGCTTGTCGAGCATCGGCACGACCGTGGCGATGACGACGATGGGCAGGTTCAGGACGCAGAACGCGATTACCGTCGCGCGCATGTTGTGTTCGAACAGCGAGCCGATCAACGCCGAGGGGATGGCCAGCACCAGGCCCAGTGTGCCGGTCCAGACCAAGGACAGGGCAATAAGGATGGTCATCGCGAACAGCACCGACGCCGTGCGGTCGACACGGTCGATCACTTCGCCCAGGTCGCCGATCATGGTGCGATGGAACGCGCGCGAAGCGGGCCCCATCAGCGGGATGCGATCCCAGTGGATGCCGCCGGGAAAACTGGCCTTCAGCCCGACCAAGCCTACCCAGTAGCCACGAATGGCCAGGTGGATCACGAAGGCGATGCCGAGCGAATAGCACAGGCCTACGCCGACCGTGAAGGCAAACAGCAGGGCGTAGAAGATGGCGCCGTCGAGGTGTACCTCGTTGGCGGACCAGAGCTCGAACAGCCGGGCCGGGATGGTGAGCAGGGCGAACGCGAACAAGCCGGAGATCAGCAGCTCCAGTTCGTCGCTGCGCTCGCGCAGGCGCTCGAACGCAATGCGGCGGGCGGGCGCGGGCGCGCTCGTCGTGGCGTCGGCGGCGCCGGCGGTGTCGCTCTGATTCATCCTGAGATCCCCATCCAGTTGGCGCAGTCTAGCCCGCCGGTGGGTTGCCTGAGCAGGTCAGCCCCTCCAGCCGCCCACACAACGCCTCCAGCTCGCCACTCGCCACGATCGCCGCCACATATCCATCTGGCCGCACCAGCACCCACTCGCCGCGTGCCAGTCCGTAAGCCGCTGCAAAAGTACCCGCGCTGTCGCGCAATTCCCCCGATCCGCCGACTACATGGACGTGCAAGCCCGCGCGTATCGGTGCGATCGCACGCTCGACGTCGCAGCCGAGCAATGTCCAGTGGGTGCCGGCCAGTATCTCGAACACGCGCCTTGGTTGTCCGCCGGCTCCGTACAACAGGGCGTCGGGCGCACGATCGCCCGCTGCCAGATGGCTTTCGGCAGGCGCCGTCGCCAGGCACAACGAACTCCCGCGATAGCCCAGGTCCAGCTGTTGCACTTCGCGACCGCGCCGGTTATCCCCGCGCCGGGCGTTGTCGAGCAGGCGGGTCGACAGGCCCAGCATCGCTTCGGCGATGGGTCGGCGTTCTTCTTCATAGCTGTCCAGCAGCTCGTCCGAGGCACCGCGCAATACAGCCGCCAATTTCCAGCCGAGGTTGTAGGCGTCCTGCGCGCTGGTGTTGAGCCCTTGTCCACCCGTGGGCGGGTGCACGTGCGCGGCATCACCTATGAGGAATGCGCGGCCATCGCGGTAGCGATCCGCAAGCCGGGCGTTCATTTGGTAGGCCGAGGCCCAATAGACATCGTGGATGGCGAGGTCGTCGCGGCCGGTGCGTTCGTGCAGCATCGCATCGAGTCCTTCAGCGGAGAGGTCCACCTCGCCGTCGAGCGGTACCGGCGCCTGCAACTGGAACAGCGTCGTTCCGCGCAGCGGGCACAGGGAGATGCGGCGGGCCATGTCGGTTTCGTTGAACTGGTGCCATGCGCCGGGATCAAGGCCAGTCAAGACGACATCCGCCACCACGGCACGTAGGCCGAGCGTCTTGCCCGGGAATCCAATGCCGAGCGCCTGGCGGATGGCGCTGCGTCCGCCATCGGCGCCCACCAGGTAGCGCGCCCGCACGCTTTGTTCGCCACTGGGCGTGGCGACACGCACGTCCACGCGGTCGGCATCCTGCATGAAGCCCAGCACCTGGTGGCCAAACAGCGGCTGCTGGCCCAGTTCGGCCAGGCGCTCGCGCATCACCGCCTCGGTGAGGAACTGCGGCACCATCAGCGGTTGGCGGTAGGGCTCTGCCGCGGCCGCGTCGCTGCTTTCGACCAGCGTGCTGTCGGTGTGACTTCCATCTTCGCGGTAGCTACGCGCGGGCGGGTAGACGCCGCCAATGGCGAATAGCCGATCCACGATGCCCATGTCCTCGAAAATTTCCTGGGTGCGCGGCTGGATGCCTTTGCCGCGCGAGCCGCGGAACGGCTGGTCGAGCTTCTCCAGCAGCAGGAAGCCCACACCGCGGCGGGCCAGTTCGATCGCCAGGGTCAGGCCGGCAGCACCAGCCCCGCAGATCACTACTTCAGTGGTCGCACGCATCTCCGATCTCCAATCATGTGTAATATGCACCTAATTGGAGGGATGCTATGACCTCGAGAAAGAATGTGCAAGATACACATATATCGGGGCAGCTGAAGGCCCTGCACGCGGCGATGATCAGCATCGCCGGGGTGATGAACCGTCCGCGCAACGATGAGCGGCTGATCGAAGCGGCGGGCATTCGCCTGGACCAGGCGCTGTTCCGGCTATTGGTGGTGATCGAGCGGCGCGGGCCGATAGGCGTGGTGGAACTGGCCGATGGCCTCGGCCGCGACTACACCACCATCAGCCGCCAGGTCGCCAAGCTTGAAGCGATGGAACTGGTGACCCGGCGCGGCAATGCCGAGGACCGGCGCATTCGCGAGGCGCTGATTGCGCCGAAAGGCAAGGCGATGACCGACAAGCTCGACGCCGCGCGCGAACGCATGGGCCGGGAGATCTTCGCGTCGTGGTCGGCCCAGGACGTGGACGACCTGGTGCGGCTGATGGGCAGGTTTGCCGAGGCGCTGGAGCAGCGGGAAGCGGACGCCGGATGAGCGCGCCTAGATAACAGTAATCAGATCCGCGTAGTCGCCAGGAACCGTTCGCGGTCTTCCTCGGTCCGGCGCCGAATCTCTTCCAGCGCCGCGGTTTCCGTTGCCGCCAACATCGATTCGAACAATCGCTGGAAATGCCCGCGCATGGCGGCGCGCGCGCCGGCCGGGTCGCGCGCACGCAGGGCATTGACGATCGCGGCATGCTCGTCGGTGCGCGAGTCGCCATCGTTATGGCATACCCGCGCGTACGCCTGCTTGACCCGCGGCAGTTCGTTGCGCATGCGCCAGATCTGCTGGATGCAGTACTCCACCACCGGGTTGCCGCAAATGCGGGCGATGGCCAGGTGGAAGCGCCGGTCCGATTCGTTGGCTTCCTCGTCGCTGGCGTCGGGGGCGGACATGGCGGCGAGCAGGTTTTCCATCTCGACCACTTCGTCGTCGGTAATCCGGCTGGCCGCCAGCGCGGCGGCTTCGGCCTCGATCAGGATGCGCGCGGCGGTCAGGTCGAACGCGGTCACGTCCGGCAATGCGCCCAGGGCCGGCGCGGGCCGTGCCCGCACGTAGACGCCGGAACCGGTCTTGATCGAGATCCAGCCCTGCGCCTCCAGCGCGATCTCGGCCTCGCGCACGGTGACGCGGCTGACGCCGAAGCGTTCGGCCAGGTCGCGCTCGCCCGGCAGCCGCGAGCCGGGCGGGAACTCGCCGGCTTCGATCAGCTTGAGGATTTCGCTGGCGATGGATTGGTAGAGGCGGTTATCCGACATGCGGGTTGGCTTGGTGGGCGGGCGATCACGGGTGCCCCGGCGGGGCGGCGGCTCAGGTGAGCCGGCCGGCCAGCCGGTCCGGGCCACTGGCTTCAGAAGCGGTATCGTACACCGAGATAGGCGCGCCTCCCGTAGCTGACGTACTCGCGGAAATTGCCGTAGATCGGTTGGTAGGCCACGCGGCCTTCATTGGTCAGGTTGGTTACTTCCAGCGACATCGAGAACTGCGGGGTGAAGCGGTAGGTGGCGCGGAAGTCCACGCTGGTGTTGTCGCCGTAGTAGCGGTTCTGCTGCGCCACGTTGCCGGTGAAGTCCTGGTAGTAGTGCGAGCGGTACTTGGCGATCGCCTGCATGTCGAACCGGCCCAGGTCCCAATAGATGGACCCAGACAGGACATTGCGCGAGAAGCCGCTCAGGCCGGCCGGCGCGACGATGGCCGGGGTGACCACGCCGGTCTGCGCGTTGACCTGTTCGCCCAGGCGCGGGTCCTGGGTTTCGTAGTCGGCGTCGGCGTAGTTGTAGCTGAGCTTGAAGCCCAGGCCGTCGAACGGGTGCGGCAAGTACGACAGGCGATGCGAGGCGGTGAGCTCGAAACCGGTGAGCGTGCTCTTCTCATCGGTGGTGACTTGCTGGCGCACCGGCACTACGACGTCCTGGCCGCTAAAGTTGTAGGTCTCGTTGACCAGTGCGGTTTCGGTGCCGCCGTTGAACTGCTTCCAGTACAGGGCGCCGGCCAGCAGGGTATCGGGATTGGCGTACCACTCCAGCGAGACATCCGCGTTCCAGGACATCAGCGGCTCGGCGGCGGGGTTGCCGCTGGCGCTGATGTTGGTCAGGGCCGAGGCCAGGTCGCTGTAGTCCACGCCGCTGTCGATCTGGATGGTGCGGCCGGCGCCGAGGGCGGCGATATCCGGCCGCGACATCGCGCGGTAACCGGCCACGCGCAGCAGCAGGTCGTCGCGCAGCTCGAAGCTGGCGTTGGCGCTGGGCAGCAGCTTGTCGTTGCCGGCCTTGAACACTTCGGTGCTGTAGTCGCCCGTGGGCTGCAGGCGGAGGCTGCCGTCGCCGTTGTCGATCACGTCAAGGCCGGTGCGTACGCCCAGGGAGCGCACGTCGGTCTTGATCCAGCGCAGGCCGGCATTGCCGCTGTAGGGAATGCCGAACATTTCGCTGCGGAACTCGGCCATCAAGTACAGGGCGCGGGTCTTCTCGGTGACATCAACATTTCCCGGGTCCTGGAAATTCGGGTCGACGCCGGTGGCCAGGCTGCCGCGGAAGGACTCGTACAGGCAGCCCGGGTCGAAGTAGGCCCACTGCGAAATGGTGTTGCCGCTGCCGCCGTCTTCGAGGAAATCGTCCTGCGGGAACGGGGTGCGGCAGGATTGGTTGGCGGCGATGATCTTCGCCTTGTCCGCGGCTACGCGCTGGTCGTAGTCGGTGATGTTGGTGGCATCGAAGTAGGTGTAGTCGGCCTGGCTGGCGCGTAGGCCGGCCTTGATCCGGGTGAAGAAGCCGTCTTCGGGCATGAAGCTGACATCGAAGCGGCCGGCACGGATGCGGTGCTCGTTGGCTTCTTCTTCCGAACTCACGCGGGCGGCGCCGGAGTAGGCGTCCCAGTTGTTGACGTCGAAGGCCGGGTCCAGGGTGATGCCGGGGATGTCGCCCTGCTTGGCCCAGGCGTAGTCGACATAGCCGGTGGTGCCGGTGCTGATGCCGGCCACGCGCTTGCCGTTGATGTCGGTGGCGTTGGCGCGCAGACGGGTGACCCGCTGGGTGTCCTGGCGCAGCGTGTGCGAGTAGGACAGGTCGGTGGAGATTTCCCACGCCGCCGAGGGCCGCAGGATCAGGTTGAGGCCACCACCGGTGTATTCCTCGTTGCGGTCGTACAGGGTGGAGGAGGAGTCGATCGAGGTTTCGCCGGTGAAGCTGCTGAGCACGCCGTGGTCGTCGACGACGCGGTCGTTGATCGAGCGGCGCGCCGCCGACAGGCTCAGGTCCGAACGCTTCTCGTGCCAGTTGCGGTCGGTGTGCTGGTAGTCCAGGTTGAGCTCGACTACCTCGTTGGGCTGCCACTGGATGGCGGCGAACTCGGACTGGCGGTCGTTGCGCTCCTGCTTGAAGCGGTAGATGCGGCTGCTTGGCACCAGGTAGAACGGATTGCCGGCCGCGACCTGGTTGCCATTGACCTCGGCGCAATTGCCGCTGTAGTTCACCTGGTTGCCGTCGCAGGCGTACCAGGTCGAGCCGCTGGTCATGCTTTCCTCGGGGTCGGTGCCGTCGAGCTTCTGCACGCCGAGCGAAACGCCGAGCCTGCCGCCGTTCTCGAACTCGAACTGGTCGATATAGCTGCCGGTGCCGCGCCAGCCGATACCGGCCTTGTCGCGGTATTTGTCGTCGTACTCGGCCCAGGAGCCCTTGGCCTCCAGTTGCACCGCGCGCTTGCCGTAGGCCAGCGGCTTGAGCGTCTCCAGGCCGATCGTGCCGGCAACGCCGCCTTCGATCAGGTCGGCGCGCTGGGTCTTGTAGATGGCGACGGTATTGATGAGCTCGCCGGGGAACATGTTGAAGTTCACCGAGCGGTCGCCGCTGCCGTTGGTGATCTCGCGGCCGTTGAAGTTGGTGCTGCTGAGGAACGCGCCAAGGCCGCGGATGGAGATCTCCGATGCGCCGGTCTTGTCGCGGGTGGAGGCGGCGCCGGTCAGGGTTTCGATCGCGTCTGCCACCGAAGCGGCGGGCAGGTCGCCGATGTCCTTGGACGAGAGCACGTCGGAAATCACCGTGTCGTCGCGCTTCTTGTCGATCGAAGACTGGATCGAGGCGCGGATGCCGGTGACCTGGATCTGGTCGAGCGTATTCACGTCCCCGCCAGTGCTGGCCGGTGGGGACGCGGGCGCAGGCGCATCCGCGGCCGGCGGGCTGGTCTGGGCCAGTGCCGGACCAGAAGCGCTGGCAAACATCGCCACCAAGAGCGCGTTACGCAACGCGGTGGGGCGAACGCGCCCGCGAGTGGGGACCTGAAGATGACGACGCATGCTGCTTCTCCCGAATGTTGTCCGGTCTAGGCCGGGCCGGTGGGCAGGTTTCATGCGTAGATGCGCTGTGTCAACCAATTGGTCCGAACATCGATAAATGGGATTGGTATGGCCAGAAATCGTAGAAATCATGTTGCAGGTGCAGCACGGAAATGCGCCGGAGCAACAAACCAGAGCGATGCGTATTGGACTAAGGAAGTGGTTGACGGGTCACTTGCCTCTGCTACCATCCTGCCGCTGGCCGCCTCGGGAGGGGTAGTCGTAATGAGGTCTCTCATGCGTTTGCGGGCCATTCTTCTGATCGCGGGTTTTTGCTGGCTCACCGCCGCCAACGCCGAGGCTGAGAGCCGCTCGGTGCTGGTGCGCGACATGGCGCAGTTCACGCAGGCCACCGCAGCCTTGCAGCCGGGTGACACCGTGGTGCTGGCCGACGGCATCTGGCGCGATGCGCGGCTGCTGTTCAAAGGCAAGGGCCAAAGCGGCCGGCCGATCCGGCTGACCGCGCAAATCCCAGGTCGGGTCGTGCTGAGCGGGCAGTCGGACCTGCGCCTGGCTGGCGAATACCTGGAAGTCTCGCAATTGGTGTTCCGCGACGGCTGGGCGCCGGGCGGCGAAGTGGTCTCGTTCCGTGCGTCGAGCCGTGAGCGCGCCCACCATAGCCGCGTCACCGGCGTGGTCATCGACCACTACAACAAGCCCGACCGCGACGAGGCCGATCATTGGGTGGCCTTGTATGGCCACGACAATCGCTTCGACCACGCGCAGCTACTGGGCAAGACCAACCGCGGCGCGACGCTGGTGGTGATTCGCGATGCCGAGCAGGGCCTGGACAACCGCCACCTCATCGACCACAACTGGTTCGGCCCGCGGCCGAGCCTGGGCGCCAATGGTGGCGAGACCATCCGCGTGGGCACCAGCCACGACTCGCTGAGCGATTCGCACACGCGGGTGGAGAACAACTGGTTCGAAGGCTGCGACGGCGAGGTGGAGATCGTCTCCAACAAGTCCGGTGGCAATATCTACCGCGGCAACGTGTTCTTCCATTCGCGCGGATCGATGGTGCTGCGCCATGGCAGCGGCAACCTTGTCGAGCGCAATGTCTTCCTCGGCGGCGGCAAGCCGCACAGCGGCGGCGTGCGCGTCATCAATGGCCACCAGACCATTCGCGACAACTATTTCGAGGATCTGGCCGGCGAAAACTTCGCCGCCGCGCTGAGCGTGATGTACGGCGCCGCCAATGCGCCGAAGAATCGCTATTCCCCGGTCGAGCATGCGCTGATCGAGCGCAACACCTGGATTGCGCCGAAGCAGCTGCTGCTGGGCGCCGGCAAGGATGGGGAGCGCAACGCGGCCCCAAGCAACAGCCGCTTCGCTTCGAACCTGATCGTCAATGGGGCGGGTGATCCGCTGCTGGTGCAGGGCGATATTTCCGGTATTGCGTTCACCGGCAATGTGCAGAGCCCGGTGCGCTCGCCCGGCTTTGCGCAGGGCGTGGCGGCGCGCGAGGTGCGGATGCGCCGTGCCGATACCGGCCTCCTGGTACCCGCAGCACCGCTCCAAGGCGTCGGCGCGCCGATCGACCTGCAGCCGATCTCGCGCCAGGACGTAGGCGTGGACTGGTATCCGAAAGTGTCGGCGGAAACACCGGTGCCTGCCGGTGCGGTGCAGGATGTCGCCCCAGGCGAAGACACTCTGACCCACGCCATGCAGGGTGCGGCCGCTGCCACCCGGCTGCGCCTGCGTGCCGGGCGCTACATCGTCAACGAGGTGCTGCCGGTGATGCAGCCGCTGAGCATCGAAGGGCCCGCCGGCGGCGTCGCGCTCGTGCAGTCCACCCGCCCGGTCCTGTTCGACCTGCGCGCCGGTGGCGCGCTGCGCCTGTCGCACCTGACCCTGGACGGCAGCCGCGCGCCCGACGAGGTCGGCAACGCGCTGATCCGTGTCGCGCCCGGCAGCGCGGCGGTCAATTACGCGATCGTCATCGAAGATAGCCAGGTGCAGCACCTGGACGGCAACCGCCGCTTCGATGTCATCAACACCGGCAAGGGCACCCTGGCCGATGTGATCGCGCTGCGGCGGGTGCAGGTGCGCGATGTCAGCGGCCACATCGTCGCCGCGGCCGCCGAGACCGATGACGGCGGCACCTACAACGCCGAACAAGTGCAGGTCCTCGATTCGCATTTCATGCGGGTTGGCGGTGCGGTGGTGGACCTGTACCGCGGCGGCAACGACGAAAGCACGTTCGGGCCGGCCATCGAGGTCAGCGGCTCGCAGTTCGAGCAGGTGGGGCGCAATGACGATGCCGCGCTGCGCCTGCACGGCGTGCAGTACGCCAAGCTGGCCAACAACCAGTTTCGTGGCAGCGCGCCAGTGCGCTTCACCCATTCGGTAGGGACGCCGGTCTTGTTGAGCGCGGGCAATCAGTCCGACCGCTCGACGTTCCTAGTCTCCGATATTACGGCCGAGGCCATTCCATGATTCGATCCGTTGTCCTCTCCAGTGCGCTCATCGGCGGTGCGCTGTGCTTCGCCGGCCCCGCAGGGGTCGCTTGCGCCGAAGCCGCGACCTCGGCGCCCGCGCGTGATGCGGCCCCGGTCCTGGTCACGGCGCAGGAATGGCAGACACTGGCCGCGCGCGGCAAGTCAGCACCGGTCTTCGCCAAGGAGCAGGCCGACACCACGCGCATGCTGGAGGCGATGATCAAGCGCGGCATCGACGTGCCGGTGCCCAAGGATCCCGGCGGCGGCTATACCCATGAACAGCACAAGCGCAATTACCAGGCGATCGAAGCGGCCGGCATCCTGTACCGCCTGACCGGCGAGCGGCGCTACGCCGACTACGCGCGCGAGCTGCTGCTGCGCTATGCCGACCTGTACCCGAAGCTCGGGCCGCACCCGGCAGGGCGCGGCGAGATACCGGGGCGGCTGTTCTGGCAGACCTTGAACGACTCGGTCTGGGTGGTGCACGCAGTGGCCGGGTACGACGCCATCCGCGACACGCTCGACCCGGCAGACCGCCAGCGGATCGACGACAACGTGTTCCGGGCGATGGCGCGCTTCATGTCCGACCAGTCGCCTGACAACTTCAACAAGATCCACAACCACGCCACCTGGGCGGTAGCTGCGGTCGGCATGACTGGCTACGTGCTGCGCGACCCTGCACTGGTGGAAAAGGCGCTGAAGGGCACGCGCCTGGATGGCAGCGCCGGCTTCCTCAAGCAGATCGACCAGCTGTTCTCGCCTGATGGCTACTACGAGGAAGGCCCTTACTACCAGCGCTATGCGTTGGCGCCCTTCATCCTGTTCGCCGACGCGATCGAGCGCAACGAGCCGCAGCGCCATATCTTCCAGTACCGCAATGGCGTGCTGCTGAAGGCGGTCGATGCGCTGGTGCAGAGCAGCTACGGTGGCTATTTCTTCCCGATCAACGACGCCATCCTCGACAAGGGGCTGGATACCGAGGAATTGGTCGCCGGCATCGACATTGTCTACGCGCAGACCGCCGACCCACGCTTGTTGTCGATCGCGCGCGAACAGAAGCGCGTGATGCTCGGGCCGGAAGGGTTCGCGGTCGCGCAGGCGCTGGCCGCCGGCAAGGCCAAGCCATTCGCTTTCACGCCCACGCTGCTGCGTGATGGCGCCGACGGCAAGCAGGGGGCACTGGCGATTCTGCGCATGAACGGCGCCGACGGCCAGGCCCTGGTGATGAAGAATACCCAGCAGGGCATGGGCCACGGCCACTTCGACAAGCTCGGCTGGGTGTTCTACGACAACGGCCAGCGGGTGGTCACCGACTACGGCGCAGCACGTTTCCTCAACGTGGAAGCCAAGCGCGGCGGCACCTACCTGCCGGAGAACAACAGCTGGGCCAAGCAGACCATCGCCCACAACACGCTGGTGGTGAACGAGGCCAGCCATTTCGGTGGCGACTGGAAGCTGGGTGAACAACGCGCGCCGACGCCGCTGCTGTTCGCGGTCGGCGAGGACACCCAGATTGCCTCGGCGCGCATGCACGGCGCCTACGAGGGCACCGATTTCGACCGTACGCTGGCATTGCTCTCGCATCCGGACCTGGCGTACCCGGTGGTGATCGACCTGCTGCGCGCCCGCAGCGACAAGCCGGCCCGCTTCGACCTGCCGCTGCATTTCGGTGGCCACATCATGCAGGTGGGCTTCGAGGCCGAGCATGCGGTCGCCGAGCGCCCGGTGCTGGGCAAGGCCAATGGCTACCAGCACCTGTGGGTGGATGCGCAGTCCAAGCCAGCAGCCGACCAGCGCACGCTGGAATGGCTGCAGGATGGCCGCTTCTACACCTACCGCTTCGCCGCCAGCGCGCCGACCCGCGCGATCCTGGCCGAAAGCGGCGCCAACGATCCGGAGTTCAATCTGCGCCGTGAACCCATGCTGTTGCAACGCATGGACGGCCAGCGCAATGCGACCTTCTTCGGCGTGCTGGAGCCGCATGGCGAATACAACGGCACCGCCGAGTACGTGCGTGGCGCCAACAGCCACATCGACAAGATCGAACACCTACAGGGCGACGGCGCCGACGTGGTGGTGCTGACCCTGGCCGGCGGCAAGACCCTGGCACTGGCCGTGGCTGCGGACCCTTCGCACGCACAGGCCGAGCATCACGTCCAGGCCAATGGCTATGACTACCGCTGGCGGGGAGGCTGGGCGCGCTTCGATGCCAGGTCCGGCTCCGCAGCAGCGGCCGCGCAAACCGGGAAACAGCCATGAGCCGGGCGCGCTCGGCGGTACGTTGGCTGATCGTGGCGATGATCGCCGTGGCCACGGTGATCAACTACATCGACCGTAATGCACTGGCGGTGATGTGGCCTGAGATCGCTGCCGATGTCGGCGCCACCAAGCAGGACTATGCGCTGCTGGTGACCGTGTTCATGGTGTTCTATGCGCTGGGCCAATTCGTGTTCGGGCGCCTGTTCGATCGCATCGGCACCCGGCTCGGCTTTGCGCTGTCGATTGGCGTGTGGTCGATCTCGATCGCACTGCATTCGATCACCCATTCGATGTTGTCCTTCAGCCTGGTGCGCGCGCTGCTCGGCGTCAGCGAGGCAGGCGCCTGGCCCGGCGCAGTGAAGGCCAATGCCGAGTGGTTTCCCGCGCATGAGCGTGCACTGGCGCAGGGCATCTTCAATGCTGGCGCCTCGGTCGGCGCGATCGTCTCCGCACCGTTGATCGCGGTGCTTTACCTGTGGCTGGGCTGGCGCGGCACCTTCGTGCTGATTGGCGGCTTCGGCTTCGTCTGGCTGTTGCCGTGGCTGGTGATCTATCGCGCCGGCCCGGACAAGCACCCGTGGGTGAGCGAGGCCGAGCGCCTGCTGATCCAGGACCGCGCCGGCCAGGCCGCGCACGCGTCACTGCCGGAATACCTGCCCACCGTGCGCCAGCTGATGTCGCATCGGCAGAGCTGGGGCATCGTGGTCGTTCGCTTCCTGCTCGATCCGATCTGGTGGCTGTTCGTGTCCTGGCTGCCGATCTACCTGGCCGAGACCTTCCACTTCGACATCAAGCAGATCGGCATCTTCGCCTGGGTGCCCTACGTCGGCGCCGCGTTGGGCAGCCTGCTCGGTGGCTGGCTGTCCGGGCGCTTGATCGCACGGGGCTGGAGCGTGGACCGTGCGCGCAAGGGGGCGATCACGCTCGGTTGCGTGGTGATGGCGCCGGCACTGTTGGGCGCGGTGCTGGCCACCGACCCGCTGTGGGCGGTGCTGACCATCGCCGCGGTGCTGTTCGGCTTCCAGGTGGCCATCGGCAATATCCAGACCCTGCCGGGCGATCTGTTCAGCGGCAAATCGGTCGGCTCGATGGCCGGTATCGGTGGCATGGCCGCGGTCGCCGGCACCTTGATCACGACCTGGCTGGTGCCGGTCATGACCACGCGCTCCTACGCGCCGGTATTCGTCCTGGTGGCCGCCTTGGTGCCGCTGTCGCTGGCGGCGCTGTGGTGGATCACCGGGCCGATCCACAAGCTCGAAGCGCACGACCAGCGCGATTGACCGGCCTCTCTTCCTCTTTCCCCCTCTGCAAGGATTCCACATGCAATTCAATGACAAGATCGCGATCGTGACCGGCGGTGGCCGTGATATCGGCCGCGAGATCTCGCTCAAGCTCGCTGCCGCCGGCGCCAAGGTGTGCATCAACTACGCCAACGACGAGGCCAGCGCACAGGACACCCTGGCGCAGATCACCGCGGCCGGCGGCAGCGCGATCGTGCATCGCGCCGATGTCACCGACGCGGCCGCCGTGGCCGGCCTGGTGGCCGCGACCCAGGCTGCCTTCGGCGAGCGCATCGATGTGCTGGTGAATGTGGCCGGCGGCATGGTCGAGCGCCGGCCGCTGGCCGATATCGACGAGGCGTTCTTCCACAAGGTGATCGACCTCAACCTGACCTCGACCTACCTGGTCACGCGCGCGGTGGTGCCGCACATGCCGGCAGGCGCGGCGATCGTCAACTTCGCCTCGCAGGCCGGGCGCGATGGCGGTGGCCCGGGCGCGGCGATCTACGCCACTGCCAAGGCCGGCGTGATGACCTTCACCCGGGCGATGGCCAAGGAACTGGGTCCGCGTGGCATCCGCGTCAATGGTTTGTGCTGCGGCATGATCGCCACCCGCTTCCACGACGAGTTCACCAAGCCGGAAGTGCGCACGGCGGTGGCCGGCGCCACCCCGCTGCGGCGCCAGGGCGACGCGTCCGAGGCGGCCGAGGCGGCGCTGTTCCTGGCGTCGGATGCGGCTGCGTTCGTGACCGGCGCCAACGTCGACGTCAACGGCGGCACCTACTTTTCCTGATTGCACGCGGAGGCGGTCATGCAGCGTTGGATCCTTGCTCTTGCACTCATCGTCGGCAGCGCGGCGGCACCGCTGCACGCGCAGGTCTGGGTTCCGGCCTGGACCGCCTCGCCCGCGCCCGACCGCAAGGACGGTACGCCCGAAGCGCCCGTGCAGTTCGCCGACCAGACCGTGCGCCAGGACATGCGCCTGGGCACCTCGGCCGATGCGCTGCGCTTTCGCCTCAGTAATGAGCTCGGAACCACGCCGCTGAAGCTGGTGTTGGGGTCGGCGCAGGTGCTCGGGCAGGGCAAGGCGGTGCCGGTCACGGTGGATGGGCGCACCGAGGTGACCGTGCCGATCGGCACGGCACTGCTCAGCGACCCGGTCCCGCTGAAGGCCGCAGCGATGAGCGAGGTGAGCCTGACCGTGTACTTCCCCGAGCCGACCCAGCCGGCGGTGCGCCGCACCCCGGTGCGGATCGCCGCGGGGCGCGTGGCCGCGGTGGCCGATTCGGTCAAAGGCAGCTATCGGCAGAACGTGGTCTCGGCGGTGCTGGCACAGCGCCAGCGCAAGCCGACGGTCATTGTCGCCTTGGGCGATTCCATCACCGAGGGCGCCACCGCCACGCAGGGCAGCCACAACCAATGGCCTGAACGTCTCGGCGCGCGCCTGGAGCAGGCCTGCCCGGGCCAGTTCGTGGTGCTCAACCAGGGCATCAGCGGCAACAAGGTGATGGATCCGGGCCGCAGCCACAGTGCGTTGTCGCGGCTGGATCGCGACGTGATCGCCGTGGGCCGGGCCGACCAGGTGATCCTGTTCGAAGGCATCAACGATATCCGCCACAACGGCGCGCCGGCATTTACCCCGGGGCGCAACGCCGCGGACATGCTGCTGGCGTATCGGCAGATCACGCAGCGGCTGCATGACCAGGGCATCAAGGCGATCGCCGCGACGGTGACGCCATTCGGCGGTTCGGAACGCTATGAACCGGTGTCGGCAGCCACGCGCAATGCGATCAACGCCTGGATGCGCAGTGGCGACAGCAGTTTCGATGCCTTGCTCGACTTCGACCGCATCCTGCGCGATCCGGCCAAGCCCGAAGCGCTGCCCGACCCGATCACCCGCGATCATCTGCATCCCAACGATGAAGGCTATGCGCGGCTGGCCGAAGGCATCGACCTGGCAACGCTTGGCTGCAAGGGCAAGTAAGCGCTCGACCTTCACGCCTTGCGCAAGCCCCGGGCGCATGATGATCCGAGCACGGCCTCCGGCCGTCCAGGTGATCATCCATGCCTCTCTACTGGAGAGCGATTCGTTCCAGTGTCAGGCTGCGGGTACAACGATGGCGTTTGCGGCGGCGGCGGGGAACCGATAAGGCTTCCCTGCCGGCAGACCGCGAACCCTTGCGAGCCGCCCTGTTCAGCGCCGAGCAGATGGCCTTGCACGGGCGCGCGTTGGCAGCGTCGCACCGCATCAGCGCCGGACCTTCGAACGCGCGCCTGCTGCAACAGCTGAAGAAGAACGAGATCGTCCTCGACGCGGCCGCGGTGACGCTGGCGCGCATGGCCCAGGACGAAGTGCGGATCAACCCGGCCGGCGAGTGGTTGCTGGACAACTACTACCTGGTCGAAGAACAGATGCGGATGGCGCGTCGGCATCTGCCCGCCGGCTACAGCCGCGAGTTGCCCAAGCTGGAACGTGGGCCCTCGGCGGGACTGCCGCGGGTGTACGACCTGGCCAGCGAGGCGATCGCCCATAGCGATGGCCGCATCGATGCGGCGGTGCTGAGCCGTTTCATCGCGGCTTACCAGACCATCACCCCGCTCACGCTTGGCGAGTTGTGGGCGATCCCGATCATGTTGCGGCTGGCGCTGATCGACAACCTGCGGCGCATGGCCGCGCAGGTGATCCGCGAAGTCGAGCATCACCGCCGCGCCGGTGCCTGGGTGCGGCGCCTGAAGCACACCGCCGAGGCCAGTCCCAAGGACGTGGTGCTGGTGGTGGCGGACATGGCGCGCTCGGACCCGCCGCTGTCCGGCGCGTTCGTGGCTGAACTCAGCCGTGGCCTGCAAGGGCGCGGCGCGGTGCTGGCGATGCCGGCGGCGTGGATCGAGCAATGGGTGGCCGAGGCCGGCGAGAGCGTGGAGGGGCTGATTCACGCCGAGAGCCAGCGCCAGGCGGCGACACAAGTATCGATCAGCAACAGCATCGGCAGCCTGCGCTTCCTCGACCATATGGACTGGCGCGAGTTCGTCGAGACCATGAGCGTGGTCGAGCGCACCCTGCGGCGGGATCCGGCGGGCGTGTATGCGCGCATGGATTTCGGCACGCGCGACCATTACCGGCACGTGATCGAACGGCTGGCGCGCCGCGGCGGTGTGGGCGAGGTGCGGGTCGCAGCGCTAGTGCTGGGGCTGGCGCAGGAAGCCACCGCACCGGAGGCGGCCAGCCACGTGGGCTATTACCTGGTGGATGATGGCCGCGCGCACGCACAGGCGAGGGTGGATGCGGAAGTGCCGGTCACGCGCCGGCGCCGCATTCGCTTTACGCCGCTGCGCACGCGGCTGTGGCGCTACCTGTTGCCTGCAGCACTGGTGGCGATGGCTTTCAGCTTCGCCCTGTTGTGGCCGCTGTATCGCGCCGGCCAGCCCGGCATGCTGCTTTGGCCATTGGCCGCGCTGGCATTGCTTGCCTTCAGCGAGCTGGGCGTGGCCCTGGTCAACTGGGTCGTGACCGCGCAGGTGCCGCCGCGGGCGCTGCCGCGGATGGATCTCTCCACCGGTATCCCGCCGGATTGCCGCACGCTGGTCGTCATTCCCAGCCTGCTCGGCAGCCCCGCCGATGCCGATGGGCTGGCCGAGGCACTGGAGGTGCGCTTCCTGGCCAACCGCGACGCGCATCTGCATTTCGCCCTGCTCACCGACTTCCTCGACGCGCCGCAAGCGGAGATGCCGGGAGATGCCGCCATCGTGGCGCAGGCGGTACGGCAGATAGAACTGTTGAACCTGCGCTATGCGCCCGAGCACGGCGACCGCTTCTTCCTGCTGCACCGGCCGCGCACCTGGAACGCGGGGGAGCGCTGCTGGATGGGCGCCGAACGCAAGCGCGGCAAGCTGGCGGCGCTGAACCGCCTGCTGCGCAGCGAGCATCCGGGCGCGCCATCGGGCAGCGATTTCGCGCGCATCAGCGGCATGACCGCGGTGCTGGCCAACGTGCGCTATGTGATTACCCTGGACAGCGACACCCAGCTGCCGCGCGATGCAGCGCGCAAGTGCGTGGCCGCTATGGCCCATCCGCTGAACCAGCCGCGCATGGACCTGCAAAAGCGCCGGGTCCAACGTGGCTACGGCATCCTCCAGCCGGGCATGGGCAGCAGCATGAGCGGCGGCGCGGAGTCGCGCTATGCACGGATGTTTGGCAGCGAGCCAGGCATCGATCCGTACAACGGCACGGTCTCGGACGTCTACCAGGACCTGTTTGCCGAAGGGTCCTTCATCGGCAAGGGCATCTACGACGTCGATGCATTCGAGGCGGTGCTGGCCGACCGGTTTCCGGACAACCGCATCCTCAGCCACGACTTGCTGGAAGGGTGCTACGCGCGCGCCGGCTTGATCAGTGACGTGCAACTGTTCGAGAACCATCCGGCGCGCTATCTGGGCGATGCCCGCCGGCGTTCGCGCTGGATTCGGGGCGACTGGCAGCTGTGGCCCTGGCTGCTGCCCTGGGTGCCGTTGGCCGATGGCGGCTACGAACGCAATCCCTTGTCGTGGCTGTCGCGCGGCAAGCTGCTCGACAACCTGCGCCGCAGCCTGGTGCCGCCGGCCATGGTCGTGCTGTTGGTCGCGGGCTGGTGGCTGTCGCCGCAGCCGTTGGCCTGGACGCTGTGGTTATTGGTGTTGTGGCTCGGGCCGGTGTTGTTGCCCGCCCTGCATGCGGCCTTGCACCCGCCGGAAGATTCCACGCTTGACCTGCATCTGCGCCAGGTCGCTGGCAGCACCGGGCGGCAGCTGCAACGCGCGGCGGTCACCGTGGCCTGCCTGCCGTACGAAGCGGCCTTCAGTCTGTCGGCGATCTTGCGCACCTTGTGGCGCACGCTGGTCAGCCGGCGTCACTTGTTGCAATGGAATCCGTCCAGCGAGGTGGATCGCGCGCTGCGCGCCGGCCGCCGCGCCGAGTGGCGGGCCATGGCGATCGCCCCGCTGTTCGCGCTCGGCGTAGCCCTGGCCTTGCTGCGCGTGGCGCCGGCTGCGCTGTGGCCGGCGGTGCCTTTGCTGCTGGGCTGGGCGCTGTCGCCCTGGCTGATGGCCTGGCTCGGCCAGCCGCCGCCGCAACGTGGTGCCGAACTGGTGCCGGCGCAGGTGGTCTTCCTCGGCCGGCTGGCACGGCGGACCTGGGGCTTCTTCGCCAACCACTTCAGCGAAGACGACCATTGGCTGCCGCCGGACAACCTGCAGGAATATCCCGCAACCGTCATCGCCCATCGCACGTCGCCGACCAATATCGGGCTGGCGCTGCTGGCCAACCTGGCCGCCCATGACCTGGGCTACCTGCCGGCTGGCGAGGTGGTGGAGCGCTGCCGCAAGATCCTGGGCACGCTGGAAACGTTGCCGCGCCATCGCGGCCATTTCCTCAACTGGTACGACACCCAGACCCTGCAGCCGCTGCCGCCGCGCTACGTCTCCACGGTGGACAGTGGCAATCTCGCCGGTCACTTGCTGACACTGCGCCAGGGTCTGCTGGGCATGATCGATGCCCCGGTCGTGCCGCCACGCCTGTTCGACGGCCTGGCCGATACGCTCGGGCTGGTGCAGGAAGCTGGCGCCGCGCAGCCCGCGCTAGTGGGCGCCTGCACGAGCTTCAGCGAACGGCTCGGCGCGCTACGGCGGGACAGCCTTGCGCTGGCGGACATCGATCAGGCGCTGTCGGCCCTGTGCAACAGTGCCGAGGCGATGGCGGCGCTCGCGGTGGGCGGCGGCGAGCCACAGCGCTGTGCGCTGGCCCTGCTGCACGACTGCATCGCCGCCCAGGCAGAACTGCAACGGTGGCTGCCGGTGTCGGCGATGCCTGCGGGCGAGGCCATCGCGATCCCGACGCTGCGGCAGCTGCGCCGCCAGGAGGCCGATCTCGCGCTGCAGGCGCGCGCCGGTGAGCGCATACTGCAGATGGAACGGCTGGCGCACCTGGCCGGCCAACTGGCGCAGATGGAATACGACTTCCTCTACGACCGTGCCCGCCATCTGCTGGCAATCGGCTACAACGTCGACGAGCGGCGCCTGGACGCCAGCCAGTACGACCTGCTCGCCTCCGAGGCGCGGTTGTGCAATTTCGTGGCCATTGCCCAGGGCCAGTTGCCGCAGGAGAGCTGGTTCGCGCTGGGCCGGATGATGACCGAGGTCGAGGGCGCTGCGGCCTTGCTGTCGTGGAGCGGCTCGATGTTCGAATACCTGATGCCGCAGCTGGTGATGCCCAGCTATCCCGATACCTTGCTCGACCGCACCGCGCAGCAGGTCGTACGTGCGCAGATCGACTACGGCGCCCGCCGCGGCGTGCCGTGGGGCGTGTCCGAGTCCGGCTACAACGCGGTCGATGCGCGGCTCAACTATCAATACCGCGCGTTCGGCGTGCCGGGGCTCGGCCTCAAGCGCGGCCTGGCCCAGGACCTGGTCATCGCGCCGTATGCCAGCGCGATGGCGTTGATGGTGGCGCCGGTGCCGGCCTGCGAGAACCTGCAACGGCTTTCCGCCCAGGGCTTCGGCGGCCGCTTCGGCCTGTACGAGGCGATCGACTACACCGCAGCGCGCGTGCCGCGTGGGCAGTCGCATGTATTGGTGCGCTCCTACATGTCGCACCACCAGGGCATGGCGCTCTTGGCCATGGACTATTTGCTGTGCGGCCAGCCGATGCAGCAGCGCTTCGTTGCCGATGCGCAGGTGCAAGCGACCTTGTTGCTGCTGCAGGAGCGGGTGCCGCGCACCGGGGTGTTCCATCCGCACCCGGTGGAGAGTGCCGGCAACCGCACTGCTTCAGCCGATGCCGAGACCCCGCTTCGGGTCATCCGCGACCCCGACCGCAGCCGCCTGGGCGTGCAGCTGCTGTCCAACGGCCGTTATCACGGCATGCTCAGCAGCGCCGGCGGCGGCTACAGTCGTCAGCGCGAAATGGCGGTCACGCGCTGGCGCGAGGACAGCACGCGCGACCATTGGGGCACCTTCTGCTACCTGCGCGATGTCGGCAGTGGCAAGGTGTGGTCGGCAACCCACCAGCCGACCTGCGTCGAAGTCGAGGGATACGAGGCGATCTTCTCCGATGCCAAGGCCGAGTTCCGCGGCCGCCACCAAGGCTATGACACCCACCTGGAAATCGCGATCTCGGCCGAGGACGATGTCGAATTGCGGCGCCTGCGCATCACCAACCGCTCGCGCCAGCGCCGGGTGATCGAGATCACCACCTACGCCGAAGTGGTGCTGGCGCCGGCCCTGGCGGACGAGATGCACCCGGCCTTCGGCAACCTGTTCGTGCAGAGCGAGATCCTGGCCGACAAGCAGGCCCTGCTGTGCACGCGGCGCGCGCGCTCGCATGAAGAAGTCGCACCGTGGATGCTGCATCTGGTGGCGGTGCACGACGCCGACATCAGCGCGATCTCCTACGAGACCGACCGTGCGCGCTTCCTTGGCCGTGGCCGCAGCACGCGGCGACCGCTGGCGTTGAGCGAAGGCAAAGCCTTGTCGGGCACCGCGGGGTCGGTGCTCGACCCGATCGTGGCGATCCGCTGCCGGATCGAGCTGGCACCGGAACAGCGTGCGCAGATCGACATGGTCTATGGCGTTGGCGCACAGCGTGAAGCCTGCACTGCGCTGGTGGACAAATACCGGGACCGGCGCCTGGCCGACCGCGTGTTCGATCTTGCCCTGACCCATAGCCAGGTCGTACGGCGGCAGATCGATGCCTCGCAGTCCGATGCGCTGCTGTACGAGCGCCTGGCCGGCCTGGTGCTGTACACCCATCCCTTGCTGCGCGCCGAGCCGGAGCTGCTGGCGCGCAATCGTCGTGGCCAGCCAGGCTTGTGGGGCCACGCGATCTCCGGCGACTTGCCGATCGTGCTGCTGCGCGTCTCCGACAGCGACAACATCGAGCTGGTGCGGCAGATGGTGCAGGCGCATGCCTATTGGCGCCTGAAGGGCCTGCGCGTAGACCTGGTGATCTGGAACGAGAGCCAGGCCGGGTACCGGCAACAGTTGCAGGACCAGATCGTGGGCATGGTGGCTGCGGACCCGGAATCGAACGTACTCGATCGCCCTGGCGGCATCTTCGTGCGCCCGGCCGAACATATGTCCGACGAGGACCGCGTGCTGTTGCAGTCGGTGGCACGAGCGATCATCAGCGACCAGCACGGCAGCCTGGCCGCGCAACTGGAGCGCTACCCGGCGCTGGAGCGTGCGTTGCCGCCGCCGTTGTCCGCCGCCATGGCGGATGCCCCTGCGCAGCCGCAGCTGCCCACTATCGCCACTGCACAAGAAATAGCCGGTGCCGCGCTGGACCCTGGCGTGCGGCTGTTCGACAACGGCATCGGCGCCTTTGCCGCGGACGGGCGCGAGTATGTGATCGAGCAGGACGGCGACCAGCGCACACCGGCGCCGTGGTCCAACGTCATCGCCAATGCCCAGTTCGGCAGCGTGCTTAGCGAGAGCGCCTGTGGCTACACCTGGCTGGAGAATGCGCATGAGTTCCGGCTGACGCCCTGGCACAACGACCCGGTCACCGACAGTGCCGGCGAGGCCTTCTACCTGCGCGACGAGGACAGCGGCGCGGTGTGGTCGCCCAGCGCGTTGCCGTGCCGCGGCACCGGCGTGTATCGCACCCGCCATGGCTTTGGCTACAGCGTTTACGAACATGTCGAGGACGGCATCGCCAGCGAGCTCTGGGTCTTCGTCGACCTGGAGCACGCAGTGAAGTACTCGCTGCTGCGCCTGCGCAATCTCTCCGGGCGTTCGCGACGGCTCAGCGCGACTGGCTATGTCGAATGGATATTGGGCGACATCCGCGCGCGTTCGCGCATGCACGTGGTCAGCGATGTGGACGCCAGCGGCGTGTTGATCGCGCGTAACCCCTACAACAGCGAGTTCGAAGGCCGCGTGGCGTTCTTCGACGTCGATGCGCCCACCCGCAGCCATACCGCCGACCGCGGCGAGTTCCTCGGTCGCAACGGACACCCGGAGGCACCGGCGGCACTGCGGCGCGAGCGCCTGTCCGGCCGTTGTGGGGCAGGCCTGGATCCCTGCGCCGCGCTCCAGGTGCCGATCACGCTGGCGGCGGGCGGCGCCTTCGAAACCGTATTCCGCCTCGGTGCCGCCGGTAGCGGTGAACAGGCCGCGCAACTGGCGGCCGCCACCCGCGGCAGCGAGCACGCGCAGCGGGCGCTGGCGGCGGTGCGTGACCACTGGCAAGCGACCCTGGGCCACGTGCAGGTCCAGACCCCGGATCCGGCGGTAGACCTGCTCGCCAATGGCTGGCTGCTGTACCAGACCCTGGCCAGCCGCTATCTCGGGCGCAGTGGCTATTACCAGTCCGGCGGCGCCTTCGGCTTCCGTGATCAGTTGCAGGATGCAATGGCCCTGGTGCACGCGCAACCGGCCTTGAGTCGCGCCCACCTGCTGCTCAGCGCCGCCCACCAGTTCGTGCAAGGCGACGTCCTGCATTGGTGGCACCCGCCGCAGGGCCGTGGCGTGCGCACCCAATGCTCGGACGATTATCTGTGGCTGCCGGTTGCGGTCTGCCGCTACGTCACTTTCAGTGGCGACCATGGCGTGCTCGAAGAGTCGGTCGGCTATATCGAGGGCCGCCCCCTCAATGGCGATGAGGAATCGTATTACGACTTGCCACGCGAGGCGGGAACGTCGGCCGCTTTGTATGACCACTGCGTACTGGCGCTGCGCCGCGGTTGCGAGCGGCTGGGCGAGCGTGGCCTGCCGTTGATCGGCAGTGGCGACTGGAACGATGGCCTCAACCGCGTCGGCATTGGCGGGCGTGGCGAGAGCGTCTGGCTCGGATTCTTCCTGTGCGACGCCTTGCGCCGCTTCGCGCCGTTGGCGTTGGCGCGCGGTGACGGTGATTTTGTCGGCTACTGCGCCGCCCAGGCGCAACAGTTGCAGGACAACCTGCAGCGCCATGCCTGGGACGGGCAGTGGTATCGCCGCGCCTGGTTCGACGACGGTTCACCGCTGGGCGCCAGTGACAACACCGAGTGCCGCATCGACTCGATCGCGCAAAGCTGGTCGGTGCTGTCGGGCGCCGGAGGAGAATTGCGCAGTCCCCAGGCCATGGATTCGCTCTACCAGCATCTGTTCAAGCCGGAGGCCGGCGTGGTGCAACTGCTGGATCCGCCGTTCGACCATACGCCACGCGACCCGGGCTATATTCGCGGCTATGTGCCGGGGGTGCGGGAGAACGGTGGCCAATACACCCACGCCGCGGTGTGGGCGGCAATGGCCTTCGCCGAGCTTGGCGACAGCCGCCGTGCCTGGGCCCTGACCGATGTCATCAATCCGATCCATCACGCCCGCGATGCCGAGGCAGTCGAGCGCTACAAGGTGGAGCCCTACGTGCTGGCCGCCGACGTCTACGCGGTGGCGCCACATCAAGGGCGCGGTGGCTGGACCTGGTACACCGGTTCGGCCGGTTGGATGTTCCGCCTGCTGACGGAGTCCCTGCTGGGCCTGCACCGAGAAGGTGAATGGCTGACGCTGCGGCCATGCGTGCCGGCGGCCTGGGACGGCTACCGGATGCGCTACCGCCATGGCGGTAGTACCTATGCGATCGAAGTGCTGCAACGCGACGAGGGGCCGGCGCGGCTGCAGCTGGACGGCCAATGGCTGCCGGACCTGCGCTGCCAATTACACGATGACGACAGCGAACATGTTCTGGTGCTGCATTGGCCGAGGGCATCGACATGACGACCCGCACCGAGCTGGACCGGGAACTGGACCACCTGGAATGCATGCTGCCGCCGTGGCTGGAGAAGCTGCACCACGGCAGCCAGCTATGGCCGCAGCTGGATGTGCTGATCAAGGAGATCCTGCGCCACAGCGAGCCGGGCGACCTGCCGCATGTGCGCTATCGATTGGCGCGGATGATCCGGGCGAACCGGGACATGTTGGAACGCTGGCACTGAAGCAGCCTCCTTGAACCTCCCGGCCAGATTTGCGGTGAATAGGGTCGTTAATTACCGCAACATATGCGGTGATTGCGTGTTGCGGGGAATGGCTCCATAATCTCCGCATAATGAGCGGCGAAAAGCGCTACCCGTGGCAACGCGAGGACTGGCCGAAGTGGCGGTACGACCTGACCCGGCTGGCCGACAGCCTGGCCGCGGTCAGCCGTAGCCAAGGCTTGTTGCTCGGCCGGCTCGCGGATGTAGGTATGCCGCTGCGCGGGCAAGCCAGCCTGGCCGCGCTCACCGACGACGTGGTCGAGACCAGTGCCATCGAAGGCGAGGTGTTGAACGTGGCCTCGGTGCGTTCGTCCATGGCGCGCCGGCTCGGCGTCGAGGTGGCGGCCACTGCGCCGGTCGATCGCCACGTCGAGGGCCTGGTCGACATGGTGCTCGACGCCACGACCAACGCCGCGCAACCGCTCACCGCCGAACGCTTGTTCGGTTGGCATGCTGCGTTATTTCCGACCGGCTATTCCGGATTGAGCCGCCTCAGGGTGGCTGCTCGGCGCGACGATGCCGCTGGCCCGATGCAGGTTGTGTCCGGGCCGATCGGACGCCAGCGCGTGCACTACCAGGCGCCGCCCGCGAACCGGCTCGATCGCGAAATGGCCGCTTTCCTGCACTGGCTCAACCACAGTCACGATGACCCCGCGTTGTTGAAGGCCGGGCTTGGCCATCTGTGGTTCGTCACGCTGCATCCGTTTGATGACGGCAACGGACGCATCGCGCGCGCTGTCGGCGATCTGCTGCTGGTGCGTGCCGATGGCAGCCCGCAGCGTTTCTACAGCCTGTCGGCGCAGATCCAACGCGAGCGCAATGCCTACTACGACGTGCTCGAACGCACCCAGCGGGGCGACCTCGACGTCACCGAATGGTTGTCCTGGTTCTTGCAGACGCTGCAGCAGGCGGTGGAAGACGCACACCACACACTTGACCAAGTGCTCGACAAGGCGCGCTTCTGGCTAGGCGCGGCGACAGTGCCGATGAACGAGCGGCAGATCAAGGTGCTTACCCGCTTGCTCGATGGCTTCGAAGGCAAGCTGACCACGCGCAAGTGGGCAACGCTGGCCAAATGCTCGCCGGACACGGCGCTACGCGACATCACCGAACTGGTGGAACGCGGCGTGCTGCAACGCTCCGATGCGGGGGGACGCAGCACCCATTACGAAGTGGTGATGGAACGCTGGCATTGAGCGGTTCCGGCCCTTCGCGGGCCGGAACCTTCGATGTCGCCCTTCAACGGACGAACGCGATCCGCTCCATCCGCGCATTTTTCGCGGCGGCCAGTACCTTTGCGGTCATCTGGTACTCCGACGCCGGGTCCGCACTGATGCGGAGTTCCGGCACCGTTCCCTGCGACAACCGCACTGCGTCCGCCAGGCGATCCTGAAGCTGACTCACCGCCAGCGGTTCGCCGTCCCAGCTCAATTGATTGCCGGCGTCCACGCGCAGCAGGATCGGTTCCGGCGGCGGCAGCGGCTTGGCGAGTAGCGGCACACTTTGCGGCAGGCCAACCGTGATCGGCCGGGCGACCATCGGCGCGGTGACGATGAAGATGATCAACAGTACGAGCATCACGTCCACCAAGGGGGTGACATTGATGTCGGCCAGCGGGGTGGAACGACCAGCGGCGGCAAAGGCCATGCGTCTGCTCCGTGAGGGGGCGGCGTGCCCCGGCTCCGACGCTACGCCGGTCCGGAAGAATGCGGGAGCAGGGCGGTGGCGATGCATTCAGTTGCGATTTGGCCGCCGGACGAGGTCGTTGCGGTGAGGCGCCTCGGCGAGGCCGTACTTGCCGCGCCTGTCCGCCCGACCTTACGATCGCCGCGTCGGCGTGGTCACCCTCGGCCACACACAACCGCTTCAAGGAGTGAAGTGATGACCCTGCAGGCTCGCAGTCTGTCCGCCACGCGTCACGTCACCGCAGGCCAGGTGGCGCACCGATGAACCTTCCCGCGCAGTGGCTGACCCCGACAGTCAGCGCACCAGAGCCTACGCCGAACCGCCTCCGCAACGGGGCTGTCGCCGCGTTGATGTTGCTCGCGGCCTGGCCCACTTGGCAGATCCTGCCCAGCGCACTCACCGCCGACAAGCCCGAGATCACGATCCTCGTGCTGCTTTTCACCGCGCCGGTCACTGCGCTATCGGTGCTGGCGATGTTGGTTTCGCTCGCGTTTCCCAAGCGCGTGCTGTGGCGCATCCTTGCGGGCTATGTGCTGTTGATGTTGGCGGCATGGGCGGTGTTGCCGCAAGTGTTCCTGGCCGCCGGGCTTGATCCGGGACGCTTGTTGCGACCCGGTGCGGACGTGGCGGTCAACGAGCCTCGCCACTCGCGGCAGCCAGCAGCTGTCGTGTCCGTGGCGACAGCGAGTACGCCCCGTCCGATGCCGGCGGCACCGACCGCCAGCGCGACTTCTGTATCGGCGCCTGCTGTTGCACCGACGCCTGCCGCTCCCACCCTGGTCGCGGCCGCGCAACTGGTACCGTTCGAAGGCCAACGCGACCCCGGCGCCTGCAGCGCGCTCGCTGCCGCATTGCCGGCGGACACGCTCGTTTACGCTGCCGGCGCCTATGGCGGGCGGCCGCTCAACTACCAGATCGACAAGAACAGCAACCACGAGGCCACTCGCATCGATGTGTCAGTGGATGAGCCCGCTGCGCCGGTGGCGCTGATGCTGGGCGCGTACGAGCCAACTGTCTGGAACATTGGCTGGAGCCCGCGCACCCGCATCGTGGCAGTGATGGTATCCGGCTATCACCACCAGGCGCTGGCGGGCCTGCCGGCGGCGGTACCGCGCATCGTCGGCAGCCATGACCAGGGCGGCCCGTGCCCGTCCTTCTATGTCAGCCAGGACACCTTGGCCACGCTCAACCCGATCGCCCAGCGCGCCTTCCAGCGCAAATTGACGCGGGCCTATCAAGCGCGCAATGGCGCAGTGTCGGTAGGCAGCGGCGCCGGTGCGGCGCTGGTCACCGATGCCAGCCGGCCCCCGGACCAATTCAAGCTGGCCAACCAGCCGCTGGCCGGCGAAGCCGGGTTGCGCGATGCGATCGCCAAGGGCTGGTTGCGCGAGGCCACGCGCGCTGACCTGAGCGGGTGGGAAAGCGCGGTCAGGGCCAGCGCGGGCGATGAACTGCCGCCGCTCAGTGGCAGCGAACCGTCCATTGCCAGCGCCCCAGGCGCACCCTGGCACACCTATGTGGTGATCCGGCCGATGCAGATCCCCGCAGGCTTGTATGGCGCCCACGCGGCGACGTTCATCGTGCCGCGCGGCGTGCAACGGCCCAGTGGCGAGCTGGGGCACTCGCGAATCCTGGATTTCAACACGCTCAGCTGCGCCGGCGCGACCTGCGGGATGTCGATGAACTAAGTGGGCTCGGCACGCCCGTGTGCGGCCTCCGGCCCGACGAACGGCTGCGTTGACTGCAGCGCTCGCTCAACGCTGCACGATGCCGTCCAGCGCCGGTTCCCGCTTGATCCGCGCCTGGCAGCTCATCCGGTAAGTGAAGGCCGTGCCTTCCGCTGCATTGGAGCGCACCGACAGCACGCCGCCGTGCGCCTTGGCAATTTCCGAGGCGATGTAGAGGCCCAAGCCCAGGCCCGGGCGAGGCTCGTTGCCGACAGCGCGGGTGAAGGGGTTGAACAGTTTGTCCAGGCTATCGGCGGGAATGACGCCCCCGTTGCGCACGACCAGCTCGAAGTTGTCGTCATCGCCGCGCACGCGTAGCCGCACCGGTACGTCGCGGGTGCCATGCTCGGCGGCATTGCCGAGCAGGTTGGCCAGCAGTTGCGCCATGCGCTTGCGGTCGCAGACGATCGCCGCTTCGATCGCCATGTCCACCTCGATATCAGACCGGCCGCTGCTGGCGCGTACTTCGTGCACGACCTGCATCAGCTCTTCGGCCAAGGCTTCGTCTGCATGCAGCGCCACCGGGATGCCGCCGCCCAGGCGGCCGCGGGCGAAATCCAGCACGTCGTGCACCAGGCTGTCGATGCGCCCCAGGCTCTTGCTCATGTGGCCCAGCAGGCGCCGGCCTCGCGCCGAAGTCACTTCCATGTCCAGCAGTTCGGTGCCCAGGCGGATGGCCTGCAACGGGCTGCGGATGTCATGGCCGAGCACGGCGATGAACTGGTCGCGCAACTCCGCGGTGTCCTGGGCGTCGCTGAGGTCCAGCGCGGTCTGGTTGAGCCGTTCCTCGTTGGCCAGGTAGTTGCCGATCAACTCGGCGAACAGCTCCATGGTGCGCAGGATGTGCGTCTCGTCGAACTTCGCCGGCGCCGAATCGATCGCGCACAGGGTGCCGAAGAAGCTGCCGTCCGGGCGGTAGATCGGTACCGAGACGTAGCTTTCCAGTCCGTAGATGCGCGGGGTGTGGTGGCGCGAATACAGCGGGTGCTCGCTGGCGTGGCCGAAGATCACCGGCTTGAGCGACTGGCGGATGTCGTTGCAGATGGTCGATTCCAGCGCCAGCTGGCCGCCGGCGGCCAGGCCGAAGCCAAGGTCGTCATAGGTGGCGCAAGCGGTCCAGGTCGATTCGGTAACGCGCGCCACTGCGGTAAAGCGCAGCCCGGTGATGTGCGCCACGGTCTCCAGGATGCGCGGAACCGCAGCGATGCGGCCGATCGAGGCGATATCCTCGAGGATGGCGGGGTCCAGTATCGGCTGCATCGATTCGTTCATTGCGCTGGTTCGACCCTCCGCGGGCTGCTTCGACGCAGATCGTCGAGGGGGGCATCCTAGCACCCGCGGTGCACCGGGCTTCGTGCCCGGCATGGCGGCTCGGATGCTGAACCTGAAGCGGCGGGCTATCGGGCCGGCGCGACCTGCCGCTGCGGCCTAGGACCTGGCGATGGCGCCGGGATCGACCCCGGCCAGCTTGGCCGCGTACAGCGCTGCGCCGTAATGGGGCTCGAACCGCGGCGAGCGCAGTTCGAAGCGCGTGTGTGCCGCCTTCAGCGCTTGGTGGAACGGCGATAGCAACAGTTCGCCGGCGGCGAAGGCGCCGCCGGAGTAGGACAGCGGCACGATGTCCTCGGCGCTGAAACCAAGGTTGCGGCGAATGGCGTCGGCAATTTCCGCCAGTGCCTGTCCGGCACGCACGAAGATCGCCCGCGCCGCCGTGTCGCCGGCCTCGGCCGCACGCGCAACGATGACCGACAACTGCGCCACCTCGCCGCGGCTGCGGGCGTGCTCACCGTAGATGCGCGCACACACGTCCAGGTCGAGTTCGACGTCCAGCGCCTGGTTGATCAGCGCGTGCAGCGGCCCTTTCGGCTGGCGGCCATCGCTCATGCGCGAATAAGCGTTCAAGCCTTGCACCGCGATCCAGTACGCCGAACCTTCGTCGGAAAACGTCTCGCCCCAGCCGCCGGCACGCGCAGCCCGGCCCTGGCGCTGGCCGTAGCCAATCGATCCGGTACCGGCCACGATGTTGATGCCGTCGGCACAACCCAGCGAGCCGGCCCAGCCGCACACCATGTCGTTGTCGCAGGCGTAGCGGTCATGGCCGAGGATCGCCGCCGGCATCGCTTCGATCAGCGGCGTTACTGCGCTGTCCTCGCCATGCGCGGGAATGCCGAAGAAGGCGAAGCCCAGTGCCGACGCCTTCGCGTCGACTTCGCCAAGTACCTGCGCCACGCCACGCGCAAGCACCTCGCGCACGCCGTCCAGCCCCACCTGCGGATGGTAGGTGGTGCCCAGCTGCGCCTGCGCGCGCACCCGGCCTTCGGTATCGATCAGCGCAAACCGCGTCTTGGTGCCGCCGCCGTCTACGCCGAGGTAGTAGCGTGCGCTGCTCATGAGGCCAGGGAGTGGATGCGTACGCCCTGCACGACGCGGTTCACGGTGCCGGCCTTGTTCGGGTTGTCCGGAGTGATGGCGTGCGCCAGCGAGGCGTAGAAGGCGAAGATCTGCGCCGTCGCGGCATAGGGGAACAGCAGGTCGACATCGGTGGCGTCGGCCAGGCCCGGTACCGCCAGTACATAGGCCGTAGCAGCGGCCTGCGGCTGCGCAGTGATCTCCACGATCCGCGCGGCCACGCCGTCGCGGCGCAGTTCGTCGATCAAGTCGCGGTCATACTGGCGGGTCAGCGGATCGTTGGAGACGAACACCAGCACCGCAGTCTGCGGCGTGACGAAGGTCTTGGGACCGTGTCGAAAGCCCAGCGGGCTGTCGAAGCAGGTCGCCACCGCGCCGTTGGTGAGTTCGCCAAGCTTGAGCGTGGCCTCGCGGGCCAGGCCCTGCAGCAGCCCGCTGCCGAGATAGACCACCCGGTCGCAACCACTCGCTGCCAGCGTCCGCAGCGCCGGCAGGTGCTCGGCAATGACCGCTTCGGTGGCCGCGGCCAGCGGCCCAATGCGCGCGTCGAGTGCGCCGGCCGGGCTCAGTGCCTGCAAGGTGGCGAACAGCATGCAGGTGAAGCTGGAGGTCATGGCGAAGCTTTCGTCGTGCGTTTCTTCCGGCAGCAACACCGTCAGTGCGTGGCGCGCGCCGGTGCGGTTGAGCGCGCCGGCGGCATTGCAGGTCACTACCAGGTGGCGCACGTTGCGCACGCGCGCTTCGGCCAGCTGCACCGCGGCCAGGCTTTCCGGGCTGTTGCCGGAGCGGCCGAAGGACACCAGCAGCAGCGGCTGCTCGGCATCCAGGTACAGCTGCGGGCTGCTGACCAGGTCGGTCGTGGCGACCGCGTCCACGCGCGCGGCGAGTTGGCGATCCAGTAGCGGTGCCAGGCATTGGCCGATGTAGGCCGAGGTGCCGGCACCGGTGAGAATCACGCGTGCGCTCGGGTCGTGCGCCAGCGGCGCGATGAACGCAGCGATTTGCGCGTGCATCTCGGTCACCAGCGCGTGGGTGCGCTGGAGCATGCGCGGCTGCTGCGCAATCTCGCGCGCGGTGCACAAGGCGCCGGCGGCGGCGAGGTCGGTTTCGGTCAGGCCGAGGTAGTTACTGCTGTTCATGGAGCTCGCTTGCGTGGGTCGCGTGGTGATAGTCATCGAGGACCGCATTGAGGTGCGCCATGGCCAGTGACGCCGGATCGGCGTCGCAGCGGCCATTGCGCGAGGCGTGCAATGCGTGGGGGAGGTACTGGCCGACCAGCGGCAACGGCGGCGGATCGGCACGCAGGTTGGTGAACAGCTGTTCGCGCGCTCGTTCGATGGCCGGGTCGGGCCAGTAGTAGCGGATGCGGTCGCTGAGGCTGTACTGCAGGTCGGTATGCAGGCCGCGCGCATCGCCGTGGTAGTACTTGCGCCAATGCTGCGGTTGCGCCTGCATGCGTTCGAGCACGACCTCGCGCAGGCGCGCGCGGCGCTCGGGCGCGATCCATTCGGCCTCGATCGCGTCCAGCGCCCACAGCGCTTCGCGCAGCGCGAAGGTCAGGCCGGGGCCGACCTTGAGGATGGCGAAGTGATCGCGCACCAGGGCGGCGAGCGCGTCGCGGGTCTGGTAGTCGGTGGAGTGCGCTTCGAAGACCAGGCCGGGCACCGTGGTGATCGCTTGGCTCAGCGCCTGGGCCTTGGCCGGGTCGTAGGCGATGACATCGTGGTGGTCGAACTCCACGCCCGGCTGCACCACCGAGGCGATCACCCGCTGCCATGCCGCAGCAAGGCCAGCGGCCTCGAAGGCGACGCGGTGCGCCTGGATGGTGGCCAGCGCGGCGTCGGGCGTGGTCACCGCCAGGCCCTCGATCGATTCATGCGCGCCACCGGGCACGGGCACTTCGGTACCGATCACATACACCGGGGCTTCGCCACCAGCGTTGGCCCAGGCGGCCTCGGCGGCGGCGCACAGGCGCACGGCGCGGCGCACGATTTCCGCTTCCGGCAGCGGTTCGGGATCGCCGGCGCAGGCCATCGAACAGTCGAGGTGGATCTTGCGGAAACCGGCGGCCACGTAGGCGGCGACCATGACCTCGGCCTTGTCCATCGCCGCGTCCGCGGACAGCGCGGTCCAGGGGTTGGGGCCGAGGTGGTCGCCACCCAGGGCGATCCGCGCTGGATCGACGCCGACGCGCTTGGCGATGCCGTGGACGAAGGCGACGAAGTCGACCGGCGTCATCCCGGTGTAGCCGCCGTCCTGGTTGACCTGGTTGCAGGTGGCTTCGAACAGCACCGGCGCCACGTCGTGGGCCAGGGCATGGCGCAGGCTGGCTTCGATCACCAGCGGATGCGCCGAGCAGATCGAGGTCACGCCCAGGGGCTGGCCCTGGCGGTGGCGTGCGACGAGGTCCAGGAGTGCGTGCATGGAAATTCCGTCAAGCAGTGGGGGAGGTGATTGGCCGCTCCGGCTCCAGCACCAGCAGCAGCGATGCGACCAGCGCCAGCAGCAGGCCGACGATCTTCAGCGGCCCCGGCACCACGCCGGCGAACAGCAGCGACAAAGCCGCGGTGACCAACGGTGCGCCGGCGTTGGTCAGCGGGGCGACGACGATCGCCTTGCCGTAGCGGAAGGCGTAGACCAGGGCGAGGGCGCCGATGGCATTGAGGATCTGGATCGCGGCGGTCATCCAGGGGCCGTCCAGGCCGGTGTTGATCGGCTGCTGCCAATCGGTCATCGACCAGGCCACCGGTACCAGTACCAGCGCACCGACGGTCATGTAGAAGAAGATGCTGTCGGCGTTGACCGTGTTGTTGGCCAGCTTCATGAAGTAGGCCTGCAGGCCCCAGGCCAGCATGATCAGCAGCGACAGCGCGAACCAGCCCAGGCCCTGCGCGCCGCCGCCGAAAGACAGGTCCAGCAACGGCAGCGACAACAGCGCCAGGACAATCCCCAATGCACCCAGCTTGCCGGTGCGCTCGCGCAGCAGCAGGAACGACAGCACGATGGTGATGACCGGCGACAGCGAGATGATCGGGAAGATGAAGTACGCCGGGCCGAGCGTGAGGGTGCGGAACAGCAACATCTGGCCGCCGGCGCCGAGCAGGCCGATCAGCAAGCCGTAGAACATCGCGCGCGGCGTGCGGTCCAGTTGCCAGCCGCCGCGCCACAGCACGAACAGCGCCGGCGGGATCATCGTCAGCGCCCAGACGCAGTACACCAGCGTGTCGGGAAAGCCATGTTCGGCCGACAGGCTAGACAGCGAGCCCCACACCCCCCAGAGCGCCACTACCGCCAGCGCATAGAACAGCCACAAGCGACGGCCGCCGTTGCCCTGAACGGCACTCATGCCGGCACCGCCTGCAGCAACAGGAAGCGCTTGAACCTGGCCGGCAGCACGTTGTTGCGCGCATCGACATGGCCCAGCTCGGTGTCGTTGAACAGGTCACGCACCACATAGCGGCCACTGCCGAGCCCGCGCAACTGCACCGGGCCATCCCAGTCGGCGGCATAGAAGGTGTAGTACATGGCGCGTTCCTTGGCGATGGCATGGGCTTCGGGTTTGTCGAAGCCGATGTCATAGAGCTCGCCGCGGTACTCGCCCTTCGGCAGCATGTGGGTCTTGTAGATGTCCAGCCAACGGCCCCAGAGCCGTTCTTTCTCAGGCGTCAGCACGAAGCCGCCCGGCGGCAGCGGCTGGGTCGGACGGTCGGTGTCGCGCGGCCAGGTGAACTTGGTCGAGATCACCGCGCCGATGCCGACGCTGGAAGCGAAGTCGTCGCCGCCATCGCTGAGTTCGACGTGGTCGCCGGCATAGCTGCTGCTGTGGCCGAACAACGCCTTGACCGACTTGCCCTTGTGCCGCACCTGCCAGGACGAGGTCGGATCCGAAGCGGGGTACTGGTCGGTGGCCGGCAGGTTGTGGAAGGCGAATGCGGTGCCGCACGGGCACAGTTCGACCACCGCCTGCGGGTTCTCCTCGCGCGCGGCGCGGTGGATGGCGGTCCAGAAGTCGGCGAGCTTCTCGAACGAGTCGGTGGGGTGGGCGTGCTTGTGCGCCGGGTTGTAGCAGGGCGCGACCGCGTTGAGGTGCTGGCCGTCGAGCTTGAGGCCTTCGAAACCCCAGTCACCGATGGCCTTGCGCGTCAGTGCGACGTAGAAGTCGATGGTCGGTTGGTACGCCGGGCACTGGGTGAAGGCGTTCCACCAGCTCACCTTCTGGACCGAGCCTTCCTTGTCCAGCAGCAGCATGTCCGGGTGGTCGTGGAGCACGTCGCTGCCCGGGTCGCAGGCCAACGGCGCCAGCCACAGGCGCGGGCGCAGGCCCTGTGCTTTCACCGCCTGGACGAACGCACGCATGTCGTCATCGCCGCGCGGGAACTTGCGCGGGTCCAGCTTCCAGTCGCCTTCGTTGGTTTGCCAGCCATCGTCGAGCACGGCCCATTCGAAGCCCATCTCGCGCACCTTGGGCAGCGTGGCGATGATCTGCTCGGTGGTGAAGTCGCGGTCGTAGCCCCAGGCGCACCAGATCGGCGCGAATGCCGATTCCGGTGGCTGCGGGCCGGTGATGCCCTGGTCGCGCATGAAGCGCTGGTACTGGGTGAGTGCCGGGTAGAAATCGCCGCGGTGCACGCACAGGAAGGTGCGGTCGGTGACCAGGGTGGCGCCCGGGGCCAGGGTCAGCGGTTGCTGCGATTCGATCGCGATCGCAGCGCCCGCTTCGCTGGCATGGACCGGCAGATCGAGCAGGCGCGGCACGGTTTCGACATGGCCCACGGCCAGGCCGACATCGCGCCGCCACACGTTCGCCACCGGGGTACCGCCGCCGTAGTCGGAGGCGTCCATCGCCAGGGTATTGCGCTGTTCGAAGTCCTTGCCGAGCGGCTGCACCCAGTCGCGGCGGTCTTCGTGGGTGGCGCCGGAGAAAGTCCAGAAGCCGCCTTCGCGGGCGCCGAGGGTGTGGGCGGCGTTGCGCCAACCGGTGACCGCCAGTGGCGCGTTGCCACTGTTGCGGTAGGCCACCTGCAACAGGACCAGTCCCGGGTAACGTTCGAAAACGGTGGCGCTGACCTGCTTTTCCAGGCCGTTGGCCGCCACACCGGCCACTACGGTGCGCTTGCCGGCACCTTGCTTGCCGCCGCGCACGCGTTCACTGCGCTGGTCGCGATAGGTAAATGACTCCACCGCACCGTCGGCGAGCAGTAGCGCTTCGCTGGCGTCGAAGCCGGTGATGGGCTGGCCAAAAGCGCTGACCTGGGTCCGCAGGGTGGGATCGAAGGTCAGCGCTACGTGCTGGTCGCCGACCTGCGCCGGGTGGGCCTGGATCGCCATCGCGCCAGGCTTGGCCAAGGCCGGCCAGGGCAGGCTGGCGCCGGCCACGGCGCCGCTGACGAGCTTGAGGACGGAACGGCGTCCGATCGGTGGCATATAACCTTTCCCGCTACAAGGTAGTCCGATTCTGGTGCAACGACCGCACTGGATGCAACACTTTTGTTGCGATATGTTGTACTTAAGTTTCGTTACATTACCGAGGCACAGGAAGATGACGATGCGCGTGAACCCCGATCCCCGCCCCGCCGCGTTGGCGGCCGGCCTCTGCGCGGCACTGGCCTGCAGCGCCCTGGCGGCCGCACCGCCCCCCGGCAAGAACGCCGACGCCAGTGCCGAAGCCGCTCCCTACGGGATGGCCGACTTCACCCGCGTGCGCAAGTACGACGCGCACGTGCACTACAACATGGCCGACCCGGCGTTCCTGGAGATCGCGCGCGAAGATGGTTTCGAATTGCTGACCATCAATGTCGACTACCCCGACTTCCCGCCGCTGGACAAGCAACGCGAAGTGGCGCTGGCCGAGCATCGCGCCGATCCGGCACGCCTGCACTGGGCGGCGACGTTCTCGATGCAGGGTTTCACCCGGCCAGGCTGGGCGGCGAAGGCCGAAGCGAGCCTGCGCGAGGACGTGGGCCGCGGCGCCACCGCGGTAAAGATCTGGAAGAACGTGGGCATGGTGGAAAAGGACGCGCAGGGCCACCTGATCATGCTCGACGACCCGGCGCTGGCGCCGGTGGCCGAGTACGTGCGCGCGCTGGACGTGGCGCTGATTGGCCACCAGGGCGAGCCGCACAACTGCTGGCTGCCGCTGTCGCAGATGACCACCGAGAACGACCGCGAGTACTTCGGCCACCACCCGCAGTACCACATGTACCTGCACCCGGATCAGCCCAGCTACGACGAGCAGATGGCCGCCCGCGACCGCTTCGTCGCCGCGCATCCGAAGTTGCGTTTCGTCGGCGCGCACATGGCCAGCCTCGAGTACGACGTCGACCGCCTGGCCGCGTTCCTGGACCGCTTCCCCAATGCCTCGGTGGACCTGGCTGCGCGCATGGGGCAGGTGCAATACCAGTCGCTGCGCGACTACCAGAAGGTGCGTGCGTTCTTCATCCGCTACCAGGACCGGTTGATGTATGGCACCGACCTGACCTATGAACCCGGCGGCGATGCGGCCGAATTCAAGCGCAGTGCCGATGCAGTGTGGCGTTCGGACTGGCAATACCTGGCCACCGGACAGACCCAGCATGTGGACACGGTGAAGGCCGATGTGCCGGGCTTGGCGCTGCCGCGCGCTGTGATCGACAAGATCTACTACAACAACGCGGTGCGCGAGTTCCGCGCGCCCAAGCGCTGAGTGCGTCGCCGGGGCGCGGCCGATGCCGCGCCGCCGACCGCCTCAGGCCAGCCGCAGTTCGAAACCGAGCTGCTCGCTGGCCTGGCGGATCTCGGCCGGAGCGTCGCGGTCGGTGATGAGCATGTCGAGCTCGCCCAGCGAAATGATCCGGTGCAGGCAGATCTTGCCGAACTTGGAGCTGTCGGTGATCGCCACCACCTGGCGCGCGGCCTCGACCATCTTGCGGTTGAGCATGGCTTCCGGCTCGTAGTGCGTGGTGATGCCGCGTTCCAGGTCGAAACCGTCCACGCCCAGGAACAACCGGTCCACGTGCAGGGCATCGAGTGCCTCCACGGTGAGGCCGCCATAGAAGGCCATGTTCTTGCGGCGCAGTTCGCCGCCCAGCATCACCAGGCGGATGTTGCTCTTGGGGCTGAGCACGCTGAGCACGCCGAAATCGTTGGTGACCACGGTAACTTCGACATTGGCCAGGGCTTCGGCCAGCTGCATCGCAGTGGTACCCGAGTCGATGGCGATGGTGTCGCCGGGCTTGACCAGGGTCGCGGCCAGCTGGCCGATGCGGCGCTTTTCGTCCAGGTGGACGGTGCGCTTGGCTTCGTAGGGCGGTTCGGCCGCGGTGCCGCCGACGGCGAGGCTGTCGATCGCGCCGCCATAGGCGCGCGCCATCACGCCGCGCTCGGACAGGTAACGAAGGTCCTTGCGCACCGTCTGCATGCTGACGCCGAAACGGCTGGCCAGCGCCGCCACCTGCACGCTGCCGTGCTGGCGGACCAATTCGCTGATCTGCAGGCGTCTCTGGCTGGTGTCGCGGGTAACGGACATGGGGTCCCTCCTTGTCGGGCGCGAGTATGAGTCATTTCGTTAAATTTCGCTATTGCTACAAAACGAAACATCCGATAGGCTCGGTTTCGTTTTCTTAGCTAGCAAGTTATCACCGTCTTGGGAGGAGAGACCCGTGGAGACTGCACCGCTACACCGCACGATGCTTTGCCGAGGCATCACCCTGGCCCTGTTGATGCCTTTCGGCGTCGCCCTGGCGCAGACCGCGCCGGAGCCGGCGCCCGCCGATCCCGCGCCCGCCACTGACGCCACCACCCTCGACGCCGTCACCGTGACCGGCGTGCGTGCCAGCCTGGCGCGTTCGGTCGAACTCAAGCGCAGCGCGTCGACCGTGCAGGATTCGATTACCGCGCTGGAGCTGGGCAAGTTCCCGGACGACAACGTCGCCGACTCGCTCAGCCATATCACCGGCGTGGCGATCAGCCGCACTGCCGGCGGCGAGGGCCAGTCGGTCAGCGTCCGCGGCCTCGGGCCGGAATACACGCTCACCACCTTCAACGGCCGCATCCTGGCCACCGACGGTCCCGGCCGTGACTTTGCCTTCGACGTGCTGCCGGCCGATGTGATCAGCGGCGCCGACGTCATCAAGGGTGCCGAAGCCGGGCTGACCGAAGGCGCCATCGGCGGCCTGGTCAACCTGCGCTCGGCCAGTCCCTTCGACGACAAGGGCCAGCATGCGGTGCTGCGCGTGGAAGGCGACCGCAACACCATGTCCGACCTCAACGGCACCAAGTACTCGGGCGTCTACAGCAACACCTTCGCCGACGACACCGTCGGCATCCTGCTCGGCGCGGTCTATGCCAACCGCACCGACCGCACCGATGTCGCCGGCAACGACGGCGGCTGGACCCGCAACCCGGACCCCAGCGATCCGAGCTGGGGCGGCAATGCCTGGGGCGGCAACATCGACCTCAACGACAACGGCGAACTCGACCCGGACGAATACGGCTTGATCGCACCCGGCCAATTCCGCGTCGGTTCGATCATGGAAGACAAGAAGCGCCGCGCCTACACCGGCAAGTTCGAGTGGCGACCGAGCGACAGCTTCCGGCTGACCATCGACGGACTGAAGACCAAGCTGGATTCGCCGCAGGTCAGCTACCAGCAGTCGTACTACCCGCTGTTCTCGCCGGGGCGCTGGTCGAACATCCAGGTCACCAACGGCATCGTCACCAGTTTCGACATGACCAACCCGGATCCGGAGCAGCGCCTGAATCCGGAGCTGCTCAACCAGACCACTTACCGCGTGGTCGACACCGACCTGTACGGGGCCAACGCGCGTTGGCAGGTGAGCGACGATTTCGCCATCACCGGCGACTTCTACCGGTCCACCTCGCAGCGCACCTCCGGCGGCCTGGACACCTACGTCGTGCTGCGGATGAACCAGCCCAACAGCGCGCACATTTCGCTGAGCGGCCAGGCCGTGCCCAACGTCGGCATCAATTTCGATGATGGCCGCGAATGGATCCAGGGGCTGCAGAACGGCGACTTCAACGAAAGTGACTTCGACACCCACTACTTCGGCCTGTCCGGCGACAACATCCAGGACGAGATCAACGGCGGCACGCTGAGCGGCGACCTGTTCCTGGGCAAGTGGAACGTGGATCACGTCAAGTTCGGCGTCAGCCTGACCGACCGCCGCAAGACCCGCGACCTGGTCAACAACGCCTTCAACGGCGGCGAGAACTACTACTCCAACGACAACAAGATCAACGTTGCCGACCTGGACGGAGACATCATCGACCAGACGCTGTCGCCGCCGAATTTCATGAGTGGTGTCAGCTCGAGCTTCCCGCGCAACTTCCTCGGCTTCGACGTCCCCAGCTACATCCGCGCGCTGCAGGCCTATGACGGCCGCCCGAGCCCGGATGGGGGCGTTTACGACTACGCCAACGCCGCGCCGGAATGGAACCCGCTGGAAAGCTACCGCGTGCGCGAGAAGACCACCGCCGTGTTCTTGCAGGCGGACATGTCCGGCGAGCACTGGGATGGCAACTTCGGCATCCGCTTGGGCACCACCAAGACGCGTGCCCAGGCATGGGATGCGCAGATCGAGAGCATTACCGAGCTGGGTGCGTTCAACTACAGCGTCCAGTACGGCGAGCCGACCCCGATCCTGCAGGATGCCAGCTACAGCTTCTACCTGCCCTCGGCCAACTTCACCTGGCACTTCACCGACGAACTGCAGCTGCGCGTCGGCGCGGCCAAGACCATGGCACGGCCGTCGGTGGAACAGCTGGCGCCGACCAACACCACCGCCAGCGTCGCTTGGGGCGAGTTCACGCAGATCTACGGTGGCAACACTGACCTGAAGCCCTACTCGGCCAAGCAGGGCGATCTCTCGCTGGAGTGGTACTTCTCCGACAAGTCGATCTTCAACCTGGCCACCTTCTACAAGCGTATCGACAACCAGATCACCACCAGCTGGGAGCCGCAGCAGGATATCGGCGTGCCGGGCCACCTGTTCAACGTCATGCGTCCGATCAATGGCGACTATGCCAAGGTGCATGGCATCGAGGCCGGCGCGCAGCACTTCTGGGATAACGGCTTCGGCGTGCGCGGTCAGTACACCCGCAACTGGTCCAAGAGTTTCGTCGATGGCGAGGAGCGCCCGCTGGAGGGCATCGCACCCTCGGTGTACTCGCTGGGCCTGATGTACGAGAAGGGCGCCTGGTCGATCGGCGCGCAGGCCGACCATACCGATGGCTTCGTGACTGCCACCAACGTGCTGGGCCAGGGCTACAACGAGCAGGCCGACGCCATCACCTGGGTGACCGCGCATGTGTCCTACACGGTCAACGACCATTTCAGCGTGACCCTGGAAGGCGACAACCTGCTCGACGACGAACAGACCTACAGCATCAACGGCAATCCCTTGCTGTCTCAGGGGTACTACCGCTACGGCCGCTCCTTCAAGTTGAGCCTGGCCCTGAAGTTCTAAGCAGGGCTGCAGGCCTGGCCTGCACCGGCCAGTGCCCGACGCCGCCGCGACCCTCCCAGGCGCGGCGGCGTTTTTTTTGCCGCGTCCTTCACCCGCGCTCCATCCCTGCGTTACATCCGGGCGGCCAAGCTGTGGTTTCCACAACCAGGGACCACCGACATGATCATTCGTCTTGCCAGCAGCGGCGCCCTGCTCGCGCTGGCCATTGCCACCGCCCACGCCCAGACCACTGCCCCCGCGCGCACACCCGACCCGGCGCCGCGCGCGGCCAGCAACATGGCTTCCGCACCGACCGCCGCGCTCAGCCAAGCCCAGGCGCTGGGCGTGCTCAGCGCGATCAATCAGTCAGAGATCGCCGCCGGCCAACTGGCCGAAAAGAAGGTCGCCAGCGGCCCGGTGCATGACTATGCCGCGCGCATGGTCAAGGAACACTCGGACAACGACCGCAAGGCACAGGCGTGGTCGCCGGACCGTAATGCCCCGGCGGCCAAGGCGCAGATGGCCAAGGGCAAGCAGGAACTGGCCAAGCTGAGTGGCCTGGAAGACGACGCCTTCCGCAATGCGTACGTCAAGGCCATGGTGAAAGACCACACCGAAGCGCTGAACGCCCTGGACAACAAGCTGATCCCGGCGGCGAAGGATGCCCAGGTCCGTGCCTTCCTGCAGGACACCCGCAGCCACGTGGCCGCGCATCTTGCGGCCGCCAAGCAGCTGTCGGCCGACGACGGCGCGCCGGTGCCGCACAAGGATGGGCCGACCGGAACGCATTGAGCGACAGGCCCCGGCGTTGCGCAACGCAACGCCGGCCGGCACTCAATCCGCTTCCAGCCGTTGCGCCACCGCCTTGAGGTCGGCCAGCAGCAGCGCGCGCGTGGCGCTGCGCTCGGGTTCGCGCATGCGTAGCACCGCCGACGGATGCCAACTGGCCATCGCGTCAGTGCGGTCATCCAGCGGTCGCCATTGGCCGCGCTCGGCGGTAAGGCGGAAGCCATTGCCAAACACGGTCTGCGCCGCCATGGCGCCCAGTGCGAGGACAATGGTCGGCCGGATCCGGAACAACTCCGCCGCCAACCACGGACGACAGGCCGCTTGTTCGGCCGCATTCGCGCGCTGGTGCAAGCGGCGTTTACCACGCGGGGCAAACTTGAAATGCTTGACCGTATTGGTGAGGTAGGCGGCCGCCGGGTCCAGCCCCGACTCGGCCATCAATGTCCGCAGCAAGGTGCCGGCGGGTCCGACGAACGGCTGCCCCGCGAGGTCTTCCTGGTCGCCCGGTTGCTCGCCAATGATCACCAGCTTCGCCCGTGCCGGACCGGCGCCGAAAACCGTCTGGGTGGCCGGACGCCACAAGTCGCAGCGGCGGCAATCGCGTGCCTGCGTCCGCAGCGCGCTCAAGCTGCCGGAGGGAATATCGGCGACCGGCTTGGCCAATGGGGGCGGAAGGGTGGGGCGCGGCATGCGGCGGAGCGTGGCAATTGAAGGGCCAGGCTAGGCATGTCGCTGCAACGACAGCGTGAGGCTAGGGGCCGATGAACTCGAACCGCGGCCGCGCGCTGCCTTCTGCGTGGATGACCTCCACGAACATCGCCAGCGGCCTGACCCACAGTCCACCTTCGCCATACAGCGCGCGGTACACCACCATTGGCGCCAACGTCTCGCTGCAGCGTGCCAGGCCGGTGACCTCGTACAAGCCGCCCTTGAAATGACGGTACCGGCCCGTCGGCAACGCAGGCATAGCGGCCAACTCGGCCATATCGGATCTCCGGCAACCAGGGGCGCCCATCATAAATCAGCGCCTCCGGGCAGTTGGCCCCGGCCTATTTCACCAGGCTGCGTATGGCCGCGCCCGGTGCATTGGCGAGCACCGAGGCGAGCCCCTTTTCGCGCGAACTCACGCGGCGATAGGTCTCGCTGGTGCCGACCACCTCGCCGTTACGCGCGACCAGGTTGAACATCGGTTCGCCATTGAGGGCGACCTTGCGGGCAATGCCGTCGCCGCGCCTGGCCACAGTGCGCACCGCCTCGATACCTTTCATTGCACTGGCCAGGGTGGTGTAGCGCTCGCTGACCAGGATCGTGCGGTGATTGGCTGCACACAGGGCGAAATGGAACTGGCTGCCCGAGCGCATCAACTTGAAGTAGGGCTTCATCCCGTCACCTTCTCTCTTCCTGAGTATGGGGGGCGCTATGGTTGCGGCCCAGTCCGCGTAGGGCTATTCGATCCTTCGCATTAGCCGGCGGGTTACGTGCCGCCGACTGCTGTCGGAGACAGCCGGGCGCATTGACGCTGGCACGCCCGGGCGCCAGCATGCGGGCACCCGTTCCCCGGCCCACCCCCCATGCTGCAGTGCATTCCTTATAACGGTCCCGACTCCGCGCCTCTGTGGTTCGTCGACCTGTGCCAGCCGACCGACGCCGACCTGGCCGAGGCCACCCGGCGCCTGGGCTTCGCCATTCCCGACCGCGCCGGCATCGGTGAGATCGAGTTCAGCAGCCGCATTCGCTACGAGGGCGAGGCGCTGGTACTGAACCTGCCGCGCTTCCAGTACGAACAGGAGCATGTGGTCGCACCGCTCGGCTTCGTCATCTCGCCACACGCATTGGTCGTGCAACGCGAGTACGCCGTGCCGGCGCTGGACGGACTGCAGGCCGAAAGTGGCGGCCAACCGGCCAGCGGCTCGGCCGACCTGTTCCTGCGCATCATCGAGCGCATCGTAGACCGCCTGGCCGACCTGCTCGAATCGCTGGAGACGACGATGAGCGACGCCTCGCGCGACGCTTTCAACCGTGGCAAGGGTCGCCGCGCCACCCGCCAGCTCGAGCGCATGCTCTATGACGTCGGCCAGATGGGCCGGCGGATAGGCGCCCTGCACAACACCCTGCATGGGCTGCTGCGGATGGTCACTTTCCTCGACGAGGCCACGCCCGAGGCCTTCGCAAGCGACGATCTGCGCAAGCGCATCAAGCTCATCCACAAGGATCTGGCCTCGCTGAGCGAATTCGAGCAGCAACTGGGCGACCGCATCGAATTCCTGCTCGACAGCGTGCTTGGCCTCATCAACATGGACCAGAACGAAGTCATGAAGGTCATGGCCATTGCCTCGGTAGTGGGCATTCCCCCTACGGTTCTGGTGGGCGTGTGGGGTATGAACTTTGCGTCCATGCCTGAGCTGCACTGGCAGCATGGCTACCTCATCGCGCTGGGCGCGATCGCGCTGAGCATCGTGGTTCCGTTGGTGTGGTTCCGGCGTCGGGGATGGTTGTAGCGATCGCTGCTGATTCGTCCGCATCACAAAATGGCGGCCAGAAGAATACGTTTGCGCATCGAACTGCTTGAGACATTTCTACTCTCGCGTAGGACTTTTCGCGCAGAAGGTTCGACTTATACAAGTGTGATTCAAAAACGACGATACCTGCGACGCGTCCAATAGCTGGCCTTCGATGACCCGCGTTGAATGTGCACCCACGCGACTGGCATGCCGCCACGCCGTGAGTCACACATCTGCTAGGGAATCATCGCGATGAATCGCATTTACAGAATCGTATGGAACGCCACGATCAACCGTTGGGTCGTGACCTCTGAACTCGCCACAGGGCGCAAGAAGAAGGCGAGCGCCGGTCAACGAACCCCCGCCGCTGCGTCGATGATGTTCGCCGCTACGTTGCTGGTGGCCGGCGGTGCGCTGGTACCACAGCCCGCCGAGGCATTCTGGGTCAAGTGCAACTTGACGCCGGGGCCCTGCCGCCGTCCGCCGGCGCCCAGGCCGGCACCCGCCCCGGCACCGGCAGCGGGTTTGGGTCCCGCCGCCAAGATGACACTCAAGTATTTTCGCGCCAACTCCGGCAACGCAGATGCCAACGCGGAGGCATCGGAATCCGTTTCGATAGGGCCGGAAAGCGTCTCCAGAGGCTATGGATCGATCGCGATAGGTAAGAACGCCCAGACGTGGAAAGACGGTTTGTCGGGCTATCACCTACAAGTCGCCATCGGAGCGAACTCGGTCGCGTCGGGCCCACTATCCCAGGCGCTTGGCGACCACGCCAAAGTGTGGGGAGCGGACGCAATCGCTCTGGGCTCGCACGCTGAGGTAAAACACAACAAAGGTGTCGCACTGGGCAGTAGTAGCGCTACCGACCGGGAAAAATCCGTGGCGGTGGGCAACACAGGACTGCTCCGCCAGATCACCTACGTCGGCCAAGGCACCAAGGACACCGACGCAGTGAATGTGTCGCAGCTGAAAGGCGTGGCAGGCGCGCTCGGCGGCGGCGCTTCGGTTGACGCCAAGGGCAATGTCGTCAAGCCGGCCTACCAGGTCGGTGGCAAGACTTATAGCAACGTGGGCGACGCGCTGGCCGCAGTGAACCCTGGCATGGATGACCCGCTCAACGTCAAGTACGACGACGCCAGCAAGACCAAGGTGACCTTCAAGGGACAGGGCGGTACGACGCTGGCCAACGTCAAGGGCGGCGTGAACGATCTTGATGCCGTCAACGTGCAGCAGCTCAAGAGCGCCGGCATCATCGACAACGATGGCAAGGTCGGTCGCGCTGTCATGTTCAACGGCCCGAATGGCGAGGTCAACGCCAATGGACGGCGCATCGTCAATGTTGCCGACGGTGTCAATGGCTCCGACGCTGTCAGCTTGTCACAGCTGCAGGGCGCGGGCCTGTCTTTTTCCCGCGACGGCCGCGCATTGAACCGCACTGTCACCTACGTGGAGGAGAGCGAACAGAGCGGACAATCGCGCGTGCGGCTCGCGGAGAACACGCTGATCAGTAACGTTGCCGCGGGCGTAGCAGGCACCGATGCGGCCAACCTGAAGCAGGTCAGAGATCTGGTGAGCTCAGCCACGATTGTGCCCGACGCGCCGCCAGTGGCTGGCAATAATGTTACCCAGCAAACTGCCTACCGGACCCGTGCTGGCTCGCAGCTTCTTCCAGAAGAGCGTGCCGGCGTACAGAACATCAGTGCCAATGACGGATCCGGCATTGACGCGACGAACGAAACGTACGTCTACAATTCGATGAACCACCACATCAGGGCGGCGGGCCGCAACGATCACGTAAACGGCACCAGTCCCAGTGCGCCAAGCGACGCGGCGTCCGCCTATGGACTGGGTTCCGTGGCTATCGGCTCCGATGCGCGCGCGCGAAGCGATTCCAGTGTCGCTCTGGGCCAGCAGTCGTATGTCACGGACGGATCCAACGACGCGGTCGCCTTGGGCTCTGGTTCGGTGGCCAAGGAAGCCAACGTGGTGTCGGTCGGCAGCGACGGTAGCCAGTCCTTCCAGGCGCTGGACAAGAACCGCAACACGATCACGATCACACCGCAGGCCAACACGCGGCGCATTGTCAACATGGCGGCGGGCAAGGACGACAACGATGCGGTCAACCTCAAGCAGCTGAAAGACGCCGGCATGGCGGTCGACGATAGCGGCAAGGTGACCAACGCCTTCGTCGCCTACGACGGCGCCGACAAGACCAAGGTCTCGCTGGGCGGCACCGGCGGTACCACCCTGACCAACGTCAAGGCCGGCAAGGCCGACCTGGACGCGGTCAACGTCAAGCAGTTGAAGGACAGCGGCATCGTCGACGACAAGGGCAATGCACAGAAGGCCGTGCTGTTCAATGGTCCGGCGGGCGAAGCCAATGTGGCAGGACAACGCATCGTCAATGTAAAGGCGGGTGCCGCCGAATCCGATGCAGTCAACCTGAAGCAGCTGAAAGACGCCGGCATGGCCGTCGACGATAGCGGCAAGGTGACCAACGCCTTCGTGGCTTACGACGGCGCCGACAAGACCAAGGTCTCGCTGGGCGGCACCGGCGGCACCACGCTGACCAACGTGAAGGCCGGCAAGGCCGACCTGGACGCGGTCAACGTCAAGCAGTTGAAGGACGTGGGCATCGTTGATGCCGATGGCAACGCGCAGAAGGCCGTGTTGTTCAACGGCCCCGCTGGTGAAGCGAATGTGGCCGGCCAGCGCATCGTCAATGTGGCAAAGGGCGTGGCCGGTACTGACGGCGTCAACGTCGATCAGCTGAGCGGCGTGACCCAGGCCATCGGCGGCGGCGCAGGCGTCAATACCGACGGCACGGTGAAGGCACCGACCTATGAGGTCAACGGTGGCACCTTCAACAACGTGGGCGACGCCCTGAAGGCGGCGGCCGCGGCCGGCGGTGCCGGCTCGGCACTGGCAGTGCAGTACAGCGATGCCAACAAGGGCAACGTGGCCCTGGCGGGCGCCGGTGGCTCGACCATCAGCAACCTCAAGGCCGCAGCAGCCGATGACCAGGCAGTCAACCTGAAGCAGCTGAAGGACGCGGGTATTGCCGTTGACGATGGTGGCAAGGTGACCAACGCCTTCGTCGCCTACGACGGCGCCGACAAGACCAAGGTCTCCCTGGGCGGCGCCGGCGGTACCACGCTGGCCAACGTCAAGGCCGGCGTTGCCTCGACCGATGCAGTGAACGTGGGCCAGCTGCAGAGCAGCGGGCTCATCGACGACAAGGGCAACGCGCAGAAGGCCGTGCTGTTCAACGGTCCGGCGGGCGAGGCCAACGCGGCCGGTACTCGACTGGTCAACCTCGCGGCTGGCAGCAGTGACACCGATGGTGTCAACCTCAAGCAGCTGAAGGACGCGGGTATCGCCATTGACGACGGTGGCAAGGTGACCAATGCCTTCGTCGCCTACGACGGCGCCGACAAGACCAAGGTCTCCCTGGGCGGCACCGGCGGTACCACCCTGACCAACGTGAAGGCCGGCAAGGCCGACCTGGACGCGGTCAACGTCAAGCAGTTGAAGGACGTGGGCATCGTTGATGCCGATGGCAACGCGCAGAAGGCCGTGTTGTTCAACGGCCCCGCTGGTGAAGCGAATGTGGCCGGCCAGCGCATCGTCAATGTGGCAAAGGGCGTGGCCGGTACTGACGGCGTCAACGTCGATCAGCTGAGCGGCGTGACCCAGGCCATCGGCGGCGGCGCAGGCGTCAATACCGACGGCACGGTGAAGGCACCGACCTATGAGGTCAACGGTGGCACCTTCAACAACGTGGGCGACGCCCTGAAGGCGGCGGCCGCGGCCGGCGGTGCCGGCTCGGCACTGGCAGTGCAGTACAGCGATGCCAACAAGGGCAACGTGGCCCTGGCGGGCGCCGGTGGCTCGACCATCAGCAACCTCAAGGCCGCAGCAGCCGATGACCAGGCAGTCAACCTGAAGCAGCTGAAGGACGCGGGTATTGCCGTTGACGATGGTGGCAAGGTGACCAACGCCTTCGTCGCCTACGACGGCGCCGACAAGACCAAGGTCTCCCTGGGCGGCGCCGGCGGTACCACGCTGGCCAACGTCAAGGCCGGCGTTGCCTCGACCGATGCAGTGAACGTGGGCCAGCTGCAGAGCAGCGGGCTCATCGACGACAAGGGCAACGCGCAGAAGGCCGTGCTGTTCAACGGTCCGGCGGGCGAGGCCAATGTGGCCGGCCAGCGCATCGTCAACGTAAAGGCGGGTACCACCGGATCGGATGCCGTCAACGTCAAGCAGCTCACCGATGCGGGGATCAACATCGATCCGACCACCGGCGGCGTCAACAATGCCTTCGTGGCATACGACGCGGCCGACAAGGGCAAGGTGACCCTGCGCGGTACCGGTGGCAGCACGCTGGCCAACGTCAAGGCAGCTACCGCCAACGACCAGGCGGTCAATCTGGCCCAGTTGAAGGACGCAGGCATCGCGGTCGACGGCAGTGGCAAGGTCACCAATGCTTTCGTCGCCTACGACGGCGCCGACAAGCGCGCGGTCACCCTGGGCGGTGGCAGCGAGGGCACCACGATCCACAACGTCCATGCGGGTAGCGTGAATACCGACGCGGTGAATGTCTCCCAGCTGCGGGGTATTGCCAGCACGCTGGGCGGCGGCGCCGCCATCGGCACGGATGGCAAGATCCAGAATCCTGCCTATAAGCTCGGCGACAGCACCTACAACAACGTAGGCGATGCGCTCGACGATCTGGATCGCCGCACGGGTGAGAACACCGTGGCGATCGACGACCTGAAGACTGGCAACGGCATCAAGTACTTCCGTGCCAACTCGCAAGCAGCGGACGCCGCGGCGACCGGTGCAGATTCCGTGGCCGTTGGCCCGGCTTCCCAGGCCAAGGGCAAGTCCTCCACGGCCATCGGCGCCGCCGCTCGTGCCCTGGGTGACGACACTGCTGTTCTCGGCGTGAACGCCGAGGCCACTGCCGCCAGCAGTACGGCGGTAGGTGGCAATGCGCTGGCAGGTTTGGCCAAAGCGGTTGCGCTGGGTAATGGCGCACGCGCCGAGGGCGAACAGTCCACGGTGGTCGGTTCAGGGACAGTGGCCAGCGGCAAGAATGCCGCCGCGATCGGCTTTGGGGCTTCGGCTACGGCCGAATCGGCCCTGGCGCTGGGTGCCTCGGCGCGGGCTTCGCATGCCAACGCCGTCGCGGTGGGCGCTGGCTCGGTCACCTCGCGCGCCAATAGCGTGTCGGTTGGAACCGCTTCGCAGACCCGGCAAATCACCTATGTCGGTGCGGGTACCAGCGATACCGACGCGGTCAACCTCAAGCAGCTGAAGGACGCCGGCATCGTGGTCGATGGCGGTGGCAAGGTAACCAACGCCTTCGTCTCCTATGATGGTGCCGACAAGGCCAAGGTTTCCCTGGGTGGTGTCGGCGGCACCACGCTGGCCAACGTCAAGGCTGGCGTCGCCTCTACCGATGCAGTAAACGTCGGCCAGCTGCAGAGCAGCGGACTGATCGACGACAAGGGCAACGCGCAGAAGGCGGTGCTGTTCAATGGCGCCAACGGCGAAGCCAACGCAGCCGGTACGCGGCTGGTCAACCTGGCGGCCGGCAGCAGCGACACCGACGGTGTCAACCTCAAGCAGCTGAAGGACGCGGGTATCGCCATTGACGACGGTGGCAAGGTGACCAATGCCTTCGTCGCCTACGACGGCGCCGACAAGGCCAAGGTCTCCCTGGGTGGTGTTGGCGGCACCACGCTGGCCAACGTCAAGGCCGGCGTCGCCTCCACAGACGCGGTTAACGTGGGCCAGCTGCAGAGCAGCGGGCTCATCGACGACAAGGGCAACGCGCAGAAGGCGGTGCTGTTCAATGGCGCCAACGGCGCAGCCAACGCAGCCGGTACGCGGCTGGTCAACCTGGCGGCTGGCAGCAGTGACACCGATGGTGTCAACCTCAAGCAGCTGAAGGACGCAGGCATTGCCGTCGATGACGCAGGCAAGGTCACCAACGCCTTCGTCGCCTATGACGGCGCCGACAAGACCAAGGTCTCCCTGGGCGGCGTCGGCGGTACCACGCTGAGCAACGTCAAGGCCGGCAAGGCCGACCTGGACGCGGTCAACGTCAAGCAGTTGAAGGACAGCGGCATTGTCGATGCCAACGGCAACGCACAGAAGGCCGTGTTGTTCAACGGCCCCAATGGCGAAGCCAATGCACAGGGCCAGCGCGTCGTGAACGTGGCGCCCGCCATTGCCGCGACGGACGCAGTCAATTTCGGTCAGTTGCAGTCGACCGGCCTGGTGTCCACCGACGGCAAGATCCTACGCGGTGTGAGCTATGCGCCGGGCAGTGTCGAGGCCGGCGCACCGCTGATCGTGTTGGAGCCGGGCAAGGGCAACAGTGGCTATACCGATAACGGCAAGCCCCTCCCGACGGGAACGCGTATCCAGAACGTTGCTGACGGCACCGTGCTTACCGATGCGGTGAACGTGGGCCAGATGCGTGCAGCAGTGGTCGGGTCGAACAGCGATCGAGGGACCTCGGCGCGGTCGTTGGAGCCGCGTATCGCGACAAGGGCGGCCACGCGAGTTGCAGGGAGCGAGGATGCCGTGACCGCAAGGGCCTATGACACCCTGAACTCCTATCTGCGCGTGTATGGGCGAACCGACACGAAAGATACGGGTTACGACGATCCAAGTGACAAGGCAAGGGTCCTCGATGGCGGCCAAACCACGGGTGGCATAGCCCAAGGCTCCAATGCCTTGGTCGAAGCCGAGCGAGGCATCGGCATCGGCATGCAGGCCTATGTCGCCAAGTCGGCCAGCAACGGTGTTGCGCTGGGTACGGGCTCGGTCGCCAACCAGGCCAATACCGTCTCGGTGGGTAGCGATGGAACTCAGTCCTACGAGGCCTACGACAAGAATCGCCAGCAGATGACCATCCAAAACCCGGCCCAGACCCGTCGTATCGTCAACATGGCCGCCGGCCAGGGCGACAACGACGCAGTCAACATCTCGCAGTTGAAGCAGGTGACCACTGCCATCGGCGGCGGTGCAGCCGTGGCCAGCGACGGTTCGGTGAAGGCGCCGACGTTCAACGTCGGTGGCAAGACCTACGGCAACGTCGGCGAGGCTTTGCAGGCGGTCGATGCCATTGCCGCCACCGGCAGCCCGCTGGGCATCAGCTACGATGATGCCAACAAGGCCAAGGTGACCTTGAAGGGCGAGGGCGGTACGACGCTGTCGAACGTCAAGGCAGGTACGGCCGATACGGATGCTGTCAACGTTTCGCAGCTGAAGTCGACCGGCCTGATCGATGGCAAGGGCAACGTGGTGCCGGTCCTGACCTACGACGACGCCAGCAAGTCCAGCGTCACCTTGGGCGGTGCAGGAAGCACCAAGCCGGTCAGCATCAAGAATGTGGCCGACGCAGTGGCCGACAACGAAGCAGTCAACCTCAAGCAGCTGAAGTCGGCCGGTTTGGTCGACGGCAACGGCAGCGCGCTGGATGCGGTGGTGTACGACAGCGGCAGCAAGAAGGCGTCGGTCACCTTTGGCGGTGCGCAAGGCACGGTGCTCAACAACGTCGCCGACGGGCAGATCGCGGTCGGTAGCCGCCAGGCCGTCAACGGTGGGCAGATTGCCAGCCTGCGTGATTCGCTCAAGGGCGAAATCAAGGGCCTGGATGGCCGCGTGACCAAGTTGGAAGGCACCGACGCCAAGGCGGGATCCGGCCCCTATGTCAGCGTCCAGGGCCCGGGGCCGAATGCGACCACCGGTGGCAACTCCGATGAGCGCTCTACAGGGAACGGCAGCGTCGCCGTGGGTGCCGGCTCGCAAGCCCTGTCGCCGTCGAGTGTCGCCGTCGGAAACGGCGCGCAGGTACGCGAACCGGCGGGTAACGCTGTGGCACTGGGCGCTGGCTCGGTAGCCGACCGCGCCAACAGCGTCTCGGTAGGTGCCCAAGGCAAGGAGCGCACGGTCACCAACGTCGCCGACGGTACCCGCGACACCGACGCCATCAATCGCCGCCAGCTGGAACAGGTGGCCAAGGCGGCGAATGACCACACCGACAAGCGCATCGATGAGGCTTGGGGCAATGTGCGTCGTGACATGGACGACATGAACCGTCAGGTCAATCGCGGCATCGCAGCTTCGGCCGCGCTGGTGAATGTCACCCCGTACCTGCCGGGCCGTACGGCCGTCAATGCGGGCGTTGCGTCCTATCGCGGGGAAACCGCCCTGGGTGTCGGGGTGTCGCGCTGGAGCGATAACGGTCGCGTCAACATCAACGCCGGTATCTCGGCGGCGAAGAATGACGAGCCGATCTACCGTGTCGGTGTCGGCTTCGTGTTCTGAAGCAAAGACGGCAGATGGCATCCCCGGGCGGCAACGCTGCCCGGGGAGCGACTGACTCGCGGCGGTCTTCGGGCCGCCGCCTTCGAAGAGAGTGGACCCCATGTTGAAACTGAAATCCGCACCGGCCTGGTGGCTGGCACTGCCTGCCGCGGGCCTGCTGGCCGGCTGCGGGAGCTATGGAAATGTAAGGGATGGAACGACCGACCAGCCCGTGTGGCCGGAAATAGAATCCGCCCGGCCCATCGTGCCGGAGACAGTGCGCCCTGATCTCGATAAGTTGCGCAAGGTCCAGGCCGGCCTTGGCAAGACCGAGATATACCAACTGATTGGCCACCCGCAGTACAGCGAGGGCCTGGCCGGCGTGCACGAATGGAACTTCGTCTTCCAACTGCCGGACGGTAAGGGCGGCCAGGCGACATGCCAGTACAAGATCCTGTACGACGATGCGATGCTGGCCAAGCAATTCCACTGGAATCCGCAATCCTGTGCGGAGCTGGTCAATCCACCCGCGGCGCCGCCCCCCGTTGCCGCCGAGCAAGGCCAGGTCACCACCCTGGAACTGTCCACCGACATGTTGTTCGAGTTCGACAGTGCGCGGCTGCGTCCAGAAGGAATTCGTGTCCTCGACGAGCGCGTTGTCGCGGCGCTGACCGATGCAAGCAAGTTGCAGCGCATCCGCCTCACCGGCCACGCCGACCGGCTTGGATCGGATGCGTATAACCTGGCGTTGTCGCAACGACGTGCCGATGCGGTCAAGGCGCACCTGGTGGGTAAAGGCGTGCCGTCGGAATCGGTGGAGGCGGTGGGCCGGGGCGAGGCCGAGTCGCTGGTGTCCTGCCAGCAGCAGTCGCGCTCGCAGCTCATTGCGTGCCTGGCGCCCAATCGCCGCGTCCGCATCGAAATTACCGTGGACAAGTAGCAGTTTCGATCTTCGGCCCGCACGGCGGGCCGAAGATCGCCGGGGGGCTAGCGCGCCGGTGACCCGTATTGAGCCTGCAGTGCGCGGGTCACGCCGTTACTCCAGCCAAATCCGTCCTGAAGTGGATATTCACCGCCCCCGCCCCCGCCCCCGCCTTGCGGGTCGCTGGTGTATTTCTCTACCAGCTTGCGGTCGCGGTCGTAGACGTCCTGGACGCGGCCCAGGAAACCTTCGGCAATTCGCCGCGCCAACGTGGTCTGGTCGTAGCGTCGCAAGCCCTCGATCGCCACCCACTGCAGCGGCGCCCATAGGTTGGGCGCATCCCATTGCTGGCCTGTGCGCTCCTGCGTGGTCGCCAGCCCGGCGGGCGTCAGCAAGCGTGCCTCGGCCATGCGCGCGGTGTGGCGCGCCTGCTCCGGCGTGGCCAGGCCGACATACAGCGGGAACAGCATCGCGGCGGTGACTTGCTCGCTGACGCGGCCAGCCTGCCAGTCGTAGTCGGCCCAGTAGCCGGCGCGGTTCCACAGATGGGTGGACATGGCGCGCTGACGATCGATCGCGTGTTGACGGAACTGGCGTACGCACGTCGCATCGGCTTGCTGCTCGCAGGCCACGGCAATGGTGGTTTCAAGATGGTAGAGCAGGCTGTTGAGATCGACTGGGATGATGGCGGTCGTGCGAATGGTCTGCAGCTGCTTGCGGTCGCCCAACCACCGCGAGGAATAGTCCCAGCCGCTCTCGGCACCGGCGCGCAGGTCGCGGAAGACCTCTGCTTGCGGCCGTTCAATCGCTGCTGCTGCGGTCCGTAGATCCTGCAGGTAGGACTCGGTCCGTGGGGTGTCACGCGCGTCCCAGTAGCGATTGAGCAGGCTGCCATCGGCCAGCCTCACCACGTGCTGCTTCGCCTTGCCCGGCGCCAGGTCCTTCGCGCCCTGCATCCAGTAGTCATACTCGCGGCGCAGCTGGGGCAGGTAGCGTCCGTATACCTGTGACTGTCGATCATCGCCGGCCTCCAGTGCCACCATGTGCGAGAAGAATGGCGGCTGCGAGCGCGACAGGTAGTAGCTGCGCGTGCCGTTGGGAATGTGGCCGTAGCGGTCGATCAGGTGCGCGAAATCCTCGAGCATGTCGCGCGACCGTTGCGCTTGTCCGCTGGCGTGCAGGCCCAGCATGGTGAAGTAGGAATCCCAGTAGTACATCTCGCCGAAGCGGCCTCCGGGAACGACGTACGGGCGCGGCAACGGCAGTTGGCTACTGTGCGGCGGCAAAGCGCGGCTGTCGCGGCTGAGCAGCGGCCACAATGCATCGATATGCGCGGCCAGTGTCGCGTCTGCGGCTAGTCCCTGGGTAGCAGGGGGTGGGGTGGCCTGGAAGTTTGCTGCCACGAATGCGCGCAGGTCGAAACCCGGCTTTCCGCGTTCGCGCAGGTAGGCCTGTTCAATGACCTCCGGCGCGCGCAGCGGCAGCAGGTCCGGGAAAGTTTTCTGGTCAGGAAAGACTTCGCCACGTTGTACCGCGTCGAAAAGCGCCGGCATCGCCAAGTCCGGCGGCAGCGGCGCGGAGGCGGTTGCTGCCGGCGCGACGGCAGCGACGTCGGGTTTCGGTTCGCGCGCCCAGGCGGTGGGGGTAGTCAACAGCAGGAAAGTGGCCAGTGCGGCGCGGCAGGGCAGCGGCAGGCAGGTGGATCGCATGGCGGAGCTCCGGACGGGACCTCCTCACCGTAAACCAAGTCGTTTCCACGGGATGTGCGCAAACCGCATGCGCCTGCCTCCGGGCCAACACGCCGGCTGCACAGCGGCCGTGTTCTCGTCGTGCGCCGATGACCTCGGGCCGTGATCCGGCCCTGCCACCCCTCCCATGCCGCGTCTGTGCTGTCCGCTACTGTTGATCCTGTCGGCCTGCGTACTCACTGGCCAGGCACAGGCGCGCACGATCTATCGCTGTGTGCGCGAGGGCACGGTCAGCATGGCGACCGCGCCCGAGCCTGGTTCGCAATGCCGAGCGCACACCGTGGACGACCATGCGATCCAGGCCCCCAACCTGTGGGGAAACTTTGGTGTCTTCAGCGGCACGCTCTACGAACGCCAGCAGGATGGCGTCCTGGTCTATTCCACCCGCAACCTACCGGGCTCGCGGCCGTACCTGCGGTTCACCGTGGCCACGCCGCCCGGTGAGCCGGCCCATCCGGGGATGGGGCATGTCGGCAAGCCGCAGTTGGACCGCTATCCCAAGGCCTTCCGTGCCGCCGCGCGCCGCACCGGCGTAGAGGATGCCTGGCTGCGTGCGATTGCCCACGCCGAGAGCAACTTCGATGCGCATGCGGTGTCCGCCAAGGGCGCGCAGGGCGTGATGCAACTGATGCCGGAGGTGGCCAGCGAATATGGCGTTGCCGACCCATTCTCGGCCGAACAGTCCATCGATGGCGGCGCGCGACACATGCGATGGTTGCTGGCGCGCTACCATGGCGACCGTACCCTGGCGGTGGCTGCCTACAACGCCGGCGTGGGCGCGGTGACCCGCTATGGCGGCGTTCCCCCGTACGCGGAGACCCGCGAGTATGTGGCCAAGGTCTTCACGCTCTACGCCGGGTATCGTCAAGCCATGGGCCAGCCCCTGGAGCGGCCGGCGCCGTGAAGGTGAACGCGCGCTGCACCTTTCCGGGCGACCAACGAATTCCGAACCTACGCTGCGGCGCGGCCCGATAGATTCGTCGCGCTCGACCGGGCGCCAGGATACGGAACGGAGCGACAGGAAGGCCGGCGCCTGCAACGCGGGCGTTGCGTAACAGGTACTGGAATCCGGTGGCGGCATCCAAACATACAAACTGGGACGAGACTTTCGCGCATCGCGTCGGCGCCGCGCTGTTTACCGTGCTGGTGCTGGTGCTCATGTTCCGCGTGCTGCTGCACCTGCCGCGGCCAGCGGCGGCAGCGGCCGATTCGGCCCTGCAGGTCACCTTCCTCACGCGCACGCCTGTGCCGCCCCCGACGCCGCAAGCTGCTTCGCCGGTCGATGCGCCGCGTGTGGCGCAAGCGCGCACATCCAGCACGAAGCCCGCGGCGCCGCCCACCGCGGCGGCCACCCGCCCGCCGCAGCCCGTGCCTGCGCCGACGCCCACTGCTTCCGGCAACCCAATGGCCGCCACCTTGTATTCGCGCGAGGGCGCGGCGCGACTGCCGCAGGGAACCGCCATCGATCCCCTGGCAGCGCCTTCAGGCTCACCGCCGGGCACGGCCAACCAGGCCGAGCTCGAGCGCGCCCGCCGCGTGATGGAGCGGCCCAATCCCATCGACTACAAGCCGACCGCGTTCGACAAGGACTGGGCCACTGACGGCACGCTGGGCGATGTCGCCATGCAGGGCATCGGCCGCGGCATGAAGAAGATCAACAAGGTTATCTTTGGTCCGGAGGTCCAGGCCGCCAAGGCGCGGCCGCCACCCGACGTGCGCTTCAACCCCGCGCTGGCCGAGGGCCGTCGGGACCTGGGCAGCGAGGCCACCGGCGATGCCTACAAGGCGGCACCGATCGCCTTCGAGAAGGCGCCTGGCCACGAGGGCGAGGCCAGCCGTCGCATCCGCGCCGCACTGGCCGAACTGCAGGCACAGACCGCGGGATGCACGCCGGCGCGGATGCAGCCACTGCTGGCCACCGTGCGTGGACACCTCGCCGATCTGGAGCAGGTCGAACGCGCCTACGCCAAGGGCCCCGACCCGGTGATGGCGGAACACCTGCTGCCGCGCCAGGCCGACAGCGCCTACGACCTGGCGCGCCGGGCGCTCTGGTATGCGCGCGAGAAAAGCGCCGATTGCCGGGCCCCATAGCAAAAGGCCGCGGGGTTCGCACCCCGCGGCCTTTGCCTTTTGCCTGCGATGAGGCTTACTTCTTCGCGGCCTTGGCGGTGCCGGTGACCGGCTTGCCGTTGGCATCGAGGATCTGCACCTCGCCCAGGTTGAGCGCGCGTACCGGGGCCTCGATCTTGCCCAGGTCGCCGACGATCACCCAGGTCATCGCCGACGGTTGCACGATTTCCTCGATCGCCGCCTGTGCCTTCGGCTGGTCCACCGCTTCCAGGCGCGACTTCAGCGTCTGCACGTAGTCGTCCGGGCGGTTGAACTTGACGATGGCGCCCATCGCGCCGAGCACTGCATCAGTGGTCTCGTAGCTGCCGGGCAGGGCGCGGATGCGCTGGTTGCGGATCTTGGTCACCTCGGCCTCGGTCAGCGGCTTGTCGCCGATCACCGCCATGGCCTCCTTCTGCACCTCGGCTGCGGACTCGGCAGTCTTGTCGGTCTGCACCGGGGCGAAGAACAGGAACGGCCGCTGGCCCTGCGCATCCACCAGGAAGCTCTGCGCGCCGTACGCCCAGCGCTTGTTCTCACGCAGGTTCATGTTCAGGCGCGAAGTGAAAGTGCCGCCGAAGGCGCCGTTGGCCACGCCGATGGCGAGGTTGTTCGGTGCCTTGGTCGAGGGCGCCAGCAGGCCGGCCAGGATCAGCGACTGCGGTGCATCGTCGCGGTTGATCAGGAACACGCGCGGCTTGGGCTGCGCCGACACCTGGCCGATGTTCTTCTTCGGCACTGCGCCGGCCGGGGCCTGCCAGTCGCCGAAGGCCGCGTCCAGCTGGGGAATGATCTTCTCCAGCGTCGTATCGCCCGCCACCAGGATCCGTACGTTGTCCGGGCGCAGCCAGTTCTGCTGGAAGCTGCGCAGGTCGTTGGCGGTCAGGCTCTTGATCGAGGCTTCGTCGCCGCTGCCAGTCAGCGGGATGCCGTAGGCATGGCCCTTGCCGTACAGCAGCGGCGGCAGCGTGCGCCGCGCCAACCCGTTGGGCTGGGTCTTTTCCTGGGCAATGCCTGCCAGCCACTGCGCACGGATGCGCTCGATGTCCTCGGCCTTGAACGCCGGGTTGCGCACGACGTCCGCGAACAGCGAGAGCGAGGGTTGCAACTGGTCGTTCAGTGCGTCGAGCGAGGCGCTGCACACGTCCAGGTCGCAGTCGTTGTCGATGATCGCGCCGAGGCGCTGGCGCTGCTTGGCCACTTCCACCGAATCCAGCGACTTGGTGCTCTCACCCATCAGCGCGCTGGTGAAGCTGGCGGTCCCGAGCTTGGCGCCCTGGTCGGCGGCGTAGCCGCTATCGAACATCAACTGCACCTGCGTCACGGGAATGGTGTGGCGCTCGGCCAGCACCACTTCGATGCCGTTCTTCAGCTTGCCGCGCTGCAGTTCGGGAAAGCTCAGGCTCGGGAACTGGGTGGTTTCCGGCACGCCGGTGCTGCGGTCCACCGCGCTCTTGGCAACCTTGAACTTGCTCTCGGCGCTGGCGGGCAGTTTGGCCGCCGGCTTGCCTTCGGCGGCCGGCAGGGCGACGACGGCCTTGTCTTCGGCCTCGGGGTCGAAACCTTCGTCGGCGGGCAGCACGGTCAGCAGGTAATCGCCCTTGCCGAACCAGGTCTGCGCAGCTTTCTGCACGCTGGCCGGGGTCGCCGCCGCGCCGCGCTCCAGATCCTTGCGGTAGGCGCCCGGGTCGCCGCGATAGACCTGGCCCTCGGCCAGGATCACGGCCTTGCCGCCGAAGCCGCCAACCTTCTCCAGGCCGCGCACGAAGCCGGCGCGGAACGCCACCTGCGCGCGCTGCAGTTCGTCGGCGGTCGGGCCTTGCGCCAGGAACTTCTGCAGTTCATCTGCAATCGCCGCCTCGACCTTGGCCGGGTCGACGCCGTCCTTGACGTCGGCCTCGATCTGCAGCTGGCTGGCCAGCGCGAACGGCTGGATCGACGCGGACACGTCGTCCACCAGATTGTCCTGGTAGACCAGGCGCTGGTACAGGCGCGAGGTCTTGCCGCCGCCGAGCACGGTGGTGGCCAGGTCCAGCGAGATCGCATCGTCGGTGCCCAGCTGCGGCGCTACCCAGGTGCGGTAGATGCGCGGCTGCGAGACGTGGTCGTGCTGGACGCCGCGGGTCTGCTTGGGCAGCGCGGTGATCCACGGCTGCTGGCGCGGCACCGGCTTGCCGGCCGGAATGTCGCCGAAGAACTTCTCGGCCTTGGCCTTGGCTTCGGCCACGGTGATGTCGCCGGCCAGCACCAGGGTGGTGTTGGCAGCGCCGTAGTTGTCGGTGAACCACTTCTTGACGTCGGCCAGCGAGGCCGCATCCAGGTCCGCCATCGAGCCGATGGTGTTGTGCTGGTAGGGATGGTTGGCCGGGAACACGTTGGACAGGATGTTCTGGTCAACGCGGCCGTACGGGCGGTTCTCGCCCTGGCGCTTCTCGTTCTGGACCACGCCGCGCTGGGTGTCCAGCTCGGCCTGGCCGATCGCGCCGAGCAGGTGGCCCATGCGGTCGGATTCCATCCACAGCGCCGTATCCACCGCGGTGGTCGGCACGGTCTCGAAGTAGTTGGTGCGGTCGAACCAGGTGGTGCCGTTCTGGTCGGTGGCACCGACCTTCTCGAACGGTTGGAAGAAGGTGCCCTTGTGGTTCTCCGAGCCGGAGAACATCAGGTGCTCGAACAGGTGGGCAAAGCCGGTGCGGCCTTCGGGCTCGTCGCCCGAACCGATGTGGTACCAGATGCTGACCGCCACTACCGGCGCCTTGTGGTCCTCGTGCACCACGACCGTCAGGCCGTTGGGCAGGGTGAAGCGGGTATAGGCGATGTCCGGGATGCCGGCCTCGGCGGTGCGGGTCTTGGCCAGCGAATCGGGAGCGGCGAAGGCGTTCGGCGTGGCGAGCCCGGCGCCGGCGGCGAGGGCGCCGGCAATCAACAGCGAGAGCGGTCGGATCATGAAGTCCTCCTGGACGTAACGAACCGTCGAGGCTAGACGTTCGCGCCGCCGCCGGAAAGTGACCAATGGCAGGGATTTGCAGCCGCCAGACAGGGCCATGGTGCGGCCGGCGGTCACATGGGAAAATCCATGTCCCACGCCTGCCTGCCGCGCTACGTCAGCTGCGCCGACCGCGGCGTGCTCCCGATCGAGCCCCAGGTTGTCCCCCATGTCCTTTCTCCGTAACGAACTGCTGCAGTGGCGCGCGGCGCCCTTGCGCGAACTGCTGGCCGGCGCGGTCGCTACCTTCGCCCTGATCCCAGAGGTCATCGCCTTCGCCGCGGTCGCCGGGGTCGATCCCCAGGTCGGTCTGTTCGCCTCCTTCGTGATCGGTATTGTCATCGCCTTCAGCGGCGGGCGGCCGGCCATGATCTCGGCCGCCGCCGGCTCGGTTGCGCTGGTGGCCGCGCCGCTGGTGGCAGCGCACGGGCTGCCGTACCTGCTTGCCGCCGGTGCCCTGGCGGGCCTGGTGCAGATCGTCTTCGGCCTGTTGCGGCTCGGCGTGCTGATGCGCTTTGTCAGCAGCTCGGTGCGCACCGGCTTCGTCAATGCGCTGGCGGTGTTGATCTTTTCGGCGCAGCTGCCGCATGTGCTCGGTGCCAACCTCGCCACTTGGGCCATGCTCGTGCTCGGCGTGGCGCTGATCTATGGCCTGCCGCGGTTGCGGATTCCTGGCCTGGCCGCTATTCCCTCCCCGCTGCTGTGCGTGGGCCTGCTCACTGCGGCAGCGGTGGCCTTCGAGTTGCCGGTGAAGACCGTCGCCGATCTCGGTCGCCTGCCCGACGCGCTGCCGCAGTGGCAATGGCTTGGCGTGCCGATGTCGTGGGAGACGCTGCGAATCATTGCCGGGCCGGCGCTGGCCATCGCCATGGTTGGCCTGCTCGAATCGATGATGACCGCGCGCGTGGTCGATGAACTCACCGATACCCCGAGCAGCAAGAACCGCGAATGCACCGGCCTGGGCCTGGCCAATATCGCCGCCAGCCTGTTTGGTGGAATCGCCGGCTGCGGCATGATCGGCCAGACCGTGGGCAACGTGAAATACGGTGGCCGCGGGCGCCTGTCCACGTTGTTCGCCGGGGTGCTGCTGCTGGTCCTGATGGTGCTGCTGCGGCCGTGGGTGGCGAAGGTGCCGGTGGTGGCATTGGTGGCGGTGATGGTGATGGTCTCGGTGGAGACCTTCGACTGGCGCTCGCTGCACCAGCTGGTGCGGCATCCGCGCACCTCTTCGGCAGTGATGCTGGTCACCGTGGCGGTTACCCTGGCCACCCACAACCTGGCGGCCGGTGTCGGCGTCGGGGTGCTGCTCAGCGGCGTGTTCTTCGCCTTCAAGGTCGCGCGCCTGCTGCGGGTGGAGAGCACCGAGACCGGCGAGGTCCACGTCTGGACGGTAAGCGGCCAGGTCTTCTTCGCCTCGGCCGACGCGTTCCTCGACGCCTTCGATCCACGCCAGGTAACAGCCAGCAAAGTCCGCATCGACGTCAGCCGCGCGCATTTCTGGGACATCACCGCTGCCGCGGCGCTGGACCAGGCGGTGCAACGCCTGCGCCACCACGTACTGGAGGTGCGTGTCTCGGGCCTGGACGCCAACAGCCGCCGCCTGTTGGCGCGGGTGGGCAAGGACGAAGGTTTGGAACCGGCCTTATAAGAGGCGCTCGCCCCAGGACCCACCCTGCGGGAGGAATGGTAGGAGCGGCTTCAGCCGCGAGCGGAGATCTCGAGCGACCTGCGACCCTTCGGGGTTCGGAAATTGTCGGGGCTGAAGCCCCTCCTACAGTACCGCGCTGCATCCCCTCCCAAAAGTCACATGCCAGCGTCGTGCCGGCCTGCCTACACTCGACGGGTTTCCAATTCTTCGAGGTGCACGGTGAAGCGAGTCGCAGTAGGTATCCTGGCGTTGTCGGTATCGAGCGCCCTGTTCGCGGCCACGCCGCAGTTCGATGGCCAGCGCATTTCCCGGGACGTGAAGGAATTGGCGTCCGACGCCTATGAAGGCCGGGGCCCGGCCACGGCCGGTGAAGAAAAGACCATTGCCTACCTCAGCCAGCAGTTCCAGGCTGCCGGCCTGCAGCCGGGCGGCGACCTCAAGGACGGCAAGCGCCTGTGGACCCAGGCCGTGCCGCTGCGCAAGGCCGATATCGTCGGCGCGCCGAGCCTGGCCCTGGACCTCAACGGCAAGCGCCAGCCGCTGACGCAGGGCAAGGAGATCGCCGTCCGCGCCGCGCTGGATGGTTCCAGCGACGTGGACGTGGCCAATGCACCGCTGGTGTTTGTCGGCTACGGCGTCAACGCACCTGAGCGCAAGTGGGACGACTTCAAGGGCGTGGACCTGAAAGGCAAGATCGCCGTGGTCCTGATCAACGACCCGGATTTCGAGAGCGGCCGCGGCGACTTCGACGGCAAGGGCATGACCTATTACGGCCGTTGGACCTACAAATACGAGGAAGGCGCGCGCCAGGGAGCGCTGGGTGTGCTGGTCGTGCACGAAACCGCACCGGCTTCCTACGGCTGGGCGACCGTGGCCAGCTCCAATACCAACACCATGTTCGACGTGGTCCGCGACCAGCCGGCTTCGGTGCACCCGAAGATCGAAGGCTGGATCCAGCGCGATCTCGCAGAGCAATTGTTCAAGCAGTCCGGCCTGGACTTCGAGACCCTCAAGCAGCAGGCGCAATCGCGCAGTTTCAAGCCGGTGGAGCTGAAGGGCGAAGGCCTGAGCGCACGCTATGCGGTCAACAGCGAAGTCATCACCTCGCACAATGTCGTCGCCCGCCTGGAAGGCAGCAAGCAGCCAGACCAGACCCTGGTCTATAGCGCGCACTGGGACCACATCGGCGTCGGCAAGCCGGACGCCAATGGCGACACCATCTTCAATGGCGCGCTCGACAACGCCAGCGGCACGGCGGCGCTGCTGGAGCTGGCGCGGGGCTTCGCCTCCGGGCCGCGGCCGCAGCGCTCGGTCGTGTTCCTGGCCGTCACCGCTGAAGAGAAGGGCCTGCTCGGCTCGGAGTACTACGCTTCCAAGCCGCTGTATCCGCTGGAGAAGACCGTAGCAGTCATCAACATGGACGGCATGAGCCCGGCCGTGCCCTCGCGCGACTTCGGCATCTACGGCACCGCCAAGCTTGAACTGCTCGACGACCTCAAGGCCGTGGCCGGCAAGCGCGGGCTGCGCTACACCCCGGACCCGAAACCGGAAGCCGGCTACTTCTTCCGCTCGGACCATTTCTCCTTCGCCAAGCGCGGTGTGCCGGCGCTGTCGTACTCGGCAGGCCAGGATTGGGAAGTCGGCGGCGTGGCCGCCGGCAAGGCCGCCTCGGACGACTACACCGCCAAGCGCTACCACCAGCAGGGCGACCGGTGGCAGCCGGACTGGACCTTCGCTGGCGCCTCGCGTGATCTCTCGATCCTCTACACCCTGGGCATGCAGCTGGCCGATTCGCAGCAGTGGCCGAACTGGAGCGCGGATTCGGAATTCCGCGCGACCCGCGACACCAGCGCGGCGCAGCGGAAGTAAGTCGACAGGACGCAGGGCCGCCGTGAGGGCGGCCCTGCCTGTTTCCGCATCGCCGCTTGTCCAACCGGTGGCCAGTGCCTAGGATCTCCCGCAGGCAACGTTGATTGGCCCTTGGGCTTCGTGGAGATGGCGCATGACCGGAGCGGCTTCAAAGCAGCCAAAGGCTACGATGGCCGGCTCGGCATCTCCGAAAATCCTTGCCGGCGGCAACCCACAGATTCCCATGGGCGAAGGCGATGCCCCGGTCCAGGCCTATATCGCGGCCATCCCCGATTGGAAGCAGGCCGTCGCGCGCCATCTTGATGCGTTGATCGGCCGCAGCGTGCCCGACGTCCGCAAGGCGGTGAAGTGGAATTCGCCCTTCTACGGGCCGGCCGGTGGCGGCTGGTTCCTCAGTTTCCATTGTTGCCAACGTTACTTGAAGGTGGCGTTCTTCCGCGGCACTTCGTTGCAGCCCATGCCGCCGGTTGCGTCGAAGCAGCCCGAAGTGCGCTATCTGCATATCCACCAGGGCGATGCCATCGACGATGCCGTTCTCGGCGCCTGGGTGACCCAGGCCAGCGGTTTGCCTGGCGCACGCATGTGATTGTTCGTTGCTCAAAGGACCGACCATGAGCCCAGCCATTGCCAAGAAGACCGTGACCAAGAGGGCGGCCAGGAAGGCACCGGCCAATCCTGCCGCGCAGGAAGACGCCAGCGCCCACATCGACGCGCGCATCGCCGAGTTGGGCGATTGGCGCGGCGAGGCGCTGGCACATATGCGCGCACTGATCCATGCCGCCGATCCGGATGTGGTCGAAGAAGTGAAGTGGCGCGGCACGCCGGTGTGGTCGCACGGCGGCATCCTGTGCACCGGCGAGAGCTACAAGGACAAGATCAAGTTGACCTTTGCCAAGGGCGCCTCGTTGCCGGACCCGAAGGGCTTGTTCAATTCGAGCCTGGAAGGCAACACGCGCAGGGTCCTGGATATTTTCGAGGGCGACCAGGTGAACGCTACGGCGTTCAAGGCGTTGATCCGCGCAGCGGTGCTGGCCAACGCCAAGAAGCGGTAAGGCCTCGCAACGCTAGCTGGCTTCGCGCACCGCCGGGACGCGCTCGCAGCTCACGCCCAAGGCCTGCAGCGCCGTGGCCAATGCACCGCCGAAGGCGTCGTCGAAGCCGCCCGCGCGCAGACACACCACTCGCTGGCCAGCCTGTGCACGGCGCGCCAGCAAGGCGGCCGCGTTCTCTTCCGCGCCCACTTGTTCCTGCGGCGCATCGCGCCGGGCCATCACCAGGACCGCGTCAGCTACCTCGCCCACCACCATGATGTGGTCGGCCTGGTTCAACAGGCGCAGGGCGCGAAGGGTCAGCAGGTCCGCTTGCGCGGCGTGGCAGCCGACCAGCGCCACGTGCCCGGCATCATCGGATTGCGGACCCGCCAGGCTGGCCAGCAGGGCACTTTCTGCAGCCGCCAAGTCGCCTGCGCGCACCCAGGCCGACAGTGGCCCGTCGAGCATGTGGTCGAACCAGCGCCGCCGCATGGCCGGCTCGGGCAGTGCGCTGCGGATCGCCGCCCGATGCTGTTCGAACAATGTCGCCAGCGGGCCCAATGAAGGCTCCAGCAGCGTTTCCAGGCGTTCGCGCAGGCGCCGCGCCAGCATGGGTGCCGCGCCTGCCGAGGAGATGGCGATCTGCAATGGCGCGCGGTCGATCACCGCCGGCACCTGGTAGGTCGAACGTGCGGCATCGTCGACCACGTTGACCCAGCGATGTCGCGCAGACGCAGCTTCGGCCACGCGCTGGTTCAGCGCCTCGTCGTCGGTGGCGGCCACTGCCAGCCAGGCGTCGTCCATCCAGGTTGGGTCGAAGGGGCCCTCCAGGCGTTCCACCCGGCCCTGTGCCAGCAGTGCCAGCAAGGCTGGCGACCAGTGATGCGCGTGCACGCGCACGCGCGCGCCGGCGTGCAGCAGCGCCTGCACCTTGCGTGTGGCGACCTCGCCGGCACCCACCACCAGCACGGCGCGCTCACTCAAGCCGACGAACATCGGGAACAACGGCATGCCGTCTCCAGTCAGGGCAGGGGGTCTCGCAAGGACTGATGTTGCATGGCAACATCGGGCTCTGTCCACGTGCAGGTTCGCCATGCGGGTCCTCCTGGTCAACGATACCGACAAGCCCATCGGCGAACTGCGCCAGGCCCTGGTGTCGGCCGGCTACGAGGTGCTGGCGGAAGTGGCGGGGACCTCGGCGCTGCTGCGCGCAGTGGAAACCGGCCAGCCGGACGTGGTCATCATCGACGTCGACTCGCCCTCGCGCGACACGCTCGAACAACTGGCCACGCTGCACAGTCACGCTCCGCGCCCGGTGGTGATGTTTTCCGGCAATGGCGAGGACGCCCTGATCCGGGCCGCGGTGGGAGTCGGGGTCACCGCGTATGTAGTCGATGGACTCTCGCCGGCGCGGCTGGCGCCGATCGTGCAGGTCGCGCTGGCGCGATTCGAGCAGGAAGCGGGCATGCGCAAGCGCCTGGGCGAGGTGCAGCAGGCGCTTGAGGACCGCAAGCTGGTTGAGCGCGCCAAGGGCGTGCTGATGAGTCGCCGCGGCCTGAGTGAAGCTGACGCGTACGCCGCTTTGCGCCAACAGGCCATGAAGCAGGGGCTGAAGCTGGGCGAGGTGGCACGTCGGATCGTGGACATGGCCGAACTGTGGGGATGAGGAGATGACGCAACCAGAGACTGCGCTGGCGGTCGCCTACATGCCGCTGATCGATTGCGCGCCGTTGGTCGCAGCCAGCCGGCTGGGGCTGGATCGCGCGCACGGCCTGCGGTTGGAACTGCGCCGCCAGGCCTCCTGGGCCGCGGTGCGCGACCGCTTGCTCAGTGGCGAAGTACAGGCCGCGCATCTGCCGGCCAGCATGGTTCTTGGCATCGACCTGGGGATTGCCGGTCCCGGCGCGCCGATGGCGTGGTTGCTCACGCTCAACCAGAACGGCCAGGCCATCACCCTGGCCAACGCCCTGGCCGATGCCCTGGCTGCAGGCCAACCATTGCCACAGGCGCTGTCGACGCTGCGGCGGCGCCCGCGCCTGGCGCAGACCTTTCCGACCGGCACCCACGCGCTGTGGCTCTACTACTGGTTGGCGCGCGCCGGTGTCGATCCGATGAAGGAGATTGACGCGCTGACGCTGCCGCCGCCGGAAATGCCGGCAGCGCTGGCCGATGGCGACATCGATGGCTTTTGCAGCGGCGAGCCCTGGGCATCGGTCGCAGAGGCACGCCGCAGTGGCAAGCGGGTGATCCGCAGCGGCGCGATCTGGCCAGGCCATCCGGAAAAAGCGCTGGCCTGCCGGCGTGACCTGGCGGCGCTGCAACCGGAACTGGTGGAGGCGCTCACCGCCTGCGTGCTGTCTGCCTGCCGCTGGCTGGACGAATCGACTGCCCACCGTCGCCAGTGCGCGGCGTGGCTGTCGGCGCCGGAGGTTATCGGCGCACCCGAGGAGCAGCTGGCGGCTTGCCTGGGCGATGACCCTGCCGACCCGCAGGCGCTGGCGTTCCACCGCGACGGCAACGTCAACCTGCCATGGTTGTCCGATGGCGAATGGTTCGCCAGCCAGTTCGTGCGCTGGGGATGGTGTCCGGCCGAGGCGATGCAGCCCGGGCGCCTGCAACAAATCCATCGGCTGCAAGGCTACCGGCAGGTAGCGGCCGGCATCGGCGTGGACGTCCCGCTCAGCGACCGTCGCGCCACGCCGCCGAGCCAGTAGCGCACGGTTGCCCGCACTATTGCGGTGCACAACGGGCGTGCAGTCGCACGCAATCGGGGCGCGGCTGGATCAAGTGGCACGGCCAACCCAACAACGCTGCGAGCCGCATCGCGTTGTCGATCAGTGACTTGCGCGGACGGTGAAGCCAGGCGTTGGGCTTGGCACGACCCTTGCGTAGTCTCCCGCGGGGGCAACGGCGTTCCCGCACAACACGTACACGACGCAGCAGGCCAACGGCGGTCGGCTGCATCAGGACAAAGGCGTCCTTCCGGGTAACCGGAGGGGCGCTTTTTTTTCGCCAACGCACCGCGGAGATGGATGCATGAATCGTTCGTTCTGGCGATCCGGTCACACCCCGACGTTGTTCGCCTCGTTCCTCTATTTCGACCTGAGTTTCATGGTCTGGTATTTGCTCGGGCCGCTGCAGGTGCAGATCGCCGAGGCCTTGGCGCTGGATACGCAGCAGCGCGCCCTGATGGTCGCCGTGCCCATCCTGTGTGGCGCGGTGTTGCGGCTATTCCTGGGCATGCTGGCCGACCGTATCGGCGCCAAGCGTGCTGGCCTGCTGGCGCAATGGGTGGTGATCGCCAGCTTGCTGGCAGCCTGGCACTGGGGCATCGGTTCGTTCGCCCAGGTGCTGCTGCTGGGCGCCTTGCTCGGCGTGGCGGGGGCCTCGTTCGCGATCGCCCTGCCGCTGGCGTCGCGCTGGTATCCGCCGCAGCACCAGGGCACTGCGATGGGGATCGCCGGAGCCGGCAACTCCGGCACCGTATTGGCTGCGCTGTTTGCGCCCATGTTGGCCACCGCATTCGGTTACCGCAACGTGTTCGGCCTGGCCTGCTTGCCATTGTTGGTGGCACTGCTGGTGTTCGCGCTGGCCGCACGCGAAGCGCCCGGCGTGGTGCCGAAGAAGCGCTGGGCCGACTACGGGCGAGTGCTGGTCGGCAACCGCGATTCCTGGCGCTTCATGTTCTTCTACGCGATCACCTTCGGCGGCTTCGCCGGATTCGCCAGCGCCTTGCCGGGCTACTTCCACGACCAATTCGGATTCGATGCGCGCAGCGCCGGCTGGGCAACTGCAGCCTGTGTGTTGGCCGGCTCAGTGATGCGCCCGGTGGGCGGCGTCATCGCCGATCGTATCGGTGGCACGCGCTCGCTACTGGCGGTGTACCTGGCGGTGGCCCTGTTCGTTGGCGCCGCGGCCAGCGGGGTTGGCGGCGCCAGCGCCACCCTGGCCTTGTTCGTGCTGACCTTGCTGTTCCTGGGTGCCGGCAATGGCGCGGTGTTCCAGTTGGTCCCGCAGCGCTTTGGTGCCGAGATCGGCGTGGTGACCGGGTTGATCGGTATGGCCGGCGGCCTGGGCGGCTTTGCTCTGGCGGCCAGCCTCGGCGTGATCAAGCAGCACACCGGCAGCTATGCGCCCGGCCTGTGGCTATTCACCGGCTGCGCGCTGGCGGCGTGGGCCTGGTTGGCGGGGGTGCGCCACGAGTGGCGCAGCCGCTGGGCCGCCGCTGGCGCGGCGCGGGTTTGAGGAGAGATGCCCATGCAGACTCCCAAGCTCGTCGTTATTGGCAATGGCATGGCCGGCATCCGCACGGTCGAAGAACTGCTCAAGCTTGCGCCCGCCATGTACGACATCACCGTGTTCGGCGCCGAGCCGCATCCGAACTACAACCGCATCCTGCTTTCGCCGGTACTGGCGGGCGAACAGGAATTCGAGGACATCGTCCTCAACCCGCTGTCCTGGTACCAGGAACACGGCATCCGCCTGCACCTGGGCAAGGCGGTAGCGCGCATCGACCGCGTACGCCGGCGCGTGATTGCCGCCGATGGCACCGAGGCCGAGTACGACCGCCTGCTGATCGCGACCGGCTCGCAGCCCTTCGTGCTGCCGATTCCCGGCAATGACCTGGCGGGCGTGATCGGCTATCGCGATATCCGCGACACCCGCACGATGATCGAGACGGCGCGGCACAAGCGCCATGCGGTGGTGATCGGCGGTGGCCTGCTCGGTTTGGAAGCAGCCAATGGCCTGGCCGCGCGCGGGATGGAGGTCACCGTGGTTCATCTCGCCGGCTGGCTGCTGGAGCGCCAGCTCGACCCGGTGGCGGCGGGACTGTTGGAGAAATCGCTGCAAGCGCGCGGCCTGCGCTTCCGCCTGGCGGCGTCGACCAGCGCGTTGCTCGGCAATGCCGACAGCGAGGTCACCGGCGTGCGTCTGGCCGATGGCAGCGAGATCCCGGCCGACCTGGTGGTGATGGCTGCCGGGATACGGCCAGATACGCGCCTGGCCGAAGAAGCAGGCATCCACTGCGCGCGCGGCATCGTCGTCAACGACAGCCTGCAGACCTTCGATCCACGGGTGTATGCGGTCGGCGAATGCGCTAACCATCGCGGCACCGCCTACGGCCTGGTGGCGCCACTGTTCGAGCAGGCCAAGGTCTGCGCCAACCACTTGGCGCAGCTGGGAATCGGCATTTATCGCGGTTCGGTGCCTTCGACCAAGCTCAAGGTGACCGGCATCGATCTGTTCTCGGCCGGAGAGTTCATGGGGGGCGGTGGCAGCGAGGAAATCGTGTTGTCCGACCCGGCCGCCGGCGTCTACAAGAAGCTGGTGATCCGCGACGACCGCCTGGTCGGTGCCTGCCTGTATGGCGACACCGCCGATGGCGGCTGGTATTTCAAGTTGCTCAAGGAAGGCACGCCGGTGCAATCGCTGCGTGAGCAGCTGATCTTCGGCGAGACCGCACTGGGCGATGCCGGCACCGGCGGCCAGGACCGCGCCAGCGCCATGGCTGCCAGCGATGAAGTCTGCGGCTGCAATGGCGTGTGCAAGGGAACGATCGTGAAGGCGATCACCGAACAGGGCCTGTTTACCGTCGATGAGGTGAAGAAGCAGACCAAGGCGGCCAGTTCCTGCGGTTCGTGCACCGGCCTGGTCGAGCAGCTGCTGATGAACTGCCTGGGCTCCAATTTCCAGGAATCGCCGAAGACCAAGGCCATCTGTGGCTGCACCGACCTCAGCCATGGCGAGGTGCGCAAGGCGGTGCGCGAGCATCGGCTGTTCAGCCACGCCCAGGCCCATGCATTCCTCGAGTGGCGCACGCCCAACGGCTGCGCGACCTGCCGCCCAGCACTGAACTACTACATGCTCTCGAGCTGGCCGCGTGAGGCGGTGGACGATCCGCAGTCGCGCTTCATCAATGAGCGTGCCCACGCCAACATCCAGAAGGACGGGACCTTCTCGGTGGTGCCGCAGATGAAGGGCGGGGTGACCAATCCGTCGGAGTTGCGGCGTATTGCCGACGTGGCCGAGCGCTATCGCATCCCGATGGTCAAGGTGACCGGCGGCCAGCGCATCGACCTGCTGGGCGTGCAGAAGCACGACCTGGTGGATGTGTGGCGTGACCTGGGGATGAAGTCAGGGCACGCCTACGGCAAATCCATTCGCACGGTGAAAACCTGCGTCGGCAGCGAGTTCTGCCGCTTCGGTACCCAGAACAGCACGCAGATGGGCATTGAGTTGGAAACGATGCTTGCCAACATGTGGAGCCCGCACAAGGTCAAGCTGGCGGTCTCCGGCTGCCCGCGCAATTGCGCCGAGTCCGGTATCAAGGACGTAGGCATCATCGCGGTCGACTCAGGGTGGGAGATCCACGTTGGCGGCAACGGCGGGATCAAGACCGAAGTGGCGCGCTTCCTGGTCAAAGTGCGCACGGCCGAGGAGGTGCGCGAATACGTCGGTGCCTTCCTGCAGCTATATCGCGAGGAGGCCTATTACCTCGACCGGACCGTGCATTACATCGAGCGGGTCGGCCTGGACTACATTCGCGCACACGTCGTCGACGATGCGGCAGGCCGGCGCGCGCTGTTCGAGCGGCTGCTGTATGCGCTGGAAGGCCTGCAGGATCCCTGGGAGGCGCGCGTGGCCGGTGCGCGCCGCGAGGAGTACCAGCCCTTGCGGCTGCCGCCGTCGCCGGTGGCCGCGGTGGAGTCTTGAACATGGATGAACAAGACCGCTGGTTGCTGGTATGCCGCCTCGATGAACTACCCGAGGCCGGGGCGCGGGTGCTGCAGCTGGAAGGCATTGCGCCGATCGCGTTGTTCCGCAGCGGGGGCGAGCGCGTGTTTGCGCTGCGCGACCGCTGTCCGCACAAGGGCGGACCGCTGTCGCAAGGGATCGTTTCCGGCGAGCATGTGGCCTGCCCATTGCATGGCTGGCTGATCTCGCTGGAGGACGGCCAGGCCCGCGCTCCGGATATCGGCTGCGCAGTGCGCTACCCGGTGAAGGTGGAAGACGGCAGGGTGTGGATCGTGCCGCGCGCGATCGCGGTGGCCGCCGATGCTTTGGCCGAGGCAGGGCCATGAACGCGGCGAGCCTCGCCGCGCCCTTGCTGGAGGCTTCGCTGCAACAGCGCACCACGCGCTCGACCTGCTGCTATTGCGGGGTCGGATGTGGGGTGCTGATCCACAGCGAACACGGGCCGGGCGGCGAGGCGATCGTGGGGATCGAGGGCGACCCGGATCATCCGGCCAACCATGGCCGGCTCTGCAGCAAGGGGCGCGCGCTGCCGCAAAGTGTTGCCAGCCATGCTGGCCGGTTGCTGGCGCCGCAACTGCGCGTGCGCCGCGATCAACCGCGCCGCGAGGTCGATTGGGAGCGCGCGCTGGAACATGTGGCCGCACGCATGGCCGCAATCGTGCGTGAGCACGGACCGGACGCGGTCGCGTTCTATCTCTCCGGTCAATTGCTGACCGAGGACTACTACGTCTTCAACAAGCTCGCCAAGGGCTTGCTCGGCACAGCCAACATCGACACCAACTCGCGCCTGTGCATGTCCAGTGCGGTATCCGCCTATAAACGCGCCTTCGGGGCCGACGGCCCGCCCACCTGCTACGAGGACCTGGAGCACGCGCGGACCGTGTTGTTCGCCGGCAGCAACATGGCCTATGCACACCCGGTGTTGTTCCGGCGCCTGGAGCAGGCGCGCGAAGCGCATCCGGACACGCGCTGGATCGTGGTCGATCCGCGTCGCACCGGCACCGCCGCCATGGCCGACCTGCACCTGGCGATCCAGCCCGGCACCGACGTGGCGTTGTTCAACGGCATCCTGCACCACCTGGTCTGGGAGGGCTGGCTGGATGAGGCCTATATCCAGGCCCATACGAATGGCTTTGCGGCGCTCAAACAATTGCTGCGCGACTACACCCCGCGGGTCAGCGCCGAACTGTGCGGCATTGCCGTGGAAGACCTGATCCAGGCAGCGGAGTGGATTGGCCGCAGCCCGGCGTTCCTGTCGCTGTATTGCATGGGCCTGAACCAGTCCGTGCACGGCACCGACAAGAACCTGGCCCTGATCAATCTGCACCTGGCCACCGGCCAGATCGGCCGCGCTGGGGCCGGGCCGTTCTCGTTGACCGGGCAGCCCAATGCCATGGGCGGGCGCGAGGTGGGCGGCATGGCGACGATGCTGGCGGCTCATCGCGAACTCGGCGATCCGGGCGATCGCGCCGACCTCGAAGCGCTGTGGCAGCTGCCGCCGGGCCGTCTGCCGGCGGCGCCCGGCGCCACCGCGGTGCCCCTGTTCGAGGGACTGCGCGCGGGAAAGATCAAGGCAGTGTGGATCGCCTGCACCAATCCCGTGCACTCCATGCCCGACGTGGCCCGCGTGCGCGAGGCCCTGGCCGCCGCCGAGCTGGTGATCGTGCAGGAGGCGTTTGCCGACACCGACACCCTGCCGTTCGCCGACGTCGTGTTGCCGGCCTCAAGCTGGGGCGAGAAAGAGGGGACAGTGACCAATTCAGAGCGCCGCATCACCCGCGTGCGTGCGGCGGTTGCGCCACCGGGGCAGGCGCGCGCGGACAGCTGGATCGCCTGCGAGATCGCGCGCCGCCTGGAACGTCGCCTGGTGCCGGCAGGGCCCTCGTTATTCGGCTTCGATACGCCCGCGCAGATATTCGATGAACACCGCAGTCTGACCGTGGGCCGCGATCTGGATATCGGTGGCCTGGATTACCCGCAGCTTGAACGCGGCGGGCCACAGCAATGGCCCTATCCGGCGGGTGCCACGCAGGGGCTGCTGCGGCGCTATACCGATGGGTGCTTCGCCACAGATGATGGCCGTGGCAACTTCCACGCAGCGGCTTACCGGCCGGTCGCCGAAGCGACCTCCGCGCGCTACCCCTTACGTTTGCTCACCGGGCGCCTGCGCGACCAGTGGCATGGCATGTCGCGCACTGGGCGCATTGCGGAGGCTTACGCCCATTGCCCGGAACCGGGCCTGCGCATGCACCCTGACGACGCCGCGCGGCGCGGCCTGGCGGCCGGCGCACTGGTCCGGGTGAGCAGCAAGCGCGGAGCGCTTGTCCTGCCATTGGAACTTTCCGACGAGGTGCGGTCGGGCTGCGTATTCGCGGCCATGCACTGGAGCGGCCAGCAGTTGGCCTGCAATGGCATCAACGAGCTCAGCACGCCGGCCTTCGACGCGACCTCCCAGCAGCCTGAGCTCAAGCACGCCGCGGTCCGGGTGGAGCCGGCCGAGTTCGGCTGGTATTTGCTTGCGGCCCGGCGCGGCGACGCACTGGCGTTGCGTGCGGCCCTGCAACCGCTGCTGCGCGAGTGCGGCTACGCCAGCCTGGTGCTGCACGCGGAAAACGGGCAGGCGCGCGGTTCGGCCTGGGTAGTGCTGCGCGCGGCCTGCACGCAGCGCCCTTCGCCGGAGTGGTGGACGCAGCTGGAAGCGGCCCTCGCGTTGCCGGCCAGCCCCGATCTGCTCGAATACCAGGATGCTCGGCGCGGCATCCTGCGTCGGGTGGGCTGGCGCCGCCAGAGCGATGGCGACTACTTCGATGGCGTCTTGCTGACCGACCCGCAACCCAGCGCCGCGAGCCAGGGCCTGTTGCAGACCGCCCTGGCGGCGCAACCGTGGCAGGGCCCTCGCCTGGCGGTGTTTGCACCCGGCGCGAGCGTGGCCCGCGATCCCATTGTGTGCAGTTGCAGGCAGGTCGCGCTGTCTGCGATCCAGGCCGAGATCGCCCGCGGCGCCGACGTACCCACGCTCAAGCAACGCCTGGGTTGCGGCAGCGAATGCGGCTCCTGCGTGCCGCAACTGCTGCAGCTCTGCCGCCAGGCCGCACTGGCCTGAACCGTCTTCCCTCAGGAGCGCCCATGCACCTCTCTCCGCCCGCAACAACCGACGTGGTGCTGCTTTCCGCCGGCCCCGGCGACCTCGACCTGCTCACCCTCGGCGCGGTCAAGGCGTTGGCGCAGGCACAGATTCTGCTGCTCGACGAGCTGGTCGACCCGGAGATCGTCGCGCTGGCACCCGGCGCGCGCGTGATAGGGGTCGGCAAGCGCGGCGGCTGCCGCTCCACCCCGCAGCAATTCATCTGTCGACTCATGCGCCGCTATGCCCTGCAGGGCCTTCGGGTGGTGCGGGTGAAGGGCGGCGAGGCGCTGCTGTTTGGTCGTGCCGGCGAAGAGATCGCGTTCTTGCGTCGCGCCGGCATTGGCGTACGCATCATCAACGGGGTCAGCGCCGCGTTCGCGGCGGCTGCAGGGCTGGGCATCTCCCTTACCCACCGCGACCACTGCCACGGCGTCAGCTTCGTCACCGCGCACACCCACGACGGCGGCGAACCGGACTGGCGCGCACTGGCCGCGACCGGCACCACGCTGGCCATCTACATGGGCGTGCGCCGCCTGGATGCGATCGCGACCTCGCTGCGCGCCAGCCTGCCCGGCCATACGCCGGCGGCCTTGGTGCTGGATGCCAGCCGCCCGAGCGAGCGCTGCCATCTGACGACCCTCGCGGCGCTGGGTGCGTTGTCATCGCTGGCTGACGATCGATCACCCGGCGTCATCCTGGTAGGCAACGCGTTGGCTGAAGCGGCCGCAGTGTTGGCGCCAGCGACCCTGGCATGCAGGGCCGGCTGATGCTTGTTTATGACGAGGCTTTACGCTCGGTGCGCTCGCACGCGGCGGTATTGCCGATGGAGGACGTGCCAATAGCGCGTGCATCGGGCAGGCTGCTGGCGCAGGGCTTCATCAGCCCCGCAAGCCTGCCCCCTTTCGACAATGCGGCACTCGACGGTTACGCCCTGGCGGCGGAGGCATCGACCCTGGAGGCGGGCGCCGAGCTGGAGGTGGTCGGTTGCCAGGCGGCCGGCGCGCCGCCGCGGGTTGCCCGTGGCGCGTGGGAGATCATGACCGGTGCCTGCCTGCCCGATGGACTGGACACGGTGGTACCGAGGGAACAGGTCACGGTGCTGTCGCGGGTGCCGGCCCATGCCACCCGCGTGCGCCTGGACACGGCGGTAGAAACCGGCCGGCACGTGCGTCGCTGCGGCGAAGACGTGGCAATCGGCCAGCAGGTGCTGGCGGCCGGGCAATGGTTGGGGGCGACGCAGATGATGCTCCTGCATGCGCTCGGTGCCAGCCGGGTGGCAGTACGCCGGCGTCCACGTGTGGCGGTGCTGGCGACCGGTGGCGAACTCATCGATGACCCCAGGCAGCCGTTGCTGCCCGGGCAGATCCGCGATGCCAACCGCCCTTACTTGTGCCTGAAGTTGCAGGAAGCTGGGGCGGAGGTGGTATGGCAAGGCGGCGTCGACGACGATCCCGCACGATTCCAGCATCGGCTCGACGAGGCGCTTGCGTACGCGCCGGACCTGGTCATCAGCACCGGCGCGGTGTCGGCGGGCGCGTTCGATTTCGTGCCGCAAGCGTTGCGAGTGCGAAATGCCAGCCTGGTCTTCCACCAGGTCGCGCTGCGGCCGGGCAAGCCGTTGCTGTTCGCCCGCCTGCGCGAAGGGCCGTTGTACTTCGGCCTGCCGGGCAATCCCGCAGCTACCGCCGTTGGGCAGCGCTTTTTCGTCGAGGCTGCCGTCCGCGCGATGCTGGGCCTGCCAGAGGAAGTGCCATGGCAGCTGCCCCTGCACGAGGCCTGGCGTTCGCCACTGCAATTGCATGCCTGCGCCACAGCGCAAGTGTTCTGCAGCCGTGATGGCCGCTTGTCTGCCCGTGTACTGCCAGCGCAGCATTCGTTTCGCCTGCGGCCGCTGTGCGCGGCCAACGCCTGGGCAGTGGCCCCCGCGGGCATTGCTGACCAAGCGGCAGGCGCGGCGGTCGAGGTATGGAGCACGGGCCATCTGCAGGCGATTGCGGTGGTGCCCGAGCCGCCATGAACGCGCTGCCGGACTGGATCGGCGTCATCCTCGCCGGCGGCCGTTCAACGCGCATGGGACGTGACAAGGCCATGCTCGACTGGCAGGGCGCGCCGCTGTTGGCACACATGGGTCGGCTGCTGCGGCGGGCGGGTGCGCGGCGCGTGGTGGTCAGTGGCGCCTATCCCGCATTCGGCGGCGTGCCCGACCTGTGGCCGGATCTCGGCCCTATCGGCGGCCTGTGCAGCGTGGCGCAGCAACTGCCGGACGGCGAGTTGCTTGTGGTCGCGGTGGACATGCCGGCCCTGCAGCCCGCCGCGCTGGCCGCGTTGCGGCCGAGCCAAGGACAGGCCTGCAGCGTATTTGCCGACTATCGTTTGCCCATGCGGCTGCGGCTGGATGCACGCAGTCGCCGTTGCCTGCAGGACGTGTTGCGCGCGCCACCCCAGTGCCGTTCGCTGCGGGCCTTGCAGCAGTCAGTGGGCACACATGCATTGGCCGCGCCGAAGGATGCATCGCTTTGGTTCGCCAACTGCAACACGGTCGAGCAATGGCAGCAACTGCAGCGGAACTTCGCGTCTGGGGCCACACCCTTGCCGACATTACCTACGGCAATTTCAGGTTGAGCGCGTCGCCCTGTCGCGAGAAGGTGTATGTCGGTTCTGCCGGCTTGCTGCAGCGCCCAAGTCAACCGCCCGCGCGCGGCATCACCCGCCAGGGCGACGCACCGAAAAGGAGCTCGATATGTCTGATGACTACACTTCCCCGCCACGGTCCGGGCGATCCACGCAGTGCATTCACAAGGGGGTGTTTTCCGACCTGATGGAAACCGTGCCCGGCTACCGTATCCCCTCGCGTTGCAAGCTGGGTTTCACCTACTACGACGTGCGCCGCGGCGAAGACCTCATTGGTCGCGCGGTGCCGGCGTTGAAGCTGTCTGGTCGTTGGCTGGAGCTTTGCGGCTTCCAGGTCGGCGACGAACTGGCCATCCGCACTGAGCAAGGCAGCCTGGTGTTGAGCCGGCGGGAACCGCCGGGCGAGGCAGCGGATGCCGGCGCCGAACCCGCTACGCTCCTCGTCGCGGCAGGCGCAGCTCAAAGCGGACCTGCCCCTGCGCGCTCGATGCGCGCAAGTCGCCGCCGTGGGCCAGCGCGAACTGATGCGCGATGAACAAGCCCAGGCCCAGGCCATGGCTGGCGTGGAAACGGGTCTTGAACGGCTCGAACAAACGCGGCAACAGATCCGGGTCGATATGGCCCGGATTGCTCACCGCCAGCCGCAGCACCTGCGCGTCGCGACCATCGATCTCCACCCGCACCGTGCCTTGACCATGGACCAGGGCATTGCTGACCAGATTGGAGACGATCTGCGAAAGCCGGTCCGCGTCGGCGTGCAATTGCAGGTCGCCTTCGGCCAGCAGTTCCAGCCGGGCGTCGCCATGCAGGCGCTGCGCCTCGTCGAGGACGCTGGCGGCGACCTCGCGGAAATCGCAGGGCACGCATTGCACGATCAGGCCACCGGTACGAATGCGCGAGAAATCGAGCAATTGTTCGACCATGCGCGCCATCCGCCGGCCGCTGCTTTCCATTTGTCCCAATGTGCGTTGGACCGATGCATCGGCCGGCAGCTGCATGGCCAGCTTCTCGGCACACAGCAACACCACCGACAACGGCGTGCGCAGGTCGTGGGTCAGCACCGCCATCATGGTTTCATTGAGCTTGAGCGCACGTTCCAGCGATTCGTTGCGCTGCTTGAGCAGGCGGCGTTGCTCGAACAGCTCGATGAAGACATTGATCTTGCCGAGGATGACGTGCGGCTCGATCGGTTTGTGCAGGAAGTCCACCGCGCCCGCGCCGTAGCCCTGGAACGAGCGCATCGGGTCGCTGGGCGAGGCGGTCAGGAAGATGATCGGCACTTCACGGCTGCGGGTGGCGCCGCGCATCAGCTCGGCCAGCGAGAAGCCATCCATCTCGGGCATGTGCACATCGAGCAAGGCGACGGCCACTTCGTGCAGCAGCAACAATTCCAGCGCCTCGGCGCCGGATCGAGCACACAGCACGCGCACGCCATCGCGGCGCAGCAGCGCTTCCATGGCGACCAGGTTCTCGGCGACATCGTCCACCACCAGGACGTTGACCGGCTCGGACATGTCGGTCGAAGGCGAGGGGTTGAGCAGGTTCATCGATGGAACTCCGACAGCCGTGCGCAAATTGCGTCCAGGGTAAGTACCGCATCGGCGCCCGCGTGCGCCAGGGCCGAGGCAGGCATCAAGGGGGAAATGGCATCTTCCGGCGCCTGGATCCAGGCGCTGCCGCCGCTCTGGCGTACTGCGGCGACGCCCTCGCTGCCGTCGCTGCTGGCGCCGGTCAGGAGCAGGGCCAACAAGCGCTGCCCAAAAACATCGGCAGCGCTCTCGAACAGCGGGTCGATGGCCGGGCGCGAGAACAGTACCGGCGCGTCCACCGACAACGCCAGCGATTGCGGGCTTTCCACCAGCAAGTGGTAGTCCGGCGGCGCAAAGGTCACCGTGCCCGGCAGCAAAGGCTGCTTGTCCACGGCTTCGCGCACGGGCAGGGCGCAATCGCCGTCGAGGATCTCGCTGATGGTACTGGGGCGATCGCGCGGCAGGTGCAGGACGATCAGCACCGGCACCGGCAGATCGGCCGGCAAGCTGCGCAGCACCAGGCGCAATGCAGCCACGCCGCCGGCAGAGGCGCCGATGACGATGGCGTCGTAACGCGCGGCCAAGGTAGCGATGGCCTGGCTCATGCGACCTTCCGATACACGCGCTGTTCGCGCGCGCAGGGCTCGAAGTCCGCGGCGTGGGCGCCGAACTGCAGCGATTCCTTGCTTCCCAGGCCAAGGAAGCCCCGGTGCACCAGCGCCTCGTGGAACAGGCCGATCGCCCGGTCCTGCAGCCCGCGGTTGAAATAGATCAGCACATTCCGGCACGAGACCAGGTGCACCTCGGAAAACACGTTGTCGGTGGCCAGGCTGTGATCGGCGAACACGATATTGCGCTTGAGCCGGCGCTCGAACAGCGCACCGTTGTAGGCAGTGGTGTAGTAATCCGAGAGCGAGGCACGGCCACCCGCTTGCTGGTAGCTGCGGCTGAACTGGGCGATGCGGTCGATGTCGAATACGCCGCTCTCGGCGGCCGCCAGCGCCTCCGGGTTGATGTCGGTGGCGTAGATGAGTGTGCGATCGAGCAGGCCTTCCTCATGCAGGAGGATCGCCATCGACCACACTTCCTCGCCAGTGCTGCACCCGGCAACCCAGATCTTGCAGGACGGGTAGGTGCGCAGCACCGGTATTACCTGCTCGCGCAGTACCCGGAAGTAGTCCGGGTCGCGGAACATCTCCGAGACCTGCACGGTGAAGTACTGCATTGCCTGGGCGAACAGTTCGGGTTCGTGCAGCAGACGGTGCTGCAGGTCGGCCACGCGCTCGCAGTCGAAGCGGCCCATGGCCTGGCGCACGCGCCGGCGCAGGGACGACACCGCGTACTGGCGGAAGTCGTAGTGGTAACGCCGGTAGATTGCCTCCAGCAGCAGCCCCAGCTCGAGGTCGAACAGCGCCTCGCTCATTGCCGCGCGCACCACACCCGGCACAGCGAGACCAGCTTGTCGACGTCGATGGGCTTGGCGATGTAGTCGTTGGCGCCGGCTTCCAGGCAGTGCTCGCGGTCGTCGGCCATGGCCTTGGCGGTCAAAGCAATGATCGGCAGGTTCCGCCATGCCGGATTGCGGCGGATCTCACGCATCGCGGTCAGGCCGTCCATCTCCGGCATCATGATGTCCATCAACACCAGGTCGACTTCATGCGTGGCCAGGCGTTCGAGCGCCTCGCGGCCATTGCGCGCGATCTCCAGGGTGACGCCGAGCGGTTCGAGCACGCTGGACAGGGCAAAGATGTTGCGCACGTCGTCCTCGGCCAGCAGCACCGTGCGGCCATCGAGCACGGCATCGCGCCGGCGCGCTTCGCGCAGCAACCGCTGCTGCTGGCTTGGCAAGGAGGCCTCCACGCTGTGCAGGAACAGCGTGACCTCGTCCAGCAGGCGCTCGGGCGAGCGCGCGCCCTTGATGATGATGCTCTTGGAGTAGCGGCGCAGGCGCTGTTCTTCGTCGCGGGTAAGCGCGCGCCCGGTGTAGACGATCACCGGCGGGAAGGCGACCGCATCATGCCCGGCCATGCGTTCGAGCAAGTCGTAGCCGCTGCCGTCGGGCAACGCCAGGTCGGTGACCATGCAGTCGAAGGTGGTGCCGACCAGTTGCTCGATGGCTTCGGCAATGGTGCCGACCGCGACGATCTCCAACTGGTCGCGGGCCAGCAGCAGCTGCAGGTTCTCGCGCAGCTCCTGGTCGTCCTCGACGATCAGCAGGCGGCGCATGGCGCGCGCGCTGGTCTGCTCCAGTTGCTCGATCGCGCTGGCCAGGCGCTCGCGCGTGGCCGGTTTGATCAGGAAGCCGACCGCGCCCAGTTCCAGTGCTACCTGGGTGCGCTCCACGGCCGATACGACGTGTACCGGGATATGGCGAGTGGCCGGGTCGCGCTTGAGGCGTTCGAGCACGCTCAGGCCGGAGACGTCCGGCAGGCCGATGTCCAGCAGGATGCCGCTGGGCCGCAACTCGGTCGCCAGCGCCAGGGCCTGTTCGGCGGTCGGGGCCACGACACAATCGAAATCGAGGTCGTGGGCCAGCGCGACCAGGGCGCGGGCGAATTCGACATCGTCCTCCACCGCCAGGATCAGCCGGCCGGGCCGGCTACGTTGCTGCCGGTCGTCCTCCACACCCTCGGCGAGCGAAGCAGTCGCTGTCGCGCGTACGGCCGGCGCGGGTGGCGCGGGCGGCAGGCGCTCGGGCAGGGGGGAATTGGGCGTGGTCTTCACCGGCGCGGGCAGCGGTGCATGGGCTGCTTCGGCCGGTGCGCCATCGACCGGTAGTTCCAGGGTGAAGCAACTGCCGCGGCCCGGCTCGCTTTCCACGCTGATGGCCCCGCCCATGCGCAGCGCCAGGTCGCGCGAAATCGAAAGGCCCAGGCCGGTGCCGCCGAAGCGGCGGCGGGTGCTGCCGTCGGCCTGGCGGAATGCCTCGAAGATCACCTCGGTCTGGTCGCGGGCAATGCCGATACCGGTATCGCAGACCACAAAGCGCATGCGTCGTGGCCCGTGCGCCTGCACCTTCAGGCTGACGCTGCCGTGCTCGGTGAACTTCAGCGCGTTGGCCAGCAGGTTCTTGAGGATCTGTTGCAGGCGCTGGTTATCGGCAACGAACTGGGCCGGCGCGCCCGGGTCGGTGGCGATGTCCAGCGTCAGGCCCTTCTGCCGCGCCAGCGGTTCGAAGGTCTCGCGCAGGCGTGCCAACAGCGAATCGGTCTGCAGGGTGTCGTCGGCCAGTTCGATATGGCCGGCCTCGATCTTGGACAAGTCGAGGATGTCGTTGATCAGTGCCAGCAGATCGTTGTTGGACGAGTGGATCGCCTGGGCATACTTGACCTGTTCGGTGGTCAGCGTCCCGTCGCGGTTGTCGGCCAGCAGCTTGGCCAGGATCAGCGAGCTGTTGAGCGGGGTGCGCAGCTCGTGCGACATGTTGGCCAGGAACTCGGACTTGTAGCGCGAGGCGGTGGCCAGCTCCTGGCTGTTGCGCACCAGTTCTGACTGGGCGTTGAGCAGGCGCTGGCGTTGGCCTTCGAGCTCGTGCGTGCGCTCTTCCAACTGCACGTTGGTCTGCTCCAGCTCGGCCTGCTGCTGTTCCAGGCTGGCTTGCGAGTGCTGCAGGCTGCGGCTTTGTTCTTCCAGTTCCTCGTTGGCCACGCGCAGCTCTTCCTGCTGGGCCTGTAGCTCTTCGCTCTGGCGCTGGGTTTCTTCGAGCAGGTCGATCAGCTCGGTGCGCAGCAGCGAGGTGCGCAGCGCCACGCCGATGATTTCGCCGCAACGTGCCAGCAGTTCCAGCGCCGTACCATCGCGCAGCGAACTGGCCACGCGGCCCAGTTCCACCACGCCCATCCAGTTGCCATCCGCGCTCACCGGCGCCATCAGCAATTCGCCTGGTGCGCTGCGGCCCAGGGCCGAGGCGATGGGCAGGTGCGTGGCGGCCACGCCATGCACGCGCCGGGCCTGGCCCAGTCGCAAGGTCTCGCCCAGCTGGCCTTCACGGGCGGACAATTCCCGCGGGACCTCCGCAGACAGCGCGACGCCGCCAGCCAGCATCAGCCGCTCACCGTCCAGGCGGTACAGCGCGCCGACCTGGGCGCCGATGTAGCCGCACAGCACGCCCAGCGCGGACTCGGCGAGCTCATTCGGGGTCAGGTCGCCATGCAGGCTCACCGAGACGGCATTGGCGCCTTCCTGCAGCCACAGGGCGCGCTCGGCTTCGCGGCGGGCCCGGATCGCCTGCATCACGACTAGGGCGGTGAGCACGAAACAGGTGCCGCCGATGCTGCGGTTGACGAACGAGAACGCCGAGTTATTGCTGGGCGGGGCGATGTTGTACCCGACCGCCAGTAGCACGCACGACAAGGCTGCCACGGCCAGCGGCAGCATCGGCCGGTTCTGGAACACGGTGACGCAGACGGCCATGAAATACAGCAGCCAGACGGCGTAGCCCAGGGGCGTGATCGCTTCGATGCTGATCGTGCCCAGAGCCAGTGCGAAGGCGGTCACGCCGATCGCGGTGTCGCGGCCGGTGGCTTGTTTCATCGTGCCTGTCCCAATACTGAAAACACGCGATACTAACTGAAGGATCAGGCTTGACGAATGCCCACGGGTGGTTTCCTCGCCCTCCACGCCGTCTTCACGCCGCAGTCGGAATCCTTCGTCGTTTTTTTGTACAGGGGGCAACATGCAACAAGCGCATTCCGCACCACCGTTGCGGGTCTTGCTGGTGGAAGACCAGGAAGACCTGCGCGACCTGCTGGCCGACGTCATGGAAGGCATGGGCGCACAGGTCCGCACTGCCGCGGACGCCGGCCAGGCGATGTCCCTGCTAAAGGGCGGCTACTGCTGCGACGTACTGTTCAGCGATATCCACATGCCCGGGGACCTGAGCGGCGCCGACCTGGGCCAGTACGTGGCCCAGCACCTGCCGCAGGCCACGGTGATCCTCGCTTCCGGGCACCCGCGGTTCCAGTTGCAGCCTTTGCCGCCCGGGGTGCAGTTCCTGCAGAAGCCCTTTCGCCTCAACCAGTTCATGGAACTGATCCAGCGCCGCGCCTGAGCGTGGGCTCAGGCGTGGATCCAGAAGGCAAACTCGGCAAAGGTCTCGCGGTTCCACCAGCCGGCCTGGCCGGTGCCATAGCGGAAATTGCGGGCACCGGCCTGGCTCTGCAGCGGCGCGATGACAGTGCCGCTGGCGTCGCGTCGCGCGCGCTGCGTGTCAGTCTCGGGCACCACCAGCACGATGTGGCCCGAGCGCCCGTCTTCCTTGCGGCGCGCCACGATCAAGCCTAGCGCGCCCTGGTTGGCGGCCAGCTGCAGCTTGTCCAGCGTGCCGGTCTGGCGCCAGCCGAAGTCCGGTCCGAATTCGCGCAGCCAGCGGAACAGGTCGTTGGCGCGCATCTCGCGCAGGGTGTCGCCAATCAACGGCGTCACGCTCTGGCCCTGCTGCCACTTCAGCAGCGCCGGCGACGACCACCACACCCGCGGCAGATAAGCGCCGGCGAGATGGCAGAAGTCGTGGCAGTAGATGTTGCAGAAGGTCAGCCCATCGCGCGGCTGGTAGCGCTTGTGCGCGGGATTCTCGCTGTCCAGCCAGGCAATGATGGCCGCCAGTTCGACCCGCAGCGCGTCCGGGCTGGTGCCCTGGCGCCCGGGTTGACCGGGTTCGTTGAGCGAGTGCGCGTCAGCCGGCGCGGTACGCCGGGTGATGCGGGTGCCGGCGCGCGGCATCCACACGGCAGGAATGGGGCCAGAGGCGGCGGCGCGCGCATCAGCCGCGGCGGTGGCGATCGCTGGCGTTGGCGTGGCATCGAGTACGGGAATCTCTTCCAGCTCCGGCGCCGGCTTGAGATAGCGCGTGGCCGCCCAACCGCGCAGCAGCGCGCCGGCCAGGCTGGTCTCCACGGCCATGAACCCGTCCACTGCCTTGCCATCGAACGCACGCACCGGCTGCCCATCGGGCAGTTCGCCGACAACGTTGGCGCGCGCCGGGGTGCTGATCTTCGGCGCACTGCGCAGATACAGCGTGGATACCCGCGTATCCACGCGCAGGAACGGCCCGGTCGCGGTGATCGGCGAGGGTGGCGGCACGATGGCCTCGCCGGGGCGCGGCGGCTCGATCAAGGGGCGTGCGCCGGCGACAGCGACGGTTTCGCTCAGGCGCAGATAGTCGAACACCGATTCGCCATAGAACTTGCCACCGGGCGGGCGGTAGCCCTGCTTGAGGCCCTTGCGCGGGTCGTAGCGGCCGGTGTTGTAGGCAATCGCCACGGCGACCATGTCCAGCACGCTCAGCGGTGCGCGATCGCCCAGGCCGATGCGCTGGCGCTTGGCCTGCAGTTCCTGCAGCGCGTGGGCCAGGGTGTCCTCGAAGTGGGCGTAGCGTTGTTGCAGGAAGTACTGTGGATCCTGCTTGAAGAATTGCAGGTCGCGCTGGAACAGGCCGAAGCCATGGCAGAACTTGTCCGGCTTCTGCGCCACGCGCGCGTACTCGGGAACGAAGCGGGCCATGTCGACCAGGGCCTGGCGCGCGATCTGGAACATCTGCGGCCCGTTGGGCGCTGCCTCCAATTCAGCGCGTGTGCGCGGGAAGGCGCCGCGGCCAGCGCTGGCATCGAGGGTATCGCCCACGCACAGGGCCAGCAGCCGCGCCTCATCCAGCCCGGCGCGGCGCAACAGCGGCCACACTTCGCCGGTTTCCTGGCAGGCCAGGGCGACGAGGAAGTCGAGGCTGAAAGGGGTGCCGGCGAGCGCGGCTTGCAGGCGAGTGCCGAACGTCTGCTTGAACCACGCGATATCGTCGCGATTGGGCATGACACAGCTCCTTGAAGGGACGGGTGGCTTCCTGCGTTCTGCTGCCGGCCACATGGCAGACAACGCACGGCCTCCCGCTTACCGGCCAGCGCTGACGGCACGCTCACTCGGCGCCGGCCAGCATGCGGCGACGCCCCTGCCGGAGCCGGCCATGACGCCCCTGGACAAACCTCTGCGCCGCGAGCTGGAAGTGGACGGCCGCGCCTACACCCTGACGATCGATCCGCAGGGCCTGAAACTGGTCGAGAAGGGCCGGCGCAAAGGCCTGGTGCTGGCTTGGCAGGACCTGCTCAATGGCGATGCGGCGCTGGCCGCGGCGTTGCAGGCGTCGGTGAAGTAATCCGGGCTGGTGGCCCGAGGGCCACCCACCGGTCCGGCTCAGCTCGCCGCGGTGCCGAACAACTTCGCCAACTGCGCCACCGCCGCTTCGGACAGCGCGCGGTTCGGGCTGATGCCCTCGTTGCCATAGTCGTCCTCCTGCTGCGCCTGTACCAGGATGCCGTCGCGCCGCGGGATGACGTTGAGGTTGTGGCCGCGCCAGAACAGCGAGTAGTCGACCTCCGGCTGTGGCACCAGGCGTGCGGTCTGGCCGCGCACCGGCACGATCGTCTCGTCGCCCAGCAGGGCCCGCGCGCCGTAGCCGGTGGCATTGAAGACCACCTTCTCGCGCAGGTCGGCGAACTGGCGCGGGCTGTCGAACACCCGCGTGTGCAGTTCGCCGCCGTTGGCCAGGAAGTCGTCCATCAGCAGGCGCGAATAGGCGGTGATGTTGACGGTCATCTGGGTGTAGCGGCGCGCGTAGGCCACCGGGAAAGGGTGCTCGCCGCGCGCCAGCTCGCGCCCGGCCGGGTGCAGGTCGCGCAGCAGGCGGTGTTCGAGATCAGCGTATTCGGGCTCGCGGCTTTCGCTGTCCGGGCCGGCCGGCTGGTCGAACGGGGTGTCGGAGAGAAAGTAGCCGTCGCGCCATTCGACCGGCTCGCCCGGTAGCCCGAGCAGGGTCTGGAAGCGGTGGAACGAGCTGCGCGCCATCTCTTCCCAGCTGCGCTCGAAGGCCGGGTTGTTGGCGGCGGCGGTGATCAGCCGCGAGTCCGGCGACCACACGCCAGTGGCGTAGAACGAACGCACGTCCGGCAGCCGGTCCTTGGCATAGATGCGTACGCGCAGCCCGGCGCGCTGGGCGACCAGGGCGGTAGTCAACCCAATGGCGCCGCAGCCGATCACCGCTACTTCTTCGCCCGGCTTCGTGGGCGCCAGGCGCACCGCTTGCTCGGCCGAGCCCCACGACAGCGACCAGCCACTGCCGCCATGGCCATAGTTGTGGACGATGGTCTTGCGGCCGACCCGCTCGGCCTCGATTCGTGGGCCCTGGGCGCGGAAGGGCCGGGTGCATACGCTCAGGGCGATGATGCGGTCGGCACTGGCGCGGATCGGCGAGAGCGCGCGCGGCGGTGCGAAGTGGTCGGCCACCGCATCGGCCGGCGGTGGCGCCAGCGCGGGATGGCGGGGTTCATTGGCGGCGAAGGCAGCGGTGGAGGCGACGGCGACCGCGGCGCTGGCACCGCGCAGGAACTGGCGACGTTGCATAAGACTTCCAGGGTGGGGGCCGGGCCAGCATAACCGCGGCCCGCGCCGGCGAAACGCGACCGCGGCCGCGGATTCGCGCTGGCAATCCGGGCTTCCGTCGCCATGCCGGGGCGCTCGTCGCGTCGCATCCACAAGCCCGCCGGCGCGGTCTATGCTCGGCCGCACTGAATCCATCGAGCCCTTCCCGTGACTGCCAGCCTGTTCCTGATCGCCCGCCTGATGTTCGCCTGGATGATCGTGCTGATCGTCGTCAGCAATGTCTGGGACGAGCTGTTCGGCCACACCGGTTCGATCTACACCCTGATCACCCTGGGCACCCTGGCCATCGTGCTGACCAGCATTGCCACCCACCTGCGGCGGGTGAAGCTGATCGCCGGCCGGCTCGACCACGACACCCTGAGCAGCCGCCAGCGCCGCCAGATCGAAGTGCCGCTGGATACGACCGAAGCCTTTGCGGTGATGGAAAGTGCGATCCGCCAGCTACCGCGGGTAGAAGATATCGAAAGCTCGCCGGGCAGCCTGCAGGTGCGGGCCAAGGTGCGGCGCTTCGATGCCACCTCGCCCGATGAGATCTCGCGCTGGAACCTGTTCGCGCGCTTTGCGATCAAGCGCAACCAGGTGCAGGCTACGCTCACCCCCGGCACGGGCACCAGCAGCGTCACCCTGCTGTGCGAGCCCGACGCGGGTGCCTGGGTCGACCTGTTCGTGGTCGACGAAGGCAGCAACTACGAAACCGCCGAAGCCGTTGGCCGCGCCTTGACCACCCGGGTGTCGGCGCAGCGCCGCGACGAGCAGGCCGCGGTGGTGCAGACCGAGACCGAGAAGGAACTGGCGGTGGCGCGGCTGAACCTGCTGCACGCGCAGGTCGAGCCGCATTTCCTCTACAACACCCTGGCCAGCGCCCAGGTGCTGGCGCGTACCGACCCGCCACGTGCCGACCAGATGATTGGCCATTTGATTCAATACCTGCGCCGCTCGCTGCCCAGTGCCGACGATGCGATGTCCAGTTTGGGCGAGGAGCTCGAACGCACCCAGGCCTATCTGGAAATCCTGCGCATCCGCATGGGTTCGCGCCTGGCGATGCAACTGGAGGTGCCGTTTGAACTACGCCGCCTGCAGGTGCCGTCGATGATGTTGCAGACACTGGTGGAGAACGCGATCAAGCACGGCCTGGAGCCCAAGCCGGGCGGCGGCACCATCTGGATCCTGGCGCGCGCATTCGACGACCACGCCACGCTTACCGTCGCCGACGATGGCCAGGGTTTCAACAGCCACAGTCATGGCACCGGCGTGGGCCTGCGCAACCTGCGCGAGCGGCTGCGCCTGACCTACGGCGGCGCCGCCTCGTTCGCGATCGTCTCCAACTTCCCCAGCGGCGTGGCTGCCACGATCACCCTGCCGCTGCAATACGCACCGCAGAAGACGCCGCCGCCGTGGGTCTCGCCGGATACGACACCTTCGGCAAACGCCGCCGCGCCGGTGACCACCCGCACCACGAGTACGCCGCCGCCGGTGCCGGGCGCCAGCGCAGAAGCCGCCGAAGGCAACGGAGGAGTGGCATGAAAGGGGTCCGCGCGATTGTGGCTGAAGACGAGACCCTGCTGCGGCAATCGCTGCTGGGGCAATTGGCCGAGGTGTGGCCGGCGCTTGAAATCGTGGCCGAATGCGAAGACGGCGCCAGCGCGCTGGAGAGCATCGCCGAGTTGCAACCGGACGTGGTGTTCCTCGACATCCGCATGCCCGGCCTGACCGGCATCGAAGTGGCGCGTGCCATGGCCGAAGCCAGCCCGCGCTCGCAGGTAGTGTTCGTCACCGCCTACGATCAGTACGCCATCGACGCTTTCGAGCAGGGTGCCATCGACTACCTGCTCAAGCCGATTTCGCAAGAACGCCTGGCCGCCACCGTGCAGCGCGTGCAATCGCGCCTGACTGCGGGCCTGCCGGATACGCAGGTCCTGGACGCACTGCTGGCGCGGTTGTCGGCACGCCCCGGCAATCCCGGGGATCGCCCGCCGATGGCCTGGATCACCGCCAGCAGTGGGCGCGAAACGCGCCTGATCCAGCTCGACGACGTGGCCTATTTCCAGGCCGACCACAAGTACACCGTGGTGATGACCGCCGAGGGTGAGTCGGTACTGCGCACTTCGCTGCGCGAACTGCTGGACGTCCTCGACCCACAAGCGTTCAAGCAGATCCATCGCTCGACGATCGTCAACATGAAGGCCGTGGCTTCGGTGATCCGCGAGGACAGCGGCAAAGGTCGGCTGCGCCTGAAGACGCGGCCGGAACTGCTCACGGTCAGCCAACCGTTCATGACGCTGTTCCGCGGCATGTAGCCGGGGGCAGGCGTCCAGGAGACTCGCCATGCGCATCTTCGCCGCCATTATCTATTTCTGCCTGATGGCTGTGCCGGGCTGCCACGAAGGCCGCGGGGTGACCACCATTACCCGCGCCAGTACCGACGGCCACGACACCCTCTTCAGCAAAATCACCAGCCGCGAAGGGGTAGCCGACTTCCACTGCCTGGCCAGCACCACTGGGCACTGTCATTACCTGGTATTCGCCGACGACTGCCAAGCGGGGCAAGCAGGGCACTGCCAGCGCCGGACGCTGCAGCGGCTGGACCTGGAGGCCGGCCAGACCTACCAGGTGAAGGGCCTGCCGGAAGGCTTCCAGCTGTGCGTGGACGGGAAGGTGCCGGCCGAAGGGTGCGGGCGGGGCTGATCGGGATTCTGTAGGAGCGGCTTCAGCCGCGACCGTGGCCTGCCAGCCCACGGTCGCGGCTGAAGCCGCTCCTACAAAGGGCACGCCCATTCCGCAGTGCGCTATGACTCGCAGGCCCCGCTCTGCGATCATGCGCGATTCTTTGCTGTCGGCTCTCGCCCCATGTCCGTTCCACAACACCCCGTCGCGCTGCGCCGCGAAGTTGGTCCCTTCGCCCTCATGCTTACCGGCCTGGGTTCGATCATTGGCTCTGGCTGGTTGTTCGGCGCCTGGCGCGCCGCTGGCCTGGCCGGGCCGGGGGCGGTCTGGGCGTGGGTGCTGGGCGCGGCCATCATCACCACCATTGCGCTGGCCTATGCCGAGTTGGGCGCGATGTTCCCCGAATCCGGCGGCATGGTGCGCTATAGCCACTACTCGCATGGGTCGCTGGTGGGCTTCATCGCCGGCTGGGCGAACTGGATCGCGATCGTCTCGGTGATCCCGGTCGAGGCCGAGGCCTCGGTGCAGTACATGGCCTCGTGGCCCTGGCAGTGGGCGCAGAACCTGTTCATTTCGCATCCTGGCGGTGCCGGTGAGCTGAGCGTGCCCGGGCTGCTGATCGCCGCAGTGCTGGTGCTGGTGTATTTCCTGCTCAACTTCTGGAGCGTGAAGCTGTTCGCGCGCTCCAATACCGCCATCACGGTATTCAAGCTGGTGGTGCCGGCCCTGACCGGCATCATGTTGATTGCCAGCGGCTTCCACGGCGAGAACTTCAGCGTCGGCATCCATGGCGACAGCCACGTCATCGACTTCGCCGCCGTGCTCACGGCCGTGGCCACCGCCGGCATTGTCTTCAGCTTCAACGGCTTCCAGAGCCCGGTGAACCTGGCTGGCGAGGCCAAGAACCCCGGCCGCAGCATTCCGTTCGCGGTACTGGGCTCGATCGCGCTGGCCACGGTGGTCTACGTGCTGCTGCAGATCGCCTTCATCGGCGCGGTGCCGCCGGACCTGCTGGCCCAGGCCGGCTGGCATGGTATCGACTTCCGCTCGCCGTTCGCCGAGCTGGCGATCATCGTCAACCTGCATTGGCTGGCGATCCTGTTGTACGTGGATGCCTTCGTCAGCCCATCGGGTACCGGCATCACCTACACCGCGACCACGGCGCGGATGATCTACGGCATGGAAAAGAACGGCACCATGCCGAAGATCCTGGGCCAGTTGCATGCGCACTGGGGCGTGCCGCGCCCGGCCATGCTGTTCAACCTGGGCGTGTCCTACCTGTTCCTGTTCTTTTTCCGCGGCTGGGGCACGTTGGCGGCGGTGATCTCGGTGGCGACGATCATTTCCTACCTGACCGGTCCGGTCAGCGTGATGTCGTTGCGCCGCACCGCGCCCGAGTTCCACCGCCCGCTGCGCGTGTTCGCGCTTCCGGTGATGGCCGCCGTGGCCTTCGTGATGGCCACCGAGCTGTTGTACTGGGCGCGCTGGCCGCTGACTGGCGAGATCATCCTGCTGATGGTGGTCGCGCTGCCGGTCTATGCGTATTACCAGGCCAAGGCACGCTGGGCCGATTTTGGCCGCCAGCTCAAGGGCGCCTGGTGGATGATCGTGTACCTGCCGACGATTGCCCTGTTGTCCTGGGCCGGCAGCACCACGTTTGGTGGCCACGGCTACCTGTCCTATGGCATGGATCTGGCAGTGGTCGGGGTGGTCGGGCTGTTGTTCTACTTCTGGGGCGTGCGCAGCGGTTGGCGCACGCCTTCGGTGGAGCAAGCGGTGGTGGCTACTCACTGAGGAAATAAAAAACGGGGGCTTCGGCCCCCGTTCTGTTTCCGATTCCCGGCTGTCGGGGCTGAAGCCCCTCCTACAAGAGCCGGTGATCGCGCTGTAGGAGGAGCTTCAGCCCCGACAGCCTCCGAAGCTCGTAGCTCAGGCCACCAATCGCGGGCTGCCATCGAAGCGGTCGAGCTCACGCACCAGTTCCGAGTACTGCCGCAGGCGCCCCATCTCGCGCATGATCACGATGTCCTCATGGCGAATCTCGCGGTGGGCCATCACTTCCTGCTTGTAGCGCAACACTTCGGGATAGCGGCGCGCCATCTCCAGCGCATCGGCCACGCACTCGACCGTATCAGCGTCCGGCGCCAGCCGCGCGCGGCTGTTGAAAGCCCGCAACCAGCGCTCGAAGCCGGCGCTGTGGTCGAACAGGTCGGCGATGTACCACATCACGAACAGGATCGAGATCCAGGAAGTGAACACGATGACCACGCGGCTGAAGGTGATGTGGTAGTCGTGCTGCCACAGCTGCTGGGCGATGACCCCAAGGAGGATCAGCGAGATGGCCTGCCAGCCGATGATCGAGGCGACTACCCACTGCTTCTTGGCGACGGTGAGCAGGTCGACCTCGGCGTCGATCTGGCGGTCGGTCTTGTTGCGCCAGTGCGCGACCTGCGCTTCAAAGGGCTCTGCGTGGAGCGCGTTGTCTTCCAGAAGCAATCCCAAACCTTTGAACAAAGCGATCATGACGAGCTCCCGAACAGTTGGCTGCTACTACGGCTGGCGATACTGGCGTACTTCAGGTGCTTCCTTTCTAGCACTTTCGCCACGCTTGGCAATGGGGTGCCGGGCCGTTGTCGGCTTGCTGCGACCGCACATGCGCCGCCGGATGGCGGAGCCGGCGCGTGCAGGACGACGGGCTCAAGTATCCGAACCGGCGGTCACCATTGCGTGAGCGCGCTAGCATGGGCGGCATGCCGAGCCTGCTGCGATCCCTCACCGCGCCTGCTGCCGCACCCTTGCGACGCTGGGTGCTCGGGGCGTTCCCGCGCGGCGAAAGCGGCATCGAGTACGACAGCCCCGAGGGCGACCCCGGGCTGTTCGGCCCGGACAGCGTGACCTGGCGCGTGCACGCCGAATTTCCCGGCATGCTGGCCGGCGGCCTGTGCGCACTGATGCTGCAAGCCCTGCACCCGCGCGCGCTGGCCGCGGTATACGACCACTCGAACTTCCGCACCGACCTGGTCGGGCGCCTGCGGCGGACCACCCACTTCGTTGCCGGCACCACCTATGCGCCCACTGCCGAAGCCGAACGGCTCATCGCGCGGGTGCGTGCCATCCATGCCCGCATCGCTGGTCACACCGATGATGCCCAGCCCTACCGCGCGGACGAGCCGGCGTTGCTGACCTGGGTACATGTCACCGAGGCCTATGGCTTCCTGCAGGGCTGCCGCCGCTATGGTCGCCCCGTTCCAGCTGCCATCGCCGACCGCTACTACGCCGAAACCCGGCGCGTGGCCGCAGCCCTCGGTGCCACCGAGGTGCCGGCCAGCGAGGCGGCCGTGGCGGCGTATTTCGCTGCGATGCTGCCGCAGTTGCGGGTGGGCCAGCAGGCACGTGAAGTGTTGGGCGTACTGGCCGGGGCACGCCTGCCGGTGCCGGCCCCGGGCCTGTCGCGTGACGTATTCCTCGGCGCGGGGGCGGCACTGCTGCCGGATTGGGCCTGCGCGCTGCTGGGTCGCAGCGCCCTGGTACGTGCCCGCGACCGCGCCGCGGCAAGGATGCTGGCGGCGATGGCGCCCTTGTTTCGTGCGGCGCTGCCCGACGGCCTGGCGCCGCGGGCGTGCAGGCGGATGGGGTTGCCGGTGGAGGTGCTGCAGCGATGGCCTTGAGGGTGCGCGGGCCCTGAGGGCTGTCGGGGCTGAAGCCCCTCCTACAGGTGCACCCAAAAACGAAGGGCGACCCGTAGGTCGCCCTTCTGTTTCGATTTACCAGACCTTGACCCGCTTCCCCGGCGCCAGATACAGCGCCTGGTCCGGCTTCACCTCGAACGCCGGGTACCAGGCATCGAGGTTTCGCACGGTTTGCGCGCGGAAGCGCCCAGGCGCGTGGACGTCGGTCAGCACGGCATTGCGCAGCGCTTCATCGCGATACTTGCCGCGCCACGCCTGCGCAAAGCCGAGGAAGAAGCGCTGGTCCGGGGTGAAGCCTTCCAGCGTCTGCGCCGGCTTGCCCTGTTGCGACAGGAGGTAGGCATCGTGTGCGGTGGCCAGGCCGGCGACATCGGCAATGTTTTCGCCCAGGGTGAGCTTGCCATTCACCGCCAGGTCCTCGAACGGCTTGTAGGCGCTGAACTGCGCGGCCAGGGCATCGCCCGCTGCCTCGAACTTCTTCAGGTCCTGCGCCGTCCACCAGTCGTGCAGCGCGCCGTGCTCGTCGAACAGCGCTCCGGTGTTATCGAAGCTATGGCTGATTTCATGGCCGATGACCGCGCCGATTGCGCCGTAGTTGACCGCATCATCGGCCGCCGGGTCGAAGAACGGCGGCTGCAGGATGGCGGCCGGGAAAATCAGGCGATTCTCCAGCGGCACGTTCAAGGCGTTGACGGTCTGCGGCAGCATGTACCACTCGCCGTGGTCGATCGGCTTGCCGAGCTTGGCCAGGTTGCGCCGGTATTCGAACAGCTCGGCGCGCTCGGCATTGCCCAGGGCGTCGTCGCGGCGTACGTCCAGGGCGCTGTAGTCGCGCCACTTGTCCGGGTAGCCCACGGCCACGGTCAGCCCAGCGATCTTGGCCCTGGCGTGTTGCTTGGTCTGCGGGCTCATCCAGTCGAGCTTGTCGATGCGCTTGCCGAAGGCATCGATGATGTTGTGCACCATCGCCTCGGCGCGCTGCTTGGTCTCGGCGCTGACGTATTTTTCGACGTAGCGCTTGCCCACTGCCTCGCCCAGGGCGTCGTTGGTCGCATCGATGCCACGCTTCCAGCGCTCGCGCTGCTGCGGGGTGCCATTGAGGGTGGCGCCGTAGAAGGCGAAGCGCTCATCGGCGAAGGGCTTGGACAAATACGGCGAGGCGCGGTCCAGGGCGCGGAAGGCCAGGTATTGCTTCCACACCTCCAGCGGCTGCGAGGCCACCAGGGCGGAAATCCCGGCCACGGCCTGCGGCTGCCAGACCACGAAATCCTGCTGCGCGGACAGGCCGGCCGCCTCGAAGAACGCGGCCCAGTCCAGGCCAGGCACCTTGCTCGCGAAATCGGCCTGCTTCCAGGCGTTGGCGCCGGCCTTGACGTTGTTGGTCTGCTCCTGCGAGGCATGCACCTTGGCAATGGCGGTCTCCAACGCCAGGATGTGCGCCGCCTGTGCCTGTGCATCGGCCTCAGGCAGGCCGGCCAGGGCCAGCACCTTGGCGATGTGCGCCTTGTAGGCCTCGCGCAGCTGCACCATGCGCCCGCCCTCAAGGTAGAAGCTGCGGTCGGGCATGCCCAGGCCGCCTTGCACCAGGTAGGGCGCATAGCGGTCCGGCTGCATCAGGTCGGCGGTGACCCACAGGCCGAACAGGCGGTCGGTGTAGAAGTCGGTGGTGTTGAGCAGGTCGACATCGGCGCGCAGCTGCGCCCCGAGCTCGCGCGACAATGCTTGCGCATCGGTGATCTGGGCGATGGCCGCCAACTGCGGTTGCACCGGACCGACGCCCTTGGCCTCGATGCCGGCCTCGTCCATGAAGGCGGCGTAGTAGTCGCCGATCTTCTTTTCTTCGCCGCTGGCGCGGTCGTTGGCCGAGGCACCCTCGATGATGTCGCGCGTGTGCTTCTCGGTATCGACCACGATCCGGGTGAAGCTGTTGTAGCTGGCGCGGTCTGCGGGGATCTCGGTGTTCTTCACCCAGTTGCCGTTGGCGAAGCCGAAGAAGTCGTTGCCGGCAGCGACCTCGCGATCCATGCCGGTGGCGTCGAAGCCGAACGTGCCCAGCTGTGGCTGGCCCTGCTGCGGCTTGCCCGGGGTTGCGTCGGCAGCGGTCGCGGCCGAAGTCTCGCTGGGCGCCTCGCGCTTGCAGGCGGCCAGGGGCAGCGTGGCGAACAGGGCGAGGAACAAGGCGGTGCGGTGCAGCTGTGGCATGGAGCGCTCGGTGGGGCAAAGGCGAAGCCCGCGAGTTTAGGGCGCGCGGCCGCGGCCGGGTACCGCCTTTAACCTGAATGCGCCAGTTTCACTTGGTCGCTGCCGCTTCCGGTTCAGTGTGTTGATGGACCTTCAAGAACCCAGCCGTCAGGCCGATGTGCTGGGGGAACCGGAGACGAACGCATCACAATGCCGCCGCCCGCCACTGCTTCCCTTTCCCTGCCGGACACGCCGCCGCTGCGCCGGGTCACGCGGGCTGGTTTGCTCCTGGGTCTGTTGCTCGCCATCGGCCTGGCGCTGCTGCTGGTTCACGATTGGCGGGCGCGCTGCGACGCAGCGCAGCGCCAGGCGCTGGCCCTGGCGACCGGCACCCAACGCTTGATGTCGCTGGAGTTGCGCAACCTGGAGCGCGCCATGCGCGGCATCGGCGCCGACGCGCACGAGTTGTTCGGCCGCGTGCCAGAGCAGGCGCCGGGATTGCTGAGCGATTCCATGCGCGGGGTCGCCAGCCGCCATGGCGAGATCGAGAGCATCGTCGTCGTCGATGACCGTGGCATGGCCATTACCGATGGTCGCGGCGACGCATCGCTGCCGGCGTGGACAGTGCCCGCGCGCCGCGGCGCCGGCAGCGTGCTCTATGTCGGTGCGCCGGAACAGGGGCTGGACGGCGAATGGCTGCTGCGCCTGGCCGTGGACATGGGCAACCAGCGCTGGATCCTGGTGCGCCTGCGACGTTCCGAGTTGCAGGACTTGCTCACCGGGCTGGACGTAGGCCGGCACGGCGTGGTCTCACTGACCGACGTCGATGGCTTCGTGCTCGCGCGCACCCGCTATCCCGGCGCCAACGCTGGCGCGCCGGTCAAGCCACTGCACCTGCCGCCGGGCAGCTTCAATCAGGACCCGCGGATCGTGCCGATGGGCGACCACGCCAGCGTGCTCGATGGCATCCACCGGATCGCCGCAGCCGGTACCGCGCCGCCCTATCCCATCCGGGTCTATGCCGGGCTGGACAAGCGCGAGGCGCTGGCACCGTGGTGGACGCTGTTCTGCGTGTCGCTGCTGGTGTTCGGCTTCTACGTTGCCGGCTTCGTATATCTGTTGCGCAGTCTGCGCCGGGCCGCCCGGCGCCAGGCGCGCTTGCAGGCCGAACTGCGCGCCGGTGACGAGGAACTGCGCCTGGCCCACCAGGTCGGCGGCATCGGTACCTGGTCCATCGCCCCGGACGGCGAGCAACTGCAGTGGTCGCCGCAGACCGCCGAGATGTTCCAGTCGGCACTGCCGGGGCTGCGCGTGCCCGAATTCCTGCAGCGCGTGCACGCGCAGGACCGGCGCCGGATCGCGCGTGCGTTGGCGCGTGCCTGGCGCGGCGAAGAGCCGCTCGATATCACCTTCCGCCTGGTGCTGCCCGAGCTCGGTGAGCGCTGGGTGTCGGCGCGTGGCGCACTGGTCGAGGACGGCCACCCCGCGCGGCGCATGACCGGCACGGTGGTGGATGTCAGTGAGCGGGTGGAGATCCAGTCGATCGCGCTCGATGCCCAGCGCCAGTTCCGCCTGATCTTCGAGCTCAACCCGCTGCCCTGCCTGTTGTTCGACGCCGAAACTGGCCTGTTTCTCGAGGTCAACCCGGCTGCGATCCGCGAATACGGCTACAGCCGCGAAGAATTCCTGCGCCTGCGCCTGGCCGACATCGAGCCGGCGCTGCAGGAATCCCTGCACGCGCCCTCGGTGCCGCTGTTCGGCGACAGCGCGGTGCCCTTGCTGCATGTGCATCGCCGCCGCAACGGCGGTTTGATCGATGTACGCGTGCACAGCTCGCAATTGGAGATCGCCGGCATCTCCGCGCGCCTGGTGCTGGCCGAAAACGTCAGCGACCATATCGCCTACCAGCGTGAGCTGGCCTACCGCGCCAGCCACGATGCCGCCACCGGCCTGCTGACGGTGAGGGCGCTGGCCGAGTGGCTGGACCGCGAGCAGCGCGATGCGCGCTACCACATCGCCCACGTGGAGCTGCGCGGGCTGCAGTTGATCGGCGACACGCTGGGGCGGGAAACCGGCGAAGCGGTGCTGCGCAATCTCAAGCAGCGCCTCAAGGCGCTGGCCGAACGTTATGGCTGGCTGGCGTTCCAGCCGGCCGAGGATTTCGTCTTCGCCATTGCCGGGCAGCATTCGCTGGACGTGGTCATCGAGGTGCTGGTGGCCAGCCTGTCCGAGCCGGTGCAAGGACGCGACTCCTTCCACCAGCTCGACCTGCGGATCGGCGTGGCCAGCCATCCCGATGATGGCCAGGCGGCCGAAGAGGTGATCGGAAAGGCCGCGCAGGCGGCCCATGCCGCGCGCGAAGAAAGCGAACCGGTCGTGCGCTTCGACGCCGGCATCGAGGCACGACTGAGCGAGCGCCTGCACATGGCCGGGCGCCTGCACCAGGCGATCGACCGCAATGAGTTCGTGCTGCATTTCCAGCCGATCTTCGACTGTCGCAAGCGCCGGCCGGTCGCGCTGGAAGCACTGGTGCGCTGGCGCACCGGCGACAACGCATGGATGCTGCCGGGCGAGTTCATCCAGCTGTGCGAAGACACCGGCCTGATCCTGCCGCTGGGCCGCTGGGCGCTGCGCGAGGCGGCGCGCGCCCAACGCCGCGTGGCCGACAGTGGTTGGCGCGACCTGCCGGTAGCGGTGAACGTTTCGGCGCTGCAGTTCCACCACAGCGACCTGGCCGCCGATGTAGCAGCGGCTTGCGAGGAGTTCGGCGTCGCGCGCGGCGGCCTGCACGTGGAGCTGACCGAAAGCAGCCTGATGCGCCAGCCGCTGCGCGCCCTCAAGGCAATGCACGGGCTGCACGCGCAGGGCGTGTGCATTTCACTGGATGACTTCGGTACTGGCTTCTCCAGCATGTCCTACCTGCAGCACATGCCACTCGACTCGCTGAAGATCGATCGTTCCTTCGTCGGTGACGTCGAACTGGAAACGCGCAACGCGTCCATTTGCCGGGCGCTGATCACCCTGGGCCACAACCTCGGGTTGAAGGTCATTGCCGAAGGCGTGGAGCAGGAAGCGCAGTTGGCGTGGCTGGCGGCCAATGGCTGTGACCAGGTGCAGGGTTGGCTGCTGGGCCGGCCGGCGCCGCTGGACGAGCTGCTGGCCAAGTTGCAGCCGGCGCCGGGCTGAGCCCGACGCCGGCGCGGCAGCTCTGGCTCAGCCGTTGAGCAAGGCCATCGGTGCCTCGGGATAACGAGCTCCGGCGGCGGCATCAACGGGGAACACGGCTTCGATCCGGGCCAGGTCGGCAGCCGACAACTGCACATCGAGCGCGCCCAGATTCTCGTCGAGGAAGGCCGCGCGCTTGGTCCCGGGGATCGGTACCAGGTCCTGGCCCTGCGCCAACACCCAGGCCAGGGCGAGCTGGCTGGCGGTGATGCCTTTCTCCGCCGCCATCGCCTTGACCTGATCGACCAGGGCGAGATTGCGCGCGAAGTTCTCGCCCTGGAAGCGTGGCGAACGCCGGCGGTAGTCGTCGGCATCGAAATCCTCCGGCGAACGGACCGCGCCGGTGAGGAAGCCGCGGCCGAGCGGCGAATAGGGCACGAAACCGATACCCAGTTCGCGCGTGGTGGCAAGTACGCCGTTGCCCTCGGGATCGCGCGTCCACAGCGAGTATTCGCTTTGCACCGCGGTGATCGGGTGCACGGCATGGGCGCGGCGGATCGTGGCGGCGGCCGCTTCAGACAAGCCCAGGAACCGCACCTTGCCTTGCTCGACCAGGCGCGACATCGCCCCGACCGTGTCTTCGATCGGCACGTTGGGGTCGACCCGATGCTGGTAGTACAGGTCGATGTGATCCACGCCCAGGCGCTTGAGGCTGCCTTCGCAGGAGGCCTGCACATATTCGGGCCGGCCATCGGCGCCACGCACGGCCGGATTGGCCGGGTCCAGGCGGAGGCCGAACTTGGTCGCCAGGAACACCCGGTCGCGGCGGCCGGCAATCGCGCGGCCCACCAGCACCTCGTTGGTATGCGGGCCATAGACATCGGCGGTATCGAACAGCGTGACCCCTTGTTCGAGGGCATGGTGGATCACGGCGATCGAAGCATCGTCATCATCGTGGTTGCCGTAGAAGGCGCTCATGCCCATGCAGCCGAGGCCGAGGGCGGAAACTTCGGGGCCATTGCGGCCGAGCGTGCGGGTTTGCATGGACATCTCCTGTGGGGAAGGAATCAGGCGCGGCCGGCGATGCGGGTACCGCCGGACATGAGCTGTTGCGGCAGCGGCATGCGCAGGAAGCTGTGCGGGAAGGGCGCCGGCACTTCGCTGGCGGCATCAAGTGCCTGCCATTGTGCGGCTGTGAGGTGCAGATTCAACGCCGCGAGATTTTCCTGGAACTGCGCCAGCGTACGCGCACCGAGAATTGGGATCGGTCGCTTGCCCGGACGTTGCAGCAACCATGCCAATGCCATCTGAGCCGCCGAAGTGCCGGCTTGGGCAGCGACTTCACGCACGACCTCGGCAACGGCCAGTGAGCGCGCCGTCAGTGCCCCGTTGACCTGGGCCACTGCACGCCGCGAGCCAGCTGCGCCATGCTGGGCTTCGGGCGCCAGGTCGGCCACGCCGTATTTGCCGGTCAGTACACCGCTGCCCAACGGCGACCACGCCAGCACGCCCAGGCCAAGCGCTTCGGCCATCGGCAGCAGTTCGTGCTCGACTTCGCGCTGGATCAGGCTGTATTCGATCTGCAGGGCGACCAATGGCGACCAACCGCGCCATTCGGCCAGCGTCTGCATCCGCGCGACCTGCCAGGCCGGAATGTCGGAGACGCCGGCGTAGAGCAGCTTGCCCGCACGTACCAGGTCATCCAGGCCGCGCATCACTTCCTCGGCACCGGTGGTGCCATCCCAGGCGTGCAGGAACAACAGGTCCAGATAGTCGCTGTCGAGCCGGTGCAGCGTGTTTTCCACCGAACGCATCAGGCTCTTGCGGTGGTTGCCACCGGCGTTTGGATCGCCAGGCTGCAGGCTGAGGGTGTATTTGCTGGCGACCACCACGCGATCGCGGCGACCGGACAGGAACTGCCCGAGCAGGCGCTCGGCGCTGCCTTCGGTGTAGACGTTGGCGGTGTCGACAAAATTGCCGCCCTGGTCGAGATAGGCATCGAAGATCCGGCGTGCTTCCTGGGCATCGGCGCCCCAGCCCCAGTCCTCGCCGAAGGTCATCGTGCCCAGCGCCATCGGGCTCACGCGCAGGCCGGAACGGCCAAGCAGCAGGTAATCGTCCAGTGCCATTGCAGTACCTCGGTGGGGATCGGTGGCCACTGTAGGCCTGGCGACTGCATGGATAAATCGGCAATATCGGGATCACCTTTGAAGCAAGGCTTCACAATCATGGGTCCGCCCCCGCTGTCGGCCGTCTTCGCCTTCGTTCGCGTCGCCCACCATTCCAGCTTCACCCGTGCCGCGGTCGAGCTCGAGGTCTCGCCCTCGGCGCTGTCGCAGACGGTACGCGCGCTGGAAACCCACCTCGGGGTGCGTTTGCTCAACCGCACCACGCGCCGGGTGGGATTGACCGAGCAGGGCGAGCGCTTCCTGCAACAGGTCTCGCCGGGGCTGCGGCAGATCGATGCCGCCTTTGCCGACCTGGATTTCCTGCGTGATCGGCCGGCCGGCCACCTGCGCATCAACTTGCCGCGAATCGCCGCCGAACTGCTGGTGTTGCCGCGTCTGCCTTCATTCCTGGCCCGCTATCCCGAAGTGCAGGTCGAGCTGTTCATCGACCCGACGCTGGCAGACCTGGTCGAAGGCGGCTTCGATGCGGGCATCCGATTGGGGGAATCGCTCGGGCGCGACATGGTGGCGCTACCGGTGGGCCCGCGGCAGCGGCAAGTGGTCGTTGCAACGCCGGACTATTTCCGCCTGCACCCACCGCCGCGCACGCCCCAGGCGCTGGTGGAGCACGAATGCATCCGCTATCGGCGCAGCAACGGCCGGCTGATGGCGTGGGAATTCACCCGCGAGGGCCGCGATTTCGAAGTCGAGGTCGCTGGGCGCCTGATCGTCAATGAGTCGGAGCTGGCGCTGCGCCTGGCGCGTGCGGGCCTTGGCCTGACCCAGGTATTCGAGGCACAGGTGGAGGAGGACCTGGCCACCGGCCGGCTGCAACGGGTGCTCGACGATTGGCAGGCGCCATTCCCGGGGTTCTTCATCTACTACCTCGCGCGTGAACACCTGCCGCCGAAACTGCGGGTGTTCGTCGAGCACCTGCGGGCGCCGGCCTAGGCCGGCGCCGCCGGGTTCAGAACGCCCACAAGACCGAGAGTTGCGGCGACAGTAGCTGCGCCGCGTTGCGGCCATCGAGCGAGACCAGCACGCCACCGATGATGCCAACGCGCGAGGACGGGTGGTATTCGAGCGCCGGCGCCACCGACAGGCGCCAGGAATCGGGCCGCCGGCCCTCATGGCGGACAAGACCGCCCTCGGTTTGGGCGTGGTAATGCAACCGCGCGCCCTGCTCGCGTTCGTACAGCAGGTCGCCGGCGAGCACCCAATTCGAGTTGAAGCTGTATTCGGCCCCCACCACGGCCTGGAACGCACTACCCAGGTTGGCGCGGGCATGTTCCTGGCCGGTCGTGCCGTAGCCGCTGCGGCCACGCAAGGTGACGCCTGCGCCAGGCAGGCGGTAAGACAGGTTCAGGCGCATGCGCAGGTTGCGCTCGGCCAGGAAGAAGGCCTGGCCGGTGAAGCCAATGGAAGTGAACGAGGCGCCACTGCCGGTGGCATCGGCCAGGCCGAGTCGGTCGAGCTGGTCGTGGCGGCCGGTCGGCATGTTCTGGTGTACCGATACCGCCAAGGTCGGGTTGGCCGCGCTGGCACCGCTGTACAGCAAGTATTGGCCGCTGAGCGAGGTGTCGCCGGCGGCCCATCGGCGGTCGCCATCGAGGGTGCGGGCATGGACGCCGCGCAGCGTCGCGCCCACGGTGAAGCGCTCGGTGATGCCATAGGTGATCGGCACGGCCACGCGCCAATCGTCGGCGACGTTGTCCACCTTGCGCCGCTGGCCGTCGCTGTCGTAGCGGCCGATGGTCTGGGTCTGGACCAGGTACGGCTGCACGATCAATGTGCCTGCCGGCACCGGTGGGCCGCCGCTCACCAACGGCCCGGTGAAGTTCATTTCGCGGGCAGGGCGCGGGCTTTGCGGCTCGGCCGCCAGTGCCAGCGCAGCGGGTGCGCACAGCAGGACGACCAGCAGGAGACGGGAGGGGAGGGAGCTGTCCATCGGCTTGTGTTCCGCTGGGTGAATGCGCCACTCACGTTGCCAACGTCGCCCCCGGCGCGGAATTGGACAAATCCAACGTTGCGTTCGATCTGCGCAGGCGAGGGCCGATCCACGCGATGGATGGAACAATCCATCGAGCTGCCCCCAGTACCCAGCCGTCGGCTACGTGCCTACCCTGAGCCGGTCGCTCCCAGGAACATCGCCATGGCCACGCTGCCTTCGCTGTACATCTCGCACGGCTCGCCGATGACCGCGCTCGAACCGGGTCAGGTGGGTGCGCGCCTGGCCGAGATCGGCCGCACCCTGCCGCGGCCCCGCGCGATCGTGGTGGCGACGGCGCACTGGCTTGCGCGGGAGCCCAGGGTGGGCGGCGCTGCGCAGCCGCAGACCGTGCACGACTTCGGCGGCTTTCCGCCGGCGCTGTATGCGCTGCAATACCCTGCGCCAGGCGATCCGGCGTTGGCGGCGGAGATCGGAGGTCTGTTGCGAGACGCGGGCCTGCCGGTCACCGTCGATCGCCAGCGCGGTCTGGACCACGGCGTATGGGTGCCATTGCGGCTGCTGTATCCGCAGGCCGATATCCCGGTGGTGCCGGTGTCGATCCAGCCGGCGCTGGGGCCGGCGCACGCGTTCGCGGTCGGCCGCGCGTTGGCGCCGTTGCGCGCCCGCGACGTGCTGGTGATCGGCTCGGGCAGCATCACCCACAACCTGCACGACTTCCATGGCGGCTACGGCGAAGGCCGCGAGGCCCCGTACGTGAAACCTTTCATCCAATGGACCGAGTCGCGCCTGCGCGACAACGATGTGCCGGCATTGCTGGACTATCGGCGCCAGGCCCCGCAGGCCGAACGCGCCCATCCCAGCGACGAGCATCTGCTGCCGCTGTTCGTCGCCGCTGGCGCGGCCGGCAGTGACGCGCTGGGCGCGCAGCGAATCGACGCGGGCATCGACATGGGCTTCCTGGCGATGGACATCTACCGCTTCGACGGCGCGGACGCCTCGCTGCGCGTGGCCTGAGCCGGCCTCAGGTCGCCGGCGGTGCGCCCACCTGCCGGCGCACCGCGTCCATGTCGCGGATCGGCCGTACTTCGACACAGCCGGTACTGGCCCAGGGAAAGCGGCTGGCGATCTCGACCGCCTGTTCCAGGCTGTCAGCCTCGATCAGGTTGAAACCGCCCAGCAGTTCGCGGGTTTCGGCGAACGGACCGTCGGAGACATTGACCTTGCCATCGCGGATACGCACGCTGCGCGCGCTCTCGGCCGGCTGCAACTGCTGCGACTGCAGCAGCGTGCCCTGGGCCTTCATCGCATCGGCGCCGGCGAAGCAGTGCCGCATCATCGCGTCGGCCTCGCCCTCGGGCAGGGCTTGCAGCAGCGAGTCGTCGTTGTAGATCAACAGCAGGTACTGCATGGGGTGCTCTCCCTGGGATCCCGGTGCGCGAGTGTAGCCGGCGGCGGCGGCCGACGGTTTTCTCCGTGGCCCCGGCCGGTTAAGGTTCAGGCGAGGGCAGTGATGGAAGCTGCCATGTTTTCCGCCACCGCGCGCGGTGGCACGTTCTGGATCCGCCATGCACTCGATCGACGTCGTCCTGGCCATGCTGCTGGCGGTGGCCGCCAGCGGTTACCTGGTGCGCCTGCTGCCGTTTTCGTTGCCGCTGCCGCTGGTGCAGATCGCGCTGGGCGCCGTGATCTCCGGCGTGTTCGACCGCGGCCATGAGCTCGAACCGGAACTGTTCTTCCTGTTGTTCCTGCCGCCGCTGTTGTTCCTGGACGGCTGGCGCATTCCCAAGCAGGGTCTGTTCCGCGACAAGGGCGTGATCCTGGAGCTGGCCCTGGGCCTGGTGGTGTTCACCGTGCTCGGCGCCGGCCTGCTGATCCACTGGATGATCCCGGCGATGCCGCTGGCGGTGGCCTTCGCCCTGGCGGCGGTGGTTTCGCCAACCGACCCGGTGGCAGTGTCCTCGATCACCTCGCGGGTGCCGATCCCCAAGCGCTTGATGCACATCCTGGAAGGCGAGTCGTTGTTGAACGACGCCTCCGGCCTGGTCTGCTTCCAGTTCGCGATTGCCGCCGCGCTGACCGGCACCTTTTCCCTGGCGTCGGCCTCGGGGACGTTCCTGTGGGTGGCGGTGGCGGGCGTGGCCTGCGGCGTGCTGGCGACGTTCGCGCTGAGCCGCGCCCAGGGCTGGATCTGGCGCCATTTCGGCGAAGAGCCTGGCTCGGCGATCCTGGTCAACCTGCTGACGCCCTTTGCCGCCTATCTGGCTGCCGAAGCGGTCCAGGCCTCCGGCATTCTGGCGGCGGTCGCCGCCGGCATCACCATGAGCTACGTCGAGCTGAGCGGCAACGCGCCGGGTACGATGCGGGTGCAGCGTTGGGCGGTATGGGACACGGTGCAGTTCACCCTCAACGGCATCGTCTTCGTGCTGCTGGGCGAACAGTTGCCCGGCATTCTCGAAGGCGCCGTCCATAGCGTGCGCGAGGCCGGCCACCTCAATCCGTGGTGGCTGGCGGTGTACGTATTGGCGATCAACGCGACCCTGGCCGCGCTGCGGCTGTTGTGGGTGTGGGTCTCGCTGCGCTGGAACCTGTTCAAGGCGCACTGGCGCGGCGAACAGACCCTCAGCCCGCCGTGGCGGATCGTGGTGGCGACCTCGCTGGCCGGCGTGCGCGGGGCCATTACCCTGGCCGGCGTGCTGACCATCCCCTTGCTGATGCCGGACGGCTCGCCATTTCCGGCGCGACAACTGACGATCTTCCTGGCCGCGGCGGTGATCCTGGTGTCGCTGCTGGTGGCCAGCCTGGTGCTGCCACGGCTGCTCAAGGGCCTGGAGCTGCCAGAGGAGTCGAGCGAGCAGCAACAGGAAGACCTGGCCCGCACCGCCTCGGCCAAGGCCGCGCTGGATGCGGTGGAACGGCTGCGGCGGCAAATGGCGACCGATGAGGCCAGCGCCGAGCAGTACAACCGCGCCGCCGAGCGCGTCAGCCAGCTGTACCAGCGCAAGCTCGGCGCCAGCGACGCCGCCGACAGCGACCCGGAGCAGGCGCGCGCGTTCGAGGAGATCCTGCGCCGGATGCGCAGCGCCGGGCTCAGCGCCGAGCGCAACGAGCTGTTCAAGCTCGCCCGGCGCGGGCAGATATCCGACGAGCTGTCACGGCGGCTGGTGCGCAACCTGGACCTGATCGAGGCGCGGCAGAAGTCCTGACCGCGGGCCACGCCAGGCCGTGGGACGGATTCTCCCGCTGGCGCGGCTTCTAACCCGACGGCCGGCGCACTACCCTGTGCGCCCGCCCTACGCCGACCTGCAACGGAGCCACGTGGATTCCATCGTTTCGATCCAGGGACTCAACAAGACCTACGCCGATGGTTTCCAGGCGCTGCGCGGCATCGACCTGGAGATCCGCCGCGGCGAGATCTTCGCCTTGCTCGGCCCCAACGGCGCCGGCAAGACCACGCTGATCAGCATTGTCTGCGGCCTGGTCAACCCGAGCGCGGGCCAGGTACGCGTGGACGGCCACGACATCATTCGCGACTACCGCGCCGCGCGCGCGCTGATCGGGCTGGTGCCGCAGGAGCTGTCGACCGATGCCTTCGAGAGCGTGTGGGCGACCCTGCGCTTCAGCCGGGGCCTGTTCGGCCGCCCGGCCGACGACGCGTTGCTGGAGCGGGTGCTGCGCGAACTTTCGCTGTGGGACAAGCGCGACAACAAGATCTCGACGCTGTCCGGCGGCATGAAGCGGCGCGTACTGATCGCCAAGGCGTTGGTGCACGAGCCCAAGGTGCTGTTCCTCGACGAGCCGACCGCCGGCGTCGACGTCGAACTGCGCCACGACATGTGGCAGATGGTGCGGCGGCTGCGCGAGCAGGGCACCACGATCATCCTGACCACCCACTACATCGAGGAAGCCGAGGAAATGGCCGACCGGGTCGGGGTCATCAACCGTGGCGAGCTGGTCCTGGTCGAGGACAAGCACACGCTCATGCGCAAGCTCGGCAAGAAGCAGCTGACGCTGACCCTGCAGACGCCACTGTCGGCGATCCCGCCGGCGTTGCAAGCGCTGCCGCTGGAACTGACCGCCGACGGCCACGGCCTGGTCTATACCTTCGATGTGCAGGCCGAGGACACCGGCATCGGCCCGCTGCTGCGCCAGCTCAACGATCATGGCATCGACTTCAAGGACCTGCATTCGAGCGAGAGCTCGCTGGAGGACATCTTTGTCAGCCTGGTGCACGGCGCCCGCCCGGCCGCCGCGCAGGAGTCCCGCGCATGAACCTGCACGCGATTCGCGCCATCTACCGCTTCGAAATGGCGCGCACCTTCCGCACCCTGACCCAGTCGATCGCCTCGCCGGTGCTGTCGACCTCGCTGTACTTCGTGGTGTTCGGCGCGGCGATCGGCTCGCGCATGGGCGCCATCGACGGCATCAGCTACGGCGCCTTCATCATTCCCGGGCTGATCATGCTCTCGCTGCTGAGCGAGAGCATCTCCAACGCCTCGTTCGGCATCTACATGCCGCGCTGGGCCGGCACCATCTACGAGGTGCTGTCCGCGCCGGTGTCGTGGGTCGAGATCGTGCTCGGGTATGTCGGGGCGGCGGCGACCAAGTCGGTGATCCTGGGCCTGCTGATCCTGGCCACCGCGCGGCTGTTCGTGCCGTACGAGATTGCCCATCCGGTGTGGATGCTGGGCTTCCTGGTGCTCACCGCGCTGACCTTCAGCCTGTTCGGCTTCATCATCGGCATCTGGGCCGACGGTTTCGAGAAGCTGCAGGTGATCCCGCTGATGGTGATCACCCCACTGACCTTCCTCGGCGGCAGCTTCTATTCGATCTCGATGCTGCCGCCGGTGTGGCAGAAGGTGACCTTGTTCAACCCGGTGGTCTACCTGATCAGCGGGTTCCGCTGGGCGTTCTTTGGCCGCGCCGATGTCCACATCGCGGTCAGTGCGGGGATGACGCTCGTCTTCCTGCTGGTGTGCGTCGGCGTGGTCTGGGCGATCTTCCGCAGCGGGTATCGCCTCAAATCGTGACGGCGGCGGGGCCGCCGTCAGGCAACTTCACTCCGCCGTGGCGTTCAGCCAGAACGGTTCGACCGTGCCCTTGACCTTGATGGTGATGGGGTTGCCGCGGCGGTCGCGCGACTTGCCGACCTGCACCTTGATCCAGCCTTCGCTGACCGAGTATTCCTCGACGTTGTCGCGGTCCACGCCGTTGAAGCGCACGCCTACGCCACGGGCCAGCACGGCCTCATCGTGGAAGGGGCTGCGCGGGTCTACGGCGAGGTGGTCGGGAGGCGTATCGGTCATGTCCGGAAGGATCTGCGGGCGGGGGCGGTAGGATAGCCGGGAACGACGCCAGGGCAACTGCCAATTGCCCGCCCGGCACCGCGGCGTGCAGACTTTTCCGCTCCCAACTCAGGTTCAACCTCATGCCCGACAACAGCGCCGACTACGAAGACGACGAAGGCCTGCTCCCGGATTTCGATGATGTCGATGGCCATGCCGCCCGCATCTGGAATCTGCTGGTGCTGATCAACCCGGGCGACGAAGACACCGCGCTGCGGCAGTTCGACCACTGGCGCGAGGCCATGGGCGAAGCTGCCGACGATCCGGAAAGCGATGAATGGCTGGAGGCGTTGGCCGAGGCGATCGACTGGACCGCCGGTTTTCGCATTGCCGCCGACGACGTGCAGGCGCTGGTGACGGCGTTGAATGAACTGGCCGAGCGCTGGAACCTGCGGATCGACTGGGGCGGCGACCTCGACGACGAGGACTTTGCCGAGGCCGTCGACGTACCCACGCTGCTGGGCGTGGCCTACGACCGCCTGCGCGAACACGGCTATTCGCTGTGGACCTGGAACACCGGCGGCGATGGGCATGCCGGCTGGATCGCGCTCAGCCGCGATGACGAGGCGATGCTGGCCTTGACCTCGTTGCTCGGCGTGGAAGTGCGGCCGGGTAGCGATCCTTTTTGAGCGTCGCTCAAAAAGGATCGCTGGATTCGCTGGCCAATCGCGCTGGCACGTTACTTCCCACGCTTCCGCCGCGCTTACGGCGCCTCGCCGCGTGCCTGCGCGCGCGCGTTGGCGATCACCGCCTTCAGCAATTCACGGTCGGTATGCCGTGAGATCGCCTGGGCGCCCAAGGCTATCGCCTGCTCGCGCAAGGGTTCGGGCACGTCGTAGTGGGCGCCGCTGAGTTTGTTCTGGAAGGCGCGGCGGGGAATGCCCAGCCGCGCCGCCATGGCGTGCAATTCCGGCAACGTGTCGGCCATCAGGTGCGCCCAGCGCTGCTCGCGCCACAGCTGGACCGCATCGTCGATGTAGACCGTCATCGCAATCGCGCTTAGGCGTCCTTGGCCGCCGTTGCGGTGCCGGAAGCAGCTTCGGGCGCTTCGTCGGCGCCCTCGCTCGCGGTGTCGTCCGCCTCGTCTTCGCCAGCGCCGGTGTCGGCAAATTCAGCCACCAGCATGTCCAGGTACTCCTCGGAGGTCTTGCCCTCGTCGGCGGCCAGATCGTCGATCATCTGCTGCAACTGCTCGGAATACTGCACGCTGACGGTCTTGCCTTCCTGCTCCTGCAGCCCGGCCAGGTGCTTGAGCATCGCCAGCATCGGCACCGGGTTGTCCGCGTTGCCCATGGTCTGGCCGCCGATGGACAGCAGCCACTCGCTGTCGTTCTGCAGGCCGATGGCCGCCACCACGCCCTGGTCTTCGTCCAGCATCACCGCGTGGTTGACGACCTGCGGGTTGCGGTCCAGACGCAGGAACGGGCGCTTGGGTTGGCGCTTCTTGCGCTGGTCGCGCTTGGCCTTGGAATTGCGGGACATCGGGAAAGCTCGGTTCGAATGGAGGGTCATTCTAGGCCACTGGCCGACAGTCCTCGCGGCGGGCTTGACTACAGTTGTCGACAGGGCTAGCGTGTCTACAAACGTAGACAAGGAGCGCGACATGTCCCGCAAGACCATCGGTGACCAGGAACTGGCGCTGCTGCAATTCGTCGACAGTGCCGGCGACGCCTCGGCCAGCGAGGTCGCATCGGCCTTTGGCGAGCCCCGCGGGCTGGCCCGTTCGACCGTGTTGACCATGCTCGAGCGCCTGCGCACCAAGGGCTACCTGCGGCGCCGCCAGACCGGCGGCGTGTACCGCTATGCCAGCGCCGCCCAGCCCGGAGAAGTGGTGCGCTCGGCGGTGGGGCAGTTTGTCGAGAAGACCTTGCAGGGTTCGGTGTCGCCCTTCGTGGCCTGGATGTCCGAGCGCCGCGATGTCAGCGATGACGAGCTCGCACAGCTCGAGGCGCTGGTGGCTTCGCTGCAGTCGCGGCGGCAGGAGCACTGACATGGATGCCTTCTCCGTTCTGATGCAGGCCGGCCTCGGGCGCCTGGCGCTGGCGACGCTGCAATCGCTACCGCTTGCCGGGCTGGTCTGGGTCTTGTGCCGGGCCTTGCCGCGGCTGGGCGCCGCCGCCCGCTGCTGGCTGTGGTGGCTGGTCGCGCTGCAGCTGGTTCTCGGCCTGTGCTGGCCGAGCCCGCTGCGTTTGCCGTTGCTGCCCGCGACCGACACGCAGGTGTCGAGCGCGCCGGCAACGCCAGCGCAGGCCATGGCCGCGGACTTCGAGCCGCCCGGCGTCAGCATCGCCCCGGCCGGCGTCGTCACCGCCGGCACGGTAGCGGCAGCGCCGGTCGCGCCGGTTACCGGCCGTGCGCCGGCATGGATGGCATGGACGTTGTGGTTTGCCTGGCTCACCGGCGTAGCGATGATGGCGCTGCGTAGCCTGGCCGACCTGCGCGTGACCCGGAACCGCCTGCGGGCCAGCAGCGCGGCCGTGCCGCCGGCGATCGCCGCGCAGTACCGCGAACTGAGCACGCGCCTGGGCTTGCACCAGCCGCCGCCGCTGCGGTTGTGTGCGCAACTCGACTCGCCGCAGTTGGCCGGGGTCTGGTCGCCGCACTTGCTGTTGCCCGCCCACCTGCTGCCGCAGATGTCGGCGGCGGCGATCGAGATGGCGTTGCACCACGAACTGGTCCACTGGCAGCGCCGTGACCTGTTCTGGGGGTGGGTGCCGGCGTTGGCCCAGCACCTGTTCTTTTTCCACCCGCTGGCGCACGTCGCCGCCCGCGAATATGCGTTGGCCCGCGAGGCAGCCTGCGATGCGGCCGTGCTCGAGGGCAATCGGCATGCACCGCAGGACTACGGCCGGCTGCTGTTGCAGTTCGGCGTGGCGCCGCGAGCGGTGGCGGTGGTCGGCGCGGCGTCGCCCAATTTCGTCTTGCTCAAGAGGAGGCTCACCATGTTGCAGTCACGTTCGGTTCCCTGGCGCGCTGGTGCGGTGCTGCTGGTGGCCGCGGTCGCTTTCGTCGGCGTGTTGCCGTATCGCGTGGTTGCCGCTGCGCCGCAAATCGAAGATGACGCTGATCCGGCGCAACGCGCCAATCTCGCTGCTGCCGCACCGGCCAGCGCCGTCAAGCCTGCCGCCAAGGGCGGCGCGCAAGAGTCCGCGGTGACAGCGACGGTAACGCGTTCGGCCAGCGCGGCTGCACCGGCGGTGGTCGCCACGCCAGTGGTGCAGGCGCGCGTGGCCGTTGCCGCGCGCCCGGCCACTGCCGCGCAGGCTGCTGCCGATGCCGACTGGATGCCCGCGCCGCCAGCGCCGCCCGCGCCACCCGCGGCGTCGGTGCCGCCGCCGCCCCCGCACGCCGTGCCAGCGCCACCGGCACCGATGGCTCCGCTCCCGCCGACCGCGCCCGCAGCACCGGCGCCCATGCGCGGTACCTTCACCTTCGTCGACAAGGACAACGCGCGCACCGCCTGGGTGCTGATGGACGGCGATCACGTGCATGCCTTTGGCACCCCCGAGGACCTCCAGGCGGCGCGCAAGCAACAGCGCAGCGGTGAAGCGGTGTGGTGGTTGCGCGAAGGTGACCAGCGCTACGTGGTGCGCGACCCGGCCGCGCTGGCGCAATTGCGCCAGGCCTATGCGCCGCTGCAGGCACTAAGCCGCCAGCAAAGCGAGCTCGGCGCCAAGCAAGGCGTCCTGGGCGGGGAGCAGGGCAAGCTCGGCGCTCGCCAGGGTGAACTGGGCGCGCGGCAAGGCGCGATCGCTGCGCGCGTGGCACAGCTCGCCCTGGAGCAGAGCTCGGCCGCGCTGGCCGGCAAGCCGATCTCGCAGGAACGCCAGCAACAGGCCGAACGCGAACAGCAGGCGTTGTCGCAACAGATGGAGGCGTTGGCGCGGGAGCAACAGGCGATCGGCGAGCGCCAGGGCGACCTGGGACGCCAGCAAGGCGACCTGGGCAAGCGCCAGGAAGCAGCGCTGAACCGGTTGCGCGCCCAGGGCGAGCGCCTGGGCCGCGAAGCCATCGCCAGCGGCAAGGCACAGCGGATCTGAGTCCGCAGCGGCCTCGGGCCGCGCGACGTACTTAGTGTTGCCCCGCCTGCGGGTCGCGTACGGGGGGCGCTGCGTCGGCCGCAGCAGATGCCGACACCGGTGCCGGAGCGGCAGGCGTGGCAGGCGCATCCGGCGCATCCGGCATCCGGGTGTCGGCGTCGGGGAGTGCGGGTCCCACCGCGAGCGGTTGCGCCGCGCCGCCCAGCAGCGCCTGCTCGGCATCGTGGGTCATCACCACGATGCTGATACGGCGGTTGATCGGGTTCTGCGGATTGACCTTGTCAAACAGCACCGAGGAAGACAGTCCGACCACGCGGCTGACCTTGTCCTCGCCCATGCCGCCTTCCAGCAGCGCCCGGCGCGCGGCATTGGCGCGGTCGGCGCTGAGCTCCCAATTGCCGTAGCCGCCGGTGTTGTTGTAGGCGGTGGTATCGGTGTGGCCGGTGATGCTGATGTGGTTGGGCACCTGGTTGATGAACTGCGCCAGCTCGCGCAGGATGCCGCCGGTGTAGTCCTTCAGCCGCGCACTGCCCATGTCGAACATCGGCCGGTTCTGCTGGTCGACGATCTGGATACGCAGGCCATCGGGGGTGAGGTCCAGCAGCAGCTGGTCCTTGAACGGCTCCAGCGCCTGGCTCTTGCCGATGGCTTCCTTCAGTTCCTGCATCAGCGATTCGAGCTGCCGCTTTTCCTGCGCCTTGCGTTCTTCCTCGGTCGGGCCGGAGGCCTTCTTGTTGAATGGGTCCGGACCCTGGCCACGCGGGATCTGCATGGTGCCGCCGAGCTTGATCATCGAGGTGCTGGCACCGCCTGGACCATTCATCCCAGGCGCCGGCACCGGGCTCTTGCCGGCGATCGGGCTGGGATTCTTGAAGTAATCCGAAATGGCTTCGCGCTGCTTGGTTGTAGTGGCACCGACCAGCCACATCACCAGGAAGAAGGCCATCATCGCGGTCACGAAGTCGGCATAGGCCACTTTCCAGGCACCACCATGGTGGCCGGCGGCCTGCACCTTCTTGACCCGTCGCATGATGACGGTGGTCTTCTCGGCCATGGCCGTGCCCCTACTTGATCGTCTTCAGGTGGGCCTCGAACTCGGAGAAGCCCGGGCGCACGTTCGAAGGCAGGGTCTTGCGGGCGAATTCGAGGGCGATCTTCGGGTTGTAGCCGCGCAGGCAGGCGAGCAGGGCGGTCTTGACCGACTCGTAGATGCGTGCGTCCTGCTCGGCGCGCGCTTCCACTGCGGCCGCGAGCGGGCCGATGAAGCCGTACGCCAGCAGGATGCCAAGGAAGGTGCCGACCAGTGCACCGGCCACATGCGCGCCGACCTCGGCGATATCGCCACCGATGGCGCCCATAGTGATCACGATGCCGAGTACCGCCGCAACGATGCCGAAGCCCGGCAGGCCATCGGCCACCTTGGCCAGCGCGTGCGCCGGCGCCATCACTTCGTGGTGGTGCTTCTCCAGCTCCAGTTCCAGCAGCGGTTCGAGCTCGTGCGGCTCGATGTTGCTGCCGATCATCAGGCGCAGGCAGTCGGTGATGAAATCGATCAGGTGGTGGTCGGCCAGCACCTTGGCATAGTTGGCGAACAGCGGGCTGTCGCGCGGCCGCTCGACGTGGTCCTCGAGTGCCATGAAGCCCTCGCGGCGGGCCTTGTTGAGCAGCTCGTAGACCAGGCTCAGGACGTTCCGGTAGTCCTGGCTCTTGTATTTGGGACCCTTGAACACGGCCGGGACCGAAGCCAGGGTGGCCTTGACGGTCTTGGCCGGGGTACCGACGAGGAAGGCGCCGAGCGCCGCGCCGCCGATGATGACCAGCTCGAATGGCTGCCACAGCGCGGCCATCTTGCCGTGCGCGCCGACATAGCCGCCCAGCACGCTGAGCACGACAACGATGAGACCTACGATGATGAGCATAGCGGCCGGGGGGAGGACGGATATCACAGTTTTCGGCCCCCCGGCCGATTTCTTGAGTCACCCGGGCTGGCGGACCGCCCGGGCGCTGAACAGGCTCAGCTCACGACCGGGGCTCCGGCACACTTCTGTGGCTTGCCACCGGCCAAGGTCAGGGTCGCTTCGCCCTGGTGTTCCCAGAATTCGTTGCCGGCCTTGTCGGCGTAGCGCGCGCCCGAGCCCGACTCGGCCTGGGGCAGGACCAGCCGCCCCGTGTCCAGCTGCAGCGAGACGGAGCGCGCGCCGTTGTCGAAGGTCGCCACCACGGGCTTGCCCTCGCAGGTGTAGGACGCGGTGACGCTGGCGGTGCCCGCAGGCATCTCGGCTGCATCCTCTACCGGCGCCTCGGGTATCGGGTCGGCGGGTTTGGCGCAGGCCGAAAGCCCGAGCACGATCAAGGCCAGGGCAGCACCCTGCAGGGAATTACGCATAGGAGGGTCTCCTCGTTGATGGAACCCCCACCCTAGGCCAGCACCCCCGACCCTGTCGCGGCCGGAACTGCACTGAAAAGTCAGGCGCTGCCGGCTTCGGCCCCGCCCCGATGCAGCGGATTGGGCAGCGGCTGGCCCTGTTCGGTGAAAGCCAGCGAAACCGAATTGAGGCAGTGGCGCTCACCGGTAGGCGGCGGGCCGTCGGGAAAGACGTGGCCCAGGTGGCTGCCGCAGCGGGCGCAGGTGATCTCGGTGCGGATCATGCCGTAGCTGGTATCGCGAATCTCGCGCACGTGGGTGGCGTCATAAGGCGCGAAGAAGCTCGGCCAGCCGGTGCCCGAGTCGAACTTGGCGCTGGAACGGAACAGGGGCAGCCCGCACAGGCGGCAGGTGTAGACGCCTTCGAGCTTGTTGTCGAGGAATACGCCGCAGAAGGGAGCTTCGGTGCCGTGCTGTAGCAGGACCCGCTTTTCCTCTTCGGTGAGCCCGGCCACCAGTGCGTCGCGCTGGTCGGTGGAAGGCGGGGTGAGGTCGAAATCGCTCATGGTCGATGCGTCCGATGGGGGGCGCGGAGGCGCCGGGTCGAGGGTGGTAATGTGGGCGCCCTGCGTTCGTTCAAGGAATGACCATGCGCTGCCTGTCGATGATGGCATGCCTGCTCGGCCTCTCGATTGCGCCCACCATCGCCTACGGAGTGACACCTGCCATGCACCATGCCACCGGTACCTTCGAAGTCAAATTGCAGCCACAGCCGGCGCGCGAAGATGCTGGCCTGGGGCGGCTGTCGCTGGACAAGGTATTCAACGGCCCGCTCGCCGCTGTTTCGCGCGGCGAGATGCTGGCCGCGCGCACCGCGCAGCAGGATTCAGCGGCGTACGTGGTGATTGAAAGCGTGGAAGGAACGTTGGACGGGCGTGCCGGCGGTTTCGTGCTCGTCCACCGCGGACTGCTCGATCGCGGCGCCCAGACCCTGGCGATCAGCGTGGTGCCCGATTCCGGTACCGGCAACCTGGCCGGGCTGCGCGGCGAGATGAATATCCGTATCGAGGGCGGCGTGCATTATTACGACTTCGACTACACCTTGCCGGACAGCTGAGGAGGCGCCGATGTTGAAGATGAAGCCATGGGCCATCGCAATCACGGTGGCTTGCGTGCTGCATGCTGGCCCGGCTTTCGCCCAGCTTGCCGACCCCACTAGGACCCGCTCCACCACCCAGGTCACGGCGCCGCCGCCGCCACCGGTGCCGGTACAGCGGATCGATCCGGCGCCACCACCGCCGACGCCGCTCTCCAGTTCCCTTGGGCAACGTGATCAGGCGGCGCCCCTGCAGGTACCGCCGCAGGCCGGCGCGCAGGCGCCGCAAACACCGGCGATCGGCATGGGTTCGCCCGCGGCCAAGGTGTACGACCGCAACGGCCAGGTCGTGAATGGCATGCAGCAAGTGGGGCCCAACCGGGTACTCGATACCCGCACCGGCCGTTACTACAACACCGTGCCCAGCGGCGACGGCCAGCGCATCGGGCCGTGAGGCACATCGGCCCGCATGAACGCGGGAATGAACCGTTCAAGCCGTTGTCGCGCAGTCAGCGCGATCAAAGTCCGAATCACCGGCATTTCTCGCCTGATTAACCGCCATCGCGCGATTTTGGTTGCGCACCGCGAACGCTTCTAAAGCGGTGCATCCCCAACCAAAAGAGAGTGCAGTCATGGGTAACCAGAATCAGCAGAACCAGCGCGGTCAGCAGGGTCAGCAGGGCAACATGCAGCAGGATCAGCAGGGCCGGCAGCAGGGTCAGCAGCAGTGGGACCAGGACCAGCAGCGCGGCAACCAGAAGCAGGATCAGCAGCGCGGCAACCAGGGCACCCAGAAAGACCAGCAGCGCTGACCCCCTCTGAGAAGACACGACGGCGCGCATTGCGCGCCGTTTTCGTGCGCGCTATTCGGGGATCGGCAAGGCCAGCGTTTCCTTGACCTCTTCCATCACGATGTAGCTCTTGGATTCACGCACGTGCGGCAAGGTGAGCAAGGTGCTGCCGAGCAGCTTGCGATAGGACGCCATCTCGTTGATGCGGGCCTTGATCAAGTAGTCGAAGTCGCCCGACACCAGGTGGCACTCGAGGACGTTGGGCAACTTCAGCGCGGCGCGGCGGAACTCCTCGAAAATGTCGCCGGATTTGTAGGCCAGGCTGATCTCCACGAATACCAACAGGCTCGCCTTGAGATATTGCGGGTCCAGGCGCGCGTAGTAGCCGGTGATGGCGCCGTCGCGTTCGAGCCGGCGCACCCGCTCGGTACAGGGCGTGGTGGACAGGCCCACGCGTTCGCCCAGCTCGGTGAATGAAATGCGCCCTTCCCCTTGCAGGATGCGCAGGATCTTGCGGTCAATCTTGTCCAGTTCGCGGTTGCGGGCGGGCATCGGGCTCTCGGCGATCGGCAGGGTGGCTGGTGGATTCCACTGGATAGGGTGCTGCAAACGAGATAATGCACCACGCAAGCGCGCATACAATGCGCCGGATTGGCCGCCTGCCGCCACTGAGGCAGGGAAATGACCGGATCGAGGCGAACATGCGGGTAATGGTGCTGGGTAGTGGAGTCATCGGCACGACCAGTGCCTGGTATCTGGCGCAAGCCGGGTTCGAGGTGACCGTGGTCGACCGCCAGCCGGCGCCGGCGCTGGAAACCAGCTATGCCAATGCGGGCCAGCTCTCGTTTGGCTACACCTCGCCCTGGGCCGCCCCGGGTGTGCCGCTGAAGGCGGTGAAGTGGCTCTTCGAAGCGCATGCGCCACTGTCCATCCGCCCGACCCTGGCATTGGCGCAATACGCCTGGCTGGCGCGCATGCTGCACAACTGCACCGCCGAGCGCTATGCCATCAACAAGGCGCGCATGGTGCGCATGTCCGAATACAGCCGCGACTGCCTGGACGCCCTGATGGCCGAGACCGGCATCCAGTTCGAAGGCCGCCGGCTGGGGACGACCCAGTTGTTCCGCACCCAGGCGCAGTTGGACGCGGCGGCGCAGGACATCGCGGTCTTGGCCGAGTACGGCGTGCCCTACGAGTTGCTGGACGCGCGCCAGATCGCCGAGGTCGAGCCCGGCCTGGGCGGCGTCGGGGCCGAATTGGCCGGTGCGTTGCGCCTGCCCAATGACCAGACCGGCGATTGCCGCTTGTTCACCCAGCGCCTAGCGCGGATGGCGGCCGAGGCGGGCGTGGAATTCCGCTTCGAACAGCGCATCGACAAGCTGGTCGGTGCCGGTGGTCGCATCGAGGGCGTGGTGATCGACGGCCGGGTCGAGCAGGCCGACCGCTACGTGTTGGCGTTGGGCAGCTACTCGCCGCTGCTGACGCGCCCGCTCGGCATCAACTTGCCGGTCTACCCGCTCAAGGGGTTCTCGCTGACCCTGCCGATCCTCGACCCGGCGCGCGCGCCCACCTCCACCATCCTCGACGAAAGCTACAAGATCGCCATTACCCGATTCGATGACCGTATCCGCATCGGCGGAATGGCCGAAGTGGCTGGCTACGATCTGTCGTTGAACCCCAAGCGCCGCGAAACGTTGGAGATGGTGGTGCGCGACCTGTTCCCCGGCGGCGGCGACCTGGCCCGCGGCGAATTCTGGACCGGCTTGCGCCCGGCCACGCCGGACGGTACGCCAGTGGTAGGCGCCAGCCCCTATTCGAACCTGTTCCTCAATACCGGGCACGGCACGTTGGGCTGGACCATGGCCTGCGGTTCGGGCCGCTACCTGGCTGACCTGATGAGCGGCCGCGCACCGGACATCAGCCGCGAAGGCCTGGATGTCTTCCGCTACCACCAGGCCGCCGCGCCTCGCACCTCCGGAGCCGCCGCGTGCGCCCAGCCCACGCTTTGATCGACCTGGGCGCACTGCGCCACAACTATCGCCTGGCCCGTCGCATCGCAGGCGGCAAGGCCCTGGCCGTGGTCAAGGCCGATGCCTACGGCCACGGTGCGGTGCGCTGTGCGCAGGCACTGGAGGGCGAAGCCGATGGCTTTGCCGTGGCCTGTATCGAAGAGGCGCTGGAGCTGCGCCAGGCCGGCATCCGTGTACCGATCCTGCTGCTGGAAGGTTTTTTCGACAGCGAAGAACTCTCGTTGATCGCCGAGCACGACCTGTGGACGGTGATTGCCACGCCCGCCCAGGTGCACGCGCTGGCCGCGTTCAACAGCCCGCGCCCGCTACGGGTGTGGTTGAAGCTGGACAGTGGCATGCATCGGCTTGGCTTGTCTCCGGAAGATTTCCGCGCTGCCTGGCTGCGCTTGCATGGGTTGCCGCAGGTCGCGTCGATCGTGCTGATGACGCATCTGGCGCGTGCCGACGAACTGGACAGCAGCCGCACCGATGAGCAGGCCGTCGCCTTCGCCCTGGCCAGCCGTGGCATGCAGGCCGAGACCAGCCTGTGCAACTCGCCGGGCCTGTTGGGGTGGCCGGCGCTGCGCAGCGATTGGGGCCGGCCCGGGCTGATGCTCTACGGTGCCAACCCCTTCGTTCCAGCGCAAAACGCGCTCACGGCGCAGTTGCGCCCGGTGATGTCGGTGCGCTCGAAGATCATCGCCGTGCGCGACCTGGGTCCGGGCGAACCGGTGGGCTATGGGGCGCGCTTCGTCACCGAACGGCCGCTGACGCGCGTGGGCGTGGTGGCGATGGGCTACGCGGACGGCTACCCGCAGTTCGCACCCAACGGCACGCCGGTGGTGGTCGATGGGCGCACGTGTGCGCTGGTCGGACGCGTTTCGATGGATATGCTGACGGTGGATCTCAGCGACCACCCGGCGGCCGAGGTCGGCACGCCGGTGCAGCTGTGGGGCCAAGCGCCGGATATTTCGGCGCTGGCCGCGCACTGCGGGGTCAGCGCCTACCAGATGCTGTGCGGCCTCAAGCGGGTGCCGCGGCGTTACCTCGATGGCCCGTAGCCAATCGGCGAGGCGTCTCAGCGACCGGCGGTGTTCCTGGCGTCGCGAAACTGGCCGCGTGTCCAGTCGTCGATCATCCGCTTTTCATAGCGCAGCTGGTCGCTGTCGTTGATCTGCAGGTTGCTGGTCAGGAATGCCGAGTCGATCAGGCGCTTCTCGCCCTGCTCGATCACCTGGCCATTGGCGCCCGTCCACACATAGTTGAAGCGGATACGCGGCGGATAGATGTCCTTGACCACGCGGATGTCGCGACCGCGGGGACCGTGCCAGGGCTCGTACTCGCCGGCGCGCTTGATGTCGGTGATGGTGATGTCCAGGTGGTCGCCCGGCGGCAGCTGCTTGGTCGCCGAAGTGCGGAAGTAGTCCGCCAACTGGGTCACCCAATCGCCCTGCTGCGACTCGAACCGATTGCCGCTGTAGCGGATCTCGGTGAACTGGCCCGGATCGGTCCACTTCACCGAGACCGGCCCTTCGGCGGGCAGGGCGCGCGGCACGCTGGGATCGGTGACGCTGCGCACCCGCGCCTCGGCGCTGGAAAAAAAGCCCAGCAGGCAGGTGAGCACTAGCACGGCGCAGGCGGCTGTACGGTTCATGGCGAGCGGCTCCGGGGTGGGACTGCATCAGTCTGCGCCTGCCGCCGAGGCCCCAGCAACGGGGTGGGCGGGGAGGCCGCGCACGCGTTGCGCTCGATTCATCGGCAGCTGGGCGCGCCGGTTCCCTGGTTTGTGCTCACGCCGCCGAGTCGACACCAGGTTCACCGCACTTCGGCGTCCGCTTCACGCCGTTATCCGCACAATCGCGCCAATTCCCCTCGTTGCCGCCCATGAAACCCCACCTGTCGCCTCCCCCTGACCTGCGCCTGCAATTCATCGACTGGGCCAAGCAACATGGTCACAGCCCCAAGACCGGCGCGGACCTGTTCGTGGACATGCAGAGCGATCTGGACCTGGAAGGGCAAGCGTCGAACCTGCCACCTGGCACCAACCCGCGCGACCGCCTGCGCCGCGACCTTGCGGCGTTGGCCGACGAAACCGATGTAGCGGTGCAGTTCCCTCCCATCTATTCGTGCCGCAACAAGTTCGGGCAGGAGTACCGCTACTCGCTGATGTTGGTGATTGCCGAAGATTGCGTCGAATGGACCGGTCGGGTCTGGTGCGGATTGGACTACCAGGGCGTGCTGACCGGCCGCGGACGCGGCCCGCGCAGCAACTACACCCACTTGGCGCGCATGGCGATCGAACGGGAGCTGGACCAGGAACGGCCGAATTACACATGGGACTGACCGGCGTGCGCTTGAGTTGGGGACAACCTGGGAGTGAAGCGATGCGCGAGGGCGTCGCTTCTGCGGAGGTCGGGGCTTGCTGGGACCAGTGCGAAGCACTCGGCGTGGCCAAGGTGCGCGCCCTGTTGCGCAGCCAGGAAGCGGCAGCGTTGCGGCCAGGTTGGCGCGACGAGGCCCAGCAGTGGCTGGACGAGCGCTTGCGGCGCCAGGGCCAATTCGCCTTCCGCGGCGTGCTGGCCGCCATTACTGTGCTCAGCGCGTTGATCCTGTGCATGGCCTGGTGGCGTTGGTGACTTTCCGCACGCTTTGCGCTCTTGACGTACCTGTCCGTGCTTTCCACTCTATGCGTCGGCGCGAACGCGCACCCGGCGCGGGCAGCCCCCGCAGGTGGAACCCATGCGAGCAGGCGATCCAGTGAATAAGGCCGAGCCCGCCATTGGCGATCTGGCAGCGACACCGGCCGGGGCGCTGAATGAAGGCGTCTACCGCGAAATCTTCGAGAACGTGGATGCCGGCTTCTGCCTGGTGCGCATGGTCTTCGACGGCGAGCGGCCGGTGGACTACATCTTCCAGGAGGTCAACCCGGCCTTCGAGCGCTTTACCGGGTTGGTCGATGCGGTCGGCAAGTCGATGCGTGAGCTGCGGCCACAGCACGAGGAAGAGTGGTACGAGCGCTACGGTGAAGTTGCACGCACCGGCCGGCGTTCGCGCTTCGAGCTGCAGGCGCGCGCACTCGGCCGTTGGTATTCGGTGGACGCCTTTCGCATTGGCGCCGAGAGGGACGGCTACATCGGCGTGTTGTTCCTGGACATCACCGAGCGCAAGCGCATCGAGCGCGAGCTGGCCGAGAGCGAGGCGCGCTTCAGCGCGCTGGCCGATGGCCTGCCGATGCCGGTGTGGGTGCTCGACGTCAACGGCGTCATGCGCTTCGTCAACAGCGCTTATGGTGATTTCTTCGGACTGGATATCTCCAGCGGCACGGTGTCGGCGTGGAGTGAGCTGCTGCACCCCGAAGACTTGCCGGTATTCCAGTTCGAACTGGCCGAAGCGTTGCAGCAACAACGCGGCATGCGCGCGCTGGTGCGGGCACGGCGCCACGATGGGCGTTGGCGCTGGATCGAGATGAGTGCCACGCCACGGTATTCGGCCGATGGCCGTTTCATCGGCCTGGCCGGCAGCAGCCCGGATGTCACCGAGCGCCGCGAGATCGAGCTGGCGCGCGAGCAATTGCTCGAATCCGAGCGCATCGCGCGTGGCGAAGCGGAGAGCATGGCGCGGCTGAAGGATGAATTCCTGGCGACTTTGTCGCACGAGTTGCGTACGCCGCTGACCACCATCCTGGGCTGGAGCGAGTTGCTGTCGCAGCGGGTGGGCGAAGGTGATCCCAACTACAAGGGCCTGTCGGTCATCGCCAGCAGTGCCAAGGCGCAAAAGCGCCTGATTTCGGACATGCTCGACCTCAGCAGCATGCTGCTGGGCAAGGTGCAACTGGAAGTGGAAACGCTGGACCTGGTCGAGCTGCTGCGCGAGTCCATCGGCGCGCAGGACCTGGTGGCCGAGGGCAAGGACCAGGCCGTGACCCTGGTAGCACCGGAAACGCCCTGCTACGTGCTGGGCGATGCCACGCGGCTGCAGCAGGTGTTCTGGAACCTGCTGTCCAATGCGATCAAGTTCACCCCGGCGCACGGCAGCATCGAGGTCCGGATAACGCGCGAAGACCGCCACTTCGTGGTGGCCATCCAGGATTCGGGCGACGGCATCGCGCCGGAGTTCCTCCCGCACCTGTTCGGCCGCTTCCGCCAGGCCGATGGCACCACCACGCGCCGGCACGGCGGGTTGGGGCTGGGCCTGGCGATCGTGCAGCAGCTGGTGGAAATGCACGGCGGGCAGGCCAGCGCGAGCAGCGCCGGCCGCGGCTGCGGCGCCACCTTCCGGGTGCGCTTGCCGGAGCGGCCGGAGCAATCGCAGCGGCCACGGCGCGAGCTGCGTCGCAGCCTGGCCAACGAATTGGTGGTCGAGGCGCAGGCGCTGGCCGGGATGACCCTGCTCGCGGTCGAAGACCAGCCAGACATGCTCGAATACTTGCGGCGGCTGCTGGAAGAGCAGGGCGCCGAGGTAGTGATGGCGGGCAGCGCGACCGATGCACTGGCCTTGCTGGACGAGAGTGGCCACGAGCGCTTCGACGCCATGCTGACCGACATCGGCATGCCGGGCATGGATGGCTATGGGCTGATCCGCACCATCCGCGAAAACATGGGGCTGGATGCGATGATGTTGCCGGCCATCGCGGTGACCGCGCTGGCCAGGGCCGATGATCGCAACCGCGCGCTGGCTTCCGGCTTCCAGGAGCATTTGGCCAAACCGTACAGCGTGGCCCAGCTGGTCACGGCCGTGCGCGGGGCACGCAAACGCAAGCGTTGAGCTGTTGGCCCGGTTTTCACGGTGCCGCGGCTAGGCTGTGGGCGTTCCCATCGGAAGCCGCCCGCGCATGGCCAAGTACGCCAAACACGTCCATACCGATCAGGCGCAGATTGCCGCGTTGTCGGCGTGGGTGCTGCAGCTACCCAGCGAGGCGCGGGTACAGGTGACGCTCGATGACGGCACCCGCCTGCTGGGAACGGTCGCCGTGCGGCCGACGGTACAGACATTCCGCGACGAGGCCGAGAATGAGGGCATCAACGGCCTGCTTCGCCTGGATGATCTCGATCATCCCGAGCAGCCGCATTGGGTGTGGCTCGACACGATCCGCGACGTGAGGCCGCTGCCGCCGATCGAGGATTGAAGGCCGCTGGGCGCCGCGCAGCGCGTTTGACGAACTCTTTACCCCCTGGTCGCCCAGGTGGGGCATCATCCGGAACCCACCGCAGAGACGAGGGCGTTCCTTCGATGCAATCGCGCGTGCTTTCCCTGAACCTGCGCCTGGCCCGTTTCGCGGCCCCTTCCTTGGCGCTGGTGGCGCTGGCTTCCTGCGGTGATACCGCGCGCTACCCGATCGATGCCGGCACCGGGCCGAACCCGCAACTGCCAGCACCGGTCAAGCGCGTGATCCCCACGGTCAAGGTGGCCGAGGTCAAGCGCTGGACCGGGGACGCCACGCCGGTGCCGGCCGACGATCTGCGCGTGGTGGCCTTCGCCCGCGATCTCGATCATCCGCGTTGGCTGTACGTGCTGCCCAATGGCGATGTGCTGGTGGCCGAAACCAACGCCCCACCGCGGCCCAAGGAAGAACAAAGTGGCCTGCGCGCCAGGGTAATGGCCTCGATGATGGCCAAGGCCGGCGCCGCCACGCCCAGTGCCGATCGCATCACCCTGCTGCGCGATGCCGATGGCGACGGTGTGGCAGAGGTGCGCACGCAGTTCCTCAGCGGCCTGTATTCGCCGTTCGGCATGGCCTTGGTCGGCGACCGTTTCTATGTGGCCAACGCCGACGCGCTGGTGAGTTTTCCCTACCGCGAAGGCGACACCCAGATCACTGCGCCGCCCAAGTTCGTGGCCAACCTGCCGGGGGGCATCAACCACCATTGGACCAAGTCGTTGGTCGCCAGCCCCGATGGCAGCCGGCTCTACGTGGGCGTGGGCTCCAACAGCAATGTTGCCGAGAAGGGAATGGATGCCGAGCTCAACCGCGCCGCTATCCTGGCAGTCGATCCGCAGGATGGCAGCACGCGCCTGTATGCGACCGGCTTGCGCAACCCGGTTGGCCTGGCGTGGGAGCCGGCCAAGCAATCGCTGTGGGTGGTAGTGAACGAGCGCGACGAGCTGGGCAGCGACCTGGTGCCCGACTACCTGACCCAGGTGAAGGAAGGCGCGTTCTATGGCTGGCCGTATAGCTACTACGGCCAGCATGTCGACGAGCGAGTCAGTCCGCAGGATCCTGCCAAGGTCGCCTCGGCGATCAAGCCTGATTACGCGCTGGGCGCACACACCGCATCGCTGGGCCTGGCCTTCGGGACCAGCGACACGCTCCCGGCGCGGTACCGCGGCGGCGCCTTCATCGGCCAGCATGGCTCCTGGAACCGCGACCCGCCCAGCGGCTACAAGGTCGTCTATGTGCCGTTCGTCGACGGCCAACCGCAAGGCCAGCCGCGCACGGTGCTGGACGGTTTCCTGGATGTGGACGGCAATGCCCAGGGCCGTCCGGTGGGCGTTGCCATCGACAAGCGCGGCGGCCTGCTGGTCGCCGACGACGTGGGCAATGCCGTATGGCGGGTGACGGCCAAAGTGGCGGCGCCAATGGCGGCGCCTTCCTCGCCGTAGGCCGGGCGCTCATTGCCGAGCGCCTGGCGGCTGCCGGGCGCTCAGCGCACGGGCATCGTCGGTGTTGCCTCGAAGCGGCGCGCATACCCGCGCTCCTCGGCGATCCGTTCCACTTCGTCGTCGCCGAGTTCCGGCGCACCGTAGACCACATAGGCCACCGTGCCATCGCTGCGGGTACCGACCTGGTGCAGGCGATAACGCGGACGCCCGGCTCCGGTATTTTCCGGGTAGTGCAACGGCGGCGGGCTGTTGTCCAGGTCCATCTCGCTGTTGTCGACCACGCCACCGATAAACAGGGCTCGCATGCGGTCACTCCTCAGTATGGGGTCCAGGCACCCTACTGACTGCGGTGTTGGCATCGCATCAATGTCGTGTCGAGGCCGAGGCAGCGGCGTGCCATGAAGACGCGACGGTACAATGTGCGCTTCCCCCCGCCAGAACGCGTGCCGATGCCCGTCGCTGCCGACGCCCCGCTGCAAACCCTGTTCCTGCCCTTCGCCCAAGGCCAGTTGCGCTGGCCGCAAGGGCCGGTACTGTTCTTGCGCGCCCGCGAGGGTTGGCCTTTGCGCGAACAGGCGCAGGGCGTGCAGCTGGATTGCGTGCAAAGTTTCCGCCCCTTCGCCGACGCATTGCAGCGCGCTGGCCACAGCGTGCACGCGGAATTGCCGGCTTCGCCGCCTCCGGGAGGCTATGCGCTGGTGCTGGTACTGCCGCCGCGCCAGCGCGAGGAGGCGCGGGCGCTGCTTGCCCAAGCCCTGGCACAGCTGGCGCCGGGAGGGGTGATCGTCGCCTGCCAGTCGAACAACGAAGGCGCCCGCTCCGGCGAGGCCGACCTGAAGCAGCTCGCGGGCCTGGCCGGCAACCTGACCAAGAACCACTGCCGCGTGTACTGGACGGCGCCCCAGGCAGGCGGCCATGACGCCGCCTTGGCCCAACGCTGGACCAGGCTCGACGAACCGCGGCGCGTGCTCGGCGGCCGTTTCCTCAGCCGCCCGGGTATTTTTGCCTGGGACCGCGCTGACCCGGCCTCGATCCTGCTGGCCGAGCAGTTGCCGCCCGACCTGAGCGGCCACGGCGCCGATCTCGGTGCAGGGTTCGGCTACTTGTCCGCCGAGGTGCTCGCGCGTTGCCCCCAGGTTGCTGCGCTGGATCTGTACGAAGCAGAGGCGCGGGCATTGGACCTGGCGCGACGCAACCTGCCGCCGCTCGCAGGCGAAGTCGCCCTGGACTACCACTGGCACGACGTCACCGCTGGGTTGCCGCGCCAATACGACTTCATCGTCAGCAACCCGCCTTTCCATACGCCGGCGCGTGAAGATCGTCCGGATATCGGCCAGCGCTTCATCGCGGTCGCGGCGCAGGCGCTACGGCCGGGTGGGCGCTTGTTTGTGGTCGCCAATCGCCACCTGCCTTACGAACAGATCCTCAACGACAGCTTCGGCGAGGTCCAGGTCGCGGCCGAGCAGGGTGGCTTCAAGGCGATCGTGGCGCGCCGGGGGAAGCGCGGATGAAGCTGGTCAAGCACATTGCCAACCTGGGCTACGGCAGCCGCAAGGAAGTCACCTGGATGTTCCGTGAGGGTCGCATTACCGACGCCGACGGTGAGGTGTTGTACGCAGACGATGCCGTGCCGCATGAAGCGATCCGCGTAGATGGCGAGCCACTCGACCCGCCGATCGGCCTGAGCCTGATGCTGCACAAGCCCGCCGGCTACACCTGTTCGACCAAGGACAGCGGCCGGCTGGTATACGACCTGCTGCCGCCGCGCTTTCGCCTGCGCTCGCCTTTGCTCTCGCCGGTCGGGCGCCTGGACCGCGAAACCAGCGGCTTGCTCCTGTTCACCGACGATGGCGCATTGCTGCACCGGATCGTCTCCCCCAAGTCGCGCCTGGACAAGCAATACGAGGTCACCCTGGCCGAAGACCTGCGCGGAGACGAAGCAGCGCAATTTGCCAGCGGCGCATTGATGCTGGAATCAGACGATAAACCCCTGTTGCCGGCGGAACTGGAGGTGCTGGGCCCGCGGCAGGCGCGCCTGGTCCTGCATGAGGGGCGCTATCACCAAGCGCGGCGCATGTTCGCCGCCGTCGGCAATCACGTCGTCGCACTGCATCGCAGCCGCATCGGCGGGCTGGACCTGGGCCAGCTGCCAGAAGGGCAGTGGCGCATGCTGGACACCGCCGACCTGGCTCGCCTGTTCGGAGCGGCGGCATGACGCCACCCGCACTGCCGTTCCTGCCGCAGGCGGTGATCTTCGACATGGATGGCCTGATGCTCGACAGCGAGCGCGCCATCACCGCCTGCCTGGCGCGTGCCGCCGAAGAACTGGGCCAGTCGATTCCTCCTGACTATTGGCTGGGCATGGTGGGCAAGGGCGACGCCGCCTGCCGCGCGATGCTCGCCGAGCGTATCGGCGAAGCTGATGCTCAGGCGCTGCTGGCCCGCTGCCACGAGCTCTATGACGGCGTGGTCGAGGCCGGCGTACCGTTGCGTCCCGGCATCATGGAACTGCTCGACCTGTTGGTCGCACGCGCCATTCCGCGTGCGGTGGCGACCTCGACCCGTCGTCCGCTGGCGTTGCGCAAGCTGCAAAGCGCCGGGTTGCTGCATCGGTTCAACGTCATCTGCACCAGCAGCGACGTGGCCCATCCCAAGCCGGCGCCAGACATCTACCTGCTGGCCGCCGCGCAGCTGCAAGTCACGCCAGCGCACTGCCTGGTGCTGGAAGATTCGCCCACCGGCGTGCGTGCGGCGCTGGCCGCCGGCATGACGCCGATCCAGGTGCCCGACCTATTGGCACCGGACGAGGAAGTGCGTGCACTGGGCCACCGCATCGTCGATTCGCTGGCCGACGCGCGACGCTTGCTGGAATTGCGATTGGAAGCGGGTGGATAGGAAAGGCCTACGGAAGAAAGCTCTTTCCGCCACCGAGCGCCAACCTCAATCACGCAGCAGCAGCTTGCGCCATCCTTCGGCGCCCAGCGCTTCGAGCGTCTGCAGGTTGCGTTCGATGATGACATCCGGATCCGGGAAGGCGGCCACCGCGCGCTCCACGCTGTCTTCGCGCAACACGTGCAGGGTCGGCCAGGGCGAGCGGTTGGTGTAGTTGCCGACGTCTTCCGGGCCTGCGCCGGCGAACTGGTAGTGCGGGTGGAAGCTGGCCACCTGCAGCACGCCTTGCAGGTCCAGCGCCTCCACTGCGGCGTCGGCGTTGTCGAGGAAGTCGTTGTAGTCGAGGAAATCCTCGAGCACGAACGGGTGGACGATCAGCGTGGTGTCGATCTCCTCGGCGGGCGTGTCGCGCAGGCGCAGCAGTTCCTCGGCCAGCTCTTCCAGCAGCGCTTCGGGGGTGGTGGCGTCGCTCAAGACCAGGCGCACCTGCTGCTTGACGTAGACCGCCTTGGCGAACGGGCACAGGTTGAGCCCGATCACCGCGCGCTCGATCCAGCGCCGAGTGTCGCCGAGATAATCCAGCGAGGCCGATTCGGCGGAAGCGGCCGGCTCAGTCACGGAAATTGTCGAATTGCAGCGGCAGTTCGAACTCGCTGGCGCGCAGCAGGGCAATGGCTTCCTGAAGGTCGTCGCGCTTCTTGCCGTTCACGCGCAGTTTGTCGCCGTTGATCTGGGTGTCCACCTTGATCTTGGATTCCTTGATCTTGGCTGCGATCTGCTTGGCCAGCTTCTGCTCGATGCCCTGCTTGACCGTCACCTTCTGGCGTGCGCCGGCCAGGTTGGTCTCGACCTCGCCGAATTCCAGGCAGCGGGCATCGATGCCACGGGCGATCAGGCGCGCGCGCAGGATGTCGGTCATCTGCTTGAGCTGGAAATCGCTCGGCGCGGACTGGTTGATCACCTTGTCGTCGAGTTCGAACGTGGCATCCACGCCCTTGAAGTCGAAGCGGGTGGACAACTCGCGATTGGCCTGGTCGATCGCGTTGGTAAGTTCGTGCTTGTCGACTTCCGACACCACGTCGAAGGAAGGCATGTCTGCTCCTGAGTGCTAGGGGAGGGGCGTGATCGGCCGGCGCCGTTCTGGACAGGGAATTATGGGCGCCAGGGCCACGCGCGTCCAAGCCGCCGGCCCAGGCGCGCATTCACCCCGGGCACCGCATGCGCGGAAAACAACGAAGGCGCCTCGCGGCGCCTTCGTGCCATCAAGCCCGGCGGCTTGCGCTCACCACTGGAAGCGTGCGGTCGCCGTTACCGTGCGCGGGTAGCCGTAGTAGCACCAGGTCGCGCTATTGCAGGCGGCGATGTACTTCTTGTCGGCCAGGTTGGCGGCGTTGAGCTGGAAGCGCCACTGGTCGAGGTCGTAGCGCAAGGCGGCATCCCACAGGGTGTAGGAGGGGGTCTGCCAGAGGTTGTAGATGTCGCCGTACTGACTGCCGGTGTAGCGCACGCCGGCACCGAAGCCCAGGCCGGCCAGCGCGCCGGTGGTGATGGTGTAGTCCGCGCCGAGGGAGGCTTGGCTGCGCGGCTGCAATGCGATTTCCTTGCCCAGGGTGCCGGGGGCGGTGGTCCGGGTCACTTCCGAGTCGGTATAGGTGTAGGCACCGTAGACGCTGAGGCCAGCGCCGACATTCCAGCGACCTTCGAGCTCGACGCCGCGTACCCGCGTCTCGCCTTGCTGGACGGAGAACAGCGTGTGCTCGGGGTCGACCGTCAGGGTGTTCTCCTGGGTGATCTGGTAGGCGGCCAGGGTGGCCAGCAGGCGGCCGCCGGGCGGCTGGTACTTGATGCCGGCTTCGATCTGGTCGCCGCTGGTTGGCGCGAACGCCTTGCCGTTGAAGTCGGTGCCGACGGTGGGCTGGAACGAAGTCGAGTAGCCGATGTACGGCGTGATGCCGTTGTCGAACAGGTAGTTCACGCCGACGCGGCCGGTCGCCTTGTCATCACTCTGGTGCTTGCTGCCGCCGTTGATGCGGTCCTCAGTGTCGGTGCCGACCCAGTCCTGGCGACCGCCTACCGTCACCACCCACCGGTCGATGCGGATCTGGTCCTGCAGGTAGGCGCCAATCTGCGATTGCACCTGCACCTGGTGCGAGGTGAAGGCCGGCACGTCCAATACCGCGCCATAGACCGGGTCATAGGCATCGATCGGCGGCACGCCGAAGGCGAAGGCCGAGGCGTAGTCGTCGCGCAACCGGCGGTAATCCAGGCCCGCCAGCACCGTGTGCTCGGCCCGGCCGCTGGTGAAGCGGAACTGCAGGTTGTTGTCCAGGCCGACGCTGGTGGACTTGTCCAGGCGCGGGTAGTAGTAGCGCGCGACCAGGGTGCGGCCAGGATCGCTGCCGGGGCTGAAGTCGTCCTGCAGGCCGAACAGGCCCAGGTTGGCGTTGCTGGCGTCTACTTCGGCTTCGCTATAACGCGCGTTCTGGTGGAAGCTGACGCCGCCGCCAAAGTCGTGGGTGAACTCGTAGCCCAGCGACTGCAAGGTCTTGTCGTAGCCGCTGGTGCCGGGCTCGCCACCAAAGAAGCTGCGCGAGATCCGACGGCCATTGGCCCCGGGCTGCAGCGAGCCTTCAAGCGGCAGGAACCCGCCGGCCTCGACCGTATCGGCCTTCTGCCAGCGCGCCAGCACCGTCAGCGTGTTGGCCTCGTCCGGCTTCCAGGTGATGGCCGGGGCCAGGTAGTAACGGTCGTCGTGGACGAAATCGATGATGTTGTCGCTGTTGCGGGCCAGGCCGGTGAGCCGGTAGAGCAGGGTGCCGCTGTCGTTGAGCTTGCCGCCGAAGTCGAATGCCGCCTGCTTGAGATCGTAGTTGCCCAGTTGCACTTCCACTTCGCGCAGCGTCTCCTCGGTGGGGCGCTTGCTGACGAAATTGACCATGCCGCCGGGCGGCATCGCGCCGTAGTTGACCGAGGCCGGGCCCTTGAGAACGTCGATGCGCTCCAGGCCGAACGGTTCGATCCGCGAACCCCCGGTCCAGGCGCCATCGACCATCGCCAGGCCGTCCAGGTAACGGGCCGGGCTGAAGCCGCGGATCATCATCCAGTCGCTGCGGGTGTCTTCACCGTACTGGCCACCGCGAGTGCCGGCGATGTACCACACCGCCTCCTCCACGCCGTGGATGCCGCGATCGCGCATCTGTCGGTCGGTGACGACCGAGATCGACTGCGGGGTCTCCAGGATCGAAGTGTGGGTCTTGGTCGCGGTGCCGCTGTCCTTGGCGATCGGCGCGGTGACCTGGACCGTGTCCAGGGTGCGGGCGTCATCGGCGGCAAGCGCGCTGTTCGAGGCGAGGGCAATGGTGAGGGCAAGCGTGAGGCGGGCGTGTTGCATGAGGGCTCGGGGTCCAGGCGTTGTTGCAGATGAGAACGATTATACTTTGCGGCAGGCCACGGTGCGCACTAGCGACCAAGGCTGGGCCGCGGGCGATAATTCCCACATGTCGATGCCCCGATCCCCGCTTGCCGCCGTGGCCTGGATGCTCGTTGCCGTGGTGAGCTTCTCGGGCATGGATGCCGCGATGAAGCTGCTCTCGACCCAGTATCCGGTGCTGCAGGTCACCTTCCTGCGCGGCGCCGCCTCACTGCCGTTCGTGCTGCTGTGGGTGCTGGCCAGTGCCGGGCCGCGCTCGCTGCTGCCGGTGCGCTGGGGTTTGCACCTGCTGCGCGGGGTGCTGGGGGTCGTGATGATCGCCTGCTTCGTTTTCGCGTTGCAGGAACTGCCGCTATCGACGGCCTATACCCTGTATTTCGTCGCGCCGTTGCTGGTGGCGGCGCTGTCGGTGCCGCTGCTGGGCGAGCGGGTGGGGCCGCGGCGCTGGACGGCGATCGCCATTGGGCTGGTCGGCGTGATCGTGGTGCTGCGCCCCGGCGTGGATGGCCTGATCTCACTGCCGGGCCTGATGGTGCTGGCCGCCGCCACGGCCTATGCCGTCGCGGCGGTGACGGTGAGCTTGCTGACCCGCACCGACACCCCGCAGTCGATGGTGGTGTGGTTCCTGGCGTTGATGGCGCTGGGCGCCGCGGTGCTCGCCGCACCCGGCTGGGTGCCCCTGCGCGCCGAGCACGGCTGGGTGATCGCCGGCATGGGCCTGGCCGGCGCGTTCGGCCAGATCGCCCTGACCCAGGCGTTCCTGCGCGGCGAGGCTTCGATGATCGCGCCGCTGGAATACACCGGGCTGGTCTGGGTGATCGGCTGGGATTGGCTCCTGTGGCGAACGTTGCCCGACGGTTGGACCTGGACCGGCGCGGCGATCATCGTCGCCAGCGGCCTGTACCTGTTGCGGCGCGAGCGCGTGCGCCAGGTGCCACACGCCCGCCAGCTCGACCACCCTTGATGGTCGGGGTGCGCTGCTTTAGAACGAAAAGGAATAACCAGCCCAGGGTTGGCGCGGGCGTGGCCCGCCCGGCGCTGGTAGGCTGCACGCCCCCCAAAGCGGTGTCCGCGCGGTGATCGAGTTCCAGCGTCTGCACAAGTCCTATCAAGTCGGCGGCCGCGCGGTCGCCGCGCTGCAACCGCTCGACCTGACGATCGCGGCCGGCGAGGTGTTCGGCATCATCGGCCATTCCGGCGCGGGCAAGTCCACGCTGATCCGGCTGATCAATCGCCTGGAGGAACCCAGCGGCGGCAAGCTGCTGATCGACGGCGAAGACGTCACCGCGCTCGATGCCGATGGCCTGCGCGCGCTGCGCCGGCGCGTCGGCATGATCTTCCAGCACTTCAACCTGCTGTCCTCGCGCACTGTCGCGGCCAATGTCGCCTTCCCGCTGGAACTGGCGGGTACGCCGCGCGCACAGATCGCCAGCCGCGTGGCCGAGCTGTTGGCACGAGTGGGGCTGCAGGATCACGCCGGGAAGTATCCGGCGCAGCTGTCTGGCGGGCAGAAGCAGCGCGTCGGCATTGCCCGCGCGCTGGCCACCCAGCCACGCATCCTGCTGTGCGACGAGGCGACCAGTGCGCTCGACCCGCAAACCACCGGCGCGGTGCTGCAGCTGCTCTCCGAAATCAATCGCGAGTTGGGCCTGACCATCGTGTTGATCACCCATGAGATGGAAGTGATCCGCCGCGTCTGCGACCGTGTCGCCGTGCTCGATGCCGGCAAGCTGGTGGAGAGCGGGCCGGTCACCCAGGTGTTCCTGCACCCGCAGCATCCCACCACGCGGCGCTTTGTCGCCGAAGCCGAGCACGTGGACGAAGGGGTGCTGCATCGCGATTTCGCCGCGGTCGATGGCCGCATCGTGCGCCTGACATTCCTTGGGGGCGACACCTACGAGCCTCTGCTGGGCCGCATCGCGCGCGAGACCGGGGTCGACTACAACATCCTGTCCGGCCGCATCGACCGCATCAAGGACACGCCGTATGGCCAGCTGACCGTCGCCCTGGTCGGCGGCGACCAGGCCGCGGCCCGGGCCACCTTCGCCGCTGCCGGCGTCACCGTCGAGGAGCTGCGCCCGTGAGCGCCGTACTGATCGCCGCCGCCGATGGCTTCTTCCGCAATCTCGACGCTCGCAAGTGGGCCGACATCGGCCAGGCCACGCTGGATACCTTGCTGATGCTCGGCGGCGCGCTGCCGCTGACGTTGTTGATCGGCCTGCCACTGGGCGTACTGCTGTTCCTCAGCGGCTCACCGCAACTGCGCCGTCGGCCGCTCCTGCATGGCGTGCTCGCGCTGGTGGTGAACCTGTTGCGCTCGGTGCCCTTCATCATCCTGATGATCGCGATGATCCCGCTCACCCTGGCGCTGATGGGGACCTCGCTGGGCGTGCGCGGCGCGATCCTGCCGCTGGTGGTGGGCGCCGCGCCGTTCTATGCGCGCCTGGTGGAGACCGCGCTGCGCGAAGTCGAGCGCGGGGTGGTCGAAGCCAGCCAGGCGATGGGTGCCACGACCTGGCAGCTGGTGCTGAAGGTCCTGCTGCCCGAAGCGCGGCCAGGGCTGATCGCCGGTGCCACCGTCACCACGATCGCCCTGATCGGCTTTACCGCCATGGGCGGCGCGATCGGCTCGGGCGGCCTGGGCGATGTCGCCTATCGCGAAGGCTACCTGCGCTCGCACGCCGACGTGGCCCTGGTCACGGTGATCGCGTTGCTGGTGCTGGTGCAGGTGCTGCAGATGATTGGCGATCGCCTGGTGGCCCATTACTCGCGGCGTTGAGTTGACGCCGCCTGGCGATGCCGCGCCAGCGCCGAACCTGTTACGTTCAGCGGCGCCCTTGCCGCATTTCCTGGACCGGATCGAACATGAAGAAATTCCTGCGCTATTCCCTGTTGCTCGCCACCACCCTGGTGCTGGCAGCGTGTGGCCGTTCCGGCGGCGAGGCCGGCAGTGACCGCCTGACGGTTGCCGCCACCGCGGTGCCGCACGCCGAGATCCTCGAAGTGGTCAAGCCGCTGCTGGCCAAGGAGGGCGTGCAGCTGGAAGTGCGCGTGTTCAACGACTACGTGCAGCCCAACGACCAGGTCGCGCAGAAGCAGATCGATGTCAATTACTTCCAGACCGAGCCCTACCTGGACGCCTACAACCGCGACCGCGGCAGCCAGCTGGTGACCATTGTCGGGGTGCACATCGAGCCGTTCGGCGCCTACTCCAAGCGTTTCAAGTCGCTCGACGCGCTGCCGCAGGGCGCCGAAGTGGCGATCCCCAACGACCCCAGCAACAACAGCCGCGCGTTGATCCTGCTGGACAAGGCCGGGGTGATCAAGTTGAAGGATCCGAGCAATGCGCTGTCCACCCAGCGCGACATCATCGAGAACCCGAAGCAACTCAAGTTCCGCGAGCTCGATTCGGCGATGCTGCCGCGCGTGCTGGAGCAGGTGGACCTGGCCATGATCAACACCAACTATGCGCTGGATGCCGGGCTCAACCCCACCCAGGACGCGCTGGTGATCGAGAGCAAGGACTCGCCCTACGTGAACTTCCTGGTCGGGCGGCCGGATAACAAGGACGACCCGCGCGTGCAGAAGCTGGCCAAGGCGTTGACCAGCCCGGAAGTGAAGGCTTTCATCGAGCAGAAGTACAAAGGCGCGGTGCTGCCGGCGTTCTAAGTCCGAATGGCAAAAAAAAACGGGCCCGACAGGGCCCGTTTTCCATTGCAGCAGCTCGTGGGCTTAGAAGCGCGCGCCCAGGCCGATACCGACCGTCCACGGATCCACCTTCAGATCCTGGCCGGTGCCGGCGCCGGCGACGTTGAGCTCCGGGCGCGCATGCATGTAGCGCGCGTCGGCGCGTGCAAACCAGGTCGAGTTGATGTTCATGTCCACGCCGACCGTGCCGATGGCGCCCTTGGCCGTATCGAGCGAGACATGCTGGCCGGTACCTGCCAGGCCGCCGACCTTCTCGTTGCTGAAGTTCGACTCGTAGTAGCCCACGCCCAAGAACGGACGGAAGACGTTGTCGGCCTGGCCGAAGTGGTACTGCGCGCTCAGCGCGATCGGCTGCTGCTCGACGGTGCCGACCTTGCCGGCGTCGCTGCGCACGCGGTGGTTGAACTTATCCGCCGCGCCCCACAGCTCGACGGCGAAATTGTCGTTGATGTAGTAGCTGGCGCTCACGGTCGGTGCCGGGCCGCCATCGATCTTGCGGATGCCCGCACCGGCGTCGTCCTTCGGCTGCAGCAAGGTGACGCCGCCGGTGACGGCCCAGTGCTTGCCCGACGCGGTATCGGTGGTGGTGGTCGCGTCCTGCGCGAAGGCGGACGGGGCGAAGGCAATGGCCGAAGCAGCGGCCAGGCTCAGGATGGAAACAGTACGCATGAGGTGACTCCTCTTGTCTCTTATTCTGTGGGCCCGCATGTTTGCGGGCGTGGCCAACCTAAGTGGGCGGAGATGAATCGCAGCGAGCTCACCGAAGCCGTCGGCGCGATGCGTTCAGGAACTTTCGCGCGATGCCGCATTGACGCTGGGATGAGCGCGAAAAGGGCTTTCATGCAGGTGAAACGCTTGTGAGCAAATCGGCTGTCGTGCGCGGCCTGGCTGCGCAGGTTCGCGATGACTGCCGGGTGCTGGTGCTCGGTTCGTTGCCGGGTGTTGCCTCGTTGCGGGCAGCGCAGTACTACGCACATCCGCGCAATCGCTTCTGGCCGTTGATGGCGCGGTTGCTGGCCGTGGAATGCGTCGCCTATGAGCAACGCCTGGCGCAGCTGCAGGCTGCAGGCGTCGGCTTGTGGGACGTGATCGGCGCATGCGCGCGCCCCGGCAGTCTCGATGCCGCGATCGTGCGCGCTAGCGTCGTGCCCAATCCCTTGCCCGGGCGACTGGCCGAGCTCGGCCAATTGCGAGCCGTCGCCTGCAATGGTGCGGAGGCGTACCGACTCTGGCAGCACTGGGTTGCGCCACGGCTGCCGCCAGGGCTGCGGGCAATTCCGCTGTTGGCGCTGCCCTCTACCAGCCCGGCCAATGCCGCTTTCAGTCTGGAGCGCCTGGCAGGTGAGTGGCAGCGCCTGCTCGATTTCCTGCAGGCCGCGGAGGCCCTCTAGAGTCGTGTTCCCTGTCCCGGCCATGTCCCACTATTCGGGGCCGTATCGTCCCTGCGGCGAACGCTTCGTCCCGCCGCCGGGGCCACAATTTCGCTGGTAACGGTTGGCGCGTCGGCCGCAGCCAGCCACAATAGGGGTTTCCCCACCAGTTCCCCGGAGTACCGTATGGCCGAAATCAAGGAAGCACTTGTCCCCGATATCGGTGACTACAGCGATATTCCGGTGATCGAAGTGCTTGTCGCCGTTGGCGATACGGTCAAGAAAGACCAGGGCCTGGTGACGCTGGAATCGGACAAGGCCACGATGGAAGTGCCGTCCGCGTTCGCCGGCGTGGTCAAGGAAATCAAGGTCAAGGTCGGCGACAACCTGTCCGAGGGCGGTGTGGTCGCGCTGATCGAAGTGGGCGAGGGCGCCGAGTCCAAGCCTGCGCCCGCCCCCGCCAAGACCGCCGAAGCGCCCAAGCCGGTGGCTGCGGCCGAGACCGGCACCCAGGTCGAGCCGGTGGCACCTTCGCCCGAGCCGGACAAGCTGGCCCAGCGCGAGATCGCCCAGGCGCAGGCTGCGCCGGCCGCCGCCGCACCTTCGGCCGGCACTCCCGGCACTCCGCCGGTCACCTTCGACGCTGACAGCGTCCTGCCTTCCAAGGTGGCCTACGCCAGCCCCGCGGTGCGCGTGTTCGCCCGCGAGCTGGGTGTGGACCTGCTGCAGCTCAAGGGCACCGAGAAGGGTGGCCGCATCACCCGCGAAGATGTGCAGCGCTACGTCAAGTCCGCGCTCGCCGGTGGCGTGCCGGCCGCCGGCGGCGCCGTCGCCGCGGGCAATGGCCTCAACCTGCTGCCGTGGCCGAAAGTCGACTTCAGCAAGTTCGGCGAGACCGAAACCCAGCCGTTGGCGCGGATCAAGAAGATCTCCGGCGCCAACCTGGCGCGCAACTGGGCCATGATTCCGCACGTCACCCAGTTCGAACAGGCCGACATCACCGACCTGGAAGCGCTGCGCGTGGCGCTGAACAAGGAAAACGAGAAGGCGGGCATCAAGCTGACCATGCTCGCTTTCCTGATCAAGGCCAGCGCCGCGGCGCTGAAGAAGTTCCCCGAGTTCAACGCCTCGCTCGATGCCAGCGGCGAGAACCTGACGCTGAAGAAGTACTTCCACATTGGCTTTGCCGCCGACACCCCGAACGGCCTGGTCGTGCCGGTGATCCGCGACGTCGACAAGAAGGGCGTGGTGCAGATCGCCCAGGAAACCGGCGAGCTCGCCAAGAAGGCGCGCGACGGCAAGCTCGGCCCGGCCGACATGAGCGGCGGCTGCTTCTCGATCAGCTCGCTGGGTGGCATTGGCGGCACGGCGTTCACCCCGATCGTCAATGCGCCGGAAGTGGCGATCCTCGGCGTGTCGAAGTCCTCGATCCAGCCGGTGTGGGACGGCAAGCAGTTCGCGCCCAAGCTGATGCTGCCGCTGTCGCTGAGCTACGACCATCGCGTCATCGACGGCGCCCTGGCCGCACGCTTCACCACGTACCTGTCGCAGGTGCTGGCCGACATGCGGCGCGTCCTGCTGTGAGGGCCGGCCTGCTGGTAGCCGCCGCGCTGGTGGCGGCCGCGCCGCTGCCGGCGCTGGCCTGGGGCAGCTGCAACATCGACCTCGGACGGGGCTGGCCGCCGGCAGTGGGCAACTACGGTGGCGCGGTGGAGAAGCTGTTCGATGGCGAGGCTACGCCGGCATTGTCGCTGCTGACCTTGCCGCCGCGCGGCGTCGAGTCGGCGATGGCGCTGGTGCCGGGGGCGCAGGGCGCCGACTGGATCCTGCGCTATAGCCGTGCCGAGGAGCGGGTCTATAACCGGGTCGAGAATGGCCAGCGCAGCGGCGTGGAACTGCGCACCGCGCAGACCCCCGAGCGGTACGAGGTGCCGATCCCGGCCCCGCTGGCCAAGCGCTTGCTCGATACCTGGAACACCGCACTGGGCCAGATGTCGCCGGAAGGGCGCAACGCGCCGGTGCTCGACGGCGAGGTGCTGTCGTTCGTGGTCAACGGCGTGCGCTACAGCGGCACGCGCCCGACCTGTGGCGCCGGCCAGCTAATGCTGGAGCAGGCGGCGCTGCTGATCGAGGCCAGCGAAGGCAAGGAAAAGAAGCGCGAGAAGCGCTGGAACGAAATCGAGTCGTCGCTGGATGAGCTCCAGCAGACGCTGGCCGGCAACGCCGGCTGATCCCCCACAGGAGAAGGATTTATGGCTGTCATCGAAATCAAGGTACCGGACATCGGCGACTACAGCGACGTGCCGGTAATCGAGGTGCTGGTCGCGGTCGGCGACAAGGTCGCCAAGGACCAGGGCCTGGTGACGCTGGAGTCGGACAAGGCCACGCTGGAAGTGCCTTCGAGCGCCGCCGGCGTGGTGAAAGAGCTGAAGGTCAAGCTTGGCGACACTTTGTCGCAGGGTGATGTGGTGGTGCTGCTCGAAGCCGAAGGCGAGAGTGCTGCGCCCGCACCGGCGAAGGCCGAGCCGACCCAGGCCGAAGCGCCGGCGAGCAAGCCGCCGGTGACCCCATCGCCTCGCGCCCCGGCCGAGCCGGCCGCGCCGAAGCCGGCACTGTCCACCGGCAAGCCGGCCGACATCGAATGCCGAATCGTCGTCCTGGGTTCCGGCCCCGGCGGCTACACCGCCGCGTTCCGCGCGGCCGACCTCGGCCTGGATACCGTGCTGGTCGAGCGCTACAGCGCGCTCGGTGGCGTGTGCCTCAACGTGGGGTGCATTCCCTCCAAGGCGCTGTTGCACGCGGCCAACGTCATCGACGAGGCCAACCATGCCGGCGATTTTGGCGTGAGCTTCGGCGCTCCCAAGATCGACCTGGACAAGCTGCGCGACTACAAGGAAAAGGTCGTCAACAAGCTCACCGGCGGCCTGGCCTCGATGGGCAAGCAGCGCAAGGTACGCGTGGTGCAGGGCACCGGCACCTTCGTCTCGCCGAACGAGCTGGAGATTGTCGGCGGCGACGGCAAGACCCAGTTGCTGCGCTTTGAACAATGCATCATCGCCGCCGGCTCGCAGGCGGTGAAGCTGCCGAACTTCCCCTGGGACGACAAGCGCGTGATGGATTCCACCGACGCGCTGGAACTGCAGGAGATCCCCAAGAAGTTGCTGGTGGTCGGCGGCGGCATCATCGGCCTGGAAATGGCCACGGTGTTCAGCGCGCTCGGGTCGCAGGTGACGGTGGTCGAGTTCATGGACCAGCTGATGCCGGGCGCCGACAAGGACCTGGTCAAGCCGCTGGCCGACCGCATGAAGAAGCAGGGCATCGAGGTCCACCTCAAGACCAAGGCCGCTGGCGTCAAGGCCGACAAGTCCGGCATCACCGTCAGCTTCGAGGCCGCCGCCGAAGGCGAGAAGCCGGGGCTGGAGTCGGGCACCTTTGATCGCGTGCTGGTGGCAGTGGGTCGTTCGCCGAATGGCAAGAAGATCGGCGCCGACAAGGCCGGCGTCAATGTCAGCGACCGTGGCTTCATTCCGGTCGACCGGCAGATGCGCACCAACCAGCCGCACATCTTCGCCATCGGCGACATCGTCGGTAACCCGATGCTGGCGCACAAGGCCACCCACGAAGGCAAGCTGGCCGCCGAAGTGGCCGCCGGCGAGAAGAAGGAATGGGTGGCGCGCGTGGTGCCGTCGGTGGCCTATACCAACCCGGAAATTGCCTGGGTCGGCGTGACCGAGACCGAAGCCAAGGCCAAGGGCCTGAAGGTCGGCGTGGCCAAGTTCCCGTGGGCCGCCAGCGGCCGCGCGATCGGCATCGGCCGCACCGAAGGCTTCACCAAGCTGATCTTCGATGAGGAAACCCATCGCGTGATCGGCGGTGCCATCGTCGGTGTGCATGCCGGTGACTTGCTTGCCGAGATCGGCCTGGCGATCGAGATGGGTGCCGAGGCCGAAGACATCGGCCACACCATCCATGCCCATCCGACCTTGAGTGAATCGGTCGGCATGAGCGCGGAAATCTACGACGGCACGATCACCGATCTGTATATCCCGAAGAAGAAGTAGGTCGGCGTTTCGACCTGCGGAAACAAACAAAGGCCGCGCATTGCGCGGCCTTTGCCATTTGCACGGGCCTGGCCGATCAGAAGGCCAGGGTCACGCCGGCCACTGGGCCCTTGAACTCCTGCTTCAACCCGATCAGGCCATCGCTGCCTTCGCGGTCCACGTCCAGCTTGAACCAGTCGTAGCCGGCAAACACGCCGAAGTTGTCGGTGAAGCGATATTCGACGATCGCATTGGCGCGGCTCAGGTCGCCCTCGTAGTCGCCGAAGTCGCCCCAGCTGGTGTTGAGGTACTGGCCCTGCAGGTTGATCAGCCAGTGCTCGGCCGGATGTGCGGTGAAGCGCACGCCCACCACGGGTGCTGCGCCGTCTTCGCTCTCGTCGACAAAGGTGCCCTGGTACACGTCCGGGCCGAGGTCGGCATAGCCCTTGGCGCTGACCTTGGCCCATTCGCCACCGATCTGCAGGCCCAGGCTGAACTTCTCGGTATCCACCACCGAGTAGTCGTAGATCAGGCTGGCGACCTGGTACTTCAATTCGCCCTTGATGAAGCTGCCGGCCGGCACGGTGATGTCGTCGAAGGTATAGCTGTCACCCAGCTCTTCGCGGCGGTCCTTGTCGTACTTGAAGTAGTCGAAGATCAGGCGCTGGCGCTGGCTGATGCGGAACAGGCCATCTACGCGCGGCTCCCATTCCTTGCCGCCGAAATCGAAGTCCTGGGCGAAGGAGATGTCGTTACCCATGACGTCGGTGCTGCCGCGCAGGGTGTTGTCGTTATCGATGTTCATCATGCCCAGGCGGAGCTGGAAGCGGTCGTCGGTATCGGCGGCCAGCGCCGGTACGGCCGCTGCGGACAGGGCCAGGGCAAGGGAGGTGAGGGCAAAGCACTTCATGCGGGGGAGACTCCGGGTGCGGCAAGAACGCCAAGTGCGGCGACTATCGGCAATCGGCGGTCGAACGTCGGTGAACAGGGTGTCCAGCGCATGTGAACGCGCACGTGTGCACGGCGCGCGTGGGTAGGCTGCCAGCAGGAGCCGCGTTGCGCGGCGGTCGGCCGAAGAGCAGGCGCCCCGGTTGCCCGGGGACGCCTGGGGGCCTGGCTTGGGAGCTATCGACGAGGTTGGATCACAGGCCTTGCAAGGTCGGACCCGGGCGAGGGGCGGAAGTTCCCGGTGATTGCATGGCGCGGTGCAGCATGGGGGCGTGACTTGTCCCGGTTGTCTCCAAATTGTTCCAATTGCTATAATTTGGCGGCTCGACGAGGCGCAACCGCGCCCGCCCATCCTCAAAAACCGCAAACAACCGCAAGGGATACGTGTGCTGAACTCCGTTGACTCGGGTCGGCGGCTGATGCTGCGCGCAGCGCTGTACCCCTTGTTGGCGGTGGCGGCGGCCGCGGCAGGCTTCTACCTGCTGATGGGCCTGAAAACGGCGCTGGCGGTCTTGTTGACCGGCCTGGCGACGGTGGCGGGCGGTTGGCTGGCGGCGCGAACCGCGCTCGGCGGCGGCGTCCAGGCAGCCGGGGCGGCCATGGCCCGGTTGATCCTGGCGATGGTGTTCAAGTGGGTGTTGATCATCGCGGCGCTGGTCCTGGGCTTCGGCCTGTGGCGGCTGCCGCCCGTGGGGCTGCTGGCGGGTATCGCCATCGGGCTCATCTTCCAGGTGCTGGCCTTGGCCAAGCGCTGACCAAATTCATAATCTCAAGGTTCCGGACACATGGCGGGCGAGGCACTAACCCCTACCACCTACATCCAGCATCACCTCAAGAACCTGACCTTCCATATCCAGGAAGGGGGCTTCTGGGCGATCCACGTGGACACCATCGTGACCTCGTTGCTGATGGGCCTGCTGATGGTGTTTGCCTTCTGGACGGCGACCCGCAAGGCCACGGCCGGGGTGCCGGGCAAGTGGCAGGCGTTCGTGGAGATCTGCCTGGAGTTCGTTGACCGCCAGGTCAAGGACACCTACCACGGCACCAGCAAGCTGGTCACCCCGATCGCGATCACCCTGTTCTTCTGGATCCTGTTGATGAACCTCATCAAGATGATCCCGGCCGACTTCATCGCCAAGCCGCTCGAACTAATGGGCGTGCACTACTGGAAGCCGGTGCCGACCGCTGACGTCAATGCCACCCTGGGCATGTCGATCAGCGTGTTCTTCCTGATGCTGTTCTTCGCGCTGCGCTCCAAGGGCCTGGGTGGCTTCACCAAGGAATTCCTGACCGCACCGTTCGGCAAGTGGATGCTGCCGTTCAACCTGATCCTGAACATCGTCGAGTGGCTGAGCAAGCCGATTTCGCTGGCGATGCGACTGTTCGGCAACATGTTCGGCGGCGAGATCGTGTTCCTGTTGATCTGGGTGCTGGGCGGCGCTGGCCTGCTCGGTGCTGTCGCCGGCGGCGCGTTCGGCCTCGGCTGGATGCTGTTCCACCTGCTGGTGATCCCGCTGCAGGCTTTCATCTTCATGATGCTCTCGATCGTCTACCTGAGCCTCTCCGAAGACAGTCATTGATTTTCCGCTTCACCCTTCATCCGCCTCTTTACCCTTAAGCAAACGTTCCTGGAGATCATCATGTACCTCGCCGTCCTGACCAACTTCGCCCAGATCCAGAGCTCCACCGCCCTTGCCGTCGGCATCATGATCGGCCTCGCCGCGCTGGGCGCCGGTCTCGGCCTGGCCATCATGGCCGGCAAGTTCCTGGAATCGGCCGCCCGCCAGCCGGAGCTGATCCCGGTCCTGCAGGTCCGCATGTTCATCACCGCCGGCCTGATCGACGCCGCGTTCATCATCAGCGTCGCCGTCGGCCTGCTGCTGGCCTTCGCCAACCCGCTGTCCTCGGCCCTGGCCGACGCCGCTGCCAAGGCCGTCGCGGGCTGATCCAGCGAAAGCGGGATGTGGCCGGCTACCGCCCTGCGGGCGCCGGCCACGGATGAAGGTTCGGAAGCGCTGTCCTCGCGGCGGCGCTTCCACCCCGTCAACATCGATTGAGCGAACCCCATGGATATCGGCTTTACACTCGTTGCCCAGGCACTGGCCTTCGCCGGCTTGATCTGGATCGTTGCGACCAAGATCTGGCCGCCGCTGATGAACGCCATCGAAGAGCGCCAGCAGAAGATCGCCGAAGGCCTCGCTGCCGCCGATCGTAGCCAGAAGGATCTGGCGCAGGCCCAGGAGAAGGTCAACGAGGCCCTCAAGGACGCCCGCGGCAAGGCCAACGAGATCATCGACCAGGCCCACGCGCGCGCCAACCAGATCATCGACGCGGCCAAGAGCGAAGCCATCGCCGAGGCCACCCGTCAGAAGGAACTGGCCCAGGCCGAAATCGACGCGGCCGCCAACCGTGCCCGTGAGGAACTGCGCAAGCAGGTTTCCACGCTGGCCGTCAGTGGCGCCGAGAAGCTGCTCAAGCGCGAGATCGACGCCAACGCCCACAAGGCGCTGCTGGACGAACTGGCTTCGGAGATCTGATTCATGAGCCAGGCCCTGACCCTTGCCCGCCCGTATGCCCGCGCCGCTTTCGCGATCGCGCGCGAGGAAGGCCGCTTCGTGCAGTGGGGCGACGCGCTGTCGTTCTCCGCGCAGGTCGCCGCTGATCCGCGTGTGTCGGCACTGCTGCTGAATCCGGAACTGGGGCAGGATGCCGCCGTGGGCCTGCTCGCACCGGAAGGGGCAAGCGAGGAATACCTGCGCTTCCTGGGCCTGCTGGCGCAGTCGCAGCGGCTGACCGCGCTGCCGGAAGTTTCCGGCTTGTACGACCAACTGCGCGCCGAGGCCGAGCGCGTGGTCAAGGCCCACGTCACCAGCGCGGCGGACCTGGCACCGGCCGAGCTCGAAAAGATCGTCGCGGCGCTGAAGAAGCGCTTTGGCCGCGAGGTGGAAGTCACCACCGCGGTCGATGCCTCGCTGATCGGCGGCGCGGTGATCGATGCCGGCGACGTCGTCATCGACGGTTCGCTGAAGGGCAAGCTCGAGCGCCTGCAGAACTCGCTCGCACACTGAATACCCATAAACGCGCGGCCTTGCGGCCGGCACCTAGGACTGAACGATGGCAACCACGCTCAACCCCTCCGAAATCAGCGAACTGATCAAGACCCGCATCGAGAAGGTCAAGCTGTCCGCGGAGTCGCGCAACGAAGGCACCGTGACCAGCGTGGCCGACGGCATCGTGCGCATCTTCGGCCTGGCCGACGCCATGCAGGGCGAAATGATCGAACTGCCGAACAACACCTTCGCGCTGGCCCTGAACCTGGAGCGCGACTCGGTCGGCGCCGTGGTCCTGGGTGACTACGAGCACCTGCGCGAAGGCGACGTCGCCAAGACCACCGGCCGCATCCTCGAAGTGCCGGTCGGCAAGGAACTGCTTGGCCGCGTGGTCAACGCCCTGGGCGAACCGATCGACGGCAAGGGCCCGCTGGGCGCGAGCATGACCGCACCGGTCGAGCGCGTGGCCCCCGGCGTGATCTGGCGCAAGTCGGTCGACCAGCCGGTGCAGACCGGCTACAAGTCGGTCGACGCGATGATCCCGATCGGCCGTGGCCAGCGCGAGCTGATCATCGGCGACCGCCAGACCGGCAAGACCGCGATGGCCATCGACGCGGTGATCAACCAGAAGGGCACCGGCATCAAGTGCGTGTACGTGGCGATCGGCCAGAAGGCCTCGACCGTCGCCAACATCGTGCGCAAGCTGGAAGAAAACGGCGCCATGGCGCACACGATCGTGGTTGCCGCCACTGCGTCCGAGTCGGCTGCCATGCAGTACATCTCGGCGTACTCCGGCTGCACCATGGGCGAGTACTTCATGGATCGCGGCGAAGACGCCCTGATCGTGTATGACGATCTGTCCAAGCAGGCCGTGGCCTACCGCCAGATCTCGCTGCTGCTCAAGCGCCCGCCGGGTCGCGAAGCCTATCCGGGCGACGTGTTCTACCTGCATTCGCGCCTGCTCGAGCGTGCCGCCCGTGTCTCGGCCGAGTACGTGGAAAAGTTCACCAACGGCGCCGTGACCGGCAAGACCGGCTCGCTGACCGCGCTGCCGATCATCGAGACCCAGGCCGGCGACGTCTCGGCGTTCGTGCCGACCAACGTGATCTCGATCACCGACGGCCAGATCTTCCTGGAAACCGACCTGTTCAACGCCGGCATCCGCCCGGCCGTGAACGCCGGCATCTCGGTCTCGCGCGTCGGTGGCGCTGCCCAGACCAAGATCATCAAGAAGCTCTCCGGCGGCATTCGTATCTCGCTGGCGCAGTACCGTGAGCTGGCGGCGTTCGCGCAGTTCGCCTCGGACCTGGACGAAGCCACCCGCAAGCAGCTCGAGCGTGGCCAGCGCGTCACCGAGCTGATGAAGCAGAAGCAGTACCTGCCGATGTCGATCGCCAACCAGGCGCTGACCATCTACGCCGTCAACGAGGGCTACCTCGACGACGTGCCGGTGGCCAAGCTGTTGTCGTTCGAAGAAGGCCTGCATGCGCACTTCGCCAACACCCAGGGCGAGTTGGTCAACAAGATCAACACGACCGGTGATTGGAACGGCGACATCGAAGGCGCCTTCAAGCAGGGCATCGAAGAGTTCAAGACCACCGGTAGCTGGTAAGCCACCGGTAAACGGGAAAAGCGGGCGGACCTGGTGCATGGCACCGGGGCCGGCCGCCACCCAGACAGCGACCAGAGCGAGCGAACATGGCAGGCGGACGCGAAATCAAAACCAAGATCAAGAGCGTGCAGAACACCCGCAAGGTGACGCGCGCGCTCGAAATGGTCTCGGCCTCCAAGATCCGCAAGGCGCAGGACCGGATGAAGACCTCCCGCCCTTACGCGCAGGCGATGAAGCAGGTGATCGGCCACCTGGCCCAGGCCAGCACCGATTACCAGCACCCGTTCCTGCTCGAGCGTGAGCAGGTCAAGCGGGTCGGCTACATCGTGATCTCGTCCGACCGCGGCCTGGCCGGCGGCCTGAACAACAACCTGTTCCGCAAGATGCTGGGCGAAGTACGCCAGTGGCAGGACAAGGGCGCCGAGGTCGACGTGGTGACCATCGGCCAGAAGGCGTCGACCTTCTTCCGCCGGATCAAGGTCAACATGGTCGGCAGCGTCACCCACCTGGGCGATACGCCGCATGTCGAGCAGTTGGTCGGCGTGATCAAGGTCATGCTCGATGCCTTCACCGATGGTCGCGTGGACCGCGTGTACCTGGTCTACAACCACTTCGTGAACACGATGACGCAGAAGGCCAGCTTCGACCAGCTGCTGCCGCTGCCGGCGTCCGAGGCGAAGGTGGCCCACCACGACTGGGACTACCTGTACGAACCCGATGCCGCGACCGTGCTTGAGCACGTGATGACGCGCTACATCGAGTCGCTGGTGTACCAGGCGGTGCTGGAGAACGTGGCTTCCGAGCACGCCGCGCGCATGGTGGCGATGAAGTCGGCCAGCGACAACGCCAACAAACTGATCGGCACCCTGCAACTGGTCTACAACAAGGCCCGCCAGGCAGCGATCACCCAGGAAATTTCCGAAATCGTCGGCGGCGCTGCGGCAGTCTGACGCGCGCGGCTCAACAGCATCTATCTAGAGGATCCATCCATGAGTCAGGGCAAGATCGTTCAGATCATCGGCGCGGTCGTCGACGTCGAGTTCTCGCGCAGTGAAGTGCCGCGTGTGTACGACGCGCTGAAGGTCGAAGGCACCGAGATCACGCTGGAAGTCCAGCAGCAGCTGGGTGACGGTATCGTCCGCGCGATCGCGCTCGGTTCGACCGACGGCCTGAAGCGCAACCTGGTCGCCACCAACACCGGCCGCGGCATCTCGGTGCCGGTCGGTACCGCCACGCTCGGCCGCATCATGGACGTGCTGGGCCGCCCGATCGACGAGGCCGGCCCGGTCGCTGCGACCGACGCGTGGGAAATCCACCGCGCCGCGCCGAGCTTCGACGAGCAGGCCTCGGCCACCGAGCTGCTGGAAACCGGCATCAAGGTCATCGACCTGATGTGCCCGTTCGCCAAGGGCGGCAAGGTCGGCCTGTTCGGCGGCGCCGGCGTCGGCAAGACCGTCAACATGATGGAACTGATCAACAACATCGCCAAGGCGCACTCGGGCCTGTCGGTGTTCGCCGGTGTCGGTGAGCGTACCCGCGAGGGCAACGACTTCTACCACGAGATGATCGAGTCCAAGGTCGTCAACGTCGAGAAGCCGGAAGAGTCGAAGGTGGCCATGGTCTACGGCCAGATGAACGAGCCGCCGGGCAACCGCCTGCGCGTCGCGCTGACCGGCCTGACCATGGCCGAGTACTTCCGCGACGAGAAGGACGCCAACGGCAAGGGCCGCGACGTGCTGTTCTTCGTCGACAACATCTACCGCTACACCCTGGCCGGCACCGAAGTGTCCGCGCTGCTGGGCCGCATGCCGTCGGCAGTGGGCTACCAGCCGACCCTGGCCGAGGAAATGGGCGTGCTGCAGGAACGCATCACCTCGACCAAGACCGGTTCGATCACCTCGATCCAGGCCGTGTACGTGCCCGCCGATGACTTGACCGACCCGTCGCCGGCCACCACCTTCGCGCACTTGGACTCGACCGTGACCCTGTCGCGTTCGATCGCCTCGCTGGGTATCTACCCGGCCGTGGACCCGCTGGATTCCACCAGCCGCCAGATGGATCCGAACGTCATCGGCAACGAGCACTACGACACCGCCCAGCGCGTCCAGCAGACCTTGCAGAAGTACAAGGAGCTGAAGGACATCATCGCGATCCTGGGCATGGACGAGCTGTCGCAGGAAGACAAGCAGGCAGTCTCGCGCGCGCGCAAGATCGAGCGCTTCTTCAGCCAGCCGTTCCACGTGGCCGAAGTGTTCACCGGCTCGCCGGGCAAGTACGTGTCGCTGAAGGAAACCATCCGCGGCTTCAAGGGCATTGTCGATGGCGAGTACGACCACCTGCCGGAGCAGGCCTTCTACATGGTCGGCACGATCGACGAAGCCGTCGAGAAGGCGAAGAAGATGGCGGCCTGAGCCGCCCTCTCCTGACCCCGTCATCCAGAGCGAGAAATCATGTCCACCATCCGTTGCGACATCGTCAGCGCCGAGCAGGAAATCTTCCGCGGTGAGGCGACCCTGGTCGTGGCCACGGGCGAGCTCGGCGAACTGGGCATCGCGCCCAAGCACGCGCCGCTGATCACCCGCCTCAAGCCGGGCAAGGTGGTTGTCACCACCGCCAGCGGCGAGCACCTGGACTTCGCCATTTCCGGCGGCATCCTGGAAGTGCAGCCGCAGGTCGTCACCGTGCTGGCCGACACCGCCGTGCGTGCGCAGGACATCGACGAAGCGGCGGTGCGCCAGGCCAAGGAAGAAGCCGAGCGCATCCTGGCCAACCGTGGCGAGGCAATGGAAGTGGCCGAGGCCCAGGCCAAGCTGGCCGAAGTCACCGCCCAGCTCCAGGCGCTGGAGCGCCTGCGCCGCACCCTCAAGCACTGAGCCACGGCTTGGTTCGATGAGAACGGAAACGCCGGCCCAGTGCCGGCGTTTTCATTGCAGGGCGCTAGCGATAGACCACATGGCGCCACAGAAAGAAGGTGATCGCGGCCAGTGCCCCTTCAACCAGCGGCTTGGCCAGCCAGGCCCATTGCAATCCCAGGCTGTGCGCGACCGCACCGACCAGCCAGGTGCTGAGCATCGTCATCAGCGACCACACCAGCACGAAGCGACCGAAGCGCCGCCAGCCCAGCCGTGCGCCGTCGCTGGCGAAAGTAATGCGGCCGTTCAACCAGAAACCCAGCAGTGCGCCGGCAACGCGGCCGACGATATTTCCGCCGGCAACCGGCATGCCCAGCGCCGTCGCGGCGACGAACACGGCCCAGTCCAACAGCAATTGCAACAGGCCGACCAATACGTAGTGCGTGCCTTGGCGCAGAAGGGTCATTGCGGAAGTCGCGACGGCGGGAACGCCATGCTAACCGCCAGCGCTTAGAATCGTCCCGTCATCCTCCCGTGCCTGCCGCCCATGTCGCTTCCCCTGCACGTCATCATCCTCGCTGCCGGCGAAGGCAAGCGCATGAAGTCCGCCTTGCCGAAGGTACTGCAGCCGATCGCCGGCCGGCCGATGCTGGCGCACGTCATCGACACCGCGCGCCAGCTGCAGCCCGATGCGATCCACATCGTGTATGGCCACGGCGGCGAGCAGGTGCGCGACCACTTCGATGGCCAACCCGACCTGCGGTGGGCCGAGCAGGCGCAGCGCCTGGGCACCGGCCACGCGGTCGAACAGGCGATGCCGCAGGTGCCCGATGCGGCCAACGTGCTGGTGCTGTATGGCGACGTCCCGCTGATCCGCGCCGACACCCTGCAGCGACTGCTGGCCGCGCCCGGACGCCTGTCGGTGCTGGTGGCCGAGCCGGTCGACCCGAGCGGCTACGGGCGCATCGTGCGCGACGCCGAGGGGCGGGTCGCAGCCATCGTCGAGCACAAGGACGCCGACGATGAGCAGCGCCGCATCCGCGTGGTCAACACCGGCATCATCGCCGCCGAATCCACCGCCCTGCGGCGCTGGCTTTCGCAGCTGGCGCCCAACAACGTCCAGGGCGAGTACTACCTCACCGATGTCTTCGCCAGCGCCGCGGCCGAGTTCAGCCCGGCCGAGATGGTACTGGTGGCCGATGCACAGGAGGCCGAAGGCGCCAACGACCCTTGGCAACTGGCCCAGCTGGAGCGCGCCTGGCAGTGGCGCGCGGCCAAGGCGCTGTGCCTGCAGGGCGCGCACCTGGCCGATCCGGCCCGGGTGGACCAGCGCGGTACGGTGAAGGTGGGCATGGACGTACGCATCGATGTCGATGTGATCTTCGAAGGTGATGTTGAATTGGGCGACGGCGTAGTCATCGGCCCCTTCACCCGCCTGCGCGACGTGCGCCTGGGCCCCGGCACCTTGGTGCGTGCCCATTGCGACCTGGAGGGCGTCGTTGCCGAGGGCGCGGCCCAGATCGGCCCCTACGCGCGCCTGCGCCCAGGCACCGTCCTGGCCGACGGCGTGCACGTGGGCAACTTCGTCGAGACCAAGAAAGCGCGCATCGGGTTGGGCAGCAAGGCCAATCACCTGACCTACCTGGGCGATGCCGAGATCGGTGCGGGCGTGAACGTCGGTGCAGGCACGATCACCTGCAACTACGACGGCGTGAATAAATTCGTGACCCGGATCGGCGATGGCGCCTTCATTGGGTCCAACAGTGCGCTGGTGGCACCGATCGACATCGGGGCCAATGCAACGATCGGTGCCGGTTCCGTGCTGACCCGCAATGCGCCGGCCGACACGCTTACCGTCGCGCGTGCCAAGCAGACCACCTTCGAAGGCTGGCAGCGGCCGAAGAAGAAGTAACCGCCGCCGTACGCTCCTACAAGGGCAACAGCACCACTACGCACAGGCCGCCATCGTTGCGGTTCTGCAGCGAGATGCGCCCGCCGTGCGCTTCGACGATCTCGCGGGTGAGGGCCAGCCCCAGCCCGGTGCCGTTGCGCTTGGTTGAATAGAACGGCATCAGCGCGTTCTGCAACACCGCCTCGTTCATGCCGTTGCCGCGGTCGAGCACCTCGATCCGCAGCCACTGGGGTACGCGGCTCATCCGTACTTCGACGTCGTCGTTGGGCGGCACGGCCTCACCGCCGGCTTCGTGGGCATTCTTGAGCAGGTTGAGCAGGGCCTGGCCAATCTGCGCCACATCCACCCGGGTGCAGAGTTCCGGCGTCTGCACATGCAGTCGGAAGGGAATCTGTTGCTGCAGGCTCGCCATGAACTGGTCCCACTGCACGGTCTGCAGTTGCGGTTGCGGCAACTTGGCAAAGCGCGCGTAGCCACGGATAAAGCCTTCCAGATGGCGGGCTCGGTCCTCGATGGTGCCGAAGACTTCGATCAGCCGATCGGTCTTCTGCCGGCGCACCAGTTCGGCGCCCGAATGGGCCAACGAGGCGATTGGCGCCAGCGAGTTGTTCAGCTCGTGGCTGATCACCCGGATCACCTTCTTCCAGGTCTGCACTTCCTGGCGCCGCAACTCCGGTGTCAGCAGCCGGATCAGCAGCAACTCATGCACGCGGCCGTTGAGATGGAAGCTGCGGTGCGACAGGTGGTAGATCTGCTCATCGTCTTCATCGCCTTCCTCTTCGCGCACCGCGAACAGGCTGTCGCCACCGCGGGCAATGGCTTCGCGCAACTCGGCCGGCATCTGCTCGAGCAAGGCATCGATGCGCTGTCCCTCCAGCCGCCAGCCGCCGTGCAACAGCTTGCGCGCGGCGACATTGGAGAAGGTGATGCGGCGAATGCCGTCGCCACCGGCGGATACCAGCAGCATCGCGACCGGTGTGTTCTGCACCATGGCATCGAGCATCAGCTCGCGTTGCACCAGGCTTTGCCGCTGCTCGCGCAGCACCACGCCGAGCTCGGCATGCGCCTGCACCAGCTGCGCCAACTCGTCATCGCCGCGCCAATGCACGCCGAAGTTGTATTCGCCATCGCGGTAGCTGCTGGTGGTGCCGGCCAGGGCGCGGAACAGCGAACGCATCGGCGCAGTGGCACGGCGCAATACGGCCCACATCAAGGCCAGCAGGGCGACGCCGGAGACCACGGCGACTTCCCAGCCGCGATCCAGCCAGTACGCCAGCAGCCACGGCATTGCTGCCGCCAGCGCCAGCACCGGCAGCAGCCGCACGAACAGGCGGAAAGTGAAGGAGCGGCTCATCATCCCTCGCGCGGTATGCCGTAGCGGTCCATGCGCCGATACAGCGCCTGCCGGCTCATGCCCAGATCAGCCGCGGCCTGGGCGATGACGCCATGCGCGCGCGCCAGCGCCTGTTCTATCCGGCCGCGGTCGGGCTCCTGCGCGGACGCGGCCAGGCGCACTGCGGGCGGCGGCGGCAGGTTGAGATCGGCCGCTTCGATGCGTGCCCCCTGCGCAAGCAGCTCGGCACGCTGGATGACGTTGCGCAGCTCGCGCACGTTGCCCGGCCACGGGTGCCGCTGCAACAGCGAGCGCGCCTGTGGCGACAACGGCTTGCCGGACACCAGGAAGTGCTGCACCAGCGGCAGTACGTCGCCGGGGCGCTCGGCCAACGGCGGCACGGCGACCTCGACCGTATTGAGCCGGTAATAGAGATCCTCGCGGAAGGTACCTTCGCGGATCATCGCCGGCAGGTTGGCGTTGGTCGCGCTGATCACCCGCACTCGCGCCTGGCGCTCGCGGTTGGAACCGAGCCGCTCGAAGCGTCCGGTCTCCAGCACGCGCAGCAACTTCATCTGCCCGGCCGCCGACAGGTTGCCGATTTCGTCCAGGAACAAGGTGCCGCCATCGGCAGCTTCGAACTTGCCTTCGCGTGCCTTGTTGGCACCGGTATAGGCGCCGGCCTCGGTGCCGAACAGTTCGGCTTCGATCAGCTCCGACGGGATCGCGCCACAGTTCAAGGCCACGAACGGGCCGTTGCGTACCGAAGAATTGGCCTGGATGATCTCGGCGATCTTTTCCTTGCCACTGCCATTCGGGCCGGTGATCAGCACCGGCAGGTCCGAGCGCGCGACCTGGCAGGCCAGGCTGATGGCGCGCTCGCTGGCCGGGTCGGCGAACACCGCACCGCGCAGGTCGAAGCGTTCTGCCAATTGCTGGCGGCTGCGCAATTCGCGCTCGCGGCGACGGTCGAGTTCGCGCCGCGCTTCGGACAGTTCCAGCAGGTTGTTGACCGTGGTCAGCAGCTTGCGGTCGTCCCACGGTTTGGCGATGTAGTCGGCCGCGCCGGCCTTCACCAGTTCCACCGCGCTGTCCAGGTGGGTCCAGGCGGTCAGCAAAATCACCGGCAGATCCGGGTGGCGCTGGCGGATCTGCGCGAACAACGCCTGGCCTTCTTCACCGGAGGTGGTATCGGCGGTGAAGTTCATGTCCTGGATCACCAGGTCGAACACCTGTTCTTCCAGCCGTGCCAAGCCGCCCTGCGGCGAGTCCGCGTGCCGGGTATCGATGTCGTGCAGCGAGAACAGCACTTCCAGCGCAGTCGCCACGGCATGGTTGTCATCGATGATGAGTACGTTGGACATCGGCTCGCGAAGGGCTGTGGGGACGTTGGGAACGGATGATCGCAGTTGCCGGCGGCAATGTCGCGCCGCGCGCGCGAAGGTGCTCAGGCATGCCGCAGCACGCCGGTGGGGGATACGGCGTCGGCCTCGCGGGTGATCGGCCACATCGCGCATTGGCCGGTCGCCACGACCAGGACGATGGCGAACAGCTGCAGCGCAGGGCTGCCTGTATGCAATTGCATGCCGAGCCATGGCCAGGCGCGCAGGAGCAGGTGCAGCAGCGCCAGCCCAGCCAACGCGCCGGCACCGGTGAGTAGCAGGTGCTCACGTCGTAGTTGCCAGCGGATCTGCCCGCTGCGCGCGCCCAAGGCGCGGCACAGGCCGATCTGGCGCAGGCGCGCGTGCAACAGGAGGTCGGCGAGATTGGCCAGGCCGACACCGGTGCCGAGCAGCCACAGCCCGACGCCGGCGAGCAGGCCGAACGCGATCCAGCGATCACGTGCGAAATAGGCCTGGCGCAACTCGGCCACGCTGCGCAGGTCGGCCAACCAGCGCGTCGTGCCCGCGCCCTGGATCGCGGCGGAGACCCGCTCGGCCGGAGGCCGCTGCGAAGCGGCCAGGCGCAGCAGGTAGGTATGGGCTTTCCCGGCGCCAAAGCGCACCGGCACGATCAGGCTGTCGGCTTCTTCCGGCGTTGCGCCTTGTAGCGCGGCATATACCCCAACCACGCGCAGCGGGCGCTTGCCCATGAAGATGTTGTGGCCGACCGGGTGGCCCTGCGGAAACAGCCGCGCTGCCAACGGCTCGCTGAGCAAGACGTGATGGAACGCGTAGACATTCTGCACATACTCGCCAGCATGAAAGTCGCGGCCCTGGCGCAGCGGCAGCGCCAGGCGCTCCCGCAGGTCGATATCGCCCAGGTACATCGTGCCCTGCACGGTGCCCGCCGCGGTTCCGGGCAGGCTCCCGAACGATGCCGCCCACGCCTCGCCGCCGAACGGCACCTGGTTGATCCGCACCACCGAACTGACCCCCGGCAGTTGCGCCAATCGCGCCTGCTCAAGCACTTGCGCCTGGGTATTGGTTTTGCCGCCCACCACTACCCGCAGCAGCCGCGCTTCGTCCAGCCCGCTGGGCTGGGCGATGCGCCGGCGGATGTCGCTGGCCCCGGCCAGGGCCAGGACCAGCAGGATCGTGCTCAGTGCGGCCTGCAGCGCGATCAACCCCGCTGCCAACCGATGCCGGTGCAGCGACGCCAGGAACGGATCGGCACCCAGCATCGCCGCCTCCGCTCAGGCGCTGCGGGTCGCCACCGCCGGCGGCACCGCCGCCGCGCGCCGCGCCGGTCCGAGCACCGCCACCTGGCCGAGCAGCCACAGCGCAATCGCGCCGCAGGGCAGGTAGATCAGCGGCAACCGTGGCAGTTCATAGCGCTGCATCAGCCACAGGTTGGTCGAGTAGGCCAGGGTCATGCCGATCACGATGCCGATCGTTGCCAGCAGGAAGTTCTCGGTCTGGAAGTAGCGCAGGATCTGCCCGCGGGTGGAACCGAGCGCGCGGCGGATGCCGATCTGCTTGGTGCGCTGCTGCACCCAGAAGCTGGCCAGGCCCACGATACCCAGTGCGGTCACCACCAGCAGGGCGATGCACACCGCCACCAGCAGCCAGGCCATCGAACGGTCCTGGCGGTAGTAGTCCGCACGCAATTCTTCCAGGGTGTTCTGCTTGAGGATGATGCGGTTGGGGTTGTTGCGTTCCAGCGTGGCGATGGCGGCCTTGAGCACTTCGGCGCGGCGGCCGGGCTCGGTGCGCAGCAGGTATTCGCCGCCGACCGAGTAGGGCACCTTGGCCGGGAACATCATCGAGTACTCATAGGCTTCCGGACCGCCGCGAGCACCTTCGTTCGGGCGCACGAGGTGATCAACGATGCCGACGATCTTGATCGGGTCATCGCCCCAGCTATAGAACGTCTTGCCCAGTGCCGAGCCATCGGGGAACAGCTTGTGCGCCATCGTGCGGGTGATGATCGCGCTGGAGACCTTGACGTCTTCCTTGCCGAACTGCACGAACTCGTCGGGAGTGAAGCGACGGCCCTCGACCAGGTTCAGGCCCAGCGTGTCGAGCAGTTGCTCGTCACCCAGGTAGGTGGTCGCGTTGAGGGTGGAGAGCTTCTGCTCCTGGCTCAGCTTGACGCCGCTGTTCCATGACGAATTGCCGAACGCGACCTGGTTGGTGGCGCTGGCGAACTTCACCCCGGGGATGCTGCGCAGCAGGCCGAGGTCGGACTCGGTCAGCGCTTGCGGATTGTCGTCGCGGCCGATGCCGGTCAACTGCACGCGCACGACCTGGTCTTCGGCCAGGCCGCTGGGGCGGTCCATGCGCTCGAGGCGGTTGCCGATGAGGAACAGCGCATTGCAGATGATGGCGCAACTGAGCGCGATCTCGACCACGATCAGCGCCGCGGCCGTCTTGTGCCGGCGCAGGGTGGAGAGGATGGGGCGGATTTCCATGGCGGTCTTCCCGGGAAGGTCCACTGGTCCGGCCGTCGGAGAGAGAGCCCCGAGGCCGGCCGGATCAGCGGAAAGCGGTTATTGGGATTTGAGCTGCAGGGCCGGCGCGACCTGGCAGGCGCGCCAGGCCGGCAGCAGGCCGGCAAGCAGGCTGGCGACTAGCGCCAGGGCAAAAGTGGTGGCGAGCATCGCCGGGTCCAGGCGCGCCAGTTCGGCATAACTGGCCGGTTGCTGGCGTACCGCCCACAAGCCCAGCAGGGCCAATCCCAGGCCGAGGATGCCGCCGGCCAGGCCAATCGTGCCGGCCTCGACCAAGGCCTGGGCGAAGATCGAAGCCCGCGATGCACCGAGTGCGCGGCGCACGCCGATCTCGCCGCTGCGACGCATGAATTTCGCCAGCAGCAGGCCGATGGTGTTGACCAGGCACACCAGCAGGAAGCCGAACGCCAGCCAGGTCTGCAGGCGCACGTCGTTGGGCACCACGTTGTTGAAGTCCAGCCATTCCATCACGCTGCGCAGGCGCACGTTGGTCGGGCGCTCGAAACGGCCCGCCTGGCGCTGCTGGTCGGAATAGTTCGACAGGTACTGGCGATAATCGGCGACCTTGGCCGGCGTATCGAGCTGCACCCAGTACTGCATCCAGGTGCAAGGCGCATTCAAGCCGGTCTCGTCGTTGTCCGAATCGCCCCAGCAATCCATCGAGCCATTGCGGCCGAACTTCAGTTCCACAGCGGTGGAGAACGGCATGAACACCGGCTCGACCTCGCCATAGCGGTCGCTGTTGAGATCGTAGAAGCGCGGGGTGGGGCGCCAGTACTTGAGCACGCCGATCACGCGGAAGTCGTTCTGCTCGATCCGAATGTTGCGCCCGACACTGTTCTGGCCGTCGAACAGCTTTTCGTTGAGTTCCTTGGACAGCACCACGACGCGGGCGTGGCCTTCGTCTTCGGTGGCGGTCCAGGCATTGCCATATTCGAACGGCGTGCCAAACATCGCGAAGAAGTCAGCCGAGGTGTAGCGGGCATCGGAATTGAACGGGCGCATGCCCGACTTCTCCGGCTCGATCGATACCCCGCCACCGGTCATCAGCGCCTGGCGGTCGCCCTTCTTCTCGCGCAGCAGCTTCTCGGCATCGAAGCGGGTCAGCTGCTCGGCCGGCTCTTCGCCGGCAATGAAGCCGTCCATCGTCGCCGGGTCCATCTGTGGGAAGAACAGGTGTTGGCTGCGGCCGGGCAGCGGGTCGCCGGAGAGGATGTAGAACACCGTCAGCGTGGTCATGCTGGTGCCGATGCCCAAGGCGATGGCCACCACCATCAGCGCGGTGAGCACCTTGTTGCGGCGGAAGCTACGCAGGGCAAGATTGAAGTAATAGCCGAACATGGCGTGGGCCTCACTCGTTGGCGGCAATCGGGGAGGCAACTTGCGCGGGGGCGCGTGCGAGCACTGGGTCGCGCACCAGGTCGGTGGCCTGGCCATCGACGATGTGGACGTTGCGCTGCGCGCGTGCGGCCAGTTCGGGGTCGTGGGTGACCATGACAATCGTGGTGCCCTGGGCGTTGATTTCTTCCATCAGCTCCATCACCCCGCGGGCCATCTGCGAGTCGAGGTTGCCGGTGGGTTCGTCGGCCAGCAGCAGGCGCGGGCTGCCGGCCAGGGCGCGTGCAATGGCCGCGCGCTGCTGCTGGCCACCGGACAGCTCGGCCGGGTAGTGCTTCATGCGCGAGCCCAGGCCGACCTTGCCCAGTGCGTCTTCGATGCGCTGCTTGCGCTCGGCCGCCGGCATGCCGCGATAGCGCAGCGGCACATCGACGTTGTCGAACAGGTTGAGGTCGGGGATCAGGTTGAAGCCCTGGAAGATGAAGCCGATCTTGCGGTTGCGCAGGCGCGAGCGGGCATCGTCGGAGAGGTGGCTGACGTCTTCACCATCCAGCAGGTACTGGCCGCTGGTGAAGGTCTCCAGCAGTCCGGCAATGTTGAGGAAGGTCGTCTTGCCCGAGCCTGACGGGCCGGTCACGGCAACGAACTCGCCCTCGCGCACGTGCAGGTCGAGCGAGCGCAACGCGTGGGTTTCCACCTGTTCGGTGCGGAAAACCTTGGAGACCGACTGCATCTGGAGCATGGGGCATTCCTTCTGGTGTGAGGATGTCTGGTGGACTGTCTGGAGAAAAACCATTGAATCAATGCAGGGTGACGCGCTCGGACTCGCCAAACTGGTCGCTGCCGGAGACCACGACGCGCTCGCCTGGCTGCAGGCCGGAGATCACCTCGATTTCGCCCAGGCTGCTGGCACCCAGCTGCACCGGCCGACGCACGGCGGCATTGCCGTCCATCACGTAGGCGTAGCGGCCGCCGGACTGCTCGACGAACGGTCCGCGTTCGACCTTCAATACATTCTTGCGGGTATCCATCACCACGCGCGCGCTCATGCGCTGGCTCTGGCGCAGGCCCGGCGGCTGCTTGGAAGTGAAGCGGATGCGCGCGGTGACCTCGCCGTTGACCACTTCCGGCGACACCGCGGAAATCTCGCCCGGGAACGGCTCGCCGCTGCCACTGGTCAGCTGCGCCGGCATGCCGATCGCCAGGTCGCGGGCAAAACTCTCGGGCACCTTGATTTCCACTTCGAACTTGGACAGGTCGACCACGCCGAGGACCGGCGCGTTGGCAATGACGTTGGTGTGCTGGGTCGCCTGGACCTGGCCGACCTGGCCATCGAACGGCGCCCGCAAGGTCAATGCGTCGACCTGGCGCTGCACCTCGGTCACCACCGAGCGCTGGCGGTCGGCCAGCAGGCGCTTGTTGCGCGCATCCAGCTCGGCACCCTGGCTTTGCAGCGCGGTGTCCTGCTTGGCGTGCTGCAATTCGATCTCGGCCTTCTTGAGTTCGTCGCGGGCCTTGGCCAGGTCCACTTCCGGCACTGCGCCGCCATCGAAGCCGCGCTGGTAACGGGCCAGGTCGCGTTCGGCGGCGGTGCGGACCAGGCCGGCCTGGTCGGTGGTCTTGCTGGCCGTGGCGTGGGCCAGGGTCGCATCGAGGGTGGCCCGGCTGGCCTCCGCTTCCAGGCCGGCCAGGGTGGCCTGCTCCTGCGCCAGCTTGCTGCGCAGCTCGGGGCTGTCGATCACCGCCAGCTCCTGGCCCTGCTTGACCACGTCGCCGGCCACCACCTTCAAGGTCACCGTGCCGGCCGAGATCGCGTAGAGGATCGGGCTGTTGGCGGCGATGACGCGGCCATCGGCGGCGATGTCGCGAACCAGGTCGCCGCGCTTGACCTCGGCGATGCGCACCCGCGATTCCTGGAAGGAGCCAGTGCCGGCGCTCCAGCCCGACACCGCCCAGACGATGCCGCCCAACACCACCACCGCGCCGACCCCCGGCCACAGCCAGCGGCGCCAGGGCGCCGGGGTCGCATGGCGGGAGAGAACCTGATCCTGGGCGGAGGTGTCGCGGATGGCCATGGGCAATTGGAAGGGTAGGAGTCAGTAGGACCAAAGCAGCTTCCGTGCCACATTTAAATCATTGAAATTCCGACATTTATTCGGGTGTCCACGGTGTCCGTCGTGTCCGCGGACACCATTGCGGACGCTTTGTCCGGGCGCAGCCAGCGCGAAGCCAGAATGGGACATGGCAGAATGTCCGCCTTTACCCCGGCAGACTTTCCTATGTGCGGCATTGTTGGCGCGATCGCCGATCGCGACGTAGTCCCCCTGTTGATCGAAGGCCTCAAGCGCCTGGAATACCGCGGCTACGATTCCTCTGGCATCGCCGTGCTCGATGGCCCGCAACTGCGCCGGGTGCGCCGCACCGGCCGCGTGTCGGAGATGGCTGCCGCCGCCGCCGAGGAAGGCTTTGACGCGCAGCTGGGCATTGGCCATACGCGCTGGGCCACGCACGGTGGCGTCACCGAGGCCAACGCGCATCCGCACATCAGCCACGGCGTGGCCCTGGTGCACAACGGCATCATCGAAAACCACGAGCAGAAGCGCGAGGAGCTGCGCGCGCTCGGCTACGCGTTCGAATCGCAGACCGACACCGAAGTCATCGCCCACCTGATCCACCACCAGCTGCAACAGGGCCACGACCTGCTGGCGGCGTTGCAGGTGACGGTGAAGGAACTGACCGGCGCCTACGCCCTGGCAGTGGTCAGCCAGGCTGAACCGGAGCGGCTGGTGTGCGCGCGCATGGGTTGCCCGTTGCTGGTGGGGGTGGGCCAGGGCGAAAACTTCGTCGCCTCCGATGTGTCGGCGGTGATCCAGGCCACGCGCCAGGTGATCTTCCTCGAGGAAGGCGACACCGCCGAATTGCGCCGCGATGGCGTGCGCGTGTTCGACGAACACGGCGCCCTGGTCGAACGCCCACTGCACCTGTCCGACGTGTCGCTGGCTTCGCTGGAGCTGGGGCCTTTCCGCCACTTCATGCAGAAGGAAATCCACGAGCAGCCGCGCGCGCTCTCGGACACGATCGAGGCCGCCATCGACGCCGGTGGTTTCCCGGCCGAATTGTTCGGTGCCAAGGCCGCCGACATCCTGCGCGGCATCGAAGGCGTGCAGATACTGGCCTGCGGTACCAGCTATTACGCCGGCCTGACCGCGCGCTACTGGATCGAAGCCATTGCCGGGTTGCCGTGCAGCGTGGAGATCGCCAGCGAATACCGCTATCGCGCTGCCTACGCCAATCCGAAGCACCTGGTGGTGACCATCTCCCAGTCCGGTGAAACCCTGGACACGATGGAGGCGCTCAAGTACGCCAAGTCACTGGGCCACAAGCACGCGCTGTCGATCTGCAACGTGCCCGAAAGCGCGATCCCGCGTGCCAGCGAACTGGTCTGCTATACGCGTGCCGGCGCCGAGATCGGCGTGGCCTCGACCAAGGCCTTCACCACGCAGCTGGCGGTGTTGTTCCAGCTGACCATGGTGCTGGGCAAGCTGCACGGCCGCATCGACGCCGCGCAGGAAGCCGACTACCTGGAGCAACTGCGCTTCCTGCCGGGCAGCGTGCAGCACGCGCTGAACCTGGAAGCACAGATCATGGCCTGGGCCGAGCGCTTCGCCGGGCACCAGAACGCCTTGTTCCTCGGCCGCGGCCTGCATTACCCGATCGCCCTGGAAGGGGCGCTCAAGCTCAAGGAGATCTCCTACATCCACGCCGAGGCCTACCCGGCCGGCGAGCTCAAGCATGGGCCGTTGGCGCTGGTCGACGCATCGATGCCGGTAGTGGTGATCGCCCCGAACGATCGGCTGCTGGAAAAGGTGAAGTCGAACATGCAGGAAGTGCGCGCCCGCGGCGGCGAGTTGTTCGTGTTCACCGACCAGGACAGCCAGTTCAGTGCTTCGGAAGGCGTGCACCTGATCCGCACCCCACGCCATGTCGGGGTGCTCAGCCCGATCGTGCATACCATTCCGGTGCAGCTGCTCGCTTACCACACGGCACTGGCGCGTGGCACCGACGTGGACAAGCCGCGCAACCTGGCCAAGTCGGTGACGGTGGAGTAGCGCGCTTCAGCGCTCGGGGTCTATGACCGCCTGCATGCGGGCAATGTCACTGCCGCTTGCGCCCAGCGCACGCGCCCGCGCTTCCCAGCCACGTACCGCGTCGCGCACTTGCTGCACTACCGCGCCCAGGTTCTTCTTCGGCAGGCGGTAGTAGGCAGCCGTGTCCAGCAGTAGCCCCGAGTCTGGCGACGGGTCGGACTCATTGATGGCGAGCACATGGTGGTCCTTGTCCGGGTTCGGATTGACGTCGAACGCGGGCGATAGCTGCCACCCATCTCCCGTACGCAGGAATCCGTGATTGCGCAGGTGGTCGTCGCGGTTGCCGATGAGGATGTTGAACAGTACGCGGCGGAACAGCTGCTGCAAGTCATGCGCAATCCGCGTCGATGTACCGGCACTCTCGATCGCCAGTACGATGTCGAGGTAGCTGCTTGCTTCGCTTTCGGCGACGTCGAGCCGGGTCATGGCTGAGGCAAACGCGCGGCGGGACGCAGGCGTGCGATCGAATCGCCGCACCGCATAGGTATGGCCACGGTTGGACAGCGGCATCAGCCTGGCCTCGGGCATCTGGATGCCAGCGTCAAGCGCGAGCTGGTAGGTCAGGAACTCCCACAGCCCAACGTTCACACGATCGTCGTTGGAAGGAAACTTCGCCAGCCACAGCTGACCTTGTGGGTCGCGGAAGCTGGCTTTGGGGCGCGCGCCGCCGAGCGATGCGCCCGGCGCAATCAGCTGTTTGACCCACTTGGCCATTTGCTCGGAGTCATCGTCATCGCCACGCTCCACCCGGGCGGCGATCGCTTCCAACTGGCGCAGCTCGGTCACCGGCGGCGCACTCAGCGCGCGATCGTCGACGTAGCGCAACGTTTGCGAATCCAGCAGCCGCAAGGCGCCCATGCGAGATTCGTCGTTCACCCCGACCAGGTAGTCCCAGGCACGCAGGCTGCGTACGGCGCGTCCCTGCTCGCGCGCCTCGATCGCCTCGCGCCGATCCATCAGGCGCTTGCCCCAACGGTCGGGCGAGCAGTCGACAAAGGCACCGGACAATGCGCCGGCACCCGCTCGAGCGTATTGCGTGCCGGGGCCGAAGTAGAGCTGATGATCCAGTGAAAACGCCGGCACCGGGCCGGCGTTCGCCAGCCACTGGGCGTCGTATTCGAAGCTGAGCGCTTCTCCGGTTCTGCTATTGGCACGCTGCAGGTGGCCGACCAGGGCCGAGCCGCCGAGCGAGTGGTCCTCTATCCATACGGCCAAGTCGCTCACGGCTCACGCTCTCGTGCTGGCGGAGGTGCCCGCGGCACACGCCGTTTGGCGGGCCCTGCGTTGGATCGCTTCAGCGCTTGGTCCTGCAGCGCACGACCCAGCGGGTCCTGGCTTGCGATGAGGTCGATGTCGGCATCGAGGCCGAGTGCGCTCAGCGCCCGCAGAACCGTCGCCAGGCTGGTCGAAGGGTCACCATTTTCCAGTTTGGCAAGGGTGGGTGTGCTCACGCCCACGCGCTCGGCCATAACTTCCTGGGTCATGGATCGCCGCATCCGGGCCGAGCGCAGGCGCTGGCCCAGCGCCTCGATTTGGCGCTGGGCGCGGGGATGGGTCGGGGGCGTACGCTTGGCCATACCAAATAAAATTACGCTTCCGCGCAGGAAACGCAAGTTAATTTTGGATTCTCCCTGGCGTTCAGAAAGGGTAACTGCGAGTTTCGGCGCGGCGTGAAGGCCTACAACTCGTAAGACAACACATCCTCGAAGCCGAACTTGCTGAAATCACGGATCCGCGAGGGATATAGCCGGCCAATCAGGTGGTCATGCTCATGCTGCACGACGCGCGCGTGGAAACCCTCGGCTTCGCGTTCGAGCCACTGGCCGTCCGGGGTCTGGCCGCGGTAGCGGATCAGGCGCCAGCGCGGGATGACCGCGCGCAGGCCCGGGATGGACAGGCAACCTTCCCAACCGTCGACCCGTTCTTCCGACAACGGCTCGATCTGCACGTTGGCCAGGGCGGTGCGTGGCACCGGCGGCGCATCGGGATAGCGATGGCTCTGGTCGAAACCGAACACCATCAACTGCAGGTCGACGGCGATCTGCGGCGCGGCCAGGCCGACGCCACCGGCGGCATCCATGGTCTCGAACATGTCTTCGACCAGTGTCTGCAGGGCAGCGTCGAATTCGGTGACCGCCGGTGCGATGCGCAACAGGCGCGGGTCGCCCATGCGGATGATTTCTCTAAGCATGGCCATCTCCTGGCGAGGACGATGCCATTGTAGGGCGCCGCCACAAGCGCTCGCCGCCGGCGCCACCGCGGTGGCGCCGGGACCGGTGTGCTCAGGGCGCTTCCACCACCACGTAGCGCACCGTCGTGCCGATGTACTCGGGCCGGTACCAGACGTTGTCGCAGTTCTGGTAGGTGACGTTGTCGATCACGGTGATGGTACAGGTCGTGGGCAGCGCATAGACCACCGAGCCGATCGCGGCCGCGGTGAACGCAGCCGCGGTGGTGACGGCGGCTGCCGTGGCCCAGGGATGGTCATACCAATAGGGGGGCGGCGGTGGCGGTGGGCCTGGCGGATGCGGGCCGGGCCCGGGGTGCGGACCAGGACCAGGGCCAGGTCCAGGACCAGGATGTGGGCCAGGTCCAGGTCCGGGTCCAGGATGCGGCCCTGGATGCGGTCCGGGTTCCGGGTGCGGCCCCGGATGGGGAGCGGGCCCAGGGCCCGGACCGGGGTGCGGCATCGGATGGGGCATCGGATGCGGCATCGGATGGTTGATCATGCCGTGGGCAAAGCCCATGGGGCGCAGCGCCAGCGCCGGGCTCATCGCCTGGACGGTGAGCAGCGCCACGGCCAGGGTCGAGGCCAGGGCGGTCTTGAGGCGGCGCGAAGCGTTCATGGCTGCCCCTCCGCCGCTTCCACCGCGACCAGCGTGATGCGGTGATCGCCGCTGCCGGATTTGAAGGTAAACGCCTGCGGCGCGATCTTCGGCGCCACGTCCCATTTCAGGTCGGCGGTGTACTGCGGGCGCGCGGCGTCGGTGGTGTCGGTGATGACGAAGCGGCGCGGCAGCGGCTTGGCCCCGTCGTCGATCCACACCTGCCAATCCACGCCGGCCTGGCGGAAAGCGTATTGGGTAGTGGCCTGGCCGCCGACCCGTGCCGGCCCCACCACGCTGGCCGCCAGCACGCTGCTTGCCGGTGCCTGCGGCGTGCCGAACCAGAACAGGTCGGCCAGCGGCAGGTGGACGTCGTAGCGGGCCTCGGTCTGCCGCAACAAGGTCTGCAAGTCACCTTGCAGCGGACCGCTGGCGTAGTACTTGAGGGTAGGGGAGTAGACCGTCAGCGCCTTGCCGTCGATGAACAATTCGCGCGCCTGCCCGGCGTTGGCGATGCGGGCGTGCAACTGGTTCGGTGCCTTGGCGAGATAGTCGACGGTGCCGTCGATGCGGAATTTCTGGCCGTCGTCGAGGACGTACTCGGTCGCCGATTCGCCACTCACCTGGAAGGCAGGCAGTGACCGCAGATAAGTGCCCATTCGCTGCAGGGCCTCGAGGGCCTTGGGGTCGCGCTCGGCCGTCTGCGCACGCGCCAGCGGAACCGCTGCCAACAGCACGCAGACCAACGCGCAAACGGAAATTCGGGATACAGCCATGCGCTTCCTCCATCGATCGGGCCGGACGCGGAATGCGCCCGGGAGTCTTGACGGGAAAGCGGACCTGGCAGCGTCATCCCGTCGCGAGCCCCATGCTCATGCTGGGTGGAACGCGCGGCAACGGTAGAACTACTGGGATCGCCGGCCGCAGCCGGCGTCCTTCAAGCCGAGGCCAGCGGGGTGTTGGAGATGATTTCCACCCAATAGCCGTCCGGATCCTTGATAAAGGCCAGGTGCTTCATGCGGCCTTCTTCCAGGCGCTTCTGGTAAGGCACCTGCAGCGCATCAAAGCGCGCGCAGGCCGCGTGGATATCCGGCACCGAAACGCAGATGTGGCCGAAGCCGCGGGGGTCGCGATTACCGTCGTGGTACACCGGGCCTTCCTCGCGCTCGGTCCCATGGTTGTGGGTGAGTTCCAGCACGCCCGGCAAACCGGCCATCCACACCCGGCGTGCGGCTTCGTCGCTGGGGATGGCCGCATCGGCAGGCAGCAGGGCGAGGAAGTAAAGGCTGAACTGGGCCTCGGCGAAGTCGCGTTGGTCGAGCAGGCGAAAGCCAAGCACGCGGGTATAGAAATCCAGCGACGCGGTGATGTCCTTGACCCGCAGCATCGTGTGGTTGAAGACGAAGCCGGCCGTTTCGGGCGGCGGCACGGCGCAGACGCCGGGCTGTTGCTGGAGGTCTGAAAATTTCATGGCGTAAACCCTTTCAACGATGGGGGCCGGCGCTCGCGCGTGGGCGCGTCGCTGCGCGGCAGGTGGCGGGATTGTACCCGCCACCTGCGTCGGCACCTGGTGCACAGCGGCCGGAAGGCCAGACTCAAAACCAGAAGCGAAGCCCGGCGACAAAGCGGCTGTCGCGCGCGCGCTCACCTGCGTTGCGCGCGAGCTCGGCGGCGTTGCCGAACCGGCGCTCATGTTCCCAGCCCACATAGGGTGCGAAGCGGCGGCTCACTTCATAGCGCAGGCGCACGCCGACAGTTACCTTGTCCAGGCCGCCGCCTTCGCCGCGGCTGGCATCTTCGTTGGCGGAAAGTCCCGCCTCCACGCGAGGCTGCAGGATCCAGCGCCGGCTCAGCAGCAGCGTGTATTCGCCCTCCAGGCGTAGCGCCGCGCCGCTGCCACCGCCGAGGTAAGCCGTGGCCGAGACCTCGAACTTGTAGGGCGCCAGGCCCTGTATGCCGATGGCCGCGCGCGTCTGCGCCGCACCGGGGGCAAAGTCCTGGCGCGCGCCGGCAACGACGTCCCACCACGGCGTGATGGCGCGGCTGTACAGCAGTTCAACATTGGCCGAATGCGTGCGCCCGCGCGCGCGCTCACCTTCGCTGCGCAGGCGCAGGCGATTGAGGTCGCCGCCGAACCAGCCGTTGACCTCCCAGGCCTGGCCGCTGCCTGCCTCGCGGTTCCAGGCTTCGAGGCGATCCACCAGCACGTAGCTGAAGGCCTGGCTCGAATGCCCGTGGCCGGTGTGCAGGACCGGGAAGGCGGCGGCGAAGTCTTCGGCCGTCAGCGCGGGGACGGGCGTTCGCGGCACGTCTGTCGCGCCCTGCGTCTGCGCCGTTGTCGCATGGCCCATCTTCGAATGATCCATGTTCGCGTGATCGATCTTCGAATGATCCATCTTCGAGTGGTCCATCTTCGAATGATCCATCTTCGAATGGTCTACTGGCTGCGCATGCGCGGCATGCTCCTGCGCCAGCGCCGGTAGCGCGACCCAAAGTGCACAGCTCAGCAAGGTCCGTCGCGCGTTCATGCGTCCACCCGCACTTCCCGCATCATCCCGGCTTCCATGTGGTACAGCAGGTGGCAGTGATAGGCCCAGCGACCCAGTGCATCGGCGCGCACGCGATAGCTGCGGCGCGTGCCCGGCGGCATGTCGAGGGTGTGCTTGCGGACCTGGAACTGGCCTTGCGCATCTTCCAGGTCGCTCCACAGGCCGTGCAGGTGGATCGGGTGCTGCATCATCGTGTCGTTGACCAGGACGATGCGAACGCGCTCGCCATAGTTGAGCCGCAGCGGCTGCGCAGAGGCGAACGGCACGCCATCGAACGACCACGCGAAGCGTTCCATGTGCCCTGTAAGGTGCAGTTCGATCTCGCGCGCCGGCTCGCGGCCGTCCGGGTCGTCGAAGGCGCTGCGCAGGTCGGCGTAGGCGAGCACGCGGCGGCCGTTGTCGCGCAGGCCGATGCCGGGATCGTCCAGGCGCGGGGAGGTAGCGCCACTGCGCATGTCCACCAGTGGATTGTTCGGCGCCTTGGCGCCATGCGTCGGCGTCGCGGCATGCGTCATACCCGGCATCGGCATCGCCGCGCCGCAGCCGCCTTCGGCCATCATCGCGCCGCAACTGCCTTCCGGTGCATGCGCGCCATGCCCGATGCCATGCCCGCTGCCGTGCCCCATGTCGGCCATCGTCAACAACGGCCTTGGGTCGAGCGGCGGCACTGGCGCTGCCAATCCGTGCCGCACCGCCAGGGTGCCGCGGGCGTAGCCGGTGCGCCCCATGTCCTGCGCAATCAAGGTGAAGGCGTCCTGGCCGCTCGGCTCGACCAGGACGTCATAGGTTTCCGCCGGTGCGATGCGGAACTCCTCGACCGTTACCGGATGCACATACTGGCCATCGGCGGCGACCACGGTCAGCTTCAAGCCGGGGATGCGCACGTCGAAGTAGGTCATCGCCGCGCCGTTGATGAAGCGCAGCAGCACCTTCTCACCGGGGCGGAACAGGCCGGTCCAGTTGCCTGCCGGCGCGGTACCGTTGACCAGGTAGGTATAGGTATGCGCGTTGACGTCGGACAGGTCGCTCGGGGTCATCCGCATGCGTCCCCACATGCCGCGGTCGGCGAGGGTTTCGCGCAGGCCGTCGCTGCGGGCGTCGCGGATGAAATCGCCGACCGTGCGCTGGTAGGTGTTGTCGTGCATCGGCATCTGCTTCAGGCGTCGGTACAGGGCGGCCGGATCGAGGTCGGTCCAGTCCGACAACAGCACCACGTGTTCGCGATCGTGGCGATAGGGCGGTGGCTCCAGCGGGTCGATCACCAGCGCGCCGTACAGGCCGGCTTGTTCCTGGAACATCGAATGGCTGTGATACCAGTAGGTGCCGGACTGGCGCAGGGTGAAGCGGTACAGATAGGCCTCGCCCGGGGCGATGCCGTCGAAACTCATGCCGGGCACGCCATCCATGTTGGCCGGCAGCAGCAGCCCGTGCCAATGGATGGAGGTCGGCCCTTCAGCCAGGCGATTGGCGACGCGGACGGTCACCGTATCGCCCTCGCGCCAGCGCAGCGTGGGCGCCGGCAGGCTGCCATTGACGGTGATGGCCGGGCGGGCACGGCCGGTGAAGTCCACCGCCGAGCGGCCGATGGACAGTTGCAGGTCGGTGCCGCGCAGTTCGGGCACGGCAAGAGCGGTGGCGGTGACTGGCGTGGCCAGGGCGGGCAGGCGCCACAGGCTGGTGCCCGCGGCAACGCCGCCCAGGGCCAGGCCCTGGACGAAGCGGCGACGGCTCAGCGCGCCGCTGAAAGAATCGGGAAGCATCGAACACACTCCATGGCGCAACCAAACGCAGTGGCTGCGCAAGCTTGGGGAACACGGCCGCGAACGGCCACGGTCAACCGGCGGGCAAGCCGCCGTGCCTCAAGCGATGGGAGGTCGGATCGGTTGGTAAGGCCTGGCCAGGCCGCGGCCTGCGGACATGCCCGGTTCGGGCGCCTGGCCTGGCGCGGGGGTCAACGCCAGCCCGGCCGGAATCTGGAATGCGCTGCCGCAGTGTTGCAGGCAGTCGCAGCCGGCCTGGGCACAGCAGCCATCGTGCATGCCGTGAGCGGCGGCAAGCGCGGGCGCGTGCTGCGCGGTGTGATGGGCAGCTGCCGGCGCCATGTGCTCATGGCAGCCCTGCGTGCTGGCTTGCTGCGAAACCGCGCCCGCGTTGCCGGGCAGGCCGTGCGCAGCCCAGGCGCCGCCGGCCGTATTGGCCAGCAAGGTCAGGCTAAGCAGCAGGCGCAGGAGCAGCGACATGGGCAACGGTGACAAAGGTGAAGGGCAAGGATACCACCGGGTCCCTTCGGGGGCCGGTGGCCACTGCGCCGGGGCGTAGAATTGCGCTTTCCCTCCTGCTCTTCCTGCCATGTCGCAACGTCAGTGGGTCAACGCGGCCATCCACAAGATCGAAGCGGATTTCAACCGCTCGGCCGATACGCATCTGATACCCCTGGCTTTGCCCGGTTTTCCCGGCATCGACCTGTATTTCAAGGACGAGTCGAGCCACCCGACCGGCAGCCTCAAGCATCGCCTGGCGCGTTCGCTGTTCCTGTACGCGCTGACCAATGGCTGGTTGCGCGAAGGGCGGCCGGTCATCGAGGCATCCAGCGGCTCGACCGCGGTGTCGGAGGCGTACTTCGCGCGCTTGCTCGGCCTGCCGTTCATCGCGGTGATGCCGGCTTCGACGTCGCCGGAGAAGATCGCCGCGATCGAATTCCATGGTGGCCGCTGCCACCTGGTGGAACGCGCCTGCGATCTCAACAGCACGTCCGAACAGCTGGCGCGCGAAAGCGGCGGCCACTTCATGGACCAGTTCACCTACGCCGAACGCGCCACTGACTGGCGCGCGAACAACAACATCGCCGAGTCCATCTACAAGCAGATGGCCGAGGAGCCGCACCCGATCCCCGAATGGATCGTCTGCAGCCCCGGTACCGGCGGCACCAGCGCCACCCTGGGCCGCTACGTGCGCTACCGCCGCCACGACACCCGCATCCTGTGCGCGGATCCGGAGGTGTCGGTGTTCTTTGACGGCTACTGCCGCGCGCTGGCCAATGACGAGAGCGCCCGCGACCTGCAGATCACCGGCGGATCGCGCATCGAAGGCATCGGCCGGCCGCGCGTGGAGGCCAGCTTCATTCCCAGCTGCGTCGATGGCATGGTCAAGGTGCCCGATGACCTCAGCCTGGCGGCGATGCGCTATGTGAGCGCGCGCCTGGGGCGCCGGGCGGGCGGTTCGACCGGGACCAATTTCGTCGGCGTGCTGCTGGCCGCTGAACAGATGCGCAGCGCGCAACGCCACGGTTCGATCGTGACGATCCTGTGCGACGCCGGCGAGCGCTATGCCCATAGCTACTACAACCCGGCCTGGTATCCCGAGCGCGGCATCGACGTGACCGCCAGCGATGCCGCCATCGCCACCGCGGTTGCCGGCCGCGGCCTGCCGGACCTGCCTTGTGCCTGGCTGGAATGATCGCCATATCGCCGTTGACCTAGTCTTTGGAGCCGCCATGAACAACCCACTGCTGGATTTTTCCGGCCTGCCGCGTTTCGACGCGATCGCGCCCGAGCACGTGGCACCGGCCATCGACCAATTGCTGGCCGAGGCGGAAGCGGCAGTGAAGCTGGCCGAACAGGTCGAGCCGGTGACCTGGGAGAGCTTCGTGGTGCCGCTGGACGATGCGACCGAGCGGCTGTGGCGAGCCTGGGGCCAGGTAGGCCACTTGCAGGCGGTAGTGAATACCCCCGCCCTGCGCGAGGCGTACAACGCCAACCTGCCGAAGGTCTCGCGCTTCGGCAGCGCGCTGGGGCAGAACCTGGCGCTGTATGCGCAATACAAGAAGCTGGCGGCTACGCCCGAGGCGGCCGCTTACGACGAGGCCCGGCGCAAGGTCATCGATAACGCGCTACGTGATTTCCGCCTCGGTGGTGCCGAGCTCGATGAAGCCGGAAAGCAACGTTTCTCCGCGATCCAGGAGGCACTGTCCTCGCTCTCGGCCAAGTTCTCGCAGAACGTGCTCGATGCCACCGACGCGTGGTCGCTGTACGTGGACGACCCGGCGCGCTTGGCCGGCCTGCCCGCCGAAGTGCTTGCCGCCGCCCGCGCCGCCGCCGAGAAGGAAGGGCGCCCGGGCTGGAAACTGACCCTGCAGATGCCCTGCTACCTGCCGGTGCAGGCATATGCCGACGATCGCGAGCTGCGCGCCACCTTGTATCGCGCCAACAGCGAGCGCGCCTCGGAGTTTGGTGACGCTGCGTTGGACAACAGCGGCAACATCGAGCGCATCCTCAGCCTGCGCGGCGAGCTGGCGGCATTGCTCGGGTTTGCCAGCTATGCCGAATATTCAATCGCCACCAAGATGGCGCAGAGTCCGGTCGAAGTGCTGGATTTCCTGCGCGACCTGGCGGCACGGGCGCGCCCGCACGCGCAGCGCGACCGCGCTGAGCTGGAGGCCTTCGCCCGCGATGAACTGGGGCTGGAGCGCCTGGAAGCCTGGGACTTGGCCTACGCCAGCGAGAAGCTCAAGCAGGCCCGCTACAGTTTTTCCGAGCAGGAAGTGAAGGCTTACTTCACCGAGCCGAAGGTGCTGGGCGGGTTGTTCGAACTGATCCAGGGGCTGTATGGCCTGCGGGTCGAAGCCGACAGCGCACCGGTGTGGCATCCGGACGTGCGCTTCTATCGCCTGGTCGATGCCGATGGCGCGCTGGTCGGGCAGTTCTATCTTGACCTGTACGCGCGCGAGGGCAAGCGCGGTGGCGCCTGGATGGATGATTGCCGCAACCGCCGCGACCGCGCCAGTGGTGTGCAGACGCCGCTGGTGTACCTGGTGTGCAACTTTGGCCAGGGCAGCGACGGCCAGCCGGCGACCTTCCGCCACAACGAAGTGACCACGCTATTCCACGAAATGGGCCACGGCCTGCACCAGTTGCTCACCCGCATCGGCGAGCTGGCGGTGGCCGGTATCAACGGCGTGGAGTGGGATGCAGTGGAGTTGCCCAGCCAGTTCATGGAGAACTTCTGCTGGGAATGGGAGCGCGTGCAGGCGATGACCGCGCATGTCGACACAGGTGCGCCGCTGCCACGCAACCTGTTCGAACGCATGCTGGCGGCGCGCAATTTCCAGAGCGGCATGTTTACGGTGCGCCAACTGGAGTTTGCCCTGTTCGACATGCAGCTGCACAGCGACTACGACCCGGCGCAGGACAACGTGCTGCAACTGCTGGAGCGGGTGCGCGACGAGGTGGCGGTCAATCGCCCGCCGACCTGGAGCCGCTTCCCACACCAGTTCAGCCATATCTTTGCCGGCGGCTATGCGGCTGGCTACTACAGCTACAAGTGGGCCGAAGTACTCAGCGCCGATGCCTACGCAGCGTTCGAAGAGGCGCCGGAGCAACTGGCGCAGACCGGTGCGCGCTTCCGCAGCGAAGTGCTATCGCGCGGCGGCAGCCGTAGTGCGGCGGATAATTTCCGCGCCTTCCGTGGCCGGGCGCCGAAGATCGACGCACTGCTGCGGCATAGCGGCATGAACGGCTGATTCGGAGCGCCCGCGTGCCAGGCACGCGGGCGGGCGTTCAAAGGCGCCCGAACACCAGCGCGGCATTGGTACCGCCAAAGCCAAAACTGTTCGACATCACGGTGTCGAGCTTGGCCTGGCGGCTTTCGCGCAGGATCGGGAAGCCTTCCGCGCGTGGGTCGAGGGTGTCGATATGCGCCGAGCCGGCCATGAAGCCGTCGCGCAGCATCAGCAGGCTGTAGATCGCTTCGTGCACGCTGGCCGCGCCCAGCGAGTGCCCGGACAACGCCTTGGTCGAGGACAGCGGCGGCACCGCGGCACCGAACACTTCACGCACCGCGCCCAATTCGGTGATGTCGCCGAGCGGGGTCGAAGTGCCGTGGGTGTTGAGGTAGTCGATCGGACGCTGCACGCCTTCCATGGCCATGCGCATGCAGCGCACGGCGCCTTCGCCGGAAGGGGCGACCATGTCGGCACCGTCCGAGGTCACGCCATAGCCGAGCAGTTCGGCGTGGATATGGGCGCCGCGCTTGACTGCGTGCTCGTACTCTTCCAGCACCAGCATGCCGCCACCGGAGCCGATGACGAAACCGTCGCGATCGGCATCGTAGGGGCGCGAAGCAACTGCCGGACGATCGTTGTAGCCAGTGGACAGGGCGCCCATCGCATCGAACATCACGCTCATCGTCCAGTGCAGTTCTTCACCGCCGCCGGCGAACACGATGTCCTGCGCACCGTGGCGGATCAGGTCGGCGCCGGCGCCGATGCAGTGCGCCGACGTGGCGCAGGCGGCGGAGATCGAATAGCTGAGGCCGCGGATCTTGTAGGCGGTGGCCAACGAAGCCGACACCGCCGAGCACATCGTGCGCGGCACCATGTACGGACCCACCTTGCGCACGCCGCGTTGGCGCAGCAGGTCGGCGGTTTCCACCTGCCACTGGCTCGAACCGCCGCCGGAGCCGGCGATCAGGCCAGTGCGCAGGTCGCTGACCTGCTCCTGGTCCAGGCCGGCATCGGCGATCGCATCGCGCATGGCCAGGTAGGCGTAGGCCGAGGCATCGCCCATGAAGCGCTTGAGCTTGCGGTCGATCAGCGCATCGAGGTCGAGTTCGACCGCGCCGCCAACCTGGCTGCGCAGGCCAGCCTCGGCGTGATCGGGCAAAAAGCGCAGGCCGGAGCGGCCTTCGCGCAGCGAAGCGGACACGGTGTCCAGATCATTGCCCAGGCAACTGGTGATGCCCATGCCGGTGATGACGACGCGACGCATGCTCAGAAGCCCTCGGTGGAAGTGAACAGGCCCACGCGCAGATCCTTGGCGGTATAGATCTCGCGGCCATCGACCAGCATGCGCGCATCGCTCTGCGCCATCACCAGCTTGCGGTTGATCACGCGGGCGATGTCGATCTCGTAGCGCACCAGCTTGGCCTCCGGCAGCACCTGGCCGGTGAATTTCACCTCGCCCACGCCAAGCGCGCGGCCGCGGCCGGGCGCGCCCAGCCAGGTGAGAAAGAAGCCGGTCAGCTGCCACATCGCATCCAGGCCCAGGCAGCCGGGCATGACCGGGTCGCCGATGAAATGGCAGCCGAAGAACCACAGGTCCGGGCGGATATCCAGTTCGGCCACTACCTGGCCCTTGCCATGGGCACCGCCGGTCTCGCTGATATGGACGATGCGGTCGAACATCAGCATCGGGTCGTTCGGCAGGCGGCCGGCGTTGGCACCGAACAGTTCGCCACGCGCGCTGGCCAGCAACTGGTCGCGCGTATAGGCAGATTCGCGGGTCATGCAGGGTCTCGAAGATACGCGCGCGAAGGCGCGAAAGTGCGCCAGCCTGCATGAGCGCAACGCAGCAAAGCAAACGCTTTCTACCGTACGCAAGCGTAGTGTTTTGCGGCCAGGACGGGCAAAGCTTTGTGCGGCTTGGCATGCGACCGATCGGCGCACGCCGGCTGGATTATGATGACGGGGCAACGTTCGCCGCCGTAGGGTTCCTGGATGCGCAAGATCATTCACGTCGACATGGATGCGTTCTACGCGTCTGTGGAACAGCGTGACGATCCTTCACTGCGTGGCCGGCCGGTAGTGGTGGCCTGGAAGGGCGCGCGTTCAGTGGTATGTGCCGCTTCGTATGAAGCACGCAAGTTCGGCGTGCGCTCGGCGATGCCGGCGTTGCGCGCCGAGCGGCTGTGTCCGGACGCGGTCTTCGTGCCGCCGGATTTCACGCGCTACAAGGCGGTGTCGCGCCAGGTGCGTGAAATCTTCCAGCGCCAGACCGACCTGGTCGAGCCGCTGTCGCTGGACGAAGCGTATCTGGATGTCACCGAATCCAAGACCGGCCTGGGGCTGGCGACCGAGATTGCGCGGGTCGTGCGCGCGCAGATTCGTGAAGAGACGCAGCTGACTGCGTCGGCCGGCATTGCCCCGAACAAGTTCCTGGCCAAGATTGCTTCGGACTGGCGCAAGCCGGATGGCCAGTTCGTGGTCCCGCCTTCGCGGGTCGAAGCCTTCCTCACGCCGCTGGCGGTCAATCGAATTCCCGGCGTGGGCAAGGTCATGGAGGCGCGCCTGGCCGCCGTGGGTATTACCACGGTCGGCGAGTTGCGCATGCGTCCGCTGCAGGAATTGCAGGCGCATTTCGGCAGCTTTGGCCAGGGCCTGTACAACCGTGCACGCGGCATTGATGAACGACCGGTGGAGCCGCACCAGGAAGTGCAGCAAGTGTCCTCGGAGGATACCTTCGCCGAGGACCTGGCACTGGAAGCGCTGGGGCCGGAAATCGCGCGCCTGGCCGAGCGCACCTGGGCGGCGACGCAACGGCATGGCAGGCTTGCTCGCACGGTGGTGTTGAAGCTCACGACCGCGCAATTCCGCATCCTCACCCGCAGCCTGACGCCGGAGCGCCCGCCCGCCTCGGCGCAGGAACTGGTGGAGATTGCGCAGGCGTTGGTGCAACGCGTACAACTCCCCGCCGAGACGCTTTACCGCTTGGTCGGCGTAGGCGTTTCCGGTTTCGAGAGCGATGAGGCTGCCGTTGTGCAGGGCGAGCTGTTCGCGCTGGAAAAGCTCGCCGAGGAATGAGCGCGATGGGCCGCGCTAGACTGTGGCGCCCAACGGCGCAGCCTGCATGGACTATCCCTTCCCGCTGGTGATCTTCGACCTCGATGGCACCCTGGTCGACAGTCTTGCGGACATCAGCGAGGCGGTGAACCTGACCCTGGCCGACCTCAAGCTGCCGCCGTTCGACCAGGCGACGATTCGTGGTTGGGTGGGTGAAGGCGTGCAGTCGCTGGTGGCATCGGCGCTGCAGGCGGCCGGCAGCACATTGCCGCTGGCGCAAGTGATGCCCGGGTTCATGCGCCACTATGGCGACACCTTGCTGCACCATCCGCGCCTGTACACCGGTGTGGCCGAAGCATTGGCGGGCCTGCAATCGCGCGGCGTGGTGCTCGCGTTGTGCACGAACAAGCCTTCACGCTTCGTCGTGCCGCTGCTGGACCACCTGGGCATCGCCGCGCGGTTTTCCGCCGTGCTGGGCGGTGATTCGCTGGCCGAACGCAAGCCGGCCGCCGCACCCTTGCTCCACCTCTGCGCGCAGTTTGGCCATTCGCCTGCGCGTAGCTTGATGGTGGGCGATTCGGCAGTGGACGCGGCCGCGGCGAATGCGGCCGGCATGCCGTTGGCCCTGGTGCGCTACGGCTATCTGCGCGGGCTCGATCCTGCCCATTCGGGCGCGCGCTGGGTCATGGACGACATGCGCCAGTTACTGGAGATCAGCCACGCCGAGGACGAGTTTCAATCTTCGTCGGCGTCGTCGCTGTCGTCGGATGCGTCTGCTTCCGGCAGCGACGGTGCGCTGTCGTCGGCATAACGGGTAGTGGACACCGGGCCACCGACCGGCACGCCGCGTTGTGCCGGCAGCTGTGCGGTGGCCTGTTCCAGCTCCTGCAGCAGCTGTAGCCGGCGCGCCTCGGGAATGTCCTGCCAGTGGCTGCCGACCAGGGCGCCTTCCAGCGAATACAACAGATTGAGGCTGGGCTTGAAGCCGGCGCGGCGCACTTTGAGGAATGCGCCCACGGCACCGGCCGCGCGCAGGTCCTCCTCGCTGCGCAGGCCCACCTGGCGCAACCATGCCGCGCTCTTGGGGCCGATATTGCGCAGTTGGACGGTAGTCACGCCAGGCTGTCCAGGAAGATCTGCGCCACCGCTTCCAGGCCGGCCTGGTCCTGCGCATCGAAGCGCGCCAGCTGCGGGCTGTCGAGATCGAGCACGCCGATGAGCTCGCCGTTGCGCACCAGCGGCACGACCAGTTCCGAACGCGAGGCCGAGTCGCAGGCGATATGGCCGGGGAAAGCGTCGACGTCCTCGACGCGCTGGGTCTGTCGGGTGCTGGCGGCGGCGCCACATACGCCCTTGTCCAGCGCAATGCGCACACACGCCGGCAGGCCCTGGAAAGGACCCACCACCAACTCGCGCCCGTCATAGAAGTAGAAACCGGCCCAGTTGAGATCGGGCAGGGAATTGAAGATCAACGCTGCCAGATTGGCCGCATTGGCGATCCGGTCGGCTTCGCCATGCACCAGGGCGCGCGCCTGCGCCTGCAGCTGGGCGTACTGTTCCGGCTTGCTGCCGGTAAGCGTGGAGGAGGTGAACATGGCCGAAGTCTAGCAGCGCTGGCGTGCGCCACTGACGCCACGCCCGGGACGGCTTATCCTGCCGGCCCTTACCTGGACCACGCCATGTTTCCGCACCCTGCCTTCTACGTTACCGGCACCGACACCGGCATCGGCAAGACCGTTGCCAGCAGCTCGCTGCTGCATGCCCTGCGCGGGCGCGGCCTGCGCGCGGTGGGGATGAAGCCGCTGGCCAGTGGCTGCGAGAACACCGCCGACGGCTGGCGCAATGAAGATGCCCTGGCGCTGCAGGCGGCGAGTTGGCCGCGACCGGACTACGATCTCATCAACCCCTACGCCTTGCCGCAACCGCTCGCGCCGGAAATCGCGGCCGCCGAGGCCGGCGTCATGATCGAGCTCGCCCCGCTGCAGGCAGCGTTCGCGCAGTTGCGTGCGATGGCCGACGTCGTGGTCGTGGAGGGAGTGGGTGGCTGGGCCGCGCCGCTCAGCGCCAGCCTGGACCAGGCCGACCTGGCCCGTGCGCTCGACCTGCCGGTGGTGCTGGTGGTCGGCATGCGCCTGGGCTGCTTGAACCATGCAAGATTGACCGCCGCGGCGATCGCCGCCGATGGGCTGCGCTGCGTCGGCTGGGTGGCCAACGAGGTCGACCCGGAGATGGCACGGCGCGACGAAAATTTCGCCTTGCTCAGTGCGCGCCTGCCGATGCCGTGTTGGGGCAGGATTCCCCACGATGCGGAAGCGGGTCCGGACCGACTGGCGGCGCATCTGCGATTGCCTGGCTGAAGATCGCCAAGCCGGAAAAGAAAAAGGCCCGACAGAGGGAGGGATCTGTCGGGCCTGTTTGCGTGGGGGGAGGGACCCACGCAAATACTGGAAAGGGTTACTTGCGGCGTGCCGTGCGCCCGCTGGGGGCTGCGCCGGCCTGGAACGATTCGCTAGCGGTTTCAAACGGATTGCGGACCAGTTCGCCAAGCGCCTCGGAGGTCTTCAGGCTCAACCCGACCGCTTCCTGGTTCGCCGCTGCGAGGCGCTCCAGGTTGTCGCGAGCAAGCTGCAGGCCCTTGGGCCACAACGACTGCACGCTGCCCAGGTCGTTCACGCCAGCAAACTGGCCGAAGAAGTCCGCCGTGGCGGTGACGTTCTTCTCCAGCGTCTTCAACTGCAGCCCGAACACGCTTTCGGCGTTTTCGAGGGCCAACCGGTTGGCGCGCGAAGCCGCGGCGGCGAACTGGTGGGTGTACTGGTTGAAGCCTTCGAACTGTGCGGACATCGCGGTTCCTGAGAAGCTGCGTTACCGTGTTGCGATGCAGCATAGCGCGTTTCTGCTGCGATGCAACAACTTTTTTCGAGCCGAGCGCAGTTCGACCGCCAGGCCTTTTAAATCAACCAATTAGCTGGGGCTCGGGGCCTGCGCGAGCAGGTTCAAGGGCCGCGGTAGCGGCAACCCGAGGTGCAGGTCTCGTGGATGACTACCTGGCTGAGCGCGGGCAGGGCCGGCTTGAGCTGCTCCCAGATCCAGATCGCCAGGCGCTCGCTCGTGGGGTTTTCCAGGCCGGGGATGTCGTTGAGGTAATGATGATCCAGACGGTCATAGATCGGCTGGAAGGCGGCTTTGACGTCGCCGAAATCCATGATCCAGCCGCTCTGCGCGCCAGGCTCGCCGCCCACGTGCAATTCGATCCGGAATGAGTGCCCGTGCAGGCGCGCGCATTTGTGGCCTGGGGGCACGTTCGGGAGGCGATGCGCCGCCTCGACCATGAAGACTTTGAAGATTTCCATGCCCTATTGTGGACGGGCGGCAGGGCGGCGTCACGGCCGGTCGTTATGGGCAGATGAAAATCATTCCCATTCATGTAGAATGCGCGCCGTCAGCCAGCAGGACGCGATTCCGGCCAGCGATCCACCCAACCTTGGGATCGCGCCATGAAAATCACGCTCCTTGCTGCCGTGCTGGCCGTTCTGGCCGGGCCCGTCGCGGCTCACACGCCCTATCTGGCTCCTGCCGATTTCCGTGCCCGCGCAGGCGCCACGGTCACGCTCGATGCGGCCTTCGCAGAGGCCTTCTTCGTACCCGAAGCTGTGTTGGATAACAGCCAGTTCGCGGTTATCGCGCCCGACGGTAGCCAGGTCACGCCCGAGCGCGTGGTACCGCTGCGCACGCGCGTGGTGGTCGAGCACGGCCTGCCGAAAGATGCCAAGGGCACCTACCGCTTCAGCACCGGCGAGCGGCTGGGCGCGGTATTCCGCACCTGGGAGGTCAAGGGCCGCAAGGTGACCTCGCGCGATGCCGCCGAACCGGCGCCCCAGGGCGCCAAGCTGATCTCCAGCTTCCAGTCGCGCATTCGCGCCGAGACCTATCTCACCGTGGGGATGCCGGATTGGGGGGCGTTGCGCGCCTACGATCAGGGCCTGGAGTTGGTGCCGCTCACCCACCCCGACGACCTGTTTGCCGGCGAGCCGATCGAGTTCGAGCTGCGTTTCGATGGCAAGCCGCTGGCCGACAGCCCGGTCCAGCTCAGCGAAGCGGTATGGACCTCAGACCGCAAGGCCCGGGAAATCGAACTGCGCAGCGACGGCAAGGGCCGCGTGCGTTGGGAACAGCCGACCAGTGGCACCTGGCTGGCCTTGGCGCGCCATCGCAGCGTTGCGCCCGCCGGCGCGGCAGCGCCCGAATACAGCAACAGCTACAGCCTCGTCTTCCACGTGCTCAATCCCTGAGCGCGCGCTTACCTGTGGAGAAAATCATGAACAAGCAATCAATGGCCCTGGCGTGCGGCCTGCTGTGCATGCCGATGATGGCCTTCGCCGCCGATCAGCGGTTGAACCAGAAAGTGCAGGACAAGATCGGCGGCCACGGTGAGGATCCCAGCGCCTTCATCGCCGAGCACGACCTCGACGGCAACGGCAAGGTCGACGCTACCGAATTCGAGCGCTTCCGGCGCGCCCGTTTTGCCGAGACCGACAGCAATGGCGACGGCACGCTCGCTCGCGAGGAATACGTCGGTGAATTCGCACGCCGCCTCAAGCATGTGGAAGGCGACACCAACGCCCGGCAGATGAAGCAGGCCGACGTGCGCTTCGGGGTGCTCGACAAGGACAAGGACGGCAAGATGACCTGGGATGAGTACGCGGCGTCGGGCTCGCGTCTGTTCACGCGCGCCGACCGCGACGGCAATGGCGTGGTCGATGCGCGCGACAACGCAGCGCAGGATCCCGAGGCCAAGGCCGAAGCCACCGCCAAGTAACTCCTAGCGGGCGCGGGGAGCGCCCAGCCAGGCTGAGCCGCCGCAGCGCGGCAGCGTGCCGGCCGTTGCGCCGGCGCGTGCGAATCCATCGAGCAACGCGTCCCCCTGGGACTACCGCAGCCACGTTCATTGCGCCGCGCGCTACGCCGTGCGCGATGCCTCGACCTTCTCACTCACTGCGGAGTTTTCGTCATGCGCCCTCTCCACCATTGCCAGCTCGCGCTGGCCATCAGTCTCTGCCTTCCCCTCGGCGCCGTGCTTGCCGCCGACACCGTCGCCAACGCTGCACCCGGTGTCACCCTGGATCCAGTGGAGGTGCGCGAAACCCGCGCCCAATCCGACAACCAGAACGTCACTACGCTTTCGGCCAAAGACTTGCGCCGGCAGGGCGCGCAGAGCATGGAGGATGTGGTGCGCTACGTGCCCGGCGTGGAGATGGTCGATCTCGGCCGCGCCGGCTTCAACGGCTTCAACATCCGCGGCCTGGAAGCGGACCGGGTCGCGATGACCCTGGACGGTCTCAGCTTCCCGCAGAGCCTGGACCCGGGCACGTACCAGCCCTATGAGTTCTTCCGTTCCGGTCGCGGCAGCGTGGACCTGGAAGCGGTCAAAAGCGTGGAGATCATCAAGGGCGCCGATGCGATCACCGCCGGCAGCGGTGCGCTCAGCGGCGCGGTGATGTTCACCACCAAGGACCCTTCCGATTTCCTCGCACCCAGCGGGAACGGCAGCCATGGCTCGATCACATACGGCTACACCGGATCCAGCGACGAGAACACGGGTTCGCTGACGCTGGCCAACCGCAGCGGCAAACTCGAATCGCTGTTGATCTATACCCGCCGCGATGGCCACGAGATCGAATCCTGGTACGACACCACAATCGCCGAACTTGGGCCGGACCGGCGCACGCCAGACCCGATCGACCGGCAGAGCGACAATCTCCTGGCCAAGGTCAATTTCCTGGCCACCGACGACCAGACCTTGGGCGTGATCTACGAGCGTGCACGCGCTACCAACGATGTCGACAACTGGACGCGTAGCGACGGCGTGGGCGCGTACTATCGGCGCACGGCAGTGGACCGCAACGACCGCGACCGCTATGGGCTCAAGTACACCTGGCGGGCGAACACCGCGTTGTTCGATACCTTCGAGGCAAGCGCCGACCACCAGAAGAGCTACATCCAGGGGCAGACCAATGTCGAGGTCGCCAGCGGCAGCACCGGGACGACGCGCTGTTCGGTCGCCGCGTTGTGCTCGCGCCAGGAGAATCGCTGGGATACGCAAAAGCTGGACCGTCTCGCCCTCGACTTCGACAAGCGGGTGCAGACTGGCGCAGTGCTTCACGATCTGGTGTATGGCGCTGCCTGGCAGCAAGGCAATATCCACTGGAACTCGGTGGATTCGCGTTGGGACAACGCCGGCACTTTGGTCGGTCGCGACACCGATCCTTCGCTGTGGCCAGATACGAAGGAAACCGACTGGACGCTCTATCTGCGCGACCGCATGCGCCTGCTCGACGACCGCCTGACACTCACCGGTGGCCTGCGCTATGACAGCTACAAGTACGTCCCGCAGACGCGATCCACTGCTCCTGGCAAATCCGGCTACGTGGACGCGGCCGGGAGCGTGGGCACCTCCCAGTTTTCATCGCCCAGTTGGAATGCTGGCGCCGAATTCAAGTTCACCGACAGTCAGTCGTTGTGGGCACAACTCGGCCGCGGCTTCCGCGCGCCGGGCGTCAATGACATGTATGGCACTTCCTCGACCACCCAGGTCACGCGCGTCGCCGACGGTGCCACCGTCAACGTACCCAGCGGCAAGAGCAACCCGGACCTGGACGCCGAGCGCAGCCTCAACGTCGAACTGGGCTGGCGCTACCAAGGCGAACGGCTGCGCCTGGGCGTGTCGATATTCCGCGACAAGTACAGCGACTTCATCGAGACCGCCCAGTTCGTCGCCGATCCGCAGGTGCAATACAGCACCACGGTCCGGGGCGTCACCACGATCACCAATGGCTACACCTACGCCATGCCGATCAACCGCGGCGAGGTGACGGTGAAGGGGGTCGAGGCCGAAGGCCTGTGGCTGCTGTCGGATGCCTGGCTGGCGCGGTTGGCGTATTCCTACAACGAAGGCAAGGACAACGACGGCCAGCCCCTGGGCAGCATCAGCCCGGCCAAGACTGTCGCCGGCCTGAGCTACCAGTCACCGGCGCGACCGTGGAGCGTGACCGCCAACCTCACCCACCAGGCACGCAAGGACCCGGACGATTACGGCACCAGCATCACCAACGCCAGCTACGGCGCCGAAATGGTGCCGGTGTACGCCTACAAGGCGCGCGCCTATACCTTGCTGGACCTCTTTGGCAGCTACAAGCTGAGCCCCCGGCTGCGGCTGACCGGCGGCGTCTACAACGTGTTCGACAAGGAGTACTACGTGTGGAATCGGGTCCGGACCATCGGTGCCGGCACGGCCGTGTTCCAGGGCAATACCAGCGACGCCGGCATCGGCCGCTGGTCCCAGCCTGGCCGCAACCTGCGTTTCACCGTGAGCTACGACTTCCTGTAACGCGGGCGGAAACGAAAACGGCGCGCGGAGTGATCCGCGCGCCGTTGCTTTCCAAACGGGTAGTGCGAGCTTAGCGCTGGCCGCCCACCGGGCCGCGGCTTCCGCCGCCACCACCACCGCCACCGCGGCGGCGCTGGCCTTGCGGCTTGGCGCCGCCCGGCTGCTTGGCACCGGCATGGGCGTGCGCCTGGCGCGGACCATCCGTGTGCGGACGGCGGCCCTGGTGCTTGCGCGGCGGACGCTGGCCACTCGGCTGGTCGGCCTTGCCCGGCGCGCTGTTGCCCCAGCGGATCGGGGTCTGCGGCTCGAAGCCCGGCAAGTCGCGGATATCCATGTCGCGATTGAGCAAACGCACGATCTGGCGCAGGTACTTGGCATCTTCCTGGGCCACCAGCGAGATCGCCTCGCCACTGGAACCATTACGGCCAGTGCGGCCGATGCGGTGCACGTAGTCCTCGGCCACCATCGGCAGGTCGAAGTTGATCACCCGCGGCAGCTGGTCGATATCGATTCCGCGCGCGGCGATATCGGTGGCCACCAGCACGGTGACGCGGCCGGCCTTGAAGTCGCCCAGCGCGCGCAGACGCTGGCCCTGGCTCTTGTTGCCATGGATGGCCGCGGTCTTGATCCCGGACTTGTCCAGGAACGTGGCCAGCTTGTCGCTGCCGTGCTTGGTCTTGGCGAACACCAACGTCTGCACGCGGCTGTCCTGCGCCAACAGGTGCAGCAGCAGCTCGCGCTTGCGCGCGGTGTCGACTGGGTGGACGCGGTGGGCGATGGTCTCGGCGACGGTGTTCTTCGGCGTGACCATGATCTCGCGCGGATGGCGCATGAATTCCTTGGCCAGTTCCTTGATCGGTTCGGCAAAGGTGGCCGAGAACAGCAAGGTCTGCCGATTCTGCTTCGGCAGCTTGGTCAGGATGCGCTTGATCGACGGCAGGAAGCCCATGTCGAGCATGCGGTCGGCTTCGTCCAGGATCAGCACTTCGATGCCGGACAGGTCGACGCTGCGGCGCTCGAGGTGGTCGATCAGGCGGCCCGGGCAGGCCACCACCAGGTCCACGCCGCGACGCAGGGCGTCGAGCTGGTTGCCCATGCCGACGCCGCCGTAGATCACGGTGCTGGGGATGCGCTGGTACTTGCCGTAGCCGCGCAGGCTGTCATGCACCTGGGTGGCGAGCTCGCGGGTCGGGGTGAGGATCAGCGCGCGCGGCCTGCGCGGGCCGTTGACGGTCTGCGGGCTGGTGGCCAGGTATTGCAGCAGCGGCAAGCCGAACGCGGCGGTCTTGCCGGTACCGGTCTGGGCGCCGGCGAGCAGATCGTGGCCTTCCAGGACCTGCGGAATGGCTTCGAGCTGGATTGCGGTCGGGGTTTCGTAACCCTGCTCGGCGAGCGCGCGCAGCAGGAAGGGCGCAAGGCCCAGGGATTCAAACGACATCGGGTTTTCTCCGGAAATACTCGCCGACGCGACCAAGGACTGGCCGTATGGGCTGAGGGCGACTCGGAGCGTTCCCGTGTAACCGCGCTGCGAGAAGAGGGAACAGTCAAACGCGGTTGCGCGTGACCGGTATGCAAGAGGAACGGCGTCGGATGGGGCGGGCGTACCGGGGTTACCCGGTGGCGCCGGCGATCCCTAAGGGAAACGGACGGCCGCTGGCAGACCTGTTCATGTTACGCGAAAAATTGCCGCGGTGCTTCCTGACTTACGGAAGGCCATTCAGCTGAGCGAGAACTGGCAGTTGCAGCTGTAACCAATCGCCGGTCGGCCTACAATCTGCATCCCAGCCAGCGAGCGGAACATCCATGAAGCTAGGTTCCCTGAAGGAAGGCGGCCGCGACGGCACGCTGATCGTCGTTTCCCGCGACCTGCGCCATGGCGTGCGCGCCACCGGCATCGCGCCGACCCTGCAGCGGGCGCTGGAAGACTGGAGCCATGTCGCGCCGCGCCTGAATGCGTTGTCCGAGTCGCTGAACGAGGGCAGCGCCGACGGCAGCTTCGACCTGGACATGGCCGCCCTGGCGGCGCCGTTGCCGCGCGCCTATGAGTTCGTGGACGGCAGTGCCTACCTGCCGCACGTCGAGCGCGTACGCCGTGCCCGCAACGCCGAGGTGCCGGAAAGCTTCTACAGCGATCCGCTGATGTACCAGGCCACCAGCGCCGGGTTCTACGGTCCGCGCGATGCGGTGAAGGTGGTCAGCGAGGACTACGGCATCGACCTGGAAGCCGAGATCGTGGTGGTGACCAATGATGTGCCGATGGCCGTCGATGCCGCCGGCGCCGCCGAGCACATCCAGCTGATCGGCCTGGTCAACGATGTCTCGCTGCGCAACCTGATTCCCGCAGAGCTGGCGAAGGGCTTCGGTTTCCTGCAGTCCAAGCCGCGTTCGGCGCTCTCGCCGGTGTTCGTGACCCCCGACGAGCTGGGCGAAGCCTGGCGCGGCAACAAGCTGCACCTGCCGCTGCTGACCCATATCAATGGCCAGTGGTTCGGGGCGCCCGAAGCCGGTGAGGACATGCAGTTCGATTTCGCCCAGTTGGTGGCCCACGCCGCCAAGACCCGGCCGCTGGGCGCCGGCACCATCGTCGGCTCCGGCACCATCGCCAACCAGGACACCTCTCGCGGCGCCTCGTGCTTTGCCGAGCAGCGCGTGGTCGAGACCCTGCGCGACGGCAAGCCGAGCACGCCGTTCATGTCGTTCGGCGACGTAGTGCGGATCGAGATGCTCGATCGCGACGGCAACAGCATCTTCGGTGCGATCGAGCAGCGCATCGAGGCCCAGCCGCAGCCCTGAACCCGCTGCCGGCTTCGGCCGGCGCGTCCCGGGAGAATCGCATGAGCCAAGTGCTCCAGCTGTACACCTATTTTCGTTCCAGCGCCGCCTACCGCGTGCGCATTGCGCTGAACCTCAAGGGCCTGCCGCACGAACTGGTGCCGGTGCACCTGCTGCGCGACGGCGGCCAGCAACACGCCGCCGATTACGTGCGGCTCAATCCCCAGCACCTGCTGCCGACCCTGCGCCATGGCGAACGCGTAATCGTGCAGTCGCTGCCGATCCTCGAGTATCTCGACGAGGTGTTCGGCGAGGTGCCGCTGCTGCCGGCAGACGCGCAGGGCAGGGCGCGGGTGCGCGCGCTGGCGCAAGCAGTGGCTTGCGAGATCCATCCCCTCAACAACCTGCGGGTGATGCAGTACCTGGAGCGCGATTGGGATATCGATGCGGCGCGTCGCGAGGCCTGGATGCGGCACTGGATGGACGAGGGCTTCGCCGCGCTGGAGACCCTGTTGGCGGATAGCCCGGAGACCGGCCGCTTTTGCCACGGCGACACGCCCGGCATGGCCGATTGCTGCCTGGTGCCCCAATTGTTCAACGCCCACCGCTTCGGCGTGGACCTGGCGCCGTACCCAACCCTGGCGCGGATCGAGCAGGCCTGCCTGGCCCTCGATGCGTTCGATCGCGCCCGCCCGGAGCGCCAGCCGGACGCGCAATAAACGACGGCGCCCTCAGGCGCCGTCGTCGGAACTTACCGGGTTCGATCAACCGAACCCGTGGCTGATCCGCGGCGGCGAGCTGCTGTCGTAGTCGGCGTAGGGATCGTGCTCGCCCGAAGCACCCTCGGACAAGCGGAACTTCAACGCCAGGCCGTCACGCGAATCTGCCGCACGCAAGGCTTCTTCCTGCTCGATCGTGCCGCTTTTGACCATGCGGAACAGGCACTGGTCGAACGTCTCCATGCCCTCTTCCAGCGATTCTTCCATGGCCTGCTTGATCTCATGCACCTGGCCGCGGCGCAGCAGGTCGCGGATCATCGGCGTGTTGAGCAGCACTTCGGTGGCCGGCAGGCGGCGCCCGTCGGCACCCTTCACCAGGCGCTGCGAAATCACCGCGCGCAGGTTCAGCGCCAGGTTCATCAGCACGTTCTTGTGCGCGCTCTCGGGGAAGAAGTTGAGGATGCGCTCGATGGTCTGGTCGGCGTTGTTCGAGTGCAGGGTGGCCAGGCACAAGTGTCCGGTCTCGGCAAAGGCGATGGCCGCTTCCATGGTCTCGGCGTCGAGGATTTCGCCGATCAGGATCACGTCCGGCGCCTCGCGCATCGCGTTCTTCAGCGCGTTGTGGAAGGCGTGGGTGTCCAGGCCGACCTCGCGCTGGTTGACGATCGACATCTTGTGCTTGTGCAGGTACTCGATCGGGTCCTCGATGGTGAGGATGTGCCCGGTCGTGGTGCTGTTGCGGTGGTCGATCATCGAGGCCAGCGAGGTCGACTTGCCCGAGCCGGTCGAGCCGACCACCAAAACCAGGCCGCGAGGCGTCATGATGACGTCCTTGAGGACCTGGGGCAGGTTGAGCTCTTCGATGCTGGGGATCTTGCTGCGGATGGCGCGGATGACCATGCCGACCTCGCCGCGCTGCTTGAACACGTTGACGCGGAAGCGGCCGGCATCGGCCAGGGCAATGGCCATGTTGAGTTCGAGGTCGCGTTCGAACTGCGGCACCTGGCCTTCGTCCATCAACGAATAGGCGATCTTCTTGACCATGCCGGGCGGCAGGCCGGTGTTGCCGAGCGGATAGAGCTTCCCCTCGATCTTGATATAGACCGGCGCCCCGGTGGTCAGGAACATGTCCGAGGCGTTCTTTTCGGTCATCAGCTTCAGGAAATAGCCGATATCCATGCGCAATGTTTCCCCAACGATCGGCGACGTCCCGTTGCAAGCACGCCGCAGGCTTCCGACAATGGCCGCGCATCAACCCCTAACGCAACGGCACCCCAATGACGGCTAGCTTCGCACAAATACGTCGATCGCTGTATGTGATCGTCTTTGCATTCGCGCCTCTTTCCCCGGCCTTGGCCCAGGTGGCGCCGGAGCTTTCGGTCGCCGAACAGGCCGTCCAACGCGCTACCCAGGCCGATGCCGACCAGTACGCGCCGGACCTCATCAGCCGCGCCCGGCAAGAACTGATGCAGGCCCAGCAGGCGGCCCTGGAACGCAGCCAGCGCAAGCAACTGCCGGCCCTGGCGCTACGTGCGACGGTCGATGCCGACCTGGCCCGGGCCCGCAGCGAAGAGGCCGTGGCCACCGCCCAGCTGGAGCAACGGCGGGCCGAAGTGAGCCAGTTGCAGTCGACGCTGGGCACCGGGGAGGGCCGCTGATGAACTTCCGCACCCATGCCCTGGCCCTGGCGCTGCTGGTTGCCCTGCCGTGGTCGGCCCAGGCCAAGGATGAATTGCCGCAGGTGACCGCCCTGCGCCAGCGCTTGGCGGCCCTGCAGGCCCAGCCAGAGTCCGCCGACCTGGCCCGCTACGAGCGTTTCCAGGCCGAACAGGCCGTCGCCGCGGTGGCCGAGGCCAAGCGCAAGGAACAGGAACAGGCCTTGTACGTGGCCGACCGCCGGGTCGAGATCGCCGAGACCAGCGTGCGCACTGCCGCCGCCCGGCGCGATCTGGAGCGGCTGGAAAGCACCCGCAATGAACTGCTGATCGAAGCCAGCCGCCGCGATGCAGCCCGGGCCCGCCAGGAAGCCGAGCAACTGCGCGTGCAGGCGCAGATCCAGGCCGAAGAGAGCGACCGCCTGCGGCAAGCCGCCGAACAGGAGACCCTGGCCCGCCAGGATGCCGAAGCGGCGTTGACCAGCGTGGCCGGCAAGCAGACCGCCCGGCTCAATGCCGCCCAGCAGAAGGCTGCGCAGCTGGCGCGCGAGGAGGCTGAGTTGATGTCCGGGACGAAGCTGCCGGCCTCGCGCTTCGAGGCGCGTGGCGAGGTCTTCACCCTGGCCGGCGACGCGTACAGCGGCAAGGCCGACCTGTCCGGGACGGCGCAGAGCCAGGCCAAGGCCCTGGCCGAGTACCTCAACATCGGCAAGAAGGGCCGGGTGGGCATCATTGCTTATGGCCCGGATGCTGCCGCCGCCAAGCAGCGTGGCGAGGCGCTGCGCGACGCCCTGGTCGCCGCCGGCGTCGGTGCCAACCGCTTCCAGGTCACGGCCGGCAAGGGCGCACCGAGCAAGGCACGGGCCGCCGAGGTGGTCGTCGCTCCCTGATTCCGTCTGGTTGTTTGGAAAGGACATTCAGGGTCGCCACCAGGCGGCCCTGAATGCTTGCCAGCGAACGCAGCGGTCACTGCGAAAACTGTGCTCGCGGCTATTGCCGGAGCGGGGGGACAGGCGTAGGGTCGAATACCCAGGTGGCACACCGTCGCCTGGCTCAGCGGAGGACGATCCGGTGGAACAGCGGCCCGAACCGAGCGTTGGCGTCCCGAAGCCCCAGGGCTCGGTCGTTACCGCCGATCGTGCCGGTTCACCCTCCGATGCAGCGCCCCGAGCCGGAAACGGCCGGGGCGTTCTTGTTTCCGGAACCGTAGGAGGCCAAGCCATGTTCGAAGGGCAACCCCAGAGCGAAATCGATGCACTGATGAAGGCTGATCCCGAATTCAAGCAGCTCTATCAACGACACAAGCTGCTGGACAAGAAATGCATGGATGCCGAGCTCGGTGTACTACCGATCGATGACATGACCCTCGGACAGATGAAGCGTGAAAAACTGATGGCCAAGGAAAAGCTCACCCGGTTATATGACCGAATGACGCACTGACCCTCTCCCCCAACCGAACCGCTCACCGTCGCGGGCGGTGGCAGCCTCCTCGTCGGCTCGCCACCGTCCGCGTCGCCTTTTCTGGCCCAGGCCGACGCCATCGCCGGTATCTGAACATCTCGCTAAGCATTTTGGCCGCCCATCCGTCGATAATGCAGGGTCAGCCCCACGGGCAAACCCAGAAGAAGCGATGGCCATCCACTCCTCGGTGCTGGAACTGATTGGCGAGACCCCGATCGTCAAGGCGCAACGCCTGGACACCGGCGTCTGCGAGCTCTACCTCAAACTGGAAAGCGCCAACCCTGGCGGCTCGATCAAGGACCGCATCGGTCTGTCGATGATCGAGGCGGCCGAGCAGCGCGGTGACCTCAAGCCGGGCGCCACCCTGGTAGAGGGCACGGCCGGCAATACCGGGCTGGGCCTGGCCCTGGTCGCGCAGCAGAAGGGTTATCGGCTGATCCTGGTGGTGCCGGACAAGATGAGCCGGGAGAAGATCTTCAACCTCAAGGCCATGGGCGCCGAGGTTGTGCTCACCCGCTCGGACGTCGCCAAGGGCCACCCGGAGTACTACCAGGACCTGGCCGCGAAGATCGCCAGCCAGACGCCCGGTGCGTACTTCATCAACCAATTCGGCAACCCGGACAACCCGGCCGCGCACGAATTCGGCACCGGTCCGGAAATCCTGCGGCAGATGGACGGCCAGCTCGACGCGGTGGTATTCGGCTGCGGCAGCTCCGGCACCATGACCGGCCTTTCGCGTGCGTTCGCCAAGGATTCGCCGCAGACCGAGCTGGTCCTGGCTGACCCTGTGGGTTCGATCCTGGCCGAGTACATCAACGACGGCCGCCTCAACGACAAATCCGGCAGCTGGCTGGTGGAAGGTATCGGCGAGGACTTCCTGCCCTCGATCTCCGACTTCAGCCGGGTCAAGAAGGCCTATGCCATCAGCGATGGCGAAAGCTTCCACACCGCGCGCGAATTGCTGGCCAAGGAGGGAATCCTCGGTGGCTCGTCCACCGGTACCCTGCTGGCCGCGGCGCTGAAGTATTGCCGCGAACAGACCACGCCGAAGAAGGTGCTGGTGCTGGTGCCGGACACCGGCAACAAGTACCTATCGAAGATGTACAACGACTATTGGATGCTGGACAACGGCTTCCTGGAGCGCCCGCAGTACGGCGACCTGCGCGACCTGATCCTGCGGCCCTACAGCCAGCGCGACACGGTCGTGGTTGGCCCGCGCGACGCCCTCACGACGGCCTACCAGCGGATGAAGCTCTACGACGTATCGCAGCTGCCGGTGATCGACGAGGGCGAACTGGTCGGCATCGTCGACGAAAGCGACGTCTTGTTGCACGTGTACGGCGATGAGGCGCGCTTCCGTGACCCGGTGGCCACGGCCATGGTCAGCAAGCTCGACCGCCTTGATGTCAAATCGCCGATCGAGGCGCTGCTGCCGGTCTTCGACCGCGGCCAGGTCGCCATCGTCATGGACGACAAGCAGTTCCTGGGTCTCATCACCCGGATCGATCTGTTGAACTATCTCAGGCGCCGGGTGCAGTAATGTGACCGCCGTCGACAATTCGATGGCGGCCCGTTCACGCCTAATTGTTAGAATCCCGTTCCTCTAATGGAAGTCACCATGTCGGATCACAACAACAGCAGCCAGGACGGCGGCCGTTCCTTGTCCTTGGCCACGCTTGCCATCCATGGCGGCCAGGCGCCCGACCCGAGCACTGGCGCGGTGATGCCGCCGATCTACGCGACCTCGACCTACGCCCAGTCCAGCCCGGGCGAGCACCAGGGTTTCGAATACTCGCGCACCCACAACCCGACCCGCTTCGCCTATGAGCGCTGCGTGGCCGCCCTGGAGGGCGGCAGCCGCGGCTACGCCTTTGCCTCGGGCATGGCGGCCACCTCGACGGTGATGGAGCTGCTCGACAGCGGCGACCACGTCGTCGCCATGGACGACCTCTACGGCGGCAGCTACCGGCTGTTCGAGCGCGTGCGCCGCCGCAGCGCCGGGCTGGACTTCAGCTTCGTCGACCTGACCGACCCGTCCGCCTTCGAAGCGGCGATCACGTCCAAGACCAAGATGGTGTGGATCGAGACCCCCACCAACCCGATGCTGAAGATCGTCGACATCGCCGCCATCGCGGCGATCGCACGCAAGCATGGGTTGCTGGTGGTGGTCGACAACACCTTCGCCTCGCCGATGCTGCAGCGCCCGCTGGAACTGGGCGCGGACCTCGTCGTGCACTCGGCGACCAAATACCTCAACGGCCATTCCGACATGGTCGGCGGCATCGCGGTGGTCGGCGACAACGCCGACCTCGCCGAGCGCATGGCCTTCCTGCAGAACTCCATCGGCGGCGTGCAGGGCCCGTTCGACAGCTTCCTGGCGCTGCGCGGATTGAAGACCCTGCCGCTGCGCATGCGCGCCCATTGCGAAAACGCGCTGGCGCTGGCGCAGTGGCTGGATTCGCATCCGGCGGTGGAGAAGGTGATCTATCCGGGATTGGAATCGCATCCGCAGCATGAATTGGCCAAGCGGCAGATGGCTGGGTTTGGCGGGATCGTCTCTATCGTGCTGAAGGGTGGGTTTGAAGCGGCCAAGCGGGTTTGCGAACGGACTGAGTTGTTTACGCTGGCCGAGTCGTTGGGGGGCGTGGAGAGTCTGGTCAATCATCCTGCGGTGATGACGCATGCTTCGATTCCGGTGGAGCGGAGGGCGCAGCTTGGGATTAGTGATGCGTTGGTGCGGTTGAGTGTTGGGGTTGAGGATTTGGGGGATTTGCGGGTTGATCTTGAGCGGTCGTTGGCGTGATGCGCCTCCCGTCGGGGTTGAATCCGTGAGTCGTCGAAGTCGGCGCACCTGGACAGGCGTTGGTCTATTGAACTTTGTCGCCTGGATCCGCCGGCAGGCGCTACTGCGGGCGTTCTATCGCGCGATTCCCCAGCGCTGGCGCGAAAGCGTGGCCGACGCGCTGAGCGCGCGTGCCAACGCTTATGTCCGTTTCCCACGCACGCCCGCGTGGGAGGTGGCATCGCCCACGGCCGATGAAGTGACTGGCGTCAACCTCGTTACGCCCGATGGCCCCGGAGTCAACCTCCTGGGCTACATCCGCGGCCAGTTCGGACTAGGCGAGAGCGCACGGCATTATGCGCGCGCGCTGATCAATGCCGGACTGCAGGTGCGCCTTTACGACGTAGACCTGGACTTGCCGCATGGCTGGGACGACCGCAGCCTGGAAGCATGGATCGGCGACGATATCCCGCATCACGTCAGCATCATCTTCGTCAACCCGGACTTCCTGCAGGCGGCACTGGCCAAGATTGGCCACGCGCGTCTGCACGGGCATTACCTGATCGCTTGCTGGTTCTGGGAACTCGAGCGCATACCGGACGACTGGCTACCGGCCATCGAGCAGGTGGACGAGATCCTGGTCGCCAGTGAGTTTGTCGAAAGTGCTTTCCGACGTGTCACCGACAAACCTGTTCTTCGGATTCCACAGCCTCTTGGGGAGGTGATTGACAGTGGCCTCCAGCGCGCTGATTTCGGGTTGGAGGAAGGCAAGTTCACGTTCCTGGTGACTTTCGATTTCCACTCGTGGATCGACCGCAAGAATCCCCAGGCTGCATTGAAGGCATTTAAGGCAGCGTTTCCGCCTGACCGCGACGACGTGCGTCTGTTGGTAAAGTCCAGCAACGGATTCCGGCACCCGGACCGCTTCCGCGAGCTGTTGAACATTGCCAAGGGAGACTCGCGCATCATCGTGCGCGATGAAGTGATCGACCGGGCCCACGTCAACGCGCTGCAACGATGCTCGGATGCGTATGTTTCGCTGCATCGCGCAGAAGGGCTGGGTCTTGGGCTTGCCGAATGCATGGCCATGGGCAAACCGGTCATCGCCACCAATTGGTCCGGCAACCTGGAGTTCATGCGTCCGGATGCCGCCTGCCTGGTGGACTACCGGCTGGTCCCGGTTGCGCAAGGTGAGTACCCGCATTCTGCTGGAGCCCACTGGGCCGAAGCCGATATCGCTGATGCGGCGCGCGCGATGCGGCATCTTGCCGATGATCCCGCCGCGGCCGCCGCCATGGGGCTCCGCGGCCAACGCCTAGTCAGGGCGATGCTTTCTCCGGAACGCAGCGCAGCCTTGCTGAAGGCGCGCATCGAAGAGCTGGACAATCTAGAAGTGAAGGGCAGGGCGTCCCATGCATGACATGCTGAGAGCGATATTCGCGTATCGCTTTTTCATTATCTCTTCGGTCAAGAACGACCTGAAGATTCGCTTTCTGCGCAGCAAGCTCGGCACGCTGTGGATGATCATCCATCCGCTGACCCAGGTGCTGATCTTCGCCTTGATCCTCTCCGAGGTATTGTCGGCAAAGCTGCCCGGCATCGACAACAAGTACGCCTATGCGCTGTACCTGATGGCCGGCACGCTGGGCTGGAGCCTGTTTGCCGAGACGATCACCAAGTGCGTCAGCCTGTTCATCGACAACGCCAATCTGATGAAGAAGATGGCGTTTCCGAGGATCTGTCTGCCCCTGATCACGCTCGGCACGATGTTCGTGCAGAACATGCTCTTGCTGTTGGCCATCTTCATCGTGTTCGCGGTGCTTGGGCATGTGCCGGGCCTGCAGGTCTTGTGGTTGCCTGTGCTGACGGTGCTGACCCTGCTGCTTTCGCTGTCCCTGGGTACGCTTCTGGGGGTCTTGAATGTGTTCGTGCGCGACATCGGGCAGGTCATTCCGGTGTTCCTGCAAGCGCTGTTCTGGCTGACGCCCATCGTTTACAACATCGAGATCCTGCCGGCTTCCACGCAGGCCTGGTTCCGGCTCAATCCGCTCTACCCGTTGATCACCAGCTACCAGAATGTGCTGGTGTACAACAAACCCCCGCTGTGGGGCGAGCTGGTTGGCCTGACCATGGCCACGCTGGTGTTGGGGGTGATTTCGTTGATGGTGTTCCGCCGCGCCAGCGCCGAGATGGTGGATGTGCTATGACCGGTGAAATCAGTGTTCGTGGTGTGGGCAAGTCCTATGCGCAGTGGCGCAGCGAGTGGCAGCGTTTTGCGCGCTGGTTCGGCGCCAACCCGCGCCCGGAAGTCGAGCACTGGGTGCTTCGAGACGTCAGTTTTGAAGTGCGCCGGGGCGAGGCGGTGGGCATCATCGGCCAGAACGGCGCCGGCAAGAGCACGCTGCTCAAATTGATCACCGGTACCGCCCGGCCCACCGAGGGTTCGATCACCTTGACCGGGCGGGTGGCGGCGATCCTGGAGCTGGGCATGGGCTTCAACCCAGAGCTGAGCGGCCGGCAGAACGTCAGGCACGCGGCTGGTCTGCTCGGTTATACCCAGGAGGAAACCGAGCGGATATTGCCGGAGGTCGAGCGCTTCGCCGAAATCGGCGATTACTTCGACGAGCCAGTGCGGTCTTATTCCAGCGGCATGCAAGTGCGCGTGGCCTTCAGTATCGCCACGGCCACGCGGCCTGATGTGCTGATCGTCGATGAGGCGCTTTCGGTGGGCGATGCGTATTTCGTGCACAAGTGCTTCCAGCGCATCCGCGAGTTCCGCGCAGCGGGCACGACGTTGTTGTTCGTGTCGCACGATCCCACAGCCGTTCAGGCGCTGTGCGATCGCGCGGTCTTGCTGGTGGCAGGGCGCAAGTTGCTCGATGGCGACCCTCGCGAAGTGTTCGATTACTACAATGCACTGATCGCAGAGAAGGAAAACAGCAAGCTGCTCACCGAACGGACCGAAGACGGGGCCGTCAAGACAGAGTCCGGCACCGGCGAGGCATCGGTTGAAAGCGTCCTGTTGCTTGACCGCACGGGGTCGCCGGTTGAATACATCGGCGTGGGCGAGCCTGTCGAACTCGAAGTGCAGGTGCGGGTCAACGAATCGCTCGACAGGTTGGTATTCGGATACATGATCCGCGACCGGCTTGGCCAGCCCGTGTTCGGAACCAACACGCACCACACCCGCCAGGTCATCGAGATGATCGAAGGCGGAACGCTACTGCGGTTTCGCGCGGCCTTCGGCATGACCCTGGGGCCGGGCAGCTACTCTGTTTCGGTGGCGCTCTCCAGCACCGAAACCCATCTGGTCAAGAACTATCATTGGCGCGATCTGGCCCTGGTGTTCCAGGTAGCCAACATCGGCCTGGACGTTTTCATCGGAACTGCCTGGCTACCGCCGATCATCAGCGTCGAGCGGCAGGACGGGGCGCCGATCGAATTGAGGGTAAGGACATGAACCTGAAAGCCGAAGCGACGTCCCGAAGCATCATGCAGCGGGTGCGCGAAGAGATGTCGGCGCGGCGCATGAGAAAAATGCATGCCGAGGCCGACTTCATGACCGGCGGCGTGGAGGGGCCGGTGATCTGGCGCTCCGAATCCTGCCGCTTCGACGAGAAGGAGCAATATCTGCTCACGGACCTGCTCCAGTACGAGGACGAGGAGTTCGTCGAGAACGCTTACCGGGCGATCTTGAAGCGAGCGCCGGACGAGCCGAACCTGACGCATTACGCCGGCGGGTTGCGGAATGCTGCGATCACCAAAGTGGAAGTGCTGGCAGCGTTGCGCTGGTCGCCCGAGGGCAAGGCATGCGGCGTGCACATCGACGGGCTGCTGATTCCCACCACGCTGCAACGATGGAAACGCAAGCCCGTGGTGGGGCCAGTGCTGGATTGGCTGCACACCTTGGCGCGGCTGCCGCGGCTGGCGCGCCAGCAGAGCATTCATGGTACCCGCAGCGCTCACGAGACGCGTCGGGTCGGCGAACTCCTGAACATGCTCGCCGGCAACAGCATCGCGCGCGCTGGCCTGCTGGAACAGCGCCTGGCCGAATTCGTCGTGGATGCTTCCAGCGCTACCGGGGAACTCTCGGCACGCGCGCAGGTGCTAGAAGCCATCCTAGCCGCGGAATTCGGTCCGGACGTGTTTCAGGCAATCGCCGATGGCACCGAGGCCTCGGACATGACCGCGCCAAGGCGCCGCAGTCTACTGCTGCGCCTCAGCCAGGCTGAGGAACGGCTCGATGGATTGACCGGTGACTTCGCCGGCTTGCAAGCCACGTTGCAGCGCGTGGAGGAAGCGGTGGCGCGCCTGGAAGCCGGGCACTCTTCGCTGGTGCAGGTACAAGCGCAGGCACAAGTGGAAGCCAAGGCGGCGGCTTGGGCGCGGGAATCCGAGCAGGCTGCGCGCGACCAGCAGGTCATTGCCTTGCGCGCGCAGACGGACGAGCGGCTGAAGTTCTTGGAGTCGGCGAGCATCCAGATGGGCGACCTGGTCAACTCGCTGGCGGCCACTCCGATTGCTCCAGCAGCTGCCAGTGGGTCGGACGCCCCTTCGAGCGCGCCGGCGCCGACACCGTCCGGGCTAGATGCGCTGTACTCGGCACTCGAGGATTCCTTCCGCGGCTCGCGCGAACTCGTGCGCGAGCGCGTGCGCCCGTACTTGGCGGAATTGGAAACCGCGAGCAGGGGCTCGCCGCAGGACAGTCTGGTCATCGACATCGGTTGTGGCCGCGGCGAATGGCTGGAACTCGTCCGCAACGCCGGCTACCAGGCGCGCGGGATCGATATGAACGCGATGTTTGTGCAGACCTGCCGGGCGCTTGACCTGGACGTGGTGCACGGCGATGCCTTCGATGTCCTGCGCGAGATGCCCAGCGGCTCGGCGGCCGCCATCACCTCCATGCATCTGGTGGAACATCTGCCCTTCGAGACGATGATTGCCCTCATCGACGAGTGCCGCCGCGTGCTGCGGCCGGGAGGATTGCTGATCCTGGAGACGCCTAACCCTGAGAATCTTTCGGTCGGCGCCTTCTCCTTCTATATGGATCCCACCCATCGCAACCCCTTGCCACCGGGGCTGCTGTTCTGGCTGACCCGCTCCCGCGGCTTCGCCGAGGTGCGCATCGAGCGCCTGACGCATGCGCGTGAAGTGGTGTTCCCGGAACTCCTGGACGCCGAGCAGCCAGGTGCCGAGTCCTTGAACCAAATCATCGAGCAATTCCGTGCGCCGCTGGACTATGCCGTGATCGCGAGGAAGCTGGCGTGAGCGCGACGAATTCCACCTTGCTGATCACCGGTGCGAACGGTTTTGTCGGCCGCCACGTGCTGGCCGCAGTTGAACAAGGCGTATTTGGGTCAGTGGACGCGACCGTGGCGCCTTCCGGCTGGGATATCCGCGAGCCCGCGTCGGTGCGCGAGTTGGTGGCCCGGGTCCGCCCAGCGGCGGTTCTGCACCTGGCAGCGCAAAGCTTCGTCCCGCGCTCATTCGAGGACCCCGCCGGAACCCTGGCCACCAATGTGATCGGCACCGCCAACCTGATCCAGGCCCTGGGTGAGACGGGCTTCCAGGGACGGTTGCTTTATGTCAGCTCGGGCGACATCTACGGCGCGGTCGCGGACGCGTGCCTACCGGTCGACGAGGACACCATGCCGCATCCGCGCAGTCCCTATGCGGTTAGCAAGTGGTCGGCAGAACAGCTTTGCTTGCAGGCCCAGCGCATCGGCAAACTGGACTGCGTGATTGCCCGGCCGTTCAATCATATCGGCCCCGGTCAGGGCAACCAGTTCGTGCTGCCCTCCATTGCCAGGCAGATCGTCGACATCGAGCGTGGTGAGAAAGAGGCGGCAATCGACGTCGGCGACATCGACAGCACCCGCGACTTCACCGATGTGCGCGACGTAGTGCGTGCCTACGCCGCCATGTTCCACAGCGGCCGGACGGGCAGCGTCTATGTCGTTGCCAGCGGGGTCGAGCGCAAGGTGCGCGACATGCTGGACGCCATGCTTGCCCTCGCTGGGCTCGATGCACCGATTCGCCAGGACCCCGCCAGACTGCGCCCTTCCGAGCAGCGACGCATGGTCGCCAATGCCGCGCGCCTCTCGCAAGACACTGGATGGCGGCCGGCCATCGACATCAACACCACGCTTTCCGACATCCTCGACTTTACAAGGAACCTTAAGTAATGACCTCCAAGAATGCACTGATCACCGGCGTCACCGGCCAGGACGGCGCCTACCTGTCCAAGCTGCTGCTTGACAAGGGCTATGCCGTTTACGGACTGCTGGCCCGTCGCAGCACTGACACGTTGTGGCGCCTGCGCGAACTGGGGATCGAAGGCGAGGTCCGCTTGATCGATGGCGATCTGACCGATCTTTCCTCGCTGATCCGTGCCATGCAGGTTTCCTCGGCAGACGAGGTCTACAACCTGGGTGCGCAGAGCTTCGTCGGCACCTCCTGGCAGCAGCCGATCGTGACGGCACAGATCGACGGCGTTGGCGCGTTGAACGTGCTGGAGGCCGTGCGCATCGTCAACGACAAGGCGCACTTCTACCAGGCTTCGACGAGTGAGATGTTTGGCCTGATCCAGGCCGAGATGCAGGACGAGACCACCCCGTTCTATCCGCGCAGTCCTTACGGTGTGGCCAAGTTGATGGCGCACTGGGCGACCGTCAACTACCGCGAGAGCTTCGGCCTGCACGCGTCCAGCGGCATTCTGTTCAACCACGAATCGCCGCTGCGCGGTATCGAATTCGTGACCCGAAAGGTGACCGATGCGGTGGCGCGGATCAAACTGGGCCTGCAGAAGGAGCTGCGACTGGGCAATGTCGACGCCAAGCGCGACTGGGGCTTCGCCGGCGACTACGTCGAGGCGATGTGGCTGATGACCCAGCAGGCTGCAGGCGACGATTACGTCGTTGCGACCGGCTTGACCACCACCGTGCGCGACATGTGCGACATCGCCTTCGGCCACGTGGGCCTGAAGACCGAGGACCATCTGGTGATTGATCCCCGGTTCTACCGCCCAGCCGAGGTCGACGTGCTGCTGGGTAATCCGGCCAAGGCGCTGGCCAAGCTGGGCTGGAAGCCGAAGACCTCGCTTGAGCAGCTGATCACCATGATGGTCGACGCAGACATGCGCCGACTGGGTTGATACGCACGGACAGGGAAGAAGGTTGATGCGCATCGCATTGGATTTGCAGGCCTGCCAGACTGCCTCCCGCCACCGCGGGATCGGGCGGTATACGCTCGATTTCACCCGGGCGCTGCTGGCCAATCCAGAGGGAATGGAATTCCTGGTTGGCCTGGACGGCACCTATGCGGAGGAGGCCGACGAAGTCGCGGCCGCGTTGGAGTCGCAGCTACCACGAGCGGCATTCAGCCGTTACTTCTATCCCGGGCCCGTGCAGCCCCATGGGCATCCTGCCGATAGCCTGCGCCCGGCCGCGGACGCCCTGGTGGCGAACCACTATGCCGGCATGTCCGCCGACCTGGTTCACGCCAACAGTCTGTTCGAGGGATTTGCCGAGCGCGCCAGTGGCGTGCGTGGCCTGGCCAGCGTCCCCGGCGCCATCAGCTCGGTAACCTTGTACGACTTCATCCCCACAGTGTTCGCCGAACAGTACCTGGCCGAGCCGCAGTATCGCGCCTGGTACATGTCGCGGCTGCAGGCGCTGCAACGCTTCGATGTGATGCTTTGCATCTCCGAGGCGACGCGGCAGGATGCGATGCGCCTGCTCGGTATCCCGGCGGAGCGGATGGCGGTGATCCATGCGGGCGTCGGTGTGGAGTTCAAGCCAGCAACAGCTGATCCGGCGAAGCGCAGCGCGCTGCTGCGCCGGCTTGGGATCGATGACCGATTCGTGCTGTACACGGGTAATGGGGACTTCCGCAAGAATCTCTCCGGCGCCATCGAGGCGTTCGCGCGGGTGCCGAAGGCGGACCGCGGCAATGTCCAACTCGTTCTCAATCAGGTCGCTGACGAGAGTGCGTTGCGCGAGTGCTGCTTAAAGCACGGGCTGACGGCCAAGGATTTGGTGATCACCGGCAAGGTGAGCGATGCCGATTTAATCGGATTGTTCCAGGCTTGCGAAGTCTTCTTCTTTCCTTCGCGCTACGAGGGTTTCGGTCTGCCGGTATTGGAGGCCATGGCCTGTGGCGCGCCGACGATCGCGGCCGACAACTCCAGCCTGGGTGAGGTCGTGGCGCGCAAGGACGCGATGTTCAAGGTGGCGGAGCCGGAGGCCGCCGCCGCATTGCTGGGTCGCGCTCTCAAGGATGAGGATTATCGCGCCGATCTGCGCGAGTACGGGTTGCGCCGCGCGGGCGAATTTAGCTGGGACCGCACCGCTACCCTCGCCATCGGTGCGTGGCGCGATGCACGCGAAAGAAAGCTGCGCTTGGAGCGCGGCCCACGGCTGGGGATGAGGAAGCGGCCGCGGATCGCGATGGTCACCCCCCTGCCGCCGCAACGCACCGGCATTGCCGACTACGTCGATGGTCTGTTAGCGCCGCTGTCGCGCTATGTCGACCTGGATCTGTTTACCGACGCGGATCCGGCGCAGCTCGATGCCTATCGCCTGAAGTTCAGGCTGCATCGCTGGCAGGCCTTGCCGGAGTTGGAGTCGCGCTACGACGGGGTGGTCTACCAATTCGGTAACTCGCCGTTCCATGCGTACATGACCAGGCTGCTGGAGCAGGTTCCGGGCACGGTGGTGCTGCATGACGTATTCCTGAGTTCACTGTTCTGGTACCTGGAGCGCCACGCGGGGCAGCAGGGCGCTTTCCGGGATGCCTTGTACTACTCACACGGCCGAGGTGGGCTGGCCGTGCTCGAGGAGCAAGGGGAGCTGGATGCGCGAAAGCGCTACCCGGCCTCGCTGCGAATCATCGAGCAGGCAACGGCGTTGATCGTCCATTCTGCGCATTCGCTTGAGGTTATCGAGCATTATTTCCCGGGAAGCCGTCGTCCTTCGGTTTCCATTGCGCCGATGCCATTGCGCCTGCCGGTCGAGTCGATGGGCGAACGCGGGCCGGTGCGGACGCGGCTGGGGATCGACCCGGAAGAGTTCCTGCTGGTGAGCTTCGGCTTCCTGGCGGAAACCAAGCTCAATCATCTGCTTCTGGATGCGATGGCCGAGCTGCCGCCCGCCGTCCAGCAGAAGATCCGTGTGGTGTTCGTTGGCGAGAACGAGAGCGGCGACTACGGCCAGGCAATACGCCGCAGGGTGCAGGAGCTGAAGGGGCGCGTGCGGGTAGAGATCACCGGTTTCGCCAACGACTCGCTGTACCGCGACTACCTTGTTGCGGCGGACCTGGCCGTTCAGCTGCGCGCGGGGAGCCGCGGCGAGACGTCCAAGGCGGTCTATGACTGTCTGGCGCACGCTCTGCCGACCGTCGTCAACGATTACGCCGGCTTCTCCGAACTGCCGTCCCAGGCGGTGCGAACGGTGGAGGGTAATCCGACGCCGGAATCACTCGCCTCGGCCTTGCTGCGGTTGTTCGAGGATCCTGCTGCGCGTCGTTTGCTGGGCAGCTACGGTCGCGAGTACATTCGAAGCCATCACGACCCGGATATCACGGCGCGCGCCTACGTCGTCGCGCTGGAAGATGCGCAGGTGCAAGGTGAATGGCGCGATGGCAGCTTGGTGGTCAATCGCCTGGCCGATGTGCTTGTGAGCGCCGGCACTTCTCCACGTGAAATGGACGCGCTGGAACATGCGCTTCAGCTGGCTGCGCAACGTCGGGGAACGCCGCGGTTGTTGCTCGATCTGAGCGAGGTGGTGAGCGCGGACTATGGCACCGGCATACATCGGGTGGTCCGCAATATGGCGCGCGAGTGCCTGCTCGCTGAGCACCCGACTCAGATGAAGGTGGAGGTGGTGGCGCACGACAAGCAGGGTCAGTTCTGCTCGGCTGATGATTACGCAGTTTCCATGTTTGGCGTGCCTGCCGGCCGGGACGCGACGTCGTTGCAGATTGGCGGTGGCGATTTGCTGATGCTGCTGGATTCGGCTTGGGACGCACTTGAGCGCTTCGATCAATCAATCGAACAGGTGCGTGCGTATGGCGGCCGTGTCGGCGCAATGGTTTACGACCTCATACCGGTGCGCTACCCGCAATACTGCGTCGAATACATGCCTGCGGTGTTTGAGCGCTGGCTGCGCTACGTCGTGAAGCATTGCGATTTCCTGGTCTGCATTTCCAAGGCGGTGGCCGACGACCTCAAGTCTTGGATAGAAGAGACCGGCGCCGAGCGGCGTCCCTTGCAGCGCATCGGTCATGTCCATCTCGGCAGTGACTTGGTCGAACAGGTCCGTGGGCCGCGCTCCGAGCGGCTGCGCGCTGCGCTTGAGGGTGAAACGGTGTTGATGGTCGGGACCGTCGAGCCGCGCAAGGGGCACGACATCGCAGTAGACGCGTTCGAGAAGGCATGGCAGGCCGGCAGCGATAAACGGCTGGTGATAGTCGGCAAGGAGGGCTGGAACGTAGCTGAGATCGCGCTGAGGTTGCGTAAGCATCCTGAGCTCGGCCGCCGGCTGTTCTGGTTCGAACACACCGACGATGAAGAGCTGCGGCAGCTGTATGGGACAGCGGTGGCGCTGTTACAGGCGTCCCATGCAGAGGGCTTCGGCTTGCCCATCGTGGAGGCTGCGCGCTACGGCGTGCCACTGCTGCTGAGCGATATCCCGGTGTTCCGGGAAATCGCAGCCGACCACGCCGCATACTTTCCCGTCGGTGACTCTGCCGCATTGTCCCGGCTGCTCCTGACCGATCTACCGCCGGCTCCGCCTCGCGACCTAGGATGCACGTGGAAAGAGTCTGCGAATGCTCTGTTGCGCATTATCGACCGTGGCCCGTGGGATTATTGACAGGATGTTCGAAAGTGTCCAGTGGCTCAAAGATCATGCTCTTGCCGAGGAGCTGGGTGCTGACGTCAACGGCGCGCAAGGCATCCAAGCAACGACGAGCGAGACAGTAATTTAGCGGCTACAGAATGCTCAAGAGATGAACGTCCGCTTCGGAAGCTGCCAATCCAGAGAGCGCCGTTCTGCGTCCAAGGGCTGAGCAGTCAATAGGGTGCCGTCACCTAAAGCGATGCCCCTCATACAGGTGGTAACTTTGAACTCCAAAAATCCCACTCTGCTGAAGACGTGGAATCCACATCGCAACAGCCGGAAGCCGTGAATGTCCCTTATTAGTACTTCCGAAAGCGCTATTAAACAGCGTTCTGGCCAATTGCCGGGGCTCGCCTGGCTGGCGCTGGCCGTCAGCTTCTGGTTGCTGTTCACCGCGTATTTCTCGCCTGTCCTGGTGCAGCACGGACTGCTGGGGCCTGGTGATGGCGAAATCTACTATTTGCCTTTCCTGAAACTATCTGTTTTCCAGCTCTGGAACGACAACCTGCTTTCCGGATATCCCATCGCCGCCGATATCCAGGCAATGACTTTCTACCCATTGAGGTGGCTGACCCCCAGCTTCAATTGTCTGGTCATTTCTGCATACGTAGTCGCGGCGCTCGGAACGTTCGGACTTTGTCTTTCGTTGACCGGCTCGCGCCTGGGAGCGCTGGCGGGTGCTTTGGTTGTGTCGGGCAGCGGATTCATGCTTGGGCATTTGGGGCACCTCAGTATCATCCACGCAGCAGCCTGGGTGCCCTTTGTTCTCTGGGCCGTTGTTGAATTGCAAAGGCCGCGGTCGTGGCGCGCAGTGGCCCTGGGCGCAATTGCCGTGGCGATGAGCGTGTTGGGGGGACACCCCCAGATATCCATCATCGGGTTGTTGTTCAGTGGAATGCTGGCCGCGGCGCTAATTTGCTACGCGTTTGTGGCCCATGGATATCGAAGCGCCGTTCATTTGCTGGTGCGGGTTGTCGCTATGTTCTCGCTCGGGTTAGCGCTGGCGTCTCCATCACTTGTAGGGTTGATCGACGCGGCAGCATCGAATCCTCGGTCCACTTGGGGCTTGGCTGACTTCAGTTCCTATAGCCTGGACTTCGCGAGTATCAGGCTTCTCTGGTTCCCTAATTTTTACGGCAGCATGGCCGGGACGTCCTATGGGCCCTATTCCGGTCCGCCTAATCTGACCGAGCTGGCGCTCTATGTTGGGTTGATACCCTGGATGCTTGGGTGTCTAGCAATTTGTCAGGTTCGACGTGACATGCGCCCGTTGTTTTGGGCGGCGCTTGCAGCCTTCGCGCTGCTGCTGGCCCTGGGTGCGACCACGCCGATCGGAGAGTTGGTATACCGATTGCCGGTGTTGGGGAAGTTCCGGGCACAGGCGAGATTCGGATGGATCTTCGTTATCTGTATGGGTGTTCTTTCAAGCTTTGGGATCTCCACAATTCTGTCGCGGCTGGATACGCGCTCGCAGCGGTGGATGGCTGGTGCAATGGTCGTGGCGGGCGGGCTGTTTGTTGTTCTGCTGGCGATCAACGCGCCGCCCCCTGCACTCATAGAGGCGGGTATCCGTTTGCGCAACTCGCCTGCAATCATGGTTCCGATTGTCGCGGCGATCGTGGGGCTCGCGTCACTCATCCTTTTCGCGCTACGGCGGAGTCACGCAACCGCAATATTCTTGATGGTGGTAATGCTCGTGGATCTGGCGACTTTTGGCTGGTTCCATGATTGGAGATTGTCCGCGTCTGCCGGTTCGACCGATCCCGTTCCAGCCGTATTGCGGGGTACGGAAGGTCGTGTCCTCGTGATTGGCGGGGAAAACCTTCCTCCCGGTCCGCTCAGGCCAAACGTGAATCTTCGGTACGACATACCGCTCGTGACAGGCTATGGCCCCCTGTTGCCTGCGAACTATGCCTCTGTGACCGGCGCTACTACGGTGGGCGCATTCCCCCCGCTGTTGCCCGATGCGCCTCTCTTGGATGTACTCGGCGTAAAATGGATTGCTGGAGATTACGCTAGCCCAGGTCCCATCCTGACGGGCCACGGCTGCGGCACGGAGAGCGGAATTCGTGCCTTGGGCGCCGAAATTCCAGCTTCAGATGAAGTCGACGCGATCCGCATCACGAGCCACCTGAGTTGTTCGCAGGACCTTACCGACGGGCACGCTATCGCCGACGTTGTCGTAGCCGATGGTTCACGGCAAGAGGTTGCGCGAGCGGAGATAGACGTAGGAACCGACACGTCCGAATGGGCGTACGATAGGCCCGACGTGAAGTCTTCCGTGCGTCATGCGCGCGCGCATGTCGCCGATTCGTTTGACGCTGGGGGTGTGCGCGGTCTTTGGTTCGATAAGGCCGTGGAACTGACCACGCCAGCTCGTGGAGGAAGCGTCGAAGTCTCCTTGCGGGAGAACGCGGGGGCTCCGTTCAAGGTCCGGTCAATCGAGGCAAGGGATCGAGCTAGCGGCGCATGGAGGGCGTTGCAATTTGGTCCGCTGCTGGGCGCGAACGCGCCGCTCAGCCAGAACTTGGCCGGCGGCAACGGAACTGCGATACGCCAGCGTACAAACTACAGGGGCCAGGTATGGATGGCCTGCGAAGCAAGGCAGGCCAGTCTTACTGAGATCAGCAATCTTCTGCGCGTCCAAGTGCCCGGGGGCATAGACCCCTTCCAGACCGTGCTGCTGGAAGCAGGTACAACGGTTCCATCGCTCAGCTGCAAAGGTGAAAATGCAGCCACTATTCTCGGCAAGCGACCTGGCTATTGGGAGATTGAAACTAGTGGCGCCAGTGACGCCATTCTGGTCGTATCATCGAGCTTCAATGCTGGTTGGCGTGTCACGGTGGACGGGAAGCAGGCCCAAGTCCTCGCGGCCTATGGGGCCGTTCTGGGCGTACCCGTACCCGCCGGTGATCATCGCGTAGTGCTGCACTACATGCCGCGCTGGTTCTCTATAGCGGTCGGTGCGGCGGGGATAGCAACAATCGTCATCCTTCTGCTGCTTTGGAGCGGGATCGGAATCACCATGAAGTTTTTGAAGCGGGGTAAGGGACCATGAAACGAGCAGTTGTGTTGGCGGGCGGAAAGGGCACCAGGTTGCGACCTTACACAATCGCGCTGCCGAAGCCCCTCATGCCAATCGGGGAATACCCTATCCTCGAAGTGATCATCCGCCAGTTGCGCAAGGAGGGTTTTGAACACATCACGCTCGCCGTGAATCACCAGGCCGACCTGTTCCGCGCGTTTTTTGGAGACGGCAGTAAATGGGGCTTGAAGATCGACTATTCGCTTGAATCCAAAGCGCTTAGCACGATGGGTCCGCTCAAGTTGATCGAAGATCTTCCGGAGGACTTCCTGGTAATGAACGGGGACATCCTCACGGACATCGCATACGGCCAATTCCTCGCTGATCACATCGCAGGGCAAAGACTTTTCACGATCTCTGCGTCCGCTCGGAATCAGCGAATTGACTACGGCGTACTCAAGACAAACGCGGAAGGACTTCTGGTGGGCTTTGAGGAAAAGCCGAGTATTCCATTCCTCGTCAGCATGGGCGTGTACGCGCTATCCAGACGAGTATTGGACGCGATCCCAGTCGACCAAGCGTACGGATTCGACGACTTGGTGCTCGGCTACCTCGCGGACGGTAAGGGCGTCAACGCGGTTCCCCATCACGGCTATTGGTTGGACATCGGTCGTCCAGATGACTATGAGCGCGCGATTGACGATTGGCCCGAGCTCTCAAGGAAGTTGCAGCTGACGTGAAGACCGCAGACGCACGATGGAATGGAAAGCGCGTGATTGTCACTGGCGCCGGAGGCTTTCTCGGGCGCTCGTTGGTTGCTCGTCTGCAGCAATCAGGGTGCGACGTGATTGGACTCACCCGAGGCGACGGTTTCCGGCTGCTCGAGGATTCGCTTCCGCTAGAAGGGGTTGATCACGTATTCCATTTGGCTGCCTTGACAGGCGTGCCGGATTCCTGGGATGACCCCGTGGCTTTCCACTTGGTGAATTCTCACGGGACTGTGCGGGTTCTCGATCAATGTCGACGCGAGGGCTGTAGCGTCACTTACGTGGGGGCCTATGTTTACGGGGTGCCAGTTTCCATGCCGATCAGCGAGGGGCACGGCGTAGATCCAAATAATCCGTACGCATTTTCAAAGTGGATGGGCGAGCAGGCGTGCCGGTGGTTCGCCGAAACTTACAAGTTGCCTGTTACTGCCATCCGTTTGTTCAACGTTTACGGCGCCGGGCAAAGCCAGAAGTTCCTTATTCCAAGCATCGTTGCTCAGGCGCTGGATCCGGCGACTGACTCGATCAGCCTGATGGATCTTTCACCTCGCCGAGATTATTTGTATGTGGATGATGCGGTCGACGCACTTCTCGCCTCGCGGCTTGAGTCGGGCTTCGCAGTCTATAATGTTGGCAGTGGCGCCTCATACAGCGTCAAGGATGTTGTCGACGCGGTGCAGGCTGCCGCTGGAACGGATAAGGCGGTGCGCGCGACTGGGGAGGCGAGGCGCAATGAAATTCCCGATGTGCGTGCTGATTGCTCCAGAATCTACCAGGCGCATGGCTGGGCCGCTCGTTACTCGCTGGTTGAAGGTATTCGCGCAATGATGACGGAGGAAGCTGTTTGAAATCTATCCAGATCCTCTGCCCGGTGTTCCGGGAAGAAGAAGGCATCCGTTCATTTCACGCGCAGCTACGCAGTGCCGTGGCGCCCCTGCGCGCCAACTATTCGATCACTTTTCTCTACGTCATGGATCCCGCAGGGGACAGGACGGAAGAGGCACTGGCACAAGTCGCCAGTGAGGATCCGGACGTGAGCGTCATTGTCATGTCCCGACGCTTTGGGCATCAGTCGGCACTGCTGGCGGGCATCGATGCTTGCCGCGCGGATGCGCTTGTAATGCTGGACAGTGATGGCCAGCATCCGCCCTCGTTGATCCTCGAGCTCGTCCAGCGCTGGGCATCGGGCGCGCAGATCGTCCAGACACTGCGCAGGGATGGCCTTGAAACCGGGTTTCTGAAGCGCACGACGTCCGCCGCGTTCTACAAGTTGCTATCCCGCATCGGATCCATCGAACTCCGAGGTGGTGCAGCGGACTACAGGTTGTTGGATCGCAGGGTGTTGCAAGTCTTGCGGGAAGAGTTGAAAGAGCGGAATGCCTTTTTGCGAGGGCTGGTTGCATGGGTCGGATTTAACGTCGCATTCGTTGAGTTCGAGCCACTTAGGCGGGCCAGCGGCGCTTCTAATTACCGCGCATCGATCCTCTTAAATTTCGCGATTCAGGGAATCAGCTCGTTCTCGAAAACTCCGTTGCGGCTCTGCACCTTCGCGGGCCTGAGCCTTTCGATCCTGAGTGTGGTCGCTGGTGTCCTCTTGATTCTGAATTATCTGCTGGGCTCCACCGCGGTCCCAGGCTGGGCGACCCTTCTTGCATTCGTATCCTTCCTTGGCGGAATGCAACTTTTCTTCATGGGCGTCATAGGCGAATATATCGGCCAGGTCTTTGATGAGGTCAAGGGGCGGCCGCGTTACATCATGGCGCGACGCTATGGCCTTGACGCGGATACCCCCTTGCACTCGTCCAACGTTGTCCCGGAAAACTTTGATGAACAGCCCTGAAGCTCCCAGCCAAAACGTGCTCGACTCGGTCGTGCTCAATAGAAGTGGCTCGCAATTCGCACGAGACGTGGTCGCGCAGCGCGAGCGCCTGCAGGCAGCAGTTGCAGGCAAGCGGGTTCTGGTCGTCGGCGGTGGCGGCACTATCGGTTCGGCGACGTCCATGCTGCTGGCGGATCTTTCACCTGGGTGTCTGCACATCGTCGACCAGAGCGAGAATTACCTGGCTGAACTCGTCAGGGATCTGCGCGGCCGCGCGGGAGGCCTGCAGGTCAAGGATTTCCGCACGCTGCCGCTGGATTATGGCTCTCCCATCATGGGAAGGTTTCTTGCGGAGTCCGAGCCTTACGAGCTGGTGCTCAATTTTGCAGCCCTGAAGCACGTGCGCTCGGAAAAGGACGTGTATTCGCTTCTACAGATGATTGACACGAATGTCGTTCGCCATGTCCGCTTTAGAAAGTGGATGAAGGCGTTCGGCCACGGCGCCCGTTACTTCGCCGTATCCACGGATAAGGCGGCTAACCCGACCAGTCTGATGGGGGCCAGTAAGCGGCTCATGGAGGATGTGGTATTTTCGCCGTCGCTTTCTACTGCGGGGATCGAGAGCACGGCAAGGTTTGCCAACGTCGCTTTTTCCAACGGGAGTCTGTTGCAAGGTTTCGTTACCCGCCTTGCAAAGCGCCAGCCGCTTGCAGCGCCGCGCGACACACGACGCTATTTCGTTTCGCAGAAGGAGTCCGGGCAGATCTGTCTGCTTGCCGCACTGTTGGGCGAGGCCGGGAATGTTCTCTTCCCCCGTCTGGATCCCGTGGGTGAGTTGCAGCTGCTGGAAGAGGTCGCTGCGCGGGTCCTGAAGGCTTTTGGCTTCGAAGCGGTAATATTCACCGACGAGGATGCCGCCAGAGATGCAGTGGACGAACTGGCCGCTGTCGGCAAGTGGCCGCTACTGTTGACTGCATTGGACACGAGCGGCGAGAAGCCCTACGAAGAATTCGTGGGTGCTGGCGAAGTCGTCGTGGATAGCGGCCTGGATACGCTTTCGGCAGTGCGGCACGTGCACACAAATGCGCTTAGCGATGAACTCTTGTCCATGCTGGAGGCGGCTGTAGGGTCTGAAACCGCGACGGTAAACAAGCAATCGATTGTCGACGCCATCACTCAGGTAATTCCTGGCTTCAGTCATCGCGAGACAGGAAAGTCGCTCGACGATCGTCTTTGAAATGCTTTGAACTGGGGCCCTTGGCCGAAGGCATCATTCCGCCAGGGGCCAGGCGCAACCGCCGTGAGGAAGGCTTAGTCCTCCGGCCATCTTGACGCACGAAGAAGGTCGCTCATGGAACAGGCTATGGGCTGTTCTTCGACCTGCTTGCCTGACGCCCGTCTCCACAGCCCCCGCTCGCTTCTGGTGCGTGTCGCCAGGGGCGGAGCAGCGCGTGGCGTGCCAACCCAGACTGACGGCCGAGCTCCCGGCGTAACCGGGGGGGCTTTCGCAACTTTTCTGTTCTGGGCCCTGGGGTTGCTCAACAGGCAGTCTGTCACGCACTGCCTTGAGTATTACCTAATTGCTCCCGCTCCACGGGACAAGCTCACCTCGCGTCCTGAAGACGTAATACTTGTTGAGAAAAAAGGAGACTGATACGTAAGCCACACTGGCTATTACCTGTGCTACGCCCTCATGCAGGCCCGCAATTCTGACGCACAAGTAAAGAACTCCAAAATTACAGAGATAAGCAATGCCGAAGGCTAGTAGGAACCTCGCCGCCTCACTGGTGCCCTTTACCGTGCTCTTGAAGGTGAAGGATTTGTTGAGAAAATACGAAACGACGAGGCCGCACCCATATCCGATAGCGTTGCTGAGATATGCCCCCAGTCCCAGCACATACATGCAGGCGAAAATAATACCGAAGCCGACAGCCGTATTAAAAACGCCCACAATTACAAATCTAAACAACTGCCACATTACTTCACTTCTCCGTAAATCCAATACTGTCCGCCCAGTGGGAGCCAGCCGATGTGTTTTTCTATGCCGGCAATTGACGAAAAACGGGGCGGAATGAACAAGCAATAGCGGCTGGCCCTCACTTTGAGTTCCGCCGAAGAAAAAAGGTTTCGCAACTCCACCGGCTTGAGGAGAACGGCATCCGCGTCGTACGGACAATTTGACACAATGCGCCGGGTGACCGGATTGTACGGATTGTGTTCAAAGACAAACAGGCTTCCTCCATCCGCCAGTCTGCCGCTTAGCGTTTTGATCGCGGCAGTTCGTTCTGCGGGCGGGATGTGGTGGAACACCCCGGCGACGAAAATTAGGTCGAACGTGCCAAGGTGGAGATTGGGCGCTTCCACCTCAAAGCGCGACTCCGGGTTTTCAGTGCGCGCGATTTCGAGGCTAGCGGCAGATATATCAGTACCTACCACTTCCGTGCCGGGAAAGGCATGCCTCAGGGCCGGTATGTTGCGGCCAATACCGCATCCATATTCGAGAATGCGATTAACCGGCTTCGCAATTGTCTGGCGAACCACGTCGACTTTGTAGCGCGCGAAGTACTCTTCACTTGGCGAGAAGAACTTGGTTCCATCGTGAAGTAGTTCGTTGTAGTTCTTCGTGTACTGATCAAAATCAACCTTCATGGCGCATCACTCCTGATGGGCGGATTGTGGGGCTCGATCTTCAAGGTTGTCTTTGAAAGGGAGGATGGGCAGCCCGTTTTCCAGGTATCCCGTATGACCTCTGAATACTGTAGTCAGGCGTCTGGCCAGGCTGTCCGGGAGTAACGCAATTGCTGCCCGGGGCTCGTAGAAACCCATCTGCACTATTTCGGTCCCGTCAGGCGAGGCGCGCGAAAGCATCTCGGTATCGCACTCGGCACTGAATAGATAGTGCAGGGATTCGCTGAATCCCCGGCTTGCGGGAAGTACATCCACGCAGATAAGGGACGACAGCCGAACCGCAAGCTTAGTTTCTTCAAGAAGCTCCCGTACCGCAGCCTCAGCGGGAGACTCCCCTGACTCCACGATCCCACCTGGGATCAGCCACTCTTCGCGGTACGACGGTTTTACAAGCAGCACGTGCCCATTGGCATCGAAGACAAGGACACCCGAGGAACAGCGCCTTCGGGGAAATCTACCATCCAAGGTGTGGTTATAGACTTCATCCGCTGAGTGCAACGATTCGCTATTGTCGCAGCTATTCACCGGAGTTCAATCGCCTCGCACTGGGGCGTCCAGCGCCGTCTCAAGCTCCGGCAACAACACAAACAAATCCCCCACCAACCCAATATCAGCAATCTCAAAGATCGGCGCTTCCCCATCCTTGTTGATCGCCACGATGGTCCCCGCGTCCTTGATGCCGGTCAGGTGCTGGATCGCCCCGCTGATGCCGACGGCCACGTACAGCTCCGGCGCGATGATCTTGCCAGTCTGGCCGACCTGCAGCTCGTTAGGGACATAGCCGGCGTCCACCGCCGCGCGCGAGGCGCCCACGGCCGCGCCGAGCTTGTCGGCGAGCTTGTAGATCACCTGGAAGTTCTCAGCCGAACCGACACCACGGCCGCCGGAGACCACCCGTTTGGCGCTTTGCAGGTCGGGACGGTCGGACTTGCCGGCGGCCAGGCCGACAAAGCGGGTATGGCTCGGCAGCGCGGCCTCGGCCTGCACAGCTTCGACCTGCGCGTTGCCGCCCTTGGCAGCCTCCGGCCAGGAGGCGCTACGCACCGTGGCGACCACGACCTGGTCGGCCGGGGCCTCGACGGTGATGATCGCGTTGCCGGCATAAATCGGCCGCTGGAATGTGTGCGAGCCTTCCACGGCCATCAGGTCGGAGACTTGGTTGACGCCGAGCAGCGCGGCCACGACCGGCATCAGGTCCTTGCCGAAGGTGGTCGAGGGCCCGAAGACATGGGTGTAGCCGCTGGCCAGCTGGGCGATCTGCGGGCCCAGCACCTGCGCGATGGCGTGCTCGTTGGCGGGGTTGGCGACGGTCAGCACGCGCGCTACGCCGGCAATCTGCGCGGCCTGGGCGGCCACTGCGGCCGGGTCGGCGGCCAGCACCACGATGTCGATGGACTGTGCCTGTAGCGCCTGCGCGGCGCTGACGGTCTTGGCGGTGGCGGCGTTGAGCTGCCCGCCCAGGTGTTCGGCGATGACAAGTACCTTGGCCATTACAGCAACCCCTTCTGCTTGAGTGCGGCCACCAGTTCGGCGGCATCCTTCACCATCACGCCGCGGCTGCGCTTGGCCGGCGGGGCGTAATGGGTGGTCTTGAGGCTGTCGTTCGCCTCCACGCCGAGATCGGCGAACGGCAGGGTCTCCAGCGGCTTGCTCTTGGCCTTCATGATGTCCGGCAGCTTGATGAAGCGCGGCTCGTTCAGGCGCAGGTCGGTGGTGACCACCGCGGGCAGGTCCACTTCCAGGGTCTCCAGGCCGGCGTCGACTTCGCGGGTCACGGCGGCCTTGCCGTCGGCCACGACTAGCTTGGAGGCGAAGGTCGCCTGCGGGCGGCCCCACAGCGTGGCCAGCATCTGGCCGGTCTGGTTGGCATCGTCATCGATGGCCTGCTTGCCGAGGATCACCAGCTGCGGCTGTTCCTTCTCGACCAGCTTGAGCAGGGCGCGAGCAGCGGTGAGCGGCTGGATGGCCGCGTCGGTGACCACGTGGATCGCACGGTTGGCGCCCATGGCCAGGCCATTGCGCAGGTGCGCGGCGGCATCGGCCGGTGCCAGGGTGACGACCACCACCTCGGTGGCGATGCCGGCGTCGCGCAGGCGCAGGGCCTCTTCCAGGGCGATCTCATCGAAAGGGTTGGGCGAGAGCTTGACGCCATCGGTCACTACGCCGGAGCCGTCCGGCTTGACCTGGATGCGGACGTTGTAGTCCACCACGCGCTTGTAGGCGACGAGGATTTTCATCTTGTACGAGATCCTTCAGCTGTAACGGGAAGGCCCGGCCGCGACGGCTGGCGCGGGGCAGTGGGTCGATTTTAGCCGGCAATGGGGGTCCGTGCGATGGCGTATGGAATTGTTGCGGTGCGGCAGTGGCAGCAGCCAGGATTCGGCCCCGCTCAAACCGGATATCCTTTGCTTCTTTGTGGCAATGGGGTCGAAGCGGGTGGCAACGTGGCTAGTAACCGGCGGCGCCGGCTTCATCGGCGGTAATTTCGTCCGCCAGGCAGTCTCCAGTGGTGTGAAGGTAATCAACCTCGACCTATTGACCTATGCGGGAAACCTGAACACCTTGGCGTCGCTGGAGGCCGACCCCAATCACGTCTTCGTGCAAGGCGATATCGGCGACCGCGCCCTGGTCTCGCGCCTGCTCGCAGAACACCAGCCCGACGCCGTGCTGAACTTCGCCGCCGAAAGCCATGTCGACCGTTCGATCGACGGCCCCGGCGCCTTCATCCAGACCAACGTGGTCGGCACGCTCGGCCTGCTGGAAGCCACGCGCGACTATTGGAAGGCCCTGCCGGACGGCCGCCGCGAGACCTTCCGTTTCCTGCACGTGTCCACCGACGAGGTGTACGGCACGCTCGGTGAGACCGGCAAGTTCAGCGAAACCACGGCATATGCGCCGAATTCGCCGTACTCGGCCTCGAAGGCCGCTTCGGACCATTTGGTTCGCGCCTTCCATCACACCTACGGGCTGCCCGTGCTCACCACCAACTGCTCGAACAACTACGGGCCGTATCACTTCCCGGAGAAGCTCATTCCGCTGGTGATCGCCAAGGCGCTGGCTGGCGAACCGCTGCCTGTCTATGGCGACGGCAAGCAGGTGCGCGACTGGCTGTTCGTCAGCGACCACTGCGAGGCGATCCGCACGGTACTCGCGAAGGGTAGGGTGGGTGAGACCTACAACGTCGGCGGCAACGCCGAGCGCCAGAACATCGAGGTGGTTCGTGCTATCTGCGCGCTGCTGGACGAGCGCCGCCCGCGCGCCGATGGCCAATCGCGCGCCACCCAGATCACCTACGTCACCGACCGCCCCGGCCACGACCGCCGTTACGCCATCGATGCGTCCAAGTTGAAGAATGAGCTCGGCTGGGAGCCCAAGCACACGTTCGAGCAGGGCATCGCATTCACGGTGGACTGGTACCTGGACAACCAGGAGTGGGTCCAGGGCGTGCTCGACGGCAGTTACCGTCTCGAGCGCATCGGCACCACGGCCTGATCACGGAGCGATCTAGATGAGCAAGCGCAAAGGCATCATTCTCGCCGGCGGTTCCGGCACCCGGCTGTATCCGATCACCAAGGGCGTCAGCAAGCAGCTGCTGCCGGTGTACGACAAGCCGATGATCTACTACCCGCTCAGCGTGCTGATGCTGGCGGGCATCCGCGACGTGCTGATCATCAACACGCCGCACGAGCAGGCGCTGTTCCAGAACCTGCTCGGCGATGGTTCGCAATGGGGCATGAACATCCAGTACGCGGTGCAGCCGAGTCCGGATGGGTTGGCGCAGGCCTACCTGATTGGCCGCGACTTCGTCGCCGGCCAGCCGAGTTGCCTGGTGCTGGGCGACAACATCTTCCACGGGCACGGTTTGACCGAGACGCTGCGCCGTGCCGACGCACGCGAGGACGGTGCCACGGTGTTCGGCTACTGGGTCAATGATCCGGAGCGCTACGGTGTGGCCGAATTCGACGCCGACGGCAAGGTCATCGGCCTGGAAGAGAAGCCAGCACAGCCACGCTCGCACTACGCGGTCACCGGCCTGTACTTCTACGATGGTCGTGCCAGCGACTACGCCGCGGCGCTGAAGCCTTCGCCGCGCGGCGAGCTGGAGATCACCGATCTCAACCGCTGCTATCTCGACGACGGTTCGCTGCATCTGGAGGCCCTGGGGCGCGGCTATGCCTGGCTGGATACCGGCACCCACCAGTCGCTGCATGAGGCGGCGAATTTCATCGAGACCATCCAGGCGCGCCAGGGACTGCAGGTGTGCTGCCCGGAGGAAATAGCATTTGGCAGCGGCTGGATAGATGCCGAGCAATTGGAACGCCTGGCAGCCCCATTGAACAAGAATGCCTACGGCAAGTACCTGCACGATATGGCTCGGCGAGGAAAGATGTTTTGAAAGTGATCGACACTGCATTGCCGGGTTGCAAGATTATTGAACCTGTCGTTCATGGCGACGAGCGTGGCTTCTTCTTCGAAGGCTGGAACGCCGAGCGCTACGCACACCATGGATTGGATATGCGCTTCGTGCAGAGCAACATATCGTCCTCGAGCAAGGGCGTGTTGCGTGGCCTGCACTACCAGTGGCCGCGCCCGCAGGGAAAGTTGGTCAGCGTATTGGAGGGCGAGGTCTACGATGTGGCGGTGGATGTTCGCCAAGGCTCGCCGACTTTTGGACGTTGGACGGCTGTGATGTTGAGTGGTGAAAACCGTCGACAATTTTGGATCCCCGAGGGCTTCGCCCACGGTTTCGCGGTGCTCTCCGAGCGCGCCGTCTTCAGCTATTTGTGTACTGACGTATACGTGAAGGAAGCTGATGCAGCGGTGCGTTGGGATGACGCTGGGATAGCCGTCGATTGGCCGGTGAGCGCCCCAATCCTGTCGGCCAAGGACCAAGCGGCACCTTTCCTCGAAGAAATCGCGGTAGATCGCCTGCCGGTGTACGTGCAATGAAGCTGCTGGTTTTCGGCGCGAATGGCCAGGTCGGCCAGGAGCTGCTGGGTGCGCTGGCGCCGCTGGGCGAGGTGTTCGCCACCACCCGGACAGGCCGGCTACCCGATGGCGGGGCCTGCGAGGTGGCCAACTTCGACCGGCCCCAGGAGCTGTCGGCATTGCTTGACCAAGTGCAGCCAGATGCGGTGGTGAACGCGGCGGCCTACACTGCCGTTGACCGCGCCGAACAGGAACGTGCGGAGGCATTCCGCGCCAACGCAGAGGGCCCCGGTGCCGTCGCGCGGTGGTGCGCCGCCCACGGCGTGCCCATGGTGCATTACTCCACCGATTACGTTTTCGATGGTCGGGGAACGCAGCCCTACCAGGTCGATGCAGCGACGGCGCCCCTGGGCGTCTATGGCCAAAGCAAGCTGGCTGGAGAGGAGGCCGTCCGCGATGCGGGTGGGCGTCACTTTATCTTCCGCACCGCCTGGGTGTATGCCGCGCACGGCCACAATTTTCTGCGCACGATGTTGCGGCTCGGCGCCGAGCGCGACGAATTAAAGGTGGTCGGCGACCAGGTCGGCACGCCAACGCCGGCTGCCCTGATCGCCGATGTCACCGCTGAAGTACTGCGTACCGATGATGGCAAGCGAAGCGGCACTTGGCACCTGACAGCAGAAGGCCATACCACTTGGCACGGTTTTGCCGAAGAAATCTTCCAGCAGGCACTGGCGAGTGGTCTTGTCGCCAAGGCACCTCGGATCACGGCCATTACGACGGCGGAGTATCCGACCCCGGCGCGCCGGCCGGCCTATTCGTGCCTGAGTACTGACACTTTGGTGCGGGATTTCGGCGTCGTGCTCCCGTCATGGCAGGAAGGTCTCAAGCGCGTCCTCGCGGAGCTGGCCGGCGCACGCTAGCGAACACCTGGGGCAAAAGAAAAACGGCGACGGGTAACCGTCGCCGTTTTCCTGTCCTATCGGCTCAAGCCCGCCCGTACGTATCCTCAAACCGCACGATATCGTCTTCGCCCAGATAACTGCCCGACTGCACCTCGATCAGCTCCAGCGGCAGCTTGCCGGGATTGCGCAGGCGGTGGGTGACACCCAGCGGGATGTAGGTGCTCTGGTTCTCGGTCAGCAGGATCACTTCATCGCCACGCGTCACTTCGGCGGTACCGCTCACCACGATCCAGTGCTCGGCGCGGTGGTGGTGCATCTGCAGGCTGAGCGTGGCGCCCGGCTTGACGGTGATGCGCTTGACCTGGAAACGCTGGCCGTTATCGATCGAATCGTAGGCACCCCAGGGGCGGTACACCTTGCGATGCCAGGTGGCCTCGGAGCGCTTGTCGCGCTTGATCTGCGCCACGATCTCCTTCACTTCCTGCATGCGCTCGCTCTTGCCGACCAGCACTGCGTCGACAGTTTCGACGACGACCACATCGTCCAGGCCCACCAGCGCGATCAGGCGGTCGCCATAGGCGTAGGTGTTGCGGCAGTCGATGGCGATCACGTCGCCGTGGTGGGCATTACCGTCGGGGTCCTGCGGCGAGACGTCGCGCAACGCAGTCCACGAGCCGACATCGCTCCAGCCGGCCTCCAGCGGCACCACGGCTGCGTCGGCGGTCTTTTCCATTACCGCGTAGTCGATCGAGTCCGCCGGCACCGCAGCGAAGGCGGCCTTGTCCAGGCGCACGAAGTCGGTATCTCGCTTGGCCGTTTCCCAGGCCTTGCGCGTGGCGCCGAGCATGCCGGGGTTGAGCTTCTGCAATTCTTCCAGATAGCGCGAAGCCTTGAACAGGAACATGCCGCTGTTCCAGAAGTAGGCGCCGGAGGCGACGTAACTTTGAGCCGTGGCCAGGTCGGGCTTCTCGACGAAGCGCTCGACCGCGCGCACACCGGTGCCATCGACGCCCTTGATATAGCCGTAGCCAGTTTCCGGGCCGGTCGGCACGATGCCGAAGGTGACCAGCTTGCCGGCCTCGGCCTGCGGCGCTGCTTCCTTGACCACCCGCTGGAAGCCGGCTTCGTCAACGATGACGTGGTCGGAGGGCAGCACCAGCAACAGCGCATCCTGGCCCTCGCGCAGCGCTTCCAGCGCGGCGACGGCAATAGCCGGGGCGGTATTGCGGCCCATCGGTTCGAGCAGGATCGCCTGCGGGTTGGCGCCGACCTGCTGCAATTGCTCGGCGGCGACGAAGCGGTGTTCCTCGTTCGCAACGACCAGCGGCGCACGGCCGGCGATGGCGGCCACGCGCGTCCAGGTGGCCTGCAGCATCGTCAGGTCGCTGGTGAGTGGCAGGAACTGCTTGGGGTAAGACTCGCGCGACAGCGGCCACAGGCGCGTACCGGAACCACCGGACAGAATGACGGGGAGGATATCGTTCATCGGCGAAAGGTCCTTGCTGAGTTCAGCCATTGATAAGGGAAGAAAGTTCATCAGTGCGCGCCTGCATCAGCGCCGCATCCCCGCGCGCTTCGACATTCAGGCGCAGCAGCGGCTCGGTATTGGAGCTGCGCAAGTTGAAGCGCCAGCTGCCGAAATCGGCGCTGACGCCGTCGGTATGCTCCAGCGTCGGCTCAAGCGGCGCGAAGTGTGCCAGCACGCGGGCGACCGCGGCCTTGGCATCGCTGACCTTGAAGTTGATCTCGCCGCTGCACGGGAACGCCGCCATGCGGTCCTCCACCAACTGCGCCAGCGACTGCCCCGACTGCGACACCAGCTCGGCCAGTAGCAGCCAGGGGATCATGCCGGAGTCGGCGTAGGCGAATTCGCGGAAATAATGGTGCGCACTCATCTCGCCGCCATACACCGCGTTCTCTGCGCGCATCTTTTCCTTGATGAAGGCGTGGCCACTCTTGCACAACACCGGTACGCCGCCGGCGGCTTCGACCATCTCTACCGTGTTCCAGGTCAGGCGCGGGTCGTGCACGATCTTGCCGCCGGGCTGCTTGCGCAGGATGGCCTGGGCGAGCAGGCCGACAAGGTAATAGCCCTCGATGAAGCGGCCGTTCTCGTCGAAGAAGAAGCAACGGTCGAAATCGCCGTCCCATGCAATGCCGAAGTCCGCGCCATGCTGGCGCACCGCTTCTGCAGTGGCCGCGCGATTGTCCGGCAGCAAGGGATTGGGAATGCCGTTGGGGAAATTGCCATCCGGCTCATGGAAGACGCGCACGAATTCGAAGGGCAGATGCGGGGCGAGCAGATCGACGATCGCGCCAGCGCCGCCGTTGCCCGCGTTGACCACCAGCTTCAGCGGCTTGAGCGCGGCGCGGTCGACGTAGCTCAGCAGGTGTTCGATGTAGGCGGACTTGTCCAGTTCGCTGCGCTGCGTGGCAGTAGCGGCCGCTGGCGCTGCGGTGTCGGCTTCGACGGTGTCGGCGATGGCGAACAAGCCGGTATCCGAGCTGATCGGCTTGGCGTTTTCGCGCACCAGCTTCATGCCGTTGTAATCCATCGGATTGTGACTGGCGGTCACCATTACGCCGCCGGCCGCACCGAGGTGGTCGGTCTGGAAGTACACCTCTTCAGTGCCGCACATGCCGATATCGATCACTTCCCGTCCGGCGCCGCGCAAGCCGGCGGCGACTGCCTGGGCCAGCCCGGGGCTGGTCAGGCGGATATCGTGGCCGACCACGACCGGCCCGGTGTTGCTCAGTTGGGCCGCCATGGCCGTGCCGATGCGGCGGGCCATGTCTTCGTTGAGTTCGTCCGGTACTCGGCCACGGATGTCGTAGGCCTTGAAGGCGGGTAGCGTCATGGGGGAGGGGACCTCGCTGCGGGGGACGTTGAAGTTTAGCCGGGCCTTTGGGGGTTTGGCTCGACCTTTGCACGCCGCACCGCGGCGGGACAGGGCGCAGTCAGCCGCTAGAATGGCCGCCTACAGCAACGAGGCGAGGGGCGGTAATGAGCAAGTCCCAGGCGGCCGGCGCGCACGGCAAGCGGTTTGCCGACGCGGCCCAGGCCCTGAGTGGCGTGGTGGCCGACGGTCAAACGCTGGCGGTAGGCGGGTTTGGTCTGTGCGGCATTCCCGAGGCGCTGATTGCCGCGCTGCGTGATAGTGGCGTGAAAGACCTGACGGTGATCTCCAATAACGCGGGCGTCGACGGGTTCGGCCTCGGCCTGCTGCTGGAAACACGGCAGATACGCAAGATGATTTCGTCCTACGTCGGCGAGAACAAAGAATTCGAGCGGCAGTTCCTCTCCGGCGAATTGCAGCTGGAATTCAATCCGCAGGGCACGCTGGCCGAGCGCCTGCGGGCCGGCGGCGCCGGGATTCCGGCCTTCTACACCGCCACCGGGTACGGCACGGTGGTGGCCGAAGGCAAGGAAACGCGCGAGTTCGATGGCAAGCACTTTGTGATGGAGACCGCACTTCGCGCCGACGTGGCGTTGGTCAAGGCGTGGAAGGCCGACACCTCCGGCAACCTGGTGTTCCGCAAGACGGCGCGCAATTTCAATCCTGCCTGCGCCATGGCCGGGCAGGTGTGTATCGCCGAAGTGGAGGAATTGGTCGAGCTGGGGCAGATCGATCCGGACCAGGTCCACCTGCCCGGCATTTATGTCGACCGCATCGTGGTCAATGCCACGCCCGAAAAGCGCATCGAGCAGCGCACCGTGCGCAAGGAGAACCCCTGATGGCCTGGTCCCGCGATGAGATGGCCGCGCGCGCGGCGCGCGAGCTGAGCGACGGTGCCTACGTCAACCTCGGCATCGGCCTGCCGACGCTGGTGGCCAACCACATTCCCGAAGGCGTGGACGTGTGGTTGCAGTCGGAGAATGGGTTGCTCGGCATCGGCCCCTTCCCGACCGAGCAGGAAGTCGATGCCGACCTGATCAACGCCGGCAAGCAGACCGTCACCGCGCGACCGGGCGCCAGCTATTTCGGCAGCCACGATTCCTTCGCGATGATCCGCGGCGGCCATATCGACCTGGCGATCCTCGGCGCGATGCAGGTGACCGACCAGGGCGACATCGCCAACTGGATGGTGCCCGGCAAGATGGTCAAGGGCATGGGCGGGGCGATGGACCTGGTGGCCGGCGTCAAGCGCGTGGTCGTGCTGATGGAGCACGTGGCCAAGGACGGGAGCCACAAGATCCTGCCGCAATGCGACCTGCCGTTGACCGGCGTGGGCGTGGTCGACCGCATCATTACCGACCTGGCGGTATTCGATGTGACGCCGCAGGGGCTCAAGCTGATCGAGAGCGCCGAAGGCGTGGAAGACGCCGAGTTGCAGCAGAAGACTGGGGTGCCGTTCTCGCGTTGAGGTTAGCCGCTCAGGCGCGCATAGCGGTAAGGCACCTGCGCTGTCGCAGGTGTCGCAGTGCCGTCGAGGTTGTTGCTCTCGGCCACGCGATAGCCAGCCGCAACGGCCGCCGCAGCAAATGCGCGTTCCATCGCATGGGCCAGCGTGCCGTCGATCTGGCCTCGCTCGTTCTCGAATTCGGCCGGATACAGGTGTGCGTCCAGTATCGGCCGCAGTGCCTGCAGGCGCGCCCAGAACATTGTGCCGGAGGCGAATGACAGGCCGGGATTGCGCGTGGCGACGCCCAGCCGCGTGCCGAGATAATCCAGTGCTTCGCCGTTGCCGCCCAGGTAGTTCGCTACCGGCAGCAAGTGGCCGGCGGGCGCCACCAAGCCTAGGGTTGGGTCACGATCGAACGCATCGGCAATGGCCTGTGCATCCCTGGGTGGAAGCAGTGCGCTCAGCAGCTCTGCAAGCCATTGCGCGCCATCTTCGCGGTGGGTGGACTGCTTGGTATGCAGCTTGAGGACGAGTTCCACCCCTTCATTGCACAAGGCGTCGGCAAGATGCAGGAATGGCAGCACGTCGCGGCCATGGTTGTCGTGCAGGCTCAGCTCGGCACGCACGCCTTCCACTTCCAAAAGCTCCTGCACCTGCTTGGCCAGCGTCGGCGAGGTGGTGATGATCAACCGGCCGCCCAAGCCACTCGCATGCCAGGCACGCAGGATCACTGGCAATGCTTCCAGATACCAGGCATGTACAACGACGGCCAGGGACCTCTCGGCTGATGCTGCAGAAGCAGGCGACAAGGCGCGCCGTGCCTGCGCCAGCCACGCATGCCCCAACCGCATATCCGGCTCCAGCACCGCGCCTTCGGCCCATTCGTTCCAGGCATTGATGAAGACCAGTTTGTGCGCCGGCGGTTCGGCCGCCAATCTTTGATGAATGGTCTGCCGCAGCCAGTCGCCGAAAGCGCGAGGCGACGCGTGCAACAGCACGCGACCCTTGCCGGAGCGGCGCGGCTCGTTGTCCCAGCCCGGATTCACGCCCGGGTACAGGCGATACCCCGGCAGGGGCCGCGACGCAGCTTCCTGCGCAAGCACGCGCCAGTCCAGCACCTCGCCGGCAAAGTCCGGGTTGATCAACGTCTGCGCCGATGCCACCGAGGGCGGGCTGCTCATGTTGGGCGGGAACTCCACCGCCGCGTCAAAGCCAATATCGCGCGGGTCCGGCCGTTCGAATCCCTGCACATAGGCCAGGTGGATCTCGCCGATCTCGTTATCGCGGCACCACTGGCGCCAACGCTGTGCGGTCGCGGCGGGATCGGGCATCAGGCTTGGGCGGTAGACCAGCAGCATCGGCCGCCCGTCCACCCGCAGTGCGCGGCGGTCGCGCAGGTACGGCGCAATGTGGGCGATGAACGCCAGGTCGTCCTCGGCGCTGTGCTGCTGCGCCATCAGCACGTCTTGGTCGCGGCCATCCCAGCGCCGGGCCCAGTTTTCGTTGGCCCAGCACAGGCAGAACGGCAGCTCGATCGTCTCGTCGGCCAGCCATTGCTGCAGCGGTTGTTCCAGCAAGGTGCGGCCGGCGAACCAATAGAAGTAGAAGCAGAAGGCGCCGATGCCGTATTCAGCGGCCAGGCGTGCCTGTTCGCGCATCACGCCGATATCGCGCAGGTCGTAGAAGCCAAGGTCGGCCGGCAGGCGCGGTTGCACGTGGCCTTCGAATTGCGGCAATGCGCGGGTGACGTTGCGCCATTCGGTGAAGCCCTTGCCCCACCAGCGGTCGTTCTCGGCGATGGGATGGAACTGCGGCAGGTAGAACGCGACCAGCGTGGCCGGCATTACTTCGGGCAGCGGCTGTTTGCGATAGGGCACGTGGCCAATGGCCGGCTGGTCCGAGCGCAGATAGGGTCGGCGCGCGTGGCTACCCTGCGCGAGTTGGCCACGAGGCGGCGGCGGCACCCAGTCGGCCACGCGCGGCAGCAGGCGCGCGCGTAAGCGGTCGCGCGTGCCATCGTCCAGCGGCAGCAGGCGGAACGCTGCCCGCAACGCGCGATACAGGGTCGAGCGCGCGGACCGGCCGAAGGAGGGCGCTGCCGGCATCAGAGGTTCTGGTAGTTCGGCCCCGAACCACCCTCCGGGGTCACCCAGTTGATGATCTCGTACGGGTCCTTGATGTCGCAGGTCTTGCAGTGCACGCAATTGGCGGCGTTGATCTGCAGGCGCTTGCCGGTCGCGGTGGCGGGATCGGCGACGATTTCGTACACGCCGGCCGGGCAGAAGCGCGTACACGGGTTGTCGTACTCCTGCGCGCAACGGGTGACGCAGATATTGGGGTCCAGCACGTGCAGGTGGACCGGCTGGTCTTCATCGTGCTCGGTGGCAGCGAAGTACACGCCTTGCAGGCGGTCGCGCGGCGCCAGTTCGCGCTGCACGTAGTCGCGCTTGGGTTCCTCGTGTTCGCCGACCTTGTCCAGCGAACACCAGTCCGGCTTGTTTTTCAGCGTCCACGGCGAATGTCCGCCGACGGCGGTTTCCCACGCGGCGTTGGCCAGGCCGAACCACAGGCCGCGCTTGAAGCCCGGCTTGATGTTGCGGACCTGCTTCAGCTCGGCCATTGCTTCGGAATCGCGCAGCTTGGCATCGAAGCCCTCGGGCGCCAGGTGCGAGGCCACCAGGTGTTCGGCGGCGAGCATGCCGCTGCGGATCGCCTGGTGCGTGCCCTTGATCTTGGGCACGTTGAGCAGGCCGGCGGTGTCGCCGATCAGCAGCGCGCCGGGCATTTCGACCTTCGGCAGCGACTGCCAGCCGCCGGTGACGATCGCGCGCGCGCCGGCCGACAGGATGTTGCCGCCTTCCAGCAGCGGCTTGACCGTGGGGTGGTTCTTCCACTGCTGGAAGGCTTCCCACGGCTTGTATTCGGGGTCGTGGTAATCCAGGCCGCTGACATAGCCCAGCGCGACCTGGTTGTTCTCCAGGTGATACAGGAAGCTGCCGCCGTAGGTCTGCGGGTCGGCCGGCCAGCCCAGGGTGTGCACGATCTTGCCGGGCGTCACGCGGCCTTCCGGCACCTGCCACAGCTCCTTGATGCCGATCGAATAGCTTTGCGGGTCGCTCTCGGCGTCGAGGCCGAAACGCTTGACCAGGCGCTTGGTGAGGTGGCCGCGCGCGCCTTCGGCCAGCACCGTGACCTTGGCGCGGATATCGATCCCGGGCGTATAGCCCGGCTTGTGCGAACCATCCTTGGCCACGCCCATGTCGCCGATGCGCACGCCGATGACCTTGCCGTCGTCGTCATGCAGCGTTTCGGCGGCGGCGAAGCCGGGGTAGATCTCCACGCCCAGCGCTTCGGCCTGCGGCGCCAGCCAGGCGCACATGGCGCCGAGGCTGACGATGAAGTTACCGTGGTTGCGCATGCCCGGCGGCACGATCGGAAACTTGTGCCCGCCGTCCTTGGTGAGATACCAGAACTCATCTTCGCCGGCGGCCACGCAGATCGGCGGCGGGTTGTCGCGCCAGCCCGGCAGCAGGCGGTCCAGCGGTTCGGGTTCGATGACCGCGCCGGACAGGATGTGCGCGCCGATGGTGCTGGCCTTCTCGATCACGCACACCGTCAGGTCGGGATTGAGCTGCTTCAGGCGGATGGCAAACGCCAGCCCCGACGGGCCGGCGCCGACGGTGACGACGTCGTACTCCATGACGTCGCGCTCGACTGCTTCGGACGCGACTGCGCCGACTCCGGTTTCCGACATGCTGCTGCGCTCCCAATGGCTCGATGACTCGATGGCTGCCGCCCATTTTCAGGGTTTGCAGGGAGCCGGGCAAATTCCAGACGCCAGCGTATTGGGCGGCGGGGCATCGTGCTAGCGTTGGCCGATGCAAATCGACCTGCCAGGCGCCGAAGTGACGTGGCTACCCGGCTGGCTCCCGGCACCGCAGGCCGAGGCCCTGCGGCTGGGGCTGCTGGAGGAAGTGGCGTGGGAGGTGCACCGGATCAAGCTATTCGGGCGCGAGGTGGATTCGCCGCGGCTGAGCCGCTGGATCGGCGATGCCGACGCCCACTATCGCTACTCGGGCACCGTGTTCGAACCACATCCCTGGCCGGCGCGGCTGCTGCCGTTGCGGGAGCGGCTGGTGGCAGAGACTGGGCGGCCGTTCAACAGCGTGCTGCTCAACCGCTATCGCGATGGGCGTGACGCCATGGGCTGGCACAGTGACGATGAGCCCGAGTTGGGCACGCAGCCGGTGATTGCCTCGCTCAGCCTGGGCGCGCCGCGGCGTTTCGTGTTGCGGCACCGCCAGCAGCACAGCCTCAAGCGCGAAATCGTGCTCGGCCACGGCGACTTGCTGTTGATGGCCGGGGACACCCAGCGGCTGTACCAACACGCGTTGCCGCGGACTGCCAAGCCGGTCGGCGAACGAGTCAACCTGACCTTCAGGCAGATTGCGCCGCGCGCTGAAAGCCGTCGGGGCTGAAGCCCCTCCTACAAGGGCACTGCAGGAGGGGCTTCAGCCCCGACGAGCGAAGGCGGGCTGCAAGAGACTATCTGCGCAGGTTCCCCGCCGACGCCGCATCCTGCTGCCCGGTTTGCAGGGTCCAGCCCACCAGGTCATGCGTCACCTGGCGCAGAGACACCTCGAATGCCGCGGCCACCGAGCCCACGTCAGTGGCACCGGCGGGGGTGGCTACCAGGAACGTACGCGAGCCGACCACGCGCTGGTCGCTGCTGTGCAGCAGCTTGGCATTGAGTTCGACCGTGGCCGAAGGCAATGGCTGGCCGGCGTAATCCGATTCGAAGCGGCGCAGGTCCAATACCAGGCGGTAGTCGGCGCGGATGCCGTCGCTGCTGCGGCCAACGCCACCGATGCGCTGGCTGTCCTCGAATGCGCGCAGTACGGCGCCTTCCACCATGTCGGTGGCCGGTTGTGCCCAGCTGGCGCCCTGGTAGACCTGCAACTCGCCAGGTACCGGGCGTACGTTGATGCGCGGGCTGTCGACCAGGCGCGAGGCACTCGGCTTGACGATGGTCAGCTGCCAGGCCACTTGCGGCCACGCCGGGTCCGGCATCACGCGGACATCGGGCGAATAAATCGTCACCGGTTCGCGCGAGCCGGTGGAAAGGATCGAACAGCCGCCCAGCGCGACCAGGGACAGGCACAGGCAGGCGTGGAGAAGGCGCTTCATTTGGGCTGGTACTCCTTCGGGGCGTCGCGGCCTAGCAGGTAGCGTGCGGGGTTGTTGTCCAGGCGGTCGCTGACCCGGCGCAGGTCGCGGATCAGGCCACGCAGCTCGGCCAAGGTCGGGCCAAGCTGGCCCAGGCCTTCGTTGGCGAAGCTGTTGATGGCCGCGCGATTGTCGCCAAGGATGCCGTTTGCATTGTTGGCGGCCGAGTCGAGCTTGCTCAGGGTTGAATCGAGCTTGTCCAGGATCGGCGGCAACTGCTGCACCAGGTTCTGGTCCAGGTGCTGCACTGCCCCGTTCGTGGTGGTGAGGGTGGCATCGAGCTTGCGCGCGGCATCGCGCGCGCTGATCAGCAGTGCCTGCACGCCCTCGTCGCGGTTGCCGAGCGAGTTGCTGATCTTTTCCAGGTTCTGCAACGTGGTCGAGATGCTGGCGACGTTGCGGTCGCTGAGCACCTGGTCGAGCCGCTCGACGATGCGGTTGGCGGTATCGGTGATGTTCTGCAACGCCGAAGGCGTGGTCTGGATCACCGGTGCATCGCTCTTGTCCACCGAGGTGAGCGCGGGCGACTCCGGCGTGCCGCCGCTGAGCTGGATGATCGAAGGACCGGTCAGGCTGGTGATCGCCAGCTTGGCGCGGGTGTCTACCTTGATCGGCGTGGTCGAGTTCAGGCGCACGCGCGCCACCACCTGGCGCGGGTCGTCCGGCGCCAGCGTCAGCTCGGTGATCGAACCCACCGCGATGCCGTTGTACTGCACCGGGCTGCCGACCGACAGGCCGGTCACTGCCTCGCGGAACACCACGCGGTAGTACTGCCAGGTGCGGTCGGAGGAGTATTTGGCGGCCCATAGACCGAACAGCAGCAGGGCAAGCCCGGCGACGATGGTGAACGCGCCGATCAGCACGTAGTTGGCTTTGGTTTCCATCAGGCGGTCTCGCTCGAGTCGGTCTTCGCCTCGCGCGCGGCACGCGCGCGAGGGCCATGGAAGTACTCCTGCACCCACGGGTGGTCGATCTGCTCGATCTCGGCCAATGGTGCGTTGGCGATGATCTTGCGGTCGGCCACCACCGCGACGCGGTCGCAGATGGCGTACAGCGTGTCCAGGTCATGGGTGATCAGGAACACGGTCAGGCCGAGGGCCTGTTGCAAAGTCTTGATCAGCCGGTCGAACGCGGCCGCGCCGATCGGGTCCAGGCCGGCGGTGGGTTCGTCGAGGAACAGCAGCGGCGGGTCCAGCGCCAGCGCCCGCGCCAGCCCGGCGCGCTTGCGCATGCCGCCGGACAATTGCGACGGCAGCTTGTCCAGCGCATCGGCGTGCAGGCCGGCAAGCTTGATCTTCAGCAACGCCAGCTCATAGAACCAGCGTTCGGGGAAGTCGCGGTGGCGTTCCTTCAAGGGCACCTGCACGTTCTCGCCCACGGTCAGCGAGGAGAACAGGGCGCCGTCCTGGAATAGCACGCCGGTATTGCGGGTGATGTGGTCGCGCTCGGCCGGATCGTCCGAGGCCGGGTCGGCGCCGAGCACCTCGATCTGCCCGGCATCGGGCCGGCGCAGGCCGAGGATGCTGCGCATCAGCACCGACTTGCCGGTGCCCGAACCGCCGACCACCCCCAGGATTTCGCCCCGGCGCACGTCCAGGTCGAGGTCCTCGTGCACGGTCTGGCTGCCGAAGCGATTGACCAGCCCACGTACCGAAATGGCGATGTCGTCCGCCGCGGCCATCACCAGCCCACCTTCATGAACCACAGCGCGGCCATCGCGTCGAGGATGATCACCAGCGATATGGTCTGCACCACGCTGGAGGTGGTGCGCTCGCCGACCGACTGCGCGGTGCCGGTCACCTTGAGCCCTTCCAGGCAGCCGATGAGGGCGATGACCATGGCAAATACCGGCGCTTTCGACATCCCGACCAGGAAGTGCCGCACCTGGATCGTCTCGTGCATCCGCGCCAGGTACATCTGCGGGGGAATCCCCAGGTCGAAGGCGCCCACGGTGACGCCGCCAGCCAGGCCGGCGATCATCGCGATGAAGGTCAGCAACGGCAGCATCAGCAACAAGGCCAGCAAGCGCGGGATCACCAGCAGGTCGATCGGGTCCAGGCCCAGGGTCTGGATCGCATCGATTTCCTCGCGCGACTTCATCGCGCCAATCTGCGCGGTGAAGGCGCTGGCGGTGCGGCCGGCCAGGACAATGGCGGTGAGGAGCACGGCGAATTCGCGCAGGAACGCGATGCTCACCAGCTCGACGACGTAAATCTCCGCACCGAAGTCGCGCAGGATGGTCGAGCCGAGGAAGGCGATCACCGCACCCACCAGGTAGGACAGCAGCACCACCAGCGGCACCGCATCCAGGCCGACCTGCTCCATGTGGCTGACCGTAGCGGTCAGGCGGAAACGACGCGGGTCGCGGAATAGCCGCGCCAGCTTGACCAGGTTCTCGCCGAGGAAGCTGGCCAGCTGGACGATGTCGCCGCCGGTGTTGTGAACGGCTCGGCCCAGGCGCGCCAGGGCGGCCACGAAGCCGTAGTCGCGACGTGGCTTGGGCCGGTCGTCCTCGAGTTCCTCGATGGTGCAGACCAGCGCGCGGTGGTCTTCGCGGAAGGAAATCGCGTCGTCGGCCAGACCGGCACGGCGGGCGTAGCGCAACAATTGCAGCACGCCGGCCGAATCCAGTTGCGCGATGCCGCTGGCATCGATGCGGCAAGGCTCCTGCGGCAGCCCCTGCAGCAGCTCGGCCGCGGCCATCGCGGTGTCGAGCACCCAACTGCCGGCCAAGCGAATTCGCGCCGGATCCTGGGTGTCCCGGGCGAGGGTCGGTGGCTGAGGAGATTTCTGGTCGCGCATCCGTGCGGCAGCATACATGGGCAGGTGTCGTAGGCGTATCGTGACACGGCGCCAATCCATCGCGCTTGCTGCGCTGGGTTACAGCCGGCAACGGCGCGGACATACACTTGCCAGGCCACCGCCCTGCGATCACCGCCGAATGTCCGTTGCCGCACCCGCCTCCAGCACCACCAGCGCCAGCTATGCGCAGCGGGTGGCCTTCGTCTCGGAAATCGCCAGCCGGCTGCACAGCTATGGCACCACCGCACAGCGCCTGGAAGCCGCGCTGATCGCCTTGTCGCAGCAACTGGACCTGGATTGCGAGCCCTGGTCCAACCCGACCGGCGTGATCCTCAGTTTCAGCGACCCGAGCAAGGCGATCGGCTCCAGCGACATCACCCGCGTGATCCGCCTGGCGCCGGGCGAGAACGACCTCTACAAGCTCAGCGTGGCCGACTACATCGCCGACAGCGTGGCCAGCGGCCGCATGAGCATTGCCCAGGGCCATACCGCGTTGCGGCGGCTGGACCGCGAAGTGGATGGCCGCGGCAAGGCGATGCAGGTCTTCGCCTTCGGCCTGGCGGCAGCCAGCGTGGCAGGGTTGTGGAAACTGCCATGGCTGGACATCGCCACCGCCGGCATCATCGGCCTGCTGATCGGCCTGCTGACCCAATACACCGACCGCCGCCCGGCCACCAAGGAGGCCGGCGATGCGCTGGCCGCGCTGCTGGCCGGTTTCGTCGCCACCGTGGTGGCTTCGCTGGTCGGCTCACTCAACCTCAATACAGTGATCATCGCCTCGCTGGTGGTCCTGCTGCCGGGTATGGCGCTGACCAACGCAGTCAACGAACTGGCCAGCCAGCACTGGGTCTCAGGTACGGCACGGCTGGCCGGCGCGGTGACCACCGTGCTCAAGCTCACCGTCGGCGCGGTCATCGCGGTGACCCTGACCCAGTACCTCGGCCTGGAACCGCAGGTGCGTGCGGTCAGGCCGCAGGCGCATTGGGTCGAATGGGCCTCGCTGGTGGCCGCTGCCTACGCGTTCGCGGTGCTGTTCAAGGCGCACGTGCGCGACTACGGCTGGGTGATGGCCGCGGCCATGGCCGGCTATGTGATTGCGCGCTACGCCGGGCAGGAATGGGGTAGCCCGGCCGGCGTATTCGCCTCGGCGATGACCTTGACCGCGGCCGGCAATCTGTTCGGACGCACGATCCAGAAGCCCGGCGCGCTGATCCGGCTCCCCGGCATCATCATGCTGGTGCCCGGCAGCACCAGCCTGCGCGGCTTCATCAACCTGGTGCAGCAGCAGAACGTCGACGTCGGCCAGGCGGCGTTACTGGCGGTCACCAACATCGTGATGGCCCTGGTCGCCGGTTTGTTGTTCGGCAATCTGCTGGTGCCGGCACGCAAGAATCTCTGATTTTCCGCCGCCTGCGAATCAGCGGGGGATAAAACGCAGGACGCCGGCAAAAGCCGGCGTCCTGACCGTGACCCCAGGTTGCCGATTTACTTCTTCTTGATGAGGAAGTCTTCGACCTTCTTGCCCTTGCTGGTCAGCTCGGCCATCCAGCGCGGCTGCTTGCCGCGGCCGGTCCAGGTTTCCTTGCTATTGGCCGGATTGCGATACTTCGGCGCGACCTTGCCGAGCTTGCGCCCTGCACGCGAGGAGACCTTCTTCACGGCCTTGCCGCGCCCGGCGGGTGCGGGGGCACCGAACAATTCTTCGAGGGTGTAGCCCTCGGCCTTGGCCAGGCGAGTCAGTTGCGCGCGCACCTTGGCGACGGGGGTGCGCTTGGCGACCACGCTCTGGCGCTTCTTCGCATTCTTGATCAGGGCGTCCAGCTGTTTGGCCGACAGGCCGGTGAGATCGATCGACATTGTTGCTCCAAGGCTGAGGAAAGGGGTGGTGGCCCGTCCTTGGCCCTGCGCTCGATCATAATGTCAGGTTATTGCGGTTTACAAATGTTCGCGGTGGTTCGGATTATTTCTTGGGTTTGTTGTGGTTTGATTTTTTACGTGCGGCGGCCGGGGGCAGACCCGTTTCGGGACACGCCGTGAACCCATCCATGGGGGCTAATCGGCGACATCCATGTCGCCGATTGTCCCGAAACGGGCCTGCCCGCGACCACCCGATAGATCAGCCTGGTTTTTAGGGAGAGAAAGGCACCCTCATCCGGCCCTGTCGGGCCACCTTCTCCCGCACACGGGAGAAGGACGGCAGGCGCCGTTGGCGATTAATTGCAGCGCGCGAATTGCATGCCGTCCTTCTCCCTCTGGGAGAAGGTGCCGCGACAGCGGCGGATGGGGCATCTCTCCCCACACAAACGCGGCCCACCCTCGGGCGTTTGGGGCCGTGCCCTTGCCCGGGGGGCGTTGGGCGACATGGACGTCGCCCAACGAGACACGCAGGGATGCAGTACTTGGCGTCCCCCGGGCAAGGGCACGGCCCCGAACGCCGCACGTAAAAACAAAGAGTCCAGTTAACCCCGCAACCGAGAAACCAACGCCACCTTATCCAGATTCTCAGCCGCCTCGGCCGTACGCGCACGATACTCAAACGTCCCGGCCGCCAACCCGCGCTCCGACACCACGATGCGATGCGGAATACCGATCAACTCCATATCCGCAAACATCGCCCCCGGCCGCAAACCACGATCGTCCAGCGCCGCATCGATCCCCGCCTCGAGCAGCTCAGCCAGCAGCGATTCGGCGGCCGCCGCCACGCTGGCGTCATTCTTCGGGTTGATCACGCAGACCACCGCCTGCCACGGCGCCATCGGCACCGGCCAGATGATGCCGGCCGCATCATGGTTCTGCTCGATGGCCGCCGCCACGATCCGTGACACGCCAATGCCGTAGCAGCCCATGCTCGGGATCGCGGCCTTGCCGGTCTCGTCCAGCACGGTGGCGCCCAGCGCCTCGGCGTATTTGCGCCCAAGCTGGAATACGTGCCCGACCTCGATGCCGCGGCCAATGCGGATCTCGCCACCATCCACCGCGCGATCGCCGGCGATCACATTGCGAATGTCGGCCACGGTCTGCGCTTCGGGCAGGTCGCGGCCCCAGTTGACGCCGGCAAGGTGGTAGCCGGCTTCGTTGGCGCCGACGACGAAGTCGGCCATGGCCGCCACTTCGCGGTCCGCGACCACGCGGATCGGCTTGCGCGGGGCCAGCGGGCCGAGGAACCCCGGTTCGCTGCCCAGGTGCTCGGCGATCTCGACTTCGTTGGCCAGGCGGTAGCCGGCCAGGCCTGCGACCTTGCCCAGCTTGATCTCGTTGACTGCATGGTCGCCACGCACCAGTGCCAGCACGAAGCCGCCGTCCTCGCCGACCACGGCCACCGATTTGACCGTGCGCTGCAAGGCGATGCCCATCAGCGCGGCGACGTCCTCGCAGGTCTTCTGCGTGGGCGTGTCGATCTTGCGCAGGGTTTCGGCCGCGGCCGGGCGCGGCGCCGGGTCGGCGGCGATTGCCGCCTCCACGTTGGCGGCGTAGTCCGAGCCGGTGGAGAAGGCCAGGGCGTCTTCGCCGGAGTCGGCGATGACGTGGAACTCCTGCGAAGCGTCGCCGCCGATGGCGCCGGAGTCTGCCTGCACCGCCCGGAATTCCAGGCCCAGGCGGGTGAACACGCGGCTGTAGGCCGCCTTCATGTTCTCGTACTCACGCACCAGGTCGGCGTCGGTGAGGTGGAAGGAGTAGGCGTCCTTCATCAGGAACTCGCGCGCGCGCATCACGCCGAAGCGCGGGCGGATCTCGTCGCGGAACTTGGTCTGGATCTGGTAGAAGTTGACCGGCAGCTGCTTGTAGCTGCTCAATTCCTGCCGCGCGAAGTCGGTGATGGCTTCCTCGGCGGTCGGCGAGTAGCAGTAGTCGGCCTGCTTGCGGTCCTGGATCTTCAGCAGCTGGTCGCCGAACTTCTCCCAGCGCCCGCTCTCTTCCCACAGTTCGCGCGGCTGGATCGTCGGCAACAGCAGCTCGACCGCGCCGGCGCGGTTCATTTCCTCGCGTACTACCTGCTCGACCTTGCGCAGTACGCGCAGGCCCAGCGGCGACCAGGTGTACAGGCCAGCGGCCAGCTTGCGGATCATGCCGGCGCGCATCATCAGCTGGTGGCTGACCAGCTCGGCGTCGGCCGGCGTTTCCTTGGTGGTGTGGAGGTGGAACTGGGACAGGCGCATCGGCGATTCGCAGGGGCGGAAAGGCGGTTATTTTGCCCTTCCTTGGTGCCGAAAGGGACGGCGCGGTGGCGCCAGGCCACCGGCCGGCCCCTGGAGCGGCCTCAGCCGCCGGTCTGCGGGCAGTACGCCTTCACTGCTGCCTCGGCGAGATTGCGCTGGGCATCGCGCTGGCTTTCGTCGAGCTTGGCGTCCGGTTTGCCGTCGCCATCGGTGTCTTCCATGACCGGGCGGGTGTCGCTGAGTACCTTCAGGTTTTCCCGGGCCTTGGTGCAGCGCGGCGGCTCCTGGGCCGCTGGCGTCTCGTCCTCGCTGGCGCCGACGGTGCCACGCGCGTCGATCCGGCGGGCCTCGAACTTCTGGCCACTGGGCGGGCTTTCGGAGTAATGGGTGACGCCATTGGCGTCCTTCCACTTGTACAGATCGGCGGCGCCCGCAGTGCCGGTCAGCAGCAACAGGCCCCACAGGCCGGTCGTCAGTCGCATGTTGTCTTCCCCAAGGTGAGTCCCCGTGCCGATTGCAGCACCCGCGGGCCGGGCTGACAAGTGAGGCGGCTTCGGCAGCGGTCGAAAAGCCCCCGGCCGGTCGCCCTGGATGCCGACTGCCTCTAAACTGCCGGGATGGAAGACTCTCGACCCCCGCCGCGTTCGCGCACGATCTACCTGCTGCCGAACCTGTTCACCACTGCCGGGTTGTTCTCCGGCTTCTACGCGATCATCGCCGCGGCCAATGGCGAGTTCGTGGATGCCAGCATCGCGGTGTTCGTGGCGGCCATCATGGATGGCCTGGATGGCCGCGTGGCGCGCCTGACCGGCACCAGCAGCGAATTCGGCGTGCAGTACGACTCGCTGGCCGACCTGGTCAGCTTCGGCATGGCCCCGGCGCTGGTGATGTACCACTGGTCGCTGTCGGCGTTGAAGTTCGATGGCGACGCCATGGGCCGGGTCGGCTGGGCAGCGGCGTTCCTGTACGCGGCCTGCGCCGCGCTGCGCCTGGCGCGCTTCAATACCCAGGTCGGCGTGGTCGACAAGCGCTGGTTCATCGGCCTGGCGAGCCCGGCCGCGGCGGGGTTGATGATGTCCTTCGTCTGGGCCTTTGCCGACGGCAACCTGGGCTGGAGCGGGGATGAGCTGCGCTACGTGGCGCTGGGCGTGACGGTATTGGCAGCCCTGCTGATGGTCAGCCGCATCCGTTTCTGGAGCTTCAAGGGCGGCGAGAAGGGCCCGCGCGCGGATCGCGTACCGTTCCTGGCGCTGTCCGTGGTGCCGATCGTGCTGGCCATCCTGGTGATCGACCTGCCGCGTGTGTTGTTCGTGGTTGGCGTGTTGTATGCGCTGTCCGGCCCGGGCGCTTGGTTGTGGCGACGCTGGCGCAAGGCGCCCGAAGCGGCATGAGCGAGGCGCCCGCCCTGCCGTGGTCGAGCGAGCAGCTGTCGTGGCTGCAGGCGCTCGGGCATGTGGTCTACCTGGACCGCGATGCGCCTGCCGCAGCGCCGGTGGCAGCGTCCTTGTCGAGCGATGTGGACGTGGCTGCGCCCATGGCCGCGACTGCGGCCGCGCCAGGCCGGCGGGGCGGTGCGCCGTCCTCGCCCGACACCTCGGTATCGGCGCCGAGCCCGGCATCGGCCGCGCTGGCGCCACGCCGCGGGCGTGCCGGCGTGCCGGACCGGCTGCAGATCGCCTTGCTGCGCGCCTCCGGTCTCAATCCGAATGACCCCGCCACGCAGTCGGTGATGGCCACCTGGCCAGTCGCCGAGCTGCGTGCCAACCCGCGCGCCAAGCGCGCGCTGTGGCCGCAATTGCGCGCGCTGCGCCGGCAAGGCAAGCCGCGGTCATGAGTGCATTGACCGCACCGGCGCCGGCCACGCTGCGGCCGATGCGCGAAGAAGATATTGACGCGGTGATGGAAGTCGAGCGCCGCGCCTACCCGTTCCCGTGGACGCGCGGCATCTTCCGCGACTGCCTGCAAGCCGGCTATCCCGGCCGGGTGATGGAGCAGGGCGGGGCACTGGTCGGCTACGGCCTGCTGAGCCTGGCTGCGGACGAAGCCCACATCCTCAATATTTGTGTCGACCCGACACTGCAATCGCGTGGCCATGGCCGCCTGCTGTTGCGCGCGTTGGTACGCCTGGCGCTGGAGCGCGGCGCGCGCCGGGTGTTTCTCGAGGTACGGCCGTCGAATGCGGCGGCGGTGGCGCTCTACCATTCAGAAGGCTTCAACGAGATTGGCCGCCGCCCGCGCTACTACCCGGCCCAGAATGGCCGCGAGGATGCGCTGGTAATGGCCATGGAACTGGCGTTCGAAGGCATGGGCTGAAGCCCGGCCTCACGCCATTCGCAGCGTGGCCACGCCGGCCACGATCAGGCCGGCCGCCAGCCAGCGCGCATGGGGCACCCGCTCACGCAACAGCAGCGCCGAAATCAGCAGGGCAAACAGGATCGAGGTTTCGCGCAGCGCCGACACCATCGCGATGGGCGCGCGCGTCATTGCCCACAAGGCGATGGCATAGGAGGCGGTGGTGCCAACGCCGCCGCACAGGCCCAGCAGCCAGTGGCGACGCGCGTATATCAGGAGGGCATCGCGCCGCCGGAGCATCGCCCAGCCGGCCAGCGGCAGGCCGGAGAGCAAAAACAGCCAGAGCGTGTAGCTGATCGGGCTACCCGACAGGCGTGCGCCCTGGGCATCGACCAATGTGTAGGTGGCGATGGTGAGGGCCGTCAGCAGTGGCCAGCCCAGCTGGCGCAAGTGCGCACCCACGGCCATGCCGAGAATGCCGGCGCTCACCAGCACCACGCCAAGCCAGGCGATCGCGGGCAGGGGTTCGCCCAGCGCGGTGGCGGCCAGCGCAACCAGGGGCGGCGCGCAGCCGCGCATCACCGGATAGGCCAGGCTCATGTCGACGGCGTGGTAGCTGCGCGCGACCAGGACGTAATAGCCGGCCTGCAACAGCACCGACACGCCCAGCCATGGCCAGCTTGACGGTGCGGGCGCGTCGAGCCAGGGCAGGGCGATGGCCGACAGCAGCGCGGCACTGGCGGTGACCAGCACGGTACCGAACAGTTTGTCCGGACCGCGCTTGACCACCGCATTCCAGCTGGCGTGCAGCAGGGCGGCGGCCAGCACCAGCAGGAAGATCGTTGCCGACATCGCGCCGCTGCCGTCGATAGATAACGTCGGCAGTGGCGCCGCTGCGATCAGAGCTTGGCGCGCTGGCTGCGCAAGCCGTCCAGCTGTGCGCTCCAGTCCAGCAGCCGCGCGCGTTCCTGCTCGACCACCGCCGCCGGCACCTTGTCGCTGAACCTGTCCAATTTGGCCTGGCTCTTTTCCTGTTCGGCGGCGACGCGGGCGATCTCCTTGTCCAGGCGCACGCGTTCGGCTTCCAGGTCCACCAGGCCGGCCAGCGGCACCAGCAGCTTGAGTTCGCCCACGATGGCCGCCGCGGCGGCCGGCGAATCCTGGCCAGCCTCCAGCCAGTCGATCGCCTCCAGGCGCAGCAGGAACTTCAGCGAAGGCGCGAAGCGCGCCACGCGGGCCTGGTCATTGGCCTGACCATCCTGCAGCAGCAGGCGCACCTGCTTGGACGGCGAGACATTGAGCTCGCTGCGCACACGGCGCAAGGCCGAGACCATCGCCTTGAGCCATTCGACATCCACCTCGGCGGCGGCGAAATCCTGGCCGGCGAAGTCGCTGGCCGCAGGGTAGGCCTGCAGGGAGAGCGTCGCGGCCTCGATGCCCAGGCGCGGGGCGACCTGTTGCCACAGTTCTTCGGTGACGAAGGGGATCAGCGGGTGCAGCAGGCGCAGCAGCTGTTCGAGCACGTACAGCAGGGTGTGGCGGGTGCTGTCGGCGGCGGCCGCGTCGTCACTGTTCAACGCCGGTTTGGCGAGCTCGACGAACCAGTCGCAGAACTCGTTCCAGGCGAACTCGTACAGCGACTGCGCAAGCAGGTCGAAGCGGTAGTCGGCAAAGTGGGTGTGCGCTTCAGCAGTCACCTTGGCCAGGCGCGACAAGATCCAGCGTTCGGCATCGGTTTGCGGCTGCGGCGCGCCGCGGAACTGGGCACCTTCGCTGTTCATCAGCACGAAGCGGCTGGCGTTCCACAGCTTGTTGCAGAAGTTCTTGTAGCCCTCGGCGCGGCCCAGATCGAACTTGATGTCGCGGCCATGGGTGGCGAGCGCGGCGATGGTGAAGCGCAGCGCGTCGGCGCCGTGGGCAATGATGCCGTCCGGGAATTCCTTGCGCGTGGCCTTCTCGATCTTCTCGGCCATGCGCGGCTGCATCAACCCGCCGGTGCGCTTGGCGACCAGGTCTTCCAGGCTGATGCCGTCGATGATGTCGAGCGGGTCGAGCACGTTGCCCTTGGACTTGGACATCTTCTGCCCGTCCTTGTCGCGGATCAAGCCGGTGATGTAGACATCGCGGAACGGCACCTTGCCGGTGAAGCTGTCGGTGGCCATGATCATGCGCGCCACCCAGAAGAAGATGATGTCGAAGCCGGTCACGAGCACCGAGGACGGCAGGTAGCGCTCGAAACCGCGCTCGGCCATGGCCGCCTCGTTCGGCCAGCCCAGGGTGGAGAACGGCCACAGCTGCGAGGAGAACCAGGTCTCCAGCACGTCGCTGTCCTGGGTGAGTGCGACCGCGTCACCGATGCCGGCGTTGGCGCGTGCTTCGGCTTCGTCGCGGCCGACGTAGCAGCGGCCCTCGGCATCGAACCAGGCGGGAATGCGGTGGCCCCACCAGAGTTGGCGGCTGATGCACCAGTCCTGGATGTTTTCCATCCAGTGGCGATAGGTGTTGATCCAGTTCGGCGGCACGAACTTCACTTCGCCGCGCTCCACCAGGTCCAGGCCACGCTGGGCCAGGCCGTCCATCTTCACGAACCACTGGTCGGTGAGATAGGGCTCGATCACCTGGCCGGTGCGGTCGCCGCGCGGCACCTGCAGCTTGTGCGGCTTGGCCTCCACTAGCAGGCCCTGTTCTTCCAGTTCGGCCAGCACCTGCTTGCGGGCGTCGTAGCGATCCAGCCCGCGATAGCGCTCCGGTGCGTTGTCGTTGAGTGCCGCCACCGGGGTGAACAGGTTGATCAGCGGCAAGTCATGGCGCAGGCCGACCTGGTAGTCATTGAAATCGTGCGCCGGGGTGACCTTGACCACGCCGGTGCCGAAGGCGCGGTCGACGTAGGCATCGCCGATCACCGGCACGCGGCGGCCGGTCAGCGGCAGAGTGACGGTCTTGCCGATGAGGTGTGCATAGCGCGCGTCTTCCGGGTGGACCATCACCGCGGTGTCGCCGAGCAGCGTCTCCGGGCGGGTGGTGGCCACCACCAGGTAGTGGCGGGTCTCGCGCAGCGTTTCATTGCCGTCGGCGTCGATTTCGACATGCTCGTAGCTGGCGCCGTCATCCAGCGCATAGCGGATCGACCACAGGAAGCCATCTTCCTCGACGTTTTCCACTTCGAGGTCGGAGATCGCGGTCTTCAGCACCGGGTCCCAGTTGACCAGGCGCTGGCCACGGTAGATCAGCCCTTGCTCGTACCAGCGCACGAACGCCTCGGTCACCGCGGCAGACGGCTGCGGGTCCATGGTGAAGGTGCTGCGCGACCAGTCCGCCGAGGTACCGAGCCGGCGCATCTGCCGCTCGATGGTGTCGCCGGAGTGCTGCTTCCATTCCCACACCTTGGCGATGAAGCCGTCGCGGCCGAGCGAGTCGCGGGTGTCGCCATTGCCTTCCAGCGCCAGGTTGCGGCTGACCACCATTTCGGTGGCGATGCCGGCGTGGTCGGTGCCGACCTGCCACAGGGTGTCGAAGCCACGCATGCGGTGGTAGCGCACCAACGCGTCCATCAGCGTCTGCTGGAAGGCGTGGCCCATGTGCAGGGTGCCGGTCACGTTCGGCGGCGGCAGCAGGATCGTGTAGGGCTCGCCCTGCCCGGAAGGCTTGAAATGGCCGGCCTTCTCCCAGGCGTCGTACAGGCGCGCTTCGAAGGTCTTGGGGTCGTAGCTGGAGGCGAGGGACATAGGGCCGGTCGTCGTGATTCGTGAAAGGGTGGGCGGCAGCGATGCGCGCCCGGACTTACATGTCGTACTTGTTCAATTCCAGGCCCATGGCCTTGTACTGTTTCCAGCGCTCGCGCAGCGGCTCGCGCGCGGAAGGGTCGGCCGGCACCACTTCCAGCACGCGCTCGCAGGCGCCCTGCCAGGCGGCATCGCGCAGGTTGATCACCAACGGCCGCGAGGGCGTGTCGCTGTCCGGCGTGGCCAGCAGCACCGGCGTTTCCTCATCGTCCTCGTCGCTGCCGGCGATCTGGTGCGGGACATAGGCGTCGGGGTCGAACGACCACAACAGGTCGTCCAACTCCTCGGCCTGGGCCTGGTCGCGCGCCAGGATCAGCGTGGACTGGTTGCTGTCATACGCCTTGCGCGCCAGTTCGCACACCAGCTTGAGCGGTTCGCTGAGGAACCGCGGCTTGGCGATCAGGTAGAAGTCGGCGCGCGGCATCGTCGTGTCCTCACGCCGCCGTAGCGGCGCGATCCAGCAGCCACTGCGTGAGCAGGCCGACCGGGCGGCCGGTGGCCATGCCACGCTTGCCCTCGTCGCTGGCCACGCCGGCGATGTCCAGGTGCGCCCAGCGCTGGTTCTCGGTGAAGCGCGAAAGGAAGCAGCCGGCGGTAATGGCACCGGCCCAGCGGCCGCCGATGTTGTAGACATCGGCGAAGGTCGAATCGAGCATGCCCTGGTATTCGTCCCACAGCGGCAGGCGCCAGGCGCGGTCGAAGACCTGCTCGCCGGCCGCCAGCAGCTCGTTGGCAAGGTCGTCGTGCTTGCTCATCAGGCCGGCGGTCTGGTGGCCGAGCGCGACCATGCAGGCACCGGTAAGGGTGGCGACGTCGACCAGGGCTTCGGGGTTGAAGCGCTCGGCGTAGGTGAGTGCGTCGCACAGGATCAAGCGGCCTTCGGCATCGGTGTTGCCGACCTCGATGGTCTTGCCGGACATGCTGGTGATCACGTCGGATGGCCGATAGCTGTTGCCGTCGATGGCGTTTTCCACTGCCGGCACCACCACCACCAGGTTCACCGGCAACTGGGCCTTGACCGTGGCGACGAAGGTGCCGATGACGTTGGCGCCACCGCACATGTCGTACTTCATTTCCTCGATCCCGCCCTGGGTCTTGAGGTTGACGCCGCCGGTGTCGAAGGTGATGCCCTTGCCGACCAGCACATACGGGCGGGCGTCGCCGGCGCCGGTCCACTTCAGCACCACCAGCTTGGGCCGGTTGGCCGAGCCGCGGGCCACTGCCAGCAGCGAGCCCATGCCCAGCGCTTCCATCTGCTGCTCGTCCAGCACCTCGGCTTCTGCGCCTTCATGGGCGGCGGCAAATGCCAGCGAAGTCTCGGCCAGGTAGGCCGGGGTGCAGAAGTTCGGCGGCAGGTTGCCGAGCTCGCGCGCGTATTCGACGCCATCGGCGATGGCCTGGCCCTGGGCCAGGGCCTGGGAGTCATCACCGCGGATGGCCAGCGTGGCCAGGCCCTTGTCGTCGGCCTTCTTCTTGCCGAGCGTGGCGGTATAGCGGTAGGCGGCATGGTCGCCGGCAATCACGGCCTGGCGAATCGCCCAGGCGCTGTCGCGGCCCTTCACCGGCACTTCGGCCAGGGTCAGCAGTACTTGCGCCACCGGCCCGTTGCGCAGCGCGCGGACGCTGTCGCCCACCGCCTTGAGGTATTGCGGTGCGCCGAACTTGGCTGCCTCGCCCAGGCCCACGACCAGCACGCGCGGTGCGGTAACGCCAGGCATGTCGTGCACCAGGGTGCTGGCGCCGGTCTTGCCGCTGGCGTCGCCGCGGGCGAGCAGGGCGGCGATGCGCCCGCCGCTGGCGGCGTCGAGCGCCTGCGCCGAAGGCGTCAGGGATTGGTCGGCGAAGGCGCCAACGACGACACAGTCGACCGCTGCGGAAGCCGGTGCATCGGGATTCAGGGTGAATTGCAGGGCCATTGAGCAGATTCCGTTGGCAAGTCCGTACAATCGCGGACTGTTTACGCCGGCCCGGGTTAGGCTGGCGGCGCCGCGAACGAATCCGAGAGTTTAGCAAGCCACTCCCCTATGCCGAAGCTCGACCGATATCTGTTGCGGGATTTCACCCAGAGCTTCCTGGCGACCCTGATCGTGTTGCTGGTGGTCAGCGTCGGCGCGGTGCTGGTGGATATCCTCGGCAACATCGCCGATGGCCGCGTCCCGGCGCGGTTGCTGCTGCCCCAGCTGGGCCTGCAGTTCGTCGCCTACCTGCCGCTGATCCTGCCGCTGGCGCTGATGCTGGGGCTGCTGCTGGCGCTGGGGCGGCTGTACCGTGATTCAGAAATGGCGGTCCTCACCGCCATTGGCGTTGGCCCCGGGCGCCTGCTGCGGCCGATCATGCTGTTGGCCGGCCCAGTGGTGATCCTCATCGGCGCCTGTTCGCTGTGGCTGGGCCCGCTGGCCAGCCGCACCGCCGACAAGATGCTCGAAGACGCCAACCGCAGCGTGGTCATCGCCGGCCTCGAGGCGGGGCGCTTCACCCCCTTGTCCGGTGGCGGGGTGGTGTACCTGTCCAGCGTGTCGGCCGATGGCACCCAGTTCGGCAAGATCTTCATGCAGCGCCAGAACGGCGAGCGGGTCGATGTGGCCACCGCCAATACTGGCTCGGTGTTCTTCGAGGGCAAGCAGGACCGCTACTTGCGCATGGAAGAAGGCTATCGCGTCGAGGGCCCGGCCCAGGGCGATGGCCTGGATTACCGCCTGCTGCGCTTCGGCCGCAATGAGGTGGCGCTGCCCGACCGTGCGCGGGTCCACGACGAGAACGACCCGGAAGTGATGACCACCGCCAGGCTGCTCGGTGATGAGCGCCTGGCCGCGCGCGCCCAGTTGCACTGGCGCATTGCCCCGCCGCTGCTGGCGCTGGCTTTCGCGCTGTTGGCGCTGCCGTTGTCGCGTAGCTCGCCACGGCAACAGCGTTACGGCCGCATCATGCTGGCCTTCCTCGGCTACCTGGTCGGCACCAACCTGATGATCGTCGGCACGCAGTGGATTTCCAGTGGCCGCACCCCGGCGGCGCTGGGCCTGTGGTGGCTGCTGGTGCCGCTGCTGGTGATCGCGATATGGAGTTATGCGCGCGATGGCCGGCTGTCGCGGCCCAAGCAGAGGGCCGCGGCATGAAGTTCACCCCGCGGATCCACGACCTGTACATCGGCCGGGCCGTCATCGGCACGGTGCTGCTGACCTGGGCGGTATTGCTCGGCCTGGACGTGGTCAACGCGTTCTCCAGCGAGGCCAAGGACATCGGCCAGGGCAGCTACAGCTTTGGCCACGCCATCGCCTATGTCGCCTATACCGTGCCCCGACGCGCCTACACGCTGTTTCCCACCGCGGCGGTGATCGGTGCCCTAATGGGCCTGGGCCAGCTGGCCGCCACTTCCGAGCTGACGGCCCTGCGCGCGCTGGGGTTGTCGCGGCGGCGCCTGAGCCTGTCGGTAGCGGCGGCCATGGCGCTGCTCACCGGCGCCATGGTGATCAGCGGCGAGAGCCTGGGGCCCTGGGCGCAGAACCAGGCCGACGTGCTCAAGCAGAGCGCGCGCTATGAAAGCAATATGTCCATGGCCCGCTACGCCGGGCTATGGGCGCGCGAGGGTAATACCTTCCTCAATGCGCAGAGCGGCGAAGAAAAGCTGCTGGACGGTGGCGGCACGGCCCTGCAACTGCACGATGTACGGCTTTACCAGATCGGCGAAGACGGGCGATTGCAGACCCTGACCCACGCGGCGGTGGCCGAGCATCGCGACAACGGGTGGACCCTGCGCGACATCCAGCAGGATCATTTCGCCGAACGTTCGGTCACGCGCAAGAAGATCGCGGAAATGGCGTGGCAATCCTCGCTCGATCCGAAGGCGCTGGCGGCGGGCCTGGCCAAGCCGCGCAGCCTGTCTGCCCGCGACCTGCGCGCCAGCATCGAATATCGCCGGCGCAATGGCCTGGATGCGCGTGATTACGAAGACCAGTACTGGAGCCGTTGGTTCTATCCGCTGAACGTGCTGGCGCTGTGCCTGGCGGCGATCCCGTTCGCCTTCGGCTCGCTGCGTAGTGGTGGCATGGGCAAGCGGCTGTTCCTGGGCATCCTGTTCGCACTAGCGTTCTGGCTGCTTCAGCTGTTCTTCGGTCGCATGGCCGGTGCACTGCGGTTCGACTACCGCATCGCCTACGCGTTGCCGCCGGTGGTCATGCTGCTGGTGTCGGGCTGGCTGTTCCGCCGACGCAGCAGTTAGGAAAAGTCTCAGTCGAGAAAGCGCAGATCCAGGGTTGCGGACCATTCGGGGCGAGCGTAGTCTGAGCTTCGACAGGTAAGGCCTGGGATCACCGCGATACCCACGAAGGCGTCGTAAGCGCGATCGAAGCGCGCCGGCCCCAGGGTCTGTCGATATCCGAGGGGGCCCCGCAAGGGGCCCTTTCTTTTTTGGGCGACGGAGCGCCATGCACCATCTGTTCTACCTGGATGAGAGCGGAGACCTGGGATGGTCGTTCGACAGGCCCTATGGGCATGGCGGCTCCAGTCGCTATTTGGTGATCGCCGCGCTGTCTTTGCCGGTGGCCGACGACCACTGTCCCGAGCGGGCGATGAAGGATCTCTTCAAGGCCAGCAGGTGGGACCATCGCAAAGAGAAGAAGTGGATCCACGCGCCGGAAGTGGCGCGACGCCACTTCGCGCGCAAGGCCGTACAGCTGGCCATGGCGCGGCCGCGCATCGCTTATCACGCCATTGTCGTGGACAAGACCAGAGTGCCGGACCATCTGCGCGGCGAGGGCAATATGCTCTACACCTACCTGGTGCGGCTGCTGCTCGCAGACGAGATGGCCCGCCATGCCCGCGTGGACTTTATTCCAGACCCGCGGTCGGTCAGATGGCAGAGTGGCAGCAGCATGCACGACTACCTGTCGACCTGCCTTGGCTTCGAACTTGGTGCCAAGACGTTGTTGCGAACGCACGCCATCGAGAGCCGGTACTGCAAGAACCTGCAGTTCACCGACATGCTCTCGGGGGCGGTACACGCGCACTTCGAGTTTGGCCGGAGCGCGTGCTTCAACCTGCTCTCGCCCCGCTTGCACCTGCAGCAACCGAACCTGTGAGGGCGTGCCGCGATGCCCTCAGCGCTTGGGCTGGCGCACCAGCCGGGTGCCGCTGAGGCGGTCGTGCCAGGTGAGACGGTCGCGGTCGATCCACGCCCACCAGAAACCCAGGCCGCCCAGCAGCAGGGAAAGCGTGCCGACTGCGTAACGCCGCCAGAGCGTGCCCCAGGCCGGCGCGGGGCCATCGATAGCCCGCAATTGCAAGCGCCACGGGCGCATGCCCAGGGTCTGGCCGCCACGACGCCAGCTCACCGTGGCATACAAGCCAGCCACCGCCCAGCAACACGCCCACAACAGCCATTGCAGCGCGCTGAGCGGCGCGATGTTCTCGCGGCTGCCATGGCCGCTCAAGTAATAGCCCAGGGTGAACAACGAGGACACCAGCAGCCACAGCGCCAGCACCGGCCAGAAGTCGTAGAACAGGGCCAATAGGCGCCACAGGACCAGCGCGCGGCCAGGTGCGGGCGGGTCATCGGCCAGGGACGGTGCTTCGATCGGATCCATGGCGCGAGCATAACGGCCACCGCTGCCGCCGCGAAGGCGCGCGACCACAGAGCCGCCTTGGCGGTAATCTCATGCCATGTCCTCGCATTCTCCAGCCGAACGTCGCCAGCGCATCGGCGAGCTACCGCCGCTGCGCGCCGCCGACGAACACGCCATCCAGCGCTTCCTCGACCGCATCTGGGCCGAACAGGGCCTGGCGCGGCAAACGCTGGACAGCTATCGCCGCGACCTGGCAGGCCTGGCGCGCTGGCTGGACGGTCGCGCGGGCGGCCTGGCAGGAGTCGACCGTGCCGGCTTGTTCGAATACCTGGCCTGGCGCACTGGCGACCGCTATTCGCCGCGTAGCAACGCGCGCCTGTTGTCGAGCCTGCGCGCGTTCTTCGGCCAGGCGGTGATGCGCGGCGAGCGCGCCGACGACCCGACGGCCTTGCTCGACCCCCCGCGACTGCCGCGCTTGCTGCCCAAGGCGTTGGCTGAAAGCCAGATCGATGCCTTGCTCTCGGCGCCATTGCTGGACGATCCGGTCGGGCTGCGCGACCGCGCCATGCTGGAGCTGATGTATGCCGCCGGCCTGCGCGTCAGCGAGCTGGTGGGCCTGCCGGCCAACGCGGTGAACCTGCGCCAGGGCGTGCTGCGAGTCACCGGCAAGGGCAGCAAGGAACGCCTGGTGCCGCTGGGCGAGGAGTCGCAGCACTGGTTGCAACGCTATCTCGACCATGCCCGTGGCGTACTGGCGGCGGGCAAGGCGGTGCCGGCCGGTGCCGACGGCCAGGTGCCGATGTTCATCGATGCTGCGCGCAAGCCGCTGACGCGCCAGCACTTTTGGTTGCTGGTGAAGCGCTACGCCGCGGTAGCGGGGATCGACCCAGCGTTGGTCAGCCCGCACGGCCTGCGTCACAGTTTCGCCACCCACCTGCTCAACCGCGGCGCCGACCTGCGCGCATTGCAGATGTTGCTCGGGCACAGCTCGCTGTCGACGACCCAGATCTACACCCTGGTCGCACGCGAGCACCTGCAGAAGCTGCACCAGCGGCATCATCCGCGGGGTTGAAGGGCGTCGGCGGCCTCTGGCGCGGCCGCCTTCAGATCGCCTGTGCGAGAATCCGGGCAAATCCGCTTTCTGGAAGTGCCGATGTTCCGCTACGTCCTTTCCGCCCTGCTGTGTGCGGCCAGCCTGTCTGCGTGCGCGCAGCCCGCTTCCCCCGGCAAGACCACCGCTGCCGCCAAGCCCACTGCCGCGCCTGCGCCTGCCGGCGTCGAGCAGCGCGTCCGCGCGGCCCTGGCCCAGCTGGACCCGGACTTCAAGCCCGACTACATCGGTGCTGCCCCCTTTGCCGGTTTCCGCGAGGCGATCGTCGGCGGCCAGGTGCTCTACGTCAGCGACGACGGCCGCTATTTGATGCAGGCCCAGCCGTTCGACATCCAGGCCCGCCAATTCGCCGCCAGCGAGGGCCTGCTGGCCTATCGCCGCGACCAACTGGCCAAGGTGCCGCGTAGCGAGCGCATCGTGTTCTCGCCGCCGAACCCCAAGTACACCATCACCGTCTTTACCGACATCGAGTGCGGGTACTGCCGCAAGCTGCACAGCCAGATCGACGAACTCAACCGCCAGGGCATCGCGGTCGAATACCTGGCCTTCCCGCGCATGGGCCTGGGCAGCCAGGACTACAAGGACATGGTGTCGGTCTGGTGCGCCAGCGACCGCAAGCAGGCGTTGACCGCGGCCAAGTCCGGCAAGCCGGTGGCCCCGAAGACCTGCGCCAGCAGCCCGGTCAACATGGAATACGACCTGGGCCAGCGCCTCGGCGTCAACGGCACCCCGGCCATCTTCGGCCCCGACGGCATGCAACTGGGCGGCTACCTGCCCCCGGCCCAGCTGAAAGCGGCGCTGGAGAAGCGCGCCACCGGCGCCTCGGCCACCGCCGGCGGCAGCCGCTAACCCCGGAAGAATTGAGCGGAGCCGAGCCCCTTAGTAAGGGGCGCGCCGAAGGCGGGGGATTGGAGGCGCGGAGCCGGGGCCCGAAGTTTGCGCAGCAAACTTTGGGGGGCTGGCAGCCCGCGGAGCGGGTAGCCAGGCCGCTCGGAGCCGGGGCCCGAAGTTTGCGCAGCAAACTTTGGGGGGCTGGCAGCCCGCGAAGCGGGAAGCCACGCCCGCGGGGGCTAGCAGCCCGCGAAGCGGGAAGCCAGACCGCTCGGTTACAATATTGGCCCCCGTTTCCAGCTACGGTCCCCCGGATGATCGTCCTCGAGGGCGCGCCTGCCCTTTCGCCGTTCCGTCAGGCTCGCCTGCAATCGCGTCTGCAAGCCGTCGCCCCCGCGCTGCGCATTACTGGCGCCTGGCATGTGTACTTCATTCAGGCCGAGCCCGGGCAGTCGCCGGAGCTGGTCACGCTGCGCCGCATCCTGCAGGCCGAGGACACGCCAGCGGCGCTGGCCGCAGGCAGTGTCTCGCGCTTCGTGGTGCCGCGCCTGGGCACGCTGTCGCCCTGGTCGAGCAAGGCCACCGAGCTGGTGCGTGGTGCCGGGCAGGCTATCCAGCGCGTTGAGCGCGGTACCCGCATCGACCTGGAGGGCTGGCCGCAGGAAGCCGCCGCCCAGACCGCCCTGGCCAAGTTGCTGCACGACCCGATGACGCAGTCGCTGCTCGACTCGGCGGATGCGGCGCAGGCGTTGTTCAGTGCGCCAACCCGCGGCAGCCTCGAACGCATTGCCCTGGCCGACCTGGAAGCGGCCAACGCCCGCCTGGGCCTGGCGCTGGCGCCGGACGAAATCGACTACCTGCGCGAGCGCTATGCCGAACTCGGCCGTGAGCCGGCCGACGTCGAGCTGATGATGTTCGCCCAGGCCAACTCCGAGCACTGCCGGCACAAGATCTTCAATGCCAGTTGGACCATCGACGGCAAGGAACAGGACCGCTCCCTGTTCCGCATGATCAAGCACACCCACCAGCAGACCCCGCAGTACACGCTCAGCGCCTACAGCGACAACGCCGCGGTGATCGTCGGCGAGCCGGCCGCGCGCTACCGCCCGGACCCGGCCAGCGGCCGCTACCGTAGCGAGGCGGTGGTGCCCAGCGCGTTCCAGATCAAGGTCGAGACCCACAACCACCCCACCGCGATCGCCCCGTTCCCGGGCGCCTCCACTGGCGCTGGCGGTGAAATCCGCGACGAGGGCGCCACCGGCCGCGGCGGCAAGCCCAAGGCCGGCCTGACCGGCTTCTCGGTCTCGCACCTGCGCATCCCGACTTTGCCGCAGCCCTGGGAAGCGCCGCGCGCGCTGAACCCGCGGATGGCGCCGGCGTTGGAAATCATGCTCGACGGCCCGCTCGGCGGCGCCGCCTTCAACAACGAGTTCGGCCGCCCGAACCTGCTCGGCTATTTCCGTAGCTTCGAGCTTGCCGAAGGCCTGGCCGCCGACGGCAGCACGCTCAGCCGCGCCTACGACAAGCCGATCATGCTGGCCGGCGGCCTCGGTGCGATCGACCAGGTACAGGTCGAGAAGCTGCGCCTGCAGCCGGGCGATGCGGTGATCGTGCTCGGTGGGCCGGCCATGCTCATCGGCCTGGGGGGCGGTGCTGCCAGCTCGGTCGCTTCGGGCGAGAGCGCCGAGGCACTGGATTTTGCGAGCGTGCAGCGCGACAACCCGGAAATGGAGCGCCGCTGCCAGGAAGTGATCGACCGCTGCGTCGCGCTGGGCCTGGATAACCCGATCCGCTGGTTCCATGACGTCGGCGCGGGTGGCCTGTCCAACGCTATTCCCGAACTGCTGCACGACTCCGGCGTAGGCGGAGTGATCGACCTGGACAAGGTGCCCAGCGACGATCCTTCGTTGTCGCCGATGCAGCTGTGGTGCAACGAATCGCAGGAGCGCTATGTGCTCGGCGTGCCGCAGGCGCGGCTGGCCGAGTTCGCCGAGATCTGCGCGCGCGAGCGTTGTCCGTTCGCTGCCGTCGGCGTGGCCACCGCCGAGGAGCGCCTGGTAGTGGCCTATGGCGCCACCCCTGGCCACATCCCCGCCGATCCGGCGATCGACCTGCCGATGGACGTGTTGTTCGGCAAGGCACCCAAGATGCACCGCGACAGCGCGCACCCCGCTGCGCCGCAGTGGCCGGTGCTGTCCACCGACAGCTTCGACCTGCACCAGGCAGGCCTGCGCGTGCTCGCGCATCCGACGGTGGCGGCGAAGAACTTCCTGGTCACGATCGGCGATCGCAGTGTCGGTGGCTTGACCGCGCGCGAACAGATGATCGGCCCGTGGCAGCTGCCGCTGGCCGATTGTGCGATTACCCTGGCCGGTTTCGACGGCTATGCAGGCGAAGCCATGTCGGTAGGCGAGCGCACGCCACTGGCCTTGCTCGACTCGGCCGCCGCCGCGCGCATGGCGGTGGGCGAGGCGATCACCAACCTGTGCGCTGCGCCGGTGTCCTCGCTGGATACCATCAAGCTGTCGGCGAACTGGATGGCGGCGGCAAACCACCCCGGCGAAGACGCGCTGCTGTATGACGCGGTCCGCGCGGTAGGCATGGAACTGTGCCCTGCGCTGGAGTTGAGCATTCCCGTCGGCAAGGATTCGCTGTCGATGCAGGCCCAGTGGCATGCCGACGGCGCCGCGCAGAAGTCGGTGTCGCCGGTGTCGTTGATCATTTCGGCCTTCGCGCCGGTGGCCGATGTGCGCGCGCAGCTGACGCCATTGCTGGCCGATGAAGAAGACAGCGAGCTGTGGCTGATCGGCCTGGGGGGCGGCAAGCAACGCCTGGGTGGTTCGGTGCTGGCGCAAGTCCATGCAGGCGACGAGGCGCTGCCGGCCTTCGGCGGCGACGTGCCCGACCTGGACGACCCGCAGCGCTTGCGCGCGTTTTTCGAACTGATCGTCGCGGCCCGTGACGCCGGCCTGCTGCTGGCCTACCACGACCGCAGCGACGGCGGCGCATTCGCTGCGCTGTGCGAAATGGCCTTTGCTGCGCGCCAGGGGCTGGAGATCAACCTCGATGCCTGGGGCGACGATCCGTTCCGCAGCCTGTTCAATGAAGAGCTGGGCGCGATCGTGCAGGTGGCCGGCGAAGACCGTGCCGCGTTCGCAGACCTGGTCGAGCGCCATGCCCTGACCGAGTGCGCGCAACGCATCGCCCGGCCGACATCGACGCCAAAGGTGCGCGTTTCGCTGCACGGCAAGACCCTGGTGCAGTGGAGCTGGGAAGCGTTGTTCGATGCCTGGTGGTCGGTGACCCATGCCATGCAGAAGCTGCGCGACAACCCGGACAGTGCCGACGAGGAGCGCGAGATTGCGCGCGATTTCAATGCGCCGGGCTTGAAGCCGAAGCTGGGCTTCGATCCTGCCGAAGACATTGCCGCGCCGTACATCGCCAGCGGCGTGCGGCCCAAGGTCGCGATCCTGCGCGAGCAAGGCGTCAACGGCCAGATCGAAATGGCCAATGCTTTCGACCGCGCCGGCTTCGATGCCTACGACGTGCACATGAGCGACCTTATTGGCGGCCGCGTGCAATTGCGCGATTTCGTCGGCCTGGCTGCCTGTGGTGGCTTCAGCTACGGCGATGTGCTCGGCGCCGGCCGTGGCTGGGCGACTTCGATCCTCGAACGTTCGGCACTGCGCGATGCCTTTGCCGAGTTCTTCGCCCGCCAGGACAGCTTCTCGCTCGGCGTGTGCAATGGTTGCCAGATGCTGAGCCAGCTCAAGGACATCATTCCCGGCGCTGAGCACTGGCCGCGTTTCCTGCGCAATCGCAGCGAGCAGTTCGAAGCGCGCACTGCGCTACTGGAAGTGGTGGAGTCGCCTTCGGTGTTGCTGCGTGGCATGGCCGGCTCACGCATTCCGGTGGCGGTCGCGCATGGCGAAGGTCGTGCCGAATTCGCCAGCGCCGTCGACCAGGCCGCCGCGCGCGTATCGTTGCGCTACATCGACGGCAATGGCCGCGTGGCGACGCAATACCCGCTCAATCCGAACGGTTCGCCTGACGGCGTCACCGGCCTGACCAGCGAAGATGGCCGCGCCACGATCCTGATGCCGCATCCCGAGCGCACGCCGCGCGCGATCAACCTCAGTTGGCACCCACCGCAGTGGCAGGACGACTCGCCATGGCTGCGGATTTTCCGCAACGCGCGCGAATGGTGTGGTTGAACAAAGAAAAATCCATACCGTTCATCGTTGCATCCATGAAGCCGCCGGCCCTTGCGCCGGCGGTTTTGTTTTGTGCTGCGCGTGAAGGTGATCATCACGTCAAGGCGCCGACACGCGTATCACGTTGTTTTTCCTGCTACTTCATGTGGCCTTAACGAAAAGGCCGTCATTCCGTGACGCGCGATGCAAAACACAATCAGCAATGTCAAAAACTTGACGCTCGATTTCGTCGCTGTTAACACTTGACCTATTCCTCAGTTCGTCGCGATGCATCGCGACTAAGCGACCGGCGTGAGCCGTTTCGCTGCTCGCGTCGCGAGGCCTGGGTAAGCCAAAACCTCAGGGGGATCGCGCGGCTGGATAGCCATGCGATGGGGCTGTTTCGCTGTTTGTTTTGCAAAAACCGAAACCCAGTCCATTCGAGGAGCGGATGTCGATGAATAGGATTTATCGCAAGGTCTGGAACAAATCGTTGGGTATGTGGACCGTGGCCTCGGAATTGGCCCGCAGCGACAGCCCCGGAGTCACGCTCGATCGGCGGGTACGCCTGGTCGCACACGCCGGCATGGCGCTTGGCGGTTGCCTGCTGCTTGCGGCAGCGCTGCCAGCGGCGGCGCAATCGGTGGAAGTAGGCGGTAATCAGAATTGCATCGTGCTGGGTGGCAGCATCCTCGACAGCTGCCTGGTCGATGGCAGTGCGAATGCCAGCGGCACCGATGCCGTCGCGATTGGTACGCGCACGCTGGCCAGCGGCGCCAACTCACTGGCCGTCGGTGCACGTGCCAGCGCTACCGCGACCGGCGCGGAAGTCTTCGGCGTGGATGGCAGTGCCTCGGGCATCAACAGCACCGGCGTAGGCCGCCAAACCAACGTTATCGGCGAGAACGGCGTGGCCGTGGGCTACAACACGTTCGTGCGCCAGAGTGCGGTCAACGGCGTCGCCATCGGTGCCAATGCCGGCGCCACCGGCGCCGACTCGGTCGCTTTGGGCTCGGGCTCGCGCACTTACGAAGCGAACACCGTTTCGGTGGGCAGCGGTAACGGTATCGGTGGCCCGGCGACGCGTCGTATCGTCAACGTGTCCGATGGCATCGATGCGACCGATGCGGTCAACAAAGGCCAGCTCGACGAAGTGGCCGAGGTGGCGGAAACCACCAGCAAGTACTTCCAGGCCAGTGGCAGCGACGACAGCGATGCCGGTGCCTACGTCGAAGGCGATAACGCGGTGGCCACGGGCGAAGGCGCCAATGCGATCGGCAACGGGGCCAGTGCCCTGGGTAGCGGCGCCAATGCGTTGGCCGAGAACGCCACGGCGGTCGGCTTCAATGCCTTGTCCACGGGCGTGAACGCAACGGCCGTGGGCAACAACGCGCAAGCGCTCGGGGCCAGCAGCATCGCATTGGGCGACGGCGCCACCGCCGCCGACACTGCAGCGACGGCCAGCGGTGCCGGCGCTCAAGCGACCTCGACCTACACCACTGCCACCGGCAGCGAAGCGGTCGCCTCGGAGAACCAGGCGACGGCGACCGGCTTCCGTAGCGCCGCCAGCAACATCGGCGCCACTGCGCTCGGTGGCTACAGCGAGGCCAGCGGCTATCTCGGTTCGGCCCTGGGCTACGGTGCCGTTGCTTCCGGCGACTACACCACCGCCGTTGGCGTGGCGGCCACTGCTTCCGGCGCCAGCGCGGTATCGGTTGGCGAGTTCAGCGTGGCCAGTGGCGATGAAAGCGTCGCCGTCGGTGGCAGCACCTTCTTCGGCTTTATCCCGGCACAGGCGACCGGCACTGGCGCGTCGGCGTTCGGCGCTGGTGCCTGGGCGACCGGCGACTACACCACGGCGATCGGCTGGAATTCGTATGCCGATGGCGTCAACGCCAGCGCGCTCGGCCAGAGTGCGTTCGCCCTGGCCGACAACACCGTGGCCATCGGTGGCGGCTCGGCCGCCGAGGCCGTCGGTTCGACGGTGGTCGGCGTCGATGGCAGCACCACCGGCATCAACAGCACTGGCGTAGGTCGCCAGACCAATGTCATCGGCGAGAACGGAGTCGCGGTCGGCTACAACACGTTCGTCCGCGAAAGCGCAGTCAATGGCGTCGCCATCGGCGCCAATGCCGGTGCAACGGGTGCCGACTCGGTTGCGCTGGGCTCGGGCTCGCGCACCTACGAGGACAACACGGTCTCGATCGGCAGCGGCAACGGTATTGGCGGACCGGCGACGCGCCGCATCGTCAACGTGTCCGATGGCATCGATGCGACTGACGCGGTCAACAAAGGCCAGCTCGACGAAGTGGCCGAGGTGGCGGAAACCACCAGCAAGTATTTCCAGGCCAGTGGCAGCGACGACAGCGATGCCGGGGCCTACGTCGAAGGCGACAACGCCTTGGCGGCAGGCGAGGCCAGCAATGCCATCGGCAACGGTGCCAGCGCTTTGGGCAGCGGTGCCAATGCGCTCGCGGAGAACGCCACGGCGGTCGGCTTCAATGCCTTGTCCACGGGCGTGAACGCAACGGCCGTGGGCAACAACGCGCAAGCGCTCGGGGCCAGCAGCATCGCATTGGGCGACGGCGCCACCGCCGCCGACACTGCAGCGACGGCCAGCGGTGCCGGCGCTCAAGCGACCTCGACCTACACCACTGCCACCGGCAGCGAAGCGGTCGCCTCGGAGAACCAGGCGACGGCGACCGGCTTCCGTAGCGCCGCCAGCAACATCGGCGCCACTGCGCTCGGTGGCTACAGCGAGGCCAGCGGCTATCTCGGTTCGGCCCTGGGCTACGGTGCCGTTGCTTCCGGCGACTACACCACCGCCGTTGGCGTGGCGGCCACTGCTTCCGGCGCCAGCGCGGTATCGGTTGGCGAGTTCAGCGTGGCCAGTGGCGATGAAAGCGTCGCCGTCGGTGGCAGCACCTTCTTCGGCTTTATCCCGGCACAGGCGACCGGCACTGGCGCGTCGGCGTTCGGCGCTGGTGCCTGGGCGACCGGCGACTACACCACGGCGATCGGCTGGAATTCGTATGCCGATGGCGTCAACGCCAGCGCGCTCGGCCAGAGTGCGTTCGCCCTGGCCGACAACACCGTGGCCATCGGTGGCGGCTCGGCCGCCGAGGCCGTCGGTTCGACGGTGGTCGGCGTCGATGGCAGCACCACCGGCATCAACAGCACCGGCGTAGGTCGCCAGACCAATGTCATCGGTGAGAACGGAGTCGCGGTCGGCTACAACACGTTCGTCCGCGAAAGCGCAGTCAACGGCGTCGCCATCGGCGCCAATGCCGGTGCAACGGGTGCCGACTCGGTTGCGCTGGGCTCGGGCTCGCGCACCTATGAGGACAACACGGTCTCGATCGGTAGCGGCAACGGTATTGGCGGCCCGGCCACGCGCCGCATCGTCAACGTGTCCGATGGCATCGATGCGACTGACGCGGTCAACAAAGGCCAGCTCGACGAAGTGGCCGATGTGGCGGAAACCACCAGCAAGTACTTCCAGGCCAGTGGCAGCGACGACAGCGATGCCGGGGCCTACGTCGAAGGCGACAACGCCTTGGCAGCAGGCGAGGCCAGCAACGCCATCGGCAACGGTGCCAGTGCCTTGGGCAGCGGTGCGAACGCGCTGGCCGAGAACGCCACCGCCATCGGCACCAACGCCCTGGCCAGTGGCCAGAACAGCGCCGCCCTGGGCTACAACGCGCAGGCGCTGGGTCCGGCCAGCGTGGCGGTGGGTGGCGTGGCGGTCGATGAGAACGGCGATGCGCTGATCACCAACGGCGGGGTGCCGGTCGATACCGGTGCCACCAGCGCCGGGGTTGGCGGCACCGCGCTCGGTGCCAGTGCCAATGCCGAAGGCTTCGCGGCCTCGGCCGTTGGCGTGGGCGCCTTCGCTGGCGGCGCGCAGTCGGCGGCCTTCGGTGCGGTGGCCAATGCGGTTGGCGACTACAGCACTGCCATCGGCACCCAGAGCGTGGCCGCAGGCACCAGCAGTGTCGCGCTCGGCGGTCCGGTCGATCTGATCCCGGGCCTGGGCTTCTTCGTCGATACCCAGGCGACCGGCGAAGCGTCGACTGCGCTGGGTGCCGGTGCGATTGCTTCGGGTGACTACGCCAGCGCGACCGGCACCCTGGCCGAGGCGAGCGGGCTGGAAGCGACCGCCCAGGGCTATTTCTCCTATGCACCGGGCGGCTATGCCACTGCGATCGGCGCTGAGTCGTGGGCCAGCGGCGAGCAAAGCACCGCACTCGGCTACTACAGCACCGCGCTGGGCGACAACAGCGTGGCCCTGGGTGCCAACTCCACCGCTACGCGCGACAACACGGTATCGGTAGGCGATGTCGGGACCGAACGGCAGATCACCAACGTCGCTGCCGGCACCGAAGACACTGATGCAGTGAACAAGGCGCAGCTGGACGAGGTGGCCGATGCCGCCGCGACCACCAGCAAGTACTTCCAGGCCAGTGGCAGCGACGACAGCGATGCCGGCGCGTATATCGAAGGCGACAATGCCTTGGCAGCAGGTGAAGCGGCCAATGCCATCGGCAACGGTGCCAGTGCCTTGGGCAGCGGTGCGAATGCGCTGGCAGAGAATGCCACCGCGATCGGCTTCAACGCATTGTCGAGTGGTGTGAACGCTTCGGCGATTGGCAACAACGCGCAAGCGCTCGGGGCCAGCAGCATCGCATTGGGCGATGGCGCTACGGCGACCGACACCGCAGCGACTGCTACCGGTGCCGGTGCACAGGCCACTTCGACCTACACCACTGCCACTGGCAGCGAAGCGGTCGCCTCGGAGAACCAGGCCACGGCGACCGGCTTCCGTAGTGCGGCCAGCAACATCGGTGCTACTGCACTCGGCGGCTACAGCGAGGCCAGCGGCTATCTCGGCTCGGCCCTGGGCTACGGTGCGGTTGCTTCCGGCGACTACACCACCGCCGTTGGCGTGGCGGCCACTGCTTCCGGCGCCAGCGCGGTATCGGTTGGCGAGTTCAGCGTGGCCAGTGGCGATGAAAGCGTCGCCGTCGGTGGCAGCACGTTCTTCGGCTTTATCCCGGCGCAAGCCACCGGGACCGGTGCCTCGGCCTTCGGTGCCGGCGCTTGGGCCACCGCTGACTACGCCACCGCGATCGGCTGGAATTCGTACGCTGACGGTGCCAACGCCAGTGCCTTGGGTCAAAGCGCCTCGGCCCTGGCGGATAACACCGTCGCCATCGGCGGCGGCGCAACGGCCGAGAGCGTGGGTGCGACGGTCGTCGGTGTCGATGGCAGCGCGACCGGCATCAATAGCACCGGCGTCGGTCGCCAGACCGATGTGGTCGGCGAGAACGCGGTGGCCGTGGGCTACAACAGCTTCGTTCGCGAGAGTGCGGTCAACGGCGTGGCGCTCGGCGCGAACGCCGGCGTGACCGGTGCCGACTCGGTCGCGCTCGGCGGTGGCTCGCGTGCCGACGCCGACAATGTCGTGTCGGTCGGCAATGGCACCGGCGAGGGCGGCCCGGCCACACGCCGCATCGTCAATGTCGGCGAGGGCGTGGATGCTACCGACGCGGTCAACAAAGGCCAGCTGGATGCGGTCAGCGCCGGCACCGCCGCGGCTACAGCGGCCTTCAAGGCCGATGGCGATGAAGTGGCCACGGCCAGTGGCGTTGAAAGCACTGCCGCCGGTTCTGGTGCCACCGCCAGTGGCGCGCGCAGTGCGGCGTTCGGCGCCGGCAGCACGGCCTCGGGCATCGGCGGCAGCGCCGTCGGCGTCGATAGCCTGGCGATCGGCACCAACAGCACCGCGGTCGGCCGGCAAACGAATGTCATCGGCGAAAACGGCGTGGCCCTGGGCTACAACAGCTTCGTGCGCCAGAGCGGCAAGAATGGGGTCGCCCTTGGCGCCAATGCAGGGGCCAGTGGCGCTGATTCGGTTGCGATCGGCTCCGGCTCGCGCACGTACGACGCCAACGTGGTGTCCTTCGGTAGCGGCAATGGGGTAGGCGGTCCGGCGACGCGCAAGCTGACCAACGTCGGCGCCGGTAGTGTGGCGAGCGGCAGCACCGAGGCGATCAACGGCGGCCAGTTCTTCCAGTCGTTGAGCAACAGCATCAGCTTCCTCGGGGGCGGTGCGGCACTCGGTGCGCAAGGCGTGTTCGTGGCGCCAACCTACGTCGTCCAGGGGGCGAGCTACCACACCGTGGGCGATGCGCTGAGTGCCCTGGACAGCAAGGTCAGCGCCCTGGATGCCGCCACCGCATCGGCATCGCCGACCAGCAGCCCCTCGGCGCGAATGATGCGTAGCGCCGCCGTGGAAACCCCGCAGGCCGCGGCACCGGAGGCGATCACCACCGACGTCGCCGCTGTTTCCGCCACCCCTGCCTCGGCGGCGGCAACGGTCGAGAGTGCGGCCGCGGTTGCGACCGATACATCGGCCGTGACCCCTACCGCGCTCGGCAACGCCGCACGCGCCAACGACGTGACCGGCACTGCCATCGGCGGCAATGCCTACGCCCACGGCCCGAACGACACCGCCATCGGCAGCAATACCCGGGTCGATGCCGACGGCAGCACTGCGATCGGTGCCAATGCGCATGTCGCCGCGGTCGCTACCAATGCGGTGGCGGTCGGTGAGGGTGCCAGCGTCGCCGCCGCGTCGGCCACTGCCGTCGGCCAGGGCGCCAGTGCTACCGCCAATGGTGCGGTGGCGCTCGGCCAGGGCTCGGTGGCCGACCGCGCCAACACGGTGTCGGTGGGCAGCGCCGGGGCCGAGCGACAGATCGCCAACGTGGCGGCCGGCACCCAGGACACCGACGCAGTGAACAAGGCCCAGCTCGACGGTGGCGTCACCCGCGCCAATGCCTATACCGACCAGCGGTACTCGGCCATGGCCGATACGTTCCAGACCTACCAGGGTGAAGTGGACGACCGCTTCCGCCGGCAGGACAAGCGCATCGACCAGCAAGGTGCGATGAGCGCGGCGATGTTGAACATGGCCACCAGCGCGGCGGGCATTCGCACGCCCAACCGGTTGGGCGTGGGCGTCGGCTTCCAGAGCGGCGAATCGGCCTTGTCGCTGGGTTACCAGCGCGCGATCAGCGATCGCGCCACGGTCACCGTCGGCGGTGCCTTCAGCAGTGATGACAGCTCGGTCGGCGTGGGTGCCGGCTTCGGTTGGTGAGGGTTTGAACCGAGGCGGCGGCGCCGTTGTGGCGTCGCCGCCGGCAGTACAAGGCCCGGGGGGGCGGGGCGGAACGCGGCCAGGCCAGCAGCGGTTCCGTGGCACACGATGGCCGTACACCCTTTGCCGGAAAAAACACGAACGAAGAGGACTTCACCGTGATCGACAAGCATGATTTCCGCCGCAATCCCCTGGCCGTGATCCTGGCCGCCACCCTCGGCCTGGCCGGCGCGCAGGTCGCGCAGGCGGCAGATTCCTTCCCCGTACGCGAACCACTGCACGCCGCACCGGCCAATGCGCAAGGCGCCGCCACCCGCCTGATCGTCCGTTACAAGGACGGCACCGCCGCTGCCACTGACCGCAACGCCAAGCTCGCCAGCGCCAACGCCGCGCTCGGACGCGCTGGCCTGGCCACTGCCGCCAGCGCACGCGCCGGCACTGCCGCCGCGCAGGTGGCCTATGTGCGCCGGCTCGGTACTGGCGCCGACCTGCTGCGCGTGAGCGGCAAGTTGACGCCGGCGCAGATCGAACGCGTGCGCGCCGAGATCGCCGCCGACCCGGCGGTGAAGTCGGCCAGCATCGATCGGCTGAAGCAGCCGTTGCTGGTGCCCAACGACCCGTACTACGCGCAGTACCAGTGGCATCTCAACAACGCCACCGGCGGCGTCAACGCGCAGCCGGCGTGGGACAAGGCGCAAGGCGAAGGCGTCGTGGTCGCGATCCTGGATACCGGCATCCTGCCGGCGCATCCGGACATCGCCACCAGCCTGCTCAACGGCTACGACTTCATCACCGATTCGTTCGTCTCGCGGCGTCCCACCGACGAGCGCGTGCCCGGTGCGCTGGACTATGGCGACTGGAACCCGGTCGCCGGTGAGTGTTACGCCGGCTCGCCCATTCGCGACAGCAGCTGGCACGGCAGCCATGTGTCGGGCACCGTCGCCGAGAAGACCAACAACGCCACTGGCATGGCGGGCCTGGCCTACAAGGCCACGGTGTTGCCGGTCCGCGTGCTCGGCCGCTGCGGTGGCTACAGTTCGGACATTGCCGACGCGATCATCTGGGCCTCCGGTGGGCATGTCGATGGCGTGCCGGACAACGCCAACCCGGCCGAGGTCATCAACATGAGCCTGGGGGGCGAGGGCAGCTGCGACGATGAAACCCAGGTCGCGATCGATGGCGCCGTAGCGCGCGGCACAACCGTGGTGGTGGCCGCCGGCAACGACGCCGACGATGCCGCCAACTACAGCCCGGCCTCGTGCAACAACGTGATCTCGGTGGGCGCCACCCGCATCAACGGTGGTATTGCCTCGTACTCGAACTACGGGACCAAGGTCGACCTTTCCGCCCCCGGCGGCGGCGGCAGCGCCGATGGCAATCCGGGCGGTTATGTCTGGCAGCTCGGTTATACCGGCCTGACCACGCCGACCTCCGGTGCGTACAGCTACTTCGGCATGGCCGGCACCTCGATGGCGTCGCCGCACGTCGCCGCGACCGTAGCCCTGGTACAGGGTGCGCTGGCCACGGCCGGCAGCGATCCGCTGACCCCGGCCGCGGTCGAAGCCCTGCTCAAGCAGACCGCGCGTCCGTTCCCGGTGGCACCGCCGGCAAACAAGCCGATCGGCGCCGGCATCGTCGATGCCAACGCCGCGATCGACAAGGCCCTGACCCCGCCGTGCGATCCAAGCGATCCGTCCTGCGTGCCCGACGCCACGCCGCTCACCAATAAGGTCGCCGTCGGCGGCCAGAGCGGTGGCGAAGCGTTGTATAGCTTCGAGGCCACTGCCGGGAAGGTCATCACGATCATGACCTACGGCGGCAGCGGCAATGTCTCGCTGTATGTGAGCCATGACGCGGCGCCGACGACGACTTCGTTCGATGCCAAGTCCACCCGGGCCGGCAACAGCGAGACGGTGCGTATCACTGCGCCACAGGCGGGAACGTATTACATCCTGCTGACCGGTGCGCCGAGCTATAGCAATGTGACTGTCGTCGCACGGCAGTAAGCACGAAGGTTCAAGCAAAGACCCCGGCGCAACGCCGGGGTCTTTCTATTTGTGGAGCATTTATGTGTGAGGTAAGTCGCACGCGAGATCCCCGATAACGGTGCGACCGTTCGTAGGACTTGTTCGTTAGCGCCCTTTAAGCCTTGTTGCTTCCGCATCGCGCCTCGACGCTGCGGTTTCCCGAGCGCCCTTGGGCGTGGAAGAACAAGGATGGGTTGTCATGCATCACCTGCAAAGCCCCGATGCGTCCGCATCACCCGCCGATGCTCGTTGCCAGCGTCCTCGCACGCGAGGCGGTGTCCTGTGTTGCCTGGCTTTGCTCGCGCCGTTGCCAGGGTGGGCGCAAGTGCTACCGCCCGCGCCGCCATCGGAGCCCATGCCGGATCCAACCTATTTCATGGCCCAAGGTGGCGGGGGTAGCCAGGCGGGCGCCTTTGCCGATGGTGCGGAATCCATCGCGGCGGGCGAGGCCAGCTTGGCCACCGGTGTCGGTGCCACGGCGCTTGGCGCGGGCGCCAACGCCATTGCCGACAAGGCCTTGGCAGTGGGGCACAACGCCTTGGCACACGACACCCATAGCATCGCGCTGGGCACAGACGCGAAGGCCGAAGCTCTGTATTCGATGGCCTTGGGGCCGCAGGCGAAGGTCGTGGGCCTCCAGGGTCTCGCCTCGGGCTATCGCAGCCACGCCTTCGGCGTCGCGGCAAGTGCCGTCGGCGGTTTCAGCCAGGCCCTGGGGCGAATGTCCGCGGCCTTTGGCTACGACGCGATGGCCGGGCAGGCCGCAAGTACGGCACTGGGCGGAGGAGCCGCTGCGAGGGCACCGGGGAGCGTGGCGCTGGGGGCCAATTCCGTGGCCGACCGCGCTTCGACCGTATCGCTGGGCCGCGCAGGCGCCGAGCGCCAGATCGTGCACCTGGCCCGGGGCACCGAGCCAACGGACGCCGTCAACGTGGCACAGCTGCAGGCGCAGACCGCGGCATTCCGGGTGCGGGGTGATGGCCTGGCCCAGGCCCTGGGCATCGCCAGCACGGCTGTCGGCGCCGGCAGTTACGCGTTGGGTGAGGGCAGTGCCGGAGTAGGCGCCGATGCGCGCGCCGAGGGTTCGGGGGCGCTCGCTTTGGGGCGCGGTGCGCATGCGCTTGGCCTCAACTCGGTGGCAGTCGGGGCGGGGGCGCGCGCGCTGCCGGACGCCATCGTGTCGTTCGGCAATGGCGATGGTATTGGCGGGCCCGCTGAGCGGAGGCTGGTCAACGTCGCCGCTGGGCAACTAGCGGCAGGCAGCCGCGAAGCGGTCAACGGTGGGCAGCTGTTCGATGCGATGAAACAACTGCGGGACGCGGGCTACCAGACGGTCAGCGAGGCGCTCGCCGCCAATGCTGACGCCAACACCCTTGGCGCCAACGCTCGCGCGGCGAGTACCGATGGCCTGGCCGCAGGCCGCGACGCGAACGCCGCAGCGGTGGCTGGCACCGCCTTGGGTGCCGGCAGTCGGGTCGAGTCGAGCGCGACGCGCGCGGTGGCGCTTGGCGCCGGCTCGGTGGCCGAACGCGATGCCACGGTGTCGGTCGGCAGCGCTGGCGCGGAACGCCAGGTGGTCAACGTGGCGGCGGGTACGCGTGATACCGATGCCGTCAACAAGGCCCAGCTCGACGGTGGGATCACGCGCGCCAACCGCTATACCGATCAGCGTCATGCCGCCTTGGCCGACAGTTTCCAGTCTTACCAGCACACCGTGGACGACCGCTTTCGGCAGCAAGACCAGCGCATCGACCAGCAAGGCGCGATGAACGCGGCGATGTTGAACATGGCCACCAGCGCGGCGGGGATCCGCACGCAGAACCGCGTGGGTGTGGGTATTGGCTTCCAGGGTGGCGAGTCAGCGCTGTCGCTGGGGTACCAACGGGCGCTCAGTGAGCGGGCCACGGTCACGGTGGGCGGCGCTATCAGCGGCGACAACCGCTCGGTTGGCTTGGGCGCGGGTTTTGGCTGGTAGCGCGACGCTTCAGTCAACGCCGCTGCGCAATCGCGGTGGCGCCCTGGCGAAAAAGCGAGTCCCTCCGCATCCGTCTTCTAGCGCCATCGCATGCGACGAGTCGTAGCACTTGCGCATCTCCGTCGGTCGCCGCTTGTCCTCGGTTGCATCGCACGCGGACGCTGTGATTTCTCGGCGCCATCCGGCGCAGCAGGCAAGGACCGTCAACATGTCGCAGAGGAATGTCATATGAGCTATTGCGCGAACGCCCGTCGTCGGGCGGCACTTTCCCTGGGCATTGGCCTGATCCTGGGTACCTCAGCGCCCGCTTCCGCAGCAGGCACCACCGTGGAAGAGCAAGTGGCCAGGCGCTTGATCGTGCGCTACCACGACGATGCCACGCCGGGGCCACGGGCATTGCAGGTCAAGCAGACCGTGGCGGCTGCCATGGCGCGAGCCGGCGTAGCGGCTTCCTCTTTCTCGCCGCCAACAGTTGGCGCCAGCGCCAGCGGGCCACTGGCGCGGCGCCTGGGGACTGGCGCTGAGTTGGTGCAGTTACCGCAGACCCTGGAAGCGGCACAGATCCAGCGCCTGGTAAACGAGGTAGCCGCCGACCCAGCGGTGCGCTATGCGGTGCCGGACTCTCTGCAGCAACCTCTGCAGGCGCCGCCCGCGTATCGCCCCAACGATCCGCTGTTCGCGAGCCACCAGTGGCATTTCGATGATCCGGTTGGCGGCGTCAATGCGCCGGTCGCGTGGGCGCGTTCGCGTGGGGCAGGCGTGGTGGTAGCCGTGCTCGATACCGGCATCCTGCCCGACCACCCGGATTTCAAGGGTTCGCGAGTGTTGCCGGGATATGACTTCATCAGCCACCCGTCTATGTCCAGGCGCACGCAGGCCGGCCGCGCTCCGGGCGGGATCGATCGGGGCGACTGGGCGCCGGCAGGGCTGTGTGCAGCGGGTTCCAAAGCCGCAAGCAGTGGCTGGCATGGCACCCATGTCGCCGGCACGGTCGCACAGAGCATGGACAACCGATCGGGCGGCACCGGCCTCGCGCCGGCGGCGACGCTGTTGCCAGTACGCGTGCTGGGGACCTGTGGCGGCGCAGTGTCCGACATTGTGGATGCGATCACCTGGGCGTCCGGGGGCACCGTGCCGGGCGTGCCGAACAACCCTGATCCGGCCCAGGTCATCAACCTCAGCCTCGGTGGCGAGGGGCCCTGCCAGCGGCCCTATCAGGAAGCCATCGATGCAGCCGTGCGCCGTGGCACTGTAGTCGTGGTGGCGGCCGGCAACTCCGCCGGCGACGCACGCCATTTCAACCCGTCCAGTTGCCTCAACGTGATCACCGTGGGTTCCACCGGTGCCAGCGGCAGCAAGGTCGGGCATTCAAATTTCGGGCCGGCAGTGGATTTGTCCGCACCCGGCGGCGACTACAACGGTGAAATTCGCGGCTATGTGTGGCAGACCGGCCACACGGGCAAGACCGACATCGCCTCGGGTGTCTATTCCATGAAGCCCATGGCGGGCACCTCGATGGCCACCCCGCATGTGGCTGCCACCGCGGCCCTGGTGCAGTCGGCCCGGGTAGCGGCCGGGCGTCTTCCCCTGGCGCCATCGCGGATGAAAGCCCTGCTGCGGCAAACCGTGCGCGCGTTCCCGGTGGTGCCGCCTGCTGCCACGCCCATCGGGCGCGGCATCCTCGATAGTGGAGCGGCAGTGAACCTTGCCGTGGCCGCGCATTGCGATATCGCGCGCACCGATTGTCTGCCCCAGGCACTGCAAGCGCAGGTCCCCGCCGATGGCCAGGCCGCCGATTCGATCGGCACCCGTTTCACCTTCACGGCGGCTGCCGGCCGGCCGCTGCGGGTGATGACCTACGGTGGCCAGGGCGGGGCAACGCTGTACGTGCAACGGGGTGCGCCACCGCAGAGTGATCGATTCGACGCCCGCTCCGCGCGTCCGGGCACCCATCAGGCCGTCCTGGTGCCCAAGCCGGCGGCGGACGTCTATCACGTGTTGCTGGTCGGCGCGCCGGCGTTCGAGGGTGTCACGGTGGTTGTACGCCAGTAGCGCCAACGGCTGGCCGGCGCGAACTGCTAAAGTTCGGGCTGGCTACGGAGACACGCGTGAACGCGATCGCTGCGGCATCGATCGACAACCCGGACAACGCGCCGCGCGAGGTGGTGGCGCGCATTGTCGATGCCCTGCTGGCCCAGCGCCGGCTCAAGGAGGCCGACCTGGCGCGCGCCGGCCAGCTGCAGGCCGAGTCGGGCCTGGACCTGCTGGCGCTGCTGGGCCGTCTGGGCCTGGTGTCCGAACGCGACCACGCCGAAGCCTGCGCCGAGGTGCTCGGGTTGCCGTTGCTGGAAAGCCGCGAGCTGCCCGAGCCGCCGTCCGAGCCGTTGCCGGAAATCCGCGCGCTGTCGCCGCGCTTCCTCAAGCAGTTCCATGTCTGCCCGATCGGCGAGCAGGCCGGCACCCTGGAGCTGTGGATGGCCGATCCCTACGACGACTACGCCGCCTCGGCGGTGGCACTGGCCACCGGCCTGCCGGTGCGTGCCCGCGTCGGCCTGCGCTCGGAGATCGACGACACCATCGAGCGCTGGTACGGCCAGGGCCGCAGCGCGATGGGTGCGATCGTCGAGACCGCCGATGGCGAGGCTACTGGCGGCGAAGATATCGAGCACCTGCGCGACCTGGCCTCCGAAGCGCCGGTCATCCGCCTGGTCAACCTGCTGATCCAGCGCGCAGTCGAACTGCGCGCTTCGGACATCCACATCGAACCGTTCGAAAATCGCTTGAAGGTGCGCTACCGCGTCGACGGCGTGCTGATCGAAGGCGAGAGCCCGCCGGCCAAGTTGACCGCGGCGGTGATCAGCCGGGTCAAGATCATGGCGCGCCTGAACATCGCCGAGCGCCGCCTGCCGCAGGATGGCCGCATCCAGCTGCGCGTGCAGGGCAAGGAACTGGACCTGCGCGTGAGTACCGTGCCCACTGCGCACGGCGAAAGCGTGGTGATGCGCCTGCTGGATCGCGAGACCGTGGTCTTCGATTTCCAGCGCCTGGGTTTCACCGAGCAATTCCTGCCGCAATTCCGCCGCGTGCTTGAACTGCCGCACGGCATCCTGCTGGTGACCGGGCCGACCGGTTCGGGCAAGACCACCACGCTGTACACCGCGTTGAGCCAGCTCAATACCGCCGATGTGAAAATCATCACGGTCGAAGACCCGGTGGAATACCAGATCGAGGGCATCAACCAGATCCAGGCCAAGCCGCAGATCGGCCTGGATTTCGCCAACGCCCTGCGCAGCATCGTGCGCCAGGATCCGGACATCATCATGATCGGCGAAATGCGCGACCTGGAAACCGCGCGCATCGCGATCCAGTCAGCGCTCACCGGCCACCTGGTGCTGTCCACGCTGCATACCAACAATGCGGCCGGTGGCATCACCCGCTTGCTGGACATGGGCGTGGAAGATTACCTGCTGACCTCCACCGTCAACGGCATCCTTGCCCAGCGCCTGGTGCGCCGGCTGGAGCCGACCCACGCGGAGCGCTATGCGGCGTCGCCGGAGGAGATCGAACGCTTCGAGTTGCGGCGCTGGCAGCCCCACGGCGAGATCTTCCTGTACCGCCCGCGTCCGTCGGCGGTCGCGCCAACCGGATACCTGGGCCGCACCACCATCGTCGAGTTCCTGGTCATGGATGACGAGCTGCGCCGCGCGGTGATGCGCCGTGCCGGCATGGGTGAGATCGAGCAGCTCGCCCGTCGCGCCGGCATGCGCACGATGTACGAGGACGGCGTGGCCAAGGCCCTGAGCGGCCAGACCACGCTGGAAGAAGTGCTGCGCGTGACCGAGGAAGGCTGATGTACCCCCGGTGGCGACAGGCGGCTTGCGCATGACGTTGTTCCGCTACAAGGCGTTGAGCGGCGACGGCGAACTGCTGGACGGCCAGATGGAGGCGGCCAGCGAGGCGGAAGTCGTCGCGCGGCTGCAGGAACAAGGACACCTGCCGGTGGAAGCGCGGGCAGCGCAGGCCGACGAACCCGGGCCCGGCCTGCGGGCGCTATGGCGCCAGCGCGTGCTGGCCGGGGCCAGCCTGGTGCAGTTCACCCACCAGCTGGCCAGCCTGCTGGCGGCTGGCCAGCCGCTGGACCGCGCGTTGTCGATCCTGATGGAACTGCCCGAGGATGTGCGCGAGCGCCGCGCGATCACCGCCATCCGCGACGGCGTGCGCGGTGGCGCGCCGCTGTCGGCGGCGCTGGAACGCCAGCATGGGGTGTTCTCGCGGCTGTACATCAACATGGTGCGTGCTGGCGAGGCCGGCGGCAGCCTGCACGAAACGCTGCAACGCCTCGCCGATTTCCTCGAACGCAACCAGGCTTTGCGCGGGCGGGTGATCAATGCCCTGGTCTACCCGGCGATCCTGATCGTGGTGGTTGGGCTCGCCTTGCTGTTCCTGCTCGGCTACGTAGTGCCGCAGTTCGCGCTCATGTATGAAAGCCTCGACGTCGTGCTGCCGTGGTTCACCCGCGGCGTGCTGGCGGTAGGCTTGTTCGTGCGCGATGCCTGGCTGGTGTTCGTCGTGGTGCCGGCGTTGGCGCTGTTGTGGTTGGAGCGGCGCCGGCGCGATCCGGCTTTTCGCCTGGCCCTGGACGGCTGGCTGCTGCGGCGGCGCCTGGTCGGCCCGCTGGTCGCGCGGCTGGACACTGCGCGGCTGGCACGCACGCTCGGCACCTTGCTGCGCAATGGCGTGCCGTTGCTGCAGGCGCTGGGCATTGGTCGCGGCGTGCTCGACAACCGCGTACTGGTCGCCGAAGTCGAGCGCGCGACCGAGGAAGTACGCAACGGCCATGGCCTGGCGCTGGCGCTCGGGCGCGGCAAGCAATTCCCGCGGCTGGCGCTGCAGATGATCCAGGTGGGCGAGGAATCCGGCGCCCTGGATACGATGCTGCTGCGCGTTGCCGACACCTTCGAACAGGAATCGGCCCAGGCCATCGACCGCCTGCTGGCGGCGCTGGTGCCGCTGCTGACCCTGCTGCTGGCCGGCGTGGTGGGCGGCGTCATCATTGCCGTGCTGGTGCCGCTGTACGACCTCACCAATGCGATCGGCTAGTCACTCCCCCGTCCCATTCCCCCGAACCACCAGGACTCACGCATGACCCAGTTTCGCCGCTCCTTTTCCATCGCCTCGCCGCATCGCCAGTCGGGCATGAGCCTGCTGGAAATCATCATCGTCATCGTGCTGATCGGCGCGGTGCTGACCCTGGTCGGCAGCCGCGTGCTGGGCGGTGCCGACCGCGGCAAGGCCAACCTGGCCCGTTCGCAGATCCAGACGCTGGCTGGCAAGGTCGAGAACTTCCAGCTCGATACCGGCAAGTTGCCGGCCAAGCTCGACGACCTCGTGACCCAGCCCGGCGGCGCGGCTGGTTGGCTGGGCCCGTACGCCAAGCCGGCCGAACTCAACGATCCGTGGGGCCATCCCATCGAGTACCGGGTGCCGGGCACCGGCCGCCCGTTCGACCTGGTCAGCCTGGGCAAGGATGGGCAGGCCGGCGGCAGCAGCTACGACTCGGACATCGTCTACGAGTAAGCCGCCATGGCATCGTGCCCGGGGCTGCGGTACGCGATCGCGCGACGTGCGCGCATGCGCGGCGTCAGCTTGCTGGAAATGCTCCTGGTCATCGCGCTGATTGCCGCGGCCGGCGTGCTCGCCGCCAGCGTGCTCGGCGGTGGCATCGATGGCGTGCGCTTGCGTTCCAGCGGCAAGCAACTGGCCGCTGAGCTGCGGCAGGTGCGCACCCGCGCCATCGCCAGCGGCGTGCCGCAGCAGTTCGAACTGGACCCGCGCAGCGGCCAGTGGTCGAGCACCCTGGGCCACCGCGGCACGGTGCCTTCGCAAGTGCGCCTGACCTTCACCGGGGCGCGCGAATTGCGGCCGCTTCCCGGCCGCGGCGCGATCCGTTTCTTCGCCGATGGTGCCTCCAGCGGCGGGCGTATCGATCTGACCGTGCGTCGGGCGCAGTGGCGGATCGAAGTGGCCTGGATCACCGGCGAGGTGCGCAGCGGTCGCCTCGAGGCACCGCCATGAAGTACCAGCGCGGCTACACCTTGCTGGAGGTGATCGTGGCCTTCGCGCTGCTGGCGCTGGCACTGGGCCTGCTGCTGGGCACGCTCTCCGGCGGCGTGCGCCAGGTGCGCGCCGCCGACGCGGCGACCCGCGCCAGCCTGCACGCGCAATCGCTGCTGGCGGAGATGGACATGCAGCCGCGGCTGGCGCCGCAGCATCGCCAGGGCAAGTTCGAGCAAGGCCGCTATAGCTGGCAACTGGACGTACGACCGTGGGTCGATCCACGCCCGGCGGACGGCTTGCAGCCGGTTTCGCCGTCCGATCCGGTGCTGTTGCAGGTCGACCTGGCGGTGCGCTGGGGCTCGCAGGCCAGCGAACAGCTGCACTGGCGGAGCCTGCGCCTGGTACCGCCCGCCCAGCCCGGGAGCCGGCCTTGAGCCTGCGCCGCGCCGCCGGATTCACCCTGATCGAAGTGTTGCTGGCCACCGTGCTGCTCGCCGCCGGGCTGACGCTGGCTTTCGCCACGTTGCGCTCGGCCAGCACGATCAGCCAGCGCGGCGAAGCGATGGCCGCGCGCAGCGAACGCATGCGCACGATCGAAGGCTTCCTGCGCCGTCGCCTGGCCGCCGCCTTGCCGGTGGCCTTCGGTCGTGACCAGGGCACGCTGCGCCCGCAGCGTTTCATCGGCGAGCCCCAGCGCCTGCGCTTCGTCGCCGACGTGCCCGACTACCTTGGCCTCGGTGGCCCCTATTTGCACGACATCGGCGTCAGCGGCCAGGCACCGGTGCAGCGCCTGCAATTGCAGTTGACCCAGGTGCAGGCCGGCGCGGTGCTGACCGCAGCGCAAGTGCCGGCACCGGAAGTGCTGGCCGATGGCTTGCTCGACATGCGCGTGTCCTATCGCGGTATCGATCCGCAGCGCGGCAAGCTGGGCGACTGGCAGAACCAATGGAACCAGAGCGAGCGCTTGCCGCGCTTCGTGCGGATCGACCTGCGCGACGCGCGCGGCGCCTGGCCTTCGCTGCTGGTGGAATTGCCACAGGCATCGTCCGAGCGGACGTCGCTATGAGCCGGCGCGAACACGGTGTCGCCTTGATCCTGGTGCTGTGGTTGATCGCGCTGCTGACCGCGCTGGTGGGTGCCTTTGCCCTGACCGCGCGCGTGGAGGCAGGCCAGGACAGCGTGCTGCGAGCCAATGCGCGTGCGCAGTCGGTGGCGCGCGCCGGCATGGAGTACGCGTTGTGGCGGATGCGCGGCACGCCGGCCACGCGCTGGCAGGCCGATGGCCGGCCGTACGATTGGTCGTTCGATGGCGTGCCGGTGCAGGTGCGAATCGTCGACGAAGGCGGCAAGGTCGATCTCAACAACGCCAGCCCGGCATTGCTGGCCGGGCTGTTGCGCGCGTTGGAGGTCGAGCCGGGCCGGGCCCAGGCCCTTTCTGCGGCGATCGTCGATTGGCGCGACCGCGACAGCCTGCAGTCGCCCGGCGGCGCCGAGGATCCCGATTACGCCAGCGCCGGCGTGGCCTACGGCGCCAAGGACGCGCCTTTCGAAAGCCTGGGCGAGTTGCGCCTGGTGCTGGGCATGGACGCCGAGCTCTACCGGCGCTTGTTGCCGAATGTCACGCTGTACGCCCAGCACGCACAACCGCTGCCGGCCTTTGCGCCGCCGCCGGTACTGACCGCCCTGGGGCTGAACGTTTCGACCTGGATGGCCGCGCGCAAGCCGCCGGTTGGCCCGGGCGGTGGCCTTGGGGTCAATCCGGCTGCCGCTTCCGAGACCACGGGCACTTATAGTATTGAGAGCCGGGCACGCCTGGGCGAGGGACGCGAGGGGGTGCTGCGTGCGCTGGTGCGCGCCGGTGCGGCGGCTTCCCGCGATTCGGCCTATACCGTTTTGCAATGGGAAGAAGGAGCGGCACTGCAATGACCGCGTGGCGGCAAAGTCTCGAGCGCATCGGCCTGCGCATCCCACCCGGGGCAGGCGGCTTCTGGCGCTGGTGGCAGGGTGCGCTGCTGGCTTGGTTGCCGGCGCGCTGGCAATGGCACCTGGGGTTTTCACCGGCGCGCTTGCTGCTGTGGCGCGAAGGCGAGCAGATCGCACTGGCCTGGCAGCGCGAACAAGGGATCGAAGCCTTGGCCTTGCTGCCCGAAGCCGTGCCGCCTGCGGATTGGGCGCCGCTGCTGCCACCACGCCTGCGCGCGCTGCCACGACATTGGCTGCTGCCGGCCGGGCTGGCATTGCGCCGGCCCTTGCGCCTGCCCGCTGCGGCGGCTGCACGCCTGGCCGACGTAGCGCGCTTCGAGATCGACCGGCAGACGCCGTTCGCGGCCGACCAGGTCTGGTTCGACGCGCGCCTGATCGGCGAGCGCGCCGACGGCCAGATCGACGCCGACCTGGTCGTGGTACCGCGCCGCGCGGTGGAAGGTGCCAGCGGCATTCCCACCGCCTGGCGCGATGTCCTCGCCGGTGTCGACGTGCGCGATGCGAGCGGCGAGCCGCTGCGCATCAACCTGCTGCCCGTGCCCGAGCGCCGTGTCCATCGCGATCCGATGGCGCGCTGGAACCTGGCGCTGTCTGCCGCTGGCCTGGTTTGCCTGGCCTTGGGCTCGCAGTGGCTGCTGGACAACCGCAACCGCGCCGCCGACGCACTGGAGGCGCAGGTGCGCGCCGATGCCCAGCGCGCGCGCCAGGTGGCGATGCAACGCGAGGAGCTGGTGGCGCTGATCGAAGGTGCGGGATTCTTCGAACAACAACGCGCCGCGCGACCGGCGACGATCGAGGTCTGGAACGAGCTCACCCAACGGCTGCCGGATGGCACCTACCTGGAGAAATTTTCGATCGAAGGCGACGAGTTGCAGTTGATCGGCCTGAGCAATGAGGCCGCGTCGCTGGTGGAGCGCCTGGATGGTGCACCGACCTGGCGCAAGCCGGCATTGACCGGCGTGCTGCAAAGCGATGCCGGGCAAGGGCGCGACCGCTTCACGCTGACCGCCACGCTGGCACCCGCCGCGCCGACGCCGCCGGCAAGCGCGCCAGCGCCGCGAGGGGGTCGATGAACACCATGCCGAGCCGACGCGAACGGATCTGGGCGCTGGGCCTGCTGCTGGTCGGGCTGGCACTGCTGTACCTGCTGTGCGTGCATCCGTTCTTCGTGCAGCCGCTACTGGCCACCGAGGCACGCGTGCGCACTGCGACAGAGCGCGAACAACGCATCCACGCCGAATTGCAGGACGGCCCACGCGTAGCGGCGCAGCTACAGCGCGCGCGTACGCAACTGGCTGCGCGCTCGGGCTTCCTGCCCGAGGCCTCGGCCGAGCTGGCGGCCGCCGGCCTGGTGCAGCGCCTGGAAACCGTGGTCTCGCAGGCCAGCCCCGGTCACCGGAGTTGCGCCATCAGCAATCGCTCGACGTTGCCGCTGGACCGCCAGGGGCGGTTCGCCCGGGTCGCGGTGCAGGTGCGCTTGCGTTGCGGCACGCCGGAGCTGGCCGAGATACTGCATTCGCTGGAATCCGGCGCTCCCGGGCTGTTCGTGGACAACCTCAACGTGCTCGCCCAGCGTGCAGCGCTGGCGCCCGGCGACAGCGGCAATGGCCTGGATGTGAGCTTCGATCTGTCCGGCTATGTGCGCCCGGCAGTCTCGGCAGTGGAGGCGGGCGATGCGCGCTGACGCTGCCGGCCTGCGTACCTGGTGGCTGGTGGTGTTCGCCGGCTGGGCCCTGTTGATCTGCCTGATGGCGGGGCTCGGCATGGGCAGCCGCCTGCCGCCCGGTGACCACGCCGATGCCGCGCGGCCGCTGCCGGCGATTCCGGCGGCCGGCGCGCCGCGCCTGGGCGAGTTGTCGGCCTACCCGGCGATCGCGCAGCGGCCGGTGTTCGCCGAAGACCGGCGGCCGCACCCCTTCGTGCTTGCCGGCACCGATGCCCCGCAATCGACCGCACTGCGGCTGACCGGCGTACTGATCACCCCGCAACTGCAGATGGCTACGCTGACCACCGACCAGGGGCGTTCGCTGCGCCTGCGCCTGCAAGGCGAAGCGATCGATGGTTGGCGCTTGCTGACGCTGGCCGCGCGCAGCGCGACGGTGGAAGGGCCGGGTGGGGTGCGCACGCTGGACATGCAGGTGTTCGACGGCCACGGCGGCGAAGCGCCGACCGCCCTGCGGGGCAAACCTGGCACGGCGCCGCCCTTGCCGAGCGTCAGTGCGCCAGTGCCGCCCAATACGCCGGTGGCTCCGCCGGCACCGCCGCACGTCGTTCCAACCACCGCGGACGACCCTGCCGCAACTCCCGCGGCGCCGGCGGCCACGCCTGCCCCCACCGAGGAACAGCTCAAGGCGATCCGCGAACGCATCGAAGCGCGCCGACGCGCTTTGCAGCAACAGCAGCAACCCAATCCCCCGCGCAATGGCGATGGCGCCGTGCAACAGAACCCGTAGAGTGCCGACATGACGTTACGCGTTGTCCTGATTTCCCTCGTGCTGGGCCTGGTGGCGGGTTGCGCCAGCGTCCCTACGCCGGATGTGCGCCGCGCACCGGCATCGCCGCAACCGCCGCGTGGCGTGCCGCAGCATACCGACGACGCCGGCACCGACGCCGGCCCACAACCGGTGATCCGGCGTGGCAGCGGCGAGGTCATCAACCGCTCGGCCGCCGCGCGTCCGGCACCCGCGCTGGCGGGTGCTTCCACCGGCGAGGCGACCTTCAACTTCGAAGGGGAGTCGCTGCAGGCGGTGGTCAAGGCCATCCTCGGCGACATGCTCGGGCAGAACTACGTCATTGCCCCGGGCGTGCAGGGCACGGTAACGCTGGCCACGCCCAAGCCGGTATCGCCGGCCCAGGCGCTGAACCTGCTGGAGATGGTGCTGGGCTGGAACAACGCGCGCATGGTCTACAGCGGCGGCCGCTACAACATCGTGGCCGCCGACCAGGCCCTGGCCGGTACGGTCGCGCCGAGCACCGCGCCGGCAGCCAACGCCCGCGGCTTCGAAGTGCGGGTGGTCCCGCTGCGCTACATCTCGGCCAGCGAGATGAAGAAGGTGCTCGAACCCTATGCGCGTGCCAATGCGATCGTCGGCGTGGATGCCTCGCGCAACGTGATCACCCTCGGCGGTACCCGTGCCGAGCTGGAAAACTACCTGCGTACGATCGAGATCTTCGACGTCGACTGGCTCAGTGGCATGTCGGTCGGCGTGTTCCCGATCCAGACCGGGAAGGCCGCGCAGGTGTCGGCGGACCTGGAGAAGGTGTTCGGCGAGAAGAGCAACACGCCTAGCGCCGGCATGTTCCGTTTCATGCCGCTGGAAAATGCCAATGCGGTGCTGGTGATCACCCCGCAGGCACGCTATCTCGACCAGATCCAGCAATGGCTGGAACGCATCGACAGCGCTGGCGGGGCGCCGCGCCTGTTCTCATACGAGCTGAAGTACATCAAGGCGCGCGAGCTGGCCGATCGCCTGGCCGAGGTGTTTGGCAGTGGCAACCGCCGCGGTGGTGAAGATCCGTCGTTGGTGCCTGGCGCCGGCGAAATGCAGATGGGCTACCTGGCCGATGCCGGCGGCGGCATGGGCGGCAGCAACAGCTCGATGGGCAATGGCTACGACAGCGGGTCGGGGAGCGGCTCGGGCGGCAACGGCGCCATTGGTTCGGGTGGCGAGTTCAATCTGGCCCCGCCCAAGAGTGGCAATGGCAGCGTGGTGCTGGAAGTGGAGGGCGACCGCGTCGGCGTATCGGCGGTGGAGGAAACCAACACCTTGCTGGTGCGCGCCTCGCCGCAAGCCTGGCAGTCGATCCGCGAAGTGATCGAGAAGCTAGACACCATGCCGCTGCAAGTGCATATCGAAGCGCAGGTAGCCGAGGTGAAACTGACCGGCAAGCTGAGCTATGGCGTGAACTGGTATTTCGAGCAGGCGGTCGAAGGTCGCGATGATGGCAGTTTCGGCAAGCTGCCTTCGGCATTGGGACGCAACATCTGGGGCGACATTTCGGGCAGCATCACCGGCGGCGGACTGGGCTGGGCTTTCCTGGGCAAGAACGCCGCTGCTGTAATCAACGCATTGGATGAAGTCACCGACGTCCGCTTGCTGCAGACCCCTTCGGTGTTCGTTCGCAACAACGCCCAGGCCACACTCAATGTCGGCACCAAGGTGCCGATCAGTTCAGTGTCGGTCAACACGCTGGGAACCGCGAGCACCTACAGCAGCGTGCAGTACATCGATACCGGCGTGATCCTCAAAGTGCGCCCGCGCGTGACCCGCGAAGGCACCGTGTTCCTCGACATCGTGCAGGAAGTGAGCTCGGCCGGCGCCGTGGCCGCCAACTGCGACGCGAGCAAGGGGGCGTGCAATCCACCGATCGACACCCGCCGCGTGCGTACCGAAGCGGCGGTGCAGAGCGGCGACACGATCATGCTGGCCGGCCTGATCAGCGATCGCAACGAAGATGGATCTTCCGGTGTGCCGTTCCTGAGCCGCCTGCCGGTAGTGGGCGCGCTGTTCGGAACAAAGAACCAGAAGGAAGATCGCCAGGAAGTCATCGTGCTGATCACCCCGACCATCGTGAAGGACCCCAACGAAGCCCGACGCTTCAACGACGACTACGGGCGCAAGTTCAAGGCGCTGGAACCGCTGTACACGCCTGCCACCCGATGAGCCCTGCGCAGCCCGTCCTCCTGCTCCCCGTCGGCCCCGATGACCGTGCGCTGGATGCCTGCCTGGGCGCGCTCGAGGTGGGCACGCCCGTTGGCACGCAGATCTGGCTGGCGGACGATGCGCAGGCCGGGCCGCGCGGTGTCGCGGTGATCGAGACCTGGCTGGCGCGCACCCGCCTGCAAGCCGACTACACCCGGCGCGAGCGGCCGATAGGCGAGGTGGCGCACCTGGATGAAATGCTGCGCGCCTGCGGCGAGGCCGACGTGGTGGTGTTGTCCTCCCAGGCACGGCCATTGCCGGGCTGGTTGAAACAACTGGGTGCATGCTTTGCGCGCGATGCCGCCATCGCAAGTGCGACCCCCTGGAGCAACGTGGGCGAAGCGGCGGCGTGGCCGCGCCTGGGCGAGCTCAATCCCTTGCCGGACGATGACGAGCGCCTGGCCACCGCGTGCGCGGCAATGCCGCCGCTGCACCCGGAACTGCCCGCCGCGATCTGCCACGCCGTGGCGCTGCGCGGCAGCGCGCGTCGACGTGCGGGCGGGCTGGATGCGAGCAGTTATGGCTCCTGGTATGCCGCGTTGATCGACCTGAGCCTGCGCATGGCGGGCCTGGGCTGGCGCAACGTGCTGTGTGAAACCACCTTTGTGGCGCGCATGGCCGAAGGCGTGCCCGCCGACGGCGACATGGACGCACTGGCCACGCGCTGGCCGGCATGGCATTCGCGCCTGGCGGCATTCCTGATGCAAGATCCGCTGGCCGAGACGCGGCTGCAACTGCAACGCTTGTACGAACACACGCCGGTGGCCGAGCCACAGCGCGAGTTGTTCGGCGAACTGCTTGAGAAAGACGCATGAGCAACGCCATTGCCGCGGTCGTGGTCACTTACCGCAGCGGCGCGACCATCGATGAATGCCTGGCGCGCCTGCGCGCGGCTGCCGATGTCGCCGAGATTCGCGTGGTCGACAACGATTCGGACGACGACACGCTCACCGTGGTGCAGCGCCATGCGATCGACGATGCGCGCGTGCACTTCATCGCCAACCCCGATAATCCGGGCTTTGCCACCGCCTGCAACCAGGGCGCCGCCGATTCGAGCGCGCCCTGGCTGGTATTCATCAACCCGGACCTGATGGTGGAGCCGGATACGCTGCGGCGGCTGCGGCAGAAGGCCGAAACGCTGGGCGGCGCCCCGGCGCTGCTCGGCGTCGAGCAGGTCGACGAGCACGGCCAGCCGGATGGCGCGGTGCGCCGTCGCGACCCCGATTTCGCGGCCATGCTGCGCTCGCCGCGCCATGGTGCGCAGCTCGCGGTGCCGGCCGATGCCGCGCAGTCGCTGCAACCGGTGGATGCGATCTCCGGCGCGCTGATGTTGATGCCGCGCGCGTTGTTCGACCGCATCGGCGGCTGGGATGCCGGCTACCGCTTGCACGCCGAAGACCTCGACTTGTGCCGCCGCGCGCGCGCGGCCGGCGCGGTGGTTGCCGTCGCCAACGACCTGCAGGTCGTGCACCTGCGTGGCGTATCCAGCCGTTCACGGCCGTTCTTCGTCGAATGGCACAAGCACCGCGGCCTGTGGCGCTACTTTCGCAAGTTCGAAGCGCCGCAGCGTGGCTGGAGCGTGCGCGCCGGCGTTTGGATGGCCATCTGGGCGCATGCATTGGCGCAGGTGCCGCGTTTGCTGCGGCGGCCAGGCTGAGACCGGGCGCAGGCGGGCGCCAGGGTGCAGAATGCACGCAACCCCTTACCCCCAAAGGGCAGTCGTTCCCCATGATCATCACTTCGCTGCTCGACACCGATCTGTACAAATTCACCATGATGCAGGCGGTGCTGCACCAGCACCCCGGTGCGCAGGTCGAGTACCGTTTCAAATGCCGTACGCCCGGCACCAACCTGGCGCAGTTCATCGATGAGATCTCCGCCGAGATCGACCTGCTGTGCGAGCTGCGCTTCCAGCCCGACGAGCTGGCCTACCTGCGCGGCATGCGCTTCATCAAGCCTGACTTCGTCGACTTCCTCGGCCTGTTCCATCTCGATCGCAAGTACCTGACGCTGCGCGCGTCTACCCAGGCGCCGGGCGAGATCGAGCTGATCATCCGCGGGCCGTGGCTGCACACGATCCTGTTCGAGGTGCCGCTGCTGGCGATCATCAACGAAGTCTGGTTCCGCAATACCTCGCAGCCGGACTTCGAGGAAGGGCGGCGCCGCTTGCAGGCCAAGATCGCGCTACTGGCCCGTCCGGGCTACGAGGAGTGCCGCGTCGCCGACTACGGCACCCGGCGCCGCTATTCGCGGCAGTGGCAGGGCGAACTGTTGCCATTGCTGCGCGAAGGCTGGGGCGAGCGTTTCGTCGGCACCAGCAACGTGTACTTCGCCCGGCGCTATGGGATGACGCCGCTGGGCACGATGGCGCATGAGTACTTGCAGGCGTTCCAGGCGCTGGGCCCGCGGTTGCGCGATTCACAGGTGGCGGCGCTGGAATCGTGGGCCCGCGAATACCGTGGCGACCTCGGCATCGCCCTGTCCGACGTGGTCGGCCTCGACGCCTTCCTGCGCGACTTCGACCTGTACTTCTGCAAGCTGTTCGATGGCATGCGCCACGATTCCGGCGACCCGTTCGTGTGGGGCGAGCGGATCCTGGACCACCTCGAACAACACCGGATCGACCCGCGCACCAAGGTGCTCGTATTCAGCGATGGCCTCAACGTCGACAAGGTCATGCGCCTGTTCGACCACTTCAAGGGCCGCTGCCGCCTGTCTTTCGGCGTCGGCACCCACCTGACCAACGACCTGGGGCCCGAGCCGCTGCAGATCGTCATCAAGATGGTTCGCTGCAACGGCCAGCCGGTGGCCAAGCTGAGTGATTCACCCGGCAAGAGCATGTGCCAGGACGAGGATTACCTGCGCTATCTGCGCCAGGTCTTCGAGGTGGAGCCGGCTGAGGCCGAGTGACGCAATACGGCGCTTTCTGCCGCAGGGCGGCGTGATGGGATGAAAAATCTGCGTCGCTTCGGGTAAAGTGCGATACGCATCTCACTATGCAGTCGCACTGCGTTCGGTTTGGCACCGCGCTTGCATCTGTTTCACCTGTACCCGGGGCATGATCCCGGGTACCCCCCACGCAGCACGGTTCCAGCATGCCTTCGTTCGATCCCTCAACGCTGTTCCGCTCCCGCGGCTGTTCGCGCCAATGGCTCGGTTTCATCGGCGCCATGGCCGACGAGTTCGCCGCCGAACTGCCCGAGCATGAGCTGGCCACGTTGATGGCCCGTATCGGTCGCCGCTTTGCCCAGCGCCATCCAATTGGCGAATGCCACGGCCTGGGCGACGTGGAAGCGTCGGCCAACCGGATCTGGAACGACAGCGACTGGGGCCAGTGCCGGATGGAAGAGCAGGCGGGCAGCGTGGAGATCGTCCACGCCGCCGCGCCGCTGGCGGTCGCCTTGCCAGGCATGGCGTGGGCCGACGGTTTCCTGGCCGGTGTCTACGAAGGGTGGTTCCAGCAATTGGGGATGCTGGCAGGGCTGGCGGTGCATGCCGACCCGCCTTCGGCACCGGACCTGCGCCGGCTGCGGTTGGCGCGTGCGGCGTGAACGTTTCGGATTTCCGTTTTGAGATCTCTGGGGTCGACATGAACAAGAACAAGAACTCACAAGCGCAAGACCAGGCCCTCGACGATGTCGATCGCCTGTTCGCCCGGCTGGGGAGCCAGGGCGCAGATGCCTACCGCGATTTTTCGCCCGGCAAGCTGCCGGCGCGTGAGAAGGTTGCCCCGGCCGACGCGACGGCCGCCGAAACATTGACGGCGCCGGACGTCGCGCCTGCCGCAGCGCCGGACGCGCTGCCGAGCCCGCCGCCGGCCCCGCCGATTCTCGCCTCGATCCGCCCGCTGCGCGCCGACCCCGCGCCGGCGCAGCGCCTGGTCGCGGTGGCCGCCCCGGATTCGCCATTGGGCGATCTGTTCCAGCGCCTGCTGCGCGCCGACGCCGCACCGGCGGCTGCCGGTCCGCTACGTCGGATGTTCAGCCGCTAAGCTGCGGCTGGACAGGGCCTCGCCCTTCGACCAAGAATCGGTGCGGATCCGCGCCACGGCTGCTGTCATAAGGAAGATTTGATGAGTATCGCCACCGCGCCGCGTCCCGGCTCGCCGTTGCCCAGGCTCGCGACCTGGACCTTGTGGCTGCTGGGCGCGCTGCTGCTGGTGTTCGTGGTGGCCGTGCCGATGGACGTGGTCCAGCAGATGGTCTTCTCGGCGGTGCTGTTCGCAGTGGCGTGGTTCCTGCGCCGGCGCGGCGGCCGGGTGGTGGTGCTGATGATGATGGGCCTGTCGCTGGCCGTGTCCTCGCGCTACATCTGGTGGCGCCTGACCCAGACCATGGGCGTGGGCGGCTTCACCGACCTGGTGCTCGGGCTGGGCCTGGTCGGCGCCGAACTGTATGCCTTCATGATCCTGGTGCTGGGCTACTTCCAGGTGCTGTGGCCGTTGAACCGCAAGCCGGTGCCGTTGCCGGCCGACCAGCGCGACTGGCCCACCGTGGACGTGTTCATCCCCACCTACAACGAGCCGCTGGCGGTGGTGCGCACCACGGTGCTGGCGGCCACGGTGATGGACTGGCCGGCCGACAAGATCAAGGTGCACGTGCTGGATGACGGCCGCCGGCCGGAGTTCCGCGAATTCTGCGAAGCGGTCGGGGTGAACTACGTCACCCGCACCAACAACTTCCACGCCAAGGCCGGCAACATCAATGCCGCGCTGAAGAAGGCCACGGGCGAGTACGTGGCGATCTTCGATTGCGACCACATCCCCACGCGTTCGTTCCTGCAGGTGGCGATGGGCTGGTTCATGCGCGACGCCAAGCTGGCGGTAGTGCAGACGCCGCATTACTTCTTCTCGGCTGATCCGTTCGAGCGCAACCTTGGCACGCACGGCAAGGTGCCCAACGAAGGCGAACTGTTCTACGGTCTGCTGCAGGATGGCAACGACCAATGGGATGCGACGTTCTTCTGTGGTTCGTGCACGGTGATCAAGCGCGCCCCGCTCGACGAGATCGGTGGCGTTGCCGTCGAGACCGTCACCGAGGATGCGCACACCGCGCTCAAGCTGCATCGCCGCGGCTACCGCAGTGCCTACCTGGCGATTCCGCAGGCGGCCGGCCTGGCCACCGAGAGTTTGTCGGGCCACGTTGCCCAGCGCATCCGCTGGGCGCGCGGCATGGCGCAGATCGCGCGGCTGGACAACCCGCTGTTCGGCAAGGGCCTGCGCCTGTCGCAGCGGTTGTGCTACGCCAACGCCATGCTGCACTTCTTCTATGGGTTGCCGCGCATCATCTACCTGACCGCGCCTCTGGCCTTCCTGTTCTTCGGCGCCCACGTCATCCATGCCTCGGCGTTGATGATCCTGGCCTATGCGTTGCCGCACATCCTGCAGGCCAACCTCACCAACATCCGCGTGCAGGGCAAGTATCGCCACCTGCTGTGGAACGAGGTCTACGAGACCACGCTGGCCTGGTACATCCTGCGCCCGACCCTGGTGTCCTTCATCAATCCCAAGCTCGGCAAGTTCAACGTCACGCCCAAGGGCGGCCTGGTCGAGCGCGGCTATTTCGATTCGCAGATCGCCAAGCCCTACCTGTTCCTGCTGGTGCTCAACCTGGCCGGGATCGCTGCCGGCGTGATGCGCCTGCTGACCGCCAGCGACAGCGGCGAGGTGCACACGATCTGGTTCAATGTCGGCTGGACCATCTACAACATGCTGTTGCTGGGTGCGACGATCGCCACCGCCAGCGAAAGCCGCCAGGTACGCCGCTCGCACCGGGTGCCGCTGGACGTACCGGTCAGCCTGCGCCTGCCCAACGGCAACCTGCTGCAAGGCCGCAGCATCAACTTCTCCACTGGCGGCATGGCCATTCGCCTCGATCAGCCCGAGCCGATCGAGCCGGGCCTGCGCGTCGAGATCGGCTTGCGTCACCGTGGCGAAGAGCAGCCGCTGCCGGCGATCGTGCGGCACGACCGCGAAGGCCAGATCAGTATCGAGTTTGCCGACATGGACCTGGAACAGGAGCGCTGGCTGGTGGCCTGCACCTTTGCCCGCGCCGACCTGTGGCTGGGGCAGTGGGGCCAGCATGACCGCGACTCTTTCTTGAAGTCGGTCGGCCAGGTATTGGCCGCGAGCATGCGCGGCTTCCGCCGGCTCGGCCAGCACACCGCCAGCAGCGTGCGCCGCGGCTTCCGGCCGATCGGCCACGAAGAGGGGACCTGAGCATGGCGGCTCCCCGCGTGGTTCCTTCCCTATTGCACAAGATGATCCCGATGCGACTCGTATCCGCCACCGCCGCCTGCCTGTTGACCGTGATGGCCGGACTGGCCTGGGCCCAGCCCGCGCCGACGCCTGCGCCGGCGCCAACGCAGGAAGCGGCAGACATGCCGCCGCCGGCCGCTACCGATCCGGCGGCGGCGAGTGTATTGCCGGTCTCGGCCACGACCCGCACGCAGACCCTGCGCGAGCTTGGCATCGACTACGAGATCACCTTGCGCGGCATCCATGGCAATGCCGGCGTGCCGTTCGGCGTGCGCACCGACGAGCTCGTCAACCAGGCACAACTGCATCTGCGCTACAGTTTCTCGCCGTCGCTGCTGCCGGACCTCTCGCACCTGAAGGTCACGGTCAACGGCGTCACCGTGGCGACCTTGCCCACGCCCACCGCCGATGCCGGCAAGTCGCTCAGCGCCGACATCACGATCGATCCGCGCGTGGTCTCCGACTACAACCAGATCAACCTCGAGCTGATCGGGCATTACACCCGCGACTGCGAAGATCCAGACCACAGCAGTCTGTGGGCCAACATCGATGCGGCCAACAGCACGCTCACGCTGACGACCACGCCAGTGGCGCTGGCCGATAACCTGGCGCTGCTGCCGGTGCCGTTCTTCGATGCCCACGACGTGCGCCCGCTGGTCCTGCCGTTCCACTTCGCGCAACGCCCCGATAGCGCCACGCTGCAGGCGGCGGGCATCGTGTCGTCATGGTTCGGCGCATTGGCCGGCTATCGCGGTGCGTCTTTCCCGGTGACCACCGGCAGTTTGCCGGCGACCGGCAACGCGGTGCTGTTCGCCACGCCCGATAGCCTGCCCGGCCTGTTGAGCGGCGCTACCGGTCCGTTGCCGGACATCCACGGCCCCACCCTGGCGGTGATGACCCACCCGACCGACGCCAACGCCAAGCTGCTGCTGGTGCTGGGTCGCAATGCCGCCGAGCTGGCCAAGGCGGCCACCGCGCTGGCGCTGCACGCGCCGTTGTCCGGCGCCGTGGCGGCGGTGGGCGATGTCGCCTTGCCCGAACCGCGCAAGCCCTACGATGCGCCGAAGTGGGTCGGCACCGAGCGCCCGGTGTATTTCCGCGAGCTGGTCGATAACCCGGCAAAGCTCAACGTCACCGGCTATCACCCGGACCTGATCCGGGTTGGCCTGCAACTGCCGCCGGACCTGTTCGTGTGGCGTAGCGAGGGCATCCCGCTGGCATTGAAGTACCGCTACACGGTGCCCGACCAGAACGACCAGTCGGCGTTGAACATCAGTATCAACGATGCCTTCGTCACCACGTTGCCGCTCAACGGCCATGCCTACGCGCAGTCCCTGCCGCTGCGTTGGTGGCGCGGGCGCGGCGAGCGCGGGGTGATGCCGATCGAGCAACAGTTGAACCTGCCGACCGGGCTGTTCTCTGCCAATAGCCAGCTGCGCTTCCACTTCTTCTTCGACCGCCCGCAGGCCGAGGCGTGCAAGAACACCTTCCCGGATGTGTCCGGTGCGATCGATCCGGATTCGAGCATCGACCTCAGCGGTTTCCCGCATTACATGGCGATGCCGAACCTGGCCGCGTTCGGCAATGCCGGTTTCCCGTTCACCCGCCTGGCCGACCTGGCCGACTCGGCGATCGTGCTGCCAGACAGCCCGACCGAAGTGGACTTCGGCAACGTCCTGACCTTGCTCGGCAAGCTCGGTGCCGCCACCGGCTACCCGGCGCTGCGGGTAAGCCTGGCCACGGCCGGTGAAGCCAAGCAGCAACACGCAGAGCACGACCTCATCGTGCTCGGCTCGCCGACCACCCAACCGCTGCTGCGCGATTGGGCGGCGCAGTTGCCGGTGAGCGACAGTGCCAACGGCCGCCGCTTCGGCCTCAGCGACTGGTTGCTCGACAAGCTGCCCGGCTTCCTGTCCTTCGACGCGCGCCGTACCGACTTGCCGACCACCGCCGAAGTGAGTGTGCAGCCGCAGGCCGACGACGTCCTGATCATGGGCCTGCAATCGCCGCTGGCGCGCGGCCGCAGCGTGGTGGTGTTGCAGGCGGACGATCCTTCCAACCTGGCGCGGCTGTTCGACGCCTGGGCCGACCCGGTGCGCCTGGCCAAGTTCCAGGGCAGCGTGGTGCTGTTGCAGCAGGACAAGGTGACCAGCCTGGCTGGTAACCAGAGCTACTACATCGGCCACCTGCCGTTGCCGACCTGGCTGCGCTGGTACTTCTCCAACCACCCGGTGTGGCTGGCGCTCGGGGTGGTGGTGCTGTGCCTGCTGCTGGCATTGGCCGCGCGCGTGCTGTTGCGCATGCATTCGGCGATCCGCCTGCGCGAGGGCCGCGGCAAGTGAGCCAGGGCGCGGGCCCGCGCGACACTGCACGCCGCCGCTGGCTGGGCGGTGCGCTCGCGCTGGCTGCCGCCTCCGTGGTGCGGCCGGTGGCGGCGGTGAGCCTGCCGCCAGCTCGGCCGTGCGCTGCGCCCGCGGCCTGGCCGTTCTGGCAGGCATTCGCGGCCAAGCACGTACAGGACGATGGCCGGGTGGTGGATTTCGCTACGCCCGATCAGCGCAGTACTTCCGAAGGACAGTCGTACGCGCTGTTCTTCGCCCTGGTGAACAACGATGAGGTCCTGTTCGAGCGCGTACTCGGCTGGACCCGCCACAACCTGATGGGTGGCAACGCCTACGACGCGTTGCCGGCCTGGCTGTGGGGCCGTGCTGCCGATGGCCAGTGGCGCGTGCTCGATGCCAACAACGCTACCGACTCGGACTTGTGGATCGCCTACGTGCTGCTCGAGGCCGGGCGATTGTGGAGCCGGCGTGGCTACACCGCCGCCGGCATGCGCAAGCTGCAACTGGTGCGGGAGCAGGTATTGGCCGAGGTGCCGGGGCTGGGGCCGATGCTGTTGCCCGGGCGCAGCGGATTCCATGCCGGCACGCGCTGGACGTTCAATCCTTCCTACGTGCCGCTGCAGCTGTTGCGGCGCTTTGCCGCTGCTGACCCGAAGGGGCCCTGGCGGGGATTGATCGGCAACAGCGCGAAGATGATCTCTGGCAGTGCGCCGGTGGGGTTTGCCGCCGACTGGATCGGCTGGGATGGCCGCGCGTTCGGCATTGACCCGGCCAAGGGCAGCATCGGCAGCTACGATGCCATCCGCGTGTACCTGTGGGCCGGCATGCTCGACCCCAAGGACCCGCTGCGTGCCACGCTGCTGCGCGACCTTTCCGGCCCGGCGCAGATGCTGCGCGCGCAGGGCAGCTTTGCCGAGAAGATCGATGTGCAGCGCGGCGTCGGTACGGGTGCCGCGCCGGTAGGCTTTGCCGCCGCGCTGCTACCGTACCTGAGCGCGCTGGGCGAAGGCGCGCTGCTCAAGACCGAACAACAGCGCATTCCTGCGCCGCAGTCCACCGCGGCCAATGCCCTGCCTTACTACGAGCGCAACCTGGTGCTGTTCGGCCAGGGTTGGCTCGATAATCGTTACCGCTTTTCCGCAGACGGGCGCCTGCTGCCTGCCTGGAGATCGACATCATGCTCCGCAACCACCTGAAGCCGCTCTACCTGGCCGGAATGATCGAGTTGTGCCTGCTGGCCACCCCGGCCCAGGCGCAGAACGCCAGCCAGCAGTTGGTCAACCAGGGCAACTACTGGCACGACCAGGGCCGCGACGACCTCGCCGCCGACACCTGGCGCAAGCTGCTGAGCATCGATCCGAACCAGCCGGATGCGCTGCTCGGCCTGGGCCAGATCGAATTTGCGCAGGGCAAGGCCGCCGATGCGCGCAAGCGCTTGCAGCAACTACAGGCTGCGCATCCGAACGCACCGCAGACCCAGCGCCTGCGCCTGGTGCTGGGCGGCGGCGCCAATGCGGCCGCTGCCGCCGATCCGCACCTGGTCAATGCGCGCCGCGCCGCGGCCGCGGGTCGCTATGTCGAAGCGGTGCGCGAATACGAGGCCAGCTTCAACGGCAAGCCGCCGCCGGCCACCGTCGCACTGGAGTATTACCAATCCCTGGCCGGCACTCCGCAAGGCTGGGAGAAGGCGCGCGATGGCCTGCGCCGGCTCAAGGCCAGCGATCCGGCCAACGCCAGCGTGGCGTTGGCTTTGGCGCAGGTGCTGACCTATCGCGAGCCGACCCGGCGCGAGGGCATCGCCCAGTTACGCGAACTCAGTGCGCGTGCGGATATCGGCGGGCCGGCGCGCAATGCGTGGCGCCAGGCGCTGCTGTGGCTCGCTGCCGGCCCGGGCGATGCCGATCTCTACCAGGCCTGGTTGTCGGCCAATCCCAACGATGCCGAAGTCAGTGCCAAGGCAACCCAGCTGCGCGAGCGCCGTAGCGCGGACACGGCGCAGGATGTGGAAGGCGCCGCCCTCGGGGAAGGTTTCAAGGCGCTCAACGCCGGCAACCTCGCTACCGCCGAGCAGCGTTTCACCCAAGTGTTGCGCGCACGTCCGCGCGATGCCGAGGCGCTGGGCGGCCTGGGCTCGGTGCGCCTGCGGCAACAGCGTTTCTCCGAGGCGCAGGAATTGTTGCGCCCGGCGGCGGCGGGCAACGGCAAGTGGAACAGTGCCTACAACAGCGCACGCTATTGGCTGCAACTGCAGCAAGCCGAGGCGGCGCGCAAGCGCGGCGATATCGCGCAAGCTACCGCGCTGGTCGAAGCGGCGGTCAAGCTGGTACCCAACGAACCGGCCGGCCATGCCGCGCTGGGTAACCTGCAAGCGGGCAGCGACGCGCAGGCCGCCGAGGCGAGCTTCCGCAAGGCGCTGTCGCTGGCGCCGGACAATGCCGCCGCTTTGCAGGGACTGGTCGCGCTGTATAGCCGCCAGGGGCGCATGCAGGAAGCGACCGATCTATTCAATCGCCTGCCCGCCGGGCAGCGCGAGCAGGCCGGCGGGCAGGCCATGCTGCGTTCCAACGTGCAGCGGGCCAAGGCACGACAAGCGCTCGAATCGGGCGACGCGGTGACTGCGCAAACCGAGCTCGAAGCGGCCATGGTCGAGCGCCCGGGCGATCCATGGATTCGCCTGGACCTGGCCCGGTTGTACCTGCAGGCCGGCCGTCCGGACCAGGCGCGCAGCGTGATGGACGGCTTGCTTGCCGCTCACGCCGACGCACCGGAGGCGCAATATGCCAACGCGCTGTATGCGCAGGAAGCCGGCGACTGGGCCGGTGCCTACGCCAGTCTCGAGCGCATACCGGCACCCTCGCGCACGCCCGAAATGACCCGCCTGCGCAATATCGCCTGGGTCGAGCAACAGGCGCATCAAGCGCGCAACTTGCAGCAGCAGGGCCGCGCCGGCGAGGCGCAGATGTTGCTTGCGCGTACCGAAGCCGCGCTGGGCGACCAGATCGACGATCCGCAATTGCTGGCCGCGCTGGCCGGCGCCTGGGCCGACAGCGGCAATTCCTCGCGCGCACTGACGTTGGCGCAGCGCCTGGTCACCACCGGCAGCCCGGGAACCGAGCAGCGCCTGCAATATGCCGGCGTGCTGCTGCGTGCGCACCAGGATGCGGAACTTTCTGCGGTATTGCGGCAGTTGCAGGGCGTGACGATGACGCCGGAACAGCTGCATCGCTACCAGTCCCTGCGCAGTGGCTATGTGCTGCGCCAGGTCGACGCGCTGCGTGAGCTCGGCAACCTGGAAGGGGCCTATGAAGCACTGGCGCCGATCATGTCGCAGCAGCCGCAGGATCCGGACACGCTCGGCGCGCTCGCACGCTTGTACAGCACCGCCGGCGACCAGCGCCAGGCGCTGGTGATCTATCAGCAGATCCTGCAGCGCCAGCCCAACGATATCGATGCACTGGTGGCCGCTGCCAATAGCGCCGCCGCGCAGTCAGACCTGGACAGCGCCGAGGTGTACCTCAAGCGCGCACTGGCGCAGGCGCCCGACTCGCCGGACGTGCTCGCCGCCGCCGGGCGGGTCTATCGCGCCGCTGGCAAGAATCGCAAGGCCGAACAGTACTTTCGTGCGGCCCTGGCTGCGCAGCAGCGCGATGCCGGCCAGCTCGACAATGGCTTGCCCGGCGCGCGCGGCGCGGCGGCCTATGCCTCGGCCTCGCGTCCGCTCAATCCCTTCGCCGGCATGACCGGCCCGATGCGCGGCTCGGCCGCCGTGCTTTCCGATGCGGCGCCGTCGGCCTATGCCGCGACATTGCCGGCACCGGCTGGCTACCCGGCGCCCACCTATGCAGGCGCGGTGCCTGCACCGGCCTATGTGCCACCCGCACCGCAAGGTGCGGCTGCCTACGCAGCGGACAACAGCGGCCTGCCGCCGCCGGTGAGCGTTGCCAACAGCGGGCTGGCGATGTTGCCGGTGCCGGGCCAGGGCACGCGTGCGCCGGCGCCTGTGTATGCCGGGACCTCGGTGCAAAGCATGAGTGCCGGTGCCAGCACCCAGCCCCTGCCGCAGCGCCGCAGTGGCAACACCGTGCTCGATGAGTTGCGCGAGGTGCAGGCCGGCAACAGCAGCCAGATCTCCGGCGGCGCGGCCTATCGTTCGCGCGATGGCGAGTCCGGCCTGGGCCAGCTCAACGATATCGAGATGCCGGTACAGGCCGAGTTCGCTGTCGGCGACGGCAAGCTCGGCGCCAGCATCACCCCCACGCTGGTGGATGCCGGTGCGGTGCCGGTCGACTACACCACGGCCAGCCGTTTTGGCGGCGGGCCGGCGGCATCGGTGGCCGATGCGCTGGCCACCGATCCGACCAAGATCGACAACCTGGTGGGCACGCCGCTCTACCAGGGCCTGTTGACCACCGGCGACAACGCCGCCACGCGCAACTACCTGTACGAAGCGGCAGTTGCCAACGGCGATTTCCAGACGCTGTACAACGAGGCCGATGGCGATACCGCCGCCGAGCGTCGCCAGAACGCGTTGAATGCGTTGTACGCGCAGCCGTTGTCGCAGTATCTGCTGGCGAACAATTTGTCGGTGATGCCGATCGGCAGCATTGCCACCCAGGTGCTCAACGATCCGTCGCTGCGGGCTGATCTCGACGCCGCCGGCGCGGCGCAGTTGCTGGCGCTTGCGCAAAGCAGCGCCGCCAGCCAGACGCCGGTGCAATTTCGCAATGCGCTGTACGCGATGGCCGGTAGCGGCAGCGCCTCGCGCCGCCTCGACCAGGACGACAGCGGCGTAGGCGTGGCCGTGAGCTATCGCAACGGCGGTTTCTCCGCCGATATTGGCAGCACCCCGCTGGGCTTCCAGCAGCAGAACATCGTCGGCGGCGTCGGCTGGCGCGGCGAAGCGGGTGAGAACCTCACCTATTCGGCGCAAGCCTCGCGCCGCGCGGTCAACGACAGTGTGCTGTCTTTTGCCGGCACCGAAGACGCCCGCACCGGCATGCAGTGGGGCGGGGTGACCAGCAATGGCCTGGCGTTGTCCGGCACGATCGACAACGGCTTGCTCGGTGGCTACGCCAACCTGGCCGCGCATCGCATCACCGGTCGCAACGTGGCCGACAACGATCACCGCCAGGCCGACCTCGGCTTCTACGTGCATGCACTGGAAACCGACAACCAGTCGCTGACCGCCGGCATCAACCTCACCGCAATGCAGTACGACAAGAACCTGAGCGGCTTCACCTACGGCCAGGGCGGCTACTTCAGTCCGCAGGACTACTTCGATCTTGGCTTCCCGGTGCACTGGACTGGCCGTTCGCTCAGCCAGAAGGTCAACTGGCGGCTCGACGCCAGCGTCGGCGTGCAGCACTTCCGCACCGACGATTCGCCGTACTTCCCGACCGACCCCTCGCTGCAGCAGGCCGCCTATGACGCCGCATCGCTGGCCGCGATGCTCGGCCTGACCGACCGCTACGTGGCGCCGGTCTACACCGGGCAGAGCAAGACTGGCGTGTCGTACAACGTGTCGGGTGCAGCGGAATGGCAGGTGGCGCCGCAGTTGTTCCTGGGCGGGCGGCTGACCTTCAACAACGCGCGCGACTACAACCAATTCAATACGAATCTGTATTTGCGGTTCGTGCTGGATCGGCTGGGCGCTGCGTTGGGCAAGGCACCGCAGGTGGTGGGGTCGCCTTATGCGAATGAGTATTGAGGGTCCTGCAGCACGCACAGATACGGGCGAGTCTTTCGCAACTAACTGATCCGTAAAGAATATTTTGACCGCAGGCACGGCAGCGCCATATCCTTGAAAAGTCGCGCGATCTTTTCAAGGATATTCGATTATCCTTGATAAGATCGGAGTCCTCTTCAACCTTAGCGGAGCGCGCTGACAATGCGTCGCGACCAGATCGCTGCCGATCGCCAGGGTTTCCTGGTCCCGTGCCCCGACCATCCGAACATATTGGCACTGGTTGCGCCGCCGACACCGCGGGTGCTGCCTTATGCGCCTCGGCAGCAGGCGGCCTTCAACACGGCGCAACGGGCGATCGGGCGGCTGGAAGGGGTGATGGGCAACATCCCGAATGTGGACTTCTTGACCCGGACCCTGGCCCGGCGTGAGGCAGTGCAAAGCTCGCAGATCGAAGGTACTCGAGCGGACTTGCCGGCCTTGTTGACCTACGAGGCCACGCACGGCCTGCAAGGGCTGCCAGCCGACGTACAAGTGACCGAGCGCTACGTGCAAGCCCTGACCCATGGGCTGGCTGCCGTGCGATCTGCACCGAATGGCCGGCGGGCGATTTCCCTGGATCTGGTCAACGAGCTGCACGCGTTATTGATGCACGACGCGCCGGAGCGGTTCCCGAAAGGCCGTTACCGAGATAGCCAGGTCTGGATCGGCAGCGGCCGTATCGAAGATGCCACTTTCGTGCCGGCACCTCCGGCCCATCTGATGGACTGCATGTTGGAATTCGAATCCAGCATATTGCAGTACATGCCGGCTGCAGATGAGCAAGGCGCATTGTCGGTACTTGCACAGATCGCGATCGCCCACGCCCAATATGAAACCATCCATCCTTATGAGGACGGCAATGGCCGAACAGGCCGTTTGCTGATGCCGCTGATACTCGCAGCGGAGGGCTTCCCGCCGCTGTACTTGTCCGGCGTCCTGCTGCGTTATCAATCCGCTTACTACTCGGCACTAGCGTCGGTGCAGCTCCAGGGCAACTGGAGTCCCTGGCTGGAACTGCTTGCGCGAGCAGTCACGGAAGCTTGCGACGACGCTGTCTCGATTGCCGAGGACCTCACGGCACTCCACGAGCAGTGGATGCAGCAGCTGGGCCGATTGCGTTCGGACTCCGCCGCACGTCGTCTACCCGCCTTCTTGCTGGGGCACCCGATCGTGTCGGTCCGGCAGGTGGCGGAAGGTCTGTCCATCTCAGCGCAGGCCGCCAACGTCGCCATCGCTACTTTGGTGGAAAAACGGGTGCTTTCGATGCCTGACGAAAAGCGGTGGGGGAGGGTGTTCCATGCCACGGCCATCCTCGAGCGGCTGGCGCAGCCGCCGTCCGGCGCGTTGGCGCGTTGATACTCCGGACTCACCCCAACCCATACCGCAACAAGAACAACCCAGCCACCAGCCACACCGCGGCATGCACTTCACGCCAACGGCCGGTGCCCGCCTTCAGCACCGCATAGGCGATGAACCCAAACGCCAGGCCATTGGCGATCGAGTAGGTGAAGGGCATCGCCAACGCGCACAGTGCGGCGGGAACCGATTCGGTGAGGTCGCTCCATTCCACGTCCACCAACTCGCGCAGCATCAGTCCGGCGACGAACAACAACGCCGGCGCGGTCGCGTAGCCGGGTACCATCGCGGCCAATGGTGAAAACAGCAGTGCGGCCAGGAACAGTGCGGCGACCACCAGGGCGGTCAGGCCGGTGCGGCCACCGGCCTGGACGCCCGAGGCGCTTTCTGCGTACGCAGTGGTGCTGCTGGTCCCCAATAGCGAGCCAGCAACAATTGCGGTGCTGTCGGCGAGCAGGGCGCGGCCAAAGCGGCGCTGCCCACCGGGCAGTTGCAGCAGTCCGGCACGGCCCACCACGCCATAGAGGGTGCCGGTGGCGTCGAATACTTCGACCAGCACGAATACCAGCACCACCTGCATCAACACCGCCAGCGGCGCGCCGCCGTCGCGATGCAACAGGCCCGGCAAGTCCAGCTGCAGGAAGGTCGGCGCCAGGCTCGGCGGCCATGACACCAGGCCGTGGTACTGCACGTCGCCGACCAGCCAACCGGCGGCGGTGACGGCCAGGATTCCGATCAGGATCGCGCCGCGTACGCCGCGCGCTTCGAGGATCGCAATCAGCAGGAACCCGGCCAGCGCGAGCAGCGGTGGGGCGCTGTGCAGCGGCCCCAACGAGACCAGCGTATCGGCGTTGGCGACGATCACCCCGGACTTCTGCAGGGCGATGATCGCCAGGAACAGCCCGATGCCGGCGACAATCGCGGCGCGCAACGAGGCCGGAATGCCGGCCACCAGCCAAGCGCGCACGCCGGTCAGCGACAGCACCATGAACACCAGGCCCGAGATGAAGACCGCTGCCAGCGCTTGCTGCCACGGCAGGCCAGCGGCGCCGACCACGGTAAAGGCGAAGAACGCGTTCAAGCCCATGCCCGGGGCCATGCCGACCGGGAAGTTGGCCGCCAGCGCCATGACCGCCGAGCCCAGCGCCGCGGCCAGGCAGGTGGCAACGAACACCGCGCCCGGGTCCATGCCGGTGGTGCCGAGGATGTCGGGGTTGACGAAGACGATGTAGGACATCGTCAGGAAGGTGGTGATGCCGGCGAGCAGTTCGGTGCGCACCGTGGTGCCGTGCTGCTGCAACTGGAACAGACGTTGGAGAACGGAACCCATGGCGGCGGCAACCTGCCTGTAGGAGCGGCTTCAGCCGTGACGCGAGGAGTGTAGGCCAAGCCACGCCTGGCGGCTGTGCATTTGTGGGAGGGGCTTCAGCCCCGACTTGCATCGGCGTCGGCCAGGTTTGTCGGGACTGGAGTCCCTCCCACAATAGATCCGAATTCCTTACTTCAGCGCCTTGAAGCGCAAGCGGTGCGGGCCGGCATCGTCGCCGAGGCGACGCTTCTTGTCTTCCTCGTACTCGCGGTAGTTGCCCTGGAAGAACTCCACGTGCGAGTCGCCCTCGAAGGCGAGGATGTGCGTGGCGATGCGGTCCAGGAACCAGCGGTCATGGCTGATCACGAAGGTATTGCCCGGGAACTCCAGCAATGCATCTTCCAGCGCACGCAGGGTCTCGATGTCGAGGTCGTTGGACGGTTCGTCGAGCAGGAGCACGTTGCCGCCCTGCAGCAGGGTCTTGGCCATGTGCAGGCGGCCGCGTTCACCGCCGGACAGCGAGCCGACCATCTTCTGCTGGTCCTGGCCCTTGAAGTTGAAGCGACCGATGTAGGCGCGCGACTGGATCTCCACGCCGTTGATGTTGAGGATATCCAGGCCGCCGGAAATTTCCTGGAACACGTTGTGGTTGCCTTCCAGCTTGTCGCGGCTCTGGTCGACGTAGGACAGCTGCACCGTCGGGCCCACCACGATCTCGCCAGAGTCCGGCTTTTCCTGGCCGGTGATCATCTTGAACAAGGTCGACTTGCCGGCGCCGTTGGGGCCGATGATGCCGACGATGGCGCCCGGCGGGACGATCATCGACAGGTTGTCGATCAGCAGGCGGTCGCCGAACTTCTTCGACACGTTCTTGAACTCCATCACCGAGTTGCCCAGGCGCTCGCCCGGCGGGATGAAGATTTCATTGGTCTCGTTGCGGCGCTGGTAGTCGACCGACTGCAGCTCTTCCAGGCGAGCCAGGCGTGCCTTGCCCTTGGTACGGCCACCCTTGGCGTTCTGCCGCGACCACTCCAGTTCCTTCTGGATCGCCTTCTGGCGGGCCTTCTCCTGGTTGTCTTCCTGCTTCAGGCGCACGTCCTTCTGCATCAGCCACTGGGTGTAGTTGCCCTTCCACGGAATGCCGCGGCCGCGGTCCAGTTCGAGGATCCACTCGGCGGCGTTATCGAGGAAGTAGCGATCGTGGGTGACGGCCACCACGGTGCCGCTGTAGCGGGCCAGGAACTGTTCCAGCCATTCCACCGATTCAGCGTCGAGGTGGTTGGTCGGTTCGTCGAGCAGCAACATGTCCGGCTTCTGCAGCAGCAGGCGGCACAGCGCCACGCGACGCTTCTCGCCGCCGGACAGGTTGCCGATCTTGGCCTCCCACGGCGGCAGGCGCAGGGCGTCGGCGGCTACGTCGAGCTGGTTTTCCAGGGTATGGGCGTCGCCGGCGGCCAGGATCGCCTCCAGGCGCTCCTGTTCCTTGGCCAGCGCGTCGAAATCGGCGCCTTCTTCAGCGTAGGCGGCATACACCGCTTCCAGTGCGGCCTGGGCCTGGAGCACGTCGCCCACGCCTTCCTCGACTGCCTCGCGGACGGTCTTTTCCGGGTCCAGCTGCGGTTCCTGCGCCAGGTAGCCGACCTTGATGCCGGGCTGGGGGCGGGCCTCGCCTTCGAAGTCCGTATCCACGCCGGCCATGATCTTCAGCACGGTCGATTTGCCGGCGCCGTTCAGGCCCAGCAGGCCGATCTTGGCGCCGGGGAAGAACGACAGCGAGATGTCCTTGATGATCTGGCGCTTCGGCGGCACGACCTTGCTGACGCCGTTCATGGTGTAGATGTATTGCCCTGAGGACATGGAATCTCCGGATTGCTGGTAGCGCGCGCCCAGCCGGTCCGTAGGCGGACAGGCGGGCTGTGAAAAGGAATGTCGCCAGTATAGCGGGAACGCCGGTAAGGCTCCCCGAGCTCAGGCCAACCCGTAATTAAATGGAGGCGGGGGAAACCGATTCCAGCCAATGCCTGTTCATGTTGCTTTGCCAATATGTCATTGACACCAACAAACAGCCATGGAGCTGCCATGAACGCGACACGTCTTACTGCTCTTGCCCTGACGTCCCTGCTGGCGCTGGGCGCCGTGGCGACACCGGCGATGGCCGACGACCACGGCCGCGGCCATGGTCATGACGACCGCGGCCGTGGTCACGACCGGCACGACAATGGCCGCGACTACCGCCACGACGACCGGCGTGACGACCGCGACCGCCGCCAGGCCTATCGCGACGGCTACCACGACGGCCGCCGCTACGATAATCGCCCGACCGTGATCTACCGTCCGGCCCCGCGCCCGGTCTACCGCCAGGCCTATTACCGCCCGGCACCGCCGCCGTCGCGCTACTACGGCTGGGCCCCCGGCCACCGTTACCGCGACTACTACGGCGGCCCGGTCTACGTAGTGAACGACTACGGCCGCTACCACGTGCGCCGCCCGCCCTACGGCTACCACTGGGTGCGCGACGACGCCGGCAACCTGCTGATGGTCGCCATTGCCAGCGGCATCATCGCCGACCTGGTGTTCAACCACTGAGCCCAGGCGGTATGGGGTACACGACCGGCCGCCTTGTGCGGCCGGTCTCATGTGCAAGAGGCCGCCTAGCGCGGCCGGTCTCATATGCAAGAGGCCGCCTTGTGCGGCCGGTCCTATATGCAAGAGGCCGCCTTGTGCGGCCGGTCGCGTATTGACGGTCCGGCGCTGGCCAGCGTGGCCGGTGCCGGTCAAATTGGTCGGCCGCACGGGCGAGCCCTATAATTCGAGGCTTCCCACTCCCCGGCAGCCCCTGGAGATCCGATGTTCCCGCGCGACGCCCGTATCGAAAACTACGACCCCGAACTGGCCAAGGCCATGGCCGCCGAGGCGGGCCGCCAGGAAGACCACGTCGAGCTGATCGCCAGCGAGAACTACGCCAGCCCGCGGGTGATGGAAGCCCAGGGCAGCGTGCTGACCAACAAATACGCCGAAGGCTACCCAGGCAAGCGCTACTACGGCGGTTGCGAATTCGTCGACGTGGCCGAGCAACTGGCCATCGACCGGGTCAAGCAGCTGTTCGGTGCCGATTACGCGAACGTGCAGCCGCACAGTGGCTCGCAGGCCAACCAGGCGGTGTATTTCGCCCTGCTCAATCCGGGCGACACCATTCTCGGCATGTCGCTGGCGCATGGCGGCCACCTGACCCATGGCGCCAAGGTCAATGCGTCGGGCAAGTTGTTCAACGCCGTGCAGTACGGCGTCAACGACCAGGGCCTGATCGACTATGACGAAGTCGAGCGCCTGGCCGTCGAGCACAAGCCGAAGATGGTCGTGGCTGGCTTCTCGGCCTATTCGCAGAAGATCGACTGGGCGCGCTTCCGCGCCATCGCCGACAAGGTCGGCGCGATTTTCTTCGTCGATATGGCGCACGTGGCCGGCCTGGTCGCCGCCGGCCTCTACCCCAATCCGCTGCCGCACGCCCACGTGGTCACGTCGACCACCCACAAGACCCTGCGCGGGCCGCGTGGCGGCATCATCCTGGCCCAGGGCGCCAGCGAGGACATGGTCAAGAAGCTGCAATCGATCGTGTTCCCCGGCATCCAGGGCGGCCCGCTGATGCACGTGATCGCGGCCAAGGCAGTCGCCTTCAAGGAAGCGCTGGAACCGGAGTTCAAGACCTACCAGGCGCAGGTAGTGAAGAACGCCCAGGCGATGGCCAAGACGCTGATTGCGCGGGGCTACAAGATCGTGTCCGGCGGCACCGAGAACCACCTGATGCTGGTCGACATGATCGGCAAGGAAGTCTCGGGCAAGGACGCCGAAGCGGCGCTGGGCAAGGCCCACATCACCGTCAACAAGAACTCGGTGCCGAATGACCCGCGCTCGCCGTTCGTGACCTCGGGCCTGCGCCTGGGCACCCCGGCCATCACCACGCGCGGCTACCTCGAAGCCGATGCGGCCGACCTGGCCGGCTGGATCGCCGACGTGCTCGACGCACCGGCCGACGAAGCAGTCATTGCCCGCGTGCGCGACGCCGTCACCGCGCAATGCAAGAAGTTCCCGGTCTACGGCTGATGCAGGCGCGGGACGCTCAGGCAGCGATCCGGGCAATGAAACTGCCCGGATTGCGCTTGCGCGTCCCCGGCCCCGCGTCCCGGGTTCCGGCGCACTGATGCACTGTCCCTTCTGCCAGCACCACGACACCCGCGTGATCGACTCGCGCGTGTCCGAGGATGGCGCCACCATCCGCAGGCGTCGCGAATGCGAGGCCTGCGGTGAGCGTTTCAGCACGCTGGAAACCATCGAACTGAAGATGCCGGTGGTGATCAAGAGCACCGGCAATCGCGAAGCGTTCGACGCGCGCAAGTTGCGCATCAGCTTCGACCGCGCGCTGCAGAAGCGCCCGGTTTCCGAAGAGCAGATCGAAACCGCGGTGCGTGCGGTGGTGCATCAGCTGCGCATGTGCGGCGAACGCGAAGTGCCTTCGATCAAGATCGGCGAGTTCGTGATGGCGGAACTGCGCAAGCTCGACCATGTCGGCTATGTGCGCTTCGCCTCGGTCTACCGCAGCTTCGAGGACGTGGCCGATTTTCGCGAGGAAATCGAGAAGCTCGAACGCGACCTGCCGGTCGGCAGCGAGCAATTGCCGCTGCTGGACCTGGAGCGCGCCGCGCGCGTGGCCGAGAAGACCGGCAAGCGCTGAGAGCCGCTTCCCGGGGGCACGGTAGGAGCGGCTTCAGCCGCGACCGCCATCCGACACCCGCAGCCCTGCCACACGCCCATTGGCCGGCGCTGCTTCGTCGCCCACAATGCCGGCATGAGCGAATTCAGCGCCGCCGATCATCTCCACCTCGCCCACGCCCTGCGCCTGGCCGAACTCGGGGCCTGGACCACGCGGCCCAATCCCATGGTGGGCTGCGTGATCGTGCGCGATGGCGCGGTGGTGGGCGAGGGCTGGCACCAGCGCGCGGGCGGCCCGCATGCGGAAATCTTCGCCCTGGGCCAGGCCGGCGAACGCGCCCGCGGCGCCACCGCCTACGTCACCCTTGAACCGTGTGCCCATCATGGCCGCACGCCGCCGTGTGCGCTGGCGTTGATCGAAGCGGGGGTGGCGCGGGTGGTCGCAGCCATGCGCGATCCGTTTCCGCAGGTCAACGGTGGCGGTTTCGCGCTGCTGGATGCGGCCGGCATCGTCGTGCAATCAGGCCTGATGCAGGCCCAGGCGCGCGAGCTCAACCAGGGTTTTCTCTCGCGTATCGAGCGCGGCCGGCCCTGGCTGCGGCTGAAATACGGCATGAGCCTGGACGGACGCACCGCCATGGCCGATGGCGAATCGAAGTGGATCACCGGGCCAGCGGCGCGCACCGACGTGCAGCGCTGGCGAGCACGGGCGGGGGCGATCCTCACCGGTGCCGGCACCGTGCTGGCCGACGACCCATCGCTGACCGTGCGCCTGGGCCGGGGCGCTGAGTACTTGCCGCCGCTGCGCGTGGTGCTCGATCCGCAGCTGCGCACGCTCGGCCGCGCCAAGGTCCGCGAAGGCGGTGCGCCCACCCTGTACCTGCATGCTGGCCAAGTCTCGGCGCCGGCCCTGGCCGACGCCGAGTTCGCCACGGTCCCGTTGCGTGAGGACCGCCTGGACCTGGAGGCGGTGCTGGCGCTGCTGGCCGGACGCGGCGTCAACGAAGTCCAGGTCGAGGCCGGGGCGGTGCTGGGGGGGGGCTTCCTGCGCGCCGGACTGGTCGACGAACTGCTGCTGTACCAGGCGCCGACCCTGCTGGGCGATGGCGCCCGGCCGCTGCTGGCCGGGCTCGGCATCGAGCACATGGACCAGCGCCTGTCGCTGCGGCTGCACGACCTGCGCCAGGTGGGCGAAGACTTGCGGCTATTGCTGCGGCCGCAAGGCTAGCGCCCCGCAATGCAACGTCCTGCGGCGATGGCCGATCGCGCTGGAACGCCCTGCTAGAATGACCACGCCGGTTCTCCGGCAACCACAAACGTCTTCAGGGCGGGGTGCGATTCCCCACCGGCGGTAGGTGCCTGCTTTGGCCGGTACGAGCCCGCGAGCGCTCCCGGCAACGCCGCGAGGTCAGCAGATCCGGTCCAATGCCGGAGCCGACGGTCACAGTCCGGATGAAAGAAGACGGCAAGCGCGCGGCCCGGTCGGTCCGTGCGTGCGCCTGTTTTTTGCCTTGTGGCGTTTTTCGCTCACTACACGCGGGAAACGACATGCCTTACTGCACTGATCAGTTCGACCCCATCCTCCCCCGGGAGGTGCGCTGATGTTCACCGGCATCATTGAAGGCGTCGGCCGCCTGGCCCGGCGCGAGCCGCAAGGCGGCGACCTGCGTTTCACCTTCGAGGTCGGCAGCCTGGCGTTCGACAACGTCCAGCTCGGCGAAAGCATCGCCGTCAACGGCGTCTGCCTGACCGTGATCGCATTCGACGCGCACAGTTTCCAGGCCGATGCCTCGACCGAGACCCTGGCCTTGACCACGCTCGGCCAGCTGGCCGAAGGCGCACTGCTGAACCTGGAACGGGCCATGCGCCCGACCGACCGTCTCGGCGGGCACCTGGTCAGCGGCCATGTCGATGGCCTGGGCCAGGTGCTGTCGGTGCATGAAGATGCCCGCGCGCAACGCTGGCGCTTCGCCGCGCCGGCGACCTTGCTCAAGTACATCGCCAAGAAGGGCTCGATCTGCGTGGACGGCGTGAGCCTCACCGTCAACGAGGTGGACGCGGCCGGTTTCGAGGTCGCGTTGATCCCGCATACCGTCGCCCACACGCGCTTCGCCCAGACGGGCGTCGGCGCTGCGGTGAACCTGGAGATCGACCCGGTGGCGCGCTACGTCGAGCGCCTGCTGGGCGAGAGGACTTCAGCATGAACTTCGCCCCGGTTCCCGAACTGCTGGAAGAGATCCGCGCCGGCCGCATGGTCGTGATCGTCGATGATGAAGACCGTGAGAACGAAGGCGACCTGATCATGGCCGCCGAGCTGGTGAAGCCGTCGGACATCAACTTCATGGTCACCTATGGCCGTGGCCTGGTGTGCCTGCCGCTGACGCGCGAACGTGCCGCCCAGCTCGGCCTGGCACCGATGGTGCGCGCCAACACCGCGCAGTTCCAGACCAACTTCACGGTCTCGATCGAAGCAGCCGAAGGCGTCACCACCGGCATCTCGGCCTACGACCGCGCGCACACGATCCGCACCGCGGTCAAACCCGACGCACGGCCGGACGACCTGCACCAACCCGGCCACATCTTTCCGCTGATCGCCCAGCCGGGCGGCGTGCTGACCCGCGCTGGCCACACCGAAGCCGGTGTCGACCTGGCGATGCTCGCCGGCCTGGAACCGGCCGGCGTGCTGGTGGAGATACTCAACCCGGATGGCAGCATGGCGCGGCGCCCGGAACTGGAAGTGTTCGCGCGCGAGCATGGGCTGAAGATCGGCTCGATCGCCGACCTCATCGCGCATCGGCTGGCCACCGAGCACACCGTCGAGCGCGTGGACGAGCGCGAGATCGATACCGAGTTCGGGCCGTTCCGGCTGGTGACCTACCGCGACCGCATCGCCCACGATCTGCACTTCGCGCTGGTGCGTGGCACGCCCGATGCGGCCACGCCGACGCTGGTGCGGGTGCAGGTGGAGAATCCGCTAGCCGACCTGCTGCACTGGCGCCGCGACGATTTCGGCGTGGCCGCCAGCGATGCCCTGCGCGCGATTGCCGCCGAAGGGCGCGGCGTGATGGTGGTGCTGTCGACCCCGCGCGATGAATCGGCCTTGCTGGCGCGCCTGCGCCAGCAGCCGGTGGCGCGCCCGCCAGGCAAGGACAAGGATGTCGGCCAATGGCGGCGCAATGGCGCCGGCGCGCAGATCCTGGCCGACCTCGGGCTGGGCAAGCTGCGGGTGCTGGGTACGCCCAGGCGGCAGATCGGCCTGGCCGGCTACGGCCTGGAGATCGTCGAGACGGTCGAGCCCTGACCGCCGCGCGCAGCGGAACGCGCCTCAGGGCCGTTCCGCATTCACGCCCAGGCGGCCCGGGCGACCGGCGCCGCGTTAAACTGACCCACCTTTCGGACCCCCGCAGCACATGAGCCACTACGAAGGCGACCTCCGCGCCCCTGAAACCGCGCGGTTCGCGATCATCGCCAGCCGCTGGAATGCCCGCATCACCGACGTGCTGGTCGCCGGCGCGCGGCAGAGCCTGGCCGGCAACGGCATCGCCGAAGCGGCCATCGACGTGGTGCGCGTGCCCGGCGCATGGGAACTGCCGCTGGTTGCCGCGCGCCTGGCCGCAAGCGGCCGGCATGCGGTGATCATCGCCCTGGGCTGCGTGATCCGCGGCGACACCCGCCACTACGAGCACGTCGCCGATGGTTGCGCCGAAGGCTTGATGCGCGTGCAGCTGGACTACCGCGTGCCGGTGCTCAACGGTGTGCTGGCGGTGGAGCGGGTCGAGGATGCCGAGGCCCGCGCTGGCGGCAGCCACGGCAACAAGGGGGAGGAAGCCGCGTTGTCGGCATTGGAAATGGTCAACCTGGTGGAGCAACTGCCATGAACAAGTCCACCGGTCACAAGGGGCCGCACGGCGCCCGCCCGCCGCGCCGCGATGGCGTCGACCCGGTATTGCGCTCGCGCGCCCGCCGCCGCGCGCTGCAGGCGATTTACGCCTGGCAGATCTCCGGCGGCAATGCCAAGCAGGTGATCGCGCAGTTTGCCCATGAGCAGGCGCACGAAATCGCCGACCTGGCGTACTTCGAGGCATTGGTCGAAGGCGTACTGGCGCATCGTGCCGAACTCGATGAGGCCCTGGTCGGCTACATCGACCGCACCGTGGAAGAAGTCGATGCGATCGAGCGCGCGGTACTGCGCCTGGCCGCCTTCGAACTGCTGTATCGCCAGGACGTGCCGTACCGCGTGGTGATCAACGAAGCTATCGAGACCGCCAAGCGGTTTGGTTCCGAGCACGGCCATACCTACGTCAACGGCGTGCTCGATCGCGCCGCCGTGGAATGGCGCAAGGTCGAATCGGGCGGCTGAAGCGGCCGGCACGCCGATGCCCGAATTTACCTTGATCGACCGCCTGCGCCGCCGCGTGCGCGGTCGCGAGGACGTGCCATTGGGCATCGGCGACGACGCCGCGTTGCTGCAGCCGGCGCCGGGCGAACAACTGGCGATCACGGCCGATACGCTCAACGCCGGTGTGCACTTCCCGCCGGAGACCGCGCCTGCCGACCTCGGCTGGAAGACGCTGGCGGTGAACCTGTCCGACCTCGCCGCGATGGGCGCGCAGCCGCGCTGGTGCACGTTGTCGCTGTCGCTACCGGGCGACGATCCGGAATGGCTGGAGCGGTTCGCCGATGGCTTTTTCGGATTGGCCGACGCCCACGGCATCGTGTTGGTCGGCGGCGATACCACGCGCGGGCCGCTGTCGCTCTCGGTCACCGCCATCGGCACGCTACCGGCCGGTGCGGCGCTGCGTCGCGATGCGGCGCAAGTGGGCGACGATATCTGGGTCACCGGCATGCCAGGTGAAGCTGCGGCCGCGCTGGCGCTATGGCAGGCGGGCACGCTGGCGGTGGACGTCATGGCGGCCGAACCCTGGCAGGAGTCCCTGCGCCAGCGCCTGCTGCGGCCCACGCCGCGGGTCGATGCCGGTTTACGCCTGCGCGGCCTGGCGCATGCCTGCGTGGACGTATCCGATGGGTTGATCGCGGACCTGGGGCATATCTGTGCGCGCAGCAGGGTCGGCGCACGGATTGAACTGGCTTGCCTGCCGATGTCCGATGCCCTGCGCAGCACCGGCGATCCGCGCACCCGCCAATGGCAGGCCGGCGGCGGCGATGATTACGAGCTCTGCTTCACTGCTGCGCCCGCCCACCGCGAGGCGGTACGCGATGCGTTGGCGTTCGCCGCGGTGGACGGCCACCGGATCGGGCGCGTCGTGGTGGGCGAGGGCGTGCAGGTGCTCGACGAAGAAGGCCGCGAATGGCAGCCCGACCGCAGCGGCTACCAGCATTTCGGCTGAAGCAATCGGCCACAGCGTTACGCGGAATTTACGCGGCGCCCGCCTCGCTGCCATAGCGACTTTACGGCGGCCACGACCAGACTTTCCCAATCGGCGGAAGGGTTCCGCCCGGGATCGTCATCCATGTACCCCAAGCTTCGAATCGCATGCCGTCGGCCTGCGTACCCCCTGCTGCTGTGCGGCCTGCTGTTCGCCGCGCCGCTGGCCAGCGCCAGCACGGTGTCCGGCAACCTGGCACTGACCAGCGACTACGTCTGGCGCGGCACCACCCAGACCCAGGGCGATTTCGCCGCGCAGGCCGGCTTCAAGTGGGCGGCCGACAGCGGCATATATGCGTCGGCCTGGGGCTCGAACGTCGAATTTGCGCCCGAGACCCACGCCAGCAGCGAGCTGGATCTGCTGTTGGGCTGGAGTGGCGCGTTGTCGCAGGACTGGGCGTTGGACGCCAACCTCACGCACTACCGCTATCCCTCGACCACCGTCGACCTGGACTGGACCGAACTGGACGGCACCCTCACCTGGAAGCAGAACTACTGGCTGCAACTGGGCTGGTCGAACGATGTCATGGCCAGCGATGCGCACGGCACCTATGCCCAGTTGGGCGCGCGCCTGCCGCTGGGCGAACGCTGCCGCGTCGAAGCGGCACTCGGTCACTACTGGCTCGACGATGCCTATGGCGCGAGCTATAGCCACGGCCAGCTCGGCGTGGTCTGGGCGATCCGCGCGCCGCTCGAACTGCGCCTCACCGCGCACGACACCGACCACGCTGCCGAACGCCTGTTCCCCGGCCTGGCCGGCTCGCGCGTGGAAGCCGCGCTGCAAGCGCCCTTCTGAGGAGATGACCCATGCCTGCCTGGCTAGCCTTTACTTGTGGACTGGCGGTGATTTTCACCGCCGCCTACCTGCTCTACGTCGTGTTGCGTCCGGAAGACTTCTGAGGAGCGCGCCATGACCGAAACCCTTCTTCTCTTCGCCCTCGCCATCGCCTTGTCGTGGCCGCTCGGGCGCTACCTGGCCCAGGTGATGCGCGCTGCGCCGATGCCGGGCGATGCGCTGTTCGGCGTGCTCGAAAAGCCGATCTACGCCGTGCTCGGCGCACGCCCCGAGCGCGGCATGGATTGGCGTGGCTATGCCCTGGCCTTTCTCGCCAGCAACCTGGTGCTGGGCGCCTTGGCGTGGGCCGTGTTCATGACCCAGGCCTGGTTGCCGCTCAATCCGGACCAGGTGCCCAACCTGCGCTGGGATACGGCGCTGCACACCGTGGTCTCGTTTTTGACCAACACCAACCAGCAGCACTATTCGGGTCAGTCGCAGCTGTCCTACCTGTCGCAGATGACCGCAATTGTTGGTTTGCAGATGATCTCGCCGATGATGGGGCTGGCCCTGGTCGTGGCGACATTGCGCGGGTTGGTCGGCGGCCGTCGCCAGCACGGCGACACTGGGTCGGCCGAAAGGCCGCAGGTCGCGCCAGGACGCGCCGACGTCGGCAACTACTGGGCCGACGTGGTGCGCCCCAGCGTGCGTTTCCTGTTGCCGCTGTGCCTGGTGTGGACCTTGCTGTTGGCCTGGCAAGGCGTGCCTTCGACACTGGCGGCCGGCCCAACGGTGGTGCCGGTCGATGCCAGCGCCGGCATGGCCGAACAGAAGATCCCGCTCGGCCCGGTGGCAGCGATGGTGGCGATCAAGCAGCTCGGCTCCAATGGCGGCGGCTGGTACGGGCCCAACAGCAGCATGGCGCTGGAAAACCCGACGCCGTTGTCCAACTTCATCGAGATGCTCGCGATCGTGCTCATTCCCATGAGCGTGGTCTTCATGGTCGGTGGGCTGCTCGGCCGCCGTCGATTCACCGCACTGGTGTTCGGCTGCATGTTGCTGATGTCGGTGCTCTCGACCAGCGCTTCACTGTGGTCCGAAGGTCATTCGGCCAGCGCCGCCAGTGCAGCACTGATGGAGGGGAAGGAAGTGCGACTGGGCGTGGACGCCTCGGCGCTGTGGTCGGGGCTTACCACCCAGGTGAACAACGGCTCGGTCAACGCCATGCACGATTCGCTGGCGCCCCTCAGTGGTGGCGTGGCGATGGTCAACATGCTCATCAACGCGATCTGGGGCGGAGTTGGCTGCGGCCTGCAGCAATTCCTGGTGTACCTGTTGCTGAGCGTGTTCCTGGCCGGCCTGATGACCGGGCGCACGCCGGAATTGTTCGGGCGCAAGATCGAGGCTGGCGAAGTTCGCTTGCTGGCGTTGTTGATCCTGCTGCAGCCGCTGGTGCTGCTGGGCTTTACTGCCGTTGCGCTAGCGGTGCCGCAATGGACCGGCAATTCCAATCCCGGCTTCCACGGCATCAGCCAGGTGTTCTACGAGTACACCTCGGCCTTCGCCAACAACGGCTCCGGCTTCGAGGGCCTGGGCGATGCCACCTACTGGTGGAACCTGAGCTGCGCGGTGGTACTGGCACTGGGCCGCTACCCGGCGTTGCTGGTGCCGTTGTGGGTGGCCGCGCGCATGGCCGGCAAGCGTCAGGCGCCCGAATCGGCCGGCAGCCTGCAAATCGAAACCCCCACTTTCGCCCTGACCCTGGTCGCCGTCGTGCTGGTCCTCACCGTGCTGCAGTTCATGCCGGCGCTGGTGCTGGGCCCGATCGCCGACCACCTGTCGCTGGTCGCCTCCTGAGAATCCCCATGAGCCTTGTTCCTGCAATCGAAAGGCGCCAACGCGCGCCGGCCGCTCTGTTCGACGCCGCCACCCTGCGCGCGGCGCTGCGCGACGCGTTCCTCAAGCTTTCCCCGCGCCACTTGTGGCATAGCCCGGTGATGGCAGTGGTGATGGTCGGCACGCTGCTGGCAGCGCTGCTCACCCTGGCCGGGCAGACCCCACCTGCGTTTGGCTGGACGGTGACGGTGATCCTGTTCGTCACCGTGCTGTTCGGTAATTTCGCCGAAGCCATCGCCGAAGCTCGCGGCCGTGGCCAGGCGGCTTCCCTGCGGCGGGCGCGCAAGGATCTGGTCGCGCGCAGGCTCGACGACGACCGCGCCGATGCGCGCGAGACCGCGGTGGCGGCGGCCGAGTTGCGGCCGGGCGACCACGTCATTGTCTCGGCCGGCGAGTTCATCCCCGCCGATGGCGAGATCGTGCGTGGCCTGGCCACCATCAACGAAGCCGCAGTGACCGGCGAATCGGCGCCGGTGCTGCGCGAGGCCGGCACCGACCGCAGCGGCGTCATCGGCGGCACCCGCGTGCTGTCCGACGAGATCGTGTTCAAGGTCACCGCCGAGCCGGGGCACAGCTTCCTCGACCGCATGATCGCGCTGGTCGAAGGTGCCAACCGCCAGAAGACCCCGAACGAGATTGCGCTGACCCTGCTGCTGGCGGCGATGACGCTCACCTTCCTGATCGTGGTGGCGACGCTGCCGGCGATTGCCGGCTTCGTCGGTGTGAAGCTCGACCCGATGCTGTTGATCGCGTTGCTGGTGTGCCTGATCCCGACCACCATCGGCGGCCTGCTGCCGGCGATCGGCATTGCCGGCATGAACCGCGCGCTGGCCGCCAACGTGCTGGCCAAGTCCGGCAAGGCGGTGGAGGTGGCGGGCGACGTCGATGTGCTGCTGCTCGACAAGACCGGCACCATCACCCACGGCGACCGCCAGGCGACGGCGTTCCATCCGCTGGCCGGCATCGACCGCGCGCAGCTGCGCGATGCGGCGATGCTGGCTTCGCTGGCCGACCCTACGCCGGAAGGAAAGTCCATCGTGCGCCTGGCGCGCGAGCAGGGCGCGGCCGCGATCGAGCCGGAACACGCCGGCTTCATCGCTTTCAGCGCGCAGACCCGGATGTCCGGCGTCGATCTGGGCAGTGGCAACGCCGCGCGGCAGATCCGCAAGGGGGCCGGCGACGCCATCACCGCGTGGGTGCAGGGCAGGGGCGGCCAGGTCAGTCCGGAACTGGCCGGCCGCATCGAGGAAGTGGCGCGCAGTGGGGCTACGCCGTTGGTGGTGGCTGAAGGTCGGCACGCGCTGGGCGTGGTCGAGCTGTCGGATGTGGTCAAGCACGGCATCAAGGAGAAGTTCGCGCGGCTGCGGGCAATGGGCATCAAGACGGTGATGATCACCGGCGACAACCCGCTCACCGCGGCGGCCATTGCCGCCGAGGCCGGCGTGGACGACTACATCGCCCAGGCGCGCCCGGAAGATAAGCTGGCGCGCATCCGCGCCGAGCAGGTGGGCGGCAGGCTGGTGGCGATGGTCGGCGATGGCACCAACGACGCGCCGGCCCTGGCCCAGGCCGACGTCGGCCTGGCGATGAACTCGGGCACGCAGGCGGCCAAGGAGGCCGGCAACATGGTCGATCTCGACAGCGACCCGGCCAAGCTGCTGGCGGTAGTGGAAGTAGGCAAGCAGCAGCTGATCACCCGCGGCGCGCTGACCACCTTCTCACTGGCCAACGACGTGTCCAAGTACTTCGCGATCCTGCCGGCGCTGTTTGCCGCGGCGATCCCGTCGATGGCCGCGCTCAACGTGATGCAGCTGTCGAGCCCGCGCAACGCGGTGCTTGCCGCGCTGGTGTTCAACGCCTTGATCATTCCTGCGCTGATCCCGCTGGCCCTGCGCGGGGTGCGCTTCCGCCCGGCCGGTGCCACTGCGTTGCTGCGGCGGAACATGTTCGTCTACGGGCTCGGCGGGGTATTGCTGCCGTTCGTTGCGATCAAGTTGATCGACCTGGCCATTGCTGCTGCATTCGGTGCCTGAGGAATTCCATGAACACTGCCATTGGTTCTACTACTACTACCGCCGAACAAGCCCACCCGCACGCCGTCTGGCGCCCGGCCTTGGGCCTGGCGATGCTCACCCTGCTCGGCTTCGGCTTCGCCTATTCGGTGGCCGCCACCTTGCTGGCCGGCGCCGTGTTTCCCACCCAGGCCCATGGCTCGCTGTTGAGCGAGCAGGGCCGCGTCGTCGGCTCGCTGCTGGTGGCGCAGCCTTTCGCCGACCCGCGCTACTTCCAGCCACGTCCATCGGCGGCCAAGTACGATCCGATGGCGGCGGCCGGCAGCAACCAGGCGCGCTCGAATCCGGACCTGGTCAAGCGTATCGACGACACCCGCGCCGCCGTGGCCGCGCGCGAAGACGTCGATCCGCGGCAGGTGCCGGGGGACCTGCTGACCCAGTCCGGCAGCGGCCTGGACCCGGATATCAGCCCGGCGGCGGCCGCGCTGCAGGTGCGGCGCGTGGCCGCCGCGCGTGGCCTGGCCGAAACCCGCGTGGCCGAACTGCTGGAACAGCACGTGCAGCCACGTCAATTCGGAGTGCTGGGCGCACCGCGGGTGAACGTGCTCGCCCTCAATCTCGCGCTCGACCGGCTGCAATGAGCGGTATGTCCACCGCGCAGGCGCCGGCTGCGCCACAATCCCCAGCATGAGCGACGCCCGTACCCAGCAGGCCGATGCGCTGATCGGTGAACTGCAGCGCGAACAGGGTGGCCGTCTCACCGTGTTCCTCGGTGCGGCGCCTGGCGTGGGCAAGACCTATGCGATGTTGTCGCGGGCGCGCGAGCGCTTGCGGCAGGGCGCGGATGTGGTCGCCGCCGTGGTCGAAACCCACGGCCGTAGCGAGACTGCCGCGCTGCTGGACGGCGTGCCGGTGCTGCCGCGCCAGCCAGTGTCCTATCGCGGTCGCACGATCGAGGAAATGGACCTCGACGCGTTGCTGGCGCGGCGGCCACAACTGGCGCTGGTGGACGAGCTGGCGCATCGCAATGCCCCGGGCAGCCGCCACGAGCGGCGCTGGCAGGACGTGGTTGAACTGCTCGACGCCGGCATCGACGTCTACACCACGGTCAACATCCAGCACCTGGAAAGCTTGAACGACGTGGTCCACCGCATCACCGGCGTGCGCGTGTCCGAGACCGTGCCCGATGCGGTCTTCGACCGCCTGCGCGACATCGTGCTGGTCGACCTGCCGCCGCGCGAACTGATTGAACGCTTGCAGCAGGGCAAGGTCTACCTGCCCGAACAGGCCACCCAGGCGTTGCAAGCGTTCTTCTCGCCCTCGAACCTGGCCGCGCTGCGCGAGTTGGCGATGCAGACCGCGGCCGACCGCGTCGACAGCGACCTGCGCGACGCTCAGGTGGCGCGCGGCTTGCCCGGCACCACCGCGTTGCGCCGGCGGGTGGTGGTCGCCATCGATGGCCGTGGCAGTTCCGAATACCTGGTGCGCGTGGCAAGGCGCCTGTCCGAGCGCCGCGACGCGCCGTGGACGGTGGTGACCGTGCAGACGCGCGCCGGCATGGATGCGGCGTGGCAACTGGAGATCGACCATGCATTCGCGTTGGCGCGGCGACTGGGCGGCGACACCGCGCTGCTGCTGGGTGGCAATGTCGCCGACGCCTTGCTCGACTATGCCGCCCAGCAGGGCGCCTCGACCCTGGTGCTCGGCCGTACGCGCGAGCGACCGCTGGCGCGCATGTTCAACCGCACCCTGACCCAGCGCCTGCTGCAGCGCGGCGCCCACTATGAACTGGTGATCGTCAGTTCTGCCGATGCCCGCGCGCGTGCGCGCCGGCAAGCGCGGCAGCCGCTGCGCTGGCTGCGCCGCTACGACCTGGCCTATGCACTGGTGGCAGCCGCCGCGGCCGTGGCGGTGGCGTGGTTGTTGCAACGCTGGACCGATATCGATGACCTGTCGATGGTGTTCATCGTCGCGGTGGTGCTGGTGGCCTCGCGCACACGCATGGTTGCCGCGGTGCTGGCGGCGCTGCTGAGCTTCCTGGCCTACAACTTCTTCTTCATCGAGCCCCGTTTCACCTTCAACATCAGTGCACGCCAAGGCGTGGTCACGGTCTGCCTGTTCCTGATCGCCGCGTTGGTGGCCGGGCGCCTGGCCTCGCGCCTGCGCATGCAGGTGTTGTCGCTGCGCGCGGCCAATGCGCATGCCAATGCGCTGCAGGCGCTTGGGCGGCAACTCAGCACCGCCGCCGATCTCGGCGAGGTGGTCGAGGCGGGGCGGCGAGCGCTGGCACACGCGCTGGGCGTGGAGGCATGGCTGCGGCTGGAACAGCGCGAAAGCCAGGCGGCGACGATGTCCGCACTCGACCGCAGTGCGGCCGATTGGTCGCAACGACACGGCCAGCCGGCCGGTCGATTCACCGATACCCTGGCCGGTGCCGATTGGTGGTGTCTGCCGGTGCGGCACGAACACGGCGCCTTGGGCGTGGCGGCCTTGCGCTTTGACCCGGCGATAAAGCGTCCGGGGCTGGCGCAGCGGCGTTTGGCCGAGGCGATGGTCGAGGACATCGGCCAGGCGGCCCTGCGCACGCGCCTGGTGGCGGACCTGGAAAGTGCGCGCGTCAGCGGCGAAACCGAACGGCTGCGCTCGGCCTTGCTGTCTTCGGTCTCGCACGACCTGCGTTCGCCGCTGGCCTCGATGATCGGCTCGGCATCGAGCCTGGCCAGCTACGGCGAAGCCATGGACGCACACGACCGGCGCAGCCTGCTGGAGACCATCCAGCTCGAAGGCGAACGCCTGGACCGCTATATCCAGAACCTGCTGGACATGACCCGCCTTGGCCATGCCGGGCTGAGCCTCAACCGCGACTGGATTGGCGTCGATGAACTGATTGGCTCGGCCGCGCGGCGCTTGCAACGCTACCAGCCGGAGGTACGCCTGCAACTGGACATCGCCGCCGACCTCGAACCGATCTGGGTGCATCCGGCGCTGGTCGAGCAGGCGATCTTCAATGTGCTGGAGAACGCGGCCAAGTTCTCGCCGCCGGGCGAAGCGGTGAGCGTGTCGGCGCGGTTGCACGAGGGCGCGCTGCGAATCGATATCGGCGACCGCGGGCCGGGGATTCCCGAAGACGAGCGCGCGCGGATCTTTGACATGTTCTACAGCGTCGAGCGTGGCGACCGCGGTCGCCACGGCACCGGGCTGGGTTTGACGATCTGCCAGGGCATGATCGGCGCCCATGGCGGCAGCGTGGAGGCGCTGCCCGGGCCGGATGGGCGCGGCACCACGATTCGCATTACCCTGCCGCTGCTGCAACCGCCGCCGCCCCGCCCGCCTGCGGACTGACCCGTGCCCATCGACGCCGCCATCGCCCCGCCGCCGCGCGTGCTCGTCATCGACGATGAGCCGCAGATTCGCCGCTTCCTGGAAATCAGTCTGCGTGCGCAGGGCTATCGCGTGTTGCAGGCAGGCAATGCCGAAGAGGGCCTGGCGGCCCTGGCCAGCCACGGTGCCGACCTGGTGGTGCTCGACCTCGGCCTGCCTGACCGCGATGGCCATGAAGTACTGCGCGAATTGCGGCAGTGGTCGGCGGTGCCGGTGATCATGCTGACCGTGCGCGCCGACGAGGCCGGGAAAGTCGCCGCGCTCGACAGTGGCGCCAACGACTACGTCACCAAGCCTTTCGGCGTGCAGGAGCTGATGGCGCGCATCCGCGTGTTGCTGCGCCAATCCGGCGGTGCGACCCCCGAAGAGATCGTGTTCGACGACGGCCACCTGCACGTGAACCTGGCACTGCGCGAAGTGACGGTGGCTGGCGAGCCGGCCGCCCTCAGTCGCAAGGAGTACGCGCTGCTCGCGCTGCTGGTGCGGCATGCGGGCCGCGTGGTGACCCAGCCGCAGCTGTTGCGCGAACTATGGGGGCCGAGCCACGAGCAGGACACGCACTACCTGCGCATCCTGGTAGGGAAGCTGCGGCAGAAGCTGCACGACGAAGCGGCCGCGCCGCGCTACATCGTCACCGAGCCGGGGGTGGGGCTGCGGTTTATCGGCCAGTCGCGCGTGGCGGATCGGGCAGCACTTTCCCCGGATTGAGGATCCCGTCCGGATCCAGCGCGGTCTTCACCGCGCGCATCGTCGCCAGCGTCGCTGCATCGAATGCCTGCGCCATGAATGGACGCTTGGCCACGCCAATGCCGTGCTCGCCGGAGAGCGTGCCGCCCAGCGCCAGCACGGTGTCGAAAATTCGCGGCAGGGCTGCCTGCGCGCGCGCGGTTTCGGCCGCATCGCCGTCGTCGTACATGATGTTGACGTGCAGGTTGCCGTTGCCGGCGTGGCCGAAGCAGACAATGGGCAGCTGCGACTGCTGCGACAGCGCCTCCATGGCCGCGACCAGGTCGGGGATGCGTGAGACGGGTACCACCACGTCCTCGTTGATCTTGCCCGGCTTGATCGTGCGCAGTGCCGGCGACAATGCCTTGCGCGCCGCCCACAGGCGATCGCGGGCGAGGCCGTCGGCGGCGACGTCCAACGACAACAAGCCATCGCCTTCGGCAGCGGCGGCCAGCGCCTGCAAGGCAAACGGCAGGGTGTCTTCGTCGCCGTCGGCTTCCACCAGCAGCATCGCGCCAGCCTCGGGGACTTCGCTGCCGTTGTGGCGCAGCAGCGCGATGGCGTGGGCGTCCATGAATTCCAGCATCGCCGGTACCACCGGCTGCGCCATCACCCGCGACACCGCGGCCGCCGCGCTGCCGGCGTCGCGGTAGAGCGCACGCAGCCCCGCTTGCGCACGCGGGCGGGGCGCCAACTTCAGGGTCGCCTCGACAATCAGCGCAAGCGTGCCTTCGCTGCCGACGATGAGGTGGGTGAGGTCATAGCCGGTCGCGTCCTTGGTATAGGCGCCGCCGCAGCGGATGATCTCGCCGCTGCCGGTGACCGCGACCAGGCCGAGCACGTTGTCGCGACTGGCGCCATATTTCACCGCGCGTGGGCCACCAGCATTGGTGGAGAGGTTGCCGCCGACGCTGCACAGTGCCGCGCTCGACGGGTCCGGTGGCCAGAACAACCCATGTGGCGCCAGTGCCTGCTGCAGGTCGCCGTTGAGCAGGCCCGGTTGCACCACCGCGCAGCGGTCGGCGGCGCGGATCTCGACGATGCGGTTCATGCGTGCGAACGACAGCACCACGCCACCGGCGAACGGCACCGCCGCGCCGGTGGTCGCGGTCCCCGAGCCGCGGCCCACCAGTGCGATCCGATGCGCGCGGCAGGCGCGCACGATGGCCGCGACCTGCTCGGCATCGCGCGGGAACGCTACTGCATCCGGCAGCGCGAAACGGCGCGAGTCATCCTGGCCGTGGGCCTGGCGGGTGGCGTCATCGGTATGCCAATCCTCGCTGCCCAGCAGGGCCGAGAGTTCGCGGCAGAAGGCATCGGGAAGGGGGCTGGCCATCGGCCTATTGTAGGCGCGGCCCCGAGCAGCCGTAGCGTTCAAGCCAAGCTCAGTCGTCGGCGCGAAATGCGTCGCGAATCCAGTGCAGGCGTGGCGGCTCGCCTTCGGCTTCGACCACATCGAAACGGCAGGGGCGCTGCGCCAGGGCCGGGTGCGCGGCGAGGAACAGGTGCGCGGCCAACACCAGCTTGCGGCGCTTGCGCCAATCGACCGAGGCGGCACCTCCGCCGAACGCCGCGTTGCGCCGATAGCGGACCTCGATGAACACCACGCTGTCGCCGTCACGCATTACCAGGTCGAGTTCGCCGCCGCGGAAATGCGCGTTGCTGGCGAGGTCGGCCAGGCCGGCGGCGCGTAGGTGCGCGCGCGCCGCCGCTTCGACCGCCGCCCCACGCGCGCGCCGGTCGATCGCCAAGGGTTTAGCGGCTACCGCTGACCGCGGTCGGACGGCCGCCGCTGAAGGTCGACCAGGCGGGGGTGCGCAGGACGTTGCCGAAGCCGTCCAGGTGCAAGGTGCCGGTGGCGCCGCGCAGGCCGCCCTCGCTGCCGGCCGCGAGCGGCTCGATGTAGGCGGTGATCAGCCAGGCGTCGTAGCCGAAGGCAAACAGGCGCGCAGCCGGGCCGCGTGCGGTCGGCAAGGTGGTGGCGACGGTGGCCGCGCTCGGCAGGCCGGCCACGCCGAAGCTGGTCCAACGCTCGCCGGGGAAGGCCACGCCATCCAGCACTACGTCTTCCTCGGCCTTGCCGGTGCCCAGTACCAATTGCGAGCTGCCCACGCGCGGCTTCCCGGCCAGGCCGGCCAGGGCCAGCTGTGGCGCCAGCGCACGCGCGGTGGGGCCGCGCACGGCGAGGAATACCGAGTCGGCCGCGATGTAGTTGCGGATCTGCGCCGAAACGTCGCCGGGAACATCGGCCACGCTGATGCTGCCGGCGACCTGGCCGCCGCGCATCGCCATGCGCTCGCGGAATGCGGTGGCGGCGCGCTTGCCATTGTCGTCGCCGCTGGCGATCACCAGTGCATTGCGCTGGCCATGGGAGAGCAGGTATTCGGCGGCGATGATGCCGTCGTCCTCCGGCGCCAGCGAGAAGCCGACGCTGCCGGCGGGCGCTTCGCGCGCATCGGCCGGACGATTGAGCGCCAGGATCGGCACGCTCAGCGACGGGCGTGAGAACAATGCGCTGACTTCTTCGCGGCCGAGCGGGCCGATCACGTAGTCGGCTCCTGCGGCCACTGCGCGGTCGTAGGCGGCGTTGGCGCCACCGGCGGTGCCGGCGGTGTCGAGGAACTCGATGTCCGGGCGGCGCCGCGATTCGGCGTAGTAGCCCGCCAGCAGCCCGTCGCGGACCGAGGCCGAGGCGGTGGCAAGGTTGCCGGTGAGTGGCAGCAGCACCGCGAGCTTGAGCGGCGGGCGGTAGCCGTCGCGGTCGGCCGGTGGACGCTTGCTGGTATCGAAGCTGGCCGGTGCGCGGTCGAACGGACGCGGAAGCGGCAGCCCGCGGTTGAGCAGTGCACGGCCGGCGAAGTTGTACAGCGGGTCGCCGGCCGGCAGTGCCGCGGCGCGGGCGCGCAGGCTGTTGTCGTCCAGCGCTGCCAGCAAGCGCATGATTTCGCGCTGGTTGTCGGTCCGTGCGGTCCCACTCAGGCCGGCATCGGCGCGACTGCGTGCCTCGGCCGCTTCGGCCGGCCGGCCACTGGCTTCCAGTGCCTTGCCGCGGGCCAGGAACCAGCGCGCCTGGTAGGTCGCAGACAGGCCCGGGGCGGAGTCGCCCAATGCCTGCAACGCCAGCGCCGGCTGCTTGTCGGCCAGCGCGAACTCGCCGGTCAGCAACTGGTAGCGGCTCTTTTCCGCCCCCGCCAACTGGCGCGGCGTGACTTGCGCCAGCAGGCTGCGCGCGCGCGTGGCATCGCCGGCTTCGTTCCAGGCGAAGGCCGCGTCGGCCAGCAGCCGGCTGCGCTGCGCACCGGTGGCGGCAAAGGCCTGTGCCTCCAATTGCTGCGCCGCTTCACGCGGCTTGCCCTGTTCGAGCAAGGTGATCGCCGCAGCTTGCGCGGGCGAAGCCTGCGGGCTGAGCGTGCTGGTGGCGCAGCCGGCGCAGAGCGCCAGCAGCAGCGACAAGGCGGTGATCTGGGTGTAGCGGTTGTTCATTTCGGTTCCAGTCGACGGGGCGGACGGAGGCGTGCCGGCGAAAAACGCTACGATTCTAACCTTGAGCCTGGAAAACCGCCGATGACTTCCGCAGGAACCCTCCATGTCGTGGCCACGCCGATCGGCAACCTCGGCGACCTGACGCCGCGCGCGCAGGAAACGCTGCGCTCGGTGGCGGCGATCTGTGCCGAAGACACGCGTCGCACCGGCCAGTTGCTGGCGCACTTCGGCATCGACAAGCCGTTGGTCGCCCTGCACGACCACAACGAGGACGTCTTGTCGCAGCGGATCGTGGCGCGCCTGCAAGCGGGTGACTCACTGGCCCTGGTCAGCGACGCCGGCACGCCGCTGGTCAGCGACCCGGGATTTCGCGTGGTGCGCGCTGCACGCGCGGCCGGGTTGCGGGTCAGCCCGGTGCCGGGGGCGTGCGCGGCCATTGCGGCCTTGAGCGTGGCGGGCCTGCCCAGCGATCGATTCATCTTCGAGGGATTCCTCCCGGCCAAGGCTGGCGCGCGTCGCGAGAAATTGTCGCGCCTGGCGGGTGAAGCCGGCACGCTGGTGTTCTATGAGTCATCACATCGTATTGCCGAGTCACTGGCGGACATGGCGGCGGCGTTTGGCCCGACGCGTCCTGCGGTGGTCGCACGCGAGCTGACCAAGCTGTTCGAAACGGTGCTGGATGGCACGCTGGCCGAACTGCTGGCGCGGGTCGAAGCCGACGACAACCAGCGCAAGGGCGAGTTCGTGGTGATGGTGCAGGGCGCCGGCGAGGACGCCGAGGCCGAGGCGAAGCTGGCCGAAGGCAGGCGCCTGTACGCCAAGCTGGGCGAGCACTTGCCGCCATCCACGGCGGCAAAACTGGCGGCCGAGCTCAGTGGGGCGCCGAGGAAGTCGCTCTACGGTAGTTAGTAGGTATCGCGGCGGGGGCACCGGTGGCGCGCTACAATGCGCGCGGCGGAGTCGGTTGGACAGTCGCGTCATCCGCAAGGGTGCCGAGGAAAGTCCGGGCTCCATAGGGCAAGGTGCCAGGTAACGCCTGGGCGGCGCGAGCCGACGGAAAGTGCAACAGAAAGATACCGCCTACGTTCTGCAGGTCTTCGGATCGGTAGAGCCGGTAAGGGTGAAATGGTGCGGTAAGAGCGCACCGCGAGTCCGGTAACGGACCGGCACGGCAAACCCCACCTGGAGCAAGACCAAATAGGGACCTCATGACGCGGCCCGCGTCGGGTCCGGGTAGGTTGCTCGAGCGCCGCGGTGACGCGGCGCCTAGAAGAATGACTGTCTACGACAGAACCCGGCTTATAGACCGACTCCGCCGCTTTCCCCTCATGGGCTTCGCCCCTGCGGGGAACACGTTTTTCGCGGCCGCGAAAAAAGCGTGGCGCGGCGATGCCGTGCTCCCAATCCCCCGCGCCGTTGGCGTGTCCCCCTTACTAAGGGGGACTCTTGGTCTGGGGGCCTGCGTAGGAGGCTGCTATGGCTTACGCCTCCAGCCGCGTCTGCCCCAAGAACAATCCCTCGGGCCCAAACCGGCGCTCGTGGATCCAGCCATGGCCTTCGTGGTCGATCGCCAGGATCGTGCTGGCGCGCGTGCCGTAGTCGGGGCCGCGGATGAAGGCGGCCGATAGGCGGCGCTCTAGCTCCAGGCCCACGCCGGTGTCGGGCAGTTCGCTGTCGGGGGCGATGGTTTCGTCAGCCAGGGCTGCCCATAGCGGGCCCAGGTCTTCGTCGGTCTGGGCGATCCAGGCTTGCAATACGGTGGTGAGGCGGCGGGTCTTCGGCCAGCGGGCGTCGAGGGTGCCGTTGGACATGCCGTGCACCCCGGGGGCCAGGTTACGGGCGCCGGCGGGGTGGTTGCCGAGGTAGCGGCACTGGGTGGGGTCGGCCAGCAGCAGGTTGAACGGGGGGTAGTCGGCGGCACTGGTCGCCAGGTCGGTGCTGAAGGCGAGGGCGTCCTGGGCGCCGGCCAGGTAGTTGGCAATCAGATGGCCGCGCGAGGGGCCGGAGGTGGTGGCCATTGGGTCGCGCACGTTGGTCACCACCGCGGCGCGGCCGCCGGGGCCCAGGCCGACCCAACTGCCGCCGGAGCGCATATCCCGGCCTGCCATGACGCCTTGCTGGGGCGGCGGCCAGTGCGACAGCGCGGCGGTCGGGCGGCCGTGGAATTCGTCACGGTTGCCCGCCAGCACGAGCCGCCAGCGGGGATGGGTGTTCCAGGCAATAGCGACGAGGCACATGGCCTGATTCTGAGGCTGGCGTGGCCGTTCGTGCCGAAGTTTGCGCAATGGCACCCAAGTGCATTGTCGTGATGGCGCGCACGTTCACGCCCTCTGCACGGCGCTGAATTTCCGCTCAATCTCAAAATATGAGACGAAACAGCAACTTGTGGATAAGCCTTGAACAAGTCTCTAAAGATTGCTGCAAGCCATTGATCCCCCTGGTGATTTGTCGGTTCAAAACTTGTTGACAACCTTTCGCGCGCTGCTAAGGTGGGCAACGGAGGGAAAACCAGGTTTTTAGTGGTTTTTCGTGGTTCAATGACTGCCCGCGTGGGTGCCGAGGGTTTTTCAGCGTGTTTCAAGGCGAGACGGCCATCACAGTCGACGACAAGGGGCGCTTGGCGGTTCCCACCGCTTACCGCGACCTCGTTGCGCGTGACAGCGGCAATCGCCTGGTGCTGACCTACAACCCGTTCGAGGCTGGCTGTCTGTGGCTGTACGCCGAGAAGGAATGGGCGCGCGTGCGCGACGACGTGATGGCCAAGCCCAATACCCAGCGCACGGTGCGGATGCTGCAGCAGAAGCTGGTCGGTTCGTCGGCCGTGCTCGAGCTGGACGGCAACGGCCGCGTCAGCATTCCCGCCAGCCACCGCAATGCGGTCGGCATCGAAAAGAAGGCCGTCCTGCTGGGCATGGGGGACAAGTTCGAACTATGGAGCGAGCAGGCACATCGCGCGCTGATCCAGCAGACGTTGTCTGACGGGGATCTGGGTGATGGATTGCTCGACCTCAGGTTGTGAGCCGGGGTGCCCGGATGCGCCCTGAAGCGCAGACCGGTCACCTCCCGGTGTCGCAGCCGCCGGCGGCGCATCTGCCGGTGCTGTACACGCAGGTGCTGGAAGGCCTGCAGGTGATCGAGGACGGAATCTATCTGGATGGCACGTTCGGGCGTGGTGGACACGCGCGCGGGGTGCTGCAACGACTCGGGCCGGGAGGCCGGCTGCTGGTGATGGACAAGGATCCCGAAGCGATCGCGGTGGCCGAACAGTCGTTCGGTGGCGATGCGCGGGTGTCGATCCGCCGCGCCAGCTTCGCCACGCTTGGGCAATGGGACCAGGCGCAGGCGCTCGATGGCGTGCTGCTGGACCTGGGCGTGTCTTCGCCACAGCTGGACGTGGCCGAGCGTGGTTTCAGTTTCGGCAAGGACGGTCCGCTGGACATGCGGATGGATCCGGACGCCGGCCAAAGCGCGGCCCAGTGGCTGGCGACGGCCGAGGAACGCGAGATCGCCGATGTGCTGTTTACCTACGGCGAGGAGCGCCAGAGCCGGCGCATTGCGCGTGCCATCGTGCAGCGCCGCGCCGAGCAGCCGCTCACGCGCACCGCGCAACTGGCCGAGCTGATTGCCTCGGTGATGCCGCGCGGCAAGGACAAGATTCACCCGGCGACGCGCAGCTTCCAGGCCATCCGCATCCACATCAACCGCGAGCTGGCCGACCTCGAAGCCGGGCTCGACGCCGCGCTGGCGTGCCTCAAGCCGGGCGGGCGGCTGGCGGTGATCAGCTTCCATTCGCTGGAAGACCGCATCGTCAAGCAATTCATCAATCGCCACGCCAAGGCGCCGCCGGCCAACCGCCGGCTGCCGGAAGCCCAGGCGTTCAACCCGAGCCTGCTGGCCATCGGTGGCGCCATCCGTGCCGAGGACGACGAGCTGGCGGTCAATCCGCGGGCACGCAGCGCGGTGTTGCGCGTGGCAGAAAAAGTGGCGGTGACGGCATGAGCCGCCTGCTGCTCATCGTCCTGCTGGCCTGCACGATCGCCTCGGGGATCGGTGTTGTGTACATGCGCCACATGCACCGCCAACTGTTCCAGGAGCTGACCCGGCTGCAGAAGACCCGCGATGAGCTCGATATCGAATTCGGCCGGCTGCAGCTGGAGCAGGCGACCTGGGCCGAGAGCAACCGTGTCGACCAGATCGCGCGCGAACGCCTGGGGATGAAATTCCCCGAGACCGCAGACATCGTGGTGGTGCGACCGTGAAGCCCGCGCGCAACCGCACCCGCAGCAGCTTCAACCTGCGTGGCCGCCTGGCTTTGGTCGGCACCACGTTGGCACTGTGTTCGGTCACCTTGATCGGCCGCGCGGCCTACGTGCAGCTGATCAACAGCGACTTCTACCAGCGCCAGGGCGAGGCCCGCTACCTGCGCGAACTGCCGATCGCCACCTCGCGCGGCATGATCACCGACCGCAATGGCGAGCCGCTGGCAGTGTCCACGCCGGTGGAGTCGATCTGGGTCAATCCGCAGGAGCTGTTGCGCAACCCGGACCGCATTCCCGAGCTCGCCAAGGCGCTGCAGATGCCGCAGGACGAGCTCAGCTCGCGCCTGTCGCAGAAGGCGGAAAAAGAATTCATGTACCTCAAGCGCCGGATCAACCCCGACCGCGCGCACGAGATCCTGGCGTTGAAGGTGCCGGGCGTGTTCTCGCAGCGCGAGTTCCGCCGCTTCTATCCGCAGGGCGAGGCGATGGCCCACGTGCTGGGCTTCACCAATATCGACGACCGCGGCCAGGAAGGCCTGGAGCTGGCGTTCGACCAATGGCTGCGCGGCAAGCCAGGCTCCAAGCGGGTGGTGCGCGATGCGCGCGGCGCGATCGTGGAGAGCGTGGACCTGATCCGTCCGGCCGAGCCGGGCCAGGACCTGACCCTGAGCATCGACCGCCGCATCCAGTTCCTGGCCTACAAGGAGCTGCGTAACGCACTGGTCGAGAACAAGGCCGCCGGCGGTTCGATGGTGGTGATGGATGTGGCCACCGGCGAAGTGTTGGCGATGGTCAACCTGCCGACCTACAACCCGAACGCGGTCACCGGGATCAATCCGGACGCGCGGCGCAACCGTGCCGTCACCGACCTGGTCGAGCCGGGCTCGACGATGAAGCCGCTGACCGTGGCCACCGCGCTGCAGGCCGGCGTGGTCACGCCCAATACCACCATCGATACCAACCCTGGCTACATGGCCGTGGGCCGCTTCACGATCAAGGACGTGCCGCGCAACAACGGCGTGCTCAACGTGACCGGGGTGATCACCCGCAGCTCGAACATCGGCGCGGCCAAGATCGCGGCGAAGTTGCCCGACGAGACCTTCTATCAGTCGATCCGCAATTTCGGCTACGGCAGTGCGCCGCATAGCGGCTTCCCGGGCGAGGCTGCCGGCGTCGTATTGCCGCCGGCGCGCTGGAGCGGTCCGTCCAAGACCACCATGTCCTACGGCTACGGCTTGAACGTCACGCCGCTGCAGATCGCGCAGGCGTATGCCGCGCTGGGCAATGGCGGCAAGTTGATCCAGCCGACGTTCGTCAAGGGCCAGCGCAGCGAATCGCGCCAGGTGGTCAGCGCGCAGGTCGCCCACACCGTCATCGGCATGATGGAAACGGTGGTGACCCAGGGCGGCGCCAAGGATGCGGCCATCCTCGGCTACCACGTCGCCGGCAAGACCGGTACCGCGCGCAAGACCGGTCCCGGCGGCTACGTGCCCAATCACTACAACTCATTGTTCGCCGGCCTGGTGCCGGCGACGCGGCCGCGCTTTGCCACGGTCATCGTCATCAACGACCCGCAGGCCGGCAAGTACTACGGCGGCCTGGTGTCGGCGCCGGTCTACCACCGCGTGATGGAAGGTGCGCTGCGGCTGATGGACGTGCCACCGGACGACATCCAGTCGTGGCTGGCCGCGCAGGCCGCCGGCAAGACCGGCCAGCCGGTGGCCAAGCCCATGGCTCCGCTGGACCCGGCGCTGCTACCCGATGCCGCCGACGAGGTCGATGCCGGCATTCCGACCGCCAATGCCGCCGCGCTGCCGTTGCAGGAGGCCCGCCAATGAGCCGGGCCATGCCGCTTTCGCAACTGTTGCCCGACGTGGCGCTGGCGCGCGATGTCGAGATCACCGGCCTAGTGCTGGACAGCCGCGCGGTGCGCGCCGGCAATGCCTTCGTCGCGATCGCCGGTTTCGGCGCGCATGGCCTGGGCTTCGTCGATCAGGCGCGCGCCAATGGCGCCTCGGCGATCCTGTTCGATCCGCCGGCACCGGCTGAGCTGCCGGCGCCAGCCGATGCCATCGCCGTGCCGGGCCTGCGCCAGCGCATGGGCGCGATGGCCGACCGCTTTCATGGCCACCCCTCGCAGGCGATGACCATGGTGGGCGTGACCGGCACCAACGGCAAGACCTCGACCGTGCAGTTGCTGGCACAGGCGTGGAAGCTGCTGGGCATCGAGAGCGGCAGCATCGGCACGCTGGGCGTCGGCCTATACGGCCAGGCCGTGCCGACCGGCTTCACCACGCCGCTGGTCTTGCAGATGCACGAAGTGCTGGCGCAACTGCGCGATGCCGGCGCCCGCGCGGTGGCCATGGAAGTGAGCTCGCATGCCCTCGACCAGGGTCGCGTGGATGCAGTGCACTACGACGTGGCGGTGTTCACCAATCTCACCCGCGACCATCTCGACTACCACGGCGACATGGCCAGCTACGGCGCGGCCAAGGCACGGCTGTTTTCGCGCGCCGGGCTCAAGGCGGCGGTGGTCAACCTCGACGACGCCTTCGGTCGCGAGTTGATCGCCGGCCTGGGCGAGGGCATCGCGCGTATCGGCGTGAGTTCGCGCGGCCAGGAAGGCGCGCGCCTGCGCGCCGAGGCGCTGCGGCTGGACGACCGCGGCATCGGTTTCGACCTGGTGGTGGACGACACCGCGTACCCGGTGCGCTCGCCGCTGCTGGGTCGCTTCAACGTCGACAACCTGCTGGCGGTCGCCGGCGCCCTGCTGGCCCTCGGTCATGCGGCCGAAGTGGTGGCCGACGTGCTCTCGCGGCTGCAGCCGATCCGCGGCCGCATGAATCGCCTTGGTGGCGATGGCCGGTTGCCGATGGTGGTGATCGATTACGCACATACCCCGGACGCGCTCGAACAGGCGCTGGACAGCCTGCGTGGCCATCTGCACGGCCAGCTGCTGTGCGTATTTGGCTGTGGCGGCGAGCGCGACACCGGCAAGCGCCCGCAGATGGCCGCCATTGCCGAGCGCATGGCCGACCAGGTCATCGTCACCGATGACAACCCGCGCAACGAAGATGGCGACCGCATCGTCGCCGATATCCTGGCGGGATTCGAGCGTGCCGACGCGGTAATTGTCCAACGCGATCGCGCCAAGGCGATTGCCTCCGCCATTACCGCCGCCCAGCCGGGCGACATCGTCCTGGTCGCGGGCAAGGGCCACGAGCCTTATCAAGAGATCGGTGGCGTCAAGTATCCGTTCGACGACACCGAAGTGGCTGCACGCGTATTGACGCAGGGCGGGGTGCGGCAATGAAGCACACTCCCTTGTCGCTGATCGCACACTGGGCAGGCGGCGAGCTGCACGGCGACGACGTGATGATAGATGCCGTCAGCAACGACACCCGCACCCTGGCCACCGGCAGTCTCTACGTCGCCCTGCGCGGCGAACGTTTCGATGGCCATGATTTCGCCGGCGACGCCTTGATGCGTGGCGCCAGCGGCTTGCTGGTGGAGCGCCTGCTGCCGGAGATCGAGCTGCCGCAGGTGCTGGTCGCCGACGCCGAGCTGGCCTTGGCGCGGGTAGCCGCCGGCATGCAGCGTGGCCGCGGCACGCGCGTGTTCGCGATCACCGGCAGCAACGGCAAGACCAGCGTCAAGTCGCTGCTGCTGGCCATCCTGCAACACGTGCAGGAGACCGACGGCCAGCGCGTCTACGCCACGCCGGGCAACCGCAACAACGAGATCGGCCTGCCGCTGGCGGTGATTGCCGCGCCCGACGACGCCGACTTCGCGGTCTACGAAATGGGCGCCGGCAAGCCGGGCGATATCGCCTATCTCACCGAGATCGCGCGGCCGGATTTCGCCTTGGTCAACAACATCGCCGCCGCGCACCTGGAGCGCATGGGCAGCCTGTTGGGCGTCGCCCAGACCAAGGGCGCGATCTATGCCGCGCTGCCGGGCGATGGCGTGGCGGTGATCAACGCCGACGACGCCTTTGCGCCCTGGTTTGAACAGGCGATCGTGCAGCCCGGCCGCAGCGGCCGGCGGGTGATCCGCTTCGGCCTGGAGGCCAGCGCCGAGGTGCGCGCACACGCGATTGCCATCAGCGCACAGGGCTCGCAGTTCACCCTGGTCACGCCGCAGGGCGAGGCCCCGGTGACCCTGCACCTGCCGGGCCGGCACAACATCCGCAACGCGTTGGCGGCAGCCTCGCTGGCGCTGGCAGCCGGTATCGCCGTGGGCCGCATTGCAGCGGGCCTGGGGCAGGCGCGGCCGGTCGCCGGGCGGCAGATTTCCCACGTGTTGCCGGGCGGCGCGGTGTTGATCGATGACAGCTACAACGCCAATCCGGGCTCGCTCGATGCCGCCATCGATGCGCTTGCCGGGCCGGGCGAAAGCTGGCTGGTACTGGGCGACATGCGCGAGCTCGGCCCCGAGGGCGTGGCGTTGCACGCCGCTGCCGGCCGCCGCGCGCGCGAGGCCAAGCTGGCGCGGTTGTACGCGTTGGGCGAACTCAGCGCGCATGCGGCACGCGCCTTCGGCGAACGCGGGCGGGTACTGGCCAGCCATGCCGAACTGGCCGCGGCCCTGCAAGCCGACATCAACAACGCCACGACGCCGTTGCGCGTGCTCGTCAAGGGCTCGCGCGGCAGCGCCATGGACAGGATCGTGACCGCGCTGCTCGCGCATGGGGAGGAAGCACCGAATGCTGCTTGAGCTGGCCCGTTGGTTGCAGCAACTGGAGAGCCTGTTCGGGCTGTTCGGCTATTTGACGTTCCGCGGCATCCTCGCCGCGTTGACCGCCTTGTTCCTGTCGCTGTGGATGGGCCCGGCGGTGATTCGCCGGCTCGCCCAGTTCAAGGGCGGCCAGCCGATCCGCCAGGACGGCCCGCAGACCCATTTCTCCAAGGCCGGCACGCCGACCATGGGCGGTTCGCTGATCCTGTTGACGGTGACGCTGTCCACCTTGCTCTGGGGCGACCTGCGCAACCGCTACGTCTGGCTGGTGCTGGCGGTGATGCTGTGCTTCGGCGCGATCGGCTGGTACGACGACTGGATCAAGATCGTCCGCCGCGACCCCAATGGCTTGAAGTCGCGCTGGAAATACCTGCTGCAGTCGATCTTCGGCCTGGCCGCCGGCCTGTTCCTCTACTACACCGCCGATGTGCCGGCGACGCTGACCTTCTATATCCCGATGTTCAAGTCGATCGCCCTGCCGCTGGCCGGGGTGAGCTTCGTGGTGATCGCCTATTTCTGGATCGTCGGCTTCTCCAACGCCGTCAACCTGACCGACGGCCTGGACGGCCTGGCGATCATGCCGACGGTGCTGGTGGCCTGCGCCCTGGGCGTGTTCGCCTACGCCTCGGGCAATGTCGTGTTCTCCGAATACCTGAAGATCCCGGCCATTCCCGGCGCCGGTGAGCTGATCATCATCTGCGCGGCGATCGCCGGTGCGGGCCTCGGCTTTCTCTGGTTCAACACTTACCCGGCGATGGTGTTCATGGGCGACATCGGTGCGCTGGCACTCGGTGCGGTGCTGGGCACGATCGCGGTGATCGTGCGCCAGGAACTGGTGCTGGTGGTGATGGGCGGCGTGTTCGTGGTCGAGACGCTGTCGGTGATGATCCAGGTCGCCTCGTTCAAGCTCACCGGCAAGCGCGTGTTCCGGATGGCGCCGATCCACCACCACTTCGAACTCAAGGGCTGGCCGGAGCCGCGCGTGATCGTGCGCTTCTGGATCATCTCGGTGGTGCTCGTGCTGATCGGCCTGGCCACGTTGAAGGTGCGCTGAGATGAACGACCTGTCCCGCCAAGCGACCCGCCTGGAAGCGATCGGAGGCCGCTACGACCCGTGGCTGCTCGGCGCCGCCGTGGCGCTGGCCTCGCTTGGCGTGGTGATGGTCGCCTCCAGCTCGATCGAACTGGCGGCCAGCCCGTTCTACTACCTCACCCGGCACCTGCTGTTCCTGGGTGTCGGCATCGGCCTGGCGTTCTGGGCCATGCGCACCGAGTTGAAGAACGTCGAGCTGCACAACCAGATGCTGTTGCTGGCCTGCTTCGCGCTATTGGCGGTGGTGTTCGTGCCGGGGCTGGGCAGCAGCGTCAACGGCGCGCGGCGCTGGATTAACCTGGGGGTGTCGAAGTTCCAGACCGTCGAAGCGGTCAAGGTGCTCTACATCATCTGGTTGGCGAGTTACCTGGTGCGCTTCCGCGATGAGGTCAACGCCACCTGGCAGGCCATGCTCAAGCCGGTGTTCGTGGTCGGCCTGCTGGTCGGCCTGCTGCTGCTGCAGCCGGACTTCGGCTCCTCGATGCTGCTGCTGAGCGTGACCGCCTGCATGCTGGTGCTGGGTGGTGCGCAGATCAAGCGGATCATCTTGCCGATCCTGTTGCTGCTGCCGGCGCTGGTGGCCCTGGTGATCCTGGAGCCGTACCGCATGCGGCGCGTCACCTCGTTCATGGATCCGTGGGCCGACCAGCTCGGCTCCGGTTACCAGTTGTCCAATGCGTTGATGGCGATCGGCCGCGGCGAGTGGTTCGGCGTCGGCCTGGGCGGCTCGGTGCAGAAGCTCAACTACCTGCCGGAGTCGCACACCGACTTCATCTTCTCGGTGATTGCCGAGGAACTGGGCTTTGTCGGCGTGTGCCTGGTGGTGGCGCTGTATGCGCTGCTGGTGGGCCGGGCGTTCTGGCTGGGCATGCGCTGTATCGAGATGAAGCGCCACTTCTCTGGCTATATCGCCTTCGGCATCGGCTTGTGGATCGCGATGCAGAGTTTCGTCTCCATTGGCGTGAACCTGGGCATCCTGCCGACCAAGGGCTTGACCTTGCCGCTGATTTCCTCGGGCGGCTCGTCGGTGCTGATGACCTGCGTGGCGATGGGTGTGTTGCTGCGCGTGTCCTACGAGACCGACCGCGCCGAACGCCTGCGCACCAAGCTGGCGCCCGGCGCCCAGGTGGCCGGTGGCGCCGCGGCAGCGGCAGCGGAAGCCGCGCCGGCCGAGGGTGCGCCGGTGGTGGCTTCCGCACCGTTCTCGGCCTCGTCGTTGGTGGCTGCCACGCAGGCGCTGCGCGGCACCAGCCGGATGCAGCCGCGGGTCGAGCCGACCTTGGGGAGGATCGCGTGAGCGCAGGCGGTTCCCATGCCCACAGCGAACGCCCGGTCATGATTTTGGCTGGCGGCACCGGCGGCCACATCTTCCCCGGCCTGGCCGTGGCCAAGGTGCTGCGTGCGCGCGGCGTGCCGGTGACCTGGCTGGGCGCGGACGGCGCCATGGAAACGCGTTTGGTGCCGCAGCACGACATTGCGATCGACACGCTGGCGATCAGCGGCCTGCGCGGCAAGGGCAAGCTGGCCCTGCTCGGCGCACCGGTGCGAGTACTGCGCGCGATCCGGGCCGCCGGCTTCGTCCTGCGCGAGCGCAAGCCGCGCGCGGTCGTCAGTTTCGGCGGCTTTGCCGCCGGTCCCGGTGGCCTGGCGGCACGGCTGATGCAGTTGCCGCTGCTGGTGCACGAACAGAATCGCGCGCCGGGCATGACCAACAAGGTGCTCTCGCGTTTCGCCCGCCGCGTGTTGACTGGTTTCCCGGGCAGCTTCGCCGGCGAGGAAGCGGTCGGCAACCCGGTGCGTGCCGAAATCGCCGCCGTGGCAGCGCCGGCCGAGCGCTTTGCCGGGCGCAGCGGCAGCCTGCGCCTGCTGGTGCTCGGCGGCAGCCAGGGCGCGCGCGTGCTCAACAATGCGGTGCCCCATGCGCTGGCCGCGCTTGGACATCCGGACGTGGAAGTCCGCCACCAGTGCGGCGAGAAGCTGCGCGCCGAAGCCGAGGCCGCCTATGCGCAGGCCGGCGTGCGCGCCAGCGTTGAGCCCTTCATCGCTGACATGGCCGGCGCGTATGCGTGGGCCGACCTGGTGGTGTGCCGCGCCGGCGCCTCGACCCTGGCCGAGCTGTGCGCGGTCGGCGTGGGCAGCGTGCTGGTGCCGTTCGCCGCCGCCGTGGACGACCACCAGACCCGTAACGCCGAATACCTAGTCCAGGCCGGTGCCGCCGTGCTGCTCAAGCAGGACGACGCCCTGGCCGAACACCTGCAGCCGGTGCTGCGCGACCTGCTGGCCGACCCGGCGCGCCGCCTGGCGATGGCCCAGGCCGCGCGCGGCCTGGCCAAACCCGATGCAGCCGAACGCATCGCCGACATCATTCTCGAGGAAGCCGTATGAAGTGGGTAACCGCGATGCGCCACGCCGCGCTCGCACAGGCAGGGCGCGCATGATCCGCCGCCTGCAGGACAGCCAGGATCTGGTGCGCGCGTTCCCGCGCGTGCACTTCGTCGGTATCGGCGGCACCGGCATGAGCGGCATCGCCGAGGTGATGCTGACGCTGGGCTACGAAGTGTCCGGCTCGGACAACGCCGACAACGCCGCTACCCGGCGCCTGGCCAAGCTCGGCGCGCGGGTGATGCGCGGGCACTCGGCAGCCAACGTGCTCGGCACCGATTGCGTCGTGGTTTCCAGCGCCATCCGCGAAGACAACCCCGAGCTGATGGAAGCGCGCAGCCAGCGCATTCCGATCATGCCGCGCGCGGCCATGCTGGCCGAGCTGATGCGCTTCCGCCGGGGTATCGCGGTGGCCGGCACGCACGGCAAGACCACCACCACCAGCCTGGCCGCGGCGGTGCTGAGCGAAGGCGGGCTGGACCCGACCTTCGTGATCGGCGGGCAGCTGCTGGCCGCCGGCGCCAACGCCAAGCTCGGCGGCGGCCAATGGTTGGTGGCCGAGGCCGACGAGAGCGATGGCAGCTTCCTGCGCCTGAACCCGCTGGTGGCGGTAATCACCAACATCGATGCCGACCATCTGGAGAACTACGGCAACGATTTCGCGCGGGTGCAGGCAGCGTTTGCCGAGTTCCTGCAGCGCCTGCCGTTCTACGGCCTGGCGTTGCTGTGCATCGATGACCCGGAAGTGGCGGCATTGGCGGCCAAGACCCCGCGCCACGTGATGACCTATGGCCTCAGCGCGCACGCCGACGTACGCGCCGAAGACGTGGTGCAGGACGGCCCGCGCATGCGCTTCACCCTGCGCCTGCCCGAAGGCAGCACCACGCCGGTGACGCTGGCCCTGCCGGGTCGCCACAACGTGCTCAATGCCCTGGCCGCCGCGGCCATCGGCTGGCAGCTCGGCGTGGCGCCGGAGACCATCGGACGCGCGTTGGAAAATTTCGCTGGCATTGGCCGTCGCTTCAACGATCTTGGCGAAGTGACCACCGCCAGTGGCGCGCGCGTGCGCCTGGTCGACGATTACGGCCACCATCCGCGCGAGCTCGAAGCGGTGTTCGCCGCGGCGCGTGGCGGCTGGCCGGACAAGCGCCTGGTCGTGGCGTTCCAGCCACACCGCTATAGCCGCACCCGTGATCAGTTCGACGCCTTCGCGGCGGTGCTGAGCACGGTCGATGCGCTGGTGCTGAGCGAGGTCTACCCGGCCGGCGAAGCGCCGATCCCCGGTGCCGATGCGCGTTCACTGGCGCGCGCCATCCGTGCGCGCGGCCGCAGCGAGCCGGTGGTGGTCGGGCAGGTGGCGCAGCTGGGCGAGGTACTGCCGGATGTGCTGCAGGATGGCGACTTGCTGCTGATGATGGGCGCCGGCGATATCGGCTATGTCGCCCAGCACATCGCTACCGATGGCTTCCGCAGCGAGGTGAAGGCATGAGCACCCTGGCCGCCCGTCGTCACGAAGATCCGTCGGTGTTCGGCCGCGTCGCGGTGCTGCTTGGCGGCACCTCGAGCGAGCGCGAAGTGTCGCTGGATTCGGGCCGCAACGTGTTGGAGGCGCTGCGCAGCCGCGGCATCGATGCGCAGCCAGTCGATGGCATTCCGGCCCTGGCGCAGGCGCTGGTCGACAAGTGCTTCGATCGCGTGTTCAACGTGCTGCACGGCCACAACGGCGGCGGCGAAGACGGCATCGTCCAGGGCCTGATGGACGCTTTTGGCGTGCCCTACACCGGCTCGGACGTGCTCGGCTCGGCCCTGTCGATGGACAAGATCCGCACCAAGCAGGTGTGGCTGTCGCTGGGCCTGCCGACGCCACGCTACGCGCGGCTTGCGCCGGGCAGCGACATTCATGGCGCCGCCCGCGCGCTGGGCCTGCCGGTGATCGTCAAGCCGGCCAACGAAGGTTCCAGCGTTGGGGTCAGCCGGGTGTTCGAAGACGCCCAGCTGGACGAGGCGGTGGCACTGGCCGCGCGCTACCCGGGCGAGCTGCTGATGGAGCAGCTGGTCGAAGGCGACGAGCTGACCGTGGCGATCCTCGGCGAGCAGGCGCTGCCGTCGATCCGCATCGTGCCCAAGGGGCAGTGGTACGACTACAACGCCAAGTACATTGCAGAGGACACCCAGTACCTGTGCCCGGGACTGGAAGGCGAGGCCGAAGCGGAAATCCAGCGCATCGCGCTGGCCGCGTTCCAGGCCGCTGGCTGCCACGGTTGGGGCCGGGTCGATGTGATGCGCGACCGTGCCAGTGGCGCCTTCTACCTGCTGGAGGTCAACACCGCGCCGGGCATGACCAGCCACTCGCTGGTGCCCAAGGCCGCGCGCCAACTCGGCGTCGAGTTCGACGAACTGTGCTGGCGGATCCTGGAGCAGACGCTGTGAAGCGAACCGGACATGGCTGGCAGGCAACGATGCGGGGCGCGCTGGCGCCGGCCGCCGCGTGCGCCAGCGCCTGCCATGTCCTCGACACGGCGGCGGAGGCGCAGGCATGAACGCCGCTCTGCGCATCCTCGCCTGGCTACTCGCAGTTGCGCTGGTCGCGCTGCCGGTCGTGGCCGTGCTCAACGGCTGGGTTGGCGCCGAACGCTGGCCGCTCAGCAAGCTGCGGGTGACCGGCGACTTCAAGCGGGTGCCGGCTGAGCAATTGCAGGCTGTGGTGCTGCCTTATGCGCGTTCGGGCTTCTTCGCGGTCAAGCTCAAGAATGCCCAGGACGCGATCGAGCGCCTGCCGTGGGTGGAGAGCGCGCAGGTGCGCAAGCAGTGGCCGGACGTGCTGGAAGTGCGCGTGGTCGAGCACCAGCCGTTCGCGCGTTGGGGCGAAAACCGCATGCTGTCCGAGCAAGGCCGGCTGTTCGCGATCCCGCCGGGCCTGCGCAACCTGGAGTTGCCGCAGCTCAACGGCCCTGACAGCAAGACCCGCGAAGTGGTCGCGCTCTACAACGAATCGCGCGCGCTGTTCGCGCCGACCGGCCTGGACGTCAAGCGCCTGGAAATGGATGCGCGCGGCAGCTGGTCGCTGGGCCTGAGCAACGGCGTGGCAGTGATCGTCGGCCGCGACGATGCGCGCGCGCGCCTGCAGCGCTTCGCCCGGGTCCTGCCGCAACTGCTTGATCCGCAGCAGCCGCTGGCGCGCGCCGATCTTCGCTACACCAACGGATTCACGATCGAACGGCAACCCGCGGCCAAGGTCGCCGGCGCACCGCAAGCCAGCGCCTATCCGAATCCCCCATTCCGTATCCCGGCAGTAAGCACATGAATCGCAAGGGCGACAAATCTCTCATCGTCGGACTCGACATCGGCACCTCGAAAGTGGTGGCGCTGGTCGGCGAGTATTCGCCGGGCAACCCGATCGAAGTCATCGGCATCGGTTCGCATGAATCGCGCGGGCTCAAGCGCGGCGTCGTGGTGGACATCGAATCGACGGTGCAATCGATCCAGCGCGCAGTCGAGGAGGCCGAGCTGATGGCCGGCTGCGAAATCCGCTCGGTCTACGCCTCGATCTCCGGCAACCACGTGCAGTGCAAGAATTCCCCCGGGATCGTGCCGATTCGCGATGGCGAGGTCACCTGGGGCGACCTGGAGCGCGTGCTCGACGCCGCCAAGGCGGTCGCCATTCCGGCCGACCAGCGCATCCTGCACGCGATCCCGCGCGAGTACGTGCTGGACGATTCGCAGGAAGGCATCCGCAATCCGGTCGGCATGACCGGCGTGCGCCTGGAAGTGCACGCGCACCTGGTGGTGTGCGCGCAGTCGGCGGCGGCCAACATCAGCAAGTGCGTGCAGAAGTGCGGCCTGCAGGTTGACGATCTGGTGCTGTCTTCGCTGGCCTCCAGCGTGGCGGTGCTGACTGCCGACGAGCGCGAGCTGGGCGTGGTGCTGGTGGATATCGGCGCCGGCACCACCGACCTGGCGGTCTACGTGCAGGGCGCGATCTGCCACACCGCTTCGCTGCCGATCGCCGGCGACCACGTCACCAACGACATCGCGCACATGCTGCGCACGCCGACGCCGGAAGCCGAACAGATCAAGGTGCGCTACGCCTGCGCACTGGCGCAGCTGGCCACGGCCGAAGAAAGCATCCAGGTGCCCTCGGTGGGTGACCGCCCGCCGCGACGCATGCCGCGCGCTTCGCTGGCGCAGGCAGTGCAGGGCCGCTACGAGGAAATCTTCGAAATGGTGCAGGCCGAACTGCGCCGCTCCGGCTTCGAGGAACTGGTGCGCGCCGGCATGGTGCTCACCGGCGGTGCTTCGAAGATGGAAGGCGTGGTCGAACTGGCCGAGGAAATGCTGCAGATGCCGGTGCGCGTAGGCATTCCGCAGCACGTCACCGGCCTGGGTGAAGTGGTGGGCAACCCGGTGCATGCCACCGGCGTGGGCCTGCTGCTGATGGGCAGCCAGATCGAGCATCCGCGGCGGCCGTCGATTCCGACCGGGCGCGCGGGCAGCTTCTTCAACAAGCTCAAGAATTGGTATCGCGGCGAGTTTTGAAAGCCGCGGGCACGGCAGGACGCAGTTTGCAGGGCAGCAACGAAAGAGCAGGGCACGCAGTAGTCAAACCAGAAGAGAACGCCGGCGAAGGGCATCCGCCCGGGTCACGGCTCCACAAAAAAGAGGACATGGACATGGCACATTTTGAACTGATCGAGAAGATGGCACCGAACGCGGTCATCAAGGTTGTCGGCGTGGGCGGCGGCGGCGGCAACGCGGTGGCGCACATGGTCAACAGCAGCGTGGACGGGGTGGAGTTCATCACCGCCAACACCGACTCGCAGGCAATCAAGAATTGCGGCGCCAAGCTGCAGCTGCAGCTCGGTACCAACGTGACCAAGGGCCTTGGCGCTGGCGCCAATCCGGAAGTCGGCCGCCAGGCCGCGCTGGAAGACCGCGAGCGCATCATGGACGCCCTGCAGGGTGCGGACATGGTCTTCATCACCGCGGGCATGGGCGGCGGCACCGGTACCGGCGCCGCGCCGGTGGTGGCGCAGCTGGCCAAGGAGATGGGCATCCTCACCGTGGCGGTGGTCACCAAGCCGTTCCCGTTCGAAGGCCGCCGCCGCATGCAGGTGGCGCTCAAGGGCATCGAGGAGCTGAGCCAGCACTGCGACTCGCTGATCACCATCCCGAACGAGAAGCTGATCACCGTGCTGGGCCGCAACGCCACCATGATCCAGGCCTTCCGCGCCGCCAATGACGTGCTGCAGGGCGCGGTGCAGGGCATCGCCGACCTGATCGTGCGGCCGGGCCTGATCAACGTCGACTTTGCCGACGTGCGCACCGTGATGTCGGAAATGGGCCTGGCCATGATGGGCACCGGTTCGGCGCGCGGCGACGACCGTGCCCAGGCCGCGGCCGAGTCGGCGATCCAGAACCCGCTGCTGGACGACGTCAACCTGGCCGGCGCCAACGGCATCCTGGTCAACATCACTGCTGGCCCGGACTTCACCATGTCCGAGTTCGACGAGATCGGCCGCACCATCGAGGGCTTTGCCTCCGAGGACGCCACCGTCGTGGTCGGCACCGTGCTCGACCCCGACATGCAGGACGAGGTCCGCGTGACCGTGGTCGCTACCGGCCTGAACCGCGCGGTCGCCCGCTCGGCGCAGCGCCCGGACCAGCGCGCGCCGATCAAGCTGGTGCGCAATGCCACCACCGGGATGCCGGAGTTCGGCGATTTCGAGCAGGGCCAGGACGCGGTGTCCAAGTCGGTGGGCGGTTCGATGGGCCTGGGCCTGCGCCGCGCCAGCAGCGAGGCGGCCTCGGCGTCGGCCTCTTCGCCGGCCGCAGCGGAACTGCCGAGCGACTACCTGGACATCCCGGCGTTCCTGCGCCGCCAGGCCGACTGAGCCGCTGGCGGCGGCTGGCCGCCGCCAACGCGAGGTCGTGTAAAGGGTTTTACCGGCGCGGCGCGCCGTTGCCGGGCACGTAGCGGTTGACGTGCCGACAACGGAACGCAGTGTCGGCGGCCGCGGGCTTGCCCTCCCGCGGGCCGACGCCATGTCCTTTTCTGCCGGGTCGGTGTGCCCGACCCGGCAGGTTTTGGCCCCTGGGCACGGGAATGTGTCAGGCGTGAAAATCGCCGATGCGACAGTTTTGTTAAGCTTCGCCACCGCTTTGCCGCTTGCCGGTTCAGCTCCCGTCTGCGTTTGTCATTCAGACTTCATCACCATGACCCAACAACGCACGCTCAAGAACACGATCCGCGCCACCGGCGTCGGCCTGCACAGTGGCGACAAGGTCTACATGACCTTGCGACCTGCGCCGGTCAACCACGGCATCGTGTTCCGTCGCGTCGACATGGAACCGGTGGTGGAAGTCCCGGCCGATGCCGAGCTGGTCACCGAGACCACGCTGTGCACCGGGCTGACCCGCAACGGCGCCAAGATACAAACGGTCGAACACCTGATGTCGGCGATGGCCGGCCTGGGCGTGGACAACGCGATCGTCGAGCTGTCCTCGGCCGAGCTGCCGATCATGGACGGTTCTTCGGGCCCGTTCGTGTTCCTGCTGCAATCGGCTGGGATCGTCGAGCAGGACGCAGCCAAGCGCTTTATCCGGATCACTGCGCCGGTGGAAGTGCGCGAGGGTGACAAGGTCGCCCGTTTCACGCCCTACGACGGCTACAAGCTGGGCTTCACCATCGAGTTCGACCACCCGATGATCCCGGCCAAGCAGTCGCGCGCCGAGCTGGATTTCTCCACCGCCGCGTACATCAAGGAAATTTCGCGCGCCCGGACCTTCGGCTTCATGCGCGACCTGGAGTACATGCGCGAGCGCAATCTGGGCCTCGGCGGTTCGATGGACAACGCGATCGTCCTGGACGAGTTCCGCGTGCTCAATGACGACGGCCTGCGCTACACCGACGAATTCGTCCGCCACAAGATCCTCGATGCGGTCGGCGACCTGTACCTGGCCGGCGGCCCGATCCTCGGCGCCTACGAAGGTTTCAAGTCCGGTCACGCACTCAATAACAAGCTGGTGCGGGCCCTGCTGGCGCAGCAGGAAGCTTGGGAATGGGTCAGTTTCCCGGCCGGTACGGCCCAGCCACCGGTGGCCTACGGCACCCCGGCCTACGCCTGAGCGACCCCGTCAGGGGATTCCCCACCCGCCGGCTCCCTTTGTGGGGGCCGGGTCGGGGTCATGTCATGGAACTGTGAACTCACCCCGAGTCCGTTCCTGAATTTAACGCTTATTTAATCTTTCCCTAACTAACGCCTGAGCCGCGGCCGCTAGGATGCGTTCGGTCGCGTACTGTTTTCTTCTCAAGTTCTTCACGCGCGGCGACCGGCGGAGTGCCGGTCCGGACATCATCGACGTGGTTTGGATTCGATGTCCTGCAGGGACGCCAGCGCTTCGCGCAGACCCTTGTGCGTGGCGGCTGACACCGGTTTCGACTGCTCCGGGTTCTTCGGCATTGGGGAATGCAACGAAGTGGTAGTGGTCTTGGGGGTCACCCGCGTGACCTTCAGCCCGACGGAACGGGCCGCAACGAGGAGCTGCTGTTCGGCCAGCCGAAGCTTGGCGTGCCAGACCGGCGAATCGACGAGAAAAACGAGCTGCTCATCCTTCACATTGGCAAGTCGGCAGTGGCCGGCAAGTGAAGCGGGCAGATGGGGGCGCAACTGCCTGTCCAGCGCATCGAGCCATAAGGCTCGGCGCAAGGGGTTGCCGGTCTTCTCCGCCAGCGCGGCCTCGATGGCCTGCTGCGGGACGGAAGGGCCGCGTGCGCTGGATGAGGACTTGGACATGAAGACTCACATATGGCTTTCAAAAAGATCGTAATCAAATCACGTGAAACCCGAGGCCAACGATTGGCCCGCCAGATCCGAGGATTTGCCGAGGATCGGCCGATGACCGTGCTGGGCGTGGTACTGGGGACGGGCCTGGCGCTCGGCTTCGGTGCCAGTGCCGGACTAGGGATGGTGAATGATGCGCGCCTGCAGGCCAAGGTGGAATCGCAGCAGGCCGAGCTGGCCAAGGTCCAGCGCGAATCGCAGGCGCAGGTCAACGCGCTGGCGGCCCGGCTGGGCGAGCTGCAGGCCCAGGCCACCCGGCTCAATGCGCTGGGCGAACGCCTGACCCAGATGGGCCAGTTGCAGGACGGCGAGTTCGATTTCAACGAACCGGTCGGCGTCGGTGGCGGCGATGAGCCGGCCCAGGACATGCCGATCGGCGACTTCAAGGAGGATCTAGGGCAACTCGAACAGCAGTTCTCCGCCTCCGGCCAACAGCTCAACGTCCTCGCGTCGTTGATGTTCGACCACCAGCTTGAGCAGAACTCCGTGCCGTCGCGGATGCCGATCCGCAACACCTACATCACCTCCGGCTTCGGCGGTCGCGCCGATCCGTTCAACGGCGGTGCCGGCAACCACAAGGGCATCGACTTCCACGCCAGCGTGGGCGACCCGGTGATGGCGGTGGCCGACGGCGTGGTCAGCTATGCCGGCGTGCGCGGGGGCTACGGCAACGTGGTCGAGGTGGATCACGGCAATGGCTACGTCACCCGCTATGCGCACAACTCGCGCCTGACGGTGAAGGCCGGCGAGCTGGTGCGGGCTGGAGAGCAGGTCGCCAAGGCCGGTTCCACTGGCCGTTCGACCGGTGCCCACGTCCACTTCGAGGTCTGGAAGGACGGTCGCGTGATGAATCCGCGCAAGTTCCTGGGCGACAGCAACACCCCGGTGGGGCGTACCGGACGCGGCTGAGGCCGCTTGGCGCAGGGGCTTGCGTTCGCCAGCCCCCGCCCCAAGCTACAATGGGCATTGCCATCGACAGGGCGCTTTGCGCCCTGTTGCGTTTGCGGCAGTCGTCGGGGAGCCGGCGTCGGTCGAAGCGATCCTCCTTTTCGGCGCATCTTCTCGGCGCATTCAACCGGTTTCTTCAATGATCAACAGTCTGCTTACCCGCGTATTCGGTAGTCGCAACGAACGCCTCCTGCGCCAGCTCAGCCGCATCGTGGTCAAGATCAATGCGCTCGAGCCGGACATGGAGAAGCTCTCCGACGCGCAACTGCAGGCCAAGACCCCGGAGTTCAAGCAGCGCATCGCCGCCGGCGAGCCGCTGGACAAGGTGTTGCCGGAAGCCTTCGCGGTGTGCCGCGAGGCTTCGCGCCGCGTACTGGGCATGCGCCACTACGACGTGCAGCTGATCGGCGGCATGGTGCTGCACCTGGGCAAGATCGCCGAGATGCGTACCGGCGAGGGCAAGACCCTGGTGGCGACGCTGCCGGTGTACCTCAATGCGCTGGAAGGCGAAGGCGTGCACGTGGTCACCGTGAACGACTACCTGGCCCGCCGCGATGCCGCGCAGATGGGCCGGCTGTACAACTGGCTGGGCCTGAGCGTGGGCGTGGTCTATCCGGGCATGCCGCACAGCGACAAGCACGCCGCCTATGCCAGCGACATCACCTACGGCACCAACAACGAATTCGGCTTCGACTACCTGCGCGACAACATGGCGCTGTCCAAGGCCGACCGTTACCAGCGCGGCCTGCACTACGCCATCGTCGACGAAGTCGACTCGATCCTGATCGACGAAGCGCGCACCCCGCTGATCATCTCCGGCCCGGCAGACGAGTCGCCGGAGCTGTATATCCGCGTCAACCGCATCGTGCCGCAGCTGACCAAGCAGGAAAACGAAGAAGCCGAAGGCGACTTCTGGGTCGACGAGAAGGGCAAGCAGGTGCACCTGTCCGAGGCGGGCATGGAGCACGCCGAGGAACTGCTGCGCCGCGCCGGCATCCTGACCGAGGAAGAGGGCCTGTACGCCGCGCAGAACCTCAGCGTCGTCCACCACCTCAATGCCGCACTGCGGGCGCACGCGCTGTTCCAGCGCGATGTCGACTACATCGTGCGCGATGGCGAAGTGGTCATCGTCGATGAGTTCACCGGGCGTACCCTGGCTGGCCGGCGCTGGTCCGATGGCCTGCACCAGGCGGTGGAAGCGAAGGAAGGCGTGCCGGTCCAGCGCGAGAACCAGACCCTGGCGAGCATCACCTTCCAGAACCTGTTCCGCATGTACAAGAAGCTGTCCGGCATGACCGGTACGGCCGATACCGAAGCCTACGAGTTCCAGAGCATCTACGGCCTGGAAGTGGTGGTGATCCCGACCAACAAGCCGACCGTGCGCAAGGACCACCCCGACCAGGTGTTCCTCAACCGCCAGGGCAAGTTCAACGCGGTGCTGGCCGACATCCAGGACTGCAACAAGCGCGGCCAGCCGGTGCTGGTGGGTACGACCTCGATCGAGACTTCGGAGATGCTCTCCGAGCACCTCAGCAAGGCCGGTGTGCCGCACGAAGTGCTCAATGCCAAGCAGCACGAGCGCGAAGCGACCATCGTCGCCAACGCCGGCCGCCCGGGTGCGGTGACCATTGCCACCAACATGGCCGGTCGCGGTACCGATATCGTGCTCGGCGGCTCGCTGGAGACCGAACTGCAGGGGCTGGGCGAGGACGCCGGCGAAGACCAGCGCTTCCGCGTCAAGACCGAATGGCAGCGCCGCCACGACGCAGTGAAGGCCGCCGGCGGCCTGCACATCGTCGGCACCGAACGCCACGAGTCGCGCCGCATCGACAACCAGCTGCGCGGCCGTTCCGGCCGCCAGGGCGACCCGGGCTCCTCGCGCTTCTACCTGTCGCTCGAAGACAACCTGATGCGCATCTTCGCCTCGGACTGGGTGCAGAAGGCCATGCGCCTGATGGGCATGAAGGAAGACGACGTCATCGAAGACCGCCTGGTCAGCCGGCAGATCGAGAAGGCGCAGCGCAAGGTCGAGGCGCACAACTTCGATATCCGCAAGAACCTGCTCGACTTCGACGACGTCAACAACGACCAGCGCAAGGTGATCTACGCCCAGCGCGACGAGTTGCTGGACGCCGACTCGGTGAAGGACAACGTCGACGGCATCCGCAACGACGTGGTCTACGACCTGGTGGCGCGCTTCGTGCCGCCGAACTCGGTGGACGACCAGTGGGACCTGCCGGGCCTGGAAGCCACCCTGCGTGGCGAGCTGGGCGTGGAAGTGGACCTGGTCGACTTCGCCAAGGGCCAGGAAGAACTGGACGCCGAGCAGATCGCCGAAAAGGTGCAGACGGCGGTGGAAGCGCACTTCGACGCCAAGCAGGCGGCCGTTGGCGCCGAAACCATGCGCGCGCTGGAAAAGCACGTGATGCTGACCGTGCTCGACCAGGGCTGGAAAGAGCACCTGGCGAAGATGGATTACCTGCGCCAGGGCATCTACCTGCGCGGCTATGCACAGAAGCAGCCGAAGCAGGAATACAAGAAGGAAGCCTTCGAGCTGTTCTCGGAGATGCTGGAAAGCGTCAAGCGCGACGTCGTCAACCTGCTGGCACGCGTGCACATCCGCAGCGAGGAAGAAGTGGCCGCGCTTGAGGCACAGGAGCGGCAGCAGGCCGAAGCGCGTCTTCGCCAGTCGCAATTCCAGCACCAGGAAGCCGGCGGCTACGGCACCGAGGACGAAGTTGCCGCGCTGCAAGGCGGTGCCCAGGCAGCGGTGGCGCAATCCGTGCGCGAGGCGCCGAAGGTCGGGCGCAATGACCCGTGCCCGTGCGGGAGTGGGAAGAAGTTCAAGCATTGTCACGGTCAACTCAGCTGAGCTGAGTTGACCGTGCGCAGCCCGCGACGCGGGCTGCGCTCCCCAAGTCCGCGAAGCGGACTTGGGGCCCCTACGGTCCTTGCTTCCAATCCCCTGCGGCTGCCGCCGCGCCCGCCTTACTAAGGGGGCTGTTGCTCCAGATGGGTATGGGTAAATGCTGGGGTCACTGTAGGAGGGGCTTCAGCCCCGACGAGCGAAGCCGCCAACCGTCGGATGGCGGTCGGGGCTGAAGCCCCTCCTACACCGGCCGCTTTCATGCGGGCGATTGCTCTGCTGTGCTTCTGCCCCGACCGTGCACGGCTGGGCTGGGGATAGCCTGCGGGGTTTTCTGACCCTTTCAGGTTGCTGCTGGCTCTTGATCGGCGGCCCGGGCGCACGGCAAAGTCGGGGTATGTCCGATTCTTTGCGATCCATCCATGTTGTGGCCGGCGTCATCCGTGATGCGCGCGGCCGCATTCTGCTGACCCGCCGTACTGAGTCGCGGGATATGCCGGGCCTTTGGGAATTCCCGGGCGGCAAGCGCGAGCCGGGCGAGAGCTCGGTCGCGGCGCTGGTGCGCGAGCTGCACGAGGAGCTCGGCATCGAGGCCGAGGTCGGCGATTGGTTGATGGAGGTGCCGCAGCGCTATCCGGACAAACGCCTGCGGCTGGAGGTGCGCCAGGTCACGGCCTGGAAGGGCCAGGCGCGCGGTCGCGAGGGGCAGGCGCTGACGTGGGTGGCGCCCGATCGCCTACAGCGCTATTCGATGCCGCCGGCCGATGTGCCGGTGGTCGCGGCGTTGCGCCAGCCCGATCGCTACTTGGTGACCCCCGAGCCGGTCGACGCCGAGGCCTGGTTGCAACAATTGGGGCAGGCGCTCGACGATGGCGTGCGCCGGGTGCACTTGCGGGCGCGCTATTGCGAGGCCGGACGCTGGCGTGCGCTGCTCGATGCGGTACGCGAGCGTTATGGCCGCCGCGATGTGGAATGGCTGCTCAATCGCGATATCGCGCTGGCGCGGGCGTTGGGCTTTGGCGTGCACCTGGGCTCGGAGCAGTTGCCGGCGCTGGCCGAGCGTCCATTGCCGGCCGCCGTGCCGCTGGCCGCCTCCTGCCACGACGCCGAAGACCTGCGCCATGCGCAGCGCTTGGGGTGCGATTTCGCGGTGCTCGGTCCGGTCATGCCGACGGCCTCGCATCCGGGGGAAGGGACCTTGGGCTGGGCCGGCTTCGAACGCCTGCGCGAGGCGGTGTCGCTGCCGCTGTACGCCATCGGCGGGTTGGCTGCCGAAGATATCGAGGTGGCCCGCCGGCATGGAGCGCAAGGTATCGCCGCGATCCGCGCGCTATGGCCGGCCGAGGTCGTGGCCGGCTAGAAGCTTACCCAGAAGCAGTTGTACTGCCGGCGCAGGCGCAACACGGTGCGCGAGGGCGTGCTGCCATTGGCAAGCACTTGTTCCAGGCGCAAGCCCCAGGGCCGCGGCCGCGAGAGCGGGGCGTTGCCGGTGGCATCGCTCACCGCCGCTGCGGCGCTGTTGTCCGGCGGGGTGTAGCTCGGTGGCGGGTTGGCGCCGGCCAGGGCAGGGTCGGGCGCCGGGACTGGCACGTAGGGCTCGGCCGGCTCCTCCGGATACATCGGCGCGATGTCCAGCAGGGGGCGTTCGGCGATCGCTTCCAGTTGCGAGAGCACCCGGTTGGCGGTCGTATCCGATACCTCGCCCCACAGGTACAGGCTCGAGAGCCGGTTCACATCGTGCGTTTCCACCGCTGTGCGCAGCAGGCCCACCAGTTCGCTGAGCCGGCGCGGACAGCCATAGCGGTACAGACCGGTCTCGCCGTCGCGAAGCGCCGGGGGCGGCATTCGCGAGGTGGCATCGAGATCTTCGCAGCGACGGTCGCTGAAGACCGCCTGGCCATTGGCGCCAATACAGCGGTGCACGTCCGACTGCGCGTGTGCCGGCAGCGCGGGCAGTATGCCGAGCAGGCACAACAGCAACAGGGAAGCGAGCAGGCGTGGCGGCATCACCCCAGCGTAGCGGGCAAATGCCGCCACCGCCATTCGCGCGCTCAACGCGCCAGGCGCTGCAATACCTGCTGGGTCGGCTTGGCCAAGTTGAGCGTGTAGAAGTGCAGCGAAGGCGCACCACCGGCGATCAGGCGTTCGCACAGGCCGGCAACGATATCGGCACCGAACTCGCGCACGGCCTCGGCATCGTCGCCGTAGGCCTGCATGCGCTTGCTGATCCAACGCGGGATCTCCGCGCCGCATTGTTCGGAGAAGCGTCGCAGCTGCGAGAAGTTGGAGATCGGCATGATGCCCGGCACGATCGGAATCTCCACGCCAAGCTTGCGCACCGCCTCGACGAAGGAGAAATACGCGTCGGCGTTGTAGAAGTACTGGGTGATGGCGCCATCGGCCCCGGCGTCGACCTTGGCCTTGAAGTGCTGCAGGTCGAGCAATGCGTCGCTGGCTTGCGGATGGGTTTCCGGATAGGCGCCGACCTCGATGTGGAAGGCGTCGCCGTGCTCGCTGCGGATGAATTCGATCAGCTCGGCGGCATAGCGCAAGTCGCCAGGATGGCCCATGCCCGAGGGCAGGTCGCCGCGTAGCGCGACAATGCGGCGGCACCCCAGCGCGCGGTACAGCTTGAGCAGTTCGCGGATTTCCTCGCGGCTGCCGCCAACACAGGACAGGTGCGGCGCGGCGTCGAACCCGTGGTGCTGGTTGAGATGGCGCACCGTTTCGGAGGTGTAGCTCAGGGTCGAGCCACCGGCGCCGAACGTGCACGACACATACTCCGGACCATGGGCGGACAGGCGCGCGGCCGTGCGATCAAGCTGGCTGCGCTGTTCATCGGTCTTGGGCGGGTAGAACTCGAAGCTGATCGGCGTCATGGGCAGGAGCATGCGAGGGTGCGCCCGCATTGTATCTCTTCATCGCGATGGATGCATAGTTGTATCGGCGACGCAGTCACACGCCTCCTGCGTTGCTGCAGCGCACGCCAGCCGTGGTCGCAGTGCATGCCATCATCGCCCGGCCGCGTGCCGGGCTGGCGCGCTTGCCGGGAGGAGCCCCACGCGAATGAAGCCGATCAACTTGCTTGCCGCCGCTGCCCTGGCGCTGTCGCTACTGCCAGCCGCCGCCCTGTCCGCGAAGGATTTCCTGCGTGCCGACGGGACGCGGATCGTCGATGCCGAGGGCGGCCCGGTGATCCTGCGCGGCATGGGGCTGGGCGGCTGGATGCTGCAGGAGGGCTACATGCTCGAACTGCCGCAGTTCGGCACCCAGCGCGTCATCCGCCAGCACATCGAGCAGTTGGTCGGGCCACAGAAGACCCGCGCGTTCTACACCGCCTGGCTGGACAACCACACCACCAAGGCCGATGTCGATGCGATGGCGCGCTGGGGCTTCAACTCGATCCGGCTGCCGATGCACTACGCCCTCTACACCTTGCCCGTGGAACAGGAGCCGGTGAAAGGCCAGCAGACCTGGCTGGAAGACGGCTTCCGCCGCACCGACGAATTGCTGGCCTGGGCCAAGGCCAATGACCTGTACCTGATCCTGGACCTGCATGCGGCGCCGGGTGGGCAGGGCAACGACAACAACATCTCCGATCGCGATCCCCGGCAATCCTCCTTATGGGACGACCCGGCCAAGCAGGAGAAGATGATCGCGCTATGGCGGCGCCTGGCCGAGCGCTACAAGGACGAGCCGTACATCGGCGCCTACGACCTCATCAACGAGCCGAACTGGGGCTACGCCGATCGCAGCGACAAGCACGGTTGCAAGGAGACCGGCAACGCGCCGCTGCGCGACCTGCTGGTACGCACCACCGCGGCGATCCGCGAGGTCGACACGCGGCATATGCTCATCGTTGAAGGCAATTGCTGGGGTAACAACTACCAGGGCGTGTTCGAGCAGGGAGTGTGGGACAAGAATATCGTGGTGAGCTTCCACAAGTACTGGGATGCGACCACGCCAGACACGCTGAGCAAGGTCCTTGCCCTGCGTGACAAGCATCAAGTGCCACTATGGCTGGGCGAAAGCGGCGAGAATTCCAACGATTGGTTCGCACGCGCGATCCAGCTCGTCGAAAGCGAAGGCATCGGCTGGTCATGGTGGCCACTGAAGAAGATTCGCTACAACAACCCGCTGCAGATCGTGCCCAACCCTGGCTACCAGCGACTGCTCGATTACTGGGCGGGCAAGGGGCCCAAGCCATCGCAAGCAGAAGCCGAGCGCGCCCTGATGCAGTTCGCCTCGCAAGACGTACGCTACGAGAACAACCTGCAGCATCCCGATGTCATCAATGCGCTGCTGCGTTCGCCGCATTCACTGCAGTCGGTGCCGTTCAAGCCGCACGTCATTGGTGCCGCTGGCGGCAGCATCGCGGCGATCGACTTCGACATGGGTCGCGATGGCGTGGCCTATCGCGATCTCACCGCGGCCAACGAGCGCGGCATCGGCCCCGAGCGCGTCATCTGGAACCCCGGGATGACCTACCGCAACGATGGCGTCGACCTGGGCAAGCGCCCGGACGGCAGCCTGCAGGTCACCGGGTTGGAACCGGGCGAATGGCTGAAATACACGGTCGAGGCCGAGCAAGGTGGTGAGTACCGCCTGGCGCTTCAGGGCAGCGGCAAGGGGCGGGCCTGGGTGCAGGTCAATGGCGTGCGGCTGGCGCAGGGCGTGGACGTGGCGTCCGGTGAGGTGGCGATAACGCTGTTGCCCGGGCGCAACACGCTGGTGATCGGCGCCGAGCGCGGCCGCTTCGATCTGCAGGCGATGGAGTTTGGCGCCGTGCGATCAGCGCGCGATTGAGTGGCTGGAGCGAAGCCCCCCTTTTGTTAAGGGGGGCGCGCCGAAGGCGTGGGGGATAGGCAAGCCAGAAGCCGGGGCCCGAAGTTTGCGCAGCAAACTTTGGGGGCGCAGCCCGCGACAGCGGACTGCGTCGCGATCAGTAGCGGTAATGCTCCGGCTTGTACGGCCCTTCCACCGGCACGCCGAGGTAGGCGGCCTGGTCGTCGGTGAGCTTGGTCAGCACCACGCCGATCTTCTCCAGGTGCAGGCGCGCCACTTCTTCGTCCAGGTGCTTGGGCAGGCGATAGACGGCCTTCTCGTAGACGTCCTTGTTCTGCCACAGGTCGATCTGCGCCAGGGTCTGGTTGGCGAACGAGTTGGACATCACGAAGCTCGGGTGGCCGGTGGCACAGCCCAGGTTCACCAGGCGGCCCTCGGCCAGCAGGAAGATCGCGTTGCCGCCCGGGAACACGTACTTGTCCACCTGCGGCTTGATGTTGATCTTCTGCACGCCCGGGAAGTTGACCAGCGCATCGACCTGGATCTCGTTGTCGAAGTGGCCGATGTTGCAGACGATGGCCTGGTCCTTCATCGCCTTCATGTGGTCGATGGTGATGATGTCCTTGTTGCCGGTCGTGGTGACGTAGATGTCGGCCTGGCCCAGGGTCGATTCGATCGTGTTGACCTCGAAGCCTTCCATCGCCGCCTGCAGTGCGCAGATCGGGTCGATCTCGGTGACCACCACGCGCGCGCCGTAGGCACGCAGCGAGTGCGCCGAGCCCTTGCCGACATCACCGTAGCCGCAGACCACCGCGACCTTGCCGGCCAGCATCACGTCCATCGCGCGCTTGAGGCCATCGGCCAGCGATTCGCGGCAGCCGTAGAGGTTGTCGAACTTGCTCTTGGTGACCGAGTCGTTGACGTTGATCGACGGCACCAGCAAGGTGCCGGCCTCGGCCAACTGGTACAGGCGGTGCACGCCGGTGGTGGTTTCTTCGGAAACGCCGCGCCAGCCCTGCACCACGCGGGTCCAGTAGCCGGGGCGGTCCACCGCCACGCGCTTGAGCAGGTTCTTGATGATCTGTTCTTCGTGCGAGGACGCCGGCTCGTCGACCCACTTGGAGCCGTTCTCCAGCTCATAGCCCTTGTGGATCAGCAGGGTCACGTCGCCACCGTCGTCCACCACCAGCTCGGGGCCGAGCAGGGTGCCGTCGGCGGCGGTGAAGGTCAGCGCGGCCAGGGTGCAGTCCCAGTATTCCTCCAGCGATTCGCCCTTCCAGGCAAATACCGGGGTGCCGGTGGCGGCGATCGCCGCGGCCGCCTGGTCCTGGGTCGAGAAGATGTTGCACGAGGCCCAGCGCACGTCGGCGCCGATGTCCTTGAGGGTCTCGATCAGCACCGCGGTCTGGATGGTCATGTGCAGCGAGCCGGTCACGCGCACGCCCTTCAGGGGCTTGCCGGCGGCGTGCTTGCGGCGGATGGACATCAGGCCCGGCATCTCGTGCTCGGCGATGTCGATCTCCTTGCGGCCCCAATCGGCCAGGGAGATGTCGGCGACCTTGTAGTCGCCCTCGGTAGAGAAGGTCTTCAGTGCGGCATTCATGGGCTTGCTCCGGTATCTGCGAAAAAAACTTCGCGTTGCCGGGCGCCGTTGCGGGGTCGACATCCACCGAGCCTGGCCGGCGGCGTTCGTGGAACAGCCCCTGGTCGCAGCGCCCCTCGGCGGACGAAGCGCAATTATATCGTGGCCGGCGCGGGCGGAATGAACACGCCGGCGCGGACCCAACCAACGGCAGGTCAACCGCCGCCACCGGGCTGCTACCGTGGACCGATTCCACTGGGTCGGAGGCGTACACAATGCAGGCAGCAAGCAAGGCGATATGGGCAGGGGTGCTGGCCGGGTGCCTGGCCACGCCCCTGGCATGGGCCGCCAATACGACCGCCGCGCCGGCCAGTGCCAGCGCCGGCTACCGGCTGCCACCGCCGGCCTTGCAGGCGGTGGCCGATGCGCCGACCCCGCCACGCCTGGTGCTGTCGCCGAAGCGCGAATGGGCGGCGCTGCTGCAGACCCCGCCGTTGCCGGGGATTGCCGAGGTCGCGCAGCCGGAATTGAAGCTCGCCGGCCTGCGCCTGCACCCGCGTACCCGCTCGCGCAGCGAGTTCTCCTTCGCCAGCGAGCTGCGCCTGATGCGACTGGCCGATGGCCAGCAGATCGCCATCGAAGGGCTGCCCTCGCCATTGTCGCTGTCGACGCTGGCCTGGTCGCCGGACCAGGCGTACCTCGCCTTCAACCGGGTCGATTCGGCCAGCGGCGCCAACGAACTGTGGCTGGTGGAAGTCGCCGCGCATCGTGCCTGGCGCGTGGCCGAGCGGCTCAACACCGTCGCCGACAACGGCTATCGCTGGATGCCCGACAGCCGCTCGTTGCTGGTCTTCCAACAGCCGCTGGGACAGGCCGCCGCGCCGGCCGATGACGGCATCCCGGCCGGTCCGGCGATCCAGCAGACCGCCCCCAACGCCGGCGCGCGCTCGATCCGCACTTACCAGGACCTGCTGCGCAACGAAGCCGACGCCAAGCGCCTGGAGTACTACCTGGCCAGCCAGCCGGCACGCGTAGGCCTGGACGGGCGCGCCCAGCCGATCGGCATCCCTGGCCTGTATACCGATCTGGTGCCCTCGCCGGACGGCCGCTACCTGCTGTCGCAACGGGTCGAGCGCCCGTTCTCCTACCTGGTGCCGCTGGGCCGCTTCCCACGCCGGATCGAAGTGCTCGACGCCAACGGCCGTGTGCAGCACCAGGTCGCGCATCTGCCCCTGGTCGAGGGCCTGCCGACCGGCAACGACGCGGTACCCACGGGGGTGCGCGAGGTCCAATGGCGCGCCGACGCGCCAGCCACGTTGCTGTGGGCCGAAGCCCAGGACGGCGGCGACCCCTCCCGCCCGGCGCGTATCCGTGATGCGGTGATGGTGCAGGCGGCGCCGTTCGAGCAACCGCCGCAAACCCTGATCGAACTGGGTAGCCGCTTCAACGAGGTGACCTGGGGCCGCGGCGACCTGGCACTGGTCGATGAGTTCTGGTGGAAGGACCGCAAGATCCGCCAATGGCGAGTCGCACCGGACGCGCCGGGCCAGGCACCGGTGCTGGTGAACGAGCGCTCGGAAGAAGACCGCTATGCCGATCCAGGTACCCCCGTCACGGTGGACGACGCCAGCGGTAACGCGCGCCTGTTGACCGACGCGCAAGGCGAGTCGATCTACCTGATCGGCGAAGGTGCCTCGCCCGAGGGCGATCGCCCGTTCGTCGACCGCCTCGATCTGCGCGATGGCCGCCGCGAACGCCTGTTCCAGTCCCAGGCGCCGTTCTATGAGCGACCGCGCGCCGTACTGGATGCGGCAGCCACGCAGTGGCTTACCACCCGCGAATCGCCCGACTCGCCACCGAACTGGTACGTGCGTACGCTCCAGGGCGACGCAGTCGCACCGCGCGCGCTGACCCGCTTCGAGCATCCGCTGCCGCAATTGCGCGGCGTGCAGAAGGAGCAGATCCGCTACAAGCGCGCCGATGGCGTGGATCTCACCGCAACCCTGCTGTTGCCGCCGAACTACGATGCCAAGCGCGATGGCCCGCTACCGATGCTGATGTGGGCCTACCCGGGCGAATACAAATCCGCCGCGGCCGCCAGCCAGGTCACCGATTCGCCCTACCGTTTCAATGCAGTCGGTTACTGGGGGCCGCAGGCTTACCTGGCGATGGGTTACGCGGTACTCAACAACCCGTCGATGCCAATCATCGGCGAAGGCGATGCCGAGCCCAACGACACCTATATCCAGCAGCTGGTCGCCGACGCGCAGGCCGCGGTGGACGAAGTCGTGCGGCGCGGCGTGGCCGATCGCGAACGCATCGCCATTGGCGGCCATTCCTACGGCGCCTTCATGACCGCCAACCTGCTGGCGCATTCGACCCTGTTCAAGGCGGGCATCGCCCGCAGCGGCGCGTACAACCGCACCTTGACGCCTTTCGGTTTCCAGTCGGAGGAGCGCAACTACTGGCAGGCACAGCCGGTCTACGAGGCAATGTCGCCGTTCAACTTTGCCGATCGGATCAAGGCGCCGCTGTTGATGATCCATGGCCAGGACGACGACAACAGCGGCACGTTCCCGATCCAGAGCGAGCGGCTGTACGCGGCGATCAAGGGCCTGGGCGGCAATGCGCGGCTGGTGATGCTGCCGAACGAGGCGCATCGGTACCGGGCGCGGGAGTCGATCATGCAGATGCTGGCAGAGAGTAATGACTGGCTGGCGCAGTATCTTGGGGTGCCGGTGACGGGCAAGAAGGGCAAGGCTGTGGGTGCTGCTTCACCTTGATGGGTGGGGTGGGGTGGTGTTGCGGCCTGCGGCCGCTGGTTTTTGGTTTTCTTGCTCTGGTTTTTTTTGGGTTGCGAGGTTGATCGGCTTGTTGGTTTTGGCTTGCGGCCTTCGGGGGCATGGTCCTTTCGGGACACGCCGTGAACCCATCCCTGGGGGCTAATCGACGACATCCATGTCGTCGATTGTCCCGAAAGGGCCATGCCCCCGAAGGCCCCCACGCGAACTACGGGCGGAGGGGAAATGCCGAAGCGAAAAGCAAGCGAGGCGGGGAGTGTTGAGATGAGAGTGAAATTGGTGCGAGCGCTTTTGCTCTCCTTTCTCTCTCCAGCGCGCCCATAACGAAGTGGGGACATCAACGCGCCTTGCGTCGTTCGCTTGGGGGTAGGTGTGAGTAGGCCATGGATGGCCTACGTTCGGTGAGTGAGTACAAGGACGTACGCCGGAACCGACACACCTACCCCCGAGGGGACGGCGCCCACACCGCAAGCCGACACAGCCAGCCGCTCAGCGCCGCGCGCCTCACAACCTCCCAATTTGTTGCACAAGAAACAACACCCCAGCCAAATCAAAGCGGAAGAATTCAGTTAGTCTGACCGCCCGCATGGCGCCCCCACAGACGCCTCCCGCAACGTCCCACGCCCGGTCATCGATGAACGAATATCGCAGCAGTCTGGTCTTTGCCACGCCCGATATCCCGCTTCGCGACGATGTGCGCCGCCTCGGTGCCATGGTTGGCGATATGTTGGCCGAGCAGGTTTCGCCGGCCTTTCTCGAAGAAATCGAACACGTCCGCACCAGCGCGATCGCGCGGCGCGAGTCCGATGAGCCGGCCGCTTCGCTGAGTGCCGATCTGGAGGGCCGCAGTCCACGTGACGCCGAGGCGTTGGTGCGTGCTTTCAGTACCTACTTCCAGGTGGTCAATATCGCCGAGCGCGTGCATCGCATTCGCCGCCGCCGCGACTACGAACGCAGTACCGACACGCCGCAGCCGGAGGGGTTGCACGATACGTTGCGCCGGCTCAAGGCGCAGGGCGTGACGTTGGAGGAGCTGGCCGAGTGGTTGCCGCGCATCGATATCGAACCGGTGTTCACCGCGCATCCGACCGAGGCGGTGCGTCGCGCGCTGCTGGAGAAGGAGCAGTTGATGGTCGCCAGCCTGGTCGATGACCTGGACGGCATGCGCACGCCCGGCGAGCGCGCGACCGACGCGGCGCGCTTCCGCATGGCGCTCACCGCGACCTGGCAGACTGCTGATTCCTCGCCGGTGCGGCCGACGGTGGACGACGAGCGCGAACACGTCGGCTTCTATCTCACGCGCGTGTTGTACCGCATCATGCCGGCGCTGTATGAAACGCTGGAGCATGCGATCGCCGAAACCTACGGCGCCGGTCTGCCGGTGCCGCGACTGTTGCGCTTCGGTACCTGGGTCGGCGGCGACATGGATGGCAACCCCAACGTGGATGCGCGCACGGTTTCGGCCACGCTGGATGCGCAACGGCGCGCGGTGCTGGAGCGTTACCTGGATGAGTTGTGGCAATTGGCCAGCTTGCTCAGCCAATCGACCACGCTGGTGGACGTCAGCGTCGCGCTGCAGCAGCGCCTGGAACATTATCGCGGCCTGCTGCCGGAGGCCGCCGCACAGTCGCGGCCACGCCACGCGGACATGCCGTACCGGCTATTCAACGATCTGATGCGGGCGCGCCTGGAAGCGACGCTGGACGATGCGCCGGGCGGCTATGCCTCGCCGGAGGAGTTCGCCGAGGACGTGCAGCTGATCCTCGACAGCCTGCAGGCCAATCGCGGGATGCATGCGGGCTGGTTCGCGGTGCGCCGGCTGTTGTGGCGCGTGCGCAGCTTCGGCTTCCACCTGGCGCGGCTGGATGTGCGCCAGGAGTCGAGCGTGCATGCGCGCGCGGTGGCGGCGGCGCTGGGGCGCGGGGATTGGGAAGCGCTCGATGCGGTCGAGCGCGCGCAAGTGTTGGGCCCGTATGCCAGTGGCTCGCAGACGTTGCCGGCCTCTGATGACGAAGGCAATCCGCGCCTGGATGCCGTGTTTGCTGCCCTGGCCGATGCGCGTGAGCGCCACGGCAGCGACGCGGTGGGCAGCTACATCATTTCGATGGCGCATGATCGCGCCGACGTGCTCACGGTGTTGGCGCTGGCACGCCGCGGTGGCTTGGTCGATGCCGATGCCGTGCCGCTGGATATCGTCCCGCTGTTCGAGACGGTCGACGACCTGCGCGGTGGCACCGAGACCCTGCGCGACCTGCTCGCAGACAATGTGTATCGCCAACACCTGCGTGCCCGCGGCGACGTGCAGATGGTGATGCTCGGCTATTCGGACAGCGGCAAGGACGGCGGTATCGCCGCGTCGCGCTGGGGGCTGCAGCGGGCCCAGGTGGAACTGCTGGAGCTGGCGGCCGAAGCGGGCATTCGCCTGACCTTCTTCCATGGCCGCGGCGGTTCGATCATCCGCGGTGGCGGCAAGACCTCGCGCGCGCTCGAAGCGGCGCCGCGCGGCAGCGTCGATGGACGCCTGCGCGTGACCGAGCAGGGTGAGGTGATCCACCGCAAGTACGGCATCCGCGCGCTGGCGCTGCGCTCGCTCGAACAGATGACCGGCGCGGTGTTGCAGTACAGCCTGCGACCGCGCACGCCGGAGTCGCGCGAGCCGCAGTGGCGGCAGGTCATGGACACTGTCGCCGAGGCCAGCAGCCGTGCCTATCGCGGTTTTGTCGGCGAGCGCGACTTCATGCAGTACTTCCGCCTGGCCACGCCAATCGACGTGATCGAGCGCATGACCCTGGGGTCGCGGCCGTCGCGCCGGCTTGGCCAGGACGCGGCGCTGGCCAACCTGCGGGCGATTCCCTGGGTGTTTGCCTGGAGCCAGGCGCGCGCGGTGGTGCCGGGCTGGTACGGCGTCGGCAGCGGGCTGCAGGCGGCGGTCGATGCCGGCCATGAGGATGCGTTGCGCGAGATGGCGGCCGATTGGCCGTTCTTCCGCACGTTCCTGGACGATGTGGCGATGGTGCTGTCCAAGGGCGACCTCAACATCGCCGAGCTGTTCTCGCGCCTGTCCGGGCCGCTGCACGAACGCTTCTTCCCGCGCATCGGCGAAGAGCTGGCGCTGACCAAGCGCTGGGTGAAGTCGCTGACCGGGCAGCAATCGCTGCTGCAGCACGACCCGCGGCTGGCCTTGTCGATCCGCTTGCGCAATCCGTACGTCGACCCGATCAGCGTGTTGCAGGTGGACCTGCTCAGGCGCTGGCGCGCGACCGACGGCGAAGACGAGGAGCTGTTGCGGGCGCTGGTGGCCTGCGTCAACGGTGTTTCGCAGGGCGTGCAGAACACCGGCTGAGCCGCGGCGAGGGCGCGGAAACAACGAGGCCGCCCGAAGGCGGCCTCGCAACGTTCCCTGATGGGATCGCTTACTTCAGCTTGGCGTCGGCGCGCAGCGCATCGGCCTTGTCGGTCTTTTCCCACGAGAACGCGGTCGCGGTGACCTGCTTGCCACTGCCGTCGGTGTAGGTGAATTCCTTCGGCTTGCGGCCGAAGTGACCGTAGGCGGCGGTCTGCTGGTACATCGGGTGGATCAGGTCGAGCATCTTGATGATGCCGTACGGGCGCAGGTCGAAATGCTTGCGGATCAGCTTCTCGATCTTGTCGTCGCTGATCTTGCCGGTGCCGAAGGTGGTGACCGAGATCGAAGTCGGCTCGGCCACGCCGATGGCGTAGGAAACCTGCACTTCGCAACGATCGGCCAGGCCGGCGGCGACCACGTTCTTGGCCACATAGCGCGCAGCATAGGCAGCCGAACGGTCGACCTTGGAGGGGTCCTTGCCCGAGAACGCGCCGCCACCGTGACGGGCCCAGCCGCCGTAGGTGTCGACGATGATCTTGCGGCCGGTCAGGCCGCAGTCGCCCACCGGGCCGCCGATGACGAACTTGCCGGTCGGGTTGATGTGGAACTTGGTGCCCTTGTGCAGCCACTTGGCCGGCAGCACCGGGCGCAGGATCTCCTCGCGCACCGCTTCGATCAGGTCCTTCTGCTTGACGCCCGGATCGTGCTGGGTCGAGAGCACGACCGCGTCGATGGCCGTCGCCACGCCATCTTCATAGCGCAGGGTGACCTGCGACTTGGCGTCCGGACGCAGCCACGGCAGCGGCGAGTTCTTCTTCTTGCGCACCTGCGCCTGGCGCTCGACCAGGCGGTGCGACAAGTGGATGGCGGCCGGCATGAAGCTGTCGGTCTCGTTGGTGGCATAGCCGAACATCAGGCCCTGGTCGCCAGCGCCCTGTTCTTCGGGCTTCTTGCGGTCCACGCCCTGGTTGATGTCCGGGGACTGCTTGCCGATCAGGTTGAGGACGCCGCAGGTGGCGCCGTCGAAACCGACGTCCGAGCTGTCGTAGCCGATGTCCACGATCACCTTGCGGGTCAGTGCCTCCAGGTCGATCCAGGCGCTGGTGGTGATTTCACCGGCGACGATCGCCACGCCGGTCTTGACCATGGTTTCGCAGGCCACGCGGGCGCGCGCGTCCTGGCCCAGGATCGCGTCGAGCACGGCGTCCGAGATCTGGTCGGCGACCTTGTCCGGGTGGCCTTCGGAGACCGACTCGGAGGTGAAGAGGTAGCTGGACATCAGGCTTATATCCTTTGATTCGGATGGAAAGATGGGCGCGCATGATACACGCCACAGCGGGGTCTTGCATTGTGCCGTCTCGGGGGTTGCCCCGGGTTAAGCAGGCGTAGCCGGGACGGGCCGTTGGCGCCGTCATCGGGCTGCCGCATCGCTGCCATGAAACCGTCGCCGGCTGCCCCCAGCATGCCCGGGCAGTTGGGGGAGCAGGACGCGGCACATGGCGACAATGCTGGAACAGGCCCTGCGGCAGCGGTACCCGCACTGGTTCGCCGGGCGCCGGGGGCATTGGCTGCGGCCATTGTTGCGCGGCTTCGGGCATTGGTCGGGCCTGGCATCGGCCGAGCGCTTCCTGGCCGAGCAGGGCGATGCTGGCGGGCTGCCTTTCGTACGAGCAGCCCTGGCGTTCCTGCGGACGGAGTGGCACAGCGACCCGGCCGCGCTGGGACGCATCCCGGCGCAGGGCCGCCTGTTGGTGCTGGCCAACCACCCCTCCGGTGCGCGCGACGCGCTGGCCCTGCTCGATCTGGTCGGCCGTCGCCGCGCCGACGTGCGGATCGTGGCCAACGACTGGCTGCAGACCATCGCGCCCTTGCGCGAGTTGCTGCTGCCGGTGCGGATCCTCGGTGGCCAGCCCAGCCGCGCCAGCCTGGAAGCGGTCGAACAGGCACTGGCGCAGGAGCAATGCGTGATCGTGTTCCCCGCCGGCGAGGTTTCCCGGCTGGGCTGGCGCGGCGTGCGTGACAGCCATTGGCGTCGCGGCTTCCTGCGTTTCGCCCGGCGTAGCGGCGCACCTGTCCTGCCGGTACACGTACAGGCGCGCAACTCGGCGCTGTTCTACGGAGCCTCGGCGCTGTATCGGCCGGCCGGGACGGTGTTGCTGGCCCGCGAAACCCTCAGCCGCCGCAAGCAACAGCTGCAGTTGCGCGTGGGCACCTTGCGCCAGCTAGAACCGCAGGGGCGCGATGAGCGCGCAGCGTTGCAGGCGCTGCGCGCCGAGGTTTACGCACTTTCGCGCCGGCCGCTGCCAGCGCCGGCCGCGCTCGCTGCGCCGACACCGCCGGCCGAGGTCGCTTCGGCCGTGGCCCGGCTGCGCCTGCTCGGGCATACGGCCGATGGCAAGCAGGTGCGCGCCGGCGTACTGGCCGCAGACAGCCCGTTGCTGCGCGAGCTTGGCCGGCTACGCGAACTGACCTTTCGCGCAGTGGGCGAGGGCAGCGGCCAGGCCCTGGACCTGGACCGCTACGACAGCTGGTACGAACACATCGTGCTGTGGGATGCCGCAGCGGTACGGGTCGCCGGTGCCTACCGCGTGGCCCGCTGCGCGCGCTTGCTGGCAGACCGTGGCCTGGGCGGCCTGTATACGGCCGGGTTGTTCGAGTACGCCGACGACATGGTGCCGCGCCTGGCCGAAGCCCTGGAACTCGGGCGCAGCTTCGTGGTGCCGGAATACTGGGGCAGCCGCAGCATCGACTATCTGTGGCAGGGCATTGGTGCCTACCTGCGTGCCCATCCTTCGGTCCGCTACCTGGTCGGGGCGGTATCGATCAGCGCGTCGCTGCCGCTCAGCGCGCGTGCGCAGATCGTGGCGTACTACGCCCGCTACCATGCCGACGGCCGTGCGCACGCCGCGGCCCGGCGCCCGTTCGCCGTCGAGCAGCCGGCCTTGTTCGAAAACCTGGACGCGGCCACCGCCATGCGCGTGCTGCGCGAAAACCTCGATGCGCTCGGCGCCAGCGTGCCGATGCTCTACAAGCAGTATGTGGAGCTATGCGAACCCGGCGGCGCGCGCTTCCTCGCCTTTGGCGTGGACCCGGACTTCAGCGACAGCGTCGATGGCCTGATCGAAGTAGACCTGCATCGGCTCAAGCCGAAGAAACGCGAACGCTACCTCGGTTCACCCACGCCTCCGGAGATCCACGCATGAACCTTGCCGTGCTCGATCCGCCGCGCCGCGCCGTGTTCGTTTCCGATCTGCACCTGGGCTCGCGCCATTGCCATGCCGCCGAAGCGGCCGACTTCATCGGCGCATTGCGCTGCCAAACGCTCTACCTGGTCGGCGATATCGTCGACCTGTGGTGGATGTCGCAGCGCCGCGCGCACTGGGACGCCGCCCACCAACGCGTGGTGGAGGCCCTGCACGCGCAAGCGGCCGCAGGTACCACGCTGGTCTATGTGCCGGGTAACCACGACCGCGCCTTGCGGCGCTTTTGCGGCCTGGCGATGCCCGCGATGCAGGTGCGCCGCCGCACCATCCACGCCACCCGCGACGGCCGCCGCCTGCTGGTGACGCATGGCGACGACTACGATGCGGTGACCCACTTCGGCGGTCTGCAGGAACAATTCGGCGACTGGCTGTACTACCGCATCCTCACCGGCAACCGCATCACCAACCAGCTGCGGCGCCGCCTCGGTTTGCGCTACTGGTCGCTGGCCGAATACCTCAAACGCCAGAGCAGTGCCGCCGAGCGCTATATCGAGCGCTTCGTCAGCGCCGGCCTGGACGACGCGCGCCGACGTGGCCTGGACGGCATCGTCTGCGGGCATATCCATCGCGCCGCGCTGGTGGAGCGCGACGGCCTGGTCTATGCGAACGATGGCGACTGGGTGGAGAGCCTCACCGCGTTGCAGGAGGCCGCCAGCGGCGAGCTGCAGTTGATCGATCATGCCGGGCGGGTGCTGTCTTCCATTCCGGCGCGGGTGCCGTTGCTGGCGCGGGTCGCCTAGCCCTGAGCGATTCTCCAGGCGCCCCTTCTGTTCCAGAAGAAGCGCCGCCCCACTCAGAACCGCAGCGAATAGCGCGCACTGAGACCATGATCCTGGGCGTGGCTGGCAAAGGCGCCGCGCCAATCGAGTTCCAGCAGGCTGCGCTCGCTCAGGCGTGCTGCCACACCAAGTGACGCCAGCGTGCTGCGCTTGGCCAGGGGTATACCCGATACGCTGAAACCAGGGCCTTGTTGCCACTGCAGCTGCGCGGTGGGAGTGAGATCGCCATGCGCACGTTGGTAGGCGAGGCTGCCGCGCAGGCTGAGCCAACGTTGCGCCTGTCCGCGGGCGGCAAGATCCAGGCCAAAGCGCAGCCCGCCTGTCCACAATCCAATGGATTGGCTCGCCGGTGCCACCTCCAGGGGCGCCTCGCCACCTTGCTCGCGGCTGCCATCGGTGCGCAGGCGCAGACCCGCGTACTGCAGGAATGGCTCGATGCCGCCCTGCGCGCGCTCGATGCGGTAAGCCAATTCGGTGAACCACTGCGTGGTGGTCACGTCGTAGCGCGCCTGCGCGGAGGTGGTCCCGGCTTCGGCTCCGGCCGGCACTTGGCGGCGGCTACGAAGGTCTTGCCAGCTGTTGGCCAGGCCCGCACTGGCTGACAGGTGGGTCCAGTGCCTGCTGAGATGCAGGCCCGCGTGCGTGGCCCGGATCTCGGCGCGATCCCGCCCGGTCCGAACCTGCGCATGGCTGCGGCCAGCACCGCCGAACAGGCCCAGTTGCCAGCCCTGGCCGAAGGTGTGGTCGTAGCCCAGCAGCGTGGCGCTGCCGCTGAGGACGGCGGTATCTGCGTTGCCGTCGCCATCCAGGCGGCTTTGGCCCTGGTGGATCGTCATCCACGGACCGCGCGCGGTACCGGCGGCTGATTGGGCCGAGAATGCATCGCGGCTATTGCGTGTGCGCGCCAGGGCGGTATCACGCACCCAGCGTGAATCCTGCAACAGCAGCGAACGCACGCTGGCGTGCAGTTCACCGCTGAGTGGATCGAGCGCGGCGGGCACCTGCGCGGGCTGCAGTTGCGTCAGGCGCTGCGGCAGCGCGTGTGCATCGTGCGTGCCATCCACGGCAGCGGCGACGCTGCGTTGGTTGGCGGTGCGCGCGGCACTGGCCAATGGCAGGCCGCGGGCGACCTGCGCATCCACGGCATCGATGCTGTAGCGCGCGGCCATCGCCAGGAAGGGGCTGCGCAGGGCAGCTTCGACTGCGCTGAATTGGCCGCTCACCGAGCTCGCGGCCAGCACGCGCCAGCGCTGCCCGAGCATGGCGCCCGCCGAGGTCGGTACCACGCGCAAGGTGCCGCCTTGCAGGTGTGCTCGACCTTGGACCTGCAACAAGTCGCTGCGGCCACTCGGATCGACCTCGGCCTCGTAGACGCTGCCCGGCTGCTGCACGTAGTCACCGGCAATGGTCAGCCTGCCGATCGAGTGCCCCGGTGCGATGGTGCCGGCCAGCCAGGTGGGTCCCAGCTGACCATTGCCCTCCAGGCGGCTGCCGACGTCGATATCCACGCGGCCGGCCACCTGCCCATCGATGCTGGCTTGCGATCCGCTCAGTCGCAAGCCGCCGCCTTCGATACGTCCGCTCTCGGCCAGTTGCAGTCGCCCGCCTTGCCTGACATGCACGGGCGCAGCGCTGACCCGGCCGCCGATCCAGGCGTGGCCACCGTTGATGTCGATGGCGCTGCCCGCCATCCGGCCGCTCACGTGCAAATTGCCGCCACTGTTCACCGCCACGGCCGCAGCCAGTGCATTGTCGCCAGCGAACTCCAGCGTGCCGCCGTCCACCGTGGCCCCGCCGAACCGATTGTTCCCGCTCAAGCGCAGCCAGCCGGGGCCTTGCTTGATCAGGCGGCCACTACCGCCAATCGCATTGCGCCAATCGTCCCAGGCCGGACCACGCCATACCGGGGTGCCGCCCCCTGGCCGATCCATGTTGACGGTCATGTCCACGCGTAGCTGGCCGGGACCCTCGATGGCCTTGCGCAGGTCGACCATGCCCCAGCCGAAGATATCGTCCACCCCGGGTGCGCCGAGGTCGCGCGCGGTGGTCAGCAGCACGTCGCGGATGCCGGCGTTGTTCAAGTACGGGAACCGCTGCATCAGCAGCGCCAGCGACGCCGTGACGTGCGGCGCGGCCGCCGAGGTGCCGAAATACTTGGCGTAGTCCGACACCGGTCGCTGCTGGGTGGCGACGTCAATCCCGACGATGCGGCCTTGTTCGCGCACCAGTTTCGCGTCAGCGACTCCCTTGACCACGGTAGACAGGATGTTGTCGCCAGGCGCAGCGATGCACCACTGACGACTTGGGCCACAGCGTGAGGAGAACTCATCGAGTTTGCCATCGGCGCTGGCACTGATAACGCTCAGCCAGTACGGCTGCAATGCCGGGATATAGTGCGGCAGCGAAGCGAGCACATCGGGCATGGCCCCGTCGGTGTTGCCGGCTGCCCACACCTGGATGACGCCACTTTTCAGGGTGGCGTCGGCGATCGGCTTGATCTCCGCGGCATAGTTCTTGAAGTGCTCGTCCATCAAGGCCATCGATTCCGACGGGCTATTGGTAAGGCCCCGGCTGTTGTTGATTGCCCGTACGTTGGCCTGGCGTAAAGCCGCGTAGCCACTCTCGAGCGCTTCGGGTGTGGGATTGACCGCAAGGATCTTGTCCTCCACCGGGCTCCCCTGTGGCCCCAGGGGCGTGTAAGCGTTGGCGGCAAAGGTCGCGCTGAGCACCTTCGCTTCGGGCGCGACCCCCTGCACCCCCTTGCCGTCGCGCGCTGCCACCATCGTGCCGGCACCATGCGTGCCATGAGAGTCGAAGGTGATTTTGGGGTTTTCCCGGCCGGCTTGTCCGGGCGGCGTACTGCTGTTAAGCACCTGGTAGTTGATGAACGGCTGGCCATCGGAGAGGAAACAGGCTTTGTCGCCGCTCACGTAGCGGCTGCTTTGGCAAGGATTACCTGCCTTGTCGAGCCCCCGCATGATCACGCCGAAAACACGGCCGGCCAGTTCCGGGTGGCCCATGTGCACGCCGGTATCTATGAGGCCCAAGACTTGGCCCCGGCCGTCGAGCCCACGCGCATAGGCGTACTGCGCATTGATCGTGGCCAAGCCGGGCGTGCTTTGGAACTCGGCGCGCGCGTTGGGCGAAAGCTGATCCAGGTATGGATTGGCCTGCAAGTTGAAAGAGGTTGCAAGCGCGATGTAGACGACGAGCGAGAGCGTGGTGCGTGCCCTTGACGGGGTAACCCACATAATGGCGAGTCCCAGAGTTGGAAGGTCGTAGCCATGCAAAGGCACCGCAGCCCAGTTCGCCAATACAAGCGGGCAGCATCGTTCAGATCTGCAAGACTCATCACGCGCGTCGGCCACCGCCGTTACCGCCAGGCGTAGGTAGGGCAAGGACTCGGGTCTCCGCTTGTTCGAATTGTCTTAAGTGATCCTGGGCTTGCCTGGGCTGCTGCAACCGACTGCCGCGTGGCGGAAGCGCATGCACGACGCTGGACCGCGGAGCTTCGTACCAGGCCTCGGGATGCCACTGGATCCTCGGAGCACGCTACGATCCAGCCATGGATTCCCTCACCCAGATCGTCCTCGGCGCCGCCGTCGCCGCCGCCATTGCCCCCGCCCGCCATCGCCGCGCCGCCTTGCTCGCGGGTGCCGCGCTGGGCACCTTGCCCGACCTTGACTCACTGATCTTGCTGCCGCTGACCGCCGACCCGGTCGCGCTGATGACCGTGCACCGCAGCTTCAGCCATTCGCTGTGGGTGTTGCCGCTGGTGGCTGCGTTGATCTGGTCGCTGTACCGCCACTTCGGCCATGGCCGCGTCGCCGCAGCGCCGAAGCGCTGGTTCTGGGCGATGCAACTGGCGCTGGTCACCCATCCGTTGCTTGACGCCTTTACGGTCTACGGCACGCAGCTATGGTGGCCGCTGCACCCGCCGCCGACGATGATTTCCAGTGTCTTCATCATCGACCCGCTCTATACCGTCTGGCTGGCGCTGGCCTGCGTCATCGCCTGGTGCGTGCCGTTGCGACCGCTGGCGCAACGCGCGCTGCTGGCCGGTCTGCTGCTCAGCAGCACTTACCTGGGCTGGTCGTTGTGGGCCAAGCACTGCGTCGATCGCGAGGCCGAGCGTGCGCTGGCGGCCATGGGCCTGGCCAATGCCCCGCGCTTCTCGGTGCCGATGCCGTTCAATACCTTGTTGTGGCGCGTGGTGGCGATGACGCCGAACGGCTATGTCATCGGCGAACGTTCGCTGGCCGCCGACCGTGGGCCGATGCGCTTCGAAGGCCATCCCAGCCAGGTGCAGGCGCTGGCCGAGGTGGCGGCGTTGCCGGCAGTGGAGCGGCTGACCTGGTTCAATCGTGGCTTCATGCGCGCGCAGGTGGTCGACGGCGAGCTGGTACTGAGCGACCTGCGCATGGGGCTGGAGCCGGAATACAACTTCAACTTCGTGGTCGCCCGGCAGACCCCGGAAGGGCGCTGGGAAGAGATTCCCCCGCGCCAGTTGCAGGCGGCGTATCGCGCACCGGTGGCACGCGGGCACCTGCGCGAGGCATTGGCGCGGATGTGGTGGCGGATCTGGAACGAGCCGCCGGCACCGGCAGGCGGCGCGGCTCAGTAGACCGTCGCGCGCGCCTGTACGAAGGAGTAGAAGAACACCGCGTCCGGGTCGTTCTGGACCTCGTGCAGCTCCCGGCGCATGCCGGCCACGACTTCTTCGCTGACCGAGCCGGACTGCAGTAGCGGTTCGGCCGCCGACAGCAGCAGTTCTTCCCAGAACGCGATCATGGTCTTGCGCCGTGCCGGCTCGCGATTGTCCAGGTGCAGGGTCTTGATGTCGGTATGCACATCGCGGAAGCCGCCGGCCAGCAACAGATTGCCGAGCTTGGCGCCGACGAACGGGTCGCCGCCATGGTCGTACTGGAAATCGTTGAAGGCCATCCAGTAGCGCCAGACGTTTGGCGAATAGGGATGCAGCAGGAACGAAGCGTTCATCACCTCGGTGACGTAAACCGGCGATCCCGGTGCCAGCACGCGGCGCACTTCGCTCAGTACGCGGGCCGGCGAGGGCACGTGCTCGAGTACCCAGCACAGGAAGGCGGCATCGAACTGGCGCGGCTCGAACGGCAGGTTGCCGGCATCGGCCTGCTGCAGGTCGTAGCGCTCGCGGCACCAGGGCAGGTTCTGCAAGTTGGCGCGGGCGGCGGCCAGTTGCGCCTCGCTGAGGTCCACGCCGGTGACGTGCAACTCAGGGAAACGCCGCAACAGGATCTCGGTCTGCGCACCGACGCCGCTGCCCACTTCCAGCAAACGCCGCGCGCCGGTGTAGTCGATCTGGTTGAACAGCGTGGCCTCAAGCAGCCGCGCCTGCTTCAGCAAACGGTTCTGTTCGGTGTCGGAAAAGCCGTGCAGGTAGGTGGGCGAGGCAGTCGGTGCGGCCATGGCTAGCTCCAGCGGAGAGATCAGGCGGCGCTGCGCAAGGGCGGGGCGACGCCGGCGATCAGGGCATCGAAATAATCGCGGGTCAGGGCGAGTTGCATTTCCGGGGTCTCGGCGCGATTGACCACGGCGCGAAAGTGGCCGCTGTCCGGATGGTCCTTGGCGTACCAACCCAGGTGCTTGCGGGCGATGCGCACGCCCTGTGGGTCGCCATAGAAAGCATGCAGGTCGGCGAGGTGGCCGAGCAGGATGTCGCGCACGAACGCCAGTCCCGGCGGCGGTAGCAGTTCGCCGGTGGCCAGGAAGTGCGCCACTTCGCCGAAGATCCAGGGTCGGCCCTGGGCGGCGCGGCCGATCATCACCGCATCGGCGCCGGTCTCCTGCAATACCTGGCGCGCCTTGTGCGGGCTATCGATATCGCCGTTGGCGATGACCGGAATGCGCAGCGCAGCCTTGATCGCGGCGATCGTGCGGTACTCGGCCTGGCCGGTGTAGTGCTGGTCGCGGGTGCGGCCGTGCACCGTCAGCGCAGCGATCCCGCAGTCCTCGGCGATCCGTGCGATCACCGGGCCGTTGCGATGGTCCGCGTCCCAGCCGGTCCGGATCTTCAGCGTCACCGGGACCGGCACCGCGGCGACCACGGCTTCGAGGATCCGCGCCACCAGGGTTTCGTCGCGCATCAGCGCCGAGCCGGCCCAGGCATTGCACACCTTCTTGGCCGGACAGCCCATGTTGATGTCGATGATCTGCGCGCCGTGGTCGACGTTGTAGCGTGCGGCTTCAGCCAGCAGCTGCGGCTCGGTGCCGGCGATCTGCACGCCGATCGGGTCCGGTTCACCGTCGTGGTCCATGCGGTGGATCGACTTGCGCGTGTTCCAGAAACGCGGATCGCTGATCGTCATCTCGGACATGGCCAGCCCGGCGCCCAGGCGCTTGCACAGCTGCCGGAACGGCTTGTCGGTGACCCCGGCCATCGGTGCCAGGACCACGTTCGGTTCGATCAGGTGGGGGCCGATACGCATGTCGTCATTGTACTGCCGCGGTGTGGCCGGACCGTCGCGGGCCCCGGGATGGCACTCGGGGCTGAAGCCCCTCCTACATTGTGGGAGGGGCTTCAGCCCCGACGAGCAAAGCCGGTAAGACTCATGCCTGCGGCGTAAGCCTCGGCATGGAGGCGGCGGCGCCTTCGGCTTCGGTCGAGCGCGCGGCAAAACGGGTGGCAAAACGCACGTGCTGGATGAACGGCTCGGCCGGCAGCTGCGCCAGCGAGGCGACCAGCGCGCCGTTGAAGGCGTCTCCGGCACCGGTGGTGTCGATCGTCTGCGCCGGCTCGGCGGCGACGCGGTAGTAGGCCTGGCTGTCGCCGCGGAGCTGTTCGTCGGCATGCGAGATGAACGCACCGACCGAGCCCAGGGTGACCACGACGGTGCCGGCCGAGAGCTTGCGGCACAGGGCATGCAGGCTGCCGCCATCGAGCGCGGCCACGTCGTCGGCATTGAGCCGCTCGCCGACATGGCGGCTGAGCAGGGCGGCGAATTCGGTTTCGTTGGGGGTGAGCACGTCGGCCAGCTTGAGCAGGCCGATCGAACTGGGGGCATTGGCCGGCGCGGCATTGAGCACGGTCAGCACGCCGGCTTCGCGTGCCAGGGCCAGGGCCGACTCGATCGTCTCCACCGGCGATTCGAGCTGCGCCAGCAGTACGCGCGCAGCACCAACCAGCGCGTGTTGGCCGGCGATGAAGCCTTCGCTGAGCACGGCGTTGGCGCCGGGGCCGATCACGATCGTGTTGCGGCCATGGGCATCGACATAGATGCCGCCGGTGCCGGTCGGCTCGCTGCTGGCCTCGGCGACCACGGCGATGCCTTCCTGCGCGGCCAAGGCCCGGGCCATGGCGCCACCGGCGTCGTCCCCGAGCGCGCACACGAAGTGGGTGCGGGCACCGGCGCGTGCGCTGGCCACGGCCTGGTTGAAGCCCTTGCCGCCGGGGCCGGTGCTGTAGCGGCCGGCGATCGTCGCGCCCGGCGCGGGCAGCGATTCGCAGCGCCAGACATGATCGACATTGAACGAACCGACGACGACGACCGAACTCATAGGAGGCTTCTCTTTCTAATTATGGTGATGTTACGGGTAACGCATGAACCGACTGCGATCAGCCGAAGTGCGAGAGTACGCCGGCGATTGTCGCGGTCATGAAAGTGGCGATCGAACCACCCAGCACCGCACGCAGGCCGAACTTGGCCAGGTCGTGGCGGCGCTCGGGGGCCAGGCCGCCAATGCCGCCGATCTGGATGGCAATCGAGCTGAAGTTGGCGAAGCCGCACAGCGCGTAGGTGGCGATCAGCCCGCCTTCGGCGCTCAGCGAGACGCCGGGCACCTGGCCGTTCACGATTCGTGACAGTTCGGTGTAGGCGACGAATTCGTTGATCACCACTTTCTGCCCGATCAGCGAACCGACCGTGGTCGCATCCGCCCAGGGCGTGCCGATCACCCAGGCCACCGGTGCCAGCAGGTAACCAAAGATGGTCGACAGGTTGGTCGGCCGGCCGATCGTCGTGGCGATGCCGGTGACGTCGCCGAGCCAGGTCAGCGGCGCGTTGACCAGGGCGATCAAGGCGATGAAGGCCAGCAGCATGGCGCCGATGTTCAACGCCAGGCGCAGGCCGTCGCCGGCACCGGCAGCGGCGGCGTCGATGATGTTGGAGGTGTTCTTCTCTACTTCCATCTTCACCGTGCCGCGGGTGAGCGGGGTGCCGGTCTCCGGCACCAGCAGCTTGGCCACCACCAGGGTGGCCGGCGCGGCCATGATGCTCGCCGCCAGCAGGTGCTTGGCGTAGAAGGCTTGCTGCGCCGGGTCGCCGCCGCCGAGCATGCCGACATAGGCCGCCAGCACGCCGCCGGCGATGTGCGCCATGCCGCCGATCATCATCGTCAGCAGCTCGGACTGGGTCATCTTGGCGATGTAGGGGCGTACCGTCAGTGGCGCTTCGGTCTGGCCGATGAAGACGCTGGCGCAGACGCTGGTGGTCTCCGCGCCGGACACGCGCATCACCTTGGTGATCGCCCAGGCCATCGCCCGCACCACCGCCTGCATCACGCCCAGGTGGTAGAGCACGCCCATCAGGGCGGAGAAGAAGATGATGGTCGGCAGCACCTGGAAGGCAAAGATGAAGCCGTAGCTCTTGGCATCCATCAGGCTGCCGAAGATGAAGGTGGAACCTTCGTTGACGAAGCTCAGGATCTTGACGAAGCCCTGGCCCAGCCAGTTGAAGACGTCACGGCCACCGGGTACCAGCAGCACCACCGCGGCAAAGGCGATCTGCAGCAGTACGCCGGTGCCGACCAGTTTCCAGTCGACCGCACGTTTGTTATTGGAGAACAGCCAGGTGATGCCGAGGAGCACGGCCAACCCGAACAGGCCGAAGCCGATCCTTCCCAAACCCTCGAGCATGCGCGTCCCCTGGAACCCGGCAAAAGGAGGAAGCCTAGAGCAGGGGGGCAGGGCCGGCAAGGACGGCGGATTCAGTTCGATGCTTTTCCTTTGCGCTCAAGGCATTGCGCCGTCATTGCGGGTGCGCGGGTACACTGCCGCCCCAGCCGCGGCGGGCGCGCCGCCACGTCCTTCAGGAGCGATGCCATGCAATACCGCCGCCTCGGCGCCACCGGCCTGCAGATTTCCGCCTTGTCCTTCGGCGCCTGGGTCACCTTCGGCGGCCAGATCAGCCGCGACGAAGCGCGCAACCTCATCGCCGCCGCCTGGGACCATGGCGTCAACTTTTTCGACAACGCCGAGGTCTACTCGCAGGGCCGCGCCGAACAAGTGATGGGCGATGTGATCGCCGATCTGCGGCTGCCGCGCGATGGCTACTGCGTGTCCAGCAAGGTGTTCTTCGGCAGCGCCGCCGAACCGCGCCCGACCCAGCGTGGCCTCTCACGCAAACACGTCGCCGATGCCTGCGAGGCAGCCCTGCGGCGGCTGCGCGTGGATTACCTGGACCTGTACTTCTGCCACCGGCCCGATCCGGACACCCCGATCGAGGAAACGGTGCGCGCGATGGACCTGCTGGTGCGCCAGGGCAAGGTGTTGTACTGGGGAACCTCGGAGTGGTCGGCCGGGCAATTGCAGGAGGCGCTGTCCATTGCTCGCGCGGGCGGCTGGTTCGGCCCTTCGATGGAGCAGCCGCAGTACAACCTGCTGCATCGCGAGCGGCTCGAACGCGAGTACGCCAAGCTCTGTGCCGCCGGCCTGGGCACCACGATCTGGTCGCCGCTGGCCTCGGGACTGCTGACCGGCAAGTACGACGCCGGCATTGGCGATGACTCGCGACTGGGCCAGCCCGGCAAGGAATGGTTGCGCGACCTGGTGCTGGGCACGCCCGAGCAGCAGCGGATCGAGCGCGCGCGTCGTTTCAGCGCGATCGCAGCGGAACTGGGCGCAAGCCCGGCACCGCTGGCGATTGCCTGGTGCTTGCGCAACCCGCATGTCTCCAGCGTGATCCTCGGCGCCAGCCGGGTCTCGCAATTGCTGGAGAACCTCGGCGCGCTGGCGCTGATGGACCGCTATGACGACGCAACCTGGGACCGAATCGCGGCGGCCACGGCGTAGGGAGGAATGGTCTGCGCCTAATGGTGGCCGGCTGGCGATCGGAGAAATAAATCGCCAAAGCTGAGAATGGCTATTGATGTTGAGATGAGAATCATTATCATTGGCTGCGTGACTGCAAAGGAGCCACGGAACCATGACTGCCACCCCGATCCTGCTGCATCCCGAAACCCTCCACCTGCGCGAGCGCCAGGCGCCGCGCATGGTGCCCGCCGAAGACATCGTCAGCAGCGAAGCGTTGCTCAAGGGCCGGCGTGAAGTGCTGATCCAGCACGGCGACCGCGTCTATCGACTGCGCCATACCAGCAACGACAAGCTGATCCTGACCAAGTAACCCGCTCGCGCCCGCGCTGCGAAGGCCTGCTCTCTCCCCTCGGCCGGCGGTTGCCTCGCGCGCCCCGGTCGGGGTCTTCGCCGCGCCGGGCCACCTGTCCGGAAGAAAAGCGATGCTGCACGCTTCGCGCCTTATAGGATCAGACGTCGCCGGGTTGCCGGACGTCGTGCCGGAATTCCCGGCCGATGCGCCAACGCTGCGTTGGCGCGGACCAGGCGATCTGCCGGCCCCTGGTATCCCGCACCCGGGTCAACTGGCCGCCCTCGGCGTGGTCCTGTGCCTGTATCGCCCCGCGTTGGGGCCGGAGCTGGAAGGCTGGCGGCGCGCGCAGCAGATGGCGGCCTGCCAGCATCTGGATAGTGATGGGCTGCACGAACGCCTGGAGTTTTTCGACCAACACGGTCAGTGCTGCTGGCAGCTGTGCCTGCTGCCGGACAGCGACTTCCTCGCCTGGGACCGCCTGCTGGCCGGCGTGCCGAGCGCGAGCGACGTGCCGTGCGCCGGCGTCGCCGAGCGGCTGTGGCGGCGGCTGGCGTGCCGCTTGCGTGGCGATGTCTGGCAGGCGGCCGTGCTGCGGCTGCGCGCGGCCGGGCCGTTGGGCATGACCCTTGCGGCGCAAGCGGCCACGCCCTCGGCGCTGGGGCGTGAGGTGGCGCGACGTTGGCGCCACGCCGAGGCGATTGCCGACATTGGGCTGGAGCCGCCGACCCGCCGCCAATAGCCCCGGCGAATGCGTGCCACGCATGGCCGTCGCGCCGCTGGAGGGCGCGCGGTCGATGCCGCATGCTGCGCACTCCCCACGATTGCGCCCGCGCCATGCCCTGGACCGCCTACCTCTACCCCGTGCTGTTGCTGCTCGCCAGCAATGTGTTCATGACCTTCGCCTGGTACGGCCACCTCAAGTACAAGACCGCGCCTTTGATGCTGGTCATTCTCATCAGCTGGGGCATCGCGTTCTTCGAGTACTGCCTGCAGGTCCCCGGCAACCGCCTCGGTAGTGCGGTGTACTCGGCACCGCAACTCAAGGGCATCCAGGAAGTGATCACGCTATTGGTGTTCGCCACCTTCTCGGCGACCTACCTGGGGCAATCGCTGAAATGGAACCACTGGGTAGCCTTTGCATTGATCGTGGCCGCGGCGTTCTTCATGTTCAAGGAATAAAGCGGCGCAGCGGCCGCCTCACTCCTCGCGCAGGGCCAAGGCCGGCGCCACGCGCAGCACGCGCCGGGTGCCCCACCAACCGGAGAGCATGCTCAGCAGCACGCCCAGGCCGCCACCCAGCAGCAATGCCGCCCAGGGCACCGGCAGCGACAGTTCGAATACCTGGCGCGCAACCAGGCTGCCGATGGCCGCGGCGGCCAGCGTGGCGAGCAGCGCCGCGCACAGACCAAGCGCACCGAACTCCACCAGCACCGCACCGCGCAGCTGGCTGCGACGCGCGCCGAGCGTGCGCAGCACGGCGCTGTCATAGCGACGCTCGCCCGCGGTGGATTGCAACGCCGCCAGCAATACCAACAGGCCGGCAAGCAGGCTGAAGCCCATCACCAGTTGCACGGCCTGGCCGACGCGCGTCATCACTTCGCGCACGCGCACCAGGATGGCGTCGATATCCAGCACCGAGACATTCGGGAATTCGCGCGTGAGCCCGCCCAGGGCGCTGGCTTGCGCGTGCGGCAAGTGGAAGCTGGAAATCAGGTTGTACGGGGCATCACCCACCGCGCCCTCGTTGAGCAACAGGAAGAAGTTGACCCGGAACGAATCCCACTCGGCCTTGCGCAGGCTGGTCACAGTGAAGCTGCGTTGCTGCTCACCGAGCAGTAGCATCAACCGATCACCCAGTTGCACGCCGTAGCGCTTGGCCCAGCCTTCTTCCACCGAGGCTTCGGCGGCGCTGCTGTCCGCGGCCCAGAAGCGGCCGGCGGTCAAGGTGTTGGCGGGCGGGAAGTCGTGGCGCCAGGAAAAATTGATCGGACGGTTGCCATCGTCGTTGTCGGCTTCGCGGTCCATCCGCTGCGGCGGACGGCCGTTGATCGCCACCAGCCGGCCGGTACCGAACGGTTCGACCGCCGGCGCGGCCACCCCGAGCGCGCGCAAACGCGCAAGCACCGCCGACGACTGGTCAGGCTGGATGTTCATCAGGAAATAGTTGGGCGTATCGGCCGGCAGGCGCTCACGCCACTGGTTCAACAGTCCGGGGCCCACCACGGCCAGCAACAACAACGCGCACAGCGATAGCGACAGCCCGACCAATTGCAGCACGCTCAGCGCCCTGCGGCGCGACAGTGCGGCCAGGCCCAGGCGCCAGGCGCCGTGGGTGCGGTGCTGGAGTGCGCGCAACAGCCACAGCAAGGCGGTGCCCGCCAACGCCGCCGCCAACGCCAGTGCCGCCAGCCCGCCGAGCACCCAGGCCGCCAGAGCGGCATCGCCGGTGGCTTGCACGGTCAAGGCAAGGGTCGCGGCCAACGCGGCCGCATACGCCAGCAGCGAGGCCGGTGGGGTGGCGGCGAAACTGCGGTTGAGCACGCGCATCGGCGGCACGCCGCGCAAACGCAGCAACGGTGGCAGCGCGAAGCCGAGCAGCAACAACAACCCAATGCCGGCGCCGGCCAGGGCAGGCGTTGCCTGTGGCAGCGGCAGGCGATCGGGCACCAGGTTGCCGAGCAATTCAACCAGGCCCGATTGCACCGCCATGCCCAGGGCGACGCCGAGCGCGCAGGCGGGCAGCGCAGTGAACAGCAACTGCAGCGCAAAGGTGGCCAGGATGTCGCGCTGGCGCGCGCCCAGGCAGCGCAGGATCGCTACCTGGTCGATGCGCCGCACTGCGAAGCGGTTGGCGGCCAGCGCGGTCGCCACGCCGGACAACAACACCGCCAGCAGCGCGGCCAGCGCCAGGAACCGGCCGGCACGATCAAAGGCGCTGCGCAGGCCGCGCTGGGTGTCCTCGATGCCGAGCAGGCGCCAATCGCCAGCGCGTGGCTTGAGCCATTCGCGGAAGCTCGCAATCGCGGCGGCTTCGCCGGTGAACATCAGCTGGTAGGACGCTCGACTGCCCGGTCCGAGCAGGCCGGCGCCGTCCACATCGGCGCGGTTGACCATCAACGGTGGCGCCAGTTGCAGCAACTCGCCGGAGGCATCCGGCTCGGCTGCCAGCACACCGGCGATGCGCACATGTCCGGCGCCAAATTCGAGCACATCGCCGACGCGCAGTTTCAGCGCATCGAGCAGGCGTGGATCGGCAAATGCCTGGCCCGCGGCCGGGGGTGTGGCGGCGTGCGCAGCGCCGCCCGCTGTGTCGCTGACCAGCAACGTGCCGCGCAGCGGATAGCCGGCGCCGACCGCGCGGATGCTGGCCATCTGGCTGTCTTCGCCGTGGAACAGCACGCTCGGGAAGCTGACGATGCGGGCATGCCGCAGGCCGCGCCGCGCGGCTTCCTGCTCGAAGGTGACCGGGATCTCCTGGCGCCCGCTCACACCCAGGTCGCCACCGAGGACTTCCGCGGCGCTGGCAGTCAGGGCCAGGGTGACGCGATTGACCAGCGTGCCGACCGCCGTCATCACCGCCACCCCAAGCACCAGGGCAGCGAAGACGGTAAGCAGGTCGCCGGCGAGGAATTCGCGCCGCGTGGCGCGCGCGGCCTGGCGCCAGGGATTCATGCGGCCACACCGGATTGCCGCTGCAGGCGTCCTTCATCGATGCGATAGACGTGGCCGCAGCGCTGCGCCAGGTGTTGATCGTGGGTGACCAGGACCAGCGTGGTGCCGCTGCCGGCATTGAGTGCGAACAGCAGGTCACTGATCTGGCGGCCGGTGGCATGGTCCAGGCTACCGGTGGGTTCGTCGGCAAACAGGATGCGCGGCCGACCGACGAAGGCGCGCGCCAGCGCCACGCGCTGCTGTTCGCCGCCGGACAACTGTCGCGGGTAGTGGCGCGCCCGCGCCGCCAAGCCCACTGCCTGCAGCACTTCGCGCACGCGCGCTGGATCTTCGCGCCCGGCCAGTTCCAGCGGCAAGGCGACGTTTTCCTCGGCCGTCAGCGACGGCAGCAAGTGGAAGCTCTGGAACACGAACCCGACCTCGCGCGCGCGCAGCGCTGCACGTTGCTCTTCATCCAGTGCATCCAGGCGCTGGCCGGCCAGGCTGATGTGGCCATGGCTGGGCAGGTCGAGGCCGGCGAGCAGGCCGAGCAGGGTGGTCTTGCCCGAGCCCGAGGCGCCGACGATCGCCACGCTGTCGCCCGCGGCCACGGTCAGGTCGACATCGGCCAGGATGTGCAACGTGCCCTCCGGGCCGGAGACAGACTTGCCGACGCTGTGCGCATCGATCACGTTAGGCTGAGCAGGCAGACTGTCGATGAGGAATCTCCGAATGCGTAAGAACCGTGGGGGCTACAGGCAATGGTGCGGCTGGTTGTTGGCATGCTGGCTGTTCCTGCCCTTGCTCGCCTATGCCAAAGGTCCGGGCGCCGCGCCCATCCTGGTGGTCGGCGACAGCCTGAGCGCGGCCCACAACATCCCGGTAGCGTCGGGCTGGGTGAGCCTGCTCGAGCAGCGCCTCAAGCAACAGATGAAGGCGCCCCCGGCCGTGATCAATGCCAGCATCAGCGGCGAAACCACCTCCGGCGCGTTGACCCGGCTGCCCGGCCTGCTGCAGAAGCATTCTCCGGGCGTGCTGGTGATCGAACTGGGTGGCAACGATGCGCTGCGCGGCCTGAGCCCGGCGCAACTGCAGGCCAACCTGGAAAAAATGATCCTGCTCGGCCAGGCCCAGGGCGCCAGGGTGCTGTTGCTGGGGATCGATGTTCCGCCGAACTATGGCCCCGGCTACCGCGCCCGCCTGCGCCAGGTCTACGCCGACCTGGCCAAGCGCCATGGCGTGGCGCTGGTGCCGTTCCTGCTGGAGGGCGTCGCCCTGCAGCCGCAACTGATGCAGGCCGACGGCCTCCACCCCACGGCCGCGGCCCAGCCCAAGGTGCTCGATACGGTCTGGCCGGCCCTGAAGCCCCTGCTAAGTAATTGATTCTGCAGCGTGAGAAAGTGCGGATCGGCCTTCACACGACATCCACCCGCGATCGGGCATGTTTCACAAAGCTGAAGACCGAGGAACCTCCATGCGTCAGACCAAGGAAACGTCCGGCCTCGTGCTGGTCGTCGAAGACAACCGCAATATCTCCGAGATGATCGGCGAGTACCTCGAAGGCCGTGGCTTCGAGGTGGACTACGCCTGCGACGGCCTGGACGGTTACCGCCTGGCCGCCGAGAACAGCTACGACGTGGTCGTGCTCGACCTGATGCTGCCGCGCCTGGACGGCATCGAAGTGTGCCGGCGGCTGCGCAACGATGCGCGCAAGTCGACCCCGGTACTGATGCTGACCGCACGCGACACGCTCGACGACAAGCTCACCGGGCTTGGCTTCGGCGCCGACGACTACCTGACCAAGCCGTTCGCGATCCAGGAGCTGGAAGCGCGTCTGCGCGCGCTGATCCGCCGCGAGCGCCGCCAGGTGGGGTCGGAAGTGCTCAAGGTCGCCGACCTGGTGCTGGACCCGGTCAGCATGCGCGCCACCCGCGCCGGCACCGAACTGCAGCTGTCGCCGATCGGCCTGCGGCTGCTGACCATCCTGATGCGCGAATCGCCGCGAGTAGTGACGCGGCAGGAGATCGAGCGCGAGATCTGGGGCAATGGCCTGCCCGATTCGGACACCTTGCGCAGCCATCTGTACAACCTGCGCAAGATCATCGACAAGCCGTTCGATCGCCCGCTGCTGCACACCGTGCAGAGCGCCGGCTATCGTATCGCCGACATCGCCCAGCCGATGGGTTGAAGCATGGATGCGCCGCCCGGCCCCGCGGCCGGGCGGTTGCTGTCTTCCGCGCCAGGCGCGGGAGACGTTTCCCGCCTCGCCCCTTGCCAGTCGATAGTCGCGTGCAGCCGTCTCCAGGCCAGATCGCGTGGCTGACAACGGGATCACGCGCGCGGTTTCTATAATCGTCGCGCATGCCCAGGAAGTCGTAATGCCGCACGGCCTACCGCGAAAAATCCGGCTCGCTTTCATTTTGCAGACGGTACTCGCCAGCCTGGCCATCGTCATGGGTGGCTATCTGGTGTCCCTGGTGATCAAGCACGGCCTGGTGCGCTCGGTGCTGCAGGACGAGGCCTCGCATTACTGGGAGCTCTACGGCGCTTCGCCAGCGCAGCCCCCGCCCAACACCGCCAACATTCGCGGCTATCTGGTGCCATCGGGTCGTTCCAACCTTTCCTTGCCGGCCAACCTGCGGCCGCTGGCCGCCGGCTACCACGAGCTCGAAGGCGACAACCAGCTGGTGCTGGTCGACCAGCGCGAGGAAGGCAAGCTGTACCTGGTGTTCCTGCGCTCGCAGGCCCAGCGCATGGCGTTCTGGTTCGGCATCGTGCCGGTGCTGCTGATCCTGCTGGCGGTCTACGCGGTGTCATGGATCACTTATCGCTCGTCCAAACGCCTGGTATCGCCGATCAACTGGCTGGCACGCCGGGTCGCGCGCTGGGATCCCCGCAACCCGGATGTCGAAGAGCTCGCGCCCTCGCGCTTGCCGCCGGACCTGCAGGGTGAAACCCGCCAGCTGGCCTCGGCCTTGCACTCGCTGGGCGTGCGCGTGCGCGATCACGTCGCGCGCGAACGCAACTTCACCCGCGATGCCAGCCATGAACTGCGCACGCCGCTGACGGTGATCCGGGTCGCCAGCGACATGGCCTCGGCCGACGCCGACCTGCCGCCGCGCCTGGAGCGCAGCATGCGCCGCATCCAGCGCGCCGGCCGCGACATGGAAGCGGTGATCGATGCCTTCCTGATCCTCGCGCGCGAAGCGGAGATCGAACCGCAGAGCGAAGCCTTCGATGCCGCCGAGCTGGTCGAGGACGAGGTTGAAAGCGCGCGTGAACTGTTGGGCGCACGGCCAGTGACGCTGCGGATCAAGCACAGCGCCGACCTGCAATTGTTCGCCCCGCCACGGGTCTTGCGCGTGGTGCTGAGCAACCTGTTGCGCAACGCCTGCGCCTACACCGATGCCGGCAGTGTCGAGGTGGAGATCGCCGCCGACCGCATTACCGTGCGCGATACCGGCATTGGCATGAGCACGGAAGCGGCAGCGCGCGCGTTCGAGCCGTTCTTCCGCGCCGACCCCGCGCGGCCGCAAGGCACCGGGCTGGGGCTATCGATCGTACGGCGATTGTGCGACCGCTTCGGCTGGCGCACCGAACTGCGCAGCGAGCCCGGCGTAGGAACGTCGGTATCAGTAGTATTCGTCTGACCCGGCTTTTGTAGGAGGGGCTTCAGCCCCGAAGCCCGAAGTCCGAAGCCCGAAGCCAAGGGGCTCTCCGCCGACGCGGCGCTTACCGCGCCAACTCCGGCCCCACCACCTTGCGCCAGATCGCATAGCCATCGGCAGTCATGTGCAACTGGTCTTCGCGGAACAGCTCCGGCCGCGGCTGGCCGTCGGCGCCCAGCATCGGCGTGTAGACGTCGAGGAAATCGACCTTGGCGAACTTGCCCGCGGCCTCGCGCACCAACCGGTTGGCCTCGGCGATCTGCGGCAACAACTGCGCGCGCGAAGGGCTGGGCTTGATCGAGATGTAGGCGATGCGGGTGTCGGGCAGGCCCTTGCGCACGCGACTGACGAAGGCCACGAAGTCATCGCGCACCTGCTGCGGCGTGCGTCCGGCATTGAGGTCGTTGTCGCCAGCGTAGAACACCACCAGCCGCGGCTTGTACGGCAGCACGATGCGGTCGGCATACCAGGTGCTGTCGCGCACTTCCGAGCCGCCGAAGCCGCGATTGATCACGGCCTGGCCGGGGAAGTCACTGGACAGCGACTCCCACATCCGGATCGACGAGCTGCCGACGAATACCACCGCGCCGCGCGGCGGCGGCGACTGGGCGTCCAACTGCTCGAAATGGGCGATATCGGCCTCCCAGGCGGGATTTGAGACCTGCTCGGGAATCCGCGGTGCCGGGCCCTTGGCCTGGACCAGCGGGGAAATAGTGAACAGCAGCAGCGCCAGCGCGCGAAACAGGGATGCGGACACGATGCCTCCTCGGGCGGGAATCCATGGGAGCCTCAACCTTAACCCGACACGTTTGCGTGGCCTACCCGGGCGATGGCCGCACCGTAGCGGCAGGGCGCGGGCACGGGCCTTTGTGGCAAAATCCGCACTTTCCTCGATTCTTCTGGCTCCAATGGCCTTTCCACTGGTGTTTCCCGGCTTGCGCGCCGGGCACGGGGCGCGCTGACATGGCCGACCATTCCGGACATCTCCCGCGCGGGCCGGGGCGGGTCTTCAAGGCCGCTATCTGGTCCATGCAGGGGCTGCGTGCCGCCTGGCTGCACGAATCCTCGTTCCGCCTGGAGGTCTACCTGACGGTGGTGCTGGTGCCGCTGGCGTTGTGGTGGGGGCACGGTGCAATCGAGCGCGTGCTGCTGATCGGCTCGCTGCTGCTGGTGCTGGCCATGGAGCTGGCAAACTCGGCGATCGAAGCGGTGATCGAGCGCTATGGCCCCGAGCACCATGAATTGGCTGGCCGCGCCAAGGACATGGGCTCGGCGGCGGTGTTCGTGCTGATGCTCAATGTCCTGCTGTGCTGGGCGCTGATCCTGTGGCCGCGGCTGGCCTGATTCCTCCACTTTCTGCTGCACAAGGTTTTCCATGTCCTTTGAATTCTTGGCCGATCCCAACGTATGGGTCACGCTCTTTACGCTCAGCGCGCTGGAAATCGTGCTCGGCATCGACAACCTGGTGTTCATCTCGATCGCGGTGAGCAAGCTGCCCGAGCCACAGCGCCCGCTGGCGCGCCGTATCGGCATTGCGGTGGCCTGCATCACGCGGATCGCGCTGCTGGTGTCGCTGGCATTCCTGTCACGGATGGAGCGGGAGTTGTTCGCGGTCGGTGGCATGGGCATTTCGGTGCGCGACCTGGTGCTGATCCTCGGCGGCATCTTCCTGCTGGTGAAGGGGGTGATGGAAATCCGCGAGATGATCTCCGGCGGTGAAGACCACGATCCCACCACCAGCAAAGCCTCGGGCGTGTTCTGGATGGTGATTGCGCAGATCGCGGTGATCGACATCGTGTTCTCGCTCGACTCGGTCATCACTGCCGTGGGCATGGCCCAGCACATCCCGGTGATGGTGGCGGCGATCCTGATCGCGGTGGCGCTGATGCTGCTGGCGGCCAACCCGCTGGGCCGCTTCATCGATGCCAACCCGACGGTCAAGATGCTGGCCCTGGCCTTCATCCTGATGATCGGCGTGGTGCTGATCCTGGACGGTATCGAGATCCACGTACCCAAGCCCTACATCTACGCGGCAATGGGTTTCTCGGTACTGGTGGAATGGCTCAACCTGCTGATGCGCCGCCGTGCCGCGGCGCACGCGGTGCCCGGCGCCGGCAAGTGGTGAACCGGGGGCGGGGCGGGTGCTGCGGTACCCGCCACGCTCATTGCCGGGCGGTGAATGCGCTTTAACCCCCGGCATGGCAAGCTGGCCGCCCTTTCCCGGGTTGCATCGGAGATATGCCATGTCGTTGTTGCGTAGCTTGTTGCTGCTCATGCTGGTCGCGAGCTTGTCCGGCTGCGGCTACAACGCCATCCAGCAGAAGGACGAACAGGTCAAGGCCGGCTGGTCGGAGGTGCTCAACCAGTACCAGCGCCGCGCCGACCTGATCCCCAACCTGGTCAACACCGTGAAGGGCTACGCCCAGCAGGAAGAGCGGGTGCTGACCGAAGTCACCAATGCGCGCTCGCGCGTCGGCCAGATCCAGGTCAACGCCGACGATGCCGCTTCGCTGCAGCAGTTCCAGGCCGCGCAAGGCGAGCTGGGCAGCGCGCTGAGCCGCCTGATGGTGGTCAGCGAGGCCTACCCGCAGCTGCAGTCCAACCAGAACTTCCGCGACCTGCAGGCGCAGCTGGAAGGCACCGAGAACCGCATCACCGTCGCGCGCGGCCGCTATATCCAGATGGTGCAGGACTACAACACCTTCATCCGCCAGTTCCCGCAGGTGATCACCGCCAAGATGTTCGGCTACAAGCAAAAGCCAAACTTCAGCGTCGAGAACGAAGCGCAGATGGCGCGGCCGCCGGCGGTGGATTTCGGCACCGCCCCAGCAAATCCGCCGGCACAGCAGCCGCCGGCCCAGCAGCAGCAACCGCAGCCGGGTCACTGAGCGCACCCCCGTGCAGATGAGCGCGCGGTCATCGCGCTGGGGACAGGTCGCCGCGTGGCTGGCCGCCGGCTTGCTTGCGTGGGTCGCATTGCCTGCCCTGGCGCAGGACCTGGCGGCGATCCCGCCGCTGGATGCGCCGGTGGTGGACGCCACCGGCACCCTCGATGCCGCCCAGCGCGAGCAGCTCACCCAGCAGGCACTGGCCTTGCAGCAGCGCAAGGGCAGCCAGTTGCAGGTGCTGATCGTGCCCAGCACGCAGCCCGAAGATATTGCGCCGTATACGCAACGCGTCTATGACCAATGGAAACTGGGCCGCAAGGGCGTGGACGACGGCGTCCTGCTGGTCGTGGCGAAGGACGACCGCCGCGTGCGCATCCAGCCGGGCTATGGCCTGGAAGGCGCGATACCCGATGCGATCGCCAACCGGATCATCCAGGAGTACATGGTGCCGCGCTTCCGGGCGGGCGATTACGCCGGCGGCATCACCGAGGCCACCGGCATGCTGGTGAAGCTGATCGACGGCGAGCCGTTGCCGGCGCCAGTGGCCGACAACCCTGCCGGCGAACGCAAACGCGGCGGCGGCGCGGGCTGGATCGTGGCGTTGTTCATTGGTTTTGTCGCTGCCAGCATCGCCCGCGGCGTCTTTGCCGGCGCACCGCGACCGCTGCGTGCGTTGCTCACGGCCGGTGCGGCCGGTGGCGCGGCACTGCTGTTGACCTCGCTGTTCTTCGCCAGTGGCCTGGCCGGCTTGATCGGCCTGGTGCTGGGCCTGTCGTCCGGCACGCCCGGCCGGGTCGCCCGCCATGGGGGCTGGGGCGGCTTTGGTGGCGGCGGTTTCGGCGGCGGCGGCTTTGGCGGGGGTGGCTTCGGTGGAGGCGGTGGCTTCGGCGGCGGTGGCTGGGGGGGTGGCGGTGGTTCTTCCGGAGGCGGTGGCGCCTCGGGGAGCTGGTGATGCGCTGGCTCCGCCACCTGTTTGCCCCCTCCGCCCGGAAGCTGTTTCCGCCGGCCACGCTGGACGTGATCACCCAGGCGATCGCCGAAGGCGAGCTGCTGCATAGCGGCGAGGTGATGTTCGCAGTGGAATCCGATCTTGGCCTGGCGGCCTTGTGGTCGGGCGCTACCGCACGCCACCGCGCCGAAGCTGCGTTTGCGCAACTGCGAACCTGGGACACCCACGCCAACAATGGCGTGCTGATCTACCTGCTGCTGGCCGACCATGCGATCGAGATCGTCGCCGACCGTGGTCTGCACGGCCGGGTTTCGCCGGCCCAATGGCAGGAGATCTGCCGGCGCATGCAGGCGCTGCTGCAGGCAGGGCAGGCCGAGCAGGCCGTGGTGGGCGCGATCCAGGCCGCTTCGGCGCTGATCGCCGAGCATTACCCGGCCGTGGAAGGGCAAGCGAACGAAGACGAGCTGCCGAACCGCCCGCAGTTCCTAGGCTAAGCGTGGCCGCAATGGCGACGGCCGCGGTCAAGCCGCGGACCGTGGCCGGTGGCAGAATAGCGACTCGTTTCCGTCGGGCCGCCACGTGATCTATCTCCACCACATCGATCCCATCGCCTTTTCGCTCGGCCCGGTGCAAGTGCACTGGTATGGGTTGATGTACCTGCTGGCGTTCTTCAGCGCCTGGGCGCTGGGGCGCTCGCGCGTGCTGGCCGGGCGCCTGCCCGGCGTGGACATGAACGGCTTCTCGGACCTGTTGTTCTACGCCATGCTCGGCGTGGTGATCGGCGGGCGTGTCGGCTACATGCTGTTCTACGCCTTCGATACCTGGCTGGCGAACCCGCTGGTGTTGTTCAAGGTCTGGGAAGGCGGCATGAGTTTCCACGGTGGCCTGCTCGGCGTGCTCGCCGGTTGCCTGTGGTGGGTGCGCAAGCAGCGCCTGCACTTCTTCGACGTGATGGATTTCGTCGCGCCGCTGGTGCCGCTGGGCCTGGGCTTTGGCCGTCTTGGCAACTACATCGGCGGCGAGTTGTGGGGCAAGTACACCGGCGGTGGCTGGGGCGTGATCTTCCCGCGCGCCGAACAGAGCCTGCAGGGGTTGCCTTGGGAGCAGCTACAGGCGCAGTACGCCAGCGGCGCCCTCAATTCCCTGGCACGTCATCCCTCGCAGCTGTACGAAGCCTTCCTGGAAGGCGTGGTGATGTTCGTGGTGCTGTGGCTGTACTCGGCCAAGCCACGTGCGCGTTTCGCCGTGTCCGGCCTGTTCGCGCTGATGTACGGCCTGTTCCGATTCCTGGTCGAGTTCGTGCGCATGCCCGATGAAGGTGTCTACGTCGCCTTTGGCTGGCTGACGCGCGGGCAGATCCTGAGCCTGCCGCTGATCCTGCTCGGCCTGTGGTGGCTATGGCTGTCGCGGCGCGCGCCGGTGCTGCAACCGGTGCCGCTGGCAGTGGCGGTGGAGAAGAAGCCATGAAGCAATACCTGGAACTGCTGCGCCACGTCCTCGAGCATGGCGCGGAGAAATCCGACCGCACCGGGACCGGCACGCGCAGCGTATTCGGCTGGCAGATGCGCTTTGATCTCAACCAGGGTTTTCCGCTGGTCACCACCAAGAAGCTGCACCTGCGTTCGATCATCCATGAGCTGCTGTGGTTCCTGCAGGGCGACACCAACATCGCCTATTTGAAGGAGCACAAAGTTGGCATCTGGGACGAGTGGGCCGACGAAAACGGCGACCTCGGCCCGGTCTACGGCAAGCAATGGCGCAGCTGGCCGGATGGCAAGGGCGGGCAGATCGACCAGATGCAGTGGCTGGTGGAGGAGATCAAGCGCAACCCGGATTCGCGCCGGCTGGTGATCAGCGCGTGGAACGTGGCCGAGCTGCCGCAGATGGCGCTGATGCCGTGCCACAGCCTGTTCCAGTTCTACGTAGTGGATGGCAAGCTCAGCTGCCAGTTGTATCAGCGCAGTGGCGATATCTTCCTCGGCGTGCCGTTCAACATTGCCAGCTACGCCTTGCTGACCCATATGGTGGCGCAGGCGACTGGCCTGGGGGTCGGCGATTTCGTCCACACCCTGGGCGACGCGCACCTGTACTCGAACCATTACGAACAGGCGCGCGAGCAACTGACGCGCACACCGCGGCCGCTGCCGCAGCTGCGCTTGAATCCCGCGGTCACCGACCTGTTCGGCTTCCGCTTCGACGACATCGCGATCGAAAACTACGATCCTTATCCGGCGATCAAGGCGCCGGTGGCGGTCTGAGCGGCATGGCGACCGCCGGGCCCCGCATCAGCCTCGTCGCCGCGCTCGATCGCCAGCGCGCGATCGGCCGCGACAACGCACTGGCCTGGCACTTGCCTGACGATCTCAAGCACTTCAAGGCAGCCACCCTGGGTCGCCCGGTGCTGATGGGCAGGCGCACCGCACAATCGCTGGGCCGCGCATTGCCGGGCCGGGCGAACCTGGTGATGACGCGCTCGGGTCGGGCACCGTTCGAAGGCATGCAGGCAGTGGCGGACGTGGCGCAAGCGCTCACGGCGGTAGCCGAGCTGGAGGCCAGCGAACTGTGCGTGATCGGCGGCGGCGAAATCTATCGCCAATGGCTGCCGCTGGCCGACGTCATGCAGCTGACCTTCGTAGATACCGAGATCGACGGCGCCGATGCCTGGTTTCCGCAGTGGGAGCCGACGCAGTGGCGCGAAGTGTCGCGGCAGGCGCATGCGGCCGATGCGCGGCATGCGTTCGGCTTTGAATTCGTCGAGTATCTGCGCGCCGGCTAGCGCAACTCGCGCTCAGCCCGCGCTTGCCTCGCTCATTCGGCGCTGGCGTTGTTCGGCCCGCGCCGCGGCTCCTGCCGCCCCTGGGGCCGCGGCCCACGTCGCTGCTGCTGGCTTTCGCGCGGTGGTCGTGGCGGGCGCGCAACCGGCGGCGGCCCTTCCACCTCGCGGCCGGGCACCTGCACCACCCGCAGCTCCTCGGTATCCAGCTGCAGCGCGGTGAGCTTGCCGCCCCACACCGCGCCGGTATCGATCGCATGCACGCCCTGGGTAATCGTCAGTCCCAGCGTAGACCAATGCCCGCAGACGATCTTGAGGTCACGTTCCACCCGGCCCGGCACTTCGAACCAGGGATACAGGCCTTGCGCCTGCGTGCCCGGCGTGCCCTTGTCCTCGGTCGCGATGCGTCCGCGCGGCGTGCAATAGCGCATGCGTGTGAGCAGGTTGATGATCGCGCGGCTGCGGTCGTGGCCGCTCAGGCCCGGCGACCAGCCTGGGCGGTCGCCGTACATGTTGCGCAACAGCTTGCGATAACCATTGCCCTGCAACTGCAGTTCGACCTCGCGCGCATGCTTCTCGGCCAGTTGGGTGGTCCACTTCGGCGCCAGGCCCGCGTGCACCATCATCCAGCCCAACGCGCGATCCACGTGCACCAGCTTTTGCATCCGCAGCCAGTCCAGCAGCACATCGCGGTCTTCGGCCAGCACCACGCGCAGCAGGTCAGGATTGACCTTGCGCTGTTCTTCTTCAGAGCGCGCACCCACCGCCAGCAGCGACAGATCATGGTTGCCGAGCACCACCACGCTTTGCTCGCGCAGCGAGTGGACCAGGCGCAGGGTTTCCAGCGACTGGCCGCCGCGGTTGACCAGGTCACCGCAGAACCACAAACGGTCGCTGGCCGGATCGAAACGGATCTTTTCCAGCAGCCGCTGGGTGACGTCGTAGCAGCCTTGCAGGTCGCCGATGGCCCACACGCTCATGCCCGGGCCCCCATCAGTGCAACGTCCGCGGGGTGGCCAGCGCGAAGGCGGCGATCTCGGCGGTGAAGGAGGTGCCGTCGTCGGCCACCAAGTCGTAGTGGCCCTGCATCAGGCCATCGCCGGTTTCCAGCAGCACCGCCGAGGTGTAGCGGAAATCTTCGCCCGGGCGCAGCCAGGGCTGTTCCCCGACTACCCCTTCGCCATCGATGTGTTCGATACGGCCATTGCCGTGGTCGATCTCCCAGTGCCGGGCAACCAGTCGCGCGCCAATGTCGCCGGTATTGAGGATGCGGATGTCGTAGGCAAACGCGTACCGGCCCTCGAGGGCGGCGGCGGGGTCGTTGAGGAAGCGCGGGCGGACCTCGACCTGGATCTGGTAGCGCGAATCGTCTTGCATGGGGGCAGTGTAAGCACAGGGCATCGGCGTCACGTCAAGCTACTTCGACGTTGGCCAGGCGGATGAAATCGGCCACTTCCAGCTGTTCGGCGCGGGCGTCGGCGCGCACGCCGGCGGCCTCGAAATGGCGGCTATCGCAGACCCCGGACAAGGCATTGCGCAAAGTCTTGCGGCGCTGGCCGAAAGCCGCGCGCACGACGTCGGCAAAGCGCTTGCGGTCGCCGATGCCGACCTCGGCGGGCGAACGCGGCACCAGCCGCGCCACTGCCGAGTCCACCTTGGGCGGCGGCCGGAAGGCGCCAGGCGGCACGACGAACAGCGAGGTCACCTCGCACCAGGCCTGCAGCATCACGCTCAAGCGGCCATACACCTTGCTGCCGGGGCCGGCGGCCATGCGGTCGACCACTTCTTTCTGCAGCATGAAGTGCATGTCGGCAATCGCCGCGGCGTGGTCCAGCGCATGGAACAGGATCGGCGAGGAAATGTTGTACGGCAGGTTGCCGACCAGGCGGATCGGCGTGCCCGCGGCCAGCGCGGTGAAATCCACCGCCAGCACGTCGCGGTGGATGATCGTCAGCTGCCCGAGCGGCGCGGCGGCCTCGGTGAGCGGGGCGATCAGGTCGCGGTCGAACTCGATGACGGTCAGTTCCCCATGCCGACGTAGCAACGGCAAGGTGATGGCGCCCTGGCCCGGGCCAATCTCGACCAGCCGCTGGCCCGGCTTGGGGTCCACGGCGTGGACGATCCGGTCGATGTAGTGCCGGTCGGCCAGGAAGTGCTGGCCCAAGGACTTTTTCGGCGCAGCACTGAATCCTGAGGCCGAACTAGGGGAAAGCGGACGAGTCATTGCGAAATTCTAGAGGGTGCGGCGTGATTTGCGGCGAAATTCGACCGCCACGCGTACCAATCGGTGGTTCAGTGCCGGCGTGCGGCGGCCAACTGCGCACACAGCGCGGTAGCCGCGAACAGGCTGGAAGGATCGGCGACCCCGCGCCCGGCCAGGTCCAGCGCAGTGCCATGGTCGACCGCCACCCGCGGGTAGGGCAGACCGAGGGTGATGTTTACGGCTTGTTCGAAGCCGCTGTACTTGAGCACCGGCAATCCCTGGTCGTGGTACATCGCCACTACCGCATCGAACTGGCGCAGTTTTTGCGGCAGGAAAGCGGTGTCGGCCGGTAGCGGGCCGATCAGGTCCATGCCGCGCGCGCGCAGTGCGGCCAGCACCGGGATCATCACGTCGAGCTCTTCACGGCCAAGGTGGCCGTCCTCGCCCGCATGCGGGTTGAGGCCGAGCACCGCGATCCGCGGCGTGGCCAGGCCGAATTCCCGCCGCAGTGCTTGCCAGGTGATATCCAGGCAGCGCGCCAGCGCCGGTCCGGTCACGGCATCGGCGACCGCGCGCAGCGGCAGGTGGGTGGTGACCAGCGCCACCCGTACGATGTCGTTGGCCAGCATCATCACCACATCGCAGCCGGCCTGTTCGGCGAGCAGCTCGGTGGTGCCGGAGTAGGCGATGCCGCCCTCGTTGATGACTGCCTTGTGTACTGGCCCGGTGACGATGCCGTCCAGGCGTCCGGCCAGGCACTCGGCGGCGCCAGCGCGCAGTGCGGCGATGACGGCACTGGCGTTGGCCGGGTCCGGCCGCCCGGGGCGACTCGGTCGGGGCAGCGGGATCGCGTGCACGGCGAGATCGCCGGGGCGCACGGGCAGGGCATCCGTGGGCAAGGCGCGAAACGGCAGGCCCAAGGCCGCGGCGGCCTGGGCAAGCGTGCCTGGATCAGCGAAAGCAAGCAGCCGGCAGTCGGAGCGCGGCTGTTGTGCGAGCCGGATGCACAGCTCCGGCCCGATGCCCGCCGGCTCGCCCGGTACCAGCGCGAGGGCGGGCGGTGCCACGGCTCAGTTGCCGGGCTGGGGGGCCGCCGGGGTCGCCGCAGCGGCCGGCGTCGGCTGGGCGGTGGCGTTGTCGTCGGCGCGGTCGCCGGTGCGGAAGCTCACGTAGGCTTCGCCACGCATTTCCTGCAGGAAGCGGTTGTACTCATCTTCCAGCTTGCGCCGGCCAATCGTTTCGCGGACCTGCGAGCGCTGGTTCTGGTTGCCCACATCGGTGTCACGGCGGCCAACCAGCTGGACGACGTGCCAACCTGCCTCGGTGCGGAACGGCGGCGACATGCCGCCGTCGCTCAGCGAGGTGACCTGGCGGCCGAAGTCCGGGCCGAACGCGTCGGCCGGAAACCAGCCCAGGTCGCCGCCCTGGCCACGGCTGTTGGCGTCATCGGAAGACTCCTTGGCCACGGCCTGGAAGTCCGCGCCGCCTTCGACGCGCGCGCGCAAGGTTTCGATCTTGGCCTTGGCCGCGGCATCGCTCTGGGTTTCGTTGACCCGCACCAGGATGTGGCGGGCGTGATACTCGGTGACCAGCTGGGCCTGCGGGCTGTTCGAACCGGTGCGCACTTCGACCAGCTTCAGCAGCTGGAAGCCGCTGGGGCCACGCAGCGGACCCACCACTTGGCCTGGTTGCAGGTCCTTGATCAGCTGGGCGAACGCGTTGGGAATCTCGTTGGCCGCGCGCCAGCCCAGGTCGCCGCCTTCCAGCGCGTTGGGGCTGTCGGAATAGCGCACCGCGGCGGCGGAGAAGTCCAGCTCGCCCTTGTCGATCAAGCTCTTGACGCCGTCGATCTTCTGCTGGCCGGTGGCAATCTGCTCGGCAGTGGCGCCGTCCGGCAGGCCGACCAGGATGTGCGCCAGGTGGTACTGGGTGCCACCGCCGGTCTGCTGTGCCAGGGCTGCATCGACCTCGCCTTCGCTGACGCTGATGCGGCTCTGGGCGAAGCTCTGGCGCAGGCGCTGCACGGTGATTTCCTCGCGCACCGAGCGCCGGAAGTCGCCATAGGAAAGGCCATCGGCGGCCAGCTTCTGGCGCAGGCCGTCCACGCTGGTGCCGTTCTGCTGGGCAATGCTGGCGATGGCGCGATTGAGCTCGTCGTCGCTGACCTTGATGCCGCTGCTTTCGGCGCGCGCCACCTGCAGCTTGACCAGCACCAGGCGCTCAAGCACCTGTCGCTGCAGCACATCGGCCGGTGGCAACTGGTTCTCGCGACCGGCGTACTGGCCGCGCACGTTGGTCACGGCGCGATCCAGTTCGCTTTGCAGGATCACGTCTTCATCGACAATGGCGGCGATGCGGTCCAGCGGCTGAGCAGCCTGGGCCAGGGCAGTCGACGGGAGGGTGCTGGTCACGACCAGCAGTGACGCAAGGAAAACAGGTAGGAGTCTGGTCATGGAATCTGGTTCGGATCGTAATCGTCCGGCTTGGTCGTGGTGTTGCTGGGCGGGACCAGGTACAGGTCGTCGCGGTAATAACCGAGAATAGCACGGCGCAAAGTGCGCTCTGTGTCCTGTCCGACAGAGCTTAGGCCCTTCAGGACGAACTCCAGCTGCAGGGAATTGTTCATCTCGCCCTCGCGGTTGCGCACGTAGCGCCGGGCCAGGGCCCGCACCGCCAGGCAGCAGCTGTCCCACTGCACGCCACCGATGATTTCCAGCGGCTTGCGGTCCAGCAACGAGTAGTAGTAGCGGCCGACCACGCTCCAGGTGGGATTGATCGGATACAGGAAGGAGAAGTCGGCCTGCTTGAGCTGGTCGGTGTTGTCGCTGGTGTTGCGGCGGTAGCGATACGACAGGTTGATGATGCCGTCGTTGCCGAGCAGGAAGCGGGTGCGGAAGCTGGCCAGGTCTTCCTGGCGGAAGTTCGGGTTCCACTGGTAGGTGGCGCCCAGGGTCCAGCGGTCGTTGATCGCGTAGTTGACGTCGGTCACCCAGGCGGACTTGCCCTGTTCGACCGGCGGCTCGCTGCTGTTGAGGGTGACCCGCGAATCCTCGAAGTACAGGATCTGGCCGACGCTGGCGGTCAGTTTCTCGCGGCCGTCGGACTGGCGCAGCAGGCGCGTGGTCAAGGCGACCGTCAGCTGGTTGGCGTCGTTCTGGCGATCGGCACCGGTGTAGCGGCTGTCGCGGAACAACTGGCCCCAGCTGAAGGTGAAGGCACGGGTATCGAACAGCGGCAGGTTGTCCTGGTCGCGGTATGGCGAGTACAGGTAGAACAGCCGCGGCTCCAGGGTGTTGAGGTAGTCCCTGCCGCCGAAGCTGACTTCGCGGTCGAAATACAGGCCGGCGTCCAGGCTTGCGATCGGCATGCCGCGCGTGGGCGTGCGGTCGCCGTTGCCGCCGGTGGCGCGCAGTTGCTCGGCCAGTTCGCGGTCCAGCTGGTAGGCGGTGTAGCGATAGGCCAGGGTCGGGGTGACGTACCACGCCGCGCCGGCCAGCGGCATCGATACGTAGGGCTTGAGGTCGAGCCGCGAGCCGCCGGGCTGGTCGATCACCTGGCCGGTGCGCTCATAGTCGCCGTCGGCATTGATGAACTTGGGGTGGACATCGCCGTGGACGAAGCGCACCGCTTCGCTGTAGATCCCGATGTCGAAGGGGCCGAACGGCTGGTTCCAGTTGAAATAGGCACGCGGCTGGCGGTTGAACGGAAGCGCCGCCTCGGTGAGGGTGTAGTCGGTCAGCTGCCAGTAGTCGGCCATCAGGCCGGCGGTCCAGTAGCGCCCGGTGCCGTAGACGCCGACCACGCTCTGCAGGTTGGACACGGCCACGCCGTTGAGGCGGCTGGAGAAATCTTCGGTGTAGCGCTCGTCGCTGACCCAGGCCACGTTGGCGCGCGCCTGCCAGTTGCTATCGATGTTGTGATAGCCGCTGTACTCGATCCGGCCACGGTCCTTGTCGCGCAACTTGTCGTTGGGCAGGTAAGCGGTGCGCAGTTCGCCGCGGCCGCCTTCATACAGATAGCGGAACTCGTTGTCGAGCATGAAACCGCGCTTGCTCATGTAGCGCGGGTACAAGGTGTCGTCGAAGTTCGGCGCGAGGTTGAAATAGATCGGCTGGGTGTAGTCGAAGCCGTTGCGGCCGGAGATCGCCAGCTGCGGATACAGCAGGCCGGTCTGGCGGCGGTCGTCGATCGGGAACTTGAACCACGGCATCCACAGCACCGGCACCCGGCCGATCTGCAGCACGGCGTTGCGCGCAGTGCCGAAGCCTTCCTCGTTGTCGACGTCGATCTCCGGCGCGCGCACTTTCCAGATCGGCTGCGAGGGATCGCAGGTGGTGTAGGTCGAGTGGTGCATCTGCCCGACCGAGCCCTGCAGGTCCACCGAATCAGCGCCGCCATTGCCGCGGCGGTCGACCAACTGGTAGCGGATGTGGGTGACCTTGTGGGTATCGGTGTCCTGGTTGCCTTCGGCGCGGTCGGCGATCATCCGGAACGAGGAGTCCTGGTAACGGACATTGCCCTCGGCGATGTAGTTGCCGGACTCGGTGTCCATGCGCAGGTCGTCGGCGTGCAGGAACTGGTCGCCACGCTTGAGGGTGACGTTGCCGGTGTATTGCGGCAGGGTGGTGGTGCCGCTGAGCTGGTCGCCCTCGACATCGGTAGGCAGTTGCTGGCGGTTGGCCGCGGCAGCCTTGTCGGCCGGCGGCGCTTCTTCGAAGCCGGGCAACGGCTGCACGGCCGGGCAGAGGTCCCAGTTCAACGGCTTTTCGTCGGCCATTGCCGGCAGGCAGATGGCGATGCTCAGGGGCAGGGGAAGCAGGCGAAGAGCTCGGCGCACGCGGGGGGATCGACGTGGGAAAACGGCCGCTAGCTTGCCCCATAGGCTGCATGGGGGCAATGAAGAGCCGGACAGCACGTTGCCCGGATTCATTCCTGGCCCGCTGGCGTGGGGGTTGGTCAACGCAGGGCGCCGACGTGGGCGACGCTGCTTTCGCGCAGCGCCTGGAGGTCGTAGCCGCCTTCAAGCATCGACACCAGGCGCCCCTGGGCGTGGCGCCGGGCCAGCGTGCGCAGTTCGGCGGTGAGCCAGCCGAAATCCTCGGCCTCCAGCATCAGGTCGGCCTGCGGGTCGCGCATATGCGCATCGAAGCCGGCCGAGACCAGCACCAGCTGAGGGCGGAAAGCGTCCAGCAGCGGCAGCATCTGGTCGGCCCAGGTGTTGCGGAAGCGGAAGCCACCGCTGCCGGGCGGCAGCAGGGCGTTGTGGATATTGCCCACGCCACGCTCATAGACGCTGCCCGAGTGCGGGTAGAGGCCCGATTCGTGGGTGCTGAGATATTGCACCGCCGGGTCGCGCTCGAAGATGGCCTGGGTGCCGTTGCCATGGTGGACATCGAAATCGACCACGGCGACCCGTTCCAGGCCATGGCGCTCGCGCGCGTGGGCCGCGGCGACGGCGATGTTGTTGAACAGGCAGAAGCCCATTGCGTGCTGCGCGGTGGCGTGGTGGCCCGGTGGCCGCACCGCGCAGAACGCGGTCTCGGCCTGGCCGGCCATCACCGCGTCCACCGCCGCGATCCCGGCGCCGGCCGCACGCAAGGCAGCCGCGCCCGAGCCCGGCGACATCACCGTGTCCACGTCGAGCATGCGGTAGCCGTCGATGGGTGCTTCGAGCACTGAGTCGATCAGCTCGCGCTCGTGCACCCGGCATAGGTCGCCGAGCTTGGCCAGCGGCGCCTCGCGCCATTCCAGCTCGGGGAACTGCTCACGCAGGGCCGAGACCACCGCTTCCAGCCGCGCCGGCGATTCGGGGTGGTCCGGACCGGGATCGTGGCCGAGGCAGGCGGGGTGGGTGAAGACCAGCATGCCGCCCTCAGCCCTGGCGGCGATGCTGGTGTTGCCACAGCACCTCGCCATGGCCGGCGCTGCGCGCCAACACCCGCGCCAGCACGAACAACAGGTCCGACAGGCGGTTGAGGTAGCCGATGGCCTCGGCGCGAACCGGTTCCAGCCGCGATAGCGCGACGGTCTCGCGCTCGGCCCGGCGCACGATGGTCCGGGCCAGGTGGCAGCGCGCCGCCGCTTCGCCGCCGGCCGGCAGGATGAAGTCCTTCAACGGCGGCAAGCCGTCGTTGTAGGCATCGAGTCGTTGTTCCAGCCAGGCCACATCAGCGGCGGCGATGGCGGCGTGGCCCGGAATGCACAGCTCGCCGCCGAGGTCGAACAATTGGTGCTGGATGGCGGTCAGCAGCGCGGCGACATCCTCCGGCAAGGCCGGCGCGGCCAGCAGTACGCCGATGGCCGAATTGGCTTCGTCCACGGTGCCGTAGGCCGCCACCCGGGGCGCGTCCTTGCCGACGCGGCTGCCGTCGCCCAGCCCGGTGCTGCCGTCGTCGCCGGTCCGGGTGTAGATCTTCGACAGGCGGTGGCCCATGCCGGCGCCCGTCAGTGCGCGGCTGCGCGCGGCGCCGACGGGCGAGCCAGCGCACGCACCCCCGCATGCACGACGACGACCCCGGCCACATACAGCACGGTGGTGCGCAGGTAAGGCAGGAACCAGTCGGCGTAGTTGCCGATCCACCCCGCCAGGCTCGGTTCGGCCACGCTGGCGCTGGTCCAGTAGAACGCGCCCTGGGCAATGAGGTGGCAGGCCGCCACCGACAGCACCAGGACGCCCGCACCACGGGCAAGGGCGAGGCTGGGGGCAGTTGCCGGGCGGCCACGCAGCCAGGCGCCGCCGGCCCACAACGCCAGGTAGGCCAGCACCAGGGCCAGGTAGCCGGGCGAGATGCAGTAGTGCTGCCAGAACGCCAGGCCCTGGCTGGAGATCACCAGCCAATCGATCAGCACCGCCAGCGCCATCAGCAGGGGGAAGGCCCAGCGCGTCCACGCGCGCAGGTAGAACCCGCCGAGGAAGAACACCGCCCACGAGGCATCGGGCACCGGCGCAAAATGATTGATCCGGGTGGCGGTCATCGCCAGCGCGAGCAGGAGCAGGACGAAGGCGCGCAGGGAGCGATCGGTCATGGCGGGTCCGGACAGTTGAGGTGTGCGGTCTGGATTCTACTGGCTTTGCCGTCGCACCCGGGGTCGGGGCGGTCGCCGGGGGGGTGCGCCGCGAACTATCATGTTTGGCATGACCCAGACACATGACGTGGTGATCGTCGGTGGCGGCCTGGTCGGCGCCAGCCTGGCGCTCGCCCTGGACCGCATCGGCCTGGACGTGGGCCTGGTCGAGGCCAGCGCGCCGGGCGCGCTGCCGGCCGTGTTCGACCAGCGCAACCTCAGTTTCGCCGCCGCGACCGTCAACGCTCTGACCGCGCTCGGCGTGATGGCGCAGCTGCGCCAGCCCGGCGGCCCGATCCGCCGCATCCACGTCAGCCGTGCCGGCGACTTCGGGCGGGTCGTGCTGGAGGCGTCCGACTACGGTCGCGACAGCTTCGGCCAGGTGGTGGTGGCGCGCGATTTCGGCGAGGCGCTGGAGTCGCGGCTGGCGCAGGCGGCGCATGTCTCCCGCTACCGTCCGGCGCGCTTCATCGGCACCGGGCCGGTGCAGGACGGCTTGCGCCCGGTGCGGATCGCCAGCGGCGACGGCGAGCAACTGCTACAGGCGCGCCTGCTGGTCGGAGCCGATGGCACCCGCAGCGCGGTGCGCGAATTGCTGCACATCGGCACCGAAGAACACGATTTCCTGCAGACCTTGTTCGTCGCCCGCGTGCGCGCCCAGCGTGCGCCGGACGGCACTGCCTACGAACGCCTGCACGACACCGGGCCGACGGCGCTGTTGCCGCGCGGCGATCGCCATTACGGCGTCGTCCACGGCGTTGCCCGGCACGAGGCCGACGCAGTGGCCGCGCTCGACGAGTTGGCGTGGCTGGCCCGCGTGCAGGCCGCGGCCGGTTGGCGAGCGGGCCGGCTGCTGGCCAGCGGTGAGCGCAGCGCCTACCCGATCGTGCAGGTGCTGGCGCAACAGCTCAGCGCCGAACGCGTGGTATTGCTCGGCAACGCCGCGCAAACCCTGCACCCGCTGGGGGCACAAGGCTTCAACCTGGGCCTGCGCGATGCCCTGACCCTGGCCGAGCTGGTCGAGGCCGGGCGCGAGGATCCCGGCGCGGCGGCCCTGCTGTCGGCCTACGTGGCGCGGCGCCAGCCGGACCGCGAGCAGACGGTCGGTTTCTCAGGTGGCCTGGCGCGGATCACCGCGCAGTCTTCGCCGCTGCTGCGGCCCCTGCGCAGCCTGGGATTTCTCGCCGCTGCGCGGCACACGCCGCTGCAATCAATGCTGGTCGGTGGTGCCATGGGCTTCCGTGGCGAGGTGCCGCAGTTGTGCCGGAGCGCGTCGTGAACCGCCGCGCCGGGGTCGACGTTGCGGTCACCGGCGGCGGCGTGGTGGGCGCTGCCTGTGCCTTGGCCCTGGCCGAGGCTGGCCTGTCGGTAGCGCTGATCGAAGGACGCACGCCGCCGCATTGGCAGGCCGCGCATCCTGACTTGCGCGTCTACGCCTTTGCCGCGGACAACGCCGCCCTGCTCGATCGCCTCGGCGTGTGGCCGCAGGTGCGTGCCGCGCGCGTGCAGCCGTACCGGCGCATGCGGGTGTGGGATGCCGGCGGTGGCGGCGAATTGGCCTTCGATGCCGATGCCTTCGGCCGCGAGCAACTCGGCTGGATCGTCGAGAACGACCTACTGGTCGATCGATTGTGGGCGGCCCTGCCTGGCGCTGGCGTGCAATTGCATTGCCCGGCGCGGCTGCAAGGGCTGGAGCAGGACGAGCGCGGCGTGCGCTTGCGCCTGGACGACGGCAGCCGGGTCGATGCCACCCTGGCAATCGCCGCCGATGGCGCCGAGTCGACGCTGCGTACGCTCGCCGGCATGCAGGTCAGCCGCCAGGATTACCACCAGAGCGGCCTGGTTGCCTTCGTGCAGACCACCCAGCCGCACCAGGACACCGCGTGGCAGCGTTTCCTGGTGACAGGCCCGCTGGCATTCCTGCCTTTCACAGAAGGGCGCAGCTCCATCGTCTGGACCTTGCCCGAGGCCGAGGCCGCGCGCCTGCTGGCCGTGGACGAGGCCGCATTCGAACGCGAGCTGGGCAACGCTTTCGCCGGTCGCCTGGGTGAAGTGAAGTTGGCTTCGCCGCGCGCTGCCTTCCCGCTGCGGCGGCAACTGGTGGGTGCGTACGTGGCCGGGCGTGTGCTGGCCCTGGGCGATGCCGCGCACGTGGTGCATCCGCTGGCCGGGCAGGGCGTCAACCTGGGCCTGCGCGACGTGGCTGCGCTGCAGGCGATGGTGCTGGACGCGCGCCAGCGCCGCGCCGATTGGGCCGCGCAGCATCGCCTGCGCCGCTGGGCACGCACCCGCCGCAGCGAGAACACGGTGGCGGCCTACAGTTTCGATGCGATCAACCAGGTGTTCTCCAACGACGAGATGCACCTGACCCTGGCACGTGGCCTGGCGCTCGGCAGCGCCGGCCGGCTGCCACCGCTGGTGGATCTATTGTGGCGGCGTGCGGCGGGCATCGGCCCGCGCTGACCGCGTCACCGTTATCCCGCATTGCCCACGACGAGGAGGGACACGATGAGTATGGAAGGTTGGTCACGCAGGCAGGTCATGAAGGGCGCACTCGGTGCGCTGGCGCTAGCGGCCTTGCCGTTGCGCTCGCACGCCGCGCCGCCGCGCAAGCCGTTGGGCGTGGCGCTGGTAGGGCTCGGCGGTTACAGCAAGGGCCGCCTGGCGCCCGCGCTGGAACTCACCCGGCACTGCCGCCTGGCCGGCATCGTGACCGGCACGCCATCGAAGGCGAAGGAATGGCAGGAACGCCACCGCTTGCCGGACCGCAACATCTACACCTATGACAACTTCGCCTCGATTGCCGACAACCCGGACATCGACGTGGTCTACGTGGTCCTGCCCAACAGCCTGCATGCCAAGTACACCATTGCCGCGGCCGAGGCCGGTAAGCACGTGTGGTGCGAAAAACCGATGGCGATGAATGCCGGCGAAGCGCAGCGCATGATCGATGCCTGCGCGCGCAACAAGGTCAAGCTCGCGATCGGCTATCGCATGCAGCATGAGCCGAACACGCGCCGCATCATCTCCTGGGTCGACGAAAAGCCCTATGGCGCGATCCAGCGGGTGCGCGCTGAAGCCGGCTTCGACGCCTTCGACGACGCTCCGCCGGACAACTGGCGGCTGGACGCGGCGCGCGGCGGCGGGGCGATGTACGACATGGGCGTGTACGCGCTCAACGGCGCGCGTTACGCCACAGGGCTGGAACCGCTGGCGGTCAGCGCCCGCCACGAAACGCGGCGGCCGAAGATTTTCGACCGCGTCGACGAAACGACGCGCTTCACCCTGGAATTTCCCAACGGCATCGTCGCCGACTGCGCCACCAGTTTCGGTATGACCATGAACCAGCTGCGCGTCGAGGCCGAGCGCGGTTGGTACGAACTCTCGCCATTCCAGAGCTATGACGGGATCCGGGGCCGCACCAGCGATGGCAAGGTGCTGGACGCCAAGGTGCAGCACCAGCAGGCGCTGCAGATGGACGAAGACGCGCTGGCGATCATGCAGGGCACGCCGTTGCGGGCGCCGGGCGAGGAAGGGCTGGCGGACATGCGGGTGATCGATGCGATCTTCGCTTCGGCCCGCGCCGGCGGCAAGAAGATCACGATCACCGGCTGACGGAGGTTGCCCTTCTGCCGCCAGCGGGAGAAGGGCAGCTCACACGAACGGAAAGACCAGCCGCAGTAACGCCTTCAGGCCGCTGCCGGCGCCCTCGGCCACGGCCTTGGCGCCCAGGCCATTGAGCGCGCGTCGCACATCTTCCCAGCGCAGCTTGCTGATGTCTTTCTTCAGCAGGTCGGCCAGCTCTTCGCTGGCCGGGGCCAGGTGCTGCAGTTCCTTGACGATGCCTGCCGGGTCGGCCTGCAGGTAGCCCCAGCGCTCGGCGATCTTCAGCAGCGTGTCGAAACGCACCGCGACCACTTCGCGGTTGCGCTCGTACACCGGCAGTGCACCCACTTCGAGGATGGCCTGCTCGAACTGCTGCGCGTCGTCAGGATGTTCGATGCGCACCGCAATGAAGCCTTCCTTGCGGGTGCGCTCGCTGACGTGCTTGGCACCGGTCTCGATGTTGGCTTCGCTCAGCGCGGTGGCGACGATGCGCTGCAGCGCCGCTTGCGGGTCTTCAGGCACCAGTGCGCGCCAACGTGCATAGCCGTCGCGGCGCAAGGCTTTCACCTTGGCCGTGGTGACGCGCAACTTCATCGCCACCGCGGCATTGGACTCGGCGCGTGAGATCGCGCCGTCGCGTTCGAGCAAGACGAAGATCAGCAATTCCAGGTCGCGCTTGGTCAGCGACTGGAAGCCCTGCAGCAGCGTCAGCCGCAGGAATTCATCGCCGAAGGCGGCCGGGTCGTTCAGTTGGATCGTCTGCATGGCATACCCCTTCACTAGGACGCCAGCATCGGTGATGCCGGTTGCGCCCGCTGAGACCCGCTGTGACCGGCGTCCGCTCCAGGACGCCGGCTACTGACCGGTTCAGTGGGCGGGCGCGGCCGCTGTTGGCGTGGGCTCGACGTAGAAGGTCTCGATGGCACCGCGGTCCTGCAAGGTCACGAAGACCTGGGCGCCGTCGAAGGTCACATTGCTGGGCTTGCGGCCCTTGAGCTGGACCGTGCGCAGCAGCTTGCCCTGGGGCGAGACCACCGCGATCTGGCCCGCATCGTAACGGGCGATATACAGGTTGCCCGCCGGGTCGCAGCGCATGCCGTCCAGGCCGAAATCGTCGAACTTGTGCAGGACGCGCTTGTTGCGCGGCAGGCCGTCGACCAGGTCATAGACCCACACCGTGCGCTGGATGCTCTCGTTCACGTACAGGCGCTTGCCATCGGGGCTGACCTCCACGCCGTTGGTGGTGCCCATGTTGTCTTCCAGCTTCTGCACCTGGCCGTCGGCGCTGACCCGCCAGAGCCGCCCGTTGCTGGTGTTTTCCCAGTCCGGGTCGCTGAGGAACACGCTGCCGTCCGGCGCCAGGGCCACATCGTTGGGGCCGGTGGATTCGGGCAGGCGCGCCAGCACGGTGACCGCCGCGGTCACCGGGTCGATCTTGAGCAATTGCTTGCCGGCCTTGTCGGCGATCCGCATGGTGTCGTCCGGCGCGAAGCGGATGCCATTGGCGACGCTGCCTTGCGGCAATTCGACGAACAGCTTGGCCACGCCGTGGTTCGCTTCGGGCGTGACCCGCCCAATGGTGCCGTTGCGGCCGAAGTTCACCACGTAAAGCGCGCCGTCGGGACCGACGGCCGGGCCTTCGATGTCCGAGGTGAACACGCCGTCGCCGACATAGTCCCAGGCGCGGTAGGTCGGCGGCGCCTGCTCGGCGAACGCCGGCGCGATGGCAGTGGACAGCAGGCACAACGACAGCAGGGCAGTGGGGCGCATGGCAATCCTTGAAGGGCCAGCCGGGTCAACCGGGGGTGGCGAAAACGGTGATTTCTTCGCGATCGTGATACAGCTGCTTGGCCCGGATCAAGAGCGGGCGCTCGGCCCGGTCCTGGAACTGCGCCAGGCACAGCCGGGTTTCGTCCCAACGCTTCTTCATCGGCAGCTTCAAATTGAAGATCGCGTGCCGGCACCAGCCCTGGGCAAACCACTCGCCCATCCGCTCGGCCACCCGGCGCGGCTGTTCGACCATGTCGCAGACCATCCAGTCCAGCGACTTTTCCGGCCGCCAGTGGAAGCCGTCCGCGCGCAGGTGTTCGACCAGTCCAGTATCCAGTACGTGCTCGCGCAGCGGGCCGTTGTCCACGCTGGTCACGTGCAGGTGCTCGCGGGTCAGCACCCAGGTCCAGCCGCCGGGCGCCGCGCCCAGGTCGGCGGCGCGCATGCCCGGCTGGACCAGGCGCTGGCGCTCTTCAGGCGTGAGCAGCGTCATCAACGCTTCCTCAAGCTTCAATGCCGAGCGCGAAGGCGCGTCGGGCAGCAGCTTGAGGCGCGGGATGCCCAACGGCCAGGGCGCGCTGTCGGTCGGCTCGGCGCTGGCCAGCAGCAGGTGGTCGCCATCGAGGAAGCACAGGTGCAGTCGCGGCAGGCGCGGTTGTGGCTTGTCGGTGAGCAGCCCGGCCTTGCGCAATGCCGGACGCAAAGCATTGCCGAAGCTGCGCGCCAATCCGGCCAAGGGTTTGGCCGCATCAGAATCGGGGTGCTCGACCCAGAGGTCGCCGAAGCGGGTTGCCTGCGGCACTGTCACCAGTGCCTCGAGCACCGGCGTGATGCGGTCGCGCGGATCGATGCCGCGCAGCTCGGCCAGCAGCACCAGTTTTTGCCGCGCAAAAATCAGCGAGCGCCAAGACAGCCGCGCTGAAAGCGCAGCGGCGTCCTCGCAGAGGAACAGCACGTAGCCGTCGTTGCGCTGGGTGCGGGCGTAGCCGGCGATCCCGGCCTGGGCTGCGCGTTCGCTCAGTTCCCCTGCCAGTTCAGGCTCGAAGCCCTGGCGGCAGTAGCACAGCAGGCCGTTCAACGGCCGCCCTCAATAATGATCGCCACCAGCTTCCCCATAGGCGCGCAGCACGGCGCAGGCATCTTCACGTAGCAGGTCGCGGACCACCGCGATCCCACGGCGCTCGAGTTCGCCGACCCAGTCGGCCGGCAGCGGGCCTTCGTCGAATTCGGTCAGCGCCATCACATCCTCGGCGCGGGCGCCGATCAACAGGCGATCGATGCCGGCCCACACGGTGGCACCGTAGCACTGGCAGCATGGTTGCGATGAGGTGGCCAGGGTCACCGGCTTGAGCACGTCGTTCAGGCGTGGGGTCTGCAGGCGCTGTTGGGCCAGCATGTAGGCCATGTTCTCGGCGTGCGCCAGCGAAGTGGCGTGCGGCACCACGCGGTTGACGCCCACGGCAATGATGCGGTCATCCGGGCCGAACACGGCGGCGCCAAACGGACCGCCACTGCGCGCTTCCACGTTCAGCCGCGACAATTCGATCGCCAGCGCGACCTTGGCCGCATCGTCGTCATAGCGCTGCGACGAATCGACATGGTCGTGGACCCAGGCGGGCAGGGTGAGGTGGACTTGCGCGTAGAGCATCAGCGAACCGGTTCCGGGGTGTCGATCGGGCGGCGCAGTGTATCGGCAGTGGCGGGTTTCGCGCTGCATTGGCCGGCGACGCATTGGCAGCCGGTGATCTGCGCCGAGCCGCACACGCTCATGCGACCGCTGGCGTGGCACTGCGCCATGACGGCGGCCGGGTCGGTCGGGCTGGCAACGTTCACGCAGGCCGGTGCGGCGCCACAGCAGTTGCCCACGTTCTTGACCGTGCAGTCGGCATCGCTGCGGCAACGCAGATCCAGCTGCGCGCCCGCCAGGGACGAAGATGATGCGCTCGGTGGCGGCGACGTGGCCGGAGGGGCCGCCGCTGCGCAACCGCCGATAGTGCACAACAGGAGCCAGGCGAACGGCAGGATCGAAAGGCGCATGACGGACTCCGCGAGCCGGGGATGGCGGTGATCTTAAGCCCGCCCCCGGCAAGCGCTCGTTACGCCTGCCTTCGGCGCTGCGCCACATGGGCCGCCGTGCAGCCATAGACGCCTGCCAGCAGGCAGGCAATGGCAAGGGCCTCGAGCAGGTGCGGCCAGCGCTGCTCCCACAGGAAGCCATAGAGCAGCGCGAATACGGTTTCGAACACGATCATCTGCCCGACCAGGGTCAGCGGCAGCAGGCGGCTGCTACGGTTCCACAGCGCATTGCCGATGACCGAGGCAAACAGTGCGAGCACCGCCGCGATGCCCCACAGGCGTACCCAGGCGTCCAGCGTGTGGCTGGCGCCGCTCGCAAAGGCGGGCGCGGCGGCCAGCAGGGCCAGTGCACCAGTCACCACGCCGGTCAGCAGCGAACCGTCCTGGCTGGAAATCTGCGGTCGTCGCGACAGCCAGCGCGCGTTGCCAACCGAGTAGGCAGTCCAGGACAACAGCGCGCCGAAGGCACAAGCCAATCCGGCCATGCGCGTGGCCAGGTCGTGGCCGCCCTGGTGTGCACCTGCCAGCGCCTGCACACCTACTAAGGCCACGCCGAGCAGGCATAGCCCCAGCGGCATTGCCAGCGCGGACAACCTGAGCGCGCCGGCACTGCGCGAACCGACCAGGGTCACCGATACCGGCAGCAGGCCGATGATCAGCGAGGCCGCCGCGCCGCCGGCCCACTGCACCGCCGCACCCAGCAGCACGTAGTAGATGAGGTTTCCCAGCAGGCTCAGCCGCGCCAGCGTCCACCAGTCCGATGCCTGCATCGGCGCGATCGCCGCACGCCAGCGTGGCGCCAGCACCAAGGCGGCGATCAGGCCGTAGGCCAGGTAGCGCGAGACCGACAGCTGCAGTGGAGTGAAGTCACCCAGCAGTTGCGGGGCGAGGAACACCAGGCCCCATAACGCCCCGGCGGCGATGCCGCTGCCGATGCCGGCAGCCAGGGGCGGGGAGGAACGCTTGGGCGAAGAGTCGGGCATGGGCGCAGCATGCTCGTCGCTGCGCAGTAGGTCTTGGCCCAGGCTACTGAGTCGCGCGACGGGCGCGTCGCCACGCGGCTGGGGTATGGCCGGTGGCGCGGCGCATGGCGCGGGTCAAGGTGGTCTGGTCCGCCCATCCGCCGTCCACGGCCAGGCGGGCAATCGGCGTGTCGCTGTCTGCGAGCGCTTCGATCACCTTGCGCAGCCGCAACTCCGCCAACCAGGCCTGTGGGCTGGTGTCGAGTTCGCGTTTGAACAGGGCGTGCAGCCGGCTGGCGCTCAGATGCAGTTCGGCGGCCATGCGCTCGACCGGCCACCCCGCACCGGGTAACGCCTCGATCCGCTGCAGAAGGCGGCGCAAGCGCGCGGCCACCGGCGCATCGGGCGCCAGTTGCTGCAACAGCACGGGCAGGCAGTGGCGCGCCAGCGCGTGCGGCAGGGCAGGGCCGGCGCGGCGCATTTGCAGGTAATCGAGCAAGCTCCGGGTGGGCGCTGAAATCGAGAGATAGGGCTGAGCGGCAAGACGCTCGCAACCGGCGTCGCCAACATCTTCCAAACCGCAGTCGAGGATCAGGAAGCAGTTGTGCGCGTTGGCGTCCTGCGTGTGCACGGTCCCCGGGGCGATGAAAGCACCTTGGCGCATATCGACCTGGCCCAGTCGTCCGCCGACCTCCATCGCCATGCCACCGGCCAGCGGCAGAACGATCTGCACGTGGTCATGCGCATGGGCATAGGCCTTCGGGCCATAACTGCGCAACGAGAGGGCGGCGGCGGGATGCATGAGGCGCCTGGGTCGGATATTCCCGACCATGTTAGGGCGATCGTGACGACACGACGAGGGGCGTGTCGGACCCGGCAGCGGGGCTTATCCAGTCCCGTTGCAACTGGACGCTGCAGTTGCACGCGGCCACGCTGGCATGCAGCAGGAACACATGCGTCCAGCGGAAAAAGCCAGCCGCAAACCTGCAGGAACAGGCAAAAAATTACCCCGGCCGCGTGCCAAGGGCAGAGACGGTACCGGGGTTTACGCGACCTACCTTACCGCCGCCGCAGCGCTGGCGCAACCCACGGATGGAGCAACTTGCAAAATGCGACATGAAAGACTTGAACAGGCACTTTCCCTTGAGCGCTTCGGCCGCTATCTCGCCTGGACCGAAGGCGATCGCAACGCTGCCATCGAACTCTACGGGCTCAACACGCGCCTTTCCGAGGCGCTCTACACTCCGCTGCAAACCCTGGAAGTGGTGCTGAGGAACCGCATCCATTCGGTCCTCGCTGAAAGTCATGGCGAAGCCTGGATGCATCCAGCGGCCGGCATCGTCACCGGTCCCTATCAGCAGGCCCAGGTCACCAAGGTAGTCGAATCGCTTGCGAAGGAAGGTAAGGACGTCACCGCCGGAGCCGTTGTCTCCAGTCTGACCTTCAGCTTCTGGACCACGATGTTCCACAAGGACTACGAAACGCTGTGGCAGCAGGGCATGCACCGCATCGCCGACGCGAGCGCACCGCGGGGCCTCAGGCGCAAGAGCTTTTCAGGTCCGCTGACCCGGATCCGGCTGCTGCGCAATCGTATCGCGCATCACGAGCCGATCGTAGGCTGGGATCTGCGCAAGCACCACGAACGGATGTTGGAGATCACCGCCTGGCTTTCGCCGCCGGCGGCGACCTGGAGCCGCGAACACGACCGCTTTGCGCAAGTGCATCGCGCGCAGGCGATCGTGTCCGCGCCAGGCGGACGCGCTTAGTCGCGTGCGCCCCAGGTATCGCGCAAGGTGACGCTGCGGTTGAACACCGGTGCGGTTGGTGTGTGGTCGCGGCGGTCGGCGACGAAATAACCGGTGCGCTCGAACTGGAACGCCTGCTCCGGCGCAGCCTGCGCCGCGGCCGGCTCCAGGTAACCGCGCACGCTGCGCTTGGAGGCCGGATTGAGATAGTCGCGATAGGTCTTGCCGTCGGATTCGTCGTCGGGTTTTTCGACCGAGAACAGGCGGTCGTACAGGCGGATTTCCGCCTCAACGGCGTGGCGCGCGCTGACCCAGTGGATCGTGCCCTTGACCTTGCGGTTAGCCCCTTCCATGCCCGGGCGCGACTCCGGATCCAGCCAGCCACGCAGTTCCACGATCTCGCCCGCTTCGTTCTTCACCACTTCCTCGACCCGGGCGATGCCGGCGCCGCGCAGGCGCACTTCGCCGCCCGGCACCAAGCGCTTCCAGCCCTTCGGCGGCACCTCGGCGAAATCCTCGCGTTCGATCCACAGCTCGCGCGAGAACGGCACCTGGCGCGTGCCGAATGCTTCGTCCTTCGGATGGTTGGAGAATTCCAGCGATTCCTCGTGACCTTCTTCCAGGTTGGTCAGCACGAACTTGAGCGGATCGATCACCGCCATGCGCCGCGCCGCATGAGCGTCGAGATCCTCGCGCAAGCAGCCTTCCAGCACCGAGAAGTCGATCACCGAGTTCTGCTTGCTGATGCCAACCCGGTCTACCAACAGACGCAACGCGGCCGGGGTGTAGCCGCGGCGACGCAGTCCCTGCAGCGTGTACATGCGCGGATCGTCCCAACCCTCGACCAGGTGGTCGGCCACCAGCTGGGTGAGCTTGCGCTTGCTCATCACCGTGTAGTTGATGTTCAAGCGCGAAAACTCGATCTGGCGCGGCTTGGCCGCCTCGCGCGGATAGCCCTTGGCCAGCAGCGATTCCAGCAGTGCCGGGTCGCCGGCCAGGTCGACGTTGTCCACGCACCAGTCGTAGAGCGGGCGGTGGTCTTCGAATTCCAGGGTGCACAGCGAATGGGTGATGCCTTCCACCGCATCGCCCAGGGAATGGGCGAAATCGTACATCGGGTAGATCGGCCAGGCGTTGCCGGTGTTCTGGTGTTCGACGTGCTTGATCCGGTACAGCGCCGGATCGCGCAGGTTGATGTTGCCGCTGGCCATGTCGATCTTCGCGCGCAGCGTGCGCGCGCCGTCGGGGAACTCACCAGCGCGCATGCGCGCGAACAGGTCGAGGTTATCTTCTACGCTGCGGTCGCGGTACGGCGAATTGCGGCCGGGCTCGGTGAGCGTGCCGCGGTACTCGCGGACCTGCTCGGCGCTGAGGTCGCAGACAAAGGCCTTGCCGTCGCGGATCAGCTTCTGCGCCGCGCGGTAATAGACCTCGAAGTAATCCGAGGCATGGCGCAGCGACGCCCATTCGAAGCCAAGCCAGCGCACATCGTCCTGGATGGCCTGGACGAACTCGGGGTCTTCCTTGGCCGGGTTGGTGTCGTCGAAGCGCAAGTTGCACAGCCCGCCGAACTCGGCGGCAATGCCGAAGTCCAGGCAGATCGCCTTGGCATGGCCGATGTGCAGGTAGCCGTTGGGCTCGGGCGGGAAACGGGTGCGGATGGCGGCGTGGCGGCCCTGGGCCAGGTCCTCGCGAACGATCTGGCGAATGAAATCGCGCTTTTCGGGGGCGGCGGTTTCGGCGGCGGGCGCTGCGGAGGTATCGGGGGAGGTGGACATGCCGGGCAGGAAATCGGGAAGACGGGCAGTTTAACAAGGCCTTGCCGCCCGGCGGGGCGGGGCCGGCTTATGCTCGTGCATTGCTCCTCCGGGGAACCGCCCATGCAGGTCGCTTATCGCGCCGAAAACCTCTTCGACGCCCATCTGGTCAAGCACGCCCTGGAAGATGCGGGAATTCCCGCCTTCGTGTTCGGAGAATCGCTGCTCGGGGCGGGCGGCGAGCTGCCGCTGTTCGGCGTGCTACGGGTATGCGTTCCCGACCCGCTGCTGCCCCAGGCCCGGGACGTGGTGGCGGCGCTGGACTTGGCCGGCGACGCAGGCGACCCCATATCCGCAGGCGACCCGGATCCCGGCTTCCTGCCGGCTTGAGGAGGTCCCCCATGCTCGGAATTGGTTCGGCCATCAAACTAGGCATCGGCGCCTTCAAGCAGCGCCTGCCGCGCGAGGGCGAGGCCCTGCCGGGCCGCGACAGCCCGTTGCCGCTGCACAACGTCCATTTCGTCAACGCCCAGCCGCTGCAAGGCGACTTTACCGGGCTGGAAACCCTGGACGTGGGCATGGGCTGCTTCTGGGGCGCGGAACGCAAGTTCTGGCAGCTATCCGGCGTGGTGACCACCGCGGTCGGCTACCAGGGCGGGCAGACCCCGAACCCCACCTACGAGGAAGCCTGTTCCGGCATGACCGGTCATGCGGAGGTGGTGCGGGTGGTGTTCGACCCTGCGACAGTGTCGCTGGATGAGGTGCTGCGCACGTTCTGGGAAAACCACGACCCCACCCAGGGCATGCGCCAGGGCAACGACACCGGCACGCAGTACCGCTCGGCGATCTACTGCCACACCCAGGCGCAGTACGAAGCCGCGCTGGCCAGCCGCGAGGCCTACGCGCGCCAGCTGAAGTCCGCCGGCTACGGCGAGATCACTACCGAGATCGTGTATCCGGCGCCGCCCTTCTACTACGCCGAGGACTACCACCAGCAGTACTTGGCGAAGAACCCCGGCGGCTACTGCGGCATCGGCGGCACCGGAGTGAGTTGCCCGATCGGGCTGGACGTCTGATCTTCTCTTGGGGCGAGGCCCTTCTCCCGCTGGCGGGAGACCGGGCCTCGGCCGAGGCTGAGGATCAGCCCAACTTGCCGCGGATCGTCTCGCGCAAGGCCTGCAGGTCCTTGGCGAACACATCGATGCCGCTGGAGAGCTTTTCGGTGGCCATCGGGTCGGCCGCCAGGTCCTTGGCGAACCGCGCCGCATCGATCACCGGGATCTGGGCCCCGTCGGCGGCCACCGGCGAAAGCTTGCGGGGCAGGTCGCCATGGTCGGCATCGAGCTTTTCCAGCAGGTCCGGCGAAATGGTCAGTCGGTCGCAACCGGCCAGCGCCTCGATCTGCGCAGTCGAGCGGAACGAAGCGCCCATCACCACCGTCTGCGAGCCGCGCTTCTTGAACTCGGTGTAGACCCCGCGCACGAACACCACGCCCGGATCCTCGTCGATATTGGCCGGCGCCTGGCCATTGGCCACGTACCAGTCGAGGATGCGGCCGACGAACGGCGAGATCAGGAACACCCCGGCCTCGGCGCAGGCCAGGGCCTGGGTCTGGTTGAATATCAGGGTGAGGTTGCAGTCGATGCCGTCACGCTGCAGCTGGCGCGCAGCTTCCACGCCTTCCCAGGTGGCGGCGACCTTGATCAGGATCTTTTCGCGCGGCACGCCGCGATCGGCGTACATCGCGATGAACTTGTGCGCCTTGGCAATGGTGGCGGCGGTGTCGTGCGCCAGGTCGGCGTCCACTTCGGTGGAAACGCGGCCGGGAACGAGCGCGGCCAGCATCGCGCCAACGCCGACGGTCAGGCGGTCGGCCACTTCATTGACCACGGTTTCGCCGCCGCCTTGCTCGCGGCCCCAGGCCAGTTCGCGCTCGATCAGCTCGGCGTAGACCGGCAGGTCCAGCGCCTTCTTCACCAGGGTTGGATTGGTGGTGCAGTCCACCGGCTTGAGGCGCTTGATCGCGTCGTAGTCGCCGGTATCGGCCACGACGACGGACAGTTCACGGAGCTGGGCGAGCTTGGAAGGTTGCGAAGTCATCATCGGTTCTCTGTACGGAAGGAAGCTGCGAGCAGGGCGATACGTTAGCGCGCCTAGCGATGGAAGTCGCCGGCGGCCTCGGGCTGGTAGTGCACGGCGCGCACGCGCAGCCGCAGGGCGCGGCCACCCGGCGCCTGCCAGTCGATCGACTGGCCGACGGCCAGGCCGAGCAGGGCACTGCCGACCGGCGCCAATACCGACACTCGACCGCGTTCGACATCGGCCTCATGCGGATACACCAGGGTGAGCAAGTGCGGTTCGTCGCGCAGTTCGTCGATGCAATCCACCCGCGAGTGCAGGGTGACGACGCCGGGCGGAATTTGTTCGGGCGGCAGGACCTGGGCGCGGCCGAGTTCGCCGGACAGCGCGATCGCGGCAGGAAGCCGGCTCAGCGCGGGGGATTCAAGCAAGGCTTCCAGGCGGGCGAGGTCGCGGCTGGAGACCATAATCGGGGGCGGTATCGGGGCAATGTCGGGGCTGGAAGGCGGCAGGCCGCTGTGGTGTTCCTGGCTCATGGTGGGTTCCCTTGAAATGAAAAATGACGAGGGCGGCTCGCAGGAGCCGCCCAGTGCATTGTCCAAACAATTGCGTGCGGAAGAAAGCCGCCGCGCCCGCGCACTTGGGCAACAGTCAGTTGCGCAAGCGCTGGGGGCTATTCACTGTCGGCAGTGGTGGCCACTGCGTCAGCCACACGGCCGCGCGCGGCGGGTGCGGCCGCGCGGGTGCCGGTCACCGAGCCATCCAGGTGCAACAGGTGCGGCGGCAACTGCTGGAACAATTTCGCCAATTGTTCGAGGAAGTCTCCCATCGCCGAACTACGACGCCAGACCATGCCGATGCGTCGGCTCGGCGGCCGCTCGGCCTCGAAGCCGATCAACTGCACATTCTCCGAGCGCGCCACCGGCGGCTTCACCGCCAGTAACGGCAGCAGGGTCACGCCGACGTTGGCCGCCACCATCTGTCGTAGCGTTTCCAGGCTGGTGGCCTGGAATTCGGACTTTTCCAGAGCGCCGGCCAGATGGCAGACATCCAGCGCCTGGTCGCGCAGGCAATGGCCATCTTCGAGCAACAGCAGCCGCAATTCGGACAACTCATCCAGCGTGAGCGAGGTGCGGTGCGCCAACGGATGGTTGCCCGGCACGGCGAGCACGAAGGGTTCCTCGAACAGGAACTCGGCATGCAGTTGGTCGTCGTGGACCGGCAGCGCCAGCACCGCGGCATCCAGGCGGCCTTCGCGCAGCTGGCGCAGCAACTGGTCGCTCTTCTCTTCGATCAACAGCAATTCCAGCTGCGGGAAGCGTTCGCGGATGCGTGGCACCACGTGCGGCAGCAGATAAGGCCCGAGCGTGGGGAATATGCCCAGGCGCACCGTGCCGGCCTCGGGATCCTGGCTGCGCCGCGCCGCCTCTTTCATCTGCTCGACTTCGGCGACGATGCCGCGGGCGCGGCTGGCGGCCTCGCGACCGGCCGGGGTCAGCATCACCTTGCGCGGCGCGCGTTCGACCAGCGGCACGCCGAGTTCGTCTTCCAGTTTCTTGATCTGGGTGGACAGCGTCGGCTGGCTGACGAAGCAGGCGGCCGCGGCGCGGCCGAAATGCTTGTGGTCGGCCAAGGCCACCAGGTACTTGAGATCACGCAGGTTCATCTGCAGAGCCTCTGGGCAGGGGGCGCGCCGCAACGGATGGCGAACGCGCCCGGGAGCAGCTTACGCCCGGGCGCCTCGCAGCGACCAGCGACATCCTGCCGCAGCGACAAGGTCAGCGTACTCAGGCCGCCTCGGCGACCGCGCCACTCGGGCTGGGCGCGCTGCTGCGGATCAGGTGATCGAACGCGCTCAGCGCAGCGGTCGCGCCCTGGCCCATGGCGATGACGATCTGCTTGTACGGCACGGTGGTCGCATCGCCGGCGGCGAACACGCCCGGCACGTTGGTCTGACCACGGTCGTCGACCAGGATCTCGCCACGTGGCGACAGATCCACCACGCCCTTCAGCCATTCGGTGTTGGGCAGCAGGCCGATCTGCACGAAGATGCCTTCGAGCTCGACCCGGTGCGAATCGCCGCCGGCGCGGTCCTTGTAGACCAGCCCGGTGACGCGGTTGCCATCGCCGAGCACCTCGGTGGTCTGGGCACTGGTGATCACGCGCACATTGCCGAGGCTGCGCAGCTTGCGCTGCAGGACTTCATCGGCACGCAGCTTGTCGTCGAATTCGATCAAGGTGACGTGGGCGACGATGCCGGCCAGGTCGATGGCCGCTTCCACGCCCGAGTTGCCGCCGCCGATCACCGCCACGCGCTTGCCCTTGAACAACGGGCCATCGCAGTGCGGGCAATACGCCACGCCCTTGTTGCGGTAATCGTTCTCGCCGGGGACGTTCATCTGCCGCCAGCGTGCACCGGTGGAAAGCACGATCGTGCGCGACTTCAATACCGCACCATTGGCCAGTTTGACCTGTACCAAGCCATCGGCGCCGGCCGGCAGCAGTTGTTCGGCGCGCTGCAGGTTCATCACGTCGACGTCGTAATGACGTACGTGCTGTTCCAGTGCGGCGGCCATCTTCGGGCCTTCGGTTTCCGGCACCGAGATGAAGTTTTCGATCGCCATCGTGTCCAGAACCTGGCCACCGAAGCGCTCGGCCACCACGCCCGTACGAATGCCCTTGCGGGCGGCGTACACCGCCGCCGCGGCGCCCGCGGGGCCGCCGCCGACCACCAGGACGTCGAACGCCGACTTGGCGTTGAGCTTCTCGGCGTCGCGCTGGCCAGCGTTGGTGTCGAGCTTGGCGACGATCTGCTCCAGCGTCATGCGGCCCTGGTCGAAGACCTGGCCGTTGAGGTAGACGGTCGGCACCGACATGATCTGGCGCGCCTCGACCTCGTCCTGGAACAGGGCGCCGTCGATGGCCACGTGCTTGATGTTGGGGTTCAGCACCGCCGCCAGGTTCAGCGCCTGGACCACGTCCGGGCAGTTCTGGCAGGACAGCGAGAAATAGGTCTCGAAGCGGAACTCGCCTTCCAGGTTCTGCACCTGTTCGATCACTTCAGGCGCGGCCTTGGAGGGATGGCCGCCGACCTGCAGCAGCGCCAGCACCAGCGAGGTGAATTCATGGCCCATGGGCAGGCCGGCGAAGGTGAGCGAAATCTCCTCGCCCGGGCTATTGAGGCTGAAGCTCGGCTTGCGCGCGTCGGGATCGCGGCGCACTTCCAGGCCAATGACATTGCTCAGCGCCTTGATGTCGTTGAGCAGATCGAGCATTTCCTGCGACTTTTCGCCGTCATCGACCTGAGCGGTGATGTGCACCGGACGGGTCAGGCGCTCGAGGTAGGACTTCAGCTGGGTCTGCAGATTCGTGTCCAACATGGGATCAGGCTCCTGTAAATCGGCAAAGGGAAGGCAGGGCGTCGATGCCGCAGGGCATACGCCGACGTGGGGAGGGGGTGAACCGCAACCGGCGACGTGCCGGCAGGGCGGGAGAGAGAGCGCCATGCCGGCGCGCACCGGTTCCGGTTCACCTCCTCCCCTGCAAGCAGGGGAGGGGTGCGTTGCTGCGGGTCTTAGATCTTGCCGACCAGGTCCAGCGACGGAGCCAGGGTCTTCTCGCCTTCCTTCCACTTGGCCGGGCAGACCTCGCCCGGATGCGCGGCGACGTACAGCGCTGCCTTGACCTTGCGCAGCAGTTCCTTGGCGTCGCGGCCGATGCCCTCGGCAGTGATTTCCACGGCCTGGATCACGCCGGCCGGGTCAATGATGAAGGTGCCGCGATCGGCCAGGCCGACGCCCGGGCGCATCACTTCGAAGTTGTTGGTGATGGTGCCGGTCGGATCGCCGATCATGGCGTACTTGATCTTGCCGATCGCCGGGGAGGTGTCGTGCCAGGCCTTGTGGGAGAAGTGGGTGTCGGTGGAAACGGAGTAGATCTCCACACCCAGCTGCTGGAATTCGGCGTAGTTGTCAGCCAGGTCTTCCAGCTCGGTCGGGCAGACGAAGGTGAAGTCGGCCGGGTAGAAGACCACCACGGACCACTTGCCCTTCAGGTTGGCATCGGAGACTTCGACGAACTCGCCATTCTGGTAGGCGGTGGCCTTGAACGGCTTGATTTCGGTGTTGATGACGGACATTGAACTTCCTCTAATTGCCAAGGGGCGGGGAGAGTGGAACAGCGCTAATTCTAGGGATGATCGATAGATCGCTCAAATCGATTAATGAGATTAGATAGATAGCCTATGCCTATCGCAGCCAGTCAATCGAGTGAAACCACACGAACACCGCTATGCCCTGAAGGGATAATGGCGATCCTGCATTTCCCAAGAGTGACCGGATGTCGCATTCGCCCCAGGAGCTGCTGCGCCAGGCCATAGCCCGGATCGATCGCGCCGATGCCGAGCCCCTGCTGCTGCACGCGCTGGGCCGGGACCGGGCGTGGCTGTTCGCGCACGCGCGCGACCCGGTGGGCGACGAGGCGGCGGCGGCATTCGCAGACCTGGTTGAGCGGCGTGCCGGCGGCGAGCCGGTGGCCTACCTGACCGGCCGCCGGGGTTTCTGGACCCTCGACCTGGCCGTGTCTCCCGCCACCTTGATCCCCCGGCCGGAGACCGAGCGGTTGGTGGAGCTGGCCCTGGAGCGGCTCGACGCAACACCCGGGCGCCGGCTGGCCGATCTGGGGACCGGGAGTGGCGCAATCGCCCTGGCCCTCGCCAGCGAACGGCCGCAAGCACGGGTGGTCGCCACCGATGCCAGCGCCGCGGCCCTGGCGGTGGCCCGGGCCAATGCCGCCGCCCATGGGCTGTCGAATGTCGATTTCCGCCAGGGCGCCTGGTGGTCGCCCCTGCAAGGCGAACGCTTCGATCTTGTCGCCAGCAACCCGCCTTATATAGCCGCCGCCGACCCCCACCTGGGCCAGGGCGACCTGCGCTTCGAGCCTGCCAGTGCCTTGGCCGCCGGCACCGATGGGCTCGAGGACATCCGCCAGATCGTCGACGGTGCGCCCGCGCACCTGCTTCCGGGCGGCTGGCTGCTGCTCGAGCATGGCTGGGACCAAGGCGAGGCGGTGTCCGAGCTGCTGCGTGCGCGTGGCATGGGCAAGGTGGCGACGTGGCAGGATCTGGAAGGCCGCGATCGCGTCAGTGGCGGGTGCTGGACCAGTTGAGGACGTCGCGGCTCACCCGTGTTCGCCTGGCGACCACTTCCACGCGTCGGGCAGGTCGTACTCGAGGCCTGACAGGCCGCTGCCAAGCAAGCGCCGCGCAACTTCTGCCCAGACGGGGGCGAGCTTGCCAGTGGCCTCGTACTGCAACAGCTGTTTGGCGATCAGTTCCAGCCGCAGTGCGGGATCGGGAAGGACATCAGGTCGCAGCAATGGCGGATTGAAAGCAGGCAGCGAACGCCGCTGTAACGCCATCGAGATGCTGATGCGGGGCCGCTCGCACAGCAGGCTGCCGCGGCTGCCCCAATGCAACAGCGATTGGCTCCAGATCATCACATCGCCCGCGTCCGCGTTCAGGGTACGGATGTCCTGCCCGCCGAAGTCGGCTGCATTGACGCGGCCCTCTGCGTGCCCGGCGTCGCGATTTCTCGGTACCAGCATGATGCAGCCGCTGAACGAGTCCACCGGCACCAGCGGAATCCAGACCGACAGCGCCCCGGCCGCGCCATCGGCGGTCAGTGAGCGCGCCCCCAGGTCGCGATGCAGGCTCCAGCCGGCTTCGCCAGCTGCTGGATCCACATGCCAAGCCCAGAAATCAGGCAGCAGCCAATAGTCCTCGCCTTCAAGCGCAGACTTCAGTAGCGGTTGCAAACGCGCATAGCTGATCCAGAATTCGTCGGCAAGGAAACAGAACACCGGCGGGATGCCTGCCTGGGCCAGGCGCGCAACCACCGTTGCCATCGCTTGCAGGGGGTGACCGCGCCAACGGCCATGGGCCCGGAACGCGTAATAGCCTTCCAGCGCCATTTGCCGTTGCAGCAGCTCATGTTCGTCCGGGTTGGGCAGGATCGGGCGTGCGCGGGCGGCCAAGCCGGCGTCCCCGATGTGCAGCGGCTGCAGCAACGGCGCTAGCCGGGCAAGCAGCGCCGGTAGTGCGAACCGCTGTCCATCGGCCACCAAACAACTGTCAAAAGGCGCAGGTAATGTGGGCATGGTGCGGGCTTTCAAACGGCCTGCACACGCTAGCACAGCTTGTTGCAGGACCTGGGGATGGCCCGGGCTAGAATTGGTTTTTCTGCCGAGCCTGCGCCCACCATGCGTACCCTGTATCCCGAGATCGAACCTTTCGCCACCGGCACGCTGAAGGTGGACGAGCGCCACACCCTTTATTACGAAGAGTGCGGCAATCCGCAGGGCAAGCCGGTGGTGTTGCTGCACGGCGGGCCGGGCGGCGGCATCAGCGCCAAGATGCGGCGTTTCCACGACCCAGCCAAGTACCACATCGTGCTGTTCGATCAGCGCGGCTCGGGCCGTTCGACCCCGCACGCGGATCTGGTCGACAACACGACCTGGGACCTGGTGGCCGACATCGAGCGGCTGCGCGAGCAGTTGGGCATCGCGCGCTGGCAGGTGTTCGGCGGCAGCTGGGGCTCTACCCTGGCCCTGGCCTACGCCCAGAAGCACCCGGCGCAGGTGACCGAACTGGTGCTGCGCGGCATCTTCATGCTGCGCCGCTGGGAACTGGAATGGTTCTACCAGGAAGGCGCCAGCCGCCTGTTCCCGGATGCCTGGGAACACTACGTGGCAGCGATCCCGCCAGTGGAGCGGCACGACTTGATCTCGGCGTTCCATCGTCGCCTTACCAGCGAGGACGAAGCGGTGCGCCTGGCCGCGGCGCGTGCCTGGAGCGTGTGGGAAGGCGCGACCAGTTTCCTGCACGTGGACCGTGACTTCGTCAGTGGCCACGAAGATGCCAAGTTCGCCCTGGCCTTCGCCCGGATCGAGAACCACTATTTCGTCAACGGCGGTTTCTTCGAAGTGGACGACCAGCTGCTGCGCGATGTGCCGCGCATCGCCGACATCCCGGGCGTGATCGTGCAGGGCCGCTATGACGTGGTGTGCCCGATGCAGAGTGCCTGGGACCTGCACAAGGCCTGGCCGAAGTCGACGCTGGAGATCAGCGCTGCCGCGGGCCACTCGGCCTTCGAGCCGGAGAACATCGACGCGCTGGTGCGCGCCACCGACCGCTTCGCCTGAGGCAGGCGGCGGCCATGTCACCCGCGTCGGCGTGTGCCGACGCAGGTGAGTCGGTCTCTCCGGTGCCGGCCGTGCAATGGCTCAGAGGAATTGCGCCGCCAATGGCGGCAACAGCCGCGCCAAGCGCTGTGCCCACAGCAGCTGCCCGCCTTCGTCGGCGATCAGGTCCTGGCGGATCTCTAGTTCCACATGCAGCAGGCCGCGCCCTTCGCCGTAGACCGGCACCGCGTAGTCGCTGCTGTCACTGACCGCGTAGGGCTGGTTATCGCCCACGACCAGATCGCCTTGGGCCTGCAGCGCATCGCGTAGCGCGTGCGCCAGCCGGGTGTCGCGGTGATAGAGCACCCCCGCGTGCCAGGGCCGGGCGACGCCGGCCATCGCCGGGGTGAAGCTATGCATTGCCACCAGCAGGGTCGGGCGTGCCTGCGCCTGGCGTGCATCGAGTTCCTGGACGATGCGCGCGTGGTAAGGCGCGAAGATCTCGTCGATCCGCTGCTGCCGCTGTGCCGCGTCAAGGCTGGCATTGCCAGGCACGTCGGTGCCGTCGCTGCGCTGGGCGATCAACGTGGGCGAACCATGCGGGCGGTTGCAGTCGATGACCAGGCGCGAATAGGTCTGGGTGATTGCCACCGCGTCCAGTGCGGTGGCCAGTTGCGCGGTGACCCCGGCAATGCCGATGTCCCAGCCGATATGGCGGTCGAGCTCAGCCTGGGCCAGGCCGAGGTCGTGCAGCGCACGCGGCACGCGCTGGCCGGCGTGGTCGGCGATCAGCAGCCAGGGCGAGCGGCCGCCGCCATTGTGGACGGTGAACGCAGGCGGGTCTCCCGCGCCCAGCAGCGCTCGCGGTTCACTCACGCGGCGTGCCGTCCAGGTGATGTTCGATCATCCACAGCCCGGCCCAGAGCTTGGCGTCCAGCTCGTAGCCTTCGCCCATCTTTTCCACCAGCCAGGCGGCCGCGCGGGCACGCGGGATCTCGTGCACGTTGATGTCCTCGCTGTCATCGCCACCGCCGGCACCGACCCGGCGCAACCCGGTGGCGCGCACGAAGGCGACCTTCTCGTTGCTGGCGCCGGAGGAGGTCGGGCCGATCATCAATACCTCGGCGTGGTCGGCGGTCCAGCCGGTTTCTTCTTCCAGCTCGCGTACCGCCGAGGCTTCGATCGATTCGCCGGCCTCGATATCGCCGACCAACCCGGCCGGCATTTCGATCGTGCGCGCCTGCAGCGGCACCCGGAACTGTTCGACGAACACCACGTTGTCCTCCGGCGTCACCGCGATGATGATCGCGGCCAGGCCACCGGCATGCACGCGCTCTGAGTATTCCCAAGTTCCGCGCACCAGCATGCGTTGGTACTTGCCTTCGTAGACCACGCGCGGTTCGGCATGGCGCCCTTCGGTTTCTCGATTCATGGGGCGAAATCTTCCGTGGAGGGGGAGGTCGAAAACGGGACATTGGCGGCAGCGTGCAGGCGGCGCCGCGTCATCGGGCCGAAGCGCAGCGCCTCGCAGAGCCCGGCCAGCATGTCGGCATCGCCGTTGGCGCGGCCGAAGCCGGAGGCCGGCAAGCCGAGCGGGGCGTCCAGCGCTACCGTGGTGAGTTGCCGCCACAACAGCGCATGCTCGCGTTGCTCGCGCAGGCGCACCGCCATTTGCGCGGCGCCGCGCAGGCGCAGGAACGGCACTTCGTCCAGGCGCGCCAACAGCACGTCCAGGCTGCCGAAGTGCGCCAGCAGCACGGCCGCCGACTTGGTGCCGATGCCGGTCACCCCGGGAATGTTGTCCACCGCATCGCCGCACAATGCCAGGTAGTCGGCGATCTGGTGCGCATGCACGCCGTGCCGCGCCTTGACCCCGTCCATGCCCCAACGCTGGCCACGGGCGAAGTCCCATTGCTCATCGTGCTCGAACAGCAATTGCGACAGGTCCTTGTCGGCCGACACGATGATGCCGCGGAAATCCTGCGCGCGCGCCGCATGCAAGGCGCTGCCGATCAGGTCATCGGCCTCGTATTCGGTATGCCCCATCACCGCCAGGCCGAGCGCAGCGCACAGCGCCTTGCAATGGGCGAACTGGCGCCGCAGTTCTTCCGGCGCCGGATCGCGGTTGGCCTTGTAGGCGGGATACAGGCCGTGGCGGAAGCAACTGTCCAACGCTTCGTCGAAGGCCACCACCACGTGTTGCGGGCGCTCGCGCTCGATCAGGTCCAGCAGGAAGCGGGCGAACCCATGCACCGCGTTGGTCGGCCAGCCGTGGGCGTCGCGAAACTCGTCCGGCATCGAATGCCAGGCACGGAACACATACAAGCTGGCGTCCACCAGGTACAGCGGCTTGCGTGCCGGGCTCAAGCACGGCGCCGTCACGGCCGATAAGTCCGAATGGGTCATGGCGACCAGTCTTCGAGCAGTGCCGCAGGGTCCGGCCGCTCGCGCTCGGGCGCGGCCAGGCGGGGGGTGCCGATATGGATGAAACCGACAATGCGCTCGTGCGTGTCCAGACCGAGGTGGGCGGCCACTTCCGGGTCGTAGGCCATCCAGGCGGTCAGCCACTGCGCGCCGAACCCGTAAGCCTGCGCCGCCTGCAGCAAAGCGAAGCACACGCAGCCGGCGGTCAACAGTTGTTCCTGCTCGGGGACTTTGTGATCCGGTTGCAGGCGGGCGACCACGGTGACCACCAGCGGGGCGAAACTGAATCGTTGCCGATCCTTTTCCAGGGCTGCCGGCGCGGCATCGGGGTCGCGTTGCAGGGTGCGTGTGGCGAGGAACTGGCCCAGTGCATCGCGCGCATCGCCGGTAATTCGCAGGAAACGGAACGGCACCAGCTTGCCGTGGTCGGGCACGCGCACGGCCGAGCGCAACATCGCCAGCAGCGTCGCCTCGTCCGGGCCGGGCTCGCCGAGCTGGCGGGAGGGCGTCGAGCGGCGCTCGTCGAGCGCCTGCAACGAAAAAAGTGTGTGCATAATCCCACTTTGAAACCGCAATGGCCCGATTATAGACGGCCATCGGGAACCGCTATCGGGGGGCAGCGGCGGCCATTTGGCGCGCGGATACCCAGCAGGGCGGTCGCTTCCACCGTGTCCGTGGTCCCCGCGCTATGACGATCCATTCGCTGTCCGACGACCTCCCCAACCGCAACCTGCAATTGCTTGAACAGGTGCGCGAAGCGGTCCTGGTTCCGCTGGCCTCGGCCTTCATGGAAGTGCAGGGCGTGCTGGCCGAGGCGCTGTTCCGCCAGGCCGAGCGCACCAGCGTCGGGCAAAGCGATTATTTCGAGGCGATCGAGCTGCTGCGCCGCCAGCGCGAGCATGTCACCGCCGCCTTCCGTGGCCATCTCGCCAAGGCCTGGCAGGCGCTGGAGAGTGGCCGCCCGTTGTCGGTGGAGCGCACCCTGGCGCGCGGCCCGCAGGATCTGACCCTGGTGCCCGAGCACGAGCTCGATGTGCGGCTGGCGGTGCGTAACCTGGCCGGCTCCCTGCAGCACCGCTGGCGCCCCGAGCTGATGCGGCTGAACCGCTATATCGGCTTCATCGCCGGTGGCCTGCGCATCGATGCCGACAACAACCCGTTCGGGCCCGAACACCTCGGTACTGCCGTGTACGCCGCCTTCCAGGGCCTGCCGCTGGCGCCGCGGGTGCACCTGGCGGTGATCAAGATCTGCGAACAGCAACTGGGCGAGCGCATTGGCGAGCTCTATGCCGGGCTCGAACAGTCGCTGGCCGAAGTCACCCGCCTGCGCGACCTGCCGGCGGCCCGTGCACGCCGCCAGGCGATTCCGCGCGCCGATACCGCCGAGACCGAGCAGACCCCCGACTGGATCGCCCGCTTCTTCGCCGACTGGTCCGGGGCGCGCACCACCCTGGCGGCCACCAGCGCCATCGATGCCCATGCCCGCGAGGAGCACGACGTGCTGCCACCGGCGCTCCGCGAGCTGCTGCAGCGTGCCCGCGGCAGCCAGGGGCCGGCGCCGGCGCGCGCGCTGTCGCCGCGCGAACTGCTCTCGGTGCTGTCGCTGCTGCAGACCACCCCGGCCGCCGGCTTCGAGGCCATCGACCAGGGCGGCCAGGGCCTGGCCAGCGGTTTGCGTCGCGAGGTCCTGGCCACCGCGGCCTCGTTGGGAATCGACGTCAGCAGCTGCGGCCTGGACCCGGCCGACGAAGACACCCTGGACCTGGTGGGCATGTTGTTCGAGGCGATCCTGCGCGAGAGCCTGCTGCTGCCCTGGCAGCGCGCGCTGCTGGGCCAGTTGCTGGTGCCGATCGCCAAGGTGGCGCTGCTCGATTCGCGGCTGTTCGTACGCGATAGCCACCCGGCCCGGCGCCTGCTCAACCTGCTGGCCGATGCCTGCGACGGCAACAGCGGCGAGACCAGCGCCGAGCAGGCGTTGTTGGCGCAGGTGCAGGCGGCGGTGGACGAGATCGTGCGCGACTTCGATGAACACCTGGCGGTATTCCTTTCGCTGGAGGCGGATTTCGGCGCCAGCTACGAACAGTACCGGCGCCGGGTCGAGATCGCCGAGCGGCGCGCCAACGAAATGCAGCGGGCCGAGGAGCGCCGCGAGCGCGCACGCAGCGCCGCGCGCGCCGCGGTCTCCGAGCGCCTCGGCGGCCACGAAGACGTGCCGCCGGCGCTGGAGCACTTCCTCACCCGGGCCTGGCAACAACACGTGCAACAGGCCGCGCTGCGCAGCGATGCGGCCGGGCCCGTGCTGGACGCGGCATTGGCCCTGGGTGACGCGGTGCTGGCGCAGTGGCAACTGGCGCGCGCCGGGCAGGCAGCGCCGGCCGGCGGCTGGCTGGCCGAGCAGCGCCCGGCGCTGCTGCAGGTGTTCGCCCAGGCCGGCCTGGCCCAGGGCGAGGCCGAAGCCGCCTGCGACGGCCTGCGGCGCAGCCTGGAACAAGCGCGCCTGCCGGCTGTCGAGGCACGCGCGGCGGTGCCGCTGCCGGTACTGGCCGAGCCGGCCGAGGCCGAAAGCGAGGCGCTCACGCCGATGCTCGACGACCGTGCCGGCGCCGAGTTCGACCGCATCACCGCCGAGTACTTCCGGGTGATGCCGATCGGCACCTGGCTGGATTTCATTGACCGCCAGGGCCAGATCCAGCCGGGCAAGCTGTCCTGGATCAGCCCGATCTCCGGCCGGCTGATGTTCGTCAACCGCCGCGGCGCCCGCCTGTGCGTGGCCCCGGCCGAGGAACTGGCGATGATGGTCTGGCTGGACCGGCTGCGCCTGCACCGCGAAGGCGACGCCTTCTACAGCGCCATGCAGGAAGTGGTGGATGGGTTGGAGCCGTCGCGCCGCCGGGCCTGAGTATTTCCCACTGCCAGGCCTTGCCACGGCAGGCGTTGCCGGCCCAGGCGCGCTAGGATGTAGCGCCGGCCGCCAGGAATGGAAATGCGAGTCTCGTCACTGTTGCATGCCCGTGGGCCCGCCTACCATGCGCAGGCGGAAACAGGGGCCGCATCTGCAGTCATTCAACAAGTAGTCCTCATTAAGACGCCTGCAAGGGCGGGGAGCCTTTGCGCATGATGTCCACCCCCAGCCCGCTGGGTCACCCCGGGCGTGATCCGCGTTTGCTTGCGCAAGCGCGAGACGCGTTCCTGCCCGCGCTGTCGCAGGCTTTCACTGCGGCGGTGACGCGCTTTGACGACGTGCTGTTCGACCGCGCGGAGAATGCCGGTGCCTCGCAGTTGGTGTTCCTCGACGGCATGCGCGAATTGCGCCGGCGCCGCGAGGAAATCATCAGCCGCTTCCGCGCGCAGATGGAAATCTCCTGGCAGTCGCTGGAGCAGGGCACGCCGCTGTCGGCCGAAGCCGCGCTGTCGGGCCAGCCCACCGGTGGCGCCGGCCTCAGCCTGGTGCCGGAGCACGAACTGGAATCGCGCCTGGCCGTGCGCAACCTGGCCAGCGTGCTGCTGCGCGAGTGCAAGCCGGTGCTGGCGCACCTGGACCGCCGCCTGGGCTGGATCGCCGGCGGCATGGAATTGAATGCCGACACCGACCCGATCGCGCCCGAGCACATCGGCGTGGCCATCCACGAAGCCTTCGCCACCAGCGACCTGGCCCCGGAAGTGCGGCTGGTGCTGATCAAACTGTGCGAGCGCGACCTGGCCGAACCGATCTGCCGGTTGTATGCGCAACTGGACGAACTGCTGGCCAAGGCCGGGGTGATGCCGGAGATCTCGCAGCCGCGCCGGCCGCCGCAGCGCTCGCCGCAGCGCGAGGAGCAAGGGGCCGAGGCCTTCAACGCCGGCAACGAGGAAGAATTCGACGAGCACTACGCGCCGGCCTGGGCCGACCGCTTCGTCAACCGCTGGGCGCAGAGCCGCGGCCGCATCCAGGCGGCGCAGCGTGGTCGCGAGGGCGGCGGTGACGGCGGCGGTGGCGAGGCGCATCCCGGTGGCAACCAGGGCATGTTGCTCGAAGCACTGCACGAGTTGCTGCAGCAGACACGCAATGTCCGCGATAGCGCCACCCACGCGGCCTCGGCCGCGGTCGGCCAGCAGCGGCCGCTGAGCCAGCGCGAAATGATGTCGGTGCTGTCGCTGTTGCAGGCCACGCCCAGCGCCACCCTCAACGCCGCCATCGGCGACGATGGCGAGTCGCTGGCACAGCGGCTCAAGAGCGAAGTGCTGTCCAGCGCGACCCGGCTGGGCGTGGACCCGGCCAGCGCCCGGCTCGACCCGATGGACGAAGACGCCATCGACCTGGTCGGCATGCTGTTCGACGTAATGCTCGACGAGCGCGAACTCGAAGGCCGCTCGCGCGAACTGATCGGCAAGCTGGTGGTGCCGTTCGTCAAGGTGGCCATGCTCGACCGCAAGATGTTCGTGCAGAAGACCCACCCGGCGCGGCGGCTGCTCAACTCGCTGGCTGAGGCCTGCGAAGGCAATGGCGGCGACAGCCCGGCCGAGCGCGTGTTGATGGGCAAGGTCGAGGAAATCATCGAACGCCTGGTGGCCGAGTTCAACGAGAACCTGGCGATCTTCCTGACCCTGGAAGAAGAGTTCCGCGACTTCCTGGCCCAGCACCGGCGCCGCATCGAGATCGCCGAGCGCCGCGCCGCAGAAACCCAGCGCGGCCAGGAAAAGCTCGAACTGGCGCGCGCCCGCGCCCTGCAGGAACTGGACAAGCGCGTCGACGACGGCCTGCCGCAGGCCGTGCAGGATTTCCTGCGCCAACCCTGGCTGCACCACGTGACCATGTCGATCCTGCGCGACGGCGACGAAGGCACGGCCATGGCCGAATCGCTGGCGTTGGCCGATGGCGTGCTGGAGGAAGTGGCCGAAGCGCGCCGGCACATCATTGGCAAGCCCTGGCTGCAGGCCTGGGAGCCGGGGCTGCAGAAGGTGTTCGCCAGTGTTGGCCTGCACGGCGATGCCGCGCTGGTGGCGATAGGGGCCCTGCACGACACCCTGCAAGCCGTGGCCGAGGCGCGGCCGGAACTGGAGAAGTCGTTGCCGGAACTGCCGCAGGTCAGCCTGCCGCAGCCGCCGACCACCGAGACCGCGGCGGTCGAGCTCGGTGCCGACCCGGCGGTGGAAGATTTCGACAATGCCGACGCCGATCGTTTCCGGCAGATGGCCATCGGCACCTGGCTGGACTTCATCGACAAGGACGGCAAGATGCAGGCCGGCAAGCTGTCGTGGGTCAGCCCGATCTCTTCGCGCTTGCTGTTCGTCAACCGCCGCGGCGTGCGCTTCTGCGTCGCCTCGCCGGAAGAGCTCGCGGTGATGGTGCGCCTGGGCCGCCTGCGCACCCACGTCAACGACGGTGCCTTCGACAGCGCCATGCAGGGCGTGATCGATCGTCTCGACCCGCAGACCAGCACCGTCCACTGAGCGTGGCCGGTCGCAGCGGCCGCCGCATCTGCCCGGCCGGCGTTTGCTAGGATCGGCCAGACGCGATCAATCGCAAGGGGATGGCATGGCCGTGCAGGTGCGGGTGCTGAAGGAACAAGCCGCCGGCGAACGCCGCGTGGCGGCGACGCCGGAAACGGTGAAGAAACTACTCGCCCTGGGCGCGCAGGTAACGGTCGAAGCCGGGGCCGGCAGCGCGGCCGGCATCAGCGATGACAGCTACGTGCAGGCCGGCGCCACGATTGCCGAACCCACCAGCCTGCCGGAAGCGGCGCTGGTGCTGTGCGTGCAGGCGCCCGATGTCTCGCGCCTGCGGCAGATCGCCAGTGGCGCCACCGTGGTTGGCCTGCTGCAGCCCGAAGCCGATGCGCTGCGCGCCGAAGCACTGCGCAGCCCGGAGCGTTACGTGTTCCCGCTCGAGCGCCTGCCGCGCACCACGCGCGCGCAAGCCATGGACGTGCTGAGTTCGCAGGCCGGCATGGCGGGCTACAAGGCGGCATTGATCGCCGCCGAACTGACACCGCGCTTTTTCCCCATGCTGACCACCGCCGCCGGCACCATCCGGCCTTCCAAGGTCTTGGTGGTCGGCGCCGGCGTGGCCGGGTTGCAGGCCATTGCCACGGTGCGCCGGCTCGGTGCACAGGTGGAGGGCTTCGACGTGCGCCCGGAGACCCGCGAACAGATTGAATCGCTGGGCGCGCGCTTTCTCGATCTCGGTGTGAGCGCGGCGGGCGAGGGCGGTTATGCGCGCGCGCTGACCGAAGAAGAACGCGCCGAGCAGCAACGCCGCCTGGGCGAGCATTTGCGCAGCGTCGATGTACTGATCTGTACCGCCGCGGTGCCCGGACGGCCAGCGCCGAAGATCGTCAGCGCAGCGATGGTGGCCGGCATGCGGCCAGGCAGCGTGATCGTCGACCTTGCCGCTGAAACCGGTGGCAACTGCGAATCGACCCGGCCCGGCGAGACCTTCGAGCAGGGCGGGGTGACCATCGCCGGGCCGTTGAACCTGGCCAGCCTGGGCGCAGTGCATGCCAGTGAGATGTTCTCGCGCAATGTCTTCAATTTCGTCGCGCTGTTCGTGCGCGATGGGCAGCTGGTGTTCGACTGGGAAGACGAATTGTTGGCGAAGACGCGCTGGAGCTGAGGCAAGAGCTTCGGGGCTGAAGCCCCTCCTACAGTTACTCCGGCAGGCGCTTCCCTGTAGGAGGGGCTTCAGCCCCGGCGAGCGAAGCGCAGATGCTCAACGGTCATCCCCATCGTCGTGGGCACGGATCCATTCCTGGCGCTGCTGTGGGCTCATCTTTTCCCAACGCTGCAGCAGTTCATCGCGCTGCGGGCGGTCGAGCTTGCGCATCTCCGCAAACAGCGCCTTGGCTTCGCGGCGCTGCTGCGGCGACATGTTCTCGAAGCGGCGCATGCCTGCCGCCGCCTGGCGGCGCTGGTCCGGTGTCATCGCCTGCCAGCGTTCGGCATGGCGCAGCATGCGCGCGCGCTGTTCGGGCGCATCGTTCCAGCGCTGGCGCATCGAGGCGATCAGCGTCTCGCGTTGTTGCGGGCTGAGGTGCTCCCAGTCCGGCAGCGGTGCCGGTGCTGCAGCGGGCGCGGCGGACGGCGGCGGCGAGGCCGGGCGCAGCGAGGGTTGTGCCCACGCCGAGCCAGTGGCCGCCAGCAGCACGATCAGCAAAAGCCGGGTGGACGTCTTCATCGGGTCTGCTCCATGGCCAGGGCGTTCTGCGAGCCCAGCCAGACGTAGAGATCGGGATTCTGCTCGAGCACTTCATCGCCATCGACCGTGGCGACCAGTACAGATGTCGTCGCCGGGTTCGGCGCCGTGCCAAGGCGGTTGAGGTGCACGCCCAGGCCGACGGCCAGCAGCGCCGAGCAGGCCGTGGCCAGCACCCAGCCGCGGCGCCCCAAGCGCGAATGCCGGCCCTGCGCACCGGCTTGCCGGGCCGCGCGCAAACGCGCCAGCGTGGCCGGGTCGAGTGCATGCAGCGCGGCCTGGTGCAACTGCCGGGCTTGCCTGTCGAAATGTTGCGTTTGACGATCCGTGGTGTTCACCGGAAATCCTCGAGTTGTGCCTGCAGGGCCTCGCGGGCCCGCGAAAGATGAGTTTTTACCGAGCCTTCGGAACAGCCCATGGCCTTGGCGGTGGTGGCCACGTCCAGTTCCTCCAGCACGCGCAGCGTGAAAGCTTCGCGCTGGCGTGCCGGTAGTTTGCGCAGGGCCTGTACCAGGCGCGCGTAGGCCTCGCGCTGTTCCTGCGATTGCGCTGGACCGGCGGCGCTGTCGGCCCAGTCGATGCTGCCGCCCTCGTCGTGATCCTCGGACGGTGCCCAGAACTTCAAGCGGAAGCTGCGACGTCGCTGCACGTCGACGATACGGCTGCGCAGGATGCTCCAGAACAACGGGGTCCATTCGGCGGCCGGCCGGTCGCGGTAGCCGAGCAGCTTGACCATCGCGTCCTGCACCGCGTCCAGCGCATCCTCGCGATGGCGCAGGCCGGCCTCGGCAAAACGGAACGCGCGCGGCCCGATGCCGGCCAGGAAGGCATCCAGCGAGGCCGGCGGCGCCGGGGCCTGGGTTTGAGGATCTAGCGAAGTACCCACCAGCACAGCGTAGCTTCCCAAGGGGAATGCCTGGTCAACGCGCCAATGGGCGATCGGTTGACACGCTCGCGGCGGGGGGAGGGTGGGCGCGCCCTGGCTTGGTTATGATGCGCGCTACCCGGGGCAACTGAATGGATGGACGATGAGCGACGGTTTCGTGGCGCTGTACATCTTCATGCTGGCGGCGATCGCCGGCCACGTGATCATCTCGCGGGTGCCGGTGATCCTGCATACGCCGCTGATGTCCGGCTCGAACTTCATCCACGGCATCGTCCTGATCGGTGCCATCGTCGTGCTCGGCCACGCCGACACGTCGCTGGAAAAGGCCCTGGGTTTCGTTGCGGTACTGCTGGGCGCGGGCAACGCCGCCGGCGGCTACGTGGTGACCGAACGCATGCTGGAGATGTTCAAGCCCAGCGCCCGCAACGCCCAGGCCGGCAAGCCGGGGGACCGCGCTTGAACGTGACCACGGTTGAATTGCTCGACTGGCTGGTGAAGGCCAGCTACCTCGTCGCCGCTACGCTGTTCCTGCTGGGCCTGCAGCGCATGGCCTCGCCGCTGACCGCGCGCAGCGGCATCCGCTGGGCCGGCCTGGGCATGTTGATCGCCACGGTGGCGACCTTCTTCCTGCCCGGCCTGCATAACCTTCCGCTGATCCTGGCGGCGGTGGTCATCGGCACCGGCGCGGCCTGGTGGTCGGCCAAGCGCGTGGCCATCACCGACATGCCGCAGATGGTGGCGCTGTACAACGGCATGGGCGGCGGTTCGGCGGCGGCGATCGGTGCGGCCGAGCTGCTGCGTTTCTCCTTCCTGGTGCGTCGCGATACCAGCCACTGGAGCGACAGCGCGATCGCCGAGCTGGCGGCACGCCAGCCAGGCGCGACGACGCTGGCGCTGGCGGTCATCGGCGCGGCCATCGGCGCGGTGTCGCTGTCCGGCTCGGTGATCGCCTGGGCCAAGCTCGATGGGCGCCTCGACCGCCGCGTCACCTTCCCCGGGCAACAGGCACTCAATCTGCTGGTGGCGCTGCTGGTGGTAGCGCTGGGGCTATGGGCGGCGATCACGCTGCAGCCGCTGGCGATCGTGGCCTTCTTCGTGTTCGCGCTGGCCTTGGGCGTGCTGATGACGCTGCCAATCGGCGGCGCCGACATGCCGGTGGTGATCTCGCTGTACAACGCGTTCACCGGCCTGGCAGTGGCGTTCGAAGGCTATGTGCTGGGCAACGAGGCACTGATCATCGCCGGCATGATGGTGGGCGCGGCGGGCATCCTGCTGACGCGGCTGATGGCCAAGGCGATGAACCGGCCGATCAGCGGCGTGCTGTTCTCCAACTTTGGTGGCGGTGGCCAGGGCCAGGCGATCGAAGGAGCGCAGAAGCCGATCGAAGCGGGCGATGCGGCGGCGATGATGGCCTATGCCGAGCGCGTGGTGATCGTGCCGGGCTACGGCATGGCCGTGGCGCAGGCGCAGCACAAGATCTGGGAGCTGGCGCAGCGGTTGATCGCGCGCGGGGTGAAGGTGAAATTCGCGATCCACCCGGTGGCCGGGCGGATGCCGGGGCATATGAACGTGCTGCTGGCCGAGGCCGGGGTGCCGTACGACCTGATCGCGGACATGGACGACATCAACCCGGAGTTCGCCAGCACCGACGTGTCACTGGTGATCGGCGCGAACGATGTGGTCAATCCTGTGGCCAAGACCGACCCGACCAGCCCGATCTACGGCATGCCGATCCTGGATGTGGTGGACTCGCGCAATGTCATCGTCATCAAGCGCGGCAAGGGAACGGGCTTTGCCGGCATCGAGAATGCGCTGTTCTACGCCGACAACACGCGGATGCTGTACGGCGATGGTGCCGAAGCGGCCGGGGCGTTGGTGAGCGAACTGAAGGCGTTGGAGGGCGGCGGCCACTGAGCCGCCGCTAGCGCGCGGCAAACCAGGCCAGGACCACGCCGACAGCCCAACAGGCCAGGTCGATGCCGCCATTGGCCAGGCTGGTCAGCTGCCAGGCCAGGCGGGGGCCCATCCGTACCGCCGAGGCGAGCACGTCCATGCCCATCACCGCGCCGATCTGGGCCGAAGCGATCGCCCACTGCGCCAGCACGATGACCACGGCGGTCGCCACGGCGGCCGTCCAGGCGCGCGCCCGGCCGGGGCGAAACGTCCCCAGGCGCAGCATGAAGGCCGATTCCAGCGCGACCAGCACGGCCATCCAGCCCGCTTGCTGGCCGAGCGCCAGGGCCACGATCAACCAGGCGATGAGGGCGGTGACACATCCCAGCAACAGCAGCAGGGGCCAGAGCCAGTGCGTGGTCCTGGCAGACGCGGGGATGGGCGGCATCGGGTATTCCTGAGATCGGCCTACAGCATAAGGCCTGCCGCGGTGGCTGCCATCCCGGGGTCACAACGCGCACTGGCGCGACAGCGTTTTCCGGCAGGTGCGCTACGCCGGAAATGAAATAGACCCTAAAATGTACGACTTGCCCAAGCGGGCTCCGGCCCCATCTGTCCCCCATGTATTCCCGCAGCAGCGAACCTGTCCAATTCGAACGCGACTGTGACGCCATCATGGTGCCGCAGGGCGATGCCGTGACCTTGCCCGCCGGCAGCTACGGCTACATCACCCAGGCGCTGGGCGGCAGCTATACCGTGTTCGTCGAGGGCAACCTGTTCCGCATCGCCGGCAAGGACGGCGACGCCATCGGCAAGGAACCGCCCGCGGGCCTGGACCTGCCGGCCGATGCCAGCGACGAAGAAGTCGAAAAGCTGGTCTGGCAGCAGCTGCGGACCTGCTTCGACCCCGAAATCCCGTTCAACATCGTCGATCTGGGCCTGGTCTACGAGGTCGAACTCAAGCATCGCGAGGACGGCGAGCGCTTGGTCGAGGTCAAGATGACGCTGACCGCACCCGGCTGCGGCATGGGCGAGATCCTGGTCGACGACGTGCGCAGCAAGCTCGAGCTGATCCCCACCGTGGCCGAGGCCGACGTGGACCTGGTCTTCGATCCGCCGTGGGGCCGGCATATGATGTCCGAGGCCGCCCGCCTCGAAACCGGGATGCTGTAAGGGTCCGCGCCTCGCGGACCCCGGCGCCGCCCCGCAACGGCGCGCCCCTGCCACCCGCTAAACCGCAAGGAATCCTCTGGTGTCCGCTACCGCTTCTCCGCCGTCCACGGCCTTCCGCGTTACCCATTCTTCGTCGCCGCGCACCGCGCAGCAGCGCGAGGCCATCCTCGCCGCGCCGGGCTTTGGCCACCACTTCACCGACCACATGGTCGCGATCGAGTTCGACAAGGAGCACGGCTGGCACGATGCCGAGGTGCGCCCCTATGGCCCGCTGCAACTGGACCCGGCCGCTGCGGTGCTGCATTACGGCCAGGAGATTTTCGAGGGCATCAAGGCCTACCGCCACGCCGATGGCTCGATCTGGACCTTCCGCCCGGAGGCCAACGGCGCGCGCCTGCAGCGCTCGGCGCGGCGCCTGGCCATGCCTGAACTGCCGGTGGAACTGTTCGTCGAATCGCTGCGCCAGCTGGTCGTCGTGGATCACGAATGGGTGTCCGGCGCGGGCGAGAACAGCCTGTATTTCCGACCCTTCATGATCGCCAACGAAGCCTTCCTGGGCGTGCGTGCGGCGCAGAAGGCCGGCTACTACGTCATCGCCAGCCCGGCTGGCCCGTACTTCGCCAAAGGCGTGGCGCCGGTCTCGATCTGGCTGTCGCACGACTACGCCCGCGCCGCCAAGGGCGGTACCGGCGCGGCCAAGTGCGGCGGCAACTATGCCGCCTCCCTGCTGCCGCAGCAGCAGGCCTACGCGCAGGGCTGTTCGCAGGTGTTGTTCCTCGATCCGGTCGAGGGCAAGTACCTGGAAGAACTCGGCGGCATGAACGTCTTCCTGGTCTACAAGGACGGCACCCTGGTGACCCCGGCGCTGTCGGGCAGCATCCTCGAAGGCATCACCCGCGAAAGCATCCTGCAACTGGCGCGCGACCGTGGGCTGAAGGTCGAAGAGCGCAAGGTCACCCTGGACGAATGGAAGCAGGGCGTGGCCTCGGGCGACATCAGCGAGGTGTTTGCCTGCGGTACCGCCGCGGTCATCACCCCGATCGGCGAGCTCAAGGGCGAGGGTTTCGCGGTGGGCGACCTGAACGCGCCGGCCGGCGAAGTGACCATGGCCCTGCGCAAGGAACTGACCGACATCCAATACGGCCGCCTGCCCGACCGTCACCACTGGCTGGTCCGCCTGCGGTAGGTCCCGCGCGCGGGCCGCCCCCGGCGCCCGCGCCGTCCTTCGGGAGTTCGCTGCGCGAACTTCCGCCCGGGCAGCAGATGTCCTTGCCTGTCCCATTCATGTCTCTACATGTCTGAATTTTGACATCCGCCGTCACACATCCGGCAATTGCTCTCAGCGGAAACCGTTTCCGCGGGTATTAGCCGCGCCGATCTTTGGTTAGCTTCCCTTCAGGACGACTTCCAGGGGCGTCGTCCGAAACTCCGGCCGGTTCCGGATCCATGCTCGATGCCTCACGGCCCCGGTCGGGTCATCGCCGCGTATGGCGGCTTTCTAGATCTGGAAGGGAAACCGAATGTCCAAGGACCAATTCCGCGCGGGTCGCCGCGCCTGGGTCGTGCTGGGCGGTACCGCACTGACCTCCCTGCTTCTGGCAATGCCGGCCTTTGCCGGCGAGGTGTACCTGGATGGCCTGGCCTCCGCGCCGACCCACCAGCGCTTCATCGTCACTTACCGCGATGGCAGTACCGAGCTGGCCAGCGCCAACGTGTTGGGCCAGGCGCTGCGCGCAGCCGCCACTTCGGTCTCGGCCAAGGGCGGTACCGCCCTGGGCTTGAACTCGGTGCGACGGCTTGCGGTAGGGCCCGAACTTATCAAGGCCGACCGACCCCTGGACCGCGCCGAGGCCGAAATGCTGATGCGCCGGCTGGCCGCCGACCCCAACGTGGTCAGCGTGGAAGTGGACCAGTTGCTCAGGCCCAACCTGACGCCCAACGATCCCCGCCTGTCCGAACAATGGGGCTTCGGCACCACCAGCGCCGGCATCAATGTGCGCCCAGCGTGGGACCAGGCCACCGGCAGTGGCGTAGTGGTGGCAGTGATCGATACCGGCATTACCAGCCACCCCGACCTGGCCGCCAACATCCTGCCCGGCTACGACTTCATCAGCGATACTTTCGTCTCGCGCGATAACGACGGCCGCGACGCCAACCCGAACGACGAAGGCGATTGGAACCCGGTCGCCAACGAGTGCTACAGCGGCTCGCCGGTCACCAATTCAAGCTGGCACGGCACCCACGTCGCCGGCACGATCGCCGCAGTCACCAACAATGCCGTCGGCGTGGCTGGCACCGCCTTCAACGCCAAGGTGTTGCCGGTGCGTGTACTGGGACGTTGCGGCGGCTACACCTCCGACATCGCCGATGCGATCGTCTGGGCATCCGGTGGCACGGTCAGCGGCGTACCCGCCAATGCCAATCCCGCCGAAGTGATCAACATGTCGCTGGGAGGCAGCGGCACCTGCTCGACCACCTACCAGAACGCCATCAATGGCGCGGTCTCGCGCGGCACCACGGTAGTGGTGGCGGCGGGCAATTCGGCCACCAACGTATCCGGCTCGGTGCCGGCCAATTGCGCCAATGTCGTGGCGGTGGCCGCGACTACTTCGGCCGGCAGCAAGGCCAGCTTCTCCAACTACGGCACCGGTATTGATGTGTCCGCACCGGGGCAGAGCATCCTGTCCACGCTCAATACCGGCACGACCACGCCGGGTAGCGCCAGCTACGCGTCCTACAATGGCACCTCGATGGCCTCGCCACACGTCGCCGGCGTGGTCGCATTGATGCAGTCGGTCGCACCCACCGCGTTGACCCCGGCCACCGTCGAGGCAACCTTGAAGAGCACGGCCAGTGCACTGCCAGGATCGTGCAGTGGCGGTTGCGGCGCCGGCATCGTCAATGCCAATGCCGCGGTCACTGCCGCCAAGGGCGGTGGCGGTGGCGGCGGTGGCGGCACCACGTTGACCAGCGGCGTGCCGGTGAGTGGGTTGTCGGCGAGCAGCGGTAGTTCGGTCAACTACACCATCGCCGTGCCGGCCGGACGCAGCACGCTGACGGTGAAGATTGCCGGCGGCAGCGGCGATGCCGACCTGTACGTGCGTTTCGGCAGTGCGCCGACCGACACGACCTATGCCTGCCGGCCGTATCTCAGCGGCAACACCGAGACCTGCACGATCAGTGCGCCGTCGACCGGGACGTACTACATCCGGGTCAAGGCGTATTCGACGTTCTCTGGGGTGACGCTGACTGCGACGTATTGAAGCGGGGGCGGGGTCGCGACCGGCATTTGGCAGGTCGCGGCTCCGCTTGTCGGGGCTGATGGCCCGAGGCCACCCAGGGCCCTCCTACAGCTCACTCGCTGAGCGGGGTAGTCCGGGCCTGGAGGACGTTCACCGCATCGGCCGGCGCCAGTTCCAGCAGCAAGCCGCGCTGGCCGGCGTTGATGTAGACCGAATCGGCGTCCAGCGAACGCGCTTCGATCCACACCGGCATTGGCCGCTGCTGCGCGAACGGGCTGATCCCGCCCACCTTGTAGCCGCTGCGCCGCTCGGCTTCGGCCACTTCCATCATCCGCGCCGACTTGCCGCCGCACGCTGCGGCCAGCTGCTTCAGCTGCAGCTGGCGGTCGGAGGGAATCACCGCGCAGACTGCGCGGTCATCTACCCAGGCCATCAAGGTCTTCAGTACCCGCGCCGGGGGTACGCCCAATGATTGCGCAGCGTGCACGCCCTTGCCGACGGCCACTTCGGCGTCGAAGTCGTAGGCGTGCAGGCGATAGGCGATGCCTGCGCCATCCAGCAGCCGGGTCGCGCGCGTGGCCCGCGACATCGTCGCTCAGGCTGCTTCGAAACGGTTGGCGGCGACGTTCTTGCGCACGTGGTCCGGATGCCAGATGCGGCCGTTCATGGCGATGTAGACGCCCGCCGGCAGGCTCTGCACCGCGCCCACCGCGCAGCCGATGTTGAACTCGGCGTCGGAACCACGGAAGCGCGCCGGGTTCAGCGCGCCGGTCATGACGATGGTCTTGTCGGGGATTGACTGCAGCACGTGGCCGGTCTGGACCATGCTGTCGGTGCCGTGGGTGATCAGCACATGCCGGGCCGGCTGCGCGGCGACGGTGGCGCGGATCAGCTCGCGGTCGGCATCGGTGATGTGCAGCGAGTCCTTGCGGATGATCGGGATCACGGTGAAGCGGAACGCCACGCCCAGTTCCTTGAGGATCTGGCCGATCTGCGGATCGCCGATCTGGTAGTCCGACTTGTCGTCGAAGTAGATCTTGTCGATCGTGCCACCGGTGGTGACGATCAGGAGCTCTTCCATTGCGGTTGCCTGTGCCTGCGGACGGAATGCGCGGCAACAGCGCCGCGACAGAGCGCCATGATACTCGTGCCGCCGTGTCAGCCGGCCGTGCGCCGCGCCGTGCGCGCTGCGGCGCGGGCGCGCAGCCCGGGCAGGCTGGCTGCCGCAATGATGACCAGCGCCAGGCAGATTTCGAGTGCCGCCAAAGGTCGCGCGTAGACCCCGGTCCAGGCCGCCATGACCCCATGGCTGAACCAGAACAGCGCGCCGACGCCAGCCCAGAACGGCGCGCGCGAACGGCCGCGGCAGGCGGCGGCCAGGCACAGCGGCGGCAGCGCGAACACCAGCCACGCCGCAGTGCGGTGGCGGTCGTCATGGAAGGCGAGCAGGTACACCGCGGCCAGCGCCAGCAGGGCGGCGACCAGCACCCAGCGCGGGCCGGGACGGTTCATGGCGCGGCCAACTTGCGTGCGATGGTGGCCAGGCGCCGACCGAGTGCGCGCGCCAGTTGTGTCTCGTCCTCGCTCGGCTGCGGGTCGTCGGCGGCGCCAGCGACGTGGCTGGCACCGTAGGGGGTGCCGCCGCCGAGCGTATGGCTCAACGCCGGCTCGGTATAGGGAATGCCCACGATGACGCAGCCATGGTGCAGCAGCGGCACCTGCATCGAGAGCAGGGTGGATTCCTGGCCCCCATGCATCGTTGCGGTCGAAGTGAACACCGCCGCCGGCTTGCCGACCAGGGTCCCGCTTGCCCATTCGGCGCCCAGGCCGTCCAGGAAGTGTTTGACCGGCGCGGCCATGTTGCCGAACCGGGTAGGGCTGCCCAGGGCCAGGCCGCTGCACTCGGCCAGGTCGGCCGCTACCACGTAGGGCGCGCCCTCGTCGGGCACCTGCGGTGCGGCAGGCTGGGTCAGTGCGGTAACCGCCGGCACGGTGCGCAGGCGCGCCGCCATGCCCGGAACTTCGCCGATGCCGCGGGCAATCTGGCGCGCCAACCGTGCCACCGAACCGCCACGGCTGTAGTACAGCACCAGGATGTCGCTCATTGTCTCGGTTCGCCCGCTTGCAGGAAGGCCGCAGTATCGACCATGCGGAGGTCATCGCGCATCGGGTACGCTTGCGCGATGGCGACAAGGGACACGCTGAACCTGTGGAGGGACCGCCTGCGCGACCGCGCCCGCGCGGTGAGCTTCGGCCGTTTCCTGTGGCAGCGTTTCCTCGACGACCGGCTGTTCCAGGCCGCCGCTTCACTGGCCTACACCACGGTGTTCGCGCTGGTCCCGGCCGCCATCGTGGTGTTCGGGGTGCTCTCGGCCTTTCCGATGTTCGGCGAATGGCGCGACCGCCTCAGCGAATATATCTTTGCCCACTTCGTGCCAAGCGCGGCCAGCGCAGTGCAGGGCTATCTGCTGCAGGCGGCCAATGCGGTCGGCCAGCTTACCGCCGCCGGCTTGATCGCCCTGGTGGTGTCGTTGCTGATCACGCTGCACAGCGTGGAGCAGATCTTCAACCAGATCTGGCGCGTGGCTTCTTCGCGGCCCAAGTTCACCCGCTTCCTGGTCTATTGGACCGTGCTCACGCTCGGCGCCATGGTGGCTGCGGCCAGCCTGGCGGTATCGGTACGCTTCTTCGCGCTGCCGTTGTTCCAGACCGTGGAGGGCCAGGCATTGGCCACCAGCCTGTTGGCGCTGGCCCCGGTGCTCATCGAATTCGCGGCGATCGTGCTGCTGTACCGGGTGGTGCCGCACCATCCCGTGCGCATGCGCCATGCCCTGCCGGGCGCGCTGCTGGCGGTGATCATGCTGGAGTTGGTGCGCTGGGGGCTGAGCGCCTACCTGGGCGGGTTCCAATCCTACGAACGGATCTATGGCAGTACCGTCGCCTTCCTGCCGATCTTCCTGCTGTGGATCTACCTGTGCTGGGTCTCGATCCTGCTGGGCGCCTCGCTGGCCTCCTCGATCGCCGCCTTCCGCTATCAACCGGCCGCGATGCGCTTGCCGGCCGGCTATGAGATCTACGGCCTGCTGCGACTGATCGGGCGCTTCCAGGCTGCGCGCCGCGAAGGCCAGGGCCTGGACGAAGACGAGATCCTGGCGCTGGAACCCATGCTGACTGACTCGCTGCTGCAGCAGATGCTGTGCGAGTTGGAGCGCATCCGCCTGGCGCGTCGCGACGAACGTGGCCACTGGCTGCTGGCGCGCGACCTCGACGAGGTGTCGCTGCTGGAACTGTACGAGCGTTGCCAGCTGCGCATCCCGGTCGATGACCACGCATTGCCCGGGCGCGACGACGCGCTGGGCCAGGTGGCCGCGCGCGCGCTGGACGAACTGCGCCAGCCGCTGCGCGCGATGCTCAAGCGCCGCGTCGGCGACCTCTATCGAACCCTGCCCGGAGAACCCGCATGATCCGCCGCGCCTTAGTCGTTTCCCTGCTGCTGGCCCTGGCGGCCTGCCAGCGCGAGCCCGAGCCGGGTGCCACGCCCGCGGCTGGGCCGGCACCCGCCACCCCCGCCACGGCGCCGCAAGCCAGCCCCGAGCCGATGCCGCCGGCGCGCGAGATCACCGCCGAACAGCCGAGCCTGAAGCTACCCACCGTCGATGGCCAAAGCTATGACCTGGCCGCGCATCGCGGCAAATGGGTGGTGGTCAACTTCTGGGCGACCTGGTGCGCGCCGTGCCTGAAGGAAATGCCGGAACTGTCGGCGCTGCACGCCATGCGCGACAACATCGAAGTGGTGGGCCTGGCCTACGAGGACATCGAGCCGGCCGAGATGCAGGCTTTCCTGAAGGCGCATCCGGTGGCCTACCCGATCGCCATCGTCGACACCTACCAGCCGCCGGCGGACTTCGCGGTGCCACGCGGCTTGCCGATGAGCTATCTGATTGGCCCGGATGGCAAGGTGGCCAAGCAGTTCCTGGGCCCGGTGGAGGCGCGCGACATCGAGGCGGCGATCACCGCTGCCGGTGGCAAGGCCAGTTGATGGCCGGGTGGCCCCGCACGCGGGCGGCGGTGGCGGTTTCTTGACCGACTAAGCGCTTTGGCATCTGGCCCCGCAAGCTCTGGCCAGCGCGGCCGATATATCGGCATCGATACGCGACAGGGGAACGGCAATGACGACATTGGGACGCAGGCGCGCGCGCGAAGGACGACGGGCGCGTACGTTCTGGATCCTGCTGGGGCTGTCGCTTGCCAGCCTGGCCGGGATGGTCGCCAGCGGCCAGCCGGCTACCCGCCAGGTTGGCGTGGCCCTGGTGTTCGCGGTGCTGTTGTTGCTGGCGGCGTGGCGCGCGCAATGGGCACGGATGCATTTCAGCCCGGCCTCGGGCGTGGATTTCATGAGCCTGGTGGCGCTGGGGGCGGGCGCTATCGAGGACACCTCGGCCAAGGACGACGGCCTGCCTGACCCCTTGCGTTTCGACCCGGATGACGCCGACCGCCGGCCGTGGCGCGATCTCGACCTGGCGCAGGTGCAGCGCCGCCTGCGCCAGCAGCAGGAGGCGTGGCGCCAGGCCGACCAGCGCCGCGCCCAGCAACAACAGCGCCAGCGTGCCCTGGGTTTGGCCCTGGCCCTGGTGGACCACGGCATTCCGCTGCGCAATGGCGACGACGCCTTGCCGGACATCGCCGCGCTGCGCGCCGAAGCGTTGCTGCTGCAGGCCGACCCTGGCCCGCTGGTGCTCGACGAGATTCCCGCCCTGCAGGCGCGTCGCTACTGGCTGGCCATGGCGGCCGCCGGCTCGGGCGCAGCCGACGCATTGCAGGGCCATTGGCGCTTGCTGCGCGCGCTGCGTCCGCTGGTGCCCGGCATCGTGCACCTGCGCGAGCGTGCCTGGCGCATTGGGCGGCTGGCCTGGAACCCGCAAGCCGACCTGGACCAGGTCGATGTGGGCTACGCATTGGCGGCCGACTACCGGCAACTGCTGCGCGACTGGTTGCTGATGGCCGCCACCGTGCACCTGGCCGACGGGATGACGCTGGAAGCCTGGCTCCTGGCGCGTTGCCCGAACCTGCGTCGCGATGGTGGCGACGACATCACCCAGGTCGAAGCGGCACAGCCGCTGTGGCCCGCCTTTGTCGAACTGCTCGAATCGGCGCTGGTGGCCCTGGAAGCCGCTGCGCGCGCGCGCGACGAGGTCGCCAGCCTAGATGCCGGCGGCGAGGGTCAGTCTTCGGGCCGATAACGCGGTATCGGCTTCAGCACGCCGAATTTTTCCTTGTGCAGCTTGCCCGTCAATTTCGGCAGCGGCAGCTCGTCGGCCGGCAACGACACATCCGGCAACCGATCCAGGAGGTCGCGGATCAAGGTCAGGCGCCCGCGCTTCTGGTCGTTGAAGTCCACCAGCGTCCACGGCGCCCACTCGGTATGGGTGGCTTGCAGCATCGCTTCGCGGGCGTGGGTGTAGTCAGCGTAGGCGTTGCGCGATTGCAGGTCCACCGGCGAGAGCTTCCAGCCCTTGAGCGGATCCTGGTGGCGTTCGGCGAAGCGCTCTTCCTGCTCCTCCTGGTCCACGGTGAGCCAGTACTTGAACAACAGGATGCCGTCTTCGACCAGCAAGTGCTCGAAGCGCGGCGCCTGGCGCAGGAAGGCCAGGTACTGCTCTTCAGTGCAGAACCCCATGACATGTTCGACCCCGGCGCGGTTGTACCAGCTGCGGTCCATCAGCACGAGCTCGCCGGCGGCCGGCAGGTGGGCGACGTAGCGCTGGAAATACCACTGCGTGCTTTCGCGATCGCTGGGCTTGGGCAGGGCGACGACACGGCATTGGCGCGGATTGAGGTGTTCGGAGATGGCCTGGATCACGCCGCCCTTGCCCGCGGTATCGCGTCCCTCCAGCAGCACCACCGCGCGTTGCCCGGTGTGCTGCAGCCAGCGTGCCATCGACACCAGTTCCAGTTGCAGCGGCTTGATCAGCTGCTCGTACTGTTTGCGCTTGAGCGACATCGCGGCACCTCCAGGCAGGAGCGTGCAGGTTACTCGCGCAGGCGTGGGCGCAGTGTCGCCAGGTTGCACGGGCGGGTACGCGCGTCGAGCTGGTCGCGGATGATGCGCTCCCAGCCGGTGCGGCAGGCTGAGGTCGAGCCGGGCAGGGCGAACAGGAACGTGCCGTTGGCCAGGCCGGCGAACGCGCGCGATTGCAGCGAAGCGGTGCCGATCTCCTCGAAGGAAATCGCGCGGAACAGTTCGCCGAAACCGGGCATGGTCTTGTCCAGCAAGGGCAGCAGTGCCTCGGGGGTACTGTCGCGGCCGGTGAAGCCGGTGCCGCCAGTGACCAGGATGCCGTCCACCGCCGGCTCGGCAATCCAGGCCGAGACAATCGCGCGCAGGCGGTAGCGATCGTCCGGCGCCAGCGCACGTTCGTGCAGCAGGTGGCCCGCTTCGGCCAGCGCCTGGGCCAGGTAATCACCGGATTTGTCCTCGGCCAGCGAGCGGCTGTCGGAGACGGTCAGCACGCACAGGCGCAGCGGAACGGATTCGGAGGTCGCGGTCATGCCACCAGCCTAGCGGTGGCTTAGCCCGGGCGCCAGCCGTGGTGCTGCGCCACTTGCGCGGCGAGGGTGGCGAAATCGGTGGCGAAACCGCGCATGTCGAACAGGCCGCTGTCGCTTCGACGCTGCGCCAGCTCGGCGCGCAGGGCGGCGCGCTGCGCGGCATCGTTGCCCAACGCGATGGCGCGGGCAATGAACGCGGCGTCATCGGCCATGTTCATCGTCGCCAGCCCCAGATGGTGGTTCAAGCTGCCGGCCACGCGCGCGGCAAAGGTGCGGCCGGGCGTGGTCAGGACCGGGCAACCGGCCCAGAGCGCGTCGGAGGCGGTGGTGTGGGCGTTGTACGGCTCGGTATCGAGGAACAGGTCGGCATGCCGGTAACGCGCCAGGTATTGCGGATGCGGCAGCTTGGGCATGAACACCAACCGTTGCGGCGACACGCCGCCGGCGTGCGCCGCCGCGCGCAGGCGGTTGTCCGCTTCGCCGGGGCCGGAGAGCAGCCACAACACCGCGTTGGGCACGCCGCGCAGGACCGCGAGCAAGCGTTCGAAACTACGGGGATTGAGCTTGTAGCTGTTGTTGAAGCAGCACAGCACCACGGCCTCGGCAGGCAGGCCGCAGGCGTCGCGCGGCGGCGGCGTGCCGATCTCGCGGGTGGTATCGGAGGGTTGGAACGCGCGCGGCAGCCGCAACACGGTTTCGCTGTAGTGCGGGGCCAGCCAGTCGGGCAAGGCGAAGCCGTCGCCGATGACGTAATCCATCCACGGCGCACCGGTGGTGCCGGGGTAGGCGAGCCAGTTGATCTGTACCGGCGCCGGCCGCAGCGCCAGGACCTCCGGCGTGCCGCCACCGCCCCAGCCGCGCAGGTCGAACAGCAGGTCGATGCCGGCCTCGCGGATCGCCATGGCGACTTCACGGTGCGGGCGCGTGGCTACATCGTGCAGTGCGGTGGCGCCGGCGAGGCGGCGGCGGATATCGCTGTGGTCGTCCCGGTTGAGCGCGAACACGTGCGCTTGCACATCCACGTGCGTGCGCAAGGCTTCGAACAGCGCCACGGTGAGCAACCCGGTGGGATGCGCACCAAAGCCATTGGACAGGAAACCCAGCCGCAGCGGCCCATTGCCGCGTACGCGTGCCGCCGGCAACGGGCGAATGCCTGCCAGCGACGCAGCGCGCAGGCGTGCGCAGGCCAGTTGTTCCCCGGCGCTACTGTCCTCGCTGAGGAAGGCGAACGGCTCCACGCCCGCGCGGCCTTGTGCGACCGCGGTGCGGACCTGTCGCGATAGTGCATCCAGGCCATTCCAGTCGCACAGCCGCCGGCGCCAATTGAGGCATTGCGCGGCGATATGCGGGTCGTCCGGCATTAGCCGGTGCGCCAAGCCATAGGCCTGGGCCGCCGCTTCGGCCTCGCCGGCGTCTTCGAGCGCGTGGCCCAGCCACAGCGCCATGCCCGGGTGTTGCGGTGCCAGTGCCAGTGCTTGCCGCAGCAGCGCAATCGCCGGCGCGAAGCGCCCGTGCATCCATTGCAGCCGGCCCAGCCTGGCCAGGGTTTCCGGATGCTCGCCGCGTAAACCGTGGGCGCGCTGCAGCGCCTGCGCCGCAGCGTCGAGCGCACCGGCGCCCATCTCGGCGTCGGCCAGCATCAGCCAGGCGACGAAGTCGCCTGGTTGTCGTCGCACCGCATCGCGCAGCTGCTGGCGTTCCTGCTCGGGCGAGGGCGCCGTGCTCACGTGCTGGCCAGGCGCGCGAGCTCGTCCACCTGGTGTTCGTGTTGCAGGCGGCCGATCAGGTCGTCCATGCCGCCTTCGATGATGTTCGGCAGGTCGTACAAGGTCAGGCCTTCGACGCGATGGTCGGTGATGCGGCCCTGCGGGAAGTTGTAGGTGCGGATACGCTGGCTGCGGTCGCCACTGCCGACCTGCAGGCGCCGCGATTCGGCTTCGGCCGCCGCCTGCTTGCTGCGCTCGGCTTCCAGCAACTGCGCCTTCAGCCGTTTCATCGCCTTGTCGCGGTTGGCGTGCTGGCTGCGCTCGGTCTGGCATTCGACCACCACGCCAGTGGGCACGTGGGTGATGCGGATCGCCGATTCGGTCTTGTTGACGTGCTGGCCGCCGGCACCGGACGAACGGAAGGTGTCGACCTTCAGGTCGGCCGGATTGATCTCGATCTCCTCGACGTCGTCGGCTTCGGGGATGATCGCCACGGTCGCCGCCGAGGTGTGGATGCGGCCCTGCGATTCGGTCGCCGGCACGCGCTGCACGCGATGAGTGCCGGATTCGAACTTCAGCCGCGAATAGGCGCCGCGGCCGACGATGCGCGCCACCACTTCCTTGTAGCCACCGTGCTCGCCGGGGCTGTCGGACTCGACCTCGACCTTCCAGCCCTGGCGCTCGGCATAGCGCGCGTACATGCGGAACAGGTCGCCGGCGAAGATCGCCGCTTCGTCGCCGCCGGTGCCGGCGCGCACTTCGAGGAACAGGTTGCCTTCGTCGCGCGGATCACGCGGTACCAGCAGCAGGGCCAGTTGCTCGTCGAGCGCGGCCAGTCGGGCCTGCGCGGTGCCGGCTTCCTCTTCGGCCATCTCGCGCAGTTCCGGATCCGAGCGCATGGCCTCGGCCGCGGCGAGGTCGGCCTTGGCGCGGGCTTCCTCGGCCATGGCCAGCGCGACCGGCTCGAGCTGCGAGAACTCGCGCGAGAAATTGCGGAAGCGCTCGTTGTCGCCGAGCACGTCGGGGTCGGAGAGCAGGCGTTCGAGTTCTTCGCGGCGCTCGGCCAGCGCTTCGAGCTTACGGCGCAGGGTCGGCGTCATTCGGACTCACGGGGGGCGGGCTCACGGCGGGCGTGAGCTGGGAATGGGCGTAGCCCGGCTTTTCCGGGAACAGGCGGTCTGCGGCCCGCGGCAGTTCGGCGTCACCGCTGAGCGCGGCTTCGCGCAACGCTGCCGTAGGCGGGTGCAGCAGGCGGTTGGTCAGGCCGTGGGCGAGTTGCTCCAGCACTTCCTCCGCCGGCCGGCCATTGGCCAACTGCGCGCGCGCCCTGCCCAGGAGTTCATCGCGGGTGCTGTCGCCAAAGGCGCGCAGGCGCTTGAGCGGGGCGTGGTGCGCGGTGGCCTGCTGGCTTTCCAGATAGCGGGCAACCTGCAGTTCGATGATGGCCTCGGCGGCGCTGGCCGCTTCGCGGCGGCTGCGGCGGTTGTCTTCGACCGCGCGTTCGAGGTCGTCCACCGTGTACAGATAAGCGTCGTCGAGCTCGGACACCGTCGCTTCGATGTCGCGCGGCACCGCCAGGTCGAACAACAACACCGGCTTGCGCCGGCGCGCGCGCAACGCGTCTTCGAGCATGCGCCGGCTGATCACCGGTTCGCGCGCGGCGGTGGCCGAAAACACCACGTCGGCCTCGGCCAGATGGCGTGGCAACTCGTCCAGCGGCAAGGCATAGCCGCCGTGCTGGCTCGCCAGCGTCTGGGCGTGGGCGAGGGTGCGGTTGGCGATGAGCAGTCGCTTGACCTTGCCCTCGCTGAGATGGCGTGCGGCCAGTTCGATGGTTTCGCCGGCACCCACCAACAGCACCGTCGATTCGTCCAGACGGGTGAACGACTCCTGCGCCAGGCGCACGGCGGTCGAGGCCACCGAGACCGGGTTGACGCCAATGCGGGTATCGGTGCGCGCGCGCTTGGCCACCGAGAAGGTCTGCTGGAACAGCCGGTCCAGGCGGTTGCCAAGGGCGCCCTGCAGGCGCGCGGCTGCCCAGGCTTCCTTCACCTGGCCGAGGATCTGCGGCTCGCCCAGCACCATCGAGTCCAGCCCGGTGGCGACGCGGAACAGGTGGCGCACGGCTTCGCCATCCTGGTACTGGTAGAGATAGCTCTGCAGCCCGGGGGCGTGCGACTCCAGCCATGCCGCCAGGGCGGCGCCCTCGTCGGCCACGGCATACAACTCGGTGCGATTGCAGGTGGAGAGCAGCGCTGCTTCGGAAACCTGGGGCAGGGCGCGCAGCGATTCGAGCGCGCGCGGCAATGCCTCGCCGTCGAAAGCGGCGCGTTCGCGCAGCTCCACCGGCGCGGTCTGGTGGTTCATACCGAGCACCCACAAACTCATCTTTCTGGTCGCTTGCGATAAGCTGCTGGCCATTCAGGGCCCCCATTTTACGGCCCGGCAGCCCCCGATGCCCGCTTTCCTGCGAGTCCTCAGTGTTCTTCTGATGTTGTCCAGCATGTTGGGGTCACCGATTGCATCGGCGGCGCCCCGCCCAGCGGCGACCGCAGCCGCTGAAACGAGTGACCTGGAGCCGGTGCTGGCCGGCGAGTTCGCGCTGCAGGCCGGCGAGCTGGAGGAGGCCACGCGCTGGTACCTGCAGGCCGCGCGGCAGGCCCCGGGCGACGCCGGCCTGGCCGAGCGTGCCGCCCGCATCGCGATGCTCGCCGACGACGACGCCAGCGCGGCCAAGGCCCTGGCCCTGTGGCGCCAACGCGCCCCGCAATCGCTGGCCATGCGCAGCACCGAGGCCACGCTGGCCCTGCGCAAGGGCGAGCGCCGCCAGGCCCGGCGGCAATTGGAAACGTTGTTGCGCGACCCGGATCCGCGCGGCTGGCGCTTCGCCTGGGTCGCTTTGGCGGGCGCCGCACGCGAACCGGATGCGGCGGCCGATGTGCTGGGTTCGCTGGTCAGCGCTGGCGCTATCCCGAACCGGCTCGAGGCCTGGCAGGAATTCGGCCGGCTGGCGCTGCGGATGGAGCGCCCGGCCCTGACCAAGCAGATCGTCGACGAGGTGGTGAAGCGGTTCCCGCACGAGCCGCGCGTGGCTTTGCTGCATGCCAACCAACTGCTGCAGGCCGGCAAGCCGGACGAGGCCAAGGCTTTGTTGCAGGGCCTGGAGCCGTTGGCCGGGCGCGATCCGGAACTGCGCGCTGCCCTGGCGTTCACCTACGACAGCATGGGTGAACCAGCCGCCGCCGCGCGGGTGCTCGCGGTGGGGCCGCAGGACACCAACAACTACGGCCTGCGCGCGTCGATGTTGGCCAAGCAGCAGGACAAGCAGGCCCTGACCCATCTGTACGACGAACTCAAGGGCGAGGCCACCGCGCCGGACCCGCAACGGCGCTTGTTGCTCGGCAAGATCGCCGAGTACCTGGAGCGCTACCAGGAAGCCATGGACTGGTACCGCGGCGTGCCCGGCGGTCCGCAGCGCAGCGAGGCGCGGCTGCGCACGGTCAACGCGTTGTTCAAGCTGGGGCGCAAGCAAGAGGCGTATGACGCCGTGCATGCATTGCAGGGCGATGCGGGCGCTGAAGACGAGGCCCGGCGCGAGGCCTACATCCTGGAGGCCGAGTTGCGGCAGCAGGACGACGACCTGGCCGGCGAGCTGGACGCCTACGCACGCGGCCTGGCTGCCTACACCGACGACAACGCCCTGTTGTACGCGCGGGGCCTGGCGTGGGAGCGCCGCGACGACATCCCCCGCGCCGAAGCCGACCTGCGCAAGGTCCTGGTCACCGAGCCCGAAAACGTGGCCGCGCTCAACGCGCTGGGCTACACCCTGGCCGACCGCACGCAGCGCTACAAGGAGGCATTGGCCTTGATCGAGCGCGCACGCACGGCCGAGCCGGACAATCCGGCCATCGTGGACAGCTACGGCTGGGTGCTCTACCGGTTAGGGCGCAATCGCGACGCCCTGGTGCAGTTACGCCGGGCCTGGGCGCTGGCCAAGGACGCCGAGATTGGCGCGCACCTGAGCGAAGTGCTGTGGGTGAGTGGCCAGCAGGATGAAGCGCGGCGCTATTTCGAGGAGGCTCGCAAGATCGACCCGGACAACCGGGCATTGCAGCGGGTGAAGGAGAAATACGGTCTATGAAGTCTTTCTATCGGGTGCTGCCGCTGCTGGCGGCGGCGGTGTTGTCGGCGTGTGTCTCCAGCGGCCCGCGCACGCGTGCGCCGGTCGCCTCGGTGCCGGTGAGCGCCGAGCAGCGCCAGGCCGAAGCGGAGCGCCAGGACTGGTTGCGCGCCCACCCGGACTGGTCGTTCCAGGGCCGGGCGGCGATCAGCAAGGGTCGCAATGGCGGCAGCGGCCGGGTCGACTGGCGCCAGGATGGCCGCGATTACCGGATTCAGCTCAGCGCGCCGGTCACCCGCCAGAGTTGGGTGCTGACCGGCGAAGGCGCCACCGGCCGTGCGCGGCTGGAAGGCGTGGAGGGTGGACCGCGCGGCGGCGATGACGCACAGGATCTGTTGTTCCAGTCCACCGGCTGGCAGATTCCGGTCGATGGCCTGCCGGCATGGGTGCGCGGCCTGGTCGATGACGGCCAGGCAGGCGTGGTGCGCGACGGCGAAGGTCGGCCGGCGGTGCTGGAGCAGGCCGGCTGGCGGGTGGAATACCAGGAGTGGTTCCCCGCGCAGGACGGCCGCCCGGCCCTGCCGAAGCGGATCGAAGCGCGCAGCGGCGATGCCAAGGTGCGCCTGTTGCTGGACCAATGGGCCATGGACACCCCATGAATTCGTCCGACCCGGTCGGCGCGGCCGGCTGGACCGCCTGGCCGGCGCCGGCCAAGTTGAACCTGTTCCTGCATATCGTCGGCCGCCGGCCGGATGGCTACCACTCGTTGCAGACGGTATTCCGCCTGCTCGACTGGGGCGACACCGTGCACCTGCGGGTGACGCCGGAGGGGCCGATTCGCCGGATTGGCGCCAGCGTGGCCGGTGTGCCGGAAGCGGATGACTTGATGGTGCGTGCGGCCGATTTGTTGCGAACATCGGTCAATACGCGGCTATCGGCAGAGATTCGCGTAGAAAAGCGCATTCCGGCGGGAGGCGGATTTGGCGGCGGATCGTCCGACGCAGCGACCACCCTGGTCGCACTGAACGCTTTGTGGGGCCTGAACCTGGGTGTAGACACGCTGGCGCAACTGGGCGTGCAACTGGGCGCGGACGTCCCGGTTTTCGTCCGCGGCCATAATGCCTGGGCCGAAGGTGTGGGTGAGCAACTGACCGCGATCGCGCTGCCGCCGGCCTGGTATGTGCTCGCTGATCCGGGGGTGCACGTGCCGACCCCTGAACTTTTTCGCGATCCGCATTTGACGCGGGATGCCGCGCCCGCGAAAATAGCGGACTTCGCTTCCGGAACCCTGCTCGGCAATGCCTTCGAGCCGGTGCTGCGCCGCCGGGAAGCCGCCATCGAGGCGGCATTCCAGGCCTTGGCGCGGATCGGCTCGCCTCGCTTGACCGGGTCGGGAGGTGGTTGCTTCGTCGAATTCGACACGCGTGCTGCCGCTGAGCAGGCGCTGGCCGAATTGCCGCCGGGGCTGCGCGCCTGGGTAGTCGGCGGGGCCGATCGGTCCCCGTTGCTGGATGTTCTGGCGGCGATGGAATTTTGAGGTTTTGATGCAGGGGCGTCGCCAAGAGGCCCAAGGCACCAGGTTTTGATCCTGGCATTCGTAGGTTCGAATCCTACCGCCCCTGCCATTCGCGGCCGCGCGCCCGCCAGCGCGCCGCGGACCGTTGCATGTCCCGCTTTCCCGCCGCCGCCCGAGCCTCCCACATGCAAGACGAACGCAACCTGCTGGTCTTTTCCGGCAATGCCAACAAGCCGCTCGCCCAAAGCATCTGCAAGGAGCTGGGCGTGCGCATGGGCAAGGCGCTGGTGTCCACTTTCTCCGACGGCGAAGTGCAGGTCGAGATCGAGGAGAGCGTGCGCCGGCAGGAAGTGTTCGTGGTGCAGCCGACCTGCGCGCCGAGCGCGGAGAACCTGATGGAGCTGCTGGTGCTGGTGGATGCGCTCAAGCGCGCCAGCGCCGCCTCGGTCACCGCGGTGATCCCGTACTTCGGTTATTCGCGCCAGGATCGCCGCATGCGCTCCTCGCGCGTGCCGATCACCGCCAAGGTCGCGGCCAAGATGGTCAGCGCCATTGGTGCCGACCGCGTGTTGACCGTCGACCTGCACGCCGACCAGATCCAGGGTTTCTTCGACGTGCCGGTGGACAACGTCTACGCCTCGCCGCTGCTGCTGGCGGATATCTGGCGCGCGTATGGCACCGACAACCTGATCGTGGTTTCGCCGGACGTCGGCGGCGTGGTGCGCGCGCGCGCGGTCGCCAAGCGCCTGGACGACGCCGACCTGGCCATCATCGACAAGCGCCGCCCGCGCGCCAACGTCGCCACGGTGATGAACATCATCGGCGACGTGCAGGGCAAGACCTGCGTGCTGGTGGACGACCTGGTCGACACCGCCGGCACGTTGTGCGCCGCCGCCGCCGCGCTCAAGCAGCGTGGCGCGGTCAAGGTGGTGGCCTACTGCACGCACCCGGTGTTCTCCGGTCCGGCGGTGGACAACATCAACAACTCGCAGTTGGACGAGATCGTGGTGACCGACACCATCCCACTGTCCGATGCTGCGCGCGTGTGCACCAAGATTCGCCAGTTGAGCGTGGCCGAATTGCTTGCCGAGACCATCCGGCGCATCGCCTTCGGCGAATCGGTCAGCTCGCTGTACGTGGATTGAGCCGGCGGCTTTCGCCGGCTTTCATTGGCTTCCCTGGTCGCGGGGAAGTCGCAAAACCGCCGCGAGGCGGTTCATTAACCTAGGTAGTAAACGAAATGGCCAAGACTCATGAAATCAAGGTGCAGCGTCGCGAGGACGAGGGTAAGGGTGCGAGCCGCCGCCTGCGTCACGCCGGCGTCATCCCCGCGATCGTCTACGGTGGCGATCTGAAGCCGGTCAGCATCCAGCTCGACCACGAAGAAGTGTGGCTGGCCCAGCAGAACGAGTGGTTCTACTCCTCGATCCTGGACCTGAGCCTCAACGGCGACGTGCAGAAGGTGCTGCTGCGTGACATGCAGCGCCATCCGTTCAAGCAGCTGATCATGCACATCGACTTCCAGCGCGTGAACGAGAACGAAAAGCTCAACGCCTCGGTGCCGCTGCACTTCGTCAATGAAGACAAGTCGCCGGCGGGCAAGTCGGCCGAAGTGGTCGTGACCCACGAGCTCAACGAAGTGCAGGTCAGCTGCCTGCCGAAGGATCTGCCGGAGTTCATCGAGGTCGACCTGTCGGCCCTGGAAGTGGGCAACGTCATCCACCTGTCGGACGTCAAGCTGCCGGCCGGCGTGGAAATCCCGGAACTGAAGCAGGGCAAGGAACACGATGTCGCCATCGTGATCGCCAAGCACGGCCGCGAAGAAGCCGAAGCCCCGGCCGCCGAGGCGGGCAAGGACGAGGCCAAGTAATCGCCACGCCCCCTCTGTGTCCTGCACGGAGGGGGTAGGGTGGTGGCTTCCGCATGTCTGCATTGCGACTGATCGTCGGACTCGGCAACCCCGGTCCCGAACACGCCCAAACCCGGCACAACGCCGGGTTTCGTTTCGTCGACGCACTCGCCGACTCGGTCGGCGCGCGCTGGAGCCTGGAATCCAAGTTGTTTGGCGAAGTGGCCCGCGTGGACATCGCCGGCCAGCCGGTGTGGCTGCTCAAGCCGGCCACGTTCATGAATTTGAGTGGCAAATCGATCACCGCGGCGCTGCGCTTCTGGAAGATCGAGCCCGAACAGATGCTGGTGGCACACGATGAGCTCGACCTGGCGCCCGGCGTGGCACGGTTGAAGTTCGATGGCGGCCACGGCGGCCAGAACGGCCTGCGCGATACCATCCGCCTGCTCGGCCATGGCAAGTTCCACCGCCTGCGCGTGGGCATCGGCCATCCTGGCCACAAGGACAAGGTGGTGCCGTGGGTGCTCGGCCGCGCCAATCGCGACGATGATGTGCTGATCGGGCGCAGCATCGACGAGGCGATCGAGGTGCTGCCCTTGGCCGCGTCGGGCAATTTCAACGAGGCGACCAAGCGCCTGAATACCGCCAAGGCTTGATGCTTGGGGATTGGGGATTGCCACTGGCCATCCCCAATCCCGAATCACCAATCCCGGATTACGCATCATGGGCATCAAATGCGGCATCGTCGGCCTGCCCAACGTCGGCAAGTCGACCCTGTTCAACGCGCTGACCAAGGCGGGCATCGCCGCGGCCAACTTCCCGTTCTGCACGATCGAGCCAAACGTGGGCATCGTGCCGGTGCCGGATCTGCGGCTGAACCAGCTTTCGGAGATCGTCAAGCCGCAGAAAGTGGTGCCGACGGCGGTCGAGTTCGTCGATATCGCCGGCCTGGTTGCTGGCGCGGCGAGCGGCGAGGGCCTGGGCAACAAGTTCCTGGCGCATATCCGCGAAGTGGACGCGATCACCCATGTGGTGCGTTGCTTCGAGCACGGCGACATCGTGCACGTGGCCGGCAAGGTGGATCCGCTTTCGGATATCGAGACCATCGACACCGAATTGGCGCTGGCCGACCTGGATAGCGTTGAAAAGGCGCTCAACCGTGCCGAGCGCGCCGCCAAGGGCGGCGACAAGGAGGCGGCCGCGCGCAAGCCGGTGCTGGCCAAGCTGCAGGCCGCGCTGGCCGAGGGCAAGGCCGGCCGCGCTGCCGGCCTGGACGAGGAAGAGAAGGCGCTGGTGCGCGATCTGTTCCTGCTCACCCTCAAGCCGGTGATGTATATCGCCAACGTGCTGGAGGACGGTTTCGAGAACAATCCCCACCTGGATGCCGTGCGCAAGCACGCCGCTGCCGAGGGCGCCGAAGTGGTGCCGGTGTCGGCAGCGATCGAGGAAGAATTCGCGCAGCTGGAGGACGCCGATCGCGACGTGTTCCTGGCCGACCTGGGCCTGGACGAGCCGGGCCTGAACCGCGTGATCCGCGCCGCCTACAAGTTGCTCGGGTTGCAGACCTACTTCACTGCCGGCGTAAAGGAAGTGCGCGCCTGGACGGTCAAGGCCGGTTCGACGGCGCCGCAGGCCGCCGCCGTGATCCACACCGATTTCGAGAAGGGATTCATCCGCGCCGAGACGATCGGCTTCGATGATTTCATCAAGTACAAGGGCGAAGCGGGGGCCAAGGAAGCCGGTCGCCTGCGCCTGGAAGGCAAGGAATACCGCGTGCAGGAAGGTGACGTGCTGCACTTCCGCTTCAACGTCTGACGCCGGCGGCCGCTCGCGGCCGGAAAAACGCGGAAAAATTACAAATTAGTGTTGACAAGGTCGGGCACCCCGACCAAAATTGCGGGCTCTCCACACCGGCATGAATGGCTTCGCGGCCAAGTGACGGAGTGGGTTTGGAGGGATACCCAAGCGGCCAACGGGGGCAGACTGTAAATCTGCTGGCTTACGCCTTCGGTGGTTCGAATCCACCTCCCTCCACCAGTTTCACGTTGTGGCAGTTCAATCCCCGTTGCGGGAGTAGTTCAACGGTAGAACCTCAGCCTTCCAAGCTGATGGTGCGGGTTCGATTCCCGTCTCCCGCTCCATTGAACGGAAAACGTGTCACAATACGCAACTCGCTCACGTAGCTCAGTCGGTAGAGCACCTCCTTGGTAAGGAGGAGGTCGAAGGTTCGATTCCTTTCGTGAGCACCATCTACAAGTCGCCATACCTTTCAACGAACACCGAGAAGAAGCAGCCATGGCTAAGGGTAAGTTTGAGCGCACCAAGCCGCACGTCAACGTCGGCACCATCGGTCACGTTGACCACGGCAAGACCACGCTGACCGCTGCGCTGACCAAGGTTGGCGCCGAGCGTTTCGGTGGCG